>Ga0209581_1000045_pt1 | contig 464295 bp, 450 predicted proteins | sample Coa_R2_FD_187160 | JGI IMG/M metagenome (GOLD analysis project Ga0209581, IMG submission 187160) | Surface soil microbial communities from Centralia Pennsylvania, which are recovering from an underground coalmine fire - Coalmine... | ecosystem: Environmental > Terrestrial > Soil > Unclassified... | reverse complement strand
CCTCGACCGTGCGGCGTAAGACGGGCATTCTTGTGGATGTCCATTCGGTCCCCCGAGAAAGAATGAAGCCTCAGCAACCTCAGCTTCCTCGGTCGGGACCGGATGGACAACCTGTTGAAAGCTCACATCTAGCCCACCCGCATCGGATAGCGCAGGAAGCCGCGGAACCGCGCGCGGCCGCCGCGGACGGGCTCGCCGTCGCGCCCGAAGCGCGGAAAGCGCTCGACGAACTTCCCGATCGCCACCACCGCCTCCATGCGCGCGAGCGACAGGCCGGCGCAGGCGTGGATGCCGGTGCCGAAGGCCAGATGCCGGTTCGGATGACGGCGCAGATCGAGCCGGTCGGGATCGGCGAACTGCAGGGGATCGCGGTTGGCGGCGCCGATGCCGATGTGCACATAGGTGCCGGCGGGCATCGCCACGCCCGAGAGCGTCGTGTCCCTGGCGGCCCGGCGGTTGCCGAGCTGGTTCGAGCTTTCCATGCGAAGAAACTCCTCGACGGCGCTCTCGATCAGCGCGGGCTCGCGCCGGAGCTCCGCGAGCGCCTCGGGATGCCGGACCAGCAGGTCGATGCCGTTGCCGATCAGGTTCGTCGTGGTCTCGTGCCCCGCGTTCAGCAGGAAGATGCAGTTGTGCAGGAGCTCGAGCCGGCCGAGGCGCTCGGCGCCGGCCTCCTGCGGCTTGAAGTCGCTGGCCTCGATGAGCGTCGACAGGATCTCCGCGGCATCGCCGCCGCCCTCGGCCAGACGCCGCCCGACGAGACCGGTGAGGTAGGCCTTGAAGTCCTCGACCGCGGTCACGCCGCGCTCGAATTGCGCGGGCGACAGCACCGGCTCGAGCGCGCCCAGGATCGCGAGCGACCATCGGCGCAGGGGGCCGCGCTCGTCCTCCGGCACGCCCAGCATGTCGCCGATGAGCTGCACGGGAATCGCCGCCGCGAAGTCCTCGATGAGATCGAAGCGTCCGCGCGCGGCAAGCCCGTCGAGCAGCCGGTCGATCAAGGCCTCGACCCGCGGCTGCAGCGCCTTGAGCGCCCGCGGCGTGAAGGCCGGCGCCAGCAGCCGGCGCACCCGCGTGTGATAGGGCGGGTCGTTGAAGACCAGGCTGGTGGTGTGGTGCTCGTAGAGCGGGCTCGCGCCGAAATTCGGCCGGAAGTCGATCCTCTTGTCCGAGCTCCAGGTCGCGGCATCCCGATAGACCGCGACGCAATCCCCGTAGCGCGAGAGGAAATAGGAGCCGTCGGGCATGCGGTGGACCGGATCGTGCTCGCGGAGCGCCCGGTAGAGCGGGAAGGGATCGTCGAGAAAGCGCCGCTCCAGCCGCTTCAGGTCGAAGGCGAGCGCCGCCCGGCGCATCGCGTTCTCATCCGTGGGCCAAGAGATCGGCTCGTTCGCCATCGCGAGGAGCCTATCACGCCGGCGGCCGCTTAGAATTAGGGTGACACTGCACGCGTGCGCTTCGAGCGGAGCGACGGCTCCGCGCCGGGAATAGGGTGACCGGAGCAACGTTTCCGATGCGTGCGGAGCAAAATGGCAACATTGCTCCTGTCGCCGCATTACGCAGGAAGCGTCATGGCGCGAGGATCATCGAAAGCAAGCCAATGGCGAGCAGGTGCGCGCGATCTCGGCTCTCGCGATGAAGTGCAGGCCCTCGGTGGATTTCTGCGGGTACTGGCAGCGCTCTCGCTAGGCCTTGTATATACAAGATGTTCTCTTAACTATCCATATATCCCAATGGGATAGACGGCGACTCGGGCCATGAGAACATTCCGGCGTTACAGGGTTGCCCACATTGTGGGCCTTTTGTATTGACAATGTGGGCCACGCCCATTAGGTTACATCCCGATAGGAGTACATAGGAGGAGACAGAGACCAATGCCAAGTCCCACCCTTGCTCGTAGGGTTGACGAGCATCGCCGTGGCGTCACCATCAACCTGAGGGCTCCTGCACCACTCAGGGATCTCATCGATCGAGCAGCCGCTGTAATCGGCACAACGCGCAGTCAGTTCATGCTCGACAGCGCCCGTCGCAGCGCGGAGGACGTATTACTGGATCAAACGGTATTTCGACTGGATAAAAAGAAGTTCAACGAATTCCTTGAAATCCTACAGAAGCCACCAATGCCCTCGGAGAAACTGAGGGAGCTGCTGAAGACGAAGGCGCCATGGGAAACGTGACACCACTAACGCAACCAACTGGCGGGGGGCCTCAGCCGAGGCCCCCCGAGCCATTGCGGGACCATCACAACATCACCGGCTTCGATTGCGGCAAGCCAGACCTGAATCGGTGGCTTGCTCGTCGTAGCTTCGAAAGCGAGGGACGCACAGCGCGCACCTTCGTGGTGAGTGCGGATGGTCGCGTTGTCGGCTTTTATTGTCTCTCAACAGGCTCGGTGATCCGAAGTGAGCTGCCGAAATCGTTTACCCGCAATACCCCCGATCCTGTTCCGGTCTTGGTCATGGGGCGTTTGGCAGTCGATCTAAAATACCAGCATCGCGGCTTTGGTGCCGGACTCCTCAAAGACGCGATCATGCGCTCCCTCTCGATTTCCTCAGAAGTGGGGTTCCTGGGGTTGATCGTGCACGTGCTCGACGACTCCGCTATCCCCTTCTACGTCCGTTATTCATTTATCCCCTCTCCGACCAATGCGCGAACCTTCATTCTTCCGCTCGAAACGGCTAGAGGAGCCTTGGCTTAGCTCCTCGGCCGCCACCGCACTCCCTTCCCGTGCCCGATCTTGTCGAGCTTCATGTTCCGCTGGAGCCGCCCGAGGGTCCAATGGAAGCGGCAGATGAAATCTGTGCGGATGCGCTGGTCGCCCGTGAGCCCCTTATCAGCCATCGCCTTGAGCGCCAGGCTCTCGGGTGTGATGTCTTCCTCGCCAGCTTCGCGGGCGCCGTCTAGGGCGCGAGCCGCTAACTCCCCAAGCTCGAAGTAACCGGAGCGGTCGGCCATGCGCCCCTTGGCTCGGATCACCGATAGCTTGATGGTCGGGTCTAGGAGCTTCAGCACCGCGTCAATGTGCGCGAGCGAGGCCCGGTAGTCGGCTAGCTGCCGTTCAAGGTCGAGGATCAAGCCCGCGATCTTGGCGCGCTTGTTCGTGAGGGTGGAAATTGCGTGGGAGTTGTGGAGTTAAAAAGTACGGCCGTGTTGTACGCTTCGCACGCTGACTGCGTCAGCCAAATTCACAAAGAATTAGGGCGTCCTGGGGATAAGGAAGTCGACCGATGAGGAACTTCGGCCGGGCGCCCCCGTTACCTCACCAAACCATTCAGGCATCTAAATGACAGAACCATCGCGCCAAGTGCTCCGCTCTCTGCGTGAATGGCGGCGTGACGGAAGCGAGGAGCCGGGTTGCTGGCAGAATACGCAACCCGGCGACCCCAATGATCTGGCAAAGCCGCCGGTCGCCCCGTCAACCGTTACAAGACGGATTCCACTTCGCGACTAAATCGGTCTCTTCATCTAAGCGCGTTTGCTTATCCGATTGAGTGTGGGCGTGGATATGCGTTGCGCCGTTGCGTTTGATGCACGGCATGGCGTGGTGATTGTCGAAGCGCTCGCTTAGATCGCCAGTCTGCCCGATATAGATAGGTTTCCAATAACCAGGCTGCGTTTCCTTCGCGAAGATGTAGTTTCCAGCGACTGCCTTGAAGGACGTGCTTATCGGGTGAATCCAGTAACGATACGTCTTGCCGGATTTGCCAGCCCAGTCAATTGTTGGAGTGTCAGCCATAAAAGTACCTCATCTCAGGGCGCGTTCGCCTGTGGCGCGTAACGCGCGATTTGGTGAGTCTGCTGTTGACCTGCGTGAAAGTTTCCGCCTATAAGGCAGTTCCTGCACCTACACACCATGCCCCTGCGGCAGACCCGGTCGAAGGGGAAAGAGACGAGCCAGCGCGCAAACGCTGGCTTTCTCTTTGTCTAACCGGGCAACGTGCGAGCGAAGATTGGTGCGGTCAAGCACCATGCAGAAAAGTGGCCTTTTTCAACGAGTCGCCTTGTCATGCGCGCGTAGGCGTCCAGAGACTTTTCGAGCGACTCGATAGTTTACTGCGATTTTTTCGGTGTTTTGCGCGGCATAGGTTTCTTCTTGTGCAGCGATCCTAGCAGATCATCGGCCTCGGACCGCTCCTCATCGGCGCCGAGTTCGCGCGCGGTTTCGATGAACAGACGCGACTGAGCGGGGTCGTCCACCTTCGGTCGCGCGGGGCGCCGCTTATCAGTCCCAGTTTTCATCGGGAAACTCTCTTCTGAGCATATCGATGATGCTGTCATAGGGAACTTGGTAGACCTCGCAAGCGGTAGGAATTTTTCGCCTTGGTTGATCTACCGCCGTCTCAGCGGCGACAACGTGATGGCGACGGTTCGTCATGCGATTAAGGTGCGTCCCCATTGCGACCACGTACCCGTCTGCCCTCTCTCGCGAGCCTCGCGTGGCACACATCTGCGGGAAGCGAAAAGCGATCTCGCCCACAAGACGAAGATATTCCCCATCGCCGATTGAAAGCACGATCTCCTTCCTGTGACTGCCTATCCAAGCAATGACGTTGTGGCAACGTTTCAGTTCATCCCAAACTTCTGGGGGTGATTTTACTCTGCCTTCTCCTACCAGCTGCATTATGTGCCAGAGAATCCTGGCATGGTCCGGTCTGCCATCTATCGATATCCAGCCAGAAGAATCTATGACGTATAGGGTTTGATTGCTATCTGCCTCCGCCATACGCCTCGTGGCGCTCGCGCGCCTCTTTCCGCAACTCTTCGAAATACTGGGTCTTGGCCTCCAGCATCTCGGATGCGTCTAGTTCGTTGATCTTGTGTTCGTCGAGTGCGCGAAGGACGAGGCCGACATGGCGTGTGCCGTGTCGGTTGACCATTTTTTCTGGATACGTGGAAATGCCACCACCAGCCCGCTTGGCGCGCCCATGCCATTGAGCCTTTAGAGCTTCGTAGAAACCTGGCCGCGCGAGACCGGTCGTCTCAAGATGGATCGCCGCCGCTGTTTTGCTCACCTTAAATCGCTTCGCTAGACGCCCGACATGCGCATCGGTCCAAGCGCTAGCACCAGCGCGTATCTGCGTTGCCTCATTACGGAAAGAGGCGCGCGGCATTAGAAAATCCGCCGCGAACTGGTTGCAAAATCTCTCGTGTCGATTCTGTCGGTTCTCGTCGCTGATCCCCGTCTCGCGCAAAAGCACGTGCGCATACTCATGCAGCAGCGTGAAATTGCGCGGCCCGTATTCCTCTTCCTTGTTGCTGTTGACTACGATGGTCGGAAGGTCGCGCTCATCCAGAAGGGAAAAACCGCGACAATTCGTCGGCGGTCCCAAATTCCGGGCATAGACGAAAATCCCTCTCGCTTCGATTAGGTCGCGGAAGGTGAGAAAGGCGTGCCGCTCGGTTTGCCAACCCAATTGTCGCTCTATCGGAACGCCAAACTCGCGCCGCTCATTGGCAGCGAGTACCTGCGGATCATCCGCAACGCGCGCGACGGTGAGAGAGCGCGTACCGAAAAATTCGGGTGCGACTTCCTTCAATTCGGACATGAGGGTGAGTCGTTGGCTCACGTCCTCGAGCTCGACGATCATGTCGTGATCGAGATCGGCGTCTCGACCGTCAAGCGTGCGGAAGTCCTTTACAGAAGGACGCGTAACAGACGGTAACGGCTCTGGCATGAGCAGAGCCGCAAACGTGATTTGGTATTTGTTCGCAATCTTGCGAAGTTCGGTGACGTTGGGCTTGCGCTTCCCGTTTTCGAGTGCGTGTAGGTCAGTTACGGAAATGCCGAGCCGCTTCGCAGCCTCCTCGGGAGAGAGGCGGCGTTCAAGTCGAGCCCATTCAAGGACCTTACCGTTTACCGCTACGTCCCCCACAGCGACGAGTCCCGGTAGGTCAACCGCTTCCCGACGATACCACGAATGAGACGATCTGCACGGGTTTCGTCATCAACGCCCAAAGCGGCCCGCTCGTTGTAGCGGAAGTCAAATTCGGCGAGATATCGTTTCAGATGCTTTTGGCTGACACAGGCGCGAGAATACGGTGACAGGAGCAATGTTCCCGACGCGTGCAGAGCAAAATGGCAACATTGCCCCTGTCACCGTATGACCGTGCCGCCCCCATCGCAGCCAGACCACCAAATCCTTCACCGGCGAGGAGCGGCTCGGCGCCGTCAACCTCGTCCACCTCGACGCCCGGGTCCGCGACCCTCTGACCGCAATTCAAAATCTTGTCAAAACAGCCCATGGCTGCCGCATATCGCGGCGAAAACCGTGAGCAGCGACAGGGTCAGCAAGACGCGGTGCATCCGCAGCATGCGGGCGAGGGTTGCCCCGGGCGCTGCTGCCGCCCGCTCACGAACGCGGTGCCCAACGATGAAGGGCTCGATGAAGAAGAGCAGAGCCGCGAAGAGCAGCCAGACGCCGACCATGAGGTGCATCCACCAGAACCGGCCCTGCAGAAAGCGATCCCAGAGATCGTATCGGTAGAGCATGTAAAGGCCGCTCAACAGCACGAGGACCACGGAAATCCGGGCTTGCGGCGCGAAGCGCTGCTCGATCGCGACGAATTCGCGTATCCACACATCGGGCGGTTTGCCCCTCATGCCCGGCAGCAAGGCCGTGGTCACGAGCGAGACGCCTCCGATCCACACGACGACGGCAACCACATGGACGGCACGGGCCAGGATGCCCCAATCCACGATCATGAATGCTCTCTCCTTTCTCCGATCCGCCATCCGTCGACGCCGCAGGCCGGCCGCGGCCTTGGCGGCGTCGCCGTCAGATCGGCCGCGCCTGGTCCCCGACGACACGAGGCTGTGCCAATGGTCCGCCATAGCACGCCACGAAGAGGCCGAAGGCCGCGGTCCATGAAATTCCCGCGAGCCACAGCGCAAGGTCCGCTTCATCGCCCGCGAGCGGCGACAGGACGCGCGACAGCGCAGCCAGGGTGATCAGGACGTAGATCGCCTCGGTGCCGGGGCCGGCTCTCAAGGGCCGGCCGGTATGACCCAGCGATGCGCGGGTCATGACCGCCAGCGTCATGGTGCCGACAGCACCCACCGTCAGCGCGTGAAGCGCCGCGGTCGCCGGCAGGATATGGAATAGTCCGTTGAGACCGAGCAGGAGCAGGCCGAGGCCGAGCCAGCCGTATCCGATGTGAAGGACGAGCAGCAGGGGCTCGCCGAAAGTGTGCCGGCCCTTCCAGCGCGACAGTCGGATCGCCGTCACGGCGCCGGCAATCAGCGCAGCCCACGAGGCGATCGCCGCGTCCGGCGGCGCCACCCAGCCCGCCAGCGCCAACCCATTGACGAAAAGCGCGGCCAGATCGAAGCGTCCGGCCGGCGCCGGCAGAGCTGCTTCCGGATGCTTCTTGGAGAGCCAGTTGTGCGTGAAGCTCGGAATGATCCGGCCGCCGACCAGCGATATCAGCATGAGGAGAGTGGCGAGTCCGACGCGATTGCCCAGGCCGGCGCTGTCGGCAATTCCGAGGGGCTCGAGGTGCACGAGCGCGTTGCCGGCCAGCAGCAGCGAGAGCGCACCGATCATCGGCAGGTTGCGCCAGTTTCGCCCCACCAGGATCTCTCTCGCGACAACGGCCAGGAAGACCGCCGGAAACGACAGGTCGACCATCGCTGCCGCGGTCGCGCCGATCATGCCGGAAAGCAGGACCGCGATGCGGCCGCCCGCCCACAGGAGCACGAGCGCGGCCAAAGCGGCGCCCTGGAGCGGCATCCGTCCGGTCCAGTTGGGAATCGCGGTGAGCAGGAAACCGGCGACGACGGCGGCCGCATAGCCGAATATCATTTCGTGCGCGTGCCAGACCGCGGGCATCAGCTCGCTTGGAAGCGCCGCTCTGCCGGCGTAGACGGCAAGCCACGAGGGCATCGCGATCGCCGCCCATAGCCCGGCGCCAAGGAAGAAAGGCCGAAAGCCGGCGCCAAGGATGGTCGGACCGCTATGGGGGCGGTATCGCGGAATGGCTGCCATTGACGAGCCCGACGGTCACGCCCTTGCCTCGACTGATTATCATATATATGATCCGAATGTTTAGAGGCAACGGAAAAGGTGTCGCTGGATGAGGCTCACGCTTCACACGGATTATGCACTGCGGGTGCTCATGTACGTGACGGTGAAGGGGGAGGCGTTGTCGACCATCGCCGAGATCGTCGAGCGGTTCGATATCCCCAAGGGGCACGTCATGAAAGTGGTGCACCACCTCGCCCAGAAGGGATATTTGCACACCATCCGCGGCAAGAAGGGCGGAATGCGGCTTGCCAGAAAGCCGAACCAGGTCGTGATCGGCACGGTCGTTCGGGACATGGAGCAGGAACTGGGTGTGCTCGGTTGCCTTCAGAATGCGAAAGGCTATTGCCGCATCGAGGAATGCTGCCTCCTGCGCAACGCGCTGCGCGATGCGATGAATGCCTTCCTGGCCACCCTCGACCGGTATACGCTCCAAGACCTCGTAAGGCCGAGAGGCCTCGCGCGGCTGCTGAAGATCGACCGGGTCGAAGGCAGGCCATTCGGTGGGGCGTCACGTCGAACGCCGCCATTGACTCCATAACATTCGCACCACACATATGTTATGTGGTTCCAACGGCGGCCGTGTTCGCTGGCCGAAAGGCGGTCGCTGCGGATGTGAGGAGCATCGATCATGACCGAACCTCTCTATCCCCCATCGTCGCGCGAGATCTCCGAGAAACGAAGATCTCTCGCTCCCGAGACCGAGAAAGCGTTTCACGCGTTCAGCCAGCGGGTCTTTGCGGACGGGGCGATTCCGGCGAAGACCAAACAGCTGATCGCCGTTGCGGTCGCGCACGTCACGCAATGTCCTTACTGCATCAAGGGGCACACCAAAGCGGCGTTGCGCGAAGGCGCCACGCGCGAGGAATTGATGGAGGCGATCTGGGTCGCCGCCGAGATGCGCGCCGGGGCCGCCTATGCGCACGCCACGATCGCGCTCACGGCCATGACTGAGGCCGATCGAGCGCAAAGCGTCTGACTCGGCGCCGCGGCGAAACCATTGGCGGGGTGTCACGATGACTCCGGCCGAAGCGGCTGAAGTCCGCCTGAAGCGAGCCTACGACCCGCCGTCCGATGACGACGGAGTTCGAGTCCTGGTGGATCGGCTCTGGCCGCGCGGACTGCGCAAATCGGCCGCCGCCATCGATTACTGGATGAAAGACGTGGCGCCCAGCACCGAGCTTCGCCGTTGGTTCGGCCACGAGCCGGGCCGGTGGAGCGAGTTCCGGCGGCGCTACCGCTTCGAGCTTTCGCGCAAGCCGGAGGTCGTGAGCGAGCTCGAGGCGCTGGCGCGCAAGGGTCCCGTCACGCTCGTTTTCGCGGCACGAGACACGCTTCACAACGAAGCGGTCGTGCTTCGCGACGTTCTCACGCGCCGGCGGCAGGCCGCGGGAAAGGATCGACGATGAAGGACTGCAATTGCCGGATAGCCCCCGCGGAACGACTGATGGGTCTGCCGAGGTCCGATCTGCCCGAGGAGAAGGAGCAGGCCATCACCTGTCTTGTCGGCCTTCTGACGTCCGAGGACAAGATGGATCGGAACCGCGGATATCGGCTGTTCCACGAAGGCGTCGACGAAGCGCTCTTCTGCTCCTGCCTCGACTACGGATCGCTGGTGGGCGGCTCCACGCATCCGTTGTTCGAGGCGCTCTCACGTGCGGTCGAGCTGTGGGCTGCCCGTGCGTCGAGTCCGCCGGCAACGGGTCAATCCGGACGACGACCATGACGCGGCCCTGGGCCACGAGCTCGATCCGCCGCAGATCGAGCGAGCCGGAGGGGTTCTTCTTCCCGTAGACGCCCGCCCTGTTAGAGCATTTCCCGCCGAAGTGGATGCCGGTTCGGCGTAGGAAATGCGACCAAACCAAAGGATCGAGAGCATGTCCCGATTCAGCTTAATCGGGACATGCTCTAGACTGCGGCAAAGTCGAAGGGAGGAGCCGCATGGCCGAGCAACTCTACGTCCCGCCGCGGCACGGCGGCGACTGGCGGCATGCCCTCGACGGCGAGACCGGGCTCGATCCCAGGGCGGTGAAGGCCGCGGCGGAGCATGCGGCGGCGCACGAGGTGCCGTGGTCGCGCGACGTCGAGGCCGAGCTCATCAAGAGCTTCTCCGAGCCGCCGCCCTGGAACGAGATCATCGGGCCGGTCGGTCCGCGCGGCGGACCCAACGGGCTCGTCCTGCACAAGGGCATGATCGTCGCGGAGTGGGGCGACACCGCCCGCGCCGACATGAGCTTCAGCATCGTCAAGTGCTACATGAGCCTGGTCGCGGGGCTCGCGGTCGAGCGCGGCCTCGTCCCCGATATCGACGAGCCCGTGGCGAAACTGGTCGACGACGGCGGCTTCGCCTCGCCCCACAACGCCAAGGTCACCTGGCGGCAGCTCCTCAACCACACCTCTGAGTGGGAGGGCACGCTCTGGGACAAGCCCGACCTCATCGACCGCAACCGCGACCTCGGGAACGAGGCAAGCGCCCGGAAGGGCACGGCGCGCGCGCTCGAGGAGCCCGGCACCTACTGGGAATACAACGACATCCGCGTCAATCGCCTGGCGCTCGCGCTGCTGCGGCGCTTCCGCAGGCCGTTGCCGGAGGTGTTCCGCGAGGCGATCGCAGCGCCGATCGGCTGCTCCGATACCTGGACGTGGCACGGCTACCGCAATTCCTACGTCGAGATCGACGGCAAGCGGATGCAATCGGTGGCGGGCGGCGGGCATTGGGGCGGCGGCATGTTCATGCACGCCCGCGACCACGCGCGGCTCGGCCTCCTCATGCTCAGGAAGGGGCGCTGGGGCGACCGCCAGCTGGTGCCGGAGCGCTGGATCGCGCAATCGATCGCGCCGACGCCGCTCAACCCGCACTACGGCTTCATGTGGATGCTGAACACGGGGTCGCAGACCTATCCGAGCGCGCCGGCGCAGGGCTTCGGCGCCAGCGGCTCCGGCGGCAATCTCGTCTGGATCGATCCCGTGCACGATCTCGTCGCCGTGATTTGCTGGACGGACCCGAAGGCGATAGACGGTGTCCTCGCACGCCTCGGCAAAGCCTTCTGAATCTCGATCAATCCGGGAGAGTCTCATGAGCGGGTTCATTCGCGCGTTTCTGGTCGCCGCCGCGGTCGCCATCGTCTCCGCGCCCGCGCTCGCGCAGGACTATGCGGCGGTGGTGAGCGCGCCCGACCGCACCGACGCCGACCGCAAGAACGACGAGCGGCGGGAGCCCGTTAAGATCCTCGCCTTCACCGGCGTGCAGCCGGGCTGGGCGATCCTCGATATGGGCGCGGGCGCAGGCTACAGCACCGAGCTCATGGCGCGCGCGACGGGTCCCAAGGGCAAGGTCTACGGCCAGAATCCGCCCGACATGATGGATCGCGCGCGCGCCGCCTACGAGGAGCGGGCGAAGTCGCCCGCGATGCAGAACGTGACGACGCTGATGCGGGGCTACGAGGACCCGGTGCCGGCGGAGGTCAGGAACCTCGACCTCATCACCTTCTTCTACGCCTATCACGACGTGACCTACATGCCGGTCGACCGCACCCGGATGGATCGCGCGCTCCTCGACGCGCTGAAGCCCGGCGGCTACCTGGTGATCGCGGATTACGCGGCGCTGCCGGGCGCCGGGACCTCGGTCTCGAAGACGCTCCACCGGATCGACGAGGACTTCCTCAAGAAAGAGGTGGAGGCCGCGGGCTTCAAGCTGGTCGACGAGGGAACCTTCCTGCGCAACCCCGAAGACCCCCATGACATGCCGATCTTCCGGCCGCAGATCCCCATCGACATCTTCGTGCTCAAGTTCCAGAAGCCGGGTTGACCGACCTCAGCACCAGTGGCGCCAGCAGCGGTGCCAGCCCCAGCCGAACCCGACGCCCACGAACGGTCCGGGGTAGTAGTAGGGATAGGGGTAGTAGGGATAGGGCGCATAGGCGTAAGCGGGGGCCGGATAGGGGTAGGGGCCTCCCGCATAGGGCACGGGTCCGGGCGCGGGGCCCGAGGCCACCTGGTCGCCGCGCGAGGTCATGCACTGGGCGTAGCTGATGTCGTAGCCCCGCTGCACCGAGGCCGCGGAATAATTGGCGGCGCCCGCCCCCGAGGCCGAGCCCAGGAGCAGGCCGCTCCCGGCGCCGATCGCGGCGCCCGCCGCCGGGTTGCCTGCGGCGGCGCCGATCGCGGCACCCGCCGCCGCCCCGAGCAGAGTGCCGGCAACCGCGCTATTGGCCATGCTCTGGTTCGCGGCATCGGCCGGCGAGACGCCGCCCAGCGTCTGGGCCGCGTACTGCCGGCAGGCCGCATCGTCCTGCTGGAAGGCCTCGAGGCTCTTGTCCTTGCCGGGAAGAGCCGCGACGCTCGGTCCCGCCGGCGGTCCGACCGCGCAGGCGCCGAGCGCCAGGGTTCCCAGAAGGGTCGCAACGCGAAGGGTCGCGGACATCGCTGATCTCCCCGCTATCGAGTGGGCGTCCGGCCACGCGAAGGGGCGGGCCGGTCGCTGCCCAAAGGATAATACGACCGAGTGTCGCGGAAACATCCCTGATTGATTGTGGAGATCTTTGGATGATCGCGCTCGCGAGCCCGCGCGGACGAGGAGGCTGGCCGGCATCGCCTCCATGACTTAGTTTCAGAGGGTCCGAGGGGGGGGATGGCATGGCGGAGCGCAAGGGGACGGAGTTTCGCGGCACGCGCAACCTGAAGCGGCTCGCGCAGATCCCGCAGGAGAAGCAGAAAGAGGAGATCCGCCGCTCGCTCGAGCACGGGCTCGAGGCCGCGGACTCCGTGGTCGATCGGACCATCTCCTGCTTCAGCCGCGGTCATCAGCCCGCCTTCGCGGGGATTAATACCTTCATGAAGGCGCCTTACTGCGAGGACGTCCGGAAGGTCGGCCGGTACGAGGCCGCCTTCGTGGGCGTGCCCTTCGACACCGCGACCACCTTCCGCCCGGGCGCGCGGTTCGGACCGCAGGCGGTGCGGCGCATCTCGGCGCTCTATGACGGCTACTCCATCGACGGCGCCGTCGACATCTACGAGGAGCTCGACTTCTGCGACGTCGGCGACGTCTTCGTGATTCCCGGCAACATCGAGAAGACCTTCGACCAAGTCAGCAAGGCGATCTCGCACATCTATACCTCCGGCGCCTTCCCGGTGATCTGCGGCGGCGACCATAGTCTCGGTTTCCCGAACGTGCGCGGCATCGCGCCTCATATCGACGGCAACGTCGGCATCATCCACATCGACCGGCACCTGGACATCCAGGAGAAGGACATGGACGAGCGGATGCACACCACGCCCTGGTACTGGACCACCCACGAGCCGACCTCGACCACGCACCGCGACCACAGCCATATGCACGACGTCGGGCTGCCGAACTGCGATCCCGCGAATCTCGTCCAGATGGGGATCGGCGGCTGGTACGGCTCGCGCCCCGGCGCCATCGTCGCGAGGCGCCGCGGCACCAGCGTGATGACCATGACCGACATTACCGAGCTCGGTCCCGCCAAGGCCGCCGAGATGGCGCTCGAGCTTGCCTGGAGGGGCTGCAAGGCGGTCTATCTCTCCTTCGACATCGACTCGATCGATCCTGGATTCGCCCCCGGCACGGGCTCGCCCGAGCCGGGCGGCCTCATGCCGCGCGAGGCGCTCGAGATCGTGCGGCTCATCGCGCGCGAGGGCCTCTGCGGCATGGAAGTGGTCGAGGTGGCGCCGCCCTACGACGTCAACGACAACACCGCGCAGCTCGCCTGCCGCGTCATCCTCGACGCGCTCGGCACCATGGTGGTGGAGGGCAAGCTCGGGCACCGCGGCGGGGTGAAGAAAGCGGGCGCGCGATCAAAGCGCGGCAAAAGTCAGAGAAAACACTAACTCGCTTTTTCTGCCGTCATGCCCATGACGTAAAGAGGATGACGGCCGCTGCCCAGGATCGATCTAGGCGCGGCGCAGGGACCCGTACCGCTCCGCCGCCCGCGCACGCGCTTTCGCGGCCTCGACCTCGCGGTCGCGCGGTGGCGCCGTCGTCACGAGGGCGTCCAGCAGCTCATGCGCCGCCTCGGCGACCCGCTCCACTGCGCGGTTGAAAGCCGTCTCGTTCGCCTTCGAGGGCCGCGCGAAGCCGCTCAGCTTTCGCACGAACTGCAGCGCCGAGGCGCGGATCTCCTCTTCCGTCGCCGGCGGCTTGAAATTGTGCAACGTCTTGATGGCTCGGCACATGCGATCGCTCCCGGATTTGCGTCTGGGCCCGATTCTCCTCCATGCCGGAGACTTCGCAAGACGGCCTGCGACCCGATCCCGCTTTGACGCTTCCGTCGGGTCTCCCTTAGACTGGATCAACAGAGTCAAACAGGGGTGCCGCAAAGGCTTACCCCTTGCATTTCAAGGGGAAACGCCCGTGTCTACCAAGGAAAGCTCCGTCGTCCGGGTGAGCGAGGAGGAAGCGCTGCGCTTCCACTCGGAGGGCCAACCGGGAAAGCTTGCAGTCGCCGCCACCAAGGCGCTCGCGACCCAGCTCGATCTCTCGCTCGCCTATTCGCCGGGCGTGGCGTTTCCCTGCCTCCACATCCGCAAGAACCCCGCGCTCGCCTATGACCTCACGTCGAAGGGCAACCTGGTGGCGGTGATCTCGAACGGCACCGCCGTGCTGGGCCTCGGCGACCTGGGCGCGCTCGCAGCGAAGCCCGTGATGGAAGGCAAGGCGGTGCTGTTCAAGCGCTTCGCGGGGATCGACGGCTTCGATCTCGAGATCGACACCAAGGACGTCGACGCCTTCGTCAACTGCGTGCGCTATCTGCATCCCGCCTTCGGCGGAATCAATCTCGAGGACATCAAGGCGCCGGAGTGCTTCATCATCGAGCAGCGCCTGCGCGAGCTCCTGGACATCCCGGTGTTCCACGACGACCAGCACGGCACCGCGATCATCGCGACCGCGGCGCTCATCAACGCGCTGCACCTCACGGGTCGCGATCTCAAGTCGATCAGGCTGGTGGTGAACGGTGCCGGCGCCGCATCGATCGCCTGCGTGGAGCTCCTGAAAACCATGGGGCTGCCGCACGAGCACGCCATGCTCTGCGACACCAAGGGCGTCATCTACCAGGGCCGCACCGAGGGCATGAACCAGTGGAAATCGGCCCACGCCGTCGAGACCAAGCGGCGCACGCTCGCGGAGGCGATGGAGGGCGCCGACGTGTTCTTCGGCCTCTCCGCCAAGGGCGCGGTCACGCCGGCCATGGTGAAGGCGATGGCTCCCAGGCCGATGATCGCCGCCATGGCCAACCCCGATCCCGAGATCACGCCCGAGGAGGTGAAGCGGGTGCGCTCCGACGCGATCATTTGCACGGGCCGCTCGGACTACCCGAACCAGATCAACAACGTGCTGGGCTTTCCCTACATCTTCCGGGGGGCGCTCGACGTCCGCGCCTCGACGATCAACGACGCCATGAAGATCGCGGCCGCGGAGGCGCTCGCCATGCTCGCCCGCGAGGACGTGCCCGACGAGGTGGCGGCCGCCTACTCCGGCAATCGCCTGCAATATGGGCCCGAGTACATCGTGCCGACTCCCTTCGATCCGCGCCTCATCTGGGCGGTGCCGTCGGCGGTCGCCAAGGCCGCCATGGAGAGCGGCGTCGCCCGCCGGCCGATCAAGGACATGAGCGCGTACCGCGCGAGCCTCCGCGGCCGGCTCGATCCGACCGCGGCGAGCCTCCAGCGCATCTTCGACCAGGTGCGCGCCAATCCGAAGCGCGTGGTCTTCGCCGAGGGCGAGGAAGAAAGTGTGATCCGCGCGGCTCTCGCTTTCCGCGCCAACGGCTATGGCACGCCGGTGCTCATCGGCCGCGAGGAGCGCATCCGCGAGACGCTCACGCATATGGGCCTGCAGGCGCCGCCCGATCTCGAGATGCACAACGCACGGCTCTCGAAATCCAACAAGGCCTATGCCGATTTCCTCTACGGCCGGCTGCAGCGCAAGGGCGCGCTGCAGCGCGACTGTCAGCGGCTGGTGAACCAGGACCGCAACGTCTTCGCGGCCTGCATGGTCGCCTGCGGCGACGCGGACGCGCTCGTGACAGGCGCTACGCGCAACTATTTCGAGACCTTTGAGCAGGTGAAGCGCGTGCTCGGCGCCAAGCGCGGACACCGCGTCTGCGGCATCGCCATGCTGATCACCAAGGGCAAGATGGTGTTCATCGCCGACACCACCGCCCACGCCTACCCGAACGCCGAGGAGATCGCGGACATCGCGGTGCAGGCGGCGGCGAAGGCCCGGCAGATGGGGCAGGAGCCTCGCGTTGCCCTGCTCTCCTTCTCGAACTTCGGCAACCCGCCCCGCGAGGAGGTGCGTCGCGTGCGCGACGCCGTCGCGCTCCTCGACCAGCGCACTCTCGATTTCGAGTATGATGGCGAGATGAGCGCCGACGTGGCATTGGACATGCGCCTGATGCGCGACCGCTATCCTTTCTGCCGCCTGAGCGCTCCTGCCAATGTCCTGGTGATGCCCGGGCTCAACTCGGCGAACCTCGCCTCCCAGCTGCTGGAGCAGCTGGGCGGCGGCGTTCATGTGGGGCCGCTCATCCTGGGCCTCGCCAAGCCCGCGCAGATCGTCGAGATGGGCTCGACCGTCTCCGATCTCGTCAACCTCGCGGCGCTCGCCGCCCACGAAGCGATCGCATGATCGCTCCCGGCGCCCGACGATGACGCGGCGGGCGCCGCCCTTCACCCGCATTCTCCTGGGCTCGCTTGTGCTGACGCTGCCCGCGGCGCTGGTGCTGGGCGTGCTGGTCTGGGCCGACGCCTTGCCGGTGGGTACGGCTGCCCTGTCGGCGGCGGCGATTTATGCAGGCGTGGCCTTGCTATCGGGTCCGCTTTTCTCGGGGCTCGCGCAGGTGAGGACGGCGCTCGGAGCGCTCGCCCAGGGCGCCACTACACTGCCCGACATCGTGACCCTGAGCCCGACCGCGCGCGAGCTCGGGCGCGACGCCGCGCGCTTTGCCCGCGCGCTTCGCGAGACCGTCGCAGCGAGCGCGGAGGCCCGAGCGAGCGCGGAGTCCGTGCTCTCGGCGCTGCCGGAGCCGCTCATGCTGATCGACGCCGAGCGCCGGATCCTGAGCGCCAACCCCTCCGCGCTCGAGCTCCTGGGGCCGAGGCTCGCGGGCCGTGATCTCGGCGCCGCACTTCGTGTGCCGGCGGTGCTGGAGGCGACGGACGCGGTGCTCGCAGGCGGGGAAGGGCGCACGGTCGAGATCGAGCTTCCGGGCTCGGTCGAGCGACACTTGAGCGCCCAGGTGGGCCCGCTCCGGCCGCCCACCTCCGCGGGTGCCGCGGCCGTGCTGACCTTGACCGACATCACCGGCAGCAAGCGCAGCGAACGGATGCGCCAGGATTTCGTCGCCAACGCCAGCCACGAACTGCGCACGCCGCTCGCGACGCTCCTCGGCTTCATCGAGACCTTGCGCGGGCCCGCCCGCGACGACAACGCCGCGCGCGACCGGTTCCTCTCGATCATGGCGGAGCAGGCGAGCCGGATGTCGCGGCTGGTCGACGACCTGCTCTCGCTCTCGCGCATCGAGCTCAACGAGCACTTGGCGCCCAAGGAGCGGGTCGATCTCCGCCGCGTCCTGGTGGCGGTCGCCGACAGTCTCGAGCAGCGCGCGGCGAAGCGGCAGATGCGGATCGAGACCAACTTGCCGGAGAGCCTGCCGGAGGTCGCGGGCGACGCCGACGAACTCGCCCAGGTGTTCCAGAACCTGATCGACAACGCGATCAAATACGGCCGGTCCGGGACCGCCGTGGAGGTGAGCGCCGGCGTCTCGGCCAGGCGGCTTGCGGGCATGCCCGCCGCGCTGGTCGCGATCCGCGATCACGGCGAGGGCATCCTCAGCGAGCACATTCCGCGGCTGACCGAGCGCTTCTACCGGGTCGACCCCGCCCGCTCCCGGGAGCTCGGTGGCACCGGCCTCGGGCTCGCGATCGTTAAACATATTGTCAATCACCACCGGGGCTTGCTGGAAATCGAGAGCGAGCTGGGCGAGGGGTCGGTCTTCACCGTTCACTTGCCGGTTGCTGAGGCTGCCGAGCCACCACGCGTTTGACGCGCGGCGGCCAGGCGCGCCGTCACAAAACTGTAATCGCATCGTCATAAGGTCGTCGCGGCATCGGGATTATCGACGGCCTGCGACCCAGCGGCGACCCTCGCCGTTCGATGCGGACTATCCCATAAGGAGGATTTGGCTCGTGAAGGCAAAAACCATTCTCATGGCCGGCGCGCTAATGGCGACGCTCGGCTTTTCCGCGGCTGGCGCCCAGGCGGCGGGCTTGTCGGGCGCGGGCGGCACGGCGATCTACCCGGTGCTGTCCAAGTGGGCGGCGGAGTACGACCATGTCGCCCATGTCGCCATCAACTACCAGGCGATCGGCTCGGGCGGCGGCATCGCGCAGATCAAGGCCAAGACCGTCGACTTCGCGAACAGCGACAAGCCGCTGACGCCCGATGAGCTCGACCAGGCAGGCCTGGTGCAATTCCCGCAGGTGGTCATCTCCATCACGCCGGTCGTCAACATCGACGGCGTCAAGGCCGGCGACCTCGTGCTCGATGGCCCGACGCTCGCAGACATCTACCTCGGCAAGATCACGGATTGGAATGACGCGGCGATCAAGAAGCTGAACCCGAAGGTCAATCTCCCCGACGCCAAGATCACGACCGTGCATCGCTCGGACGGCTCGGGCACCACGTTCAACTTCACCGACTATCTCGGCAAGGTGAGCCCGGAGTGGAAGCAAAAGGTGGGCTCCGACACCTCGGTCTCGTGGCCGACGGGCGTCGGCGGCAAGGGCAATGCGGGCGTCGCGCAGTACGTCAATCAGGTCAAGGGCGCGATCGGCTACGTCGAGTACGCTTACGTGATCGAGAACAAGATGACCTACACCAAGATGGTCAACAAGAGCGGCAAGACCCTCGATCCCACCATGGAGGCCTTCCAGGCCGCGGCGGGCAATGCCGACTTCACCAAGGTCAAGGACTTCTACCTGATCCTCACGGACCAGCCCGGCGACAAGAGCTGGCCGATCACGGCCGCGACCTACATGCTCATGCGGAAGGACTATCCCGCCGAGCGTAACCAGGCCGTGCTCAAGTTCCTGGACTGGTGCCTCAAGAACGGCCAGAAGCAGGCCGAGGCGCTCGCCTATGTCCCGATGCCCGACAGCGTCGTGAAGCAGATCGAGAGTGCGTGGAACCAGCAGCTCGCCGAGGGCGGCAAGCCGATCTGGCCGTGAGCCGGGAACCACGGCATAAGTAGCCCGTACACGCTGACATCGGCAGGGCGCTCCCCCGGGGCGCGCCCTGCTTTCTCCTGAGAGAGTTTTTCACGTGGTAGACGCGGTCATCCGAGACAGCGGCGTCGGCGGGCGCCAGAACGTGATGGACGTCGCCTTCCGCGCCGTCACATGGTTCTTCGCGATTCTCGTCCTGGTGCTGCTGTTCGGCATCGTCGTTGCCCTGGTGGAGGGCGCGCTTCCCGCCTTCCAGCGCTTCGGATTGGCATTCATCACCGACAGCACCTGGGATCCCGTCAAGAAGGTATTCGGTGCGTTTCCTGCGATCTACGGTACCCTGGTCACCTCGCTGATCGCGATGGCGATCGGGGTTCCGCTCGCGTTCGGGATCGCCATCTTCATCACGGAGCTCTGCCCGCCCTGGCTCAAGCGGCCGATCGGCACGCTGATCGAGCTTCTGGCGGCGATCCCCAGCATCATCTACGGGATCTGGGGCCTGTTCGTCTTCGCGCCGATGCTCCAGACGCACGTCCAGCCCGGGCTCATCGACACCCTCGGGCGGATTCCGTGGATCGGCGCTCTCTTTGCGGGTCCGCCGCTCGGCATCGGCATGCTGACGGCTGGCATCATCCTGGCGATCATGGTGCTGCCGTTCATCGCGTCGGTGATGCGCGACGTGTTCGAGACGGTGCCCACGGTGCTCAAGGAGTCCGCCTACGGCATCGGCGCGACCACCTGGGAGGTGGTCTGGAATATCGTGCTGCCAAGCACGCGGGTCGGCGTCATCGGCGGCATCATGCTGGGCCTCGGCCGCGCTCTGGGCGAGACCATGGCTGTCACTTTCGTGATCGGAAACGCGCACAACTTCGACGTGTCGCTGTTCGCGGCGGGTACGACGATCTCCGCCACGCTGGCGAATGAATTCAGCGAGGCCGACAGCGACATCTATCTTTCCGCGCTTCTTGCCTGCGGATTCATCCTCTCGGTGATCACGCTGCTGGTGCTTGCGGCTGCCAAATTCATGCTGATACGCATGCAACGGCAAGGCGGGACCTGACATAGATGAGCCCCTATGCCCGTCGCCGGGCCGTCAACACCCTCGTCCTGAGCCTGTCGCTCGGTGCCACCGCCATCGGGCTGCTCTGGCTCGCGTCCATCCTCTGGACGCTGCTGCAGAACGGCGTCGCCGCGATCGGCGTCGACCTCTTCACACGGAGCACGCCGGCGCCGGGGAGCGAGGGCGGCGGCCTGCTCAACGCACTCTACGGCACCTTCGTCATGACGCTGGTCGCCACCATCGTCGGCGCTCCCATCGGCATCCTGGCGGCCACCTTCCTCGCGGAATTCGGCCGTGGCAACCCGCTGGCGCCCGTGGTGCGCTTCATCAACGATATCCTGCTGAGCGCGCCCTCCATCATCATCGGCGTCTTCGTCTACATCGTCATGGTCAAGCAGATGGGCCACTTCTCGGCCTGGGCGGGCTCCGCGGCGTTGGCGATCATCGTGATTCCCGTCGTGGTCCGCACGACCGAGGACATGCTCAATCTGGTCCCCGCGAGTCTGCGGGAGGCCGCCTTCGCGCTCGGCACGCCCAAATGGAAGGTGATCGTGATGGTCACCTACCGCGCGGCGATGCAAGGCATGCTGACGGGCGTCCTGCTGGCAGTGGCGCGTGTCTCCGGCGAGACTGCGCCCCTCTTGTTCACCGCGGTCAACAACCAGTTCTGGAGCGTCAACATGAACGACTGGATGGCCAACCTGCCGGTGGTCATCTTTCAGTTCGCAATGAGTCCCTATCAGGACTGGCAGCGCTTGGCCTGGGGCGGTGCCCTCATCATCACCGGCGCCATCCTGGTGCTCAACATCACCGCCCGCATCCTCGCCAACTTGAAGAGCTTCGCAAAATGAGCGACGTCTCCCTGCGTCCCAACGAGCCGAACAGGCCGCTTCCGCCGGTCGCCACCCCGACCCGCGGCAACGGCGGCTCCGTACCGGCCCACGCCGCCGTCATCGCCGAGCGCGCCGGCAAGAGCTCGGAAGCCAAGGCGCCGGCGACGCCGGACAAGGTGGTGGTGCGCGACCTGCACTTCTATTACAAGAATTTCGAGGCGCTCAGGGGCATCAATCTGAGCTTGCGCGACAAACGCGTTACCGCCTTCATCGGACCCTCCGGCTGCGGCAAGTCGACGCTCCTGCGTGTCCTGAACCGGATCTACCAGCTCTATCCCGAGCAGCGCGCCACCGGCGAGGTGCTGGTGGACGGCCGCAATATCCTCGACCCGAAGGTCGACCTCAACCTGCTCCGGGCGAAGATCGGCATGGTGTTCCAGAAGCCGACGCCTTTCCCGATGTCGATCCACGACAACATCGCGTTCGGCATCAAGCTCTACGAGAAGCTCTCGCCCGCGCAGATCGACGAGCGCGTCGAATCCGCGCTCCGCCGCGCGGCGCTCTGGAACGAAGTCAAGGACAAGCTCAAGCAGAGCGGTCTCAGCCTCTCCGGCGGCCAGCAGCAGCGCCTCTGCATCGCGCGCGCGATTGCGGTCAAGCCGGAGATCCTGCTGCTCGATGAGCCCGCCTCGGCGCTCGATCCGATCTCGACCCAGCACATCGAGGAGCTGATCGACGAACTCAAGACCGACTACTGCATCGCCATCGTGACCCACAACATGCAGCAGGCAGCGCGCAGCTCCGACTACACCGCCTTCATGTACCTGGGCGAGCTCGTCGAGTTCGACGAGACCGAGGTGATCTTCACGCATCCCAGGCACAAGCGCACCGAGGACTACATCACCGGCCGCTTCGGCTGATCGAGGGCAGAACGCACATGGTCTCCGAACACATCATCAAGAGCTACGACGAGGAGCTGCGCCGGCTCGACAACGCGATCACCCAGATGGGCGGTCTCGCGGAGACCCAGCTCGCGAGCGCGATCGAGGCCGTGGTGAAGCGCGACAGCCGGCTCGCAGCGGACGTGGTCGAGGCGGACGCACGGGTAGACCAGCTGGAGCACGACATCGAGGGCATGGCTCTGAAGCTGCTGGCGCTCCGCCAGCCCATGGCGGTGGACCTGCGGCAGATCCTGGCGGCACTCAAGACCGCGAGCGACCTCGAGCGCATCGCGGACTACGCGACCAACGTCGCCAAACGCTCGATCGTGCTCAACCAGTCGCCGCCGGTGAAGCCGGCCTTCACGATCCCGCGCATGGGCAAGCTCGGCCAGGCCATGATCAAGGACGTGCTCGACGCCTATGTCGAGCGCGATGCCGACAAGGCGCTCATGGTCTGGGCGCGCGACGAGGAGCTCGACGAGATGTATACGAGCCTCTTCCGCGAGCTCCTGACCTACATGATCGAGGATCCCCGCAACATAACGGCCTGCACGCATCTCCTGTTCATGGCGAAGAACATCGAGCGGATCGGCGACCACGCCACCAACATCGCCGAGACGCTCTACTTCATGGTGCACGGCACGCCGCTGCAGATGGCGCGGCCCAAGCGCGACCGCACCACCTCCGCGGCGGCGCCGCTCGCGGGCGAGGCGCCGGCGAACGGCAAGGATGAGCGCGGCGCGGGGGATAAATAGCCATGAACCCGCTTATCCTCGTGGTCGAGGACGAGCCCGCTCTCGCCACGCTGCTGCGCTATAATCTCGAGAAGGAGGGCTTCTCGGTCGCCGAGGCGCACGATGGCGAGGAGGCGCTCCTGCAGCTCTCCGAGCGCACGCCCGACGCCGTGCTGCTCGACTGGATGCTGCCGCAGGTGTCGGGTCTCGAGATTTGCCGCCGGATCCGCCGCACGCCGCAGTGGCGCTCGCTCCCCGTGATCATGCTGACCGCCAAAGGCGAGGAGGCCGACCGCGTGCGCGGTCTCGAGGGCGGCGCCGACGACTACGTAGTGAAGCCCTTCGGCGTGACCGAACTGGTCGCGCGCCTCAAGGCGGTGCTGCGCCGCGCGCGGCCGACCGCCGGCGCCGAGACGCTCCGCTACGCGGACCTGGTGATGGACCTCGCCAGCCACCGGGTCACCCGCAACGGCGAGTCCATCCACCTGGGGCCGACGGAGTTCCGGCTGCTGCGCGTGCTGCTGGAGCGGCCGGGCCGCGTCTTCTCGCGCGAGCAGTTGCTCGATGCCGTCTGGGGGCGCGAATCAGAGATCGAGCCGCGCACCGTCGACGTTCACATCCGGCGGCTCCGCAAAGCGCTCAACGAGGACGGCCGACGCGACCTGATTCGCACCGTCCGCGCGGCGGGCTACGCCGTCGACCAGAGCGGGCGGTAATCCGCCGAAGATCCACTGCGCGTCCCTCGATACGCCCGCTCACCCGGGCGTGCTCAGGAAGAGGCGCGTGTCGAAGAACGCACCCGGCAAATCCCGGGCTACCGCGGGCTGTTGCTGAAGGCTGGCTCTTGGCGGTAGTAGGGGCCTGGCGCCTGCGGACGCGGGGTTGCGCCGAACAGGCGTTCGAGCCAGGACGGACCCGAGGACGTGCGCTGCGCCACCACGGGTGTGGGCGTCACCGTCTGTCCGACGAGCATCGGCGCCGTGTTGAGCGGCTTCACCGGCAGGCCCTTCTCGGCTTCCACCATGAAGGCGTGCCAGGTGCGCGCCGGCAACGTGCCGCCGGTCACGTTTTTCATGGGCGTGTTGTCGTCGTTGCCGAGCCAGACGCCGCAGACGAGATCGGCGCTGAAGCCCTCGAACCAGGCGTCGCGATACTCCTGCGTGGTGCCGGTCTTCCCGGCGATCGGCCGGCCGATCTGGGCGCCGCGGCCGGTGCCGCGCTCGACCACGCCCGTCAGCAGCTCCGTCATCTCCGCGGCGATGCCGGGCTCGATGACGCGGCCGGGTCCGGAGCCGGTGCGACGGTAGATCACGGTGCCGTCCTTGTCCTTGATCTCGGCGATGCCGTAGGGCCAGGCGCCGTCGCCGCCGCTCGCGAAGGCGGCATAGGCGCCGGTGAGCTCCATCAGCGACACCTCGGCGGTGCCGAGCGCGAGGCTGATGTCGCGGTTCAGCTCGCTGGTGATGCCGAGCCGGTGCGCGGTCGCGACCACCGCGTCCACTCCGACCCGCTGCTCCACCTGGATCACCACGGAGTTGAGCGAGTGCGCGACGGCGTCGGCCATGCTGACGTCGCCCATGTACTTGTTGCCGTAGTTGTGCGGCTGGTAGTTGCCGATCCGGATCGGCGCGTCGACGAACCGGTCCTGCGGCGTGAGCCCGTGCTCGAGCGCGGTCAGGTAGACGAACGGCTTGAAGGACGAGCCCGGCTGGCGGAACGCCTGGGTTGCGCGGTTGAACTGGCTATCGACGTAGTCGCGCCCGCCGACCAGCGCGCGCACGGCGCCGTCGGTCGACATCGCGACGAGCGCGCCTTGGGTCACCGCGAACTTCTCGCCGTCCTGGTCGAGCGTCTGGTCGACCGCGTGCTCGGCCGCGTCCTGCAGCTTCGGGTCGAGGGTCGAGATCACCGTGAGGTCGCGGTTGCCGAGGCCGGTGAAGCTGCTGACCTGCTCGACGACCCAGTCGGCGAAGTAGCGGCTGCCCGCGCGCACCGGCACCACGCGGGCGAGCTGGGTCTTCTGGCCCTCGGCGGCGGCCATCTGCGTGTCGCTGATGAAGCCGGCGGCGACCATGTTCTCGAGCACCTGATGGGCACGGCTGGCGGCGCGCTCGCGGTCGCCCGCGGGGCTGAACTTGGTGGGCGCCCGCAGCAGGCCCGCGATCACCGCCGCCTCGTAGAGCGTCACGTCGCGCGCCGACTTGTTGAAATAGCGTCGTGCCGCCGCATCGACGCCGTAGGTGCCGGCGCCGAGATAGACCCGGTTCAGGTAGATCTCGAGAATCTGGTCCTTGGTGAAGCGATGCTCGAGCCAGAGCGCGAGCAGCATCTCCTGGATCTTGCGCGTGAAGGTGCGCTCGGGCTTCAGGAACAGATTTTTGGCGAGCTGCTGAGTGATGGTGCTGCCGCCCTGCACGACGTGGCCCGCGCGGAGGTTCGCCACCGCCGCGCGCGCGAGGCCGATCGGGTCGACGCCGAAGTGGGAGTAGAACCGCCGGTCCTCCGTAGCGATCACCGCCTGGGGCAGGTACTTCGACATCTCCTTGACGTGGACCGCCTCGCCGAAGAGGTCTCCGTAGGTCGCGATCAGCGATCCGTCGGCCGCGAGCACAGTGATGCTGGGCCGACGCTCCGCCACCGTGAGATCGGCGGTGCTGGGCAGCGTCAGCGAGAAGTAGCCGAGCATCAGGACCAGCAGCACGACGCCCCAGATTCCCGCGATCAGGCCGCCGCGCAGGATGAGACGGGAGATCGAGCGGCCGGCTGCCTTGGGCTTGCGGGGCTTGCGCTCGCGCGGCTCCGGCGACGGTCTTCTCGGGCGGTCGTCGGGGTCGGAATGGAGGTGCGGACTGCGCTTGGACATGGCCTGCGAACGCCGGCGCTTCTATCACAAACGGGCGCGGGGCGGCAGGGGCGATGCTGCGACTCGGCTGCGCGGCGCGCCATAGAAATGCCATAGTCACACCCGCGAGCCCTCATGATCCCCGCGCTAATCGTCTTCCTCTGCACCTATGCGGTCGTGGCCCTGGGCCGGCTCCCGGGCCTCCGGGTCGACCGCGCCGGCGCCGCGCTCATCGGCGCAAGCCTCATGGTGGGCTTCGGGGTGCTGAGCCTCGAGGAGGCCTATCGGGCGATCGATCTCAACACCATCGTGCTCCTCGTGGGCATGATGATCCTGGTGGCGAACCTCAAGCTCGCGGGGTTCTTCGGCCTTGCGGCCCGCTGGGTCGCCGAGCGCGCGCGGCATCCGCTGAGCCTCCTTGCGGGCGTCACCCTCGTCTCGGGCGCCCTTTCGGCCTTCCTCGTGAACGACACCGTCTGCCTGATGCTGACGCCCCTGGTGGCGGAGCTCGCCCTCGGTCTCAGGCGCAACCCCGTGCCCTATCTCCTCAGCCTCGCGATGGCCTCCAACATCGGCAGTACCGCCACGATCACCGGCAACCCCCAGAACATCCTGATCGGCAGCTTTTCCGGCATTCCGTATACGCTATTCGCGAGCGCGCTCGCGCCGGTGGCGGCGCTCGGACTCGTGGTCCTGCTGGCGCTGGTCGTCCTGGTCTTTCGGCGCGAGTTCCTGGTGCGGAGCCGCCTCGAGGTACCGGCGCTCCCCGTGCGCGTCCATCGGGTGCTGCTCGCCAAGGCCGTCATCGCAGCGCTCGCCATGATCGCGGCGTTCTTCGCGGGCGTGCCGCCGGCGGAAGTCGCGATCATCGGCGGTGCGCTCCTGCTGTTGACCCGCCGTCTCAAGCCCGAGCGGGTCTATCGCGAGATCGACTGGGCGCTCCTGCTGCTGTTCGCGGGACTCTTCGTGGTGGTGCGCGGCACGGAGCAGGCGTTGCTGACGCCCGAGGTGTTGCGCGCCGCTGAGCGTCTGGCGCTCGACGAGCCGATGGTGCTCGCGCTCACCGCGGCCGCGCTCTCCAACATCGTGAGCAACGTGCCGACCGTGCTGGTGTTGAAGCCCTTCGTGGCGGCGCTCGCTCATCCGGGCCGCGCCTGGCTGGTACTCGCCATGGCCTCTACACTCGCGGGAAACCTCACCATCGTGGGCTCGATCGCGAACCTTATCGTGGTCGAGCGCGCGTGGCGGCACCGGGTCGAGATCGACTTCTGGACCTATCTCAAGCTCGGCGTGCCCGTGACGGTCGCGACCATCGCGATCGGCGTCTGGTGGATTCGGTGAGCCTCACGTCAGAAACTTGCCGAGCGCCAGGCAGTGCGCAGGCCGATATGCGCGACGCAGACGATGCCGCGCGGGCACGCGCAGTTGCCGGGAAACGCACCGACGAAGCCCACGATCTCCTCACTCTCGATGGCGATGGCGTACACGCCGGTGCCGCTCGCGCATGTCTCGGAGGCCACTCTCGGGATCCTCAGCCCATGTCGGCGCAGCGTCGAACCGGCGGGGCCTTGCGAAATTCGCGGATCTCGCTGCTGTCAGCGCGCGCAACTCGCCGGGCCCGCCGATGCAGGTGCCCGAGGGGCTGTCGAGATCGGTGAGTCGGGTGGGCATCATGGGGCCGCTTTAGGGAGCGGGCGCGCGGCTTGTCAATCTAAGGCGCTGCCAGCACGCCCAGAACAGCGCCAGCAGCACCAGCGGCATCGCCGGCAGATGGACGTAGCGCGCGAGCGGCGAGCCGATCAAGGGCGCGAGCCATGCGATCGCCAGAAGCGTGCGCAGTCCCGGCGTCCAGCCGAAGCGCATGCCGTCCGCCGCGAGCACCGCGATCGGGATCGCGAGAATGACGAGGTCGTAGTCGTAGAGCGACGGGACCGCGAGCGCGGTGCCCGTTACGGCGAGGGCAGCGCGAAGCTCGAGGCCGCCGCCGCGCCGCCACGCCTGAAGGCAGAGCGCCGCGACGCCCGTCGCGACAATCGCCTGGAAAAGCTCCGCAGCCGTCACGCCTGCGCCGAGGAGCCGGCTCGCCGCGAAGACGCTCGCCATCTTGTCCCAGGGCAGCACGCCCGAGCGGAGATTGTCGCCTGCGACCGCGAGGTGCAGCCAGAACTCGTGCCAGCTCTCGGCGCCGAAAGCGAGCCAGGCAAGGAGCGCGAACAACGCGGCCGTCGCCGCCCCGACCGCGATTGCGCGCCAACAGCCGCCGGCCGCGAGCACCAGCGGCACCAGGAGGCCGAGGTGCGGCTTGTAGGTGAGAAGGCCGAGCAGGACGCCCGCCGCGGCCGGCCGCGTCTCCAGCAGGATGAGCCCGCCGCCCAGCAGGGCCGCGGACAGGAATCCGTTCTGACCGCCGAGCGCGTTCACCAGAACGGCAGTGAAGGCGAGCGCCACCGGAATCGCCCGACGGTCCGGCACGATCGCGCACGCGAGCCGGAGGTAGAGCGCGAGCGTCGCGCCCATGAACAGGAGGAACGCGAGCGGATAGGGCAGCAGTGCCAGCGGCAGAATCAGCAGCGCGAAGGTCGGCGGGTACTGCCACGGCACGACCTGGCCGGCGGCCGCCGGCACGATCGCCTGCTCGGCCGCCGCCATGCGGTCGAAGTCGTAGGCCTGCGGCAAGCGACCGTGGAGCGCCAGGTCCGAGGCCGCGTAGAAGTCGATGAAATCGGCGCCCAGCGGCTTTCCCGCAGGGTCCATGAAGTCGCGGCTGAGCGCGATCCAGAGCACCGCGAGCACCGCATAGATCGCGAGCGCGAGCTTCGAATAGCCGACAACGCGCTCGACGGTGATCCAACGCTCGGAGACCACCGTCGACCCCGCGGACTAGGCGGAGCTCAGGAGGCGGATGATGGACGCAGGCGGAAACTGACCGCGGGCGGGCAGCGGTGCCAGATCTCCGTGGGCGATTGCTGCGCCGCCTGCGCGTTTGCGGCCATGGTGAGGCGCACCGTGTTCTCGTTGAGGAGCGCCATATAGACCGTCTGTCCCGCGCCGGGGTCCGAGGCCGGCACCTCGTAAGTGAAGTAGTGCCGGTTGTAATTGCCGTGCCATTGAGTGCCCGCGGGCGTCGTGATCGCGGGCCCCTCGATCTCCATGCGCTTGCCCTCGGCGGAGCACCAGTTCCCGTCGATCGCATCGGCCCGGGCGGTCTCGGCGAAAAGCCCGGTGACACCCGCCGCGGCGATTCCGAACGCCAGAGTCCAGAGACGTTGCCTCATGCCTCGCCCCCTCGTCGATCCGTGTGCGGCCGCAGCATAGCCCGTCTATGCGCGAGCGCCCAGCCGATCCGCGATCAGGCTCTTGGGCAGCATGCCGTGGATGCCCTTGTTGCCGTCCACCAGCTGGGTCACCCGGAAATCGACGCCGAGGCTGCACAGCATATAGGCATCCTCGGGCGACAGGTTCGCGAGCTCGCCCAGCAGCTTGATCATCTGGCGGAGCGCCTGCTTGGCGGCGTCGTCGAGATCCTCGTCGAGGCCGACGGTGATCCAGTGGGTGGGCGTCTCTGCGCGGGGCATGTCGAGTTTGAGGTCCTTGCGCACCACCAGCTCGAAGGTGCCGCCGAGCGCGGTCTCGAGCGCGGTGACGCAGACCTCGCCGTCGCCCTGAACGCCGTGCCCATCGCCCACGGAGAACAGCGCGCCCCTGGTGAAGATCGGCAGATAGAGCGTGGTGCCCGCCACCAGTTCCTTGAGGTCGAGATTGCCGCCGAACTCGCGCGGGATGATGGTGGTGACCGCGCCGTAGACGGGCCGCGGCGCCACGCCCATCACGCCGAAGAACGGCGCCAGCGGAATCTCGATGCCGAAGGGCATGGTGCCGACGCCGCGCTGGCGGTCGATCGCGGTGTGCCAGGTCTTGCGCGTGGGAAAGTCCTCGGGGAGCGTGCCCTTGAAGGGTCCGATTCGGGAGTAGCCCCAGTTCTGCCGGAAGTCGATGGCGCGGATGCGGATCTCCAGCGTATCACCGGGCTCCGCGCCCTCGACGGCGATCGGCCCCGTCAGGATGTGGCCGCCGCCGAAAGCGGGCGTGAGCTTCGCATGGATCGCGCGGAGCTCCGGCGGCACGTGAAATCCGGCCCGCGTCGGCAGCACCTCGGGCGGGCCCGAGACGCAGTCGACTGTGACCGTATCGCCGGAGGCGACGGTGAGGACCGGCCGCAAGCCGGCATCGAAAAATCCCCAATGGCAGGTCTCGGGGCCGGCGCGGAGCGTGTGGTGTTTGGACATGTGCCCAGAATGCCAGGGTTTGAGGTGTCGCGCCTAGCAGGAGATGCGGGCCCTCACCTGCGCCTGCCCCTTGCCCCGGAAATCGCGAGAACAACATCCGAGATCCACCCGGTCATCGTGCATGGATTCGGGTTTTGGCGAAGCATCCTGGGCCATGGCCCCGGTTATTCTGCCGTACGAGGGGCTTGTCGGACGGGTAGAGTTGATCTTCTACTCGCGGAATGCCGAGCGCATCGGTCTACGCGTGCGCTGACGGGATCCGCTCTATTGCTGGAGGTCGTACCCGGCCATGAACTGGACCGCCGAGCGCGCCCGCGACATCCGCCTGAAAGGCTGGACGCTGCTGCCGCAGCGTGTGGGCGCGGCTCTGGTCGAGCGTGCGCGTACCCTGATCGCCGAGGATTTCGCGCGCGACCCACCACGCGACGACGAGGCCTGGAAGAAATGTGCCAACGCCACCTTCTGTGTCCGCCTCGTCGAGGCCGGCGCGCTCGATTTCCTGATGACGGAAAGCGGTGCGCTCGCCTTCGCGGCTCAAGCCGTCGGTCATCTCCGGAAAGGCCTCAGGGCTCAAGTCGCGCGCCGCCGACGAGGCGATGCCGGCGTACCGCATATCGACGGCTTCTATCCGGCGGATGATGAGCCCGCGAATACCCCGGACGCGATCATCGGCATTTATCTAACCGATGTGACGCATCGGAAGCAGGGTGCCTTTACGGTCTGGCCCACGGCGCGGGAGCGGATCCAGCGGTGGGCGCGAAAGCTCGAGGAGCTGCCCAGGCGCTCGGCCGGGCATGCGCCTCTGGACCGCATCGGCCAGGGCATGGCGCTGCTCGGCCGCAAAGGGACGGCTTTCCTTGTCCATGGCGCCCTGCCGCACTGCAACCTCCGCCGGGACACGGGCGGCTACCGCGATGCGGTGTTCTTCCGCCTTTACCGCCGCAAGTCCCACCGCGACGTGCTGACGCTGCTCCGAAGCGGCGGAGCTGGGTGGTGAGACGGCTCAGACGTCCAGGTTCACCACGTTGAGTGCGTTTTCCTGGATGAATTCTCGGCGGGGCTCGACGACGTCACCCATGAGGGTCGAGAACATCTCGGCGGCGGAGTCCTCGTGCGCGACCTTGACCTGGAGGAGCGTGCGCACATCGGGGTTGAGCGTGGTCTCCCAGAGCTGCTCCGGGTTCATCTCGCCAAGGCCCTTGTAGCGCTGGATCTCGCCCTTCTTGGGGCCCAATTCCATCACGGCCTCGACCAGCGCGGTCGGGCCGGAGACCGGGAACTCTTTCTCTTTGGCCACGAGCTTGCCGGGCTTGGCGTAGGTCTCCTGGAGCTCGGCCGCGCGCTCGTCGAGGCGGCGAGACTCGGCGCTTCGTATGAGATCGGCGTCGAGCGGATGCCGCTCGGTGACCCCGAGCCGCGTCCTGAGGAACACGAAGCCATTACCGCCGCGCGCCTCGCCGCGCCAGCCCTTCTCGGTCTCGGCGGCGAACATGTCGAGGCGCGTCGCCACGTACTTCGCGGCCACCTGCGCGTTTTCGGGCTCGCTGAGGAGCCGTGGCGTGAGCGCGCCGGCGATCGCCGCCTGCTCCACCACCTGGACGCTGCCGGCCTTGCGCGCCATGGGCTCGAGCCAGTGGCGGTAGAGCCGCGCGCGGTCGATGAGGTCGCGGAGATCGTTGCCGCCGCGCTGCACGCCGTTGTGCTGGACGAAGATCGCGTCCTTGAGGCCCGCGGTGATCCGGTATTCCTCGAGCGCGGCGTCGTCCTTCAAGTAGACTGCCTTTCCCGAGCCGCGCTTCACCTGATAGAGCGGCGGCTGGGCGATATAGAGGAAGCCCTTCTCGATCAGCGGCCGCATCTGCCGGAAGAAGAACGTCAGCAAGAGCGTGCGGATGTGGCTGCCGTCCACGTCGGCGTCCGTCATGATGATGATGCGGTGATAGCGCACCTTCTCCGGGTCGAAGTCCTCGACGCCGATCCCGGTGCCGAGCGCCGCGATGAGCGTGCCGATTTCGGCCGAGCCCAGCATCTTGTCGAAGCGCGCGCGCTCGACGTTGAGGATCTTGCCTTTCAAGGGCAGGATCGCCTGGAAGCGCCGGTTGCGGCCCTGCTTCGCCGAGCCGCCGGCGCTGTCGCCCTCGACGATGAAGAGCTCGGATTGCGCGGGATCGCGCTCCTGGCAATCCGCGAGCTTGCCCGGAAGGCTCGCGAGGTCGAGCGCGCCTTTGCGGCGGGTCAAGTCGCGGGCCTTGCGGGCGGCCTCGCGGGCGATCGCGGCCTCGACCACCTTGCCCACGATCTTGCGGGCCTCGGCCGGATGCTCCTCGAACCACTGCTGGAGCTTGTCGCCGACGATGCTCTCCACGACCGGCCGCACCTCGGAAGAGACCAGCTTCTCCTTGGTCTGGGACGAGAATTTGGGATCGGGCACCTTGACCGAGAGGATGCAGGTGAGGCCCTCGCGCATGTCCTCGCCGACCAGTGCCACCTTGTCCTTCTTCGCGACGCCGCCCGCAACCGCGTAGTTGTTGATGCTGCGCGTGAGCGCCGCGCGGAAGCCCGCGAGGTGCGTCCCGCCGTCTCGCTGCGGGATGTTGTTGGTGAAGCAGAGCATCGTCTCGTGGTAGCTGTCGGTCCACTCCATCGAAACTTCGACCGTGATACCCTCGCGCTCGCCCAGGATCGCGATCGGCGCGCCGTGCAGGCCCTGCTTGGCGCGGTCGAGGTATTTGACGAAGGCCTCGAGGCCGCCCTCGTAGTGCATGGTGACGGATTTCGGCTCGACGCCGCGCGCGTCCGTGAGCGTCAGCGTGACGCCCGAGTTGAGGAAGGCGAGCTCGCGGAGCCGGTGCTCCAGCGTCGCGAAATCGAACTCGGTCTTGGTGAAGGTGCGCTTGCTCGGCAGGAAGGTGATCTCGGTGCCGGTCTTGCTGCCGGACCTGCCATTGCCCTCGAGGCGCGGCGCGGGACCGGTCACCGCAAGGGGCGCCTCGGGCTCGCCGTCCTTGAAGCGCATGAAGTGCTCATGCCCGTCGCGGAAGATCCTGAGATCGAGTCGCTCGGAGAGCGCGTTCACCACGGAGACGCCGACGCCGTGGAGCCCGCCCGAGACCTTGTAGGCGTTCTGGTCGAACTTTCCGCCGGCGTGCAGCTGGGTCATGATGACCTCTGCCGCCGAGACGCCTTCCTCGTGGTGAATGTCGACGGGGATGCCGCGGCCGTTGTCTGTGACGGTCGCCGAGCCGTCGCCGTTCAACGTCACGGTGATGGTATCGCAGAAACCCGCGAGCGCTTCGTCGATCGAATTGTCGACGACCTCGTAGACCATGTGATGCAGGCCCGAGCCATCGTCGGTGTCGCCGATGTACATGCCCGGGCGCTTGCGCACGGCGTCGAGCCCGCGCAGCACCTTGATCGAATCGGCGGTATAGTCCTCGGCGCCGTGGCCGTTTCCGGTAGCCGGAATCTCACTCATCTCTCAACGTGTCCTGACTGCATCTTCACGCCGGCGCGAGCGCCGCGTCGGCGACGGAAAAGAATTGGGCACGGCCCCGCAGTTCCTCGAAGAGGGCGGCGTCGGTGCCGGTGAGCCACGCCTGCGCGCCCAGCCGCAGGATCTCGCGAAAGAGCGCGGCTCGGCGCGCGGCGTCGAGATGCGCCGCCACTTCGTCGAGCAGCAGCAGCGGCGCGCGGTCCTTGAGCGCGGCCTGCAGGCGCGTATGCGCCAGCACGATCGAGATCAGAAGCGCCTTCTGCTCTCCGGTCGAGCCCTCGGCGGCCGGCATGCCGGTCTGGGCGTGGCGCACCACGAGATCTCCGCGGTGCGGTCCTAATGTGGTGACGCCGGCCTCGCGATCCAACCCCCGCAATCCCTTGAGCCGGGATCGAAATTCGTCCTCGGCGCCGAGCGCCGGCAGGCGCTCCAGCAGCGCCTCGATCTCGCCCGTGAGCGAGAGGCGCGCCGCCGGGAAGGGCCCGATCGCCTCCGCCGAGGCGTGGTCGAGGCGCGCCACGGTCTCGCGCCGCGCCGCCGAGATCGCGATCCCGGTCTCCGCCATGGTCTCCTCGAGGGCGCCGAGCCAGCTTTGATCCATGGGGCCGTCCCGCAGCAGCCGCGCGCGCTCGCGCATCGCCTGCTCGTAGGCGGAGACCCGCTGCGCGTGCTCGGCGTCGAAGCCGTAGACCAGCCGATCGAGGAACCTCCGGCGCGCGGAGCTGCCCTCGAGGAAGAGCCGATCCATCGCGGGCGTGAGCCAGATCACGCCCAGATGCCGTGCAAGCGCCGCCTGACTCTTGGCGGTTTCGCCGTCGATCAGCAGGACCCGCCGCTCGCTTGCCTCCGGCGCGTCGCGACCGGTGCCGATCTCGATCTCGCCCGCCGGCGTCGCCACGCTGGCATGCACCGCCCATGCGCCGCCTGCGGCCGCGCCGAGCGCGCCGTCACGGGTGCGCGCGCGCCGGTCGATCTCGCCGAGCTTGGCTCGGCGGAGGCCGCGGCCCGGCGCCAGGAAAGAGAGCGCCTCCAGCAGATTGGTCTTGCCGGCGCCGTTGGGCCCGAAAAGCGCCACCGGCGCAGGTGTGAGCTGCAGCCGAGCCGCCCGATAGCCGCGGAAGTCCGTCAGCGTGAGCCGGCGCACGGCGACGGCCCGTGGCGCCGGGGCGCGCGCGTCGTCGTCGTCGAGTGCCGTCCGGGGCAGAGCCAGAATGCCGTGATCGCCTCTCACGCGAGCCTTCCTGATGCAATGATTGCCGGTGCGTGGGTCAGACGCGCATCGGCATCAGCACGTAGAGCGCACTGGTGTCGGTGCTGTCGCGCACCAGCGTCGGCGAGGCGGCATCGGCGATCGCGAACCGGGCGCCCTCGCCCTCGATTTGCTGGGCGATGTCCAGCAGATAGCGCGAATTGAAGCCGATCTCGATGGGCGAGGCGGTGTAGCGCGCCTCGAGCTCCTCGCTGGCGGTGCCGTTCTCGGGGCTGGTGGCAGAGAGCGTCAGGCTGCCGCGCTCCAGGCTCAGCTTCACGGCCCGGCTCTTCTCGGTGGAGATCGTCGAGACGCGATCGACCGCCGCCGCGAAATCCTTGCACACGACCTCCAGCACCTTGTCGTTCCCGGTGGGGATCACCCGGTCGTAGTCGGGGAAGGTGCCGTCGATCAGCTTGGAGGTCAGCACCGTGTCGCCGAGCGCAAAGCGGATCTTGGTCTCCGAGAGCGAGATGGTAACGTCCTCGCTGACCTCGTCGAGGAGCTTGCGGGACTCCATCACCGCCTTGCGGGGCACGATCACACCCGGCATGCCCGCGGCCCCCTCGGGGAGCGGCAGCTCCATGCGGGCGAGCCGGTGGCCGTCGGTCGCCACCGCCCGCAGCATCGAGACGCCGTCGCTCTTCGCCGCGTGCAGGTAGATGCCGTTCAAGTAATAGCGGGTCTCCTCGGTCGAGATCGCAAACCGCGTGCGGTCGATGAGGCGCTTCAGGTCTGCGGCCGCCAGCGTGAAGGCATAGGGCAGGTCGCCGCTCGCCATCAGCGGGTAGTCCTCGGGCGGCAGGCAGGCGAGCGAGAAGACCGAACGGCCCGCGCGGACCGTCATCGAGCCTTTGTCGCCGCTCGCGGAGATCTCGACCTGCGCGCCCTCGGGGAGCTTGCGCACGATGTCGTAGAGCGTGTGGGCTGGTGCCGTGGTGGTGCCGGTGCTCGCAATCTGCGCCGCGACACTGCCGGCGATCTCGAGATCCATGTCGGTCGCGGAGAGCGCGAGCTTGCCGTCGCTCGCCTTGATCAGCACGTTCGAGAGGATCGCTATGGTGTTGCGACGCTCGACGACGCTCTGCACATGCCCCAGGATGCGCAGCAACTGGGCCCGTTCGATGGTCAGTTTCATGGTCGGTTGGCCGTGCCTTTTTTCGGTTTTCCGAGCAGTCCCTCGGCTGAGATGACGCCCCCTGAAGGCGCCCCCGCCGAGCGCCGGTTCCGGCCCCCTCGAGCGGTCACGAATTATAGCAGAAACCCGTGATTCCCCGAGCTATTTTGCGCTCGGATACGCGGTCAAACGGCCCGAGATTCCAAGGCCTTGTAAGCGAGGCTCAAGCGCCAGGCCTGGCAGGTTTCGCGGCCCCGGGAGAGGCCCGGAAAAGGGCGCCGACTCGACGCCGGGGCTGCCCCTTACGGAGAGGGTGCGCAGCCCGGATGCGGCTTCAGGACCCGCCGGGTGCTGGCAGGGTGTTTGGCGAGCTTGTCCGCCGGCCGGATCGGGCGCCGCACCAGCTCGCCGCCGCAGTTGGGGCAGCGGCCCTTGAAGATCGTGTCGGTGCAGCTCCGGCAGAAGGTGCACTCGTAGGTGCAGATCATCGCCTCCGTCGATTGCGGCGGCAGATCACGGTTGCAGCACTCGCAGTTGGGGCGGAGATCCAGCATCGGACGCTCAGGTCTCCAGCATGCGGCGCAGGAGCTCGATGTCCTCGGCGATGGTGCGGTCGCCGGCTCTGAGCTCGTCGATCTTGCGCACGGCGTGCATCACCGTGGTGTGATCTCGACCGCCGAATTTCCGGCCGATCTCCGGGAGCGAGCGCGGCGTCAACTGCTTGCAGAGCCACATGGCGACCTGGCGCGGCCGCGCCACCGCCCGGGCACGGCGGGCGGAGTGCATGTCGGCGAGCCGGATGTTGTAATGCTCCGCGACCCGCTTCTGGATCTCGTCGATGGTGACGCGTCGGTCGTTGGCGCGCAACAGGTCGTGCAGCACCTCCTGCGCCATCTCGATGTCGATCCCACGGCCTACGAGTTGCGCGTGCGCGGTGATCCGGTTCAAGGCGCCCTCGAGCTCGCGCACGTTCGAGGTGATCTTATGCGCCAGGAACTCCAGCACCTTGGCCGGGATCTGCCCGCCCAGCTTCTCGGCCTTGGCCTGCAGGATGCCGAGGCGGAGCTCGTAGGTGGTGGGATGGATGTCCGCCACCAAGCCCCAGCCGAGCCGCGAGCGCATGCGCTCCTCGAGGCCTTCGAGGTCCGAGGGCGATTTGTCGGCGGAGATGATGATCTGCCGGTTCTGGTCCACCAGCGCGTTGAAGGTGTGGAAGAACTCCTCTTGAGTAGAATCCTTCCCACCGATGAACTGCACATCGTCGATCATCAGCGCGTCGACAGAGCGGAACTGTTCCTTGAACGCAACCGTGTCCCTGAACCGCACCGCGCGTACGAACTGGTACATGAATTTCTCGGCGGACATGTAAATCACCTTCCGCCGGGGGTTCTGCGTGCGGATGTGCCAAGCGATGCCGTGCATCAGGTGCGTCTTGCCGAGCCCCACCCCGCCATAGAGGTAGAGCGGGTTGAACGGTACCGTCTGCGCCTCGCTGACGCAGCACTCGGCGACGCGCCGCGCTGCGGCGTGGGCGAACTCGTTGGGTTTGCCCACGATGAAATTGTCGAATGTGAAGCGCGGATCGAGTGGTGCGCCGATCTCCGCCCGCTCCACCTCGATGTCCGAGGTAGCCGCGCGACCGTTCTTGACCGCGGGCGCGGACGGCGGCTCAGGCTCTGCCTGCGCCTCGCCGTTCCCGGCGCCCACCACCACGTCGATGCCGGCGACGGCGCTGTTCTCGCCATTCCAAAGCACGCGCATCCGGCTGGCATAGTGCGTTGCCACCCAGTCGCGCAGGAACTTCGTCGGCACCGCGATACGCACGCGGGCGCCGGTGAACTCAACGAGGGTCATCGACTTGAGCCAGCTTCGATAAGCGGCGTCGCCGACCTCGTCGCGCAAGCGGCCTCGGATGCGCGCCCACTGACTTTGAATTTCCGGAGTCAGTCCGTTCGTCTCCGCCATCACATTCGCTCCCCAAGGCCGTGACGCTCGACGGAGCAGAGCGGCGCGCGGTCTCCAGGCTGCAGCGGAATAAATGTGCGGATCGTCTCCCCCAAAGGCTCGCCTCCACGCACCCCGCGATGACAACGCGATACCCGTTGCACCGGGAAATCTAGGTTTCCCGGGCTCCCACTCCTCGCATCACGAACTCTTTAGATGCTCGGTTCCCGCGACTACTTCAGGCGTTGGTTATTTTGCAGCTACTAAACTGTTGTCCGCTAACCTTGAGCGAGGTTCGTTTCGCATTGCTCAAAAATTTTGTCAGCCTTCCCCGCTCGCAGGCCGGGCACTTTAGCGAAGCGCCGTTGCGAAACGCAACATGAGTCTGCAACGGATGTGACGGATTTTTGTAAGCGTGACGTTTGTGCATCGTCTCGCGCACGCGCACGCGACAAAAAAACCGCGCTCGGCGCGAGCGCGGTTTCCGATCTCGGGTGAGTGTCGGGTCAGAGTGCGTTGATGCGCGCGGAAAGACGCGAGAGTTTGCGCGCCGCCGTGTTCCGATGCAGCACGCCCTTGGTCACGCCGCGGTGCAACTCGGGCTGCGCCGCCTTGAGCGCGGCGCGCGCCGCTTCCTTGTCGCCGGCCGCGATCGCGCTCTCGACCTTCTTCACCGACGTGCGGATGCGCGAGAGCCGCATGTGATTGACGAGTGTGCGCTTTGTCGTCTGGCGCGCGCGCTTTTTTGCCGACTTGATGTTGGCCATGGCCCTCTTGCCCTTGGGAATTCGCTCAAATGCGTGAAATTGGAGGGCGCTCTATAGCCAGCGGGTGGAGGCCCGTCAAGTCTGGACACCCTGGCCGGGGTTCAACGGTTCTTGAACCGCGGCTTGCGCTTCTCCACGAAGGCGGCCATGCCTTCTTTTTGGTCCTCGGTCGCGAAGAGGGAGTGGAACAGCCGCCGCTCGAAGTGCACGCCCTCGGCCAGCGTCGTCTCGAACGCACGATTGACGGCCTCCTTCGCCATCAGCACGGCGGGCCGCGACATCTCAGCGATTTTGGCCGCGATCTTGACCGCTTCCTCGATGAGCTGGTCCGCCGGCACCACGCGCGAGACGAGGCCGCTGCGCTCCGCCTCCGCCGCATCCATCATGCGTCCGGTCAGCACCATGTCCATGGCTTTCGCCTTGCCGACGAAGCGCGTCAGGCGCTGCGTACCGCCGGAGCCCGGGATGACGCCGAGCGTGATCTCCGGTTGGCCGAATCTCGCGGTGTCGGCGGCGATGACGGTGTCGCACATCATGGCGACCTCACAGCCGCCGCCGAGCGCGAAGCCTGCGACCGCCGCTACGATCGGCTTGCGGCAGGTGCTGATCCGCTCCCAGCCGTCGGTGATGAAATCCTTGAGATAGACATCGGCGAAAGAGCGGCCGGCCATCTCCTTGATGTCGGCGCCGGCCGCGAAAGCCTTGGCGCTCCCGGTGATGACCACTGCGCCGATCGCGTCGTCCTTCTCGAAGGCGTCGAGCGCCTGGCCGAGCTCACGCACCAGCGCATCGCAAAGCGCGTTCAGCGCCTGCGGGCGGTTCAGCGTGATCAGGCCCACAGACCCGCGAGTCTCCACGAGGATATTGGTGTATGCCATTGGCCCCAGTCCTATTTGGGAAGCAGGGTGAAGGTGACCCAGAGGTCGCCATCGCGGCCGGCGAAATCGAGATGCAGCGTCTCGGTCTCGCGCGTCCAGGATTGGCCGGAGGATTTCCAACCGAGCTGCGGCAAGGTCGTGGCGTAAAATTTTTGCACCGCAGCCTTGGTGACGTTGCCGCGCGCGCTCGCCTCGATGATGCGACCCTCGGGCTTGTCGAAGACGATGTCGCTGTCCTTGACGGGCGCCAGCTCCCGCATCAGCGGCACGTCCTCCGTGCCGGGCACGAACTGCTGCGCCCGCGCGGCGGCGCTGCCGAGCGTCATCGCCGCGGCCAGCATCGACACAAGCAGCGTCGCGCGAAAATACATGGGCGAAGCCTAGCTCCCGACCGGGCCCGGCGCAACGCCGGGCGGGCGCTCAGAAATCCCGTGCGCCGAAGCGCGCGAAGTCTCCGGAGATGCCGGGGTCGATCCGCTTGGCCGCGAGCACGTCGGCGTCGGCGCCCGCGGCATCGCCCTTGATGCGCTTGGCCTCGCCTCGCCCGTAGAGTGCGCTCGCGAGCTGCGGCGACACCTTCAGGGCGGCGTCGTAGTCCGCGATCGCGAGGTCGAGCTTCCGCATCTTGAGGTAGGCGAGGCCGCGATTGTCGAGGGTCGCGGCGGTGCCGGGCTTGATCTTGAGGGACTCCGTGCAGTCCGCCACCGCCTCCTGGAGGCGGCCGATGATCGCCCGGTCGCGGCAGCGGTTGGCGAGAGAGTCCGCATCGCCGGGTTTCAGCCGGACCACCTGGTCCCAATCCTCGACCGCGCGGTCGTACTGGCCGAGCGCGCGGTGGGCATTGGCCCGGGTTGCGTAAGCGTCGGCGAAGGCTGGGTTAAGCTTGATCGACTGGTCGTAGTCGGCGATGGCGTGCTCGTAGTCGCCCTTCACCAGATAGGCGTTGCCGCGGTTGTAATAGGCCGACCCCTGGTCGGGCGCGAGCTTGATCGAGCGGCTAAGCTCCTGGATGGCGCGGTCGTAGTCGGCCTTGGCGTAATAGGCGATGCCGAGGTTGAGCTCGGCGTCGGCCGCGTCGTCGGGGCTCAGCTTGATGACCTGCGTGAAATCCTCGATGGCGCGGTCGTAGTCGCCCTTGTCGCGGTAGGCGAGGCCGCGATCCCGCACCGCCGCCGCTGTGCCGGGCTCGAGCTCAATGGTCTTGCTGAAATCCTCGATGGCGCGGTCGTACTGACGCTGGTTGCGGTAGGCGATGCCGCGGTCGCGGTAGGCGAGTGCGTTGCCGGGCTCGAGCTTGATCGTGGCGGAGAAATCCTCGATGGCGCGGTCGTATTGCGCCTTGCCGTAGTAGGCGAAGCCGCGGCTGAACAGCGCACCGGCGTTGTTGGGATCGAGCTTGAGCGCATGGTCGAGGTCGTCGATGGCGCGGTCGAATTGCCCCATGTCGCTCAGCGTCTTGCCGCGGCTAACCAACGCGTCGACGTTGTTGGCCTGGAGCTTGAGCGCCCTTGTGTAGTCGTCGAGGGCGCGCTCGCGCTTGCCGCTCCGCTCGTAGGCGACGCCGCGGTTGTAGATCAGCGTGGCGTTGTTGGCGTCGAGCGTGATCGCGCGGTCGTAATCGGCGATCGCGCCATCGTATTGGCCGAGCGCTGTGCGGGCGTTGCCGCGGCCCTCGAAGGCAAAGGCGTCGGAGCCGTCGAGCTTGATCGCCTGCTCATAGTCTTGGGCCGCGCGGTCGTACTGACCCTTGCTGTAGTAGACGGAGCCGCGGCCGTCATAGGCCGTGGGTTCGTTGGGGTCGAGCTTGATCGCCTGGTCGTAGTCTTCGATCGCGTGATCGTAGTCGCCCTTGCGGAAGCGGGCGTTGCCTCGGTTGTTGAAGGCAAGCGCGCGGTCGCGCGCGGTGCCGCCGGCGGCATCGACGATAGCGGTGCAGCCGGCGATGCTGGTGTCGGGGTCGGCGTTCCGGCAGCGCGACCAGTTGTCATCGCGGCTCTGCGCCATGGCCGGGCCGGCCAGCGCCGCCATCAGTACACCGAGTCCGATCCAGCCTGCCGCCCGCATCGAGCGCCCTCTCACCGCTGCCGCTTCACGCAATAAAAGGTCGAGCGGTTGCTCTGCACGATCCGACGGATCCCGCCGCCGCAGTCGCAGGCCGGGCAAGGCTCGCCCTCCTTGCCGTAAACCGCCCACTGGTGCTGAAAATATCCCAGCTCGCCCGAGGTCTGCACGTAATTGCGGAGCGACGAGCCGCCGGCGGCGATCGCGCGCTCCAGCACCGCGCGGATCGCGGCGACCAGCCGGTGCGCGCGTTCCAGCGTCACCGTGCGGGCAAGCCGCCTGGGCGACAGCCCGGCCTCGAACAGCACCTCCGAGACGTAGATGTTCCCGAGCCCGGCCACCACCTGCTGATCGAGCAGCGCCGCCTTGAGCGGCGTCCGCTTGCCGGTCAAAGCCTTCGCCAGGACTTCCGGCGTGAAACCGGGATCGAGCGGCTCGGGCCCGAGCTCGCACAGCAGCGGGTGCTCGTCGAGCGCGGTCTCCCGGAGATAGTCGAGCACGCCGAACCGCCGCTGGTCGTTGAATCGGATGCGTGTGCCGTCGTCGAGGGTGAAGACCGCGTGGTCGTGGGGCGCGCGCGGCGTCCTGTCGCCGGGACCGGCCACCGTCAATCGCCCCGACATGCCCAGATGCATCAGCAGCACGCCGCCATCGTCCAGATGGATCAATATGTATTTCGCCCGGCGCCGCACCGCTTCGATCCGGCGACCCTCCGCCTTGCGCCGGAGCCCGCGCGGGATCGGCCAGCGCAGGTCCCGGCGATGCAGGTCGAGGCGCGCGATGCGCCGGCCGGTCATCCGGCCGGCGAGTCCCCGCACGACGGTCTCGACTTCGGGAAGCTCGGGCATCTCAGGCTCTTAGGGGTGGGCTCGTTGGCATTGCAGGGAACGAGGCGCTATGGTGCCGTCATGCCGACCCCCGAGACAAGCGGCGAGACCGATTTCGGATTCGAGCGTGTGCCTCTCGAGGAGAAGCCGCGCCGGGTCCGCCGCGTCTTCGACTCGGTGGCCTCCCGCTACGACCTGATGAACGATCTCATGAGCGGCGGCATCCACCGGCTCTGGAAAGCCGAGATGATCCGCCGCCTCAATCCGCGGCCGGGCCAGCTCCTGCTGGACGTGGCCGGCGGCACTGGCGATATCGCCGAGCGCTTCGTGGCCACCGCGGGCACGGAGGCGATCGTCTGCGACGTCAATCAGGCGATGGTCGAGACCGGCCGCGACCGAGCCATCGACCGCGGGCGGCTTCGGGAGATCGCCTGGGTTTGCGGCGATGCCGAGGCGCTCCCGGTCGCGAGCCGGAGCGTCGATGCCGTCACGATCGCCTTCGGCCTCCGGAACGTCGCCCGCATGGACGCGGCGCTCGCGGAGATGCGGCGCGTGCTCAAGCCCGGAGGCCGGTTCCTGTGTCTGGAGTTCAGCCCGGTGTGCTCGCCGCTGCTCGCGCCGATTTACGATCTTTACTCCTTCAGCGTGCTGCCGAGGATTGGCGCCGCCGTCACCGGCGACCGCGAGGCCTATCAATATCTGGTCGAGAGCATCCGCCGGTTCCCGGATCGATCGGAGCTCGCGCGGCATATGGAGGCCGCGGGCTTCGAGCAGGTGACCGTGCGCAGCCTCTCCGGCGGCATTGCGGCGCTGCATTCGGGCTGGCGGCTCTGAGGGCGGATGCTCCGGCTCCTGCGTGCCGGCCGCAACCTCGCACGGCTCAGCCAGATCGCGCTGACGCTCGCGCGGCACGACGCGCTGTTCCCCCTCGAGGGCATCTCAGGCATGGCTCCGATCCTGACGCTGGCGCGGCTCGCGCGCCGGCGCTCGCCCGTGCCGATGCGGCAGGGCGAGCGGCTTGCGGCCGCCTTGCAGGCGCTCGGTCCCAGCTTCATCAAGCTCGGCCAGGCGCTCTCCACCCGCGCCGATCTCGTGGGCGAGGATATCGCGAGCGATCTGGCGGCGCTGCGGGACCGCCTGCCGCCGTTCCCGAGCGCGGAGGCCCGGGCGACCATCGCGGCGGAGCTCGAGGCGCCGGTCGAGACCTTGTTCCAGAGCTTCGAGGACACGCCGGTCGCCGCCGCCTCGATCGCACAGGTGCATCTCGCGATCACCTCGGAGGGACGTCCGGTCGCGGTGAAGGTGCTGCGTCCCGGCATCAAGGCCGCCTTCGCGCGCGACATCGACCTCTTCCTCTGGATCGCCGATCTGGTCGAGCGCACACAGCCCGCGCTCAGGCGCCTGAAGCCCACGGCGGTGGTGAACACCTTTGCCGAGACGGTCTGGCTCGAAATGGATCTGCGCTCGGAGGCGGCCGCGGCCTCCGAGCTCCGGCACAACCTCAAGAACGATCCCGACTTCCGCGTGCCGGAGATGGACTGGCGCCGCACCGGCCGACAGGTGATGACGTCAGAGCGCGTGGCCGGCATTCCGATCGACGAGCGCGAGCGCCTGATCGCGGCCGGCCACGAGCCCCGCAAGATCCTGGAGAAGGCCGCCAACGCCTTCTTCAAGCAGGTGTTTCGCGACGGCTTTTTCCATGCCGATCTGCATCCGGGGAATCTCTTCGTCGCCGAGGACGGCGCCATCGTGGCCGTCGACTTCGGCATCATGGGCCGCCTCGATCGCAGGACCCGGTTCTATCTCGCGGACATGCTGCTGGGCTTCCTGACCGGCGACTACCGGCGTGTAGCCGAGGTGCATTTCGACGCGGGCTATGTGCCGCAGCGCCAGTCGCTCGAGGCTTTTGCTCAGGCGTGCCGCTCCATCGGCGAGCCGATCCTCGAGCGGCCGCTGCACGAGATCTCGCTCGCGCGGCTGCTTGCGCAACTCTTCGAGGTGACCGAGCGCTTCGAGATGGAAACGCAGCCGCAGCTCCTGCTGCTGCAGAAGACCATGCTGGTGGCCGAGGGCGTCGGCCGTCGCCTCGATCCCACCGTCAACATGTGGACGCTGGCGCGCCCGCTGATCGAGGACTGGATGCGCGAGAACCGCGGCCTCGAGGCGCGGCTCCTCGATGCCGCCGCGGACGTGCGCACGCTCCTCGACCGGATGCCCTCGCTGGTGCACAACCTCGAGCGCGTGGCATCGACTTTGGTGAACGACGGCTTGCAGCTCGATTCTGAGGCGCTTGGCGCGCTCCGCGAGCGGCGCGAGGCCGCGATGCTCCTGTCGATGCCGCTCTGGCTCATCGCGCTGGCCCTGCTGGCGATAGCAGCGGCATTATGGTAGGGGTCATGCTCGCTCGAGCCCTGGACGGAGGTCGTGCGTGACGCTCCAGAACCGGCGCGTTCTCTTGATCATTTCCGGCGGCATTGCCGCGTACAAGAGCCTGGACCTGATCCGGCGACTGCGCGAGCGCGGCGCCACGGTGCGCTGCGTGCTCACCGCCGGGGCCCAGCAGTTCATCACGCCGCTGGCGGCCTCTTCCCTCTCGGGCACTCCCGCATACACCGATCTCTTCTCGCTCACGCAAGAGAGCGAGATGGGCCATCTGCGTCTCGCGCAAGAATCCGATGCGGTAGTGGTGGCGCCAGCGACCGCGGACCTCCTCGCGAAGATGGCGCACGGGCTTGCCGACGACCTCGCTGCGACGGCGCTGCTGGCGACCGACAAGCCGGTGCTGGTGGCGCCCGCCATGAACTGGCGCATGTGGCAGCACGGAGCGACACAAGCCAATCTCGCGATGCTGCGAGAGCGCGGCATCTGGCAGGCCGGTCCGAACGTGGGCTCGCTCGCGGAAGGCGAGACGGGCTTGGGCCGCATGGCCGAGCCGCTCGAGATCGTTGCGGCGCTCGAGGCGCTCTTCCTCGAGAGCGCCCGGCTCAAGGGCCGGCGCGCGCTGGTGACCAGCGGTCCCACTCACGAGCCCATCGATCCCGTGCGCTACATCGCGAATCACTCGTCGGGCAAACAGGGTCACGCGATCGCTGCGGCGCTCGCGCGCCAGGGCGCCGAGACGTTGCTGGTGGCGGGGCCCACTCGCGAGCCCGATCCGCCGGGGGTGCGGGTCGTCCATGTAGTGACCGCGCGTGAGATGCTCTCGGCCTGCGAGTCGGCGCTGCCGGCGGATATCGCGATCTGTGCCGCAGCGGTCGGGGACTGGCGCGTCGAGACGGCGCCGCACAAGCTCAAGAAGCAGAAAGGCGCGCCGCCCGCGCTCGCACTGGTCGAGAACCCCGACATCCTCGCGACGCTCTCGCGCGCCGGCAACCGCCGGCCCCGGCTCGTGGTGGGCTTCGCCGCCGAAACCGAGAAGCTGATCGAGAACGCCAAGGCCAAGCGCCAGAAAAAGGGCTGCGACTGGATCCTCGCGAACGACGTCTCGGAGTCGACGGGCACCTTCGGCGGGGACAGCAACACCGTACACCTCGTGGACGCCGCGGGCGTCGAGAATTGGCCGCCGCTCAGCAAGCGCGATCTCGCCGATCGCCTGGTTCGCCGGATCGCGGATTTCTTCTCGTCCAAGGAAGCGGCGGAATGACCGCGGCCCGTCCCGACGTGCCGGTGGCGGTGACGGTTCTGAGGAGCGGAGACGTCGTCCTGCCGCGCTACGCCAGCGCCGGCGCCGCCGGCATGGATCTGGTAGCGGCGCTCGACGAGCCGCTGACGCTCAATCCGGGCGAGCGCGCGGCGGTGCCGACCGGCATCTCGCTGGCTCTTCCCGAGGGCTACGAGGCGCAGGTCCGGCCGCGCTCGGGGCTCGCCCTGAAGCACGGCCTCACCGTGCTCAACAGCCCCGGCACGATCGATGCCGACTACCGCGGCGAGATCAAGGTGATCCTGGTCAACCTCGGCACGGCGCCGGTGACGCTCGTGCGCGGCGAGCGCGTGGCGCAGCTGGTCCTGGCGCCGGTGTCACGCATCGCATGGGCGCCGGTCGAGACGCTGCCGGAGACCGGTCGCGGCGCGCGCGGTTTCGGCTCGACGGGCCGCTGACTCCGTGCTGAGGCTCAGCAAGAAGCTTTTATTCTCGATCGAGGCCGTGCTGGACATCGCCTACAACGCGGGTGCGCTTCCGGTGCAGTCAACGGAGATCACGGGGCGCCAGGGGATTCCGCGGCGCTATCTGGAGCCGGTGCTGCAGCAGCTGGTGCGGGCGGGCATCCTGACGGGCGTGCGCGGGCCCCGGGGCGGCTACCGACTCGCGCGTGAGCGCCGGCGGATCACCGTGGGCGAAATCGTGCGGGTGGTGCAAGCGCTCGAACGCGGCGAGGACGCGGTTGCTAAGAATTCGGGGCCCGAGCTCGGCGTCAGGGTGGTGCGGCCGCTCTGGCAGGAGCTTCGGGAGGAGATGATGGGGCGGCTCGATACCATAACCATCGAGGACCTGTGTCTTCGTGCCCATAAGGCCGGCATCGCCGGCGAGTTCGGCGCCAAGCTCGACTTCACCATCTGACCTGCATCGACCGAGGACGTACTCATGGCTCAAGCAAAGTCGCCACAGCCCGACACCGCCCCGGCGGAGTTTCGCGGCCATGTCTACGACAGCATCGTCGAGACCATCGGTGCAACGCCCTTGGTGCGGCTAAAGCGCATCGCGGCGGCGCACGGGGTCAAGGCGGACCTGCTCGGCAAGTGTGAGTTCTTCAATCCGCTCGACAGCGTGAAGGACCGCATCGGCGTCGCCATGGTCGAGGCGGCGGAGCGTGCCGGCCGCATCCGAGAGGGAACCGTGCTGGTCGAGCCGACCTCCGGGAACACCGGCATCGCGCTCGCCTTCGTCTGCGCCTCCAAGGGCTACCGGCTCATCCTCACCATGCCCGACAGCATGTCGGTGGAGCGGCGCAAGATGCTCAAGTTCCTGGGCGCGGAGCTCGAGCTCACGCCGGCGGCGCAGGGCATGAAGGGCGCGATCGCGCGCGCGGAAGAGCTGGTGCGCTCGCTGCCCGACGCTTTCATCCCGCAGCAGTTCCAGAACCCCGCCAATCCCGAGATCCACCGCCGCACCTCGGCCGAGGAGATCTGGAAAGACACCGGCGGCGCGGTCGATGTCGTCGTGAGTGGCGTCGGTACGGGGGGCACTCTCACGGGCGTAGGCTCCGTACTGAAGGCGCGCAAGCCCTCTGTGCGCATGATCGCGGTCGAGCCCGAGGACAGCGCCGTGCTCTCGGGCGGCCCGCCGGGCCCGCACAAGATCCAGGGCATCGGCGCTGGATTCATTCCGGCGATCCTCGACACCAAGCTCATCGACGAGATCGTCCGCATCGGCAACGACACCGCGATCAAGACCTCGCGAGAGGTGGCGCGGCTCGAGGGCGTGCCGGTCGGTATCTCCGCGGGTGCCGCGCTTGCCGCCGCGATCGAGGTCGGGCAGCGACCGGAGATGGCGGGCAAATGCGTCGTCGCGGTACTGCCCGATTTTGCCGAGCGGTATCTCTCGACCCCGCTGTTCGAGGGGTTTTGATGGCGGCGTGTCCTTCGACTCGCCGGCTGCGGCGGTGGCTCAGGAAGAGGTGAATTGAGCATGCATAAAGAAAGCCTCTTATCCTGAGCCGCGAGCGGGGCGGGCGGGTCGAAGGACGCGCCGTGGATGGACTCATGGATCTGACCGAAGCGCAGTTTCAACGGTATGCGCGGCACCTGATCCTCGACGAGGTTGGCGAGGAGGGCCAGGCGAAGCTGATGGCGGCCCGCGTCCTGGTGGTGGGCGCGGGCGGCTTGGGCTCGGCACTGCTGCTCTATCTCGGCGCTGCCGGTGTGGGGACGCTCGGCATCGTCGACGACGACGTGGTCGACCTTTCGAACCTGCAGCGGCAGATCGTGCATCCGACGCCGCGCATCGGCATGCCCAAGGTCGAGAGCGCCCGGCAGACGCTGGCGGCGCTCAATCCGGAGGTGCGTGTCGATACGCACCAGCTGCGCCTCGATCAATCGAACGTGGATGCGCTGGTCGGTGCCTACGATCTCGTGGCGGACGGCACGGACAATTTCGCCACCCGCTATCTCCTGAACGACGCGTGCTTCCGGCTCGGCCGGCCGCTGGTCGCGGCGTCGCTCGCGCCTTTCGACGGCCAGCTCTCGACGTTCAAGGCGCATCTGGGCCCGCCGCACCCCTGCTACCGCTGCCTCTTTCGCAAGGCGCCGCCGCCCGACCTGATCCCGCGCTGCGAGACCGCGGGTATCCTGGGGGCGGTGGCGGGCGTCATGGGCACGCTGCAGGCGACCGAGGTGCTGAAGGAAGTGCTGGGGATCGGCGATTCCCTGAGCGGCACGCTGCTGCTTTACGACGCGCTCGGGGCGCGCTTCCAGCGCGTCCGGATCCCCCGCGACCCCGCCTGCCCGACCTGCGGCGAGCGTCGCAATATCTGAACGGCGTCTGTCTATGCCACGCCCTCGATCACGCGGTCGGGTGGGCGATGGCCGTCGGTGAAGGTCTTGATGTTGATGATGACCTTCTCGCCCATGTCGATGCGGCCCTCGAGCGTCGCCGAGCCCATGTGCGGCAGCAGCACGACATTCTCGAGCCTGAGGAGCTTGGGCGAAATCGCAGGCTCCCGCTCGTAGACGTCGAGCCCTGCGCCGGCGATCTCATGCGCGACCAGCATGCGCGTCAGCGCCTCTTCGTCGATCACCTCGCCGCGCGAGGTGTTGACGAGCACGCATTGCGGGCGCAGCAGCTTCAGGCGCCGCGCCGAGAGCAGGTGGAAGGTCGCCGGCGTGTGCGGGCAATTGACGGAGATCACGTCCATGCGCGCCAGCATCTGGTCGAGGCTCTCCCAGTAGGTTGCCTCGAGCTCCTGCTCGATCGCCTCGGGCACGCGGCGGCGGTTGTGGTAGTGGATCGAGAGGCCGAAGCCGCGCGCGCGCTTGGCGACGGCCTGGCCGATGCGGCCCATGCCGACGATGCCGAGCCGCTTGCCGCCGAGGCGCTGGCCCAGCATCAGGGTCGGGCCCCAGCCCTGCCATTTGCCGCGGCGCACCAGCCGCTCGCCCTCGACCAGCCGCCGGGTCGCCGCCAGGATCAGCGCCATGGTCATGTCGGCGGTGTCCTCGGTGAGGACGCCCGGCGTGTTGGTGACCGTGACGCCCTTGGCGCGCGCCGCCGCGAGGTCGATGTGGTCGGTGCCGGTGCCGAAAGAGGCGATGAGCCTGAGACGCGGCCCCGCCTCGGCGATCAGCTCCGCGTCGATGCGGTCGGTCACCGTGGGGACGAGCACGTCGGCCTGCTGGACCGCCGCCGTGAGCTCCTCGCGGGTCATCGGGTGATCGTCGAGGCTGAGCCGGCAGTCGAAGAGCTCCATCATCCGGGTCTCCACGATGTCGGGCAGCTTGCGCGTGACGATGACGTGCGGCTTCTTCGCGGGCATGGGCGCGCCGGTTCCCTCCTGAGCCCAAGCCCATAGCAACACGCGGATGGCCTGTCCAGCGGACGCCGACATGTCGCCATGACAAGTTTCGCTTAGGAACTCCCCCGGTCGCGTCGCTAGATTGACGGCGCCATGGCCAGCGAGACCGCAAGCGAGAAATCCACCGCCGGCGAGGCGGCCCTCGTCTGGTGCGCGGCGGCGGCAGCGCTCTTGATCTGGGGCGCCACGCCGATGATCACGCGGCTCGCCGTGCTGGAGATCGAGCCGAGCGCGGTCGGCATTCTGCGCACCGTGCTGGCGGCGGCGCTGGCGGTACCGCTTGCCGTGGCGTTCCGGTTGCCGCGGCCCCGCGGCGGCCGCGAGTGGCGTCAGCTTCTGGTGTCGGCGCTCGGCGGGTTCGTGCTCTTCCCTGTGCTGTTCGGGCTGGGCGTGCGCTACACCTCGGCCTCGCACGCGGCGCTCGTGCTGGCGGTGGCACCGCTCTTCACGGGGCTCTTCGCCGCGGCCGTCGAGCGGCGCGCCCCCAAGCGCGACTGGTGGCTGGGTGCCGCCCTCGCCTTCGCCGGCGAGGTGGCGCTGGTATCGTTCCGCGGCGACCTCTCGGCAAGCGAGGCGAGTCTCGGCGGCGATCTGCTCGTGCTTACCGCTTGCCTCTCGGCGGCCGCGGGCTACGTTGCGGGCGCGCGGCTCGCGACAGGGATCACCACCTGGGCCACGACCTTCTGGGGGATCGGTCTCGGCGGCGTTATCCTGCTGCCGCTCGCGGTGGTGCGGCTCGGACCGCAGGCCTGGGGCGGCGCCGGGCCGGTTGGCTGGAGCGCCGTCGTCTACCTGGCGCTCGGCGCGACCATCGCGGGCTACATCTGCTGGTACTGGGCGCTGCAGCGCGGCGGCATCGCGCGCATCGGCGCCACGCAATTCGCGCAGCCCGTGATTGCGCTCGGCTTCGCGGTCACGATCCTGCGGGAGCCGTTGACGGCGCCGCTCGTCATCGCGGCGCTCCTGATCATAGCCGGCGTCGCGCTCGCGCAGCGCCGCTGAGGGAGCTTCGCTTGACCCCGGAGTCGGCGGCGGCTAGAGCATGGGTCCGTGCCGCGCTCCCGTCTCTCCATCGTCGTCAATCTCGGGTGGGTCCTCGCGCTGCTGGTGAGCGCCGTCTCCGCAGGGGCCGACGGCGTGCCCCAGCGCTACATGACGCTGCGCGCGAGCGAGGTGAACCTCCGCGCGGGTCCCGGCGAACAATACCCGATCCAATGGGTCTACCGGCGCAAAGGCCTGCCGGTGGAGGTGCTGGGCAAGTCCGACGTGTGGCGCAAGATCCGCGACTGGCAGGGCACCGAGGGCTGGGTACACGAGCGCATGCTCACAGGCACCCGCGACGTGATCGTGCGCGGCGCCGTGCGCTCGCTCCGCAGGGATGCCGATCCCGCCTCCGACATCGTGGCGCGCGCGGAGCCCGGCGTCATCGCCAAGCTCCTCGAGTGCCGCGGCGCCTGGTGCCGCGTCGAGACTTCTGACATCCGGGGCTGGCTCGGCCGCAACGAGCTCTGGGGCGTCGACCCCGACGAAGAGGTCCGTTAGGAGCCGTCAGTCATAAGCCATCAGATGTCAGCGCGCCCTCGGCTGAGCTGAGAGCTGACGGCTGACAGCTCACTCGAGATCCCGCGCCAGCGCCGCCCGTACCGCCTCCGGCAGCACGGCCATGTGGCCGTAGTCGGGATGGTCGATGCCGACGATCACCTGCGTACCCGCCGCTCGGAACTTTTCCTTCTGCGCGAACGTCAGGGGGAATTTGACGAACTGCACCGAGGAGGCCTTGCCCTCGGGGCTGGTGTTCTCGCGGGTGGCGTCGGCGATTCCGCGCACGCTCTCGCCGGCGACCGTCAGGAACATCTTGTGCTCGATGCCGCCGAGCCGGCTCAGCATCGCGTTGCGCCGGCCGGGGTCCTCGATCTCGATCATCACGGTGGCGCTGAGCTCGCTGCCGTCGGGGATCAGCGGGTTGTAGGCCGAGAGCTCGTCGGCGATCTGCGCCTCGCCGCCGCGCTCGATGTGCAGCATCTCCTGCACCTGCAGCCACATGGTCTCCCAGCACTCGAAATAGAAAGTGACGAAGGGGCCGACCTCGACCCGGCGGCTGCGCTTGATTTCGCCGATGCGCCGCCGGTGCTCGCGCCGCTCGGCCGCATACCGCTCGGGCGGCAGGATGTCGGCGCGGGTGAGGGCGCGCGCCATCATGCGGCTCCCGGCAAGAGCCCATAGGCCCGTGCCATCAGCTCGATCGGGTGGAAGGCCTGGGCGGGTGGTTTCCCCTCGCCGAGCGCCTCCATGCCCTGGACGATGTGCATGCCGGCGAGCGGGCATTCGGAGGCTAGGAAGGCCTTGGCGTTCTTGGCTGCCTGGCGCGCCACCGGCTTCCCGACCTTGAGCGCCGTATCGAAATTCTCCTTCATCGCACCCCACGAGCCGCCATGTCCCGAGCAGCGCTCGATCACGGCGACGTCGGCGCCCGGCAGGAGCCGCAGCATCTCCGCCGCCTTGGCGCCCACGTTCTGCGCGCGGGCATGGCAGGCGAGGTGCACTGTGACGCCGCCCGGCAGGGATTGCAGGCCCGGCGCCAGCCCTTCCTTCTTGGCGATGTCGACCACGTATTCGCTGACGTCGAAGGTCGCCTGTGCGAGCCGCTTGATGCTCTCGTCCTGCGGCAGGATCAGCGGCCACTCGAACTTGAGCATGAGCGCACAGGAGGGGACGAGCGCCACGACGTCATAGCCGCGCTCGATATAGGAACCGAGCTCGCCCGCGACTTTGCGCGCAGACGCGGCTACGGCGGCGAGATCGCCCTGCTCGAGCTTCGGCATGCCGCAGCAGCCGGGATAAGCCACCTCGGTCTCGATGCCATTCTGCGCCAGCACCGCGCGCGTCGCCTCGCCGATCCGGGGATTGTTGTAGTTGGCGAAGCAGGTGGCGTAGAGCACGGCCTTGCGGCCGAAGGCGGGCGCCTTCTCGTTGAGCGCGGGCGAGGCGGCCTTGGCGCGCATCACGAAGGTCTTGCCGTGGAACTTCGGCAGGACGGCGCGGCGGTCGAGGCCGGCGAGGCTCTCGAGCGCCGGGCGCGTCAGGCCGTTGCCGGTCGCGGTCGCCCAATTCGCGAGCGGCGCCACCTTGCCCGCGAGTGCGCCGTTGCGGTCGGTCTCGGCAAGCTGCCGGCGCGTCCACGGCAATTTGCCGGCCTTGAGTTCGGCCGCCCGGTACCGCAGCATCAGATGCGGAAAATCCAGGTTGAACTCGTGCGGCGGCACGTACGGGCACTTGGTCATGAAGCAGAGGTCGCAGAGCGTGCAGGCGCCGGCGACCTTGGCGTAATCCTTCTTGTCGACGGCGTCGAGTTCCTCGCTCGGCGTCGCGTCGATCATGTCGAAGAGCCGCGGGAAGCTGTCGCAGAGGTTGAAGCAGCGCCGGCACCCGTGACAGATCTCGAAGACGCGATGCATCTCCGCCTCGATCTTCGCGAGGTCGGTGAATTCCGGGTCCTCCCAGGCAAGGGGGTGGCGGACCGGTGCCTCGAGGCTGCCTTCGCGCATGTGCGGTTCTCTCGTGTTTCAGGAGCGCGAAGGGCGCCACCGGGGGCGGCGCCCTTCGATCTCCGATCTCGACGCCGCGCTCAGCCGAGGGTGTCGAGAGCCTTCTGGAAACGGCCGGCGTGGGACTTCTCGGCCTTGGCAAGGGTCTCAAACCAGTCGGCGATCTCGTCGAAGCCTTCCTGGCGCGCGGTGCGGGCCATGCCCGGGTACATGTCGGTGTACTCGTGGGTCTCGCCGGCGATCGCGGCCTTGAGGTTGTCGCCGGTGGCGCCGATCGGCTTGCCGGTCGCGGGGTCGCCGGTCTCCTCGAGGAACTCGAGATGGCCGTGCGCGTGGCCGGTTTCGCCCTCGGCGGTGGAGCGGAACACGGCGGCGACGTCGTTGTAGCCCTCGACGTCGGCCTTCTGCGCGAAATAGAGATAGCGGCGGTTGGCCTGGCTCTCGCCGGCAAACGCGGCTTTCAGATTTCCTTCGGTCTTGCTGCCTTTCAGCGTCGGCATGGGCGCCTCCTCGGTGGTGAATGAAAACGGGATGCGGTGGGTCGCGCGACGGAAATTTATGGACCCGGCGGCGCACCGGTGTCAATAGATTAGAATAGTTCTAATTTCATTGCGGCGCCGAAACCGCGGCGCACGTGTCAGCGCGGGCGGTCGCCGCTCACGCGGATGATCACGTCGACCCGGCGGATCTTGGTGCCGGCGGGCGGCGCCGGCAGTTCGGCGACGCCGAGGCGCTCGCCGGGGATGTCCTGAAGCCGGCCCGACTCCTCGTGGAAGAAATGGTGATGGTCGCTGACGTTCGTGTCGAAATAGGACCGACCGGGGTCGACCACCACCTCGCGCAGGAGGCCCGCGGCGATGAACTGGTGGAGCGTGTTGTAAACCGTGGCAAGCGATACGCGAACGGACGCCGCCTGCGCCTCGCCGTGCAGTTGCTCGGCCGTGACGTGGCGATTGCCCTCCTCGAACAGCATCCGCGCGAGCGCCAACCGCTGCCGCGTCGGCCTGAGCTTCGCCGCGCGCAGCAACTCCAGCGCGTTGGAATAGGGACGAGGTGCGGCAGCGAGCGCGGTCATGCCAGCGATCTGGAGGATGAAACGCGCGAAGTGTACCTCAAACGAGGGGTGCCCGGCAAATGAGCGGTGGCATTTGAGTCAATCAGCTGGATGCAATCACGGCGTGCGTCCTTCGGCTCGGCGCTGCGCGTCGGCTCGCGATGAAGTGATCTTCTTTGTGACATCAAAAAAGTCCTTCATCCTGAGCCGCGAGCGAAGCGAGCGAGTCGAAGGACGCACGATATCGGTCCAGCGGGATCCTAATCCCCCGTCAGCAGCCGCGTCACCAGCTCCTTCACCGTCGGGATGAAGCCGTTGCTGTAGAAGGGGTCGCTCTTGAAGCGGTAGGCGTTGTGCCCTGCGAACATCAGCTGGAACTCGACGTCGTCGGAGTGGCTTATCGCCTGCAGTGTCTTCTGGATGCAAAAGCTACGGGGGTCCGCTTTCTTGCCGGTGCTGCCGGCCTCGTTCTGCGCCCAGTTGGAGAATTGGCAGGCGGAGAGGCAACCCATGCAGTTGATCTGGTCGGTACGGATTTCGAGGGCCTTCTCCGGCGTCACGAACACAAGCGTGGAGTCGGGCGTGCGCAGCGCCTCGGTGAAGCCCTGGGCGATCCAGCCTTGCGCGCGGTCGCGGTCGTGCGGGGTCAGATAGACGAGGCGCCCGCGCGCGCCCACCTGCAGGGGCGCGAGGTGATCGCCCACGGGCTCGACGGTATAGGCGACCTGACGCTCGTTGCGGTCGTGGAGCTCGTTGAGGAATGCGTTCCGCACCGCCGACGAGTAGAAGCCGGTGGGGCTGAAGCGATTGAGATAGACGTCGCCTTCCTCGAGCGTCAGCAGCTTGCGCTTCCACGCGTCGGAGATCGGGCTTTCCTTGGTGAGGAGCGGCCGCGTGCCGAACTGGAATGCGGTCGGCCCGAGCTCGGGGTTGTCGATCCAGTCCTCCCACTCGCGCAGATACCAGACGCCGCCCGCCATGAAGATCGGTGTCTCCTGGAGACCGCATTCGCGCATGAGCTGGCGCAGCTCGAGGACTCGCGGATAAGGCGCGCCGGGCTTCGTGGGATCCTCGACATTGGAGAGGCCGTTGTGGCCGCCGGCAAGCCACGGGTCCTCGTAGACGACACCGCCAAGCCAGTCGCGGAATTTGTGATAGGCGCGCTTCCAGAGCGCACGGAAGGCACGCGCGGAGGAGACGATCGGATAATAGTGCACGCCGTACTTGGCGCAGATCTCTGCGATGCGATAAGGCATGCCCGCGCCGCATGTGACGCCGTTGATGAGCCCGCGTGCGCCCTCGAGCACGCCGTGCAGGATGCGCTCCGCCGCCGCCATCTCCCAGAGCACGTTCATGTGCAGCCGGCCCTGACCGCTCGCGCGCTCGTAAGCGACCTTCGCCTGATGGATGCCGCCGGCGATCGCGTACTGGATCAGCTCCTCGTGCCGCTCGCGGCGGGTCCTGCCGTAGTAGATCTGCGACTTGCGCTGGCCGTGCTCGTCGAGGCTGTCGGCGTTGACGCCCGAGAAGGTGCCGACGCCGCCCGAGGCTGCCCAGGCGCCGGAGCTCTCGCCGTTCGAGACCGAGATGCCCTTGCCGCCTTCAACCAACGGCAGCACCTCACGCCCGGAAATTATTAGCGATTTCAACGCCTTCACGGTGTCTCCTGCACGGTGATCAAGGCGCGGGCCGGTTCCCCCAGCTCGGGCTCATGGCGCATATGTATTGATTGCCGCAGCAATAATCAAAGGGCTGCCGCGCGCGCCACCGGCTCGATCAGGTCCGGCCGGTCGCTGAACACGGCGGCCACCCCCCATCGGAACAGATCCGCCGCGCGTGCGGCGTCGTTCACGGTGTAGGCGAAAAGCGGCAGGCCCGCGCGCGTGACAGAGGCGCAAGTCTTGGCATCGAGGCGCTCCTGGTCCGCGTGAAGCGCGCTGCAACCGAGGCGATCGACCTCGCGCTGCCAGCCGTCGCGCACGCGACCGACGAGGAGAGCCCGTGCGATGCCCGGTGCCACTTCGTGAGCGCGCTCGAGCGCCGGGATCGCGAAGCTCGACACCATCGGCGGCGGCAGCTGATCGGGCCAGCGCTTCAGCAGCAGGCGGACCGTCGCGTCGGCTGTTTCGACCTCGGTGCCCGGCGACGGCTTGATCTCGATGACTGCGCCCATGCCGAGCTTGCCGAGAAGCGCCACGATCGCCTCGAGTGTCGGCACGCGCTCGCCTTGAAATCGCGGCTGGAACCAGCAGCCGGCATCCAGCGCTTGCAACTCGCCGAGCGTAAGCTTCGCGACCTTGCCGCGGCCGCTGGTGGTGCGGTTGACGGTGTCGTCGTGGATCACCACGGGAACGCCGTCCGCCGAGAGGTGCACGTCGAACTCGACCCAGCGCACGCCTAGCTCCGCCGCCTTTCGGAACGACGCCACTGTGTTCTCCGGCGCCAGCCCGCAGGCGCCGCGATGCCCGATGATGCGGGGCAGCGCGTGGCCGGGCCTGGATTTGCGCGCCGCGGAGGCAGTCATCGGCGCCGTGTTACGACGCCGCGTGCTCCTTGCCGTCGCGATCGCGCTGACGCTCGCGCCGCTCGGCTTCGAGCTTCGCCGAGATGTCCTCGCCGGTCTGCTGGTCGACCTGCTTCATGCTGAGCTTCACCTTGCCGCGGTCGTCGAAGCCCAGCACCTTCACCTTCACCTGGTCGCCGACCTTGACGATATCGCCGGTCTTGCCGACGCGGTAGGGCGCCAGCTCGCTGATGTGGACGAGACCGTCGCGCGCACCGAGGAAATTAACGAAGGCGCCGAAGTCCATGATCTTCACGACCTTGCCGGAGTAGATCACGCCAACCTCCGGCTCGGCGACGATGCCGCGGATCCAGTCGATCGCCGCCTGTGACGCGCTCGCGTCCACTGCCGCCACCTTGATGGTGCCGTCGTCCTCGATGTCGATCTTGGCGCCGGTCACCTCGGTGATCTCGCGGATCACTTTGCCGCCGGAGCCGATGACTTCGCGGATCTTGTCCTTGGGGATGTGGATCGTGGTGATCCGCGGCGCGTTGCCCGAGACGGCCTCGCGGGCCGCCGCGAGCGCCTTCGCCATCTCGCCGAGAATGTGCATCCGGCCGTCTTTCGCCTGGGCCAGCGCCACGCGCATGATCTCCTCGGTGATCGAGGTGATCTTGATGTCCATCTGCAGGGCCGTGACGCCCTGCTCGGTGCCGGCGACCTTGAAGTCCATGTCGCCGAGGTGATCCTCGTCGCCGAGGATGTCGGAGAGCACGGCGAAACGGTCGCCCTCCTTGATCAGGCCCATCGCGATGCCGGCGACCGGCTTCGCGAGCGGTACGCCCGCGTCCATGAGCGACAGCGAGGCGCCGCAGACGCTGGCCATCGAGGAGGAGCCGTTCGATTCCGTGATCTCCGAGACCACGCGGACCGTATAGGGGAAGCTCTCCTTGCTGGGGAGCAGCGGATGCACCGCCCGCCAGGCGAGCTTGCCGTGTCCGATCTCGCGGCGGCCCGGCGAGCCCATGCGGCCAGCCTCGCCGGTGGAGTAGGGCGGGAAATTGTAGTGCAGCATGAAATGCGAGCGGTACTCGCCCTCGAGCGCGTCGATGATCTGCTCGTCCTGGCCGGTGCCGAGCGTGGTGACGACGATCGCCTGGGTCTCGCCGCGGGTGAAGAGAGCCGAGCCATGGGCGCGCGGCAGCACACCCACCTCGCAGGAGATCGGCCGCACGGTCTTGGTATCGCGGCCGTCGATGCGCTGGCCGCGCTCGATGATGGCGCCGCGCACGATGTCCTTCTCGAGCTCCTTGCTGATCTTGAGCGCGGTCGTGCGCAAGGGCTCGTCGGGGTAGAGCGCCTCGACTTTCGCCTTGATGGCGTCGAGCCGGTTTTGGCGTGCCTGCTTCTGCACCTCGGCGTAGGCGCCGGCGAGGTCGCCGGAGATCTCATCGCGGAGCTTCGCCTCGATCGCCTCGGCCTCGGAAGAAGGAGGTGCGAGGTCCCATGGCTCATTGGCGCAGGATTCCGCGAGCTCGATGATCGCCTGGATCACCGGCTGGAACTGTGCGTGGCCGAACATGACGGCGCCGAGCATCACGTCCTCGGAGAGCTCCTTCGCCTCCGACTCCACCATCAAGACGCCTTCCTGGGTGCCCGCAACCACCAGGTCGAGCTGGCTGGTCGGCATCTCGTCGAGCTTGGGATTGAGCACGTACTGTCCGTCGATGTAGCCGACGCGGGCGCCGCCGATTGGCCCGAGAAACGGAATGCCGGAGATCGTGAGCGCCGCGGACGCGCCGACCAGCGAGACGATGTCGGGGTCGTTCTCGAGATCGTGGCTCAGCACGGTGCAGATCACCTGCGTCTCGTTGCGGAAGCCCGACGCGAAGAGCGGCCGGATCGGCCGATCGATGAGCCGCGAGGTCAGCGTTTCCTTCTCGGAGGGCCGCCCCTCGCGCTTGAAGAAGCCGCCGGGAATCTTGCCCGCGGCGAAGGTCTTCTCCTGGTAGTTGACGGTGAGCGGGAAGAAATCCTGCCCGGGTTTCACCTGACGATTGGCGACAGCGGTGCACAGCACCGTGGTCTCGCCGTAGGTCGCCATCACCGCGCCGTTGGCCTGGCGCGCGACCTTTCCTGTCTCAAGTACGAGGCGGCGGCCGCCCCATGTCAGTTCCTTGCGGAATATCTGGAACATCTCTCTCTTCCTTCTTTCAGAAACGGGTGAGGGCGCGGCGCGATCGCGCGGCCGGCGCCAAGCGCCCGGCCCGCGTTCGCCGTGAGCGCGCCCGGTATCTCGGTTGAGCGGCGACTCCGCGCCGCCGCGCGCGGCAGTGCGAGGGCGAGCGGCGGGACAGTCTCGATCCGGCGTTCCGATCCTGCGCCGGAAGGTCGCGGCATCGTCAGCGCCGCAACCCCAGGCGGTCGATCAGGGCCTCGTAGCGGGCAGGATCGGTGCGCTTCAGGTAGTCGAGCTGGCTTCTGCGCTGGCCCACCATGACCAGCAGGCCGCGCCGTGAGTGGAAGTCCTTGGTGTGCGTCGCCAGGTGCTCGGTCAGGTTCTTGATGCGCTCGCTCAGCACCGCGACCTGGACTTCCGGCGAGCCGGTGTCGCCCTCCTTGCGGGCGTATTCCTTGATGACCTCCTGCTTGCGCGGGAGTGAAATCGACATCGGGAGTCTCCTATTTCTAAAGGTTCAACACACGCACCGGACGAAGCGCGCCGTCGGCGATCTCGGCGAGCGCCACCAGCTTGGTGCCGCAGGTGGCGCGGATGCGCTGGCCGTTGCCAAGCTCCAGCATGAAAGCCCGATCGGTGGGGCGGAGCGGGAGCACGGCCTGGCCGCATCGCAAGCGGGCCGCTTCGGCTTCCGTCAGGGCGAGCGCCGGGATGTCGTCCAGCGCCGTCTCAACCGGAAGCAGGTGCTCGAATGGGGGCGGACTATGCCCGAGAGAGGTGAGTTTATCCAGGGAAATCGCCTGACCCTCATGGAAGGGGCCGACCCGGCTGCGCCGCAGGGCCGAGAGATGGCCGCAGGTACCGAGCCCAAGCGCCAGGTCGCGGCCAAGCGCGCGGACATAGGTTCCCTTGCCCACCTCCGCCTCGAAGTCCGCGTGGTCGACGTCCGGAATCGCAAGGAGTCTAAGGCCTTCGACCCGGACCGGCCGAGCCTCGAGCTCGACCGCCTCGCCGCGGCGGGCAAGGTCGTAAGCCCGCCGGCCCGCGAGCTTAAGGGCGGAATAGGCAGGCGGCCGCTGGCTGATCTCGCCCACGAAATCTGGCAGGAGGGCCAGGATCTCGGTCTCGCTCGGGCGGCGCTCCGAGGTTGCGGTCACCGCGCCCTCGGCGTCGTCGGTTTCTCGCGCCTCGCCCCAGCGGACCGTGAAGCGATAGGTCTTGGAGCCCGCCATCGCCCAGGCGGCCGTCTTCGTGGCCTCGCCCAGCGCGACCGGCAGGATGCCGCTCGCAAGCGGATCGAGCGTGCCGCCGTGGCCCGCCTTCTCGGCGTTGAATATCCGCCGGACCACGGCCACGGCGCGCGCGGAGCTCACGCCCACCGGCTTGTCCAGCACCAGCCAGCCATGGACCGGCTGGCCCCGCCGCTTACGCGCCACTCTCGTCCTCGGCCCCGTCGTCCTCGGCGCGCTGCTCGGCCTCGGCGACGTCCCGCCGGACCTCGGGACGATGCAGGATCTCGTTGATCCGGCTCGCGTGCTCGAAGGACATGTCGAGCGTGAAGGAAAGCGTCGGCGTGAAGCGCAGCGGCACCTCGCGCGCGATCAGCCCTCGGAGATAGGGCGCGCTGCGCTTGAGGCCCGCCAGCACTTCGGGTGCGTGTGTCCCCGCGAGGGGCATGACGAACGCCGTCGCATGCTTCAGGTCCGGGCTCATGCGCACTTCGGTCACCGTGATCGTCACGTCCATGAGCGCGGGGTCGCTGAGCTCGCTGCGCTCGAAGATGCGCGCGAGCCCATGACGCACCTCCTCGCCCACGCGCAGCTGGCGCGGCGAGGGCTCGGCGCTACGGAGTCGGGGCTGACGTTTCACTGTTGCTTGCGCCTTGCGTCCTTCGATTGGCGATGTTGCGCATCGCGGCTTAGGATGAGGGGCGTCGGAGACGGCTCGAGAAAAAGCTCCTCATCCTGAACCGCGCCTCCAAGGCGCGAGTCGAAGGACGCACCGCCTTCAATCCAGCGACGACCGGGGTCTCACGCGGTCGCGCGGGCGACCTCCTGCATCTCGAAACACTCGATGACGTCGCCGACCTGGATGTTGTCGTAATTCTCGAAGGCCATGCCGCACTCGTAGCCTTCCTTGACCTCGCGCACCTCGTCCTTGAAGCGCTTGAGCGTCTTGAGGCTGCCCTCGTGGATGACGACGTTGTCGCGCAGCAGGCGAACGCGAGCGCCGCGGCGGACCATGCCCTCGGTCACCATGCAGCCCGCGACCTTGCCGACCTTGCTGATGTTGAACACCTCGCGGATCGCGGCGTTGCCGAGGAACTGCTCGCGCAAGGTCGGCGCCAGCATGCCGGAAAGCGCCTTCTTCATGTCGTCGATCACGTCGTAGATGATCGAATAGTAGCGAATCTCGACGCCGTCGCGCCGCGCCATGTCGCGCGCCTGCGGATTGGCGCGCACGTTGAAGCCGACGATCACCGCCGCCGACGCCTTGGCGAGGGTCACGTCGCTCTCGGTGATGCCGCCCACCGCCGAGTGCAGCACGCGAAGCTTGACCGCGTCGGTCGAGAGCTTCTCGAGCGAGCCCACGATCGCCTCGAGCGAGCCCTGCACGTCGGACTTGACCACGACGGCGAACTCCTTCGCGGCGCCGGCGGCGATCTGCGAGAACATCTGCTCGAGCGTGCCGCGCGCGCTCTGCGCCGCCTGCTGCTCGCGGCGGCGCCGCTGGCGGAAGGCCGCGATGTCGCGCGCCTGGCCCTCGTCGGCCGCCACCGTGAAGTCGTCGCCCGCGAGCGGCACGCCGTTGAGGCCCTGGACCTCGACCGGCGTGGCGGGTCCCGCGGAAGTGATGCTGGCGCCGCGGTCGTCGAGGAGCGCGCGTACGCGGCCCCACTCGCTGCCCGCGACGAAGATGTCGCCGACCTTGAGCGTGCCGCGCTTGATCAGCACGGTCGCCACCGAGCCGCGGCCACGCTCGAGCTTCGCCTCGATAACCACGCCCTCCGCGGGGCGGTCGGGATTCGCCTTGAGGTCGAGGATCTCCGCCTGCAGCAGGATCGCTTCCTCGAGCTTGTCGAGGCCGGTCTTCTTGATCGCGCTGACCTCGACGTCCAGCACGTCGCCCGAGAGCTTCTCGACCACGATCTCGTGCTGCAGCAGCTCCTGGCGCACCTTGTCGGGATTGGCGTCGGGCTTGTCCATCTTGTTGATTGCCACGATCATCGGCACCTTCGCCGCCTTGGCGTGGCGGATCGCCTCGACCGTCTGCTCCTTGATGCCGTCATCGGCGGCGACCACCAGCACCACGATGTCGGTGACGTTGGCGCCGCGGGCACGCATCTGGGTGAAGGCCTGATGGCCCGGCGTGTCGATGAAGGTGATCTTCTGGCCGCCCTTGAGCGTCACCTGATAGGCGCCGATGTGCTGCGTGATGCCGCCCGCCTCGCCCGCCGCCACGTCGGTGTGGCGGAGCGCGTCGAGGAGCGACGTCTTGCCGTGATCGACGTGGCCCATGACCGTGACCACCGGGGGACGCGACCGCTGGGTCTCCGGTGCGTCAGCCTCGCCCTTGAGGCCGATCTCGATGTCGGATTCGGCGACGCGTTTCAGGTTGTGGCCGAACTCGGTCACCACCAGCTCGGCGGTGTCGGCGTCGATCACCTGGTTGATAGTCGCCATCACGCCCATGCGCATGAGCGCCTTGATGACATCGACGCTGCGCTCGGCCATCCGGTTGGCGAGCTCCTGCACCGTGATCGTCTCGGGCACCACGACATCGCGTACGATCTTCGTCGGCTCCTGGGTGGCGGCCTGTTGATGGGCGCGCTGCTTCTCGCGCATGCGCCGAACGGATGCGAGGCTCCGCGTCCGCTCCTCGTCGCCCTGATTGAGCACTCGGCTCACCGTGAGCTTGCCCGTGCGCCGCCGCGGCTCGTCGCGGCGCGGCACCAGGGTCGGCTTGCGCGCCTCGGTCTTGCCGCGCTTCGGGAACTCCTCTTCCGGCTCCTCCTCGATCTTGACCTTGCCGGCAGCGGAGAGCGCCGCCACCTTGGCGGCCGCGGCCTTGCCGGCGCGCTCGGCCATCTCGCGGCGCTTGTCCTCCTCGGCCTTGCGCTTGCCCTCGGCCTCGACGCGCTGGCGTGCCTCTTCCTCGGCTTTCTTCTTGGCGTCTTCCTCTTCCTTCCGCCGCTTCGCCTCCTCCTCGCGCCGGCTCCGCTCCTCCTCGAGCTGCTTCGCCTCCTCTTCGCGTTGGCGATCGGCGTCGAGCAGCGCCTGGCGGCGCGCCTCCTCGTCGGCGAGGATCGCGCCCTTGAGCGCCCGCTGGCGCGCCGCCTGTTCGCTGGGCGTGAGGCCCCGCGGCATCACGATCGGCGCCCGCTTAGCGGCTGGCGTCTGCAGCGTCGTACCCGCTGCCGTGGCGGGCTTGGCACCGGGCTGGGGTGCCTCTGGCTTCTCGGGCTGGCCGGGCGTCACGGCGCGCTTGCGGCGCACCTCCACCTGAACGGTCTTGGAGCGTCCGTGCGGGAAGCTCTGCCGGACCTGGCCGGTCTCGATCGGCTTGCGCAGCTCAAGCCGTCCGCCGCCGCTGGGGCGGAGGCTCAGCGGCCGCTTGGTTTCCTGTTCGCTGTTGTCGGTCATCTCGGTCCGATCGAAATCCCTGGTTGCATCGTCACGTTACGGTCGCCCGGTCCGGCCGGTGCTCCGCGAAATCCCGCGAGGCGTCCGGCGACGGTCAGGAAAGCCTCGGCCAGCGGCCCGGCTTTCAACACGGCATGCACCGCGCTCTCGCGCCCGAAGGCGGTGCCCAATTCCACCGCGGTCAGCACCTCCACCAACGGCAGTCCCGGCGCCCGCGACCGGAGCTTTCCACGCCCGTCCGCGCTGCCGTCGGCGGCGCCGATCAGCACCGCTGCCCGGCCCGATTCCAGCGCCGCGTCGACCTTGGCGAAACCGCAGACCGCAAGGCCGGCGCGCCGGGCGAGCCCGATGAGATCGATGGCCCGTCGGGCCAGCAGCTCCTCGACCCGCCGGTCGAGATCCTCCTCGACCCCGACCGCAGCGCGCGCTGCCCGGCCAAACAGGCGTTTCTTGACCGCGCGCGCCACTATATCCCGCCGGGCAAGGGTCCACAAACCCCGGCCCGGCAAACGCTCCGCCACGTCCGGATGCACGCGGCCGTCGGGTCCGACCACGAAGCGGATGAGCTCCGATTTGGCGCGCACCTCGCCCGTCACCAGGCAGCGCCGGAGCGGCCCGGTTTCCTCGGCCTCAAGGGATGTCAGAACCTCGGTCGTGGTCCTACTCCTTGGTCTCGCTGGCCTCGGCGCCTGCGGGCGCGGGCTCGTCCGCGAACCAGTGCGCGCGCGCCGCCATGATGATGGCGTTCGCGGCATCGGGCTCGAGCTTGAGGTTGGCCGGCATCATCTCGACGAGCTCATCGCCCGCGAGGTCGCCGAGATCGTCGAGCGTCTTCACGCCCTTCTCGCCGAGCACCACGAGGCGTTGCGGCGTCAGGCCCTCGATCGCCGCCACCTCGTCGGTGACGCCGAGTTCCTTGCGCTTCGCTTCCGCCTGCGCCGCCTGCTCCTCGAGGAAGCGCCGCGCGCGCTCCTGCAGCTCCGCCGCGATCGCGGGCTCGAAGCCCTCGATCCCCGCCAAATCCTCGGTCGCGACGAAGGCGACCTCCTCGACCGAGGTGAAGCCCTCTGTCACCAGCAGATGGGCGATCACGTCGTCGACGTCGAGCGCCTCGATGAACATCTGGCTGCGGGTGCGGAACTCTTCCTGCCGGCGCTCGGACTCCTCGGCCTCGGTCAGGATATCGATGTCCCAACCCGTGAGCTGCGAGGCGAGCCGCACGTTCTGCCCGCGCCGGCCAATGGCAAGGCTCAGCTGGTCGTCGGGCACCACGACCTCAATGCGCCGCTGCTCCTCGTCCATCACCACCTTGGCGACCTCGGCCGGCGCGAGCGCGTTCACCACGAAGGTGGCGGGATCCTGGGACCACGGGATGATGTCGATCTTCTCGCCCTGGAGCTCGGCGACGACGGCCTGGACGCGGCTGCCGCGCATGCCGACGCAGGCGCCGACGGGGTCGATGCCGCTGTCGTTGGAGATCACCGCGATCTTGGCGCGGCTGCCGGGATCGCGCGCCACCGCGCGGATCTCGATGATACCGTCATAGATCTCCGGCACTTCCTGGGCGAAGAGCTTAGCCATGTATTGCGGATGGGTGCGCGACAGGAAGATCTGCGGGCCCCGCACTTCCTGGCGCACGTCGTAGATGTAGGCGCGGACGCGCTCGCCCTGGCGGAAGGTCTCGCGTGGCAGCAGCTCGTCGCGGCGCAGGATCGCCTCGGCGCGGCCCAGGTCCACGATCACGTTGCCGAACTCGACGCGCTTCACCAGGCCGTTCACGATCTCGCCGATGCGGTCCTTGTATTCGGCATACTGCCGCTGGCGCTCGGCGTCGCGCACCTTCTGCACGATAACCTGCTTGGCGGTCTGCGCGGCGATGCGGCCGAAATCGATCGGCGGCAGCGGGTCGGTGATGAAGTCGCCGACCTGCGCCTCGGGATTGAAGCGCTGCGCCTCCGCGAGCGGGATTTGCGTCGCCTCGTTCTCGACGGGGTCCTTCACCTCGCGGAAGCGCATCAGCCGGATCTCGCCGTTCTTGCGGTCGATCTCGGCACGGATGTCGTATTCCTGGCCATACTTGGAGCGGCCCGCCTTCTGGATCGCCTGCTCCATCGCGACCAGCACCTCGTCGCGGTCGATGCCCTTGTCGCGCGCCACGGTATCGGCGACTTGCAGAAGCTCCGGGCGGGCGTATGTCGCGGGGGATTGCATGATCTCTCTCGGTCTTGCGTTGTTGATGTCTGTTCGGGTTCAGGCCGGGCGCTGCCGCACCAGAAGCTCGTCGGTGATCACCAGCTTCGCGCGCTGGATGCGGGTCAAGGGCAGCGCCACGACCTCGGCGCCGAGGTCGAGCCGGACCTGGTCGGCGTCGATGCCGGCGAGCCGGCCCCGGAACCGCCGGCGGCCGTTGATCGGCACTGCCAGCTCGAGCTTCGCCTCGTGGCCTTTGAAGCGCTCGTAGTCCTCGCGGCGGACCAGCGGCCGGTCGATGCCGGGCGAGCTCACCTCGAGCACGTAGGACTGCTCGATCGGATCCTCGACGTCGAGGAGCGCGGAGACCGTATGGGTCACTTCCGTGCAGTCATCGACGCTCATCGGCCGGTCGTCGATCCGCTCGGCCATCACCTGCAGCACCTGCGCGCGGCGCCCTCCCGTGACCGCGACGCGCACGAGCCTGTAGCCCATCGCTTCCAGCGACGGCGCGATCAGCGTCTCGATGCGAACGGTGTCGATCACCGGCAATGGCCCCTTGGATCCCGCTGCGCCTAAAACAAAAGGGCGGGCCCTGCGGCCCACCCCTTGGTTTCAGAGATGCAGCTTATTCAGTTGCACCCTATGGGTTTATTTTGCCGGGAATATAGCGCGAATTCTTCCGCATGCAAGACCGATCGCCGCGATCACCTGGGCTTTCTGGTGCAGCGCAGAAAATGCGGGATGCGGCCCGCCGCCACTGCTTTCGCCTCGTAACGGGTGGCCGGCCAATCGCTTGGCCGCTCGCGCCAGTCCCTGGGCCCGCGCGCCTGCCATGCGAAACCGGCATGCACCGGCGCCAGCTCGAGCATGGCGCGGAGGTATCCGATGTCGTCGGTGGCGAGCCGCAGCTCCGCGCCGTCCTTCATGATGCGCGCGAGCTGGTCGAGCGTCGCGGGCGACACCATGCGCCGCTTGTGGTGCCGCGCCTTCGGCCAAGGGTCCGGGAAGAGGATGAAGGTCCGCCCGACCGACGCATCGGGCAGCGCCGCCAGCAGCAGCCGCGCATCGTCCACGAGGATCCGCACGTTTCCGAGGCCGCGCCGCTGCACTTCGGCGAGAAGCTTCACCACGCCGTTCTCGAACACCTCGGCGCCGAGGAAGCCCACGTCGGGATGCGCCGCGGCCTGCTCGGCGAGGTGCTCGCCCGCGCCGAAGCCGATCTCGAGCCAGAGCTCGGCCGGCGGAACCGGGAACAGGCGCTGCGGATCGAGAAGGCCGTGCTCCGGAAGCTCGATGCGGAGCTCCGGCAGCAAGGTCGTCAGCAGGTCGCGCTGGCCTGGCCGCAGCCGTCGGCCGCGGCGTCGGCCGTAGAGGATTCTCCGTCGAGGGTCGGCGACGGCCGGCGTCGGATTCCTCAGGTGAAAGCCGAGCGAAGACTCTGGACGAGATCGAGGCGCTCCCAGGAGAAGCCGCCGTCGGGCTCGGGATGCCGGCCGAAATGGCCATAGGCCGCGGTGCGCGCGTAGATCGGCTTGTTGAGCCCGAGATGCGTGCGGATGCCGCGCGGGCTCAGGTCCATCAGCTGCTGCAGCACTTTCGAGAGCCGGTCCTCGTCGACCTCCGACGTGCCGGCCGTGTCGATATAGACCGAAAGCGGCTTGGAAACGCCGATCGCATAGGCGACCTGGATCGTGCAGCGGTCGGCGAGGCCCGCCGCCACCACGTTTTTCGCCAGATAGCGTGCGGCGTAGGCCGCGGATCGGTCGACCTTGGTCGGGTCCTTGCCGGAGAAGGCGCCGCCGCCGTGAGGCGCTGCGCCCCCGTAGGTGTCGACGATGATCTTGCGGCCGGTGAGGCCGGTGTCGCCGTCGGGTCCGCCGATGACGAAACGGCCGGTCGGGTTCACGTAGAACTGCTCCTCCTCGCACATCCAACCGCCGGGCAGCACGTTGAGGACGTGCGGCCGCACGATCTCGCGGACGTCGTCCTGGTCGATCTCGGCGCTGTGCTGGGTCGAGACGACGACCGAGGTCGCGCGCACCGGCTTGCCGTCGGCGTACTGCAGCGTGATCTGGCTCTTGGCGTCGGGCCCGAGCTTGGGCGCCGAGCCCTCGTGGCGCGCCTTCGACAGCGATTTCAAGATCGCGTGCGCATAGTAGATCGGCGCCGGCATGAGTTCCGGGGTCTCGCGGCAGGCATAGCCGAACATGAGACCCTGGTCGCCGGCGCCCTCGTCCTTGTTGCCGGCGGCATCGACGCCCTGCGCGATATCCGAGGATTGCGCGTGCAGGAGGTACTCGACCTCCGCATTCTTCCAGTGGAAGCCCTGCTGCTCGTAGCCGATGTCGCGGATCGCGCGCCGCGCGACGTCGATCAGCAGGTCCTTGGTGACCGAGGCGGGTCCGCGGACCTCACCCGCCATCACCACGTGATTGGTCGTCGCCAGCGTCTCGCAGGCGACGCGCGATTGCGGGTCGGCGGCAAGGAAGGCGTCCACCACCGCGTCCGAGATGCGGTCGCAGACCTTGTCGGGATGCCCCTCGGACACGGATTCGCTTGTGAAGAGATAATCGCGCTTGGACACGTTCTTTCCTTGCCCCCAGAAACCGCGGTGCGGGCACGCGTGGGTCCCGCGGAATGCGCGACTAGTTGCAACCGGGGCACTCGGGCGTCAAGGATTTTTCCGGTGGGCGAAAGCCCATCGCGGAAGTCAGCGGCGTTCCACCGCGTTCGCGATCGCCTTGGTCAGATCGAAGAGCCGGCGGCGCACCTGCGGATCGGCGATCCGGTAGTAGGCGCGGACGAGCTCCAGCGTCTCGCGGCGCATCATCGGGTCGGCCTCGTAGGCGGGGCTCGGCGCCTCCTCGAGGGCTTGCGCCCGCCGTGCCTCGGCGGCGCTGGTCACTGCCGGGGTCATCTCCTCGAAGAAGTAGGAGACGGGCACGTCGAGGACCTGCGAGAGATCGTAGAGCCGGCTCGCCCCGACCCGGTTCGCGCCTCGCTCGTACTTCTGCACCTGCTGGAAGGTGAGCCCGATCGCCTCGCCGAGCCTCTCCTGGCTCATGCCGAGGAGCGTGCGCCGCAACCGGACACGCGAGCCCACATGAACGTCGATGGGATTGGGCTTGTCGGATTTCTGGCGGCTTCTCCGACCGTCGGTGCTTTTACTGTTCATTATCCTCGGCCGGCCATGCAAGGTCGCCAGCCATTGATAATTCACACGATTGTATGCGGTCAACCGCTCGTAGCGGAATTCGACCCGCTCGCGCGCGAATTTTAGGGAGACTTTGTGGTTTTCCTCTTAAGCCTTGAAAGAGCCCAGGCAAGCCCTAGTAAAACGGGCAAGGCAGCGAAGAAGAACGCATCGCCCACCTGCTCATAGACCGTCGCGGGCAGCGCGCGCGGCAGCGGCACGTCGAGGGCCCCCACGACATCGAGCCCGAGCCGCCTGACCACGCGGCCCAGCGGATCGATGAGCCCCGAGATGCCGTTGTTGGCCGCGCGCACCACCGGTAGTCCTTCCTCGACCGCGCGCACGCGCGTGATCGCGAAGTGCTGGAAAGGCCCGGAGGTGAAGCCGTACCAGGCATCGTTGCTGATCACCAGGAGCCATTGCGGCCGGTCGGCGGGGTCGACAACGGCGCCGGGAAAGATCGCCTCGAAGCAGATCAAGGGCGAGACCGGTGGCAGGCCCGGCAGATGCAGGGTGCGCCGGCCCGGTCCGAAGGAGAAGTCCGTGGTGCCCGGCGTGATCTTGTCCATCGGCAGGACGCTGCGGAACGGTACATACTCGCCGAACGGGACCAGGTGCGCCTTGTCGTAATAACCCTGGATGGCTCCGGCATGATCGACCGCGACCATGCTGTTCCAGAAATGATCGAGCGGGCCGGGCGGCGGATCACTGCGGTCGCTGCCGACGAGCGCCATGCCCTGTGCCGGCAGCAGACCCGCGATGATCATCCGCGCGCCGGTGTCGCGGTCGAGGAAGGGCGGCGCGCTCGCCTCCGGCCAGATCAGCATGTTGAACGGAGGACTGCCCAGGGCGGCTGGCTCGCTGCTCAAGGCGACCTGCCGGCGGAAATTGGCCAAGCGCTCGGCGGGATCGTTCTTGAGCGTCTGCGGAATGGAGGGCTGGACGATGCGGATCTCGATCCCCGGCTGAGCCGCGGGCGCCCCCACGCTCTCGAGTCGCGCCCAGCCGAACGAGAAGCAGCCCGCCAGCAGGGCGGCCGAGGCGATCAGCGGCGGCCAGCGGCGTCCGCCGAGATCACCCAGGGTCGCCGGCAGCGCCGCCGCGGTGACCGTGAGCAAGCTCAAGGCGTAGATGCCCACGATCGAGGTGATCTGCAGCATCGCGAGGCTGCCCGGGAATGCGCCCGACCAGGCATAGCCGACGAGGTTCCAGGGCAATCCCGTCAGCACGTGCCCGCGCAGCCATTCGGCCGCGGACCAGAAGACCGCGAGCGCCAGCACGCGCGAGACGCCGCGCCAATTGAGCGCGCGGCAGGTCGCGTGCGCAGCGAGCGTCGCGATGCCCGTGAAGATCGCCAATCCCGCCGGCACGCCCAGGAGCGCGAACGGCGTCAACCACCAGAACCGCGCGATGTCGACGAAAAGCGCCGCCGTCATCCAGTAGAAGCCCGCGACGAAAAAGCCGAGGCCGAAGCACCAGCCGATGCCGAAGGCCTCGCGCGAGCGCTGCGCGCCGTCGAACAGCCAGACGAATCCGACGAAGGACAGCACGAGCACCGGCGTCATGTCGACCGGCGGCAGGGCCGCCGCCGCGAGCACGCCCAGAAGGAAGGCCGCACCATAGCGCCGCAAGCCCTGCAGCTCCGCGAGCCGGATCGCGGCGAGCTGCGCCGGCGCCACTGGGATGGCTCCGCGGAACTCGAGGGCGGCCGCCCGCTCAGGCATGCTCGATCTCGTTCGCCGGCGGCGGCGCGGGCAGGCCCTTGAGCCGCAGCCGCTTCACGCGCCGCGGGTCCGCATCCAGCACCTCGATGTCGAAGCCCGCAGGGTGCTTGATCACCTCGCCGCGCGTGGGCACGCGGCCGGCGAGCGTGGTGACCAGTCCGCCCAGCGTGTCGATTCCCTCCTCGCTCTCTGGCGGCAGCAGCTTGCGGCCGGTGCGGTCCTCCAGGAGGTCGATCGGCGTGCGCGCCTCGACGATCACGCTGCCGTCCGGCCGCTCGATCACCTGCGGCGGGTCGGCGGGATCGTGCTCGTCCTCGATCTCGCCCACGATCTGCTCGATCACGTCCTCGATCGTAAGCAGCCCGTCGACGCCGCCGAACTCGTCCACCACCAGCGCCATGTGAATGCGCGTCAAGCGCATCTGCAACAGCAGGTCGAGCACGGGCATGGTCGGCGCCACGAACAGCACCTTGCGGAGGACCTTGGCGAGCGCTACCGGCTTGTTGTCGGCGGCGTAGGGCATCAGGTCCTTGATGTGCAGCATGCCGAGGACGTCGTCGAGCGTCTCGCGATAGACCGGAACGCGCGAATGACCCTGCTCGACGAAGGACTTGATCACCTCGTCGAAGGGCGTATCGACCTCGAGCCCGACGATATCGACCCGGGGCACCATCACGTCGGCGGCGGTCTGCTCGTGCAGCTTGACGATGTTGAGCAGGATCGCCCGCTCCTGCGGGTCGAAGGGCTGCTCCTCGTGCTCCTCGATCAGCTCTTCGAGCGAGGCGCGCAGATCCTGCTCGCCCGTGCGCTCGCCGCGCAGCTGCCGAAGCCAGTTCCGAAGGCCGCGGAATGGGCCCTCGTCGCCCGTTCCGCTCTCCGGCGCCCGGTCGGTGGGTGCGTCAGTCATCGCCGGCAGCCTGAGGCTCGGCGTAGGGATCGGCGACGCCGAGCTCGGCGAGCACGCGAGTCTCGAGCGCCTCCATCTGCTCGGCGGAGCCGGGCTCCTCGTGATCGTAGCCGAGGAGGTGCAGGATGCCGTGCACCACCAGATGGCGCAGATGGTCGGCGATGTCCTTGCCCTGCTCCTGCGCCTCCCGGCTCACCGTCTCGTAGGCGACCACCACGTCGCCCAGCAGGAAGGGCGCCTTGGGCGGCAGCTCCTGATCGAGCGCCGGAAACGACAGCACGTTCGTCGCGGAATCGATCCGGCGCCACTGTCGATTGAGGCGGCGCACGAGGGCGTCGTCCGCCAGCACCACGCTCACCTCGGTGCGGCGCGTAAGCCGCGGCTTGGCGGCGGCGAAGGCTGCCTCCGCCGCCGCGACGCAGAGTGCGCGCCGGCGGGGCAGCCGCTCGCGCCAGCGCGCGGTGATCTCCGTGAGATCGATCTCGATCGCGGGCCTGCGCCGCAGCGCACGGTCACTCATGGTCGTCCACCGTCCGGCGCGGTCCGCGCTTGCGGTCGCGGCGGTCATAGGCTTGCACGATACGCTGCACCAGGGGATGGCGTACGACGTCCGCCTCGGTGAAGCGGACCGTGGCGATGCCCTCCACCCCCTCGAGGGCGGCGAGCGCATCGGTGACGCCCGAGGTGGTGCCGCGGGGCAAGTCGATCTGGGAGAGGTCGCCCGTCACCGCCATGCGGGCCCCTTCGCCCAGCCGGGTCAGGAACATCTTCATCTGCACCGGCGTGGTGTTCTGGGCCTCATCGAGAATGATGTAGGCGTGACTCAGGGTTCGGCCACGCATGAAGGCGAGGGGCGCGATCTCGATCTCGCCGCTGGACAGGCGCCTCTGCACCTGCTCGCCAGGCAGCATGTCGTAGAGCGCGTCATAGAGCGGCCGCAGGTAGGGATCGACCTTCTCCCGGACGTCGCCGGGCAGGAAGCCCAGCCGCTCGCCGGCCTCGACCGCCGGGCGCGACAGCACGATGCGCTCCACCTTGCCGGACATCATCATGTCGACCGCGGTCGCGACCGCGAGATAGGTCTTGCCGGTGCCGGCGGGCCCGAGGCCGAACACGAGCTCGTTCGTCCGGAGCGCCCGGATATAGGCCGCCTGGTTGGTGCCCCGCGCGCTGATGCGGCGCTTGCGCGTATGAATCTCGCCCTCGAGGCCGAACTCCGACGGCGGCTCGCCGGACCGGCTGTGGGCTAGGCGGACCGCGGCGTCGACGGCGGGACCGTCGACCTCGAGACCGCGCTTCAGCCGGTCGTAGAGCGCCGCCAGCGCTGCGCGCGCCTGGTCCGCGCGCGGGCTCGGCCCGGAGATCGCCAATCGATTGCCGCGCGAGACCACGGAGACACCGAGCTGGCGCTCGATGCGGTCGAGATGCGTGTCGCGCTCGCCGAATAGCAGGGGCAGCAGTGCGTTGTCGTCGAACTGCATCTGCACGGCATCGCCGTTCTGCTTCGGCGCGCTGGAGGCGGGCGGCGTCATGCGGGGATGCGCTCCTCGGTCTCGAGCCCCTCGCCCGCGAGGCTGTTGGGTTCGGCGCCGACGATGCGGACCGGGACGACCCGGCCCGCAAGATGCGCGGGCGCCCGCAGGTGCACCGGCTGCAGATAGGGGCTGCGTCCGACCAGCTGCCCGGGGTGCCGCCCCGGCCGCTCCAGCAGCACCTCGAGCGTGCGGCCGACCTGGCACTCGTTGAACGCCCGTTGCTGGGCCTCAAGTAGCTCCTGCAGGCGCGCGAGGCGCTCGGACTTGACGTCGTCGGGAACCTGCTCCGGCTCGCTCGCCGCCGGCGTGCCGGGGCGCGGGCTGTACTTGAATGAGAACGACTGCGCATAGCCGACCTCGCGCACGAGCGCGAGCGTCGCCTCGAAATCGCGCTCGCTCTCGCCGGGATAACCCACGATGAAATCCGAGGAGAAGGCAATCTCGGGCAGCGCGCGGCGGAGGCGCTCGAGGGTCCTTAGGTAATCCTGCGCCGTGTGCCGGCGGTTCATCGCGGCGAGGATCCGGTCCGAGCCCGACTGCACCGGCAGGTGCAGGAGCGGCATCAGCGCCGCGATGTCGCGGTGCGCGTCTACCAGCTCGTCGTCGACGTCGCGCGGATGCGAGGTCGTGTAGCGGATGCGGGCGATGCCGGGAAGTTGCGCGAGCGCGCGGATGAGCCGCCCGAGGCCCCATTCGCCGCCGTCCGGAGCGGTCCCGTGATAGGCGTTGACGTTCTGGCCGAGGAGCGTGATCTCGCGCGCGCCCGCCGCGATCTGCCGGCGGGCCTCGTCGAGCACCTCCGCCGCCGGCCGCGAGAACTCGGCGCCGCGCGTATAGGGAACCACGCAGAAGGTGCAGAACTTGTCGCAGCCCTCCTGGATCGTGAGAAAGCTCGAGACGCCGTGCGGCGCCGAAGCCCCGGGCAGATGGTCGAACTTGCTCTCGACGGGGAAATCGGTGTCCAGCGCGCCGCCCGAGCGCCGCGTCGCGGTCGCCACAAGCTCCGGCAGCCGGTGATAGGTCTGCGGTCCCAGCACGATGTCGACGTGGGGCGCGCGGCGCAGGATCTCCTCGCCCTCGGCCTGGGCGACGCAGCCGGCGACCGCGAGGATCATGCGCCGGCCGCGCCGGCGCGCGGCATCCTTGAGGGGCTTGAGCCGGCCGAGCTCGGAAAACACTTTCTCCGCCGCCTTCTCGCGGATGTGGCAGGTGTTGAGGATCACCATGTCCGCGTCCCGCGGGTCCTCGGACGGGCCATATCCGAGCGGCGCCAAGACGTCCGCCATGCGTCCGGAATCATAGACGTTCATCTGGCAGCCGTAGGTCTTGATGAAGAGCTTCTTGGTCATGCGCATGGCGGGGTCAGCTGCCGGCGGCGACCTCCGCGGCAAGGATGGGCTCCGTCGCCTGTGCCGGAGCCGGCACCGCGCCGCTCGGCTCGATCGGCTGCGGCCGTCCGGCGATCGCCGAGGCGACGCCCGAGGCAACCACGCGCCAGCAATGCTCCGCGAGCGCCTTGCGCGTGGCGAAGGTCTCGACGCTGACGGGCGCATGGAACTCGACGGTGACGCCGACCCGTCCCAATCCCACCATCGCCCAGAGGTGGGACGCCATGTCCATGTCGCCGTACCAGGCGAAGAACGGCCGGTAGAACCGGCCGAGCGGCATGCCGTCGAGCGTCACGTAGGCGAGCGAGACCGGCTGCACCGTGATGGGATGCGCGAGATGGGCGCCGTGCACCGCCGCGAAGAGCGCGCTCTTGAACGGGAGGACGCGGGTGCCGTCGTCGCTGGTGCCCTCGGGGAACAGGATCAGCCGGTCGCCTGCCTTGAGCCGCTCGACCAGCGCGTCGCGCTGCCGGTGGGTGGTGTGCGCGCGGCGGTCGACGAAGACCGTGCGCTGCAGACTGGCGAGCCAGCCGAACAGCGGCCAGCGCTTGACCTCGCTCTTCGCCACGAAAGAGGCGTCGATCACGCCGCCGAGGATCTCGATGTCGATGTAGGAGGTGTGATTGGCCACGAACAGGGTCGGCCGGTTCGGCGAGAGCGCCCCTTTCACCGTCACGTCGAACCCGAGGATGCGGCTTGCGGTCCGGTGGTAGAACCGCGGGAGCCGCTCGGCGAGCGGCGAGCCGATGAGCAGCAGGACAGCCTGCACCGGCATCAGCGGCAGCGTCAGGCACAGATAAAGAAAGAGCCGCCGCAGGCGCAGCAGGAACGCGGTCATGGGATGGAGTCGGCCGGCATTAAACCGTGCTCGCCTCGCGCGTCTGCCGCTCATAGTGGCGATAGTACTTGTCGGTGATCAGGTCCGTCTTCACGACGATCGAGACGTCCGTCGTGTTGAACTGGCGATCGATCACCGCGCCGTCGCCGACGAACCCGCCGAGGCGCAGATAGCCCTTGATCAGGGGCGGCAGCTCCGCAAGCGCGCGCGCGGGATCTATGGCGTTGGTCGAGATCCTGCGCATGTCGACGTAGCGCGCCGCGATCGCCCGCGGGCGTAGCGCCGGCGGCGCCAAATGGTGGTAGTAGAGGTAGCTCAGGGGCACGGCGAGCGCATCGGGATCGGTGCCGGGCAGGCTCGCGCAACCGAACATCAGGTCGATCTGGTGGTGGAACACGTAGGCCGCGATGCCGCGCCACAGCAGCTGCATGGTCGGCCGGTTCCGCGCCGAGGCGTCGACGCAAGACCGCCCGAGCTCGAGGATCTCGCCGGGATAGGCGACCATGGTGGAGATGTCGTACTCCTCGGCGGAGTAAAAGCGGCCGACGCGCCTGGCCGCGCTCCGGCGGATCAGGCGATAGGTGCCGATCACGGATTGCGCGCCGGCGCCTCTGGCGCGATCGATCACCAGGAGGTGGTCGGCGACCTCGTCGAACCGGTCGAAGTCGCGGCGCGCGCGCGCCATCTCGGGCGTGGGTTCCGCGCCCATCTCCTCGTAGAAGACGCGGTAGCGCAGCGCCTGCGAGGCCGCCACTTCGCCCGGGCCTTCCGCGAGGCGCACGGAGAGGGTTCCCGAGCGGATGTCGAGCGTGCGGGTGCGCCCGGCGGTGACCGTCGACTCCAATTCCAGGTTGCTCATGAATCCCCCCTCGAGACTGGGTCCGGTCGGCGGCATAGCCGCCGGCTGCACGCGAAAGGTCGGTGGGGCAGCGCGTCCATGAACGGTCATTTCCCGGCGGTGCGCGCGTTCTTCGCCTCGAGCGGGACGGCGTAGAGCTCGAGACGGTGGTCGACGAGGCGGAAGCCCAGCTGCTCGGCGATTTGTCGCTGCAGCTTCTCGATGACTTCGTTTTTGAACTCGATCACTCGGCCGGTCTGCAGGTCGATCAGGTGGTCGTGATGGTCGCTGGGCATCTCCTCGTAGCGCGACCGGCCGTCGCCGAAGTCATGCCGTGCCAGGATGCTCGCCTCCTCGAAAAGGCGGACCGTGCGATACACCGTGGCGATGCTGATGCGGGGGTCGATCTCGACCGCGCGCCGGTGCACGCTCTCCACGTCGGGGTGGTCGGAGGAGTCGGAGAGCACGCGCGCGATGATGCGGCGTTGCTCCGTCATCTTCAGACCCTTGTCGTGGCATAGCCGTTCCAGGCGCGATGGCATTGCGTTAGGTCCCGCCTCCTTGGCGGCTCCCGCGGCGCGCCCGCAAGCCGGTGGGCGGCGCGCACCCGGCGGGGGCAGTATATCCGAACTGTCCTGACCGTCCTATGACGCCGTACCCAGCGAGCTAACCCTCAGGCGGCGCTGGGTTTTCTGCCCCTTGTGCCAAGCCCGATCTCCTTGGCGAGGCGCGAGCGCTGGCGGGCATAGTTGGGCGCTACCATGGGGTAGTCGGGAGCCAGGCTCCAGCGCTCCCGGTACTGCTCGGGCGTCATGTTGTACGCGGTTTTGAGATGTCGCTTCAGCATCTTGAGCTTCTTGCCGTCCTCGAGGCAGATGAGATAGTCCGGATGGATCGACTTCTTGACGGGCACCGCGGGCTCGGGCCGCTCGCCGCGGCTCGGGGCCTGGCCTTTCCCGACGTTGGCGAGGGATTGGTAGACCTGGTTGATCAGCTGCGGCAGGTCCGCCGCCGAGACCGTGTTCTTGGAGACGTGCGCGGCGACGATTTCGGTGGTCAAGGTCAGGAGTTCTTTAGTGTTCGCGGTATCGGACATCTCGGGCTTTCCTTCGGAACTTCAGACACGGATATGGTTTTTGGCTGTGGGCAAAGCAATGAACCCGGCCTTCACAACATAGGCCGGTGGGAATTGCGAGTAGAGATAGCGAGAGCCCAGGCAAAATCAAATGGAAAGCTGGGTCAAAACGGCTCTGTCCCTAGATTGATCCAGCCAGCACCCCATCTTCAGGGAAGAACCGTCCGGCGAAGCAAGCGAGCGTCCATGAGGCTCGCGTCCGGGCGCCGGTAATAACCCCGCCGGGTGCCTACCGGCTCGAAATCGAGCGCCCGGTAGAGCGCAAGCGCCGCCGTGTTGTCCTCGGCGACCTCGAGGGTCAGGCTCGCGATCCCGAGCCGGCGCGCGCGGGCGAGCAGGTCTTCGAGAAGCGCGCGCGCGACGCCCTGCCGGCGCGCCTCCGGCGCCACGCCCAGGGTCACGATTTCGCCCACTTGGCCCAACAGCATGTCGAACAGGAAGCCCTGCGGCTCCTGCCCGCTCGCATCGATCGCCCAATGGCCGCTCGCGCCCACGATCCGGAGGATGCCCTCGAAGTCCGACCGGCTCCAGGACTCGCTGGGAAAGCAGAGCGCGTGCAGCCGAGCCGCGTGCTCGAGCATGTCCGGCGTCGCCGGGACGATCCGCCAGCGCGTCACGGCCGTGGTTCCGCCGCCAGGGTCACGTCGGGCGCATGGAGGTAGCGCGGCTCCAGACGCTCCGTCCGCGTGCCCGCCCGCCAGCGCTCGGCCGCGAGCCGGGCGAGGGCCACGGCGTCGATCTCGGGAGCGCCGGGCGCCACGCGGGGAGCCCGATCGCGGAGCGCCGGCGCGAGCCTTGCGGCGCCATCGCCAGCGAGCACCAGTGGACCCGCCGGCGCCACGCTGGCCCAGCGCTCCGGCGCCACCAGCGCACCCACGCCGAGCGGCCGCCGCGCCGCGTCGAAGGCCTGGAGGAAGAGCTCCTCGCGCCGGCTCTCGATGGCCGCCAGCAGCGAGCGGCCCGTGAGCAGGTCTACCGGCACGCCCGCGGCCACGGCCTCGAAGCTTCCGATGCCCAGTGCCGGCACGCCGGTTGCAAGCGACAATCCTTGGGCGGTCGCGATCCCGATGCGGACGCCCGTGAAGGCGCCGGGTCCCAGCGTCACCGCGATCAGGTCGAGACGGCCTAGGCCGAGATCGGCCGCCGCCATCACCCGCCCGATCATCGGCACGAGGTGCTCGGCCTGGCCGCGGAGCATGGGCGCGCTCTCTCGCGCGAGCACGCGCCCACCGCCCAACACCGCCGCCGAGCAGCCACCCCCGGAGCTGTCGAATGCAAGGATGTTCATCGGGCCGCCAGAGTCACCGGCGGCCGGTGCTTTCGCAACGTCAAACCGTCGGGATTCGCGGCGCCGGTCGGTCGCTCAGACCGGGCGGACTTCCTGCACCTCGGGGATGTAATGCCGGAGCATGTTCTCGATGCCGGCCTTGAGCGTGGCGGTCGAGCTCGGGCAGCCCGAGCAGGAGCCCTGCATGGTGAGGTACACCACGCCGTCCTCGAAGCTGTGGAAGATGATATCGCCGCCGTCCTGCGCCACGGCCGGCCGGACGCGGGTCTCCAGCAGCTCCTTGATCTGCGAGACCACCTCGTCGTCCTCCTCGTCGCCCGCATTGGCGGCGGCGGCGCCGGTCATTACCGGGCGCCCCGAGGTGAAGTGGTCCATGATCGCCGCCAGCACCACGGGCTTGAGCGTGAGCCAGTCGGCGTCGGCGGCCTTGCTCACGGTGATGAAGTCCGATCCCAGATAGACGCCGGTGACGCCCGCGAGCCCGAACAGGCTCTCCGCGAGCGGCGACGCCTTGGCCTCCGCGGCTTCCGTGAAATTCGCCGTGCCTGACCCCATCACCGCGCGGCCCGGCAGGAATTTGAGGGTCGCGGGATTGGGCGTGGGCTCGGTCTGGATGAACATCTGTGCTGGCTCCGGAGGAGGGGATCGCCGCACAAGCTTGGGTGTCCGGCGGCTCAAGTCAACCCCTTGAGCAGTAGGGTCAATATGCCCGCTCGACACATATGCCAGCGCCGCGCTTGCGGCCTCGGCCTTCCGCGGGTGAAATCGCCTTTATGGCCATGTTCCTTGAGAGAGCCCATCCACCGAGTGTCCGCGCGGCGCGCCTGCGCGCCCAGCCGGTGATCGACTATCTCGTGGAGGAGGCGCGCCGCATCGACGGCGCGCCGGAGTTCCTGGACGTGATCTGCCGGCGGATCGTCGCCGAGGGCGTGCCGCTCGACCGCTGCACGGCCCATGCGCGCACGCTGCATCCGGAGATCTTCGGCTTCACCGTGCGCTGGCTCGCGAGCGGCCCCGCCGAGTTCATCCCCCACTACCACGGCGCGAGCACGGATGCCGCCTACGAGAACAGCGCGGTTTACTGGCTGTTCGGCGGCGCCGAGCGGTTCCGGCGGCGGATCGGCAATCCCGACGTCGCGCTCGATTTCAGCATCCTGCCGGAGCTCAAGGCCGAAGGCTTCACGGATTACGTCGCGCTCCGGCTGCCGTTCACCGACGGCACCAGCAGCGCGCTCACGCTGGCGACCAAGCGCACCGGCGGCTTCGAGGACCACGACATCGAGTTCTTCGACTCGCTCCTGCCGCACGTGGCATTGGTCTTCGAGGCCCGCATCGGCCACCGGATCGCCGAGAGCGTGGTGAAGACCTACCTCGGCGAGGACGCCGGGCGGCGCGTGCTGCGCGGCGAGGTGACGCGCGGCAGCGGCGAGGTGATCGAGGCGGCGATCCTGTGTGGGGACGTCCGCGACTTCACCCAGCTCTCCGAGACCCTGCCGGGCACCCGGGTGATCGAGCTGCTCAACAGCTATTTCGAGTCGGTGATCCCGCCGATCGAGGCGTACGGCGGCGAGGTGCTGAAGCTGATCGGCGACGGAGTGCTCGCGATCTTTCCGCTCCGCCGCGGCGGCGTGAAGCCCGCCTGCTTCGCCGCGGGCTCGGCGGCACTCGAGGCCTTTGCCAATCTCGCGGAGGTGAACCGCACGCGGGCAGCGGCGGGCCTGCGCACGATCAGGATCGGCATCACGCTCCACGTCGGCCGGGTGATCTACGGCAACATCGGCGCCTCGAGCCGGCTCGACTTCACGGTGATCGGGCCCGCCGTCAATCTGGTGAGCCGGATGCAGACCCTGTGCCGGCGCTTCGAGAAGGCGATGCTGTTCTCGGCCGAGTTCGTGCGGCAGTCGGGCATTCCCGCGCTCTCGCTCGGCCGTCACGAGCTGCGCGGCGTCAGCGAGCCGCAGGAAGTCTTCGCCCTCCAGCCCGCCGACGACCCGTACTTTCAGACGGAGTCGGGCTGACGTCGCGTCACGTTACGTGGCCGAGCTGCTCCTCGGTGAGGCTGCCGGGGACGATGGTGACGGGGACGCGGAGCTTCGAAAGCGATTTCCCCGTGAGCGCCGTGATGAGCGGACCGGGGCCCTCGGGGCCCGTGCCGGCCGCCAGCACCAGGATCGAGATGCTGGGCTCCTCGTCGAGCATTTTCAGGAGCTCGTCGCGCCGCCGACCCTCGCGGATGTAGACCACGGGGTGCGAGCCGGCGAGCTCCAGGACCTGCTGCGAGAGCTTGTTGAGGAGCTGCTCCGCCTCCTCGCGGCGCTCCTCCTTCATCAGGGATTCGACCGCCATCCAGTGCTGCAGGTCGCTGGGCTCGATCACGTAGAGGAGCGCCACCCGTCCGCCGGTGTGCCGCGCGCGGAGCGCGGCGTAGCGGAGCGCCACCGGCATCTCCTCGCTCTCGTCCACCACCACCAGGAAGATGCGCTGCGGCGTCGTCTCTGCGGATTCGTCGCTCATCGCATGGCCTCCGAGCCCCGGCATGACTCAAGCGTTTCGGAATGGCAAGCTCGCGAGCCAGCCCGCGAGCGCCGCCAAGGTGATGGCGGCGAGCCCGTAGGCCAGCGCGAACCGGTCGGCGAAATCGTGCAGCTCGGCGTCGAGGCCGAGCTCCGAGATCACCAGCGGCGTCGTCTGTCCACTCACCACCGCCTTGTCGCGCACCAGGAACACCTGAACGAGATAGGTGCCGGTCGGCACGTTGGCAGGGAAGCGGAGATCGGTGCGGAAGAGCCGGTCGCCGAGGAACGTCACTTGCCCGACGCCCGACGGGTAGAGGCCCGCGCGCGCCTGGTTGCGCAGAAGCGCCGCGCGGAACTCCTCGGCCTCCGTCTGAGAGAGCGGCGTCTCGGTGGTGAGGCGCAGGTTGTCGAGGCCGATCTGGTGCAGCTGTCGCACCGCCGCCGGCGCGATGTCGTCGAGCGGCTTGCTGCTGGCGATGCCGTAGAAGCTGGGCACGCTCTGGAACGTGACCTGCCGGGTGTTGACCCAGACCTCAGCCACCTTGCTCTTGCGCCGCACGGTGAGGTCGCGCTCTGGCCCACGGACCACCACGATGACGTCGCCGGTGCCGTCGGTGGCGCCGAACAGCGTCACGCTGGTACCGGTGAAGCCGGTGGTGATCGCGACCAAGTGGTTTGTGAGGTCTGCGACCAACGCCTCGGCCCGGGCGGGCACGCTGCGCACCGCAAGAAGGAGTCCCGCGAGCAGCAGGATGAGGGCGATCTGCCGTCTCATTCGGTGCCCACGACCACGACGGAGTAGAGATCGTCCGGCCGCACGCCAAGATCGCGCGCGAGCTTCGCCGCGACCGCCAGAACCATGAGGGCGAGCAGGCCTCGCAGCTGCTCGCCGCGGAGCCGAGAGCCGAAGCGGCTGCCAAGCTGCGCTCCGATCACGCCACCGACCAGCAACAGGAGCGCGAGGAGCGCGTCCACGGTGCCGTTGCCAGCCGCCTGCAGCACGGTCACGTTGGCGGCGACGAAGATGATCTGCAGCAGGGAGGTGCCCGGGACTACCGCGGTCGGCATGCCCAGCATGTAGATCATCGCCGGCACCATCACGAATCCGCCGCCGATGCCCATGATCGCCGACAGCACGCCCACGATGAACCCGAGGCCGGTCGGCACCATGGCGCTGATGTAGAGCTTGGAGCGGCGGAAGCGCATCTTGAGCGGCAGGCCGTGGATCCACATGTGCTGGTGGAGCTTGCGCCGCCCGGCGCCCGGCCGGTGCCGGCGCAGCATCACCCGCGAGCTCTCCACCAGCATGAGCGAGCCGAGCGTGCCGAGCAGAACCACATAGGCGACGCTGACCGTGAGTTCGACTTGGCCGAGCCGCCGGAGCAGCGCGAAGAGCCAGACGCCGAAGGCCGAGCCGGCGAAGCCGCCGATCAGCAGCACCGCGCCCATGTGGAAATCGACGTTGCCCCGGCGCCAGTGGGCGATCACGCCGGAGACCGAGGCCCCCACCAGCTGGTTGGCGGAGGAGGCGACCGCGACCGCCGGCGGGATCCCGATGAAGATCAGGAACGGCGTCAGCAGGAAGCCACCTCCGACGCCGAATACGCCCGAGAGGAATCCCACCGCGGCCCCGAGTCCCAGGAGGACGAACACGTCCACGGAAACCCCGGCGATCGGCAGGTAGATGTCCATGCCCGAGCCAAAGAAAAGTGCTGCGCCGGTCGGATGAGGGGCGCCCGCGGCACCTTACAACCGCCCTCCCGGCGCGGCAAAGCGCTTTCAGCCGCGCTTTGCGGCGATTTTCGGGCTTTTCCGGCGTCCCGAGCGTGAGCGCCCGCGCCGTGCTAGCATTCCCGGAGCGAGACCCCGACACGGAGGCATCCCCATGCCGATCATCCCGAACGCCGAGGCCCACGAGATCCCCTGGCGTCCCGGCTACCGCAACTTCGTGCTGGCGGGCCGCGACGAGGGTCTCGCGTGTATTGCGGGTTACAGCGTGATCGAGCCGGGCGCCGGCGCGCCGCTCCACGTCCACAAGGACGTCGACGAGATCTTCATCCTGCTCGAGGGCGCGCTCGACCTGCGGCTCGGCGACGAGAAGCGGCGGGTCGAGGCCAACCACACCATCGCGATCCCCGCCGGCGTGCCGCACGCCTTCACCGCCGTCGGTCCCTCGCAGGTGCGCATGTTCACCTTCATGCCCCGGAACCGCGCCATCGCCGAGGCGACCACCTATTTCGAGGGCGCCCCGCCGGCGGGAGCGGAGCAGCATTGAGACGGCGTCCGGTTAAGATCGCCCCTCGGGCGTGACGGGAAATGGAAGGCGCCGTCCGCTCTGAGGCGTTGCCTATGGCCTCAACAGCCCCGTGATGTCGAATACTTCGCGCAGGTTCGGCGCGGCGATGGCCTTGGCGCGCTCGGCGCTGCGGCGGAGCACGCGATCGATGTGCTCCGGATCCGCCATCAGGCGCTGCATCTCGCCGCCGATCCGGCCCAGGACGGAGACCGCGAGGTCGGAGAGCGTCTCCTTGAAGCGCGAGAAGGGTGAGCCCGCGAACTCCTGCACGGTCGCCTCGAGGCTTTTGTCGGCCAGCGCCGCGTAGATGCTGAGCAGGTTCTCGGCCTCGGGCCGGGTCGCGGCCTCCGCGACCGTCGACGGCATCGGATGCGGATCGGTCTTAGCCTTGCGGATCTTCTGGCGCACGGTGTCGGCGTCGTCGGTCATGTTGATGCGTGAATAGTCCGACGTGTCCGATTTCGACATCTTCTTGGTGCCGTCGCGCAGGCTCATGACGCGCGTCGCCGCGCCGACGATGACCGGCTCCGGCAGCGGGAAGAACTCCACCTCGTAGCGGCGGTTGAAGGCGCCGGCGATGTCGCGCGCGAGCTCGACGTGCTGCTTCTGGTCCTCGCCCACGGGGACGTGCGTCCCCTTGTAGAGCAGGATGTCGGCCGCCATCAGCACGGGATAGGCATAGAGGCCGAGCCCCGCGCTCTCGCGCTGCTTGCCCGCCTTGTCCTTGAACTGCGTCATGCGGTTGAGCCAGCCGAGCGGCGTGAGACATCCCAGCAGCCAGGCCAGTTCGGTGTGCTCGTGCACCGCGCTCTGGTTGAAGATGATGCAGCGCTCGGGGTCGATGCCGGCCGCGATATAGGCGGCGGTCACCTCGCGGGTCGCCTTGCGCAGCTCGTTCGGGTCCTGCGGCAGCGTCAACGCGTGCAGGTCGACGATGCAGAAGATGCAGTGGTAGTCGTTCTGCATCGCGACCCAGTTGCGGATCGCGCCCAAGTAATTGCCGAGGTGCAGATTGCCGGTGGGCTGGATGCCCGAGAAGATGCGGTTCATTTGGGCCGTCCGGGTTGGAAGCGGAGCGCAAGAGCGCGTGTTTATCGGGGACCGACGCTGACCGGTCAAGCCAATAAGACAAGAAGGTTCACCACAGAGACCCAGCGGATACGAAGTCGGAGATTGCACTCGGCCGCGAAGCGGCAATTGCATCTGCCTTGCTGCGTGCGGGTGATTTTTGCGGATTCGCCCGCAAACTCACAATCTCCGACTCCGTGTTCTCCGTGTTTCTGTGGTGGATCTACTTACTTTTGCGCAGGCGCCTGAGCACGTCCTGCCACCGGGCGGCTCCGAGCAGCAGCGCCAGGGCCGCGTAGCTCCCGAGGCCGAGCGCGATCAGGGCGGCGAGCACCAAGACCCGCTGCATGAACCCAGCCGCGAGCAATGGCGCAGCCCAGCCGGCCGCCGCGACAAGCACGGCGCCCATGCCGATGGCGGCGGCGGCGATCCGCGGCACCGCCCGCCGGCTCTGGCGGTCCAGCGAGAAATGGCCGCGCCGGTGCAGCACGGTCATCAGGGCGAGCGCGTTGACCCAGCCCGCGATCGAGCCCGCGGCCGCGATACCTATATGAGCCCAGGGCAGCACGAAGCCCAGCAGCACCGTGCCCGCGCCGTTCACCGCCATCGCCATCGCGGCGATCTTGACGGGCGTCCCGGTGTCGCGCCGGGCGAAGAACCCCGGCGCCAGGATCTTGATCAGGACGAAGGACGGCAGTCCCGCCGCATAGGCGGTGAGCGCGGGCGCGGTCGCGGCAGTCGCGGCGGCATCGAAGGCGCCCCGCTGGAACAGTGCCGCCAGGATCGGCTGAGCCAGCACGCCGAGCCCCACCGCCGCCGGCAGGGTCAGGAGCAGGGCCAGCTCGAGCCCGCGGTTCTGCGTCGCCTGCGCGCCTACTTCGTCGCCTGTGCGCACCTGCCGCGAGAGCGACGGCAGGATCGCGGTGCTGACCGCGATTCCCACCACACCCAGCGGCAGCTGGTTGAGCCGGTCGGCGTAGTAGAGGTAGGAGACCGCGCCCGTGGGCAGCAGCGAGGCGATCGCGGTCGAGACCACCAGGTTGAGCTGCGTGACGCCCGCGCCGAAGGTGCCCGGCAGCATCAGGCGCAACAGCGATTTCACCTGCGGCGTGAGCCGCGGCACCGGCATGGCGAGCGGCAGGCCGGCGCGCCAGCACGAGACCATGAGCCAGAGGAACTGTGCGAAGCCCGACGCGGTGATCGCCCAGGCGAGCACGTAGCCGTTCACCGGCCGGACCAGGAGCATGGCGCCGATCAGGAAGGCGTTCAGCAGCATCGGCGTCGCGGCGGCGGCAGCGAAGCGATCGACCGAGTTCAAAACCCCGCTCTGCAGCGATGCCAGTGAGATGTAGAGGAGATAGGGGAAGGTGACCCGTGCGAGCGCCACCGTGAGCGCGAACTTCTCGGGATCGTGCTCGAAGCCCGGCGCCAGCACGCGCACGAAGGCGGGCGCGAACACCTCCGCCACCGCCACGAACAGGAATAGCGCGGTCACCAGCACGGCGAGCGCATCCTCGGCGAAGCGCCGCGCCGCCGGCCGGCCCTCGGTGGCGATCGTGCCCGCGAACAGCGGCACGAAGGCGGCGTTGAAGGCGCCCTCGGCGAACAGGCTGCGGAACAGATTGGGCAGCCGCTGCGCGACGAAGAACGCATCGGTCACGGGGCCCGCGCCCAGGAAGGCCGCGGTCAGCATGTCGCGCAGGAAGCCCAGCACGCGGCTCATCAGGGTCAAGAGGCCGACGGTGGCGGCCGAGCGCAGCAGTGCCATGGCGAGAGGGTTCTAGAGGAACTCCGGCGGATCGGCCACGGTGAAGCGCGCGCGGCGGGTTATGGCGGCCGCGGCGCCAGGACTATAAACTGCGTGTCATGATTTTGCCGCAGAGGAGCAGGGGAGCCCCCGCCGCGGTTGCCGCCGCCCAAGGTGCGGCGGTGTGGGTCTCGATTCCGTCTCGCCGATGAGCCAGCGCTACGTCGGGCTCGACTACCTGCGCGCTCTCTTGATCGTGCGTCTGGTGGCGTTTCATTCGGTGTTCGCCTACGTGGACTTCGGCAAGCTCGTACCGCCGGACGTGATGCCCATCGTCGATTCTCAACGATGGAGCGGTTTCGCGGTGTTCGTCCAGCTCAACGAGACCTTCTCGATGTCGCTGATGTACTTCATCTCGGGCCTCTTCGTGTGGTCCGGGCTCGCCCGCAGGGGCGCGCTCGGCTATGCGCTCGCGCGCGGCCGGCGGCTCGGGATCCCCTTCGCGCTGGTGATCATCCTGGTGATGCCGCTTGCCTACTACCCGGTCTACCTCTCCCGCGGCTTCAACCTGGGCGTCGCGGCCTACGCGGAAGCGCTGTTCTCGAGCCGCATCTGGGAGGCGGGCCCGCTCTGGTTCGTGTGGCTCCTGCTGGTGTTCGACCTCTGCGCCGCCGCCATCTACGCCGTTGCGCCCAAGGCCATGGAGGCCCTCGGCCGCGTCACGGCCGGTGCGGTGCGCCGGCCCGCCCGGTGCTTTATCCTCTTCGTCGCCTGCGCGGGTATTGTTTACCTGCCGATGGTCGCCGCATTCGGTCCTTGGCGCTGGGCGGTTCTGGGCCCGTTCGCGCTCCAGCCGAGCCGACTCCTCCACTATGCCTTCTATTTCTTCGCAGGCGTGGGTATCGGCGCCTTCGGTCTTTCGCGCGGACCGCTGGCGGAGGGCAGCGCACTGGTCCGTCATTGGGCGCGTTGGACCGTGGTCGCGGTACTGCTGAATGTCTTCTATCTGGGACCGTTTTTCCCGCTGGTGGTCGTGCTGAGCCGCGAAAGCCCGCTCCTCGGCCTGCTCCTTTTCGGGCTGGGCTTCGCCACGACCTCGGCCGCGACCAGCTTTGCGCTGGTCGCGATTTTCCAGCGCTTCCTGACGCGCCATGTCGGTGTGGCCGACAGCCTCGCCGCAAATTCCTACGGCATCTATCTCGGGCACTATCCGTTCGTGCTCTGGATCCAGTACATGCTGTTGGGCGTGCCGCTGCCCGTGGGCATCAAGGCCCTGATCGTCTTCGTCTGCGCGCTCGCGCCGAGCTGGGGCGTGGCGGCGCTCTTCCGGGCGGTGCTTCGCGCGGCTCGGGCGCCGGCCCCGGAGCCGGCAGCGAGTCCCGCGCCGGGCGCTCAATAGCCTTGCGCCGACCGGCCCCCGCATCCTATGCCTGGGGCGGAGCCGGGACCGGATGAGCCGGGTCGGCCGAGGGGAGCTGGCCAATGGCTGAGATCAGGATCGGCGTGGTCGGGTGCGGCGGCCGCATGGGTCGCCTGCTGGTGACCGAGGCTCATGGTGCCGACGGGATGCGCGTGGTCGCCGGCAGCGAGGCGCCGGGGAGTCCGCTCGTCGGCAAGGACGTGGGCGAGCTTGCGGGCCTGGGCGCGTTCGGCATCAGGGTCGCGGGCGACGCCAAGCCGGTGTTCGAGGCCGCCGACGTGGTCCTCGACTTGACCGTGCCGGCGGCGAGCGTTGCCCATGCCCGGCTGGCGGCGGAGACCGGCCGCGCCCTCGTGCTCGGCACCACCGGTCTCGATGCGGCGCAGGCGGAGGCGGTCCGCGCCGCCGCCAAGCGCGCACCCATCGTCTGGGCCGCGAACTTCAGCCTCGGCGTCAATCTGCTCCTGAGCCTGGTGGAGCGCGCCGCGCGCGTGCTTGGCGAAGAGTTCGACATCGAGGTGCTGGAGATGCACCACCGCCACAAGGTCGACGCGCCCTCCGGCACGGCGCTGGCGCTCGGCGAGGCGGCGGCCAAGGGCCGCCGCGTCGACCTCGCCGCCAAGAGCCAGCGCGTGCGCGATGGCCACACCGGGCCACGGCGCAGCGGCGACATCGGCTTCGCCACGCTGCGCGGCGGCGACGTTGCGGGCGAGCACACCGTGATATTCGCGGGCGCCGCCGAGCGGGTCGAGCTCACGCACAAGGCCGGCAGCCGGCAGATCTTCGCGCGCGGCGTGATCCGCGCCGCGCGCTGGGCCACGGCGAAGCCGCCGGGGCTTTACGGCATGGTGGATGTGCTCGGCCTCAATCGCTGAGGCGGCTCGGGTTCAGCTCTGCTGCGGCGCCGAGATGTGTTCGCGCCAGCGGGCGAGCGCCTGCTTGAGCGCGGCGGCGAGGGTCTTGCGCTCCGCCGGCGCCAGGAATCCGCCGACCACCAGCTCGCGGCCGTGGGAAGCGAGCACGAGCCGGTTGGTCTCCTCGCGCTCCTCCAGCACGACGCGCAGCCAGAAGGGCTGGAAATGCCAACGCCGCCGCTCGCCGCTTTGGCCCACGCGCTCGACGGTGAGTGCGTCCTCGGTGAGCCGGACCCATTCGTGCATGCGGGCGCTGCGATAGCTCGCGCGGAAGGCGAGGTAGACCAGCAAGACGTCGAGGCCGAAGTAACCGACGATCGGCCAGGCGCCGATCAGGACGAAGCTCACGCCCGCCCCGAAGCTCACGGCGCTCAGCAGAACCATCAGCACCACGAAGCCCTGCGGCGGCAGGCTCCGGTGCGGATAGAGCACGGCGTCGAAGAACACCGGCGAGGACTGGTTCTCGGAGCGCGTCGACGCATCCATGCGGGGTGAGACTAAGTGCGCCTGCGGCTGCGGTAAAGCCACGAGGCTGAAGCCGGTCTCCTTGGTGTCTTGGTGGTTTAAGCTGGTTTCTCCGCGCCCTCGGCGAGTCCTCTGCGACACCCGCGCTAAGGCCTTTTGGTTCCCCGGGGGAGTGACCGTAATATCGCACGCATGAAACCGCAGCACGTGGAGGAGTTCTTTCGGCGGCTTGAGGGGGAGCGGCCGAATCCGCGCGGCGAGCTCGAGTACGCGAGTCCGTTCACGCTGCTGGTCGCCGTCGTGCTCTCGGCCCAGGCGACCGACGCCAGCGTCAACAAGGCCACGCCCGCGCTCTTCGCGGCGGCGGATACGCCCGAGAAGATGGTCGCGCTCGGCGAGAAGCGGATCCAGGACTTCATCCGCACCATCGGCCTCTACCGAACCAAGGCGAAGAACATCGTCAAGCTCAGCGAGATGCTGATCGCCGAGCACGGCGGCGAGGTGCCGCGCACGCGAGAAGAGCTGCAGCGGCTGCCGGGCGTCGGCCGCAAGACCGCGAACGTCGTGCTCAACATCGCCTTCGCCGAGCCCACCATCGCGGTCGATACCCACATCTTCCGGGTCGGCAACCGCACCGGCCTCGCGCGCGGCTCGACGCCCGACCAAGTGGAGGCGCGGCTCGAGAAGGTGGTGCCGACGCACTACAAGATTCACGCGCACCACTGGCTCATCCTGCACGGCCGCTACGTCTGCACCGCGCGCAAGCCGAATTGCCCCGCCTGCTTGGTGCGCGATCTCTGCGCCTTCAAGGGAAAAACGACGCTGGAGCCGCCGGCGACGCCCGCGCGGAAGAAAACGCCCGCTCGGAAACAGAAAGCGCGGACTGCCCGTCGGCGGTCCGCGCTTGCGAGAGCCTGAGCCGGCGACCCGAGGCCGCCGGCGCGCGCTTATTCGACGAGATCGCTTTCCGCCGGCGCCTCGATGCGCGGGCGTGGCGTCTCGATCAGGCTCGGCGGCAGCTCGTTGGTGGTGGGCTGCGCCTGCACGTCGCCGGAGATCTGGCCGCCGCGCTCGATCTCGATCTGGCCGTAGCGCACCGTGCCGGTGACCCGGCCGCTGGCGCGGATGAAGAGCCGCTTGCGCACGTTCAGCACGCCGTCGAAGCGGCCGCGGATCTCGGCCTGCTCGATCGAGGCGGAGCCCCTGTAGACGCCGGTGTCGGAAATCTCGATGTCGCGGCAGTTCGCAAGATTGGCCTCGACACTGCCTTCCACCACCAGCCAGTCGCACGAGGTGATCTCGCCCGCGAGCGAGATTTCGCGCCCGACGATGAGCTTGCGCTGCTCCGCCTCGCGCTTTTGCGGCGCGCTGGGCGCGGGCGTGGACGCGACCGGCGCGGAGGTCGATGCCGGCGCCGATGCTGGTGTGGAGACGGACGGCAGCGTGCCGTCCGCCCGGCGGGGTTCCGTGATCGGGCGGATCGGCTCCGTCGGTGTGCGCGGCGGCATCACCGGCGGGCGGGGCGGTACCGCTGCACCGGCAACCGGCGCGGGACGTGCGCCGGGCTTCACCGGCAGCTGCAAATCGTCCAGCGCATCCGGCGCACCCTTCTGCGTCGCGTCCTCTGGTCTCTTCCTGCGGAACATCGTCCCTCACCCCGTTGAAAAAGTCTTCGATCCTCCGCGCCCGCTTGAAGCGGCCAATCCGCTCGCCTCCGTCACGAGATGCAGCATGAAGCTTGCCGCCACCAACGGGGCTGCCAGATTGACGATCGGCAGCGACAGCAGCGCTGCAATCGCGACGCCGGCGAGGAGCCAGCGTCCGCGACGCTCACGCCAGAGCGCCGTTGCCGCGACGCCGTCAAGCCGGCGAAGCGCGACTAAATCGAAGTACTCCCGGCCGAGAAGATACCCGTTAACACCGTAGAAAAGAAGGGGATTTATGGCTGGAACCAGCAAATAAATGGGTAGCGCCAGGAGGTTGAGGCCGACCGTGAGGCCAAGGAGCCGGCCGCCGCTCGCCAGCACGGCGGCGGTCGGCATGCCGCGCGCAGGCGGCAACGCGGGGTAGTGCTGCGCCTCGAGCCGGGCCAGGACACTGTCGAGGAAGAAGCTCAGAATCGCGGTCGCCACCGCGGGAAACAGCAGCCAGGTGAGCGCCAGGACCGCGAAATTCCCGAGGATCTCCAGCGGCCAGAGGAGCCAGGGATGGCTCTCGGGACGCAGTTCTCCGACGCCCCAGGAGACCAGCAGGTGGAGGCCCGCGAAGACCGCGAGCGTCGCAAGGATGCTGCCGAGGAGCGCCCGTCTCTGCGGGGGCGCCAGAGCGTCGCGGAAGGCGGTCGAGATCGTGGCAAGGAGAGGCAGCATCGGGCTCCGGCGGTGGACACCGGCGGGAACGCGCGCTTGTCCCCGCCGGGCGCGCCCTTATACTCCGGCCCCCATTCCGACCGAGAGCCGCTTTCCGCCATGACCAGCGCAGCCCATGATGTCGTCGGCATCGGCAACGCCATCGTCGACGTGATCTCCCATGCGGAGGAGGGGTTCCTGGCCCGGCGCGGGCTGGTCAAAGGCACCACGCGGTTGATCGATGCCGTCGAGGCCGACCGGCTCTACGCCGAGATGGGACCGGGCGTCGAGATGTCGGGCGGCTCGGTCGCCAACACCATGGCCGGGATCGCCTCGCTCGGCGGCCGCGCCGGCTATATCGGCCTGATCCGCGACGACCAGCTGGGCCAGGTGTTCCGTCACGACATCACCGCCGCCGGCGTCACTTACCGGATGCCGCCCAAGAGCGCCGGCCCCTCGACCGCGCGCTGCCTCGTGCTGGTCACGCCGGACGCGCAGCGCACCATGAACACCTATCTCGGCGCCTGCGTCGAGCTCGGACCGGAGGATCTCGACCGTCCGCTGATCGAGAGCGCCCAGGTGCTCTATCTCGAGGGCTATCTTTTCGATCCGCCGCGCGCGAAGGCGGCGCTGCGCGCGGCGGCCCAGATCGCCCACGCTGCGCACCGCAAGGTCAGCCTCTCGCTCTCCGATCCGTTCTGCGTCGAGCGGCACCGCGCCGATTTCCGCGCGCTCATCGCCGATCACGTCGACATCCTGTTCGCGAATGAGATCGAGATCGGCTCGCTCTATGAGACCGCGGATTTCCAGGCGGCGGCGCGTCTCGCCGCGCGCGACTGCGAGATCGCGGTGCTGACCCGCAGCGCCAAGGGCTCGCTGGTCGTCACGGGCGCCGTGCGCCACGAGGTGCCGGCGGCGCCGGTCGCCAAGGTGGTCGATACCACCGGTGCCGGCGATCTCTATGCGAGTGGCTTCCTCTACGGCGTGACGCACGGCCGGCCGCTCGACGCCTGCGGCCGCCTCGGCGCCCTCTGCGCCGCCGAGATCATCTCCCACATCGGCGCCCGGCCGGAACGGCCGCTCAAGGACCTCGCACAGGCCGCGGGACTGTAAGCTTCAGGTGCGCCGCACCGCGAGCGCGGCCTGCAGCCCCTCGAAGACCCGGCCGAGTTGCGGGTCGGTGATGTCCGCGAAGAAGGGCAGGCCGAGCACGCGCTCGGCGAGATCCTCCGTGACCCCGAGGCTCGCGCGGGGAAACTCGGCGAAGCGCGCGTGGCGGTGGCAGGCGCCCGCCCACCACTTCCGCGCCTCGATGCCGCGATTCCTAAGGAAGGCGATGACGGCGTCGGCAGTCGGCGACGGCAGCAGCACGTTCGCCGTGCTGACCGCTGTCTCGCCGTCGAGCGCCGGCATCGGGCGCACGCCGGCGACCCTCGCAAGCGCGTGCCGGAACCGGCGCGCCGCCCTGACGAACTCGGCCCGCGTCACGGGCCAGGCCCCGAGAGCCGCAAGGCCGACGGCGGCCCCGTACTCGCTGAGCTTGGCATTGGTCCCGGGCAGGATGCTCACGCGGGCCGGATCCAGGCCGAAATTGGTCATGCGACGGAGCCGGTCGGCGCGGCGCTCGTCGGCCGCCAGCACGAAGCCGCCCTCGCCGATGCCGAGCGGCTTGGTCGCGTGCAGGCTGACCACCTGCAGCGTGGCGCGCGCCGGCCGCACGGTATCGAAGGCGGCGGCCGCGTCGAGCACGACGGGAATGCCGGTCTCCGCCGCGAGCGCGTCCCAGGCCTCGACATCGACCGCGGCGCCGAAGGGCGAAACCGCGAGAATGGCGCGCAGCTGATCGGGCGACTGGGCAAGCAGCGTCCGCGCGGCCGAGGGCAGCAGCTGCCAGCTCCCGGGATCCACGTCGACGAACCACGGGGTCAACCCCGCGTTGACGATCGCGGCGGCGGAGGCGGCATGCGTCCAGGCCGGCACCATGCAGAGCCCCGCGCGCCCGTCCGCCGCATCGGCGAGCGCGAGGCTGAGGCCGAGCGTCGCGTTCGCGACGGTGAGCACGGTCCCCGGCGAAACGCCGAAATGCTGCGCAAGCGCCCTCTCGAAGCGCCGGCTGAGCGGGCCGAAGTTGCTGTACCAGCGGCTCCCGTCGATCTCGCGGAGGTAGGGCAGGAGGGCCTCCGCCTCCGGCAGCCGGGGACGGAAGGTCGGAATCGGCGCCACCGTCATCGCAGCGCCTCCGGCTTTGGCGCCATGGGACGGGCGGGCACGCCTGCCACCCGCGACTCCGCCACGCAGTCGCGGATCACCACCGCTCCCGCCGCCACGAACGCGCGCTCGCCGATGGTGATCCGGTCGACCACGACGGCACCCATCCCCAGCTCGGCGCCCGCGCCCACGCGGGTGAATCCGCCGACGTGGACGCCCGCATAGCAACTCGCGAAATCGCCGATCTCGCAGTGATGGCCGATGGAGCTTGCGCGATTGACGAGGACGTGACGTCCGATCCGGGCCGCCGCGGCCACGATCGCGCCGGCGCCCACGACGGTTCCGGCCCCGATGCGGGCGCTCGGGAAGATCTGCGCGGAGGGATCGATCAGCGTCAGGAACTCGAACCCGCGCGCCTCCGCCGCCTCGATGAATCGCCGGCGCGCGGGACTGCCGATGCCGTTGATGGCGGCAAAATCCGACGCGCGGCCCGAGACCTCCGGCCAGCGATGGACGGGCAGCCCCTGCGGCGCCAGCGGCGCATCGCCGGGGTCGCGATCGACGACGCAGCCGGCGATCTCGAGCCCGCCGACGCGCTCGGCGATGTCCACGACGTCCCAGGCAAACCCGCCGGCGCCGAATACCAGGACGGAGCGTGCCATGTCAGCTGTGGCCAGACGTGCGCGCCAGTGCTGCGCCGGGCTCCGGAATCTCGGGCTCCGTCGCGCCGGGGGCCGCGTCCATCACCCGGTCGAGCCTGTGGGGAAAACGGATCGGCTGCTCCAGCACCGCGGTCTCGTCCTGCCAGGCCGGCACCTTTCCGTCGCCGTGCAGGGCCGCGCGACACCGGCACCAATCGCTGAGCTCGTGATAGAGCCGCCCCACCAGCAGCAGCCGGATGTCGTTCAGCATGGCATCCTCGGGCCGCGCCGCGCTCAAGCTACTGATGTCCTCGAGCCATTGGGTGTGGACCATCAGCTGAAAGGCGAGATCCGCCTCCACGAAGGCGGTGCGCGACCCAACCCGGCGATTCACCGCGGATTTGCTCAGATTGCCGCCGTGACGGCGATAGAGCACCAGCGGCTGGTCGACGTAGTAGAGGCCCTTCAGGACCGCGGCGCGCATCGGCAAGACGTGGTCGAGGCCCACCGCGAGGCGCCCCGCGAGCGGCTGGAAACCTCGAATGACCGTGGGCTCCATGGCGAGAGTTGCGCCGAGCATCTCCCAAGCCCACATCCCCGACGCGATCTCTCGCGCCGCGATGCGCCGTGCCGTGCCTTCCGCACCGACGGGGACATGCCGATTGCCGTCTCCATCGATCACGAATGCGTTCGAGGACACCATCGAGACCCGCTGGCTCTGCCATGCCTCGACGAGCGCCGACACGCGCCCAGGCATAGCGATGTCGTCGCCGTGGGCCATGACCACGAACTCGCCCTGCACGAGCGGCATGACCTCCTCGAGATGCCGCACCGAGCGCATGCGCGCGTCGTTGCGCCGGATCCGCACCTGATGCGGTCCGCGGTACTGCAGCATTTCCTCCGCGGCGATATCGAAGGTACGATCGGGCGACGCGTCGTCGCTGATCACGATCTGCAGCGGCTGGTAGTCCTGGCGCAGCACCGAGCGCACGGCCTCGCGCACGAACGGCTCCTGCTTGTAGGTCGTGAGCAGGAGGGTCACGAGCGGCGCCGTCATGCGAGCCTCCGGCCGCACACGCTTGGCCTGTGGCCCGACCGCTGCCCCTCACGCTTCCAGCTTAATCCCTCGCGCGCGCGCATGCCCGCCCCAACACCCGGCGGAGCATTCTAACACGGCTGTCACCTTTAATTTTAGCTCTTGCGAATAACCGCCGGGCGGACGGTGCTCAACGAACCCAGCGGCGCGCTTCCTCGAGGACGCGCTCGACCTTGGCGAGGTCGAGGATGTCGTCGGTGCGGACGTTCGCCTCCATGTCGATCCAGAACGGGCCGAAGGAAAAAGCCCGGATCGCCGTGCAGACCGCGTCGACCTTGCCGGGACCGATGCCGCCGGCGAAGCCGGTCCTGAGATCGAACTTGGGCCTGGGCCATTGCGCCGGCGTCTCGCCGCGCCCGGCGGACTTGTCGAAGAGTACGCCGATGTTGGCCGCGCGCGAGGCGCCGTGGCGTGCGGCCAAGGCATAGGCCTCGTCGCTCTCTACCTGGAAGATGAAAGTGTGCGCGGGATGGCGCGCGATCGAGTCGGTACGCGCAGCCTCGGCGACCCGGCTGAACCCGTTGAGCTGGATGCGCGCGAAGATCTGGGCGTGGTAGGGGCCTGCGAAGAACTCGTCGCTGCCCTCGATCATGGTCCTCAGCGAGAGCGAGCCCTCGAGGTGCGCGGCGAGACGCAACCCGCCCTGGGCAGCGGCCTCCGCGAGGCGCCGGCGCCACTCGGGCGATGGATGCCGCGGCGAGCCGGAGCTCACCTCGGAGATCAGAATGCCCCACTCGACGAAAGGATGGCGCGCGCTGAGGCGCGCGAGCGCCGCGGGATCGGTGCGGTCGTCGGCGCCGGTGATGGTGACGCGGTCGAGGATCATGGGATGGATACCTAGCACGGGGTCGCTGAGGGCGGTGAGCCGAAGGGCCCGAGCCGCTGGCGCCGAATATCATCGACCGTCGGCGGTTTCCCCGCTATAACCTCCGCGCCCGGCGCCGGTCAGAAGTGCCCGGCTTTTGGGCGGAACCCCGCAACCCCATATGCCTCCGACGGGCCGTCGCCGTCCCTTAACCGTTTGCTGCCACTCTCTCGCCGCCATGGATATTCGCAACATCGCCATCATCGCCCACGTCGATCACGGCAAGACCACGCTGGTGGATCAGCTGCTGCGGCAGAGCGGCGCCTTCCGCGCGAACCAGCAGGTGGCGGAGCGGGCGCTCGATTCGAACGACCTCGAGCGCGAGCGCGGCATCACCATCCTCGCGAAATGCACGTCGGTGCTCTGGCACGACGTGCGCATCAACATCGTGGACACGCCGGGCCACGCCGATTTCGGCGGCGAGGTCGAGCGCATCCTCGGCATGGTCGACGGCTGCCTGGTGCTGGTGGACGCGGCCGAGGGGCCGATGCCGCAGACCAAGTTCGTGCTCTCGAAGGCGCTCGCCCGCGGTCTCCGGCCGATCGTCGTGATCAACAAGGTCGACCGGCCCGACGCGCGCGCCCACGAGGTGCTGAACGAGGTGTTCGACCTGTTCGCGATCCTCGGCGCCAGCGACGAGCAGCTCGATTTCCCCGCGCTCTACGCCTCCGGCCGGAGCGGCTGGGCCGCCGAGGCGCCGGAGGGGCCGCGCGAGAACCTGACGCCGCTCTTCGAGCTGATCCTGCGCCACGTGGCGCCGCCCAGGGCCGACCGCGACAAACCTTTCGCGCTGCTCGCGACCATCCTGGAGCGCGATCCCTATCTGGGCCGCGTCCTCACCGGCCGGATCGAGAGCGGCGTCGCGCGCGTCAACATGCCGTTGAAGGCGCTTGGCCACGACGGCCGCCTCATCGAGGAGGCGCGGCTCACCAAGCTCCTTGCGTTCCGCGGCCTCGAGCGGCAGCCGATCGAGGAGGCCGAAGCCGGCGACATCGTGGCGATCGCGGGCCTCACCGACACCACCGTCGCCGACACCATCTGCGCGGCCGAGGTGGCGGCGCCGCTCTCGGCGACGCCGATCGATCCGCCGACCCTCGCCATGACCTTTTCGGTGAACGACAGCCCGCTCGCGGGACGCGAGGGCACCAAGGTGACCTCGCGCCTCATCGTCGAGCGCTTGCGGCGCGAGGCCGAGGGCAACGTCGCGATCCGCGTCACGGAGAGCGAGGAGAAGGACGCGGTCGAGGTCGCGGGCCGCGGCGAGCTGCAGCTCGGTGTCCTCATCGAGACCATGCGGCGCGAAGGCTACGAGCTCTCGATCTCTCGCCCGCGCGTCCTCTTCAAGAGCGATCCCGAGACCGGCCAGCGCCTCGAGCCCATCGAGGAGGTCGTGATCGACGTCGACGAGGAGTTCTCGGGGATCGTCGTCGACAAGATCTCGCGCCGGAAGGGCGAGCTCCAGGAGATGCGGCCCTCGGGCGGCGGCAAGCAGCGGCTGATCTTCCAGGCGCCGACCCGCGGCCTCATCGGCTACCAGGGCGAATTCCTGACGGACACGCGCGGCACCGGCATCATGAGCCGGCTCTTCCACGGCTACGCGCCCTATAAGGGCCCGGTCGAGGGCCGGCGAACGGGCGTGCTGATCTCGACCGCCGACGGCGCGGCGGTTGCCTATGCGTTGTGGAACCTCGAGGACCGCGGTCCGATGTTCGTGACGCCCGGCACGCAGGTGTACGAGGGCATGATCGTCGGCCAGCACACCCGCGACAACGACCTCGAGGTGAACCCGATCAAGGGGAAGCAGCTCACCAATATTCGCACCACCGCCAAGGACGAGGCCGTGCGCCTGACGCCGCCCATCCAAATGACCCTCGAGCAGGCGATTGCCTACATCGCCGACGACGAGCTCGTGGAGGTGACGCCGAAATCGGTGCGGCTCCGGAAGCGCCTGCTCGATCCCAACGCGAGGAAACGCGCGCAGCGTGCCGCCGAGGCCGAGGCGGGCTGAAGCATCGGTGATGGCGAAGCGGATCGGTCCGGCCGGTCGATAAAATACCGGCGGGATTTGCTTAAACTCGTCAACTAAAACTCGGCCGAGATCTCGCGGCATTACAGGCGAGGTTCTTTGGCTTAACAAAGTATTCAGCATTCCGCCGGCATCGTCTCGTCGCATGAGTTCTGGCGAGCAGACGAGATCGGATCATGGCGGGCGCCGATAAGCGGGCGAAGCTGCTCAGCGATCTCTTGGCTGCGAAGGGCGGCGCTGCGCCAGACGCACGTCCCGCCGCTCCCGAGCGCGCTGCCGTCATCCCGATCGCGCCGCGCCGGGCGAGCGAGGATCGCGCGAGCGAGATGCAAGCGGCGCCGGGCGTGCTCTACAGCAAGGGCGCGGCCACCGCTTCCACCTTCCGTCCCTCCTACTGGTCCTTCGATCACCAGGAATCCGCCGACACCATCGTCGAGCCCGCCAAGGTCGAGGCCGCGCCCGTTGCGCCCGCGATAGCGAACGCGCCCGCCGCGGTGCCCGCTCGCAAGCCGATGCCGGTGAATTTCGTCGTCGCCTTCGGCTGTGTCGCGCTCGTGCTCTCGACGACGCTGTTCGTGCTCTCGGTCTGGCACCGCGGCGACGTCTCGGCTGCCTCGCCCGAGCCCGCGGCGGTTGCCGCCGCGCCCGCACCCGCGGCGCTTGTGGTTCCGATTCCGCCGCAGGCCCCTGCCGAGATCGCGGCTGCGCCCGCCGCACCTCCGGTCGCGCCCGCCTCGTCGACCGCGCCGGCACCGCCGCCCGTCGTCGCGCCGCCGCCGGTGCCGGCGGTCTCCGAGCCGGTCGCGAACGATCCGCCGCCGCCCACCGCCGCACCCCCGACGGAGCCGGCTGCCGCGCCCTCGCCCACGCCTGCCGCCACGCCGACACCTGCTGCGGGCCCTGCGGTTGCGGCGGCGCCTGCGCCGGCTCCCGCATCTGCTTCTGCGCCGACGCCCGCTAGTCCCGAGGCCGATGCGCTGCTCGCGCGAGGCGACGACCTGCTGGCGACCGGCGATGTCGCGGCGGCGCGGCTCTTCTATCAGCGCGCGGCTGAGCAGGGGAGCGCCGCGGCGGCCACCGCCGTGGGCCAGACCTATGATCCCGGCGTGCTCGAGGTGCTGCGAGTGCGCGGCCAGCGCGGCGACCCGCAGGTGGCGGCGGAATGGTACCGCAAGGCGATCGAGGCCGGCGACCGCCAGGCCGAGATCCGCCTGAAGCGGCTCCTCGCGCGGACCGGAGGCTGATGTCGAGTCGCGCGAGAGGAGGCGGTGCCGGCGGAGTCGGGCTCCGGCGACGCCCTTGAGGGCACGAGAGGAATCGGCGTCGGCGGAAAAGCGTGGGGGACGGGGTAAGCTTGGGAGCACAGGGTAGAACGCAGCTAGCCGTCCTAGGAGCGGTGACCAGAATGCAATCGCGGATTTCCAAGAACCGGTGCCTCTTCGCAGGCGCCTTTGCGGCTCTCATCCTCGCGACGGGCGCGGGAAGCGCCGGCGCGGCCGATTCGGCTGTCGACCGGGCTAATCGCGGCCTCGTCTACATCGCGACCTCGAGCGTCCTCGGCACGGACGTCCGGATCGCCGAGGATCTCGCCAACGTGCTCGACGACGGCGCCACTCGGCGCATCGTGCCCATGGTGGGCAAGGGCTCGCTGCAGAACCTGATGGACCTCAAGGTACTGCGCGGCATCGACGTGGCGATCGTGCAGGCGGACGTGCTCGATTACGCCAAGGCGCAGCGCAATCCCCAGGGCGTGGACCAGGTCCCCTACATCGCGAAGCTCTACAACGAGGAGTTCCATCTGCTGGCGCGCGCCGACGTGAAGGGCGTGCAGGATCTCGCCGGCAAGAAGGTGAACTTCGGCCTCCAGGGCGATGGCACCAACTTCACGGGGCCGCGGCTCTTCGAGCTCTTGAAGATCAAGGTGACGCCGGTCAACTACGACCAGGCGACCGCGCTCGAGAAGCTGCGCACGGGAGAGATCTCCGCGCTCGCCTACGTCGCCGGCAAGCCCGCGCCGCTCTTCCTCGACGTGCGCCAGCAGGACCGGCTGCATTTCCTGGCGATCCCGCTCAAGACCGAGATCGCCTCCGCCTACATCCCCGCGCGGCTCACCTCCGACGACTATCCGACGGTCGTGCCGGCGGACGGCGCGGTCGACACGGTGGCGGTCGGCGCCGTGATGGTGGCAGCGAACCTAATCCCGGACTCCGAGCGCAACCGCAACGTGGCGAGCTTCGTGGAGGCGTTCTTCACGCAGTTTCCGAAGCTCCTCGAGGAGGGCCACCATCCCAAGTGGAACGAGGTGAACCTCGCGGCGGAGCTGCCGGGCTGGCGTCGCTATGGGCCGGCCGAGAGCTGGATCAGGCGCAACGGCGGCGCGCCCGTCGCGGTCAACGAGCAGCAGATGCGCGAGATCTTCACGCGCTTTCTCGACGAGCGCACCCGCTCGACCGGCGGCCAGGCGCTCACCGCCCAGCAGAAAGACGAGCTCTTCGACCAATTCAAGAAGTGGCAGGAGGGCAAGGTTCGATGAGGGCCAGGACCGGTCGCAGAATGAGCCCGGCGGCGCCGTCGCTTCTGCACGGCGTCGTCGCCGCCGCGCTGCTGGCGCTCGCGATTGCTACCCCGGTTGCCGCCGAGACAGCGCCGAAGCGCGGCGGCGTCCTCGAGTTCTCGGTCGAGGCGGAACCCAGCAACTACGATTGCCACGCGAACACCTCCTTCGCGTTCATGCACCCGGTGGCTCCGCATTACTCGACTTTGCTCAAGTTCGACGGCGCCAACTATCCGCAGGTGAAAGGCGACCTCGCGGAATCCTGGTCGGTCTCGCCGGACAAGCTCACCTATACCTTCAAGCTGCATCCGAACGTGCTGTTCCACGACGGCTCGAAGATGACGTCGGCGGACGTTAAGGCCAGCTACGAGCGGATCGCACACCCGCCCGAGGGCGTGATCTCCGCCCGCCAGGTGAATTTCGGGGCGATCGCCCAGATCGACACGCCCGACGCTGCGACGGTCATGTTCCACCTCAAGTGGCCCGAGGCGTCGATGCTGGCGAACTTCGCCTCGCCGTGGAACTGCATCTACAGCGCGGCGAAGCTCAAGGAGGACCCGACCTTTCCGAAGACGCACGTGCTTGGGACAGGCCCCTTCGTCTTCGTCGAGCACGTCAAGGGCGACCATTGGACCGGCAAGCGCTTCGACAAGTATTTCCTCGCCGGCCGCCCCTATCTCGACGGCTATCGCGCGGACTTCCTGAGCGGCGCGAAGGTGGTCGAGGCGATGGAGCAGGGCAGGATCCAGGCGCAGTTCCGCAGCTTCACGCCGGCGGAGCGCGACCAGCTCACGGAGGCGATGGGCGACAAGCTCTCGGTCGGCGAGATTCCCTGGATCATCAATCTCACGATCGTGTTTAACACCAAGCACCCACCCTTCGACGACGCGCGCGTGCGGCGCGCGCTCTCGCTCGCGATCGACCGCTGGACGGCGGCCGAGACGTTGCAGAACACCAGCTATCTCAAGTTCGTCGGCGGCATCATGCGGCCCGGCTACTCCATGGCGACGCCGGAGTCCGAGCTCACGGCGCTGCCGGGCTTCTCGCACGACATCGCGGCCTCGCGCGCCGAAGCGAAGCGGCTGCTGGCGGAGGCGGGCGTCCACGACCTCGCCTTCAAGCTCACCAACCGCGACGTCCCCGCGCCCTACGGGCCCGCCGGCGACTATCTGCTGGAGGCCTGGCGCGCGATCGGCGTCACCGTGACCCAGGAAAAACTCAAGACCAAGGACTGGGAAGGCGCGCTCCAGAAAGGGAATTTTGAGGCCGGAATCGATTTCGTCGGCGACTACCTCGACGACCCGACCCTGCAACTCACGAAATACGTCTCGACGGACCTGTCGCCCGTGAACTACGCCAATTCCACGGATCGCTTCCTCGACGCGCTCTATATCGGGCAGGCCGTGACCGTGGATCCGCGCCAGCGCGCCAAGATCGTGCGCGATTTCGAGCGCCACGCGCTGACCGAGGCGACCTCGGTGCCGTTCCTCTGGTGGAACCGCATCATCGCCAATTCGACCGCGGTCAAGGGCTGGCACCTCACGCCCAGCCACTACCTCGAGCAGGACCTGACCGAGGTCTGGCTCGACAGATAGTCGGGTTTCCGCGGGAGCCCGACGCTCGTCGGGCCGTTCATTCATCCGGAAAGCAAGACCGGATCAGAGCGGTCGGCTCTGATCCGGTGCCTCGCTTATACGTGCCGAGGAGTAGAGCGCCCGTTCCGGCACACGCATCGACGGCGGTACGCGGATCGGGTGTTTCAGCCAGTCGAGATCCGCGCCGCCGGCGGCGACGCGGTGCCGGGGTTACGTCCCGACGTTGGTGGCGATCGAGTTGTACCGGGCGTTCAACGTCGTGCCGAGCGTCGTCAGACCGGCGATGGTCACGACGGCGATGAGCGCCGCGATGAGCCCGTATTCGATCGCGGTAGGACCGGAACAGTCCTTCGCGAGCCTGCGAATGAAGCGGATCATGACACCTCTCCCATCAAGTGTGGCGTGACCACCATGACGCCCGTGTCCTTAATCGAATCTAAATATTCGGCACATGGACCATATTTAATGTTGTATTCGCAAGAAGTGTGCCCCGATCAACGGCGCGCAATAGTTGGGAACTACCCGGTTCGCGTAGGTACATCAACCGCATAATTGCCAAACGACTCGTTACTTCTGCGGGCAGCCCAATAAACCGGTCGCGCAAATAAACGACCGTCGAACCGGGCGGCATTTTCCGCACGCGAGCATCTGGACACAGCCGCGGCCTCTCGCCGTTGATGCAGATCAGACTGGCGGCCAAACGCGAAATTGATGAGTGAAAGGACGAGCCAGAGCGAAGAGGCTGGCCTGGCGGCGCGCCACCGTGCACGCACGCAGGCAGCCGCGCCAGTTGAGCAGCTGAGCCGCCGCGGCATTCGACGGGCACCGTCGCTTTCCTCGCCTTGGTAGATCGGTTAAGGTCCGGCGTCCCTTGGTCTGGCGGAGTGCCGCATGACGCAGTTAGCACGTCTTTTCGGGCTCATGGCCCTCTCATTCGTCGTAATCGCAGGAGGACCCGTGAGCGCCGCTACCGATCTCCAAAACACCCTCTACCTCGACGTGCCCGCCGGTCGCGTCGTCATCGAGCTCCGCCCCGATCTCGCCCCCAAGACCGTCGCACACATCAAGGAGCTCGCGAAGAAGGGCTTCTACGATGGGCTCAAGTTCCATCGGGTCATCGCGGGTTTCATGGCGCAGACCGGCGATCCCCTGGGGAACGGCACCGGCGGCTCGGGCCAGACCGTGAAGGCGGAGTTCACCCAGACCCATTTCCTGCGCGGCTCGGTAGGCCTCGCCCGCTCGGACGATCCCGACTCCGGCGACAGCCAGTTCTTCATCTGCTTCGCGCCGGCATCCTTCCTCGATGGCAAGTACACGCTCTTCGGTCAGGTCACCAAGGGCATGGAGTTCATCGACGCGATCAAGAAGGGCGACTCGCAGCGGGGCGGAACCGTCGTCAATCCCGATCGTATCGTGAAGATGCAGATCGCCTCCGACGCCGAGAAGAAGTCCTAGCGGAGCCCCTCGCGCCCAGGCCCCGGAATGGCGTCCTGGCGCGAGGCGTTCGATACATATCGCCAGCCCCGGCTGCTGGCGATCCTGTTCATGGGATTCTCGAGCGGCCTGCCGCTGCCGCTGACGCTTGGGACGCTCTCCTTCTGGCTCGCGCAATCGGGTGTCAGCCGCACGGCGATTGGCCTCTTCGCCCTCGTCGGCATCTCCTACAATTTCAAGTTCCTTTGGTCGCCGATCATCGACACGCTGCCGGTGCCGGTGCTGACCCGGCGTTGGGGCCGTCGGCGCAGCTGGGCCTTGGCGATTCAGGGGCTGCTCGCCGTCGCAATCTTCGCGCTCGGCCTCGGCGATCCCGGCCGAGACGCGCTCGGAACCGCGCTCGTGGCGGTGATCGTGGCGTTCCTATCCGCGAGCCAGGACATCGTGATCGACGCCTATCGCATCGAGCTCCTGACGCCGGAGGAGCAGGGGGCGGGCGCGGCGGCGACGCAATGGGGCTACCGCTTCGGCTTGATCGCGGCGGGCGCAGGTGCGCTCTATGCCGCCGCCTTCGGCGGCTGGTCCTTCGCCTATGCGCTGATGTCGGTGCTGATGGGCGTCGGCATGGTGACGGTCTGGTTCACGCCGGAGCCCGACGTGGCGGCGGCACCGGGACAACGGGACGCGCGAAGCCTGCTGGCCTGGCTCCGCGAGGCCGTGGTGGAGCCGCTTGCGGATTTCCTCACGCGCCCGCTCTGGGCGGAGATCCTGGTGTTCATCGTCCTCTACAAGTTCGGCGACGCGCTCGCTGGCGTGATGGCGAACCCGCTCTATGTCGCGCTGCACTTCACCGAGGGCGAGGTCGCGAGCGTCAGCAAGATCTTCGGCGTGCTGATGACGCTCGTGGGCCTGAGCGCGGGCGGCGTGATCGTCGCGCGTCTTGGCCTCTATCCGAGCCTGCTCATATGCGGCGTGCTCCAGAACGTCTCCACCATGATGTACGCGGCCCTCGCGCTCGCCGGCCATGACATGACCGTGCTGGCGTTCAGCATCGCGGCGGAGAACGTCACGGGGGGCATGGGCTCGGCGGCCTTCGTCGCCTATCTCTCGCGGCTCTGCAACGTGTCGTTCACGGCGACACAGTACGCCTTGCTGTCGTCGCTCGCCGCGGTCGGCCGCACGACGCTCTCCGCCTCGGGCGGGTGGCTCGTCGATCAGGTGGACTGGGTGCCGTTCTTTTCGATCGCGACCGTGGCGGGCTTTCCCGCGCTTTTCGTGCTCCTTCGGCTGATGCGCCGGGTGCCGATCCCAACGCCGGAGCAGGCGGCGGGGGTCACCCGAACCGCATGAGGCTCGTGCGGTGGCGGCGGAGCCAGTCCTGGCGGAAGCGGGCGTCGGGGACCAGGCTCTCCACCAGACGCCAGAACCGGGGCCCATGGTTCATCACCACGAGGTGGCAGACCTCGTGGGCGACGATGTAGGTGACGACGCCCTCGGGCGCGAAGATCAGCCGCCAGGAGAACGCGAGGCTTCCGGAGCTCGAACAGCTGCCCCAGCGGCTGGTCATGTCGCGGATGCTGATGCGCGCAATCCTGCGGTCGACCTTCTGGGCGAAGGCACGGGCGCGGCGGGCGAACTCCCGGCGCGCGGTCTCCACCAGGAAATCCCGCACGCGGCGGGAGATGTGGGCCACCTCGCCGGTGACCCGGATCTCGTCGCCCTCGATCCAGACCGGGCCCTGGTCCCCGGGCCGGCGCTTCATGTGGCGGATCCGGTATTTGGTGCCGAGGACCGGGATTACCGAGCCGTCGGCGAAGGGGACGCGGACCGGCAGGTCCTTGAGCCGTGCCTCCACCCAGTCCCGGTTCTGGTCGAGGAACTTGAGGCCGGAGACCAGCGGCGTCCGGCGCGGCAATACCAATTCCACGGCCTGGGCGCGGCCGTCGATCCGGAGCGCCACCCGCTGCGCCCGGCCGCTCACCCTGAGACGGATCGGCACCGCGCCCTTGGCGAAGGCCAGCTCGGTGGTGAAGGCTTCGGCGAGAGAGTGGGGCGCGGTCATGATGCTGTCTTGGTCACCCTGACTCCTAGCGTGACGCCGAGGTCGAGCACAAGCGCCTCGGAGCAAGATTTGCACCAGCGTGGCCCGCTCGCCGCATGTGGATAACTCGGCTTGCCGCGGTCGCGGGATCGGGAGGCGCGCCCAAAGCCTGGGCTGCGCGCCGAATTTCTAGGCGCTCCCCTGTCACGCTGCTTTCACGCTAAGGTCCGTACAAGACGGCGTCAGCCGAAACCGAGGGAGGGACGCGATGAGGACGAAACAGGCTTGGCTCGCAGGCGCCGTGGCACTGGTGCTGGGGGCCGGCACTGCCCAGGCGCAGGTAGAGATCCAGTGGTGGCACGCCATGGGCGGCCAGCTCGGCGAGAAGGTCGCGGAGATCGCCGGCAACTTCAACAAGTCGCAGAGCGCCTACAAGGTGGTGCCGGTCTACAAGGGCACCTACACCGAGACGCTCACCCAGGCGATCGCCGCGTTTCGGGCGGGCCAGCAGCCGGACATCGTCCAGGTCTTCGAGGTCGGCACCGCCACCATGATGGCGGCCAAGGGCGCGGTCTACCCGGTCTGGAAGCTGATGGAGGACACTGGCGAGAAGTTCGACCCGACGGCGTTCCTGGGCCCGGTCTACGGCTACTATTCGACGTCCGACGGCAAGCTGCTCTCCATGCCCTTCAACAGCTCGACGCCGGTCTTCTACTGGAACAAGGATGCCTTCCAGAAGGCGGGGCTCGATCCCGCGACACCGCCCAAGACCTGGCCGGAGGTTGCCGCCGACGCCAAGAAGCTGCTCGCCGCCGGCTTCCAGTGCGGCTTCTCCAGCTCCTGGCAGACGTGGATCCAGCTCGAGAACCTGAGCGCCTGGCACAACCAGCCTTTCGCCACCAAGGAGAACGGCTTTGGCGGGCTCGACACCGAACTTGCCTTCAACGGGCCGCTGCAGGTGAGGCACATCCAGCAGCTGGCGGATTGGCAGAAGGACAAGACCTTCGTCTACGGCGGGCGCGAGGACAAGCCGAACCCGAAATTCGCCAGCGGCGAATGCCCGATGTTCATGGGCTCCTCGGGCGCCGCCGGCGGCTTCGCCCAGGCCAAGGTGAATTTCGGCATCGCCATGCTGCCCTACTGGCCCGACGTCGCGGGCGCGCCGCAGAACTCGATCATCGGCGGGGCGACGCTTTGGGTAATGGCGGGGAAGCCCAAGGACCACTACGCGGGTGTCGCCAAGTTCTTCACCTTCATCTCCTCGCCGGAGGTGCAGGCCGATTGGCACCAGGCGACGGGCTACGTGCCGATCACGCTCGCGGCCTACGAGCTGACGAAGAAGCAGGGCTTCTACGAGACGCATCCCGGCCGCGACGTCGCGGTGCTGCAGCTCACCAACAAGCCGCCGACGTCCAATTCCAAGGGCCTGCGCCTCGGCAACTTCGTGCAGATCCGGGACATCGAGGACGAGGAGCTCGAGGCGGTCTGGGCCGGCCAGAAGACGCCAAAGCAGGCGCTCGACGAGGCGGTCCAGCGCGGCAACGCGCTCCTGCGCCAGTTCCAGGCGGCGAATCAGTAGTCGCGTCGGTTGCACCCTCACCCTCCCATGCCCTTCGGGCACGGGTCCCTCCCGCTCCCACTTCGTGGGCGAGGGGTCTTCAAGCCCCTCTCCCGTGAAACGGGAGAGGGGGGGACCCGCTGCGAAGCGGCGGGAGGATGAGGGTGCGCGCCGTCTTCCCCGACAGGCTCACGCCCTATCTGTTGCTGGCGCCGCAGCTTGCCGTGACGCTGGTGTTCTTCATCTGGCCGGCGTTCCAGGCGCTCCGGCAGTCGGTGCTGGTGGAGGACGCCTTCGGTCTCTCGACGCGCTTCGTCTGGCTGGAGAATTTCGCGCGGCTGTTCCGTGATCCGAACTATCTCCACTCCATCCAGGTGACCGCGGTCTTCAGTGTCGCGGTCGCCGGCCTCGGCCTCGCGCTCTCGCTCCTGTTGGCGGCCATGGCGGATCACGTGATCCGAGGCGCCGGCGTCTACAAGACGCTGCTGATCTGGCCCTATGCCGTGGCGCCCGCGGTGGCGGGCGCGCTCTACGGTTTCCTGTTCGATCCGACCGTGGGCGAGGTGACGTATTTTCTGCGCGCCTTCGGCATCACCTGGAACTACATCCAGAACGGCAGCCAGGCCCTGGTGCTGGTCGTGGTTGCCGCCTCGTGGAACCAGATCAGCTACAACTTCGTCTTCTTCCTGGCGGGGCTGCAGTCGATCCCGAAGTCGCTGATCGAGGCGGCGGCGCTCGACGGCGCGGGGCCCGGCCGGCGCTTCTGGAGCGTGAAGTTTCCACTGCTCTCGCCGACCGTGTTCTTCCTGCTGACGGTGAACGTCGTCTACGCCTTCTTCGGCACCTTTGGGATCATCGACGTGCTCACCAAGGGCGGTCCCGCCATGGCGACCGACGTCATGGTCTACAAGGTCTACTCCGACAGCTTCCGCGCCCTCGACCTCGGCGGCTCCGCGGCACAGTCGGTGATCCTGATGGCGATCGTGATCGCGCTCACCGTGGTGCAGTTCCGCTACGTCGAGCGCCAGGTGCACTACTAAGGCGCGCGATGGTCGAAAGACGCTCCTGGTTCACCCTCTGGGCGCACGCGACGCTGATCCTCGGCGTGGCGGCGATCGCCTTCCCGATCTACGTCACGCTGATCGCCTCGACCCATGCATTGCCGACGCTGCTCCAGGGCCGCATGCCGCTGACCCCCGGCGACCAGACCTGGGCGAACTACTCGAGCGTACTGACCGAGGGCATGAGTCTGTCGGGCGCGCCGCCGGTCTCGCTCATGCTGCTCAATACGCTGGTGGTGGCGCTCGGCATCAGCCTCGGCAAGATCGCGATCTCCATCATCGCGGCCTACGCCATCGTCTATTTCCGCTTTCCGCTGCGGATGACCTGCTTCTGGCTCATCTTCGTGACGCTGATGCTGCCGGTCGAGGTGCGCATACTCCCCACCTACAAGGTGGTGGCCGATTTGGGTCTGCTCGACAGCTACACCGGCCTCATCATCCCGCTGATCGCTTCGGCGACCGGCACGTTTCTGTTCCGGCAGTTTTTCATGACCGTGCCGCCTGAGCTCGCGGAGGCCGCGCGCGTCGATGGCGCGGGCCCGGTCCGGTTCTTCCTGCATATCCTGCTGCCGCTTTCGCGCAACTCGATCGCGGCGCTCTTCGTGATCCAGTTCATCTACGGCTGGAACCAGTACCTCTGGCCGCTGGTGGTCACCACCAAGCAGAGCTACTACACGGTGGTCCTGGTGATGTCGCGCCTCGTCAACGTGGTCGACGTGGCGCCGCGCTGGAACCAGATCATGGCCATCGCCCTTCTCGCCATGATCCCGCCGGTCGTCGTGGTGATCTCCATGCAGCGCTGGTTCGTGAAGGGGTTGGTGGAGACGGAGAAGTAGCGCCGGCGTCACCCCGCCTGCCGCTCTTTCGCCGCCGCTCTTTCCTTCGCGAGGATCTTCTCCTTCCGCTCCGCGCCCCAGCGGTAGCCGCCGATGTCGCCGTCGGCGCGGACGGCGCGGTGGCAGGGGATGACCAGGGCGGCGCGGTTGCTCGCGCAGGCGTTGGCGACCGCGCGGACGGCCTTGGGCCGGCCGATCTCGCGGGCGATCTCGCCGTAGGTCGCGGTGCTGCCGTAGGGGATCTTCCGCAGCGCGCGCCAGACCTTCCACTGGAAGGCGGTCGCCTGCAGGTCGAGGGGAAGCGCGAGGTTCGGCCGCTCGCCCGCGATGTGCTCGAGGATCGCAGTGATCCAGGGCCTCAGGCGCGCATCGCCGCGGCTGATCTCCGCAGCCGGATATTCCGCATGGAGCGCGCGCTCGAGCCGGGCGTCGTCGTCGCCGATGCTCACCGCGGCGAGGCCGCGTGAAGTCGCCGCCACCAGGAGGCGTCCCAGCGGCGAGCGCACGGTGGTGAACTCGATGGCGGCGCCCTTGCCGTCGCGACGGTATGTGGCCGGCGTCATGCCGAGCTGGGCGTCGGAGCGCTCGTAGAGCCGCGAGGGCGAGCCGTAGCCCGCTGCATAGAGGGCGCCTGAGACCCCTTCGCCCGATCGCAGGTGCCGCTTCACCAGCTCGAGCCGGCGAGCGTCGCCGTATTCGTGGGGCGTGATGCCGAGGTGCTTCTTGAAGAGACGCAGCAGGTGGTGCGGGCTGGTCGCGACCTCCTTCGCGAGCGTCGCGAGCGCGGGCGGGCCGCTCTCGCCCTCGAGGAGGGCCTCGTCGATGCGCGCGCAGACGCGGCGCACCTTGCGAAGCGCGGGATCGCTGGCGCGCGCGTCCTTGGGCCGGCAGCGCTTGCAGGCGCGATAGCCGGCGGCCTCCGCCGCCTCGGGCACTCGGTAGAACACCACGTTCTCGCGCCGCGGCTGGCGGCTCGGGCAGGACGGCCGGCAGTAGACGCCGGTGGTCTTGACGGCGAAGACGAAACGGCCGTCCGCGGCGGCATCGCGCGTCGCGACGGCGGCCCAGCGCGGATCCTCGTGAGTCGAGGCCGGCGCGCCGGAGGAGAGGGCGAGTTCGCTCATGGCCCTGGAGATAAGACGTCGCGCCATTCGCCGCTATCCGTTCCTTGCGGCCAATTCGGCGCGGTCGATCAAGTGCAGGAACGAGCCCAGAACCGATCCGCGCACCGATCCCATGGGTCCCAGGGGTGCGCCCGCCGCGTCCGCGACATCGAAGAGCGGCGTGCCGTCGCTCTCGACCAGGCTCGCGTAGTGGAACTCGTGGCCGCGGAACGCCGCACCCGGGGCGCCCAGCGGCGTCGCCTGGGTGAGCCTGAGCTCGCGGTAGCCGAGGTGCAGCGTCGGCTTTGCGAAGCTGGTGGTCGCCGGCAGCAGCCCCGCCATCCGGTGCCGCTCGCCCGCGGCGTCGACGAGCTCCCGGCCCAGCACCATGAAGCCGCCGCACTCGCCGTAGACGGCGGCACCTCGCACGGCTGCCGCGCGCAGCCCATCGAGAAATCCCGAGTTCGCCGCGAGCCTGCCCGCATGGAGCTCGGGATATCCGCCCGGCAGGTAGACGGCATCAGCGTCGCGCTCGGGCGCCTCGTCGGCGAGGGGCGAGAAGAACGAGAGCTCGGCTCCGGCGTCGCGCCAGCCCTCTAGGACCGCACGATAGACAAAGGCGAAGGCAACGTCCTGCGCCACCGCGATGCGCTGTCCCAGCGGCGCCAGAGGCGCCGCGGTCGAATTCGTCTCCGCGATTTGCGCCGGCCGCGCGAGCGCCGCGATCGCAGCGAGGTCGCAGGTCCCGCCGACCAAGCGCGCCGCGCTCTCTAGAAATACGTCGAGGTCGTCGTGCTCTTGCGCCTGCACGAGGCCGAGGTGCCGCTCTGGCAGCGTGAGCACGGTATCGCGAGGCACCATCCCGAGCACCGGAAGGTCCGGCAGCGCTGTCCGCGTCGCCTCGCGAAGTGTGGTAGCGTGGCGATCGCTGCCGACGCGATTGAAGATCACGCCGGCGATCGGGAGGCCTGCGTGGTGCCGCGCGAAGCCTTCGATGAGCGCCGCCACGGAGGCGCCCTGGCCTGCGGCGTCCACCGCCAGCACCACCGGCCATCCCAGCGCCTCCGCGAGGTCGGCGGTCGAGCCGCGCTCGGTCCCGCCGACGCCGTCGAAGAGCCCCATGGCGCCCTCGCAGAGCACGAGGTCGCCGGCACGGCCGAGCTGCCACGCGAGCGCCGAGACGAGCTCCGGCCGCATCGCCCAGGCGTCGAGGTTGAGGCAGGGCGCGCCCGTGGCCGCGGCGTGAAAGGCGGGGTCGATGTAATCGGGCCCGGATTTCGCCGAGGCGACGCGGTGGCCCGCACGCCTGAGCGCGCGGAGCAATCCCAGGGTGAGCGTGGTCTTCCCGCTTCCGGAGCGTGGGCTCGCGAGGACGAGGCCGCGCGTCAGAGGTGCTTCTCCATCGCCGCGGCCATCTGCTCCGCCGTGGTGCCCGGCGGGAAATGACTCAGGTATTTGCCGTCGGGACCCATCAGATAGATGAAGCTCGTGTGGTCCATCAGATAGTCATCGCCGCCGGTGGATTTGCCCTTTTCGTAATAGACGCGATAGGCCTTGGCGGCGGCCGCGATCTGCTCCGGCGTCCCGGTGAGCGCGACGAGGCGCGGATGGAAATTCGAGGCGTAGAGCTTCATCTGCTCGACCGTGTCGCGCGCGGGATCGATGGTGATGAAGATCGGCTGCACGGCATCGCCCTTGTTGCCCATGATGTCGATGGCGCGGCTCATGTCCTGGAGAGCCGTGGGGCAGGCGTCGGGACAGAAAGTGTAACCGAAGTAGACAAGCATCAGCTTGCCGCGGAAATCCTCGGGCCGGCGCTCGACGCCGTTCTGGTCCGTAAGCGTGAACTCGCCGCCGATCGCGACCGGCGCCACCTGCTCGCCCTCGAGTCCGGTCGGGAAGAACGCACGGAAGTCGTAAGCGAGTATGCCCAGGAGCACGGCAATCCCCGCGAAGAGGATGATCAAGCCTCGCTTTGCGGCGGGCGACATCGCTAGCTTCGCCCGGCGCTATGCGACGGAAGGGTGAGGGCTGAGGAATTTCTCACGAACCTTTGACCGCCTGCTGCGGCGACTCCCGCCCGAGCGGATCGGGATCGAGCCGGCGGCCCCGTGCCGCGCCGATCCAGTCGAGGCCGGCGCGGAGCCGCACCACTGGTCCCACCGCGATCACCGCCGGCGGTTCAAGCCTTTCGGCCGCGGCGTCGGCCGCCGCGCGCGCGAGCGTGGTCTCGACCACCCGCTGCTCCGGCGTCGCCGCCTTCACCACGATCGCCACCGGCTCGTCGCCGGGTTTGCCCCCGTCCATCAGCCGCCGCGCGATCTGGTCGAGGTGCTTCAGCGCCATATAGAGCACCAGCACCGGCATCCGCGCCAGCGCATCCCAGTCGAGCCCGTCGGGCACCTCGCCGTCGCTCGCGTGGCCTGTGACGAAGGCGACCGCCGAATTGGTGTCGCGGTGCGTGGTCGGGATTCCCGCATAGGCGAGGCCGCCGACGCCCGCGGTGATGCCGGGCACGATCCGGAAGGGAACCCCGGCGGCCGCGAGCGCCAGAGCCTCCTCGCCGCCGCGGCCGAACACGAAGGGATCGCCGCCCTTGAGGCGAAGCACGCGCTTCCCGGCGCGCGCGAGCCTGATCAGGCGGAGCGTGATGTCTGGCTGTTGGGGCGACGGTCGGCCGCCGCGCTTGCCCGCATAGTCGAGCTCGGCACCAGAGCGCGCGAGCGCCAGCACGCGCCGGTCCACCAGCGCGTCATAGACGACGACGTCCGCCTGGCGGAGCGCATGCAGGGCCAGCAGCGACAGCAGCCCGGGGTCGCCCGGACCAGCGCCCACCAGCCAGACCGAGCCGGGCGAGAGCGGCGGCATCTCCGGCGGGGAAGGGAGGTCGTCCATCATGGGCCGGAGCCTACACCCGTGTTTGGGCGGGCCGGTAGTCATCGAGCCCCGCCGAACCTACAATCCCGCCATGCCCGAGGCATCGGAACGGCCGCTGCGCCGGGGCTGGACCACCGGCGCCTGCGCTGCCGCGGCCGCCAAGGCCGCCGCGGCGGCGCTCTGCACGGGCGCCTTCCCGGACCCCGTCTCGATCGAGCTCCCCGGCGGTCAGCGGCCGGAATTTTCCCTGGCACTGCGCGAGGCCGGGCGCGGTTGGGCACGCGCTGGCGTCACCAAGGATGCGGGCGACGACCCTGACGTGACCCACGGCGCGCTGGTGATTGCCGAGCTGCGCCCCGCGCCCGCGGGCGCCGGCATCTCGTTCCGGGCGGGCGAAGGCGTCGGCACGGTGACGCGGCCGGGTCTGGCGCTGGCCGTGGGCGAGCCCGCGATCAACCCCGCGCCCCGCGCCATGATCCGCGCGGCGCTCGAGAGCGCGGGTTTGCGCGACGCCGAGGTCGCAATCTCGATTCCCGGCGGCGCCGCGCTCGCCGCCAAGACCATGAATGCCCGGCTCGGCATCATCGGCGGCCTCTCGATCCTGGGCACCACGGGCGTGGTGATCCCTTATTCCTGCTCGTCCTGGATCCATTCGATCCATCGGGGCATCGACGTCGCGCGCGCCGCGGGAATCGCGCACATCGCGGGCGCCACCGGCAGTACCTCGGAGCGGGCGGTACAGCGGCTCCACGGTTTGTCCGAGGTAGCGCTGATCGACATGGGTGATTTCGTGGGGGCGCTTCTCAAATACCTGCGGAGGCATCCGGTGCCGCGCCTCACCATTGCGGGCGGACTCGGCAAGCTTGCGAAACTGGCGCAGGGCCATCTCGATCTCCATTCCGCGCGGAGCCGCCTCGATGCTGCGGCACTCGCCCGCGGTCTCGCGGAGCTAGGCGCGCCGGAGAGCGCGGTCGCCGCCGCGCGTGCGGCCGAGAGCGTCGGCGAGGTGGCCGCGACGCTCGCGCCCGAGCTCCGTGCCGTTCTTGCCCGGCGGGTCGCTGAGCGATGCCGCGAAGTGGCGCTCGCGACGCTTTCCGGCGGGATCGCGGTCGATGTGGCGGTCTTCGACCGCGGGGGTGCGCTCCTCGCCCACACGGACTCCTGAAGACTGCCCCCGCATCTCCCTGTTGCCTCGACCCCCGTCTCGGATGGAATATTCCGGTCGGGAGGTGGCTGCATGCTCGACCGGGCCCGAGCCGAGCCGCACCGTCTGCTGATCCTGGGCGGCACCGCCGAGGGGGCGGCGCTTGCGCGCGCCGTGGCGGAGCGTTTCGGCCGCCGCTTCGAGACGACCACCTCGCTCGCGGGCCGCACCGAGGCTCCCGGCCCCTTGCCCGGCAATCTCCGCATCGGCGGCTTCGGCGGGGCCGAGGGGCTCGCGACATATCTTGCCGAGGCCCGCATCGATCTGCTGGTCGATGCCACGCATCCCTTCGCCGACGTGATCTCCCGCCATGCCCGGCTCGCCGCCGAGCAGGTCCGCGTGCCGCGCCTCGTGCTGGAACGTCCGGCCTGGCGGCGCCACCCGCTCGACCGCTGGATCGAGGTCGCGGACATGGCCGCGGCTGCCGCGGCGGTGGCCCGCGTCGGCCGGCGCTGCCTCGTCACCGTCGGGGCCAGCGAGCTTGCGGCGTTCGCGGGCCTCGCGCAGGTGCACTTCGTAGTACGGCTGATCGATCCGCCACGGCAGCCGCTGCCGCTCGTGGATTACGAGATCGTGCTGGGGCGCGGCCCCTTCGCCCTTGAGGGCGAGCGCGAGCTGCTCAGGCGCCACCGCATCGACGTGCTGGTGGCGAAGGCGAGTGGCGGCCTTGCCACCGAGGCGAAACTGGTTGCGGCGCGCGAGGCGGGCTTGCCCGTGGTGATGCTGCGCCGTCCGAAGCCGGAGCCGGGGCCGCGCGTCTGCACGGTCGAGGCGGCGCTAGCCTGGCTCGACGAGCGGCTTGCGGGTGCGCCGCTTGCGCCGGCGGAGGCGGCGCGGCGATGACCCGCCGCGCCGTGATCCTCGGCCTTGCGGCGCTCGCAGTGCAGGCGAGTGCCGGTGGCGCGCGCGCCCAGATCTTCACCAATCAGTTCAACTCGGCCTGGTACACGATCGTCAGCGCCGCCGCCGGCAACAACATCACCGACGTCCGGGCTTTCATCGCCAAACGCGTCAATGTCAATGAGGCCGATCCGCGGGGACGCACGGCGCTCAGCTTCGCCGCCGAGCTCGGCAACGCCGAGATGGCGAAGGAGCTGCTCGATGCCGGCGCCTCGCCCGACCAGCGCGACAAGCTCGGCGACGTGCCGCTCCACTGGGCTGCAAACAACGGTCGCGTGGAGGTGATCAAGGTGCTGCTCGCCGGTCACGCTGCCGTGGATGCGTCCGACCGCCAGGGTATCACGCCGCTCATGAGCGCCATCTCGCACAACCAGGCGGGCTCCGTGAGGGCGCTGTTGGCGGGCGGTGCCGATCCGCGGAAGCAGGACTTCACCGGTCGTGACGCCTTCGGCTGGGCCCAAGGCCAGCCCGCGATCGTCCGCATGCTGCAGGACGCGGGCAAATCCTGAGGGGCGCTCCCCGTATCAGCGGTGAGCTCGTAAAGCGGCCTCAGCGCTTGCGCGGCCGGAATACGTGGCTGTGGCCGGGGGCATAGAGCCGGCTCTCGGCGAAGCCCGCGGCGCCGAGCGCGCGCCCCACCAGGATGAGCGCCGTGCGTGTCATGCCGGCGCGCTTCACCTGCGCGCGAATGTCGGCCAGTGTGCCGCGGAGGATCTGCTGGTCGGGCCAGCTCGCGCGGTGCACCACAGCCGCGGGGCAATCCGCGCCGTAGACCGGCGTCAAGTCGCGCACCACCTTGGCGAGGTTCGCGATCGACAGGTGGATCGCGAGCGTGGCGCGGCTTTGCGCGAGGCTCGCCAGCTCCTCGCCTGCCGGCATCGGCGAGGCGCGCACCGCCGTCCGCGTGAGGATCACGGTCTGCACGACGCCTGGCAGGGTGAGCTCGATGCCAAGCGCGGCCGCGGCGGCGGCGAAGGCGGGCACGCCCGGCGTCAGGTCGTAGGGGATGCCGAGCGCGTCGAGCCGCCGCATCTGCTCGGCGATCGCGCCATAGAGCGAGAGGTCGCCCGAATGGACGCGTGCGACCTCTCGGCCCTTCTCGTGCGCCGTTCGCATCTCCGCCACGATCTCGTCCAGGGTGAGCGCGCTGGTGTCGATGACGAGCGCGCCCTTGGGCGCGGCCGCCACCACGGCCGCCGGCACCAGCGAGCCCGCATAGAGACAGACCGGACATCGCTCGATGAGTCGGAGCCCGCGCACGGTGATGAGGTCCGGAGCACCCGGCCCCGCGCCGATGAAATGGATCATGGCCGCGCGGTCCGGTATCCCCGCGGCGTATAGAGCCGCGGCGGCTCGCCCGCGATGACCCGCGTCGCGCGACTGCCAATCAGTACCATCGTCAGCATATCGACCGCCGCCGCGTCGAAGCCCGCGAGCGTATCGATCGTCACCCGCTCGTCCGCGCGGCCGAGGTTGCGTGCGAGCACGACCGGCGTCTCGGGACGGCGATGCTTCAGCAGGATACGCCGCGCCGCCTCCAGTTGCCGCGTGCGGCGCGCCGAGCGCGGGTTATAGAGGGCCAGCACGAAATCGCCGTATGCGGCGGCGGTGAGTCGCCGCTCGATCTGCGGCCAGGGCGTCAGCAGGTCGGAGAGCGAGATCGCCGCGAAATCGTGGCCGAGCGGCGCGCCTGCCCGAGCGGCCGCCGCCTGCAGCACCGAGAGGCCCGGCACGACCGTGATCGCGAGCCGCCGCCATTCCGGTCTCTCCGCGCGGTCGACGAGCTCGAAGACCAGGGTCGCGAGCCCGTAGATCCCGGCATCGCCCGACGAGACCAGCGCCACGTCTCGGCCCTGGGCGGCGAGCTCGAGCGCGAGCCGCGCGCGCTCGGTCTCGGCGCCAAGCGCGCGCGCGTGCCGCCGCTTGCCGGCGAGTGCGTCGCCGAGCAGCTTCAGATAAAGGCCGTAGCCCACGACGTCGCTCGCGCGGGCAAGCGCCGCGCTCGCCTCGGGCGTGCGCCAGAGGGCGGTTCCGGGTCCGATGCCGACGATTGCGAGATGACCGCGGCCTCGGCCCATGCGCAAGGGATCAAGCGGCCGCGGCGCGCGTGCGACGGCGCAGGTGGCGTGCTGCGATTTCCGCTTGGCGACAACGAGCGCGCCCTGCCTCCCCACCGCGGCGAGCGCAGCGCCCTCGGCAACGCCATAGCAGCCGGTCGCGCGAAACGCGGCCTCCGACCGCGACGAGAGCCGCGGCGTCTCCTTGAGCAGCCGCTCCGCCGGAAAGAATCGGGCGGGCACGCCGAGCCGCTCGGCGAGCACTTCCACCGCCGGCTCGTCCATCTTGAGATCGATCGAGACCACCGCCGCGACCGCACCCGTCGCGAGATTCGCGGCCCGCAACGTGCGCCGCGCCAGCGCCGCGAGCTCAGCGGGCGGACAACCCCGCGCCGCTCCCACCCCCAGCGCTAGCACCGGCGGATGCAGCACCAAGGCTCGCTCGCGCGCGCGAGGGGCGCGATCCGTCACGACGATGTCGGGCCCACGTCGCTTTCTTTCGTCATGCGCGGGCTTGTCCCGGGAAGCCTCGATGAGCGAAACGCCCGCCTGTCCCGCCAGCCAATCGGCATTGCCGGCCTCCACCCGCACGCTCGCCCGTGCACCCTCGAGCAAGCGCGCCATCAGCGGTTTCGCGCGCTCGGGATTGGCGACGCGCCAGCCGGGCGGCGGCGCGTCGAGGGCGAAGCCCAGGCGGAGCTCGCTCGCGGTGGTGAGCGCAGCGGCGCCACCGGTCGCGCCGGCGATCGCGCGCGCCATCGAATTGGCGCCGTGGTGGCCGCCCAGCAGCGGCACGACGGCGGAGCCGTCCTCGGCCACCGCGACCACCGGGGGCTCACGCGTCTTGTCCTTGAGCAGCGGCGCGAGCGCGCGGATCACGATCCCCGCTGCGGAGATCGCCACGATCGGCCGTCCCGTCCGGAAGAGCGAGCGCAGCCGTGCAGCGACGCCGGCGCCGGCCTCGACGATCTCCGAGCCCGGCAAGATCCGCCGCAGCTGCCGCGCTAGCGGCAGCGCGCGAGCCGCAAGCACCACGATTCCGGTCTTCTCAGGCAGCTCCGCCGTCACCGCCGGGCGCCGCCCACGAGGATCATGGAGAAATAGGGCACGGTTGCGGGCTCGACCTCATCGAGCCGTAGCGCCTTCTCGCTGCCGAGGCTCGCGTGCTCGACGTAGCGCGAGCGCATCTCGAGCCCGAGCCGGGCGAGCACGCGCCGCACTTTGCGGAAGTGCCGGCCGAGCTTCAGGATCGCCGCGGCCTCGACGCGCTTGAGCCGCTTCTCGAGCTCGGCCTCCGGCAGCGTCGCCGGCAGGACCGTGAGCGTGTCGTCCCGCACCGTCAGCGGAACGCCAGCCGCCGCCGCGCAGGCCATCAGCGAGGAGACGCCCGGCACCACCTTGATGGGATAGCGCGGCGCCAGCCGCTCGTGGATCTGGATGAAGGAGCCGTAGAAGAACGGATCGCCCTGGCACAGCACGCCCACGTCGCGGCCGGCGTCGAGATGTCCCGCGATCTCCTGCGCGGCGCGATCGTAGACCGCTTGGGCGGGCTTGATCGAGCGCGTCATCGGCACGCGGATCGCGATTTCGGTCTGCGCCGGGCTCAACAGGCTCGCCACCACCGAGCGCGCGAAGCTCGCGCCCTCGGGCGGGGCGGGGTATACGACCACCGGCAGTCCGCGCAGGATCCGCACGAGCTTCCGCGTCACCAGCTCGGGATCCCCGGGCCCGACGCCCAGCCCGTAGAGCGTTCCGCTCATCGGGCGGTCTCGTAGAGCGTGAGCGTGGTCTCACGTCCGTTCGAATAGTTGAGGCCCGACACCTGGCCCAGAGAATCGACGGAGATGCCCTGCCGCTGCAGCGCCGCGCGGAAGCGCTCGTCCTCGCGGTTGCTAACGAGGACGAGGGTCTGCGGCAGTTTCGACAGGATCAGCGCGGCCTCCGCCGTGTTCGCTAGCCGGGTCGGGGTCCCCAGCAGGAACACCAGGCTCGGCTCGGCGTAGCCCGCCACCACCACCGGCCGCGTGGCGTGGTCCTGGCCGTTGACCAACGCGGCCGCGCTGCGGCTCAGCCAGAGCGCGTCGATCCGCGGCAGGATCAAGGAGAAGCCGCAGGCCCACATCACGGCGGCGGAGCCGAGCGCGAGCCACGGCCGCATGCGGCCCCGCACCAGGCTGATCGCGCAGGCAGCAGCAAGGCCGAGCGCCGCCGCAACCGCGATCGCATCCGGGATCGAGGCGTTCTTGCCGAGACGAAGCGGCACGACCAGGAGCCCGATGCCGAGGCCGAGGGCGACCAGTCCCCAGAGGGTCCAGGCGACGAGGTCGCTCCAATGCCGGCGTGCGCCGGCGATCCCCTGGGCGACGGCGCGGCCCGCGAGCAGCGAGAGCGCCGGATAGGCCGGCAGCACATAGTGCGGCAGCTTGGTCGGCACCAGCTCCATCAGGAGCCAGAACGGCACCAGCCAGGCGAGCAGGAACCGGATCGCGATGTCCCGGCGCTCGCGCCAGGCGAGCCGTGCCGCCGCCGCCAGCGTGAGTGAGCCCGGCCAGAACGAGGCCAGCGCCGCCACGATATAAGTGCCGGGCGGCGCGCCGTGGGACTCCTGCCCGTGGATGAGCTTCGCCAGGAGGTCGTGTCCCACGGACTCGCTGGCGAAGCCGCCGTCGGTCGCGAGCGTGATCGCGACGAGCCAAGGACCCGCGATCAGCAGCGCGAGCGGCACGCCCCAGAGGAAGCGCAGGCGGCCGAGCCAGCGCCCGTCGCGATCCGCGATCGCGAGCGCGGCGGCCGCCAGCAGGCTCGCGAGCGGCGTCACCGGTCCCTTGACGAGGATCCCCACGCCTTGCGCGAACCAGAACAGCAAGGGGAGCAGCGCGCCCGTGCGCTCTCCGACGCAGCTCCGGCGATAGATCTCGCCGAGCCCGCCTTGCGCCGCCACCACCGTCGCCAGCAGCACCGCGTCGGTCTTCGCGAGATGCGCCTCCACCGTGAGGCCGAGCGAGGCCGCGAGCAGCGCGGCGCCCCAGAACGCTGCGGGACGCCCGATCCAGGCCTGGCCGAAGCAAAACGTCAGCAGCACCGCCGCGAGCGCGCCCAAAACCGATGGCAGGCGATAAGGCCAGATCACCGTGCTCTCGGGCGTGCTGAAGAGATAAACGCTCGCCGCCTGGAGCCAGTAGATGCCGGCGGGCTTCTTGTTGCGCGCCTCGTCCTGGAAGCGGATCTGGACGTAGTCCTCGCTCTCCAGCATCTGCCGGCTCGCCTGCACGAAACGGGATTCGTCGCGGTCGGTAGGCGGCAGCGCCGCGAGGCCCGGCAGGTAGAGCGCAAGGCTCAGCAGCGCGAGGAGCGCGTAGGCGCGCCAACCCTCGATCGTGCGGACGAGCGTCACGGCGCGCCTTTCGTGAGCGAGAGCTGCGTCACGGGCGCGAGCGCCCGCCAACCGTGTCCCGGACCCAGCGGCTCCGCCTCCGAGACCGCGATGCGCGTGAGCCGGCCGCCGTGCGCGCCGTGCCAGGCCGCAAGCCGCGCCTCGCCCGCCACGGTGACGACATTGGCGATCAGCCGACCGCCGAGTCGGAGTCGGCTCCAGACCTGCTCGAACATCCCCGGCGATCCCGTGCCGCCGCCGATGAAGACCGCGTCGGGCGCCGGCAACTCCGCGAGCGCCGCCGGTGCCTCGCCTGCGACGATCTCGAGCTCGGGCACGCCCAGCAGCGCTGCGTTCTCGGCGATGAGGGCGAGCCGAGCGGGCTCGCGCTCGACCGCAATGGCGCGGGCGCCGCCGCCGCGCAGCCACTCGATCGCGATCGAGCCGCTGCCGGCGCCGACGTCCCAGAGCGTCTCGCCCTGGAGCGGCGCCAGCGCCGCGAGCGTCGCCGCCCGCACCACGCGCTTGGTGATCTGGCCGTCGTGGCGGAAGGCATCGTCGGGCAGGCCCGCGAGCCGCGGATAGGCGCGGGCCCCGGGACCCGCCACGCATGCGATCGCAAGGGTATTGAGGTCGGCGATGCCCGTCTCGCGCCAGGTCGCGGCGCGCCCCTCGACGCGGCGCTCGCGCGGGCCGCCCATGCGCTCGAGGACGGTGATCTCGCTCTCGCCCCAACCGCGCTCGGCGAGCAGCGCCGCCGCTGCCGAGGGCGTCCTGCCGTCCTCGCTCAAGGCAAGGATCCGCGCGCCCGGCTGCAGGAAGAGCGCCAGCCGCGCGAGCGGCCGCCCGTGCAGCGTGAGCTGCGTCGTCTCCGCGAGCGGCCAGCCCATGCGCGCCGCCGCCAAGCTGAAGGCGCTGGGCGCCGGCAGGATCGTCACGGCCTCGCGGCCGAAGTGGCGCACCAGAATCGCACCGACCCCGTACATGAGCGGATCGCCGCTCGCCAGCACCACCACGCGCCGGCCCTGCCTCGCCGCGATGTCCGGCAGCGTCTCTGCAAGCGGCTGGCGCCAAAGGATCCGCTCCGCCCGTCCCTCCGGCACCAGCGCCAGATGCCGCGGGCCGCCAACCAGTACATCGGCGTAGTCCACCAGCGTACGGGCCGCGCGCGAGATCCCGTCGAGCCCGTCCTCGCCGATGCCGATTACGCTGATTGGGCTCACTGCGCGCGCTCCATCAGCGCATTCACCGCCGCTGCGGCGAGTGCGCTGCCGCCGCGCCGGCCCAGCAGCGTGACATAGGAGATCCCCAGCGAATTCTGCGCGAGCGCCGCTTTCGATTCCGCCGCGCCCACGAACCCCACGGGAAATCCCAGTACGAGCGCGGGCATCGGCGCACCCGCAGCGATCATCTCCAGCAGATGAAACAGCGCCGTCGGGGCATTCCCGATTGCGACGATCGCGCCCTCGAGATCGCGCCGCCACAGCTCCACCGCCGCCGCCGAGCGCGTGGTGCCGAGTCTCCGCGCAAGCCTCGGCACGCGCCGGTCGTTCAAGAGGCAGCGCACCCGGTCTCGCCGGTGAATACCCGCTGCGACCATCTCCGAATCCACGAAAACAGGCGCGTCGCCCGCAATCGCCTGGTGCGCGCGCTCGACCGCTTCCTCCGACCAGCACAAATCCTTCAGAAGATCGGGCTCGCCGCTCGCATGGACGAGCCGCAGCGCCATCGCGTGCAGCGGCCGCGGGATAGGCTCGAGATCGACCTCGCGCCGGATCAGCGCAAAGGAGCGGCGGTAGATGGCGGCGGGGTCTTTGAGATAGCGGAGCTTTGCCGTTGCGACCCTCGCCCTCCCGTCGCTCTGCGATGGGTCCCTTCCTCTCCCACTTCGCGGGCGAGGGGCCAACAAGCGCCTCTCCCGCGCCCGGGCGGGAGAGGGAGGGACCCGATCCCTGAGGGTCGGGAGGGTGAGGCTAGCGCGGCGCAGCACCTCGCTGCCGACGCCGAGAACCCAACCTTCCTCGCGCTCGACCTGCCGGCGCTCCGCGGGCGAGAGGGCGGGATCGCCCGCCAGCAGCGCCGCCAGCTCACCGCTCGCGTCGAGCTCCGCAAAATGCGTCGCGAGGTGACGCACCTGCGCGGAGTCCTTGACCTCGCCCGCGCGGCGCGGCGCCGGGACCAGGGAGGGATAGATCTCCGCCATCACCACGTGAGCGTGGCGTCCATGGCACGGCGCTGCAAGCCCCGTCTCGTAGGGCCAGACGCGGATGCGGCCCCGCAGCGCGGGATCGTCACGGAGCGCGCGCAGCACGGGGATTCCCGTCAGCGCCTGGCCGCCGGCGGAGCCGGTGCCCGCGAGCTTCCAGCCGGGCTGCGGCCCGCGCATCCGGCGATCCACCAGGCGATGCTCGGGAAATCCGTCCGCGCTGTGACGGCGGTGATGCTTCGGCTGCAGGAATGGACCGGCGGCGCCGGCAGGACAGCTCCAGAATGGATAGGCATCGCCGGTAAGCCGGCGATTGAGCTCGGCGCCGACCGCGAAGCGGTTGTTGCGGTTGTCGGGCCCGTCGACCAGGAGGCGCGCGATCTCGTCCCAGACCGCGCGCCAGGGCACGCCCGCGAGGCCGAGGCGCGTCGCAAGCCCGGCCGGGTACCCCAATGGAAAATCGAAGCCCGCGAGTACGCGCTCGCCGCGCGCAAGGTTGCCGATGAAAAGCGCCCGGAGCACCGCAGCGGCATCCCGCCGCGTCGCGAGGTTCTCGAGCAGCACGGTCTCGGCACCCCGACGACGGCGGCGCAGCGCCGCCACCCAGATGCTGTCGCTCCCCAGCTTCGGCGTCGCCGCGGCGCTCCAGTCGACCATCACATAGAGATCGAAGAGGGTACGCCCACCCAAGGCTCAATCCGAGTCCGGCCGATGCCGGCCATTGTGTCCGCGGTGATGGTGGTCGTGGTGGTGGTCGTGGTGGTGGTGGTCATCGTGGTCGTGATGATGACCGGGGCGGTGATCGAGCCCATGATCGTCACCCTCGGTGCCGATGCCACGGACGTGATGGTGATGGGCTTCCTGAGGCGCGCCGGCGGCGGCCTCGTAGCCAACGATCTGCGTGCGGTACTTGCAGAGCTGGCAATTCATCGCGGGCGCGCCCTCGAGCGCCTCGGTCACCCGCGCGGCGAAGCACTCCAGCACCAGCGGATGATCGTTGAGATAGGGCGCCTTCAAGAATTCGATCTCGGGGTGATCGGCGGCGACGCGGTCGGTCTCGGCGTAGATGCGCTTCACCAGCACGCCCGTGAAGAGGAAGTAGGGAAACACGATGACGCGCTTGAAACCGAGACCGAGCGCACGCCGCAGCGCGGGCTCGACCCGCGGATGCGCCACGCCGCTGTAGGCGATCTCGGCCCAGCCGAAGCCCATGCCTTCCCAGAGGAAACGCGAGACCTTGGCGATGTTGCTGTTGGCGTCGGGATCGTTGGTGCCGCGCCCCACCACCAGCAGCAGAGTCTGGTCGCGGGGCACGCACCGCGTCGCGCTCTGCTCGCCCTCCGCGATGCGGTCCGCCGCCGCGCGTAGCAGCTTGGGTTCGATCGAGAGCTCGCGGCCGAAGCGCACCTCGATCTCCGGGTTCGCGGCGGCGAAACTGTTGATCTCCCACGGCAGATCGTTCTTGACGTGGGCGGCGGCAAACAGCATGCCGGGCACCGCAACGATGCGTCGGGCGCCGCGGCGCTTCAGCGCATCGAGCCCATCGCGGATGATCGGGCGGGCGAATTCGAGATAGCCGGTCTCCACGTCGTGGCCGGCCAGCCGCGTCTTCAGGGCGGCGACGAGCTTCTCGAACTCGCGGATCGCCCCGTCGTCGCGGCTGCCGTGGCCGCACACCATGACCGCGGTCTCGCTCATGTTCCCGTTGCCTCGCTTTCTAGGTACCGTCGGTTGACGACACGGACCCGCGCGCCGATGCTGCGAAGCCCATGCTCCCGCTCTTTGCGGCCGGTTCCACGACCATCGATCCGCTGCTGCTGCTGCTGGCGGCGCTCGCACTCGACGCCGCGATCGGCGATCCAGCGGCGATCTTCCGCCGGCTGCCGCACCCGGTTGTTCTCGTGGGAATGCTGGTCGCCCGGCTGGAGCAGCGCCTCAACCGGCAGGACCACTCGGATCGCGACCGCCGGCTGGGCGGCATCGCGACCGTGCTTGTCGTGGTGGTCGCGGCCGCAGGGGTGGGCGCGCTCGTCGATCTGGCGGCGGCGCGGTCCGCCTGGCTGGCGGTCGGCGAGGTTGCGGTGCTGACGGTCCTGCTGGCGCAGCGCAGCCTCTACGATCATGTGGCCGCTGTCGCCACGGCGCTCGACGAGGACGGGCTCGCGGGAGGGCGTGACGCGATCCGCCACATCGTGGGCCGCGATCCCCAGAGTCTCGACGAGGAAGGCGTTGGCCGCGCCGCCATCGAGTCGCTCGCCGAGAATTTCAGCGACGGCGTCGTGGCGCCCGTGTTCTGGTTCGTCCTGCTGGGGCTGCCGGGCATCTGCGCCTACAAGGCGATCAACACGCTCGACAGCATGATCGGCCATCGCTCGCCGCGCTATCGGGCCTTCGGCTGGGCCGCGGCGCGGCTCGATGACGTCGCGAATTTCGTGCCGGCGCGGCTCGCGGGGCTGCTGATCGCCGCCGCCGCCGCCGTGGTGCCCGGCACCAGCGGGAAGGATGCGCTCGTCGTCATGGTCCGTGACGCCCGCAAGCACCGCTCGGTCAATGCCGGCTGGCCCGAGGGCGCAATGGCGGGCGCGCTCGACATCTCGCTGGCGGGTCCGCGCCAGTACAACGGCGAGCAGGTCGAGGACGCGTGGATCGGCGACGGCAGCGAGGATGCGCGCACCGCCGATATCCGCCGCGCGCTCGGCCTGTTCATCGTCGCGTGCCTCGTCGAGGCCGCACTGATCGGCGCGGCGGTTCTCATCCGCAACGGCTGACGCCTCAGCGAGCACGCGCGATCTCCAGCAATCGCGGCACGTCGAGGTGTGCCTCGCAATGATCGGCGAGCGCCTCCAGGGCCGACTCGATCCGGGCTTCATAGGCGAGCGCCGCGTCCGTTTTGGCGCCAAGTCGTTCCAGGAAAGCGTGGCGGAAGCCGTCGCTCGCGAAGATCCCGTGCACGTGGCAACCCATGACGCGGCCGTCGGCCGAAACGGCGCCGTCGAGGCGGTTGCCGAGCCGCAGCATCGGCCGCCGCAGTCCGGGGCCGTCCGTGCGGCCGACATGCATCTCATACCCGGCAATGCTGGCATTGCTGCGCAGCTCGACGCCGGTGACGTGCGCCAGGGTCTTTTCCTCGGTCAGCACGGTCTCGACCTCGAGCAGCCCGAGGCCTTGCGCCTCGCCGGCTTTGCCCTCGACCCCCGCGGGATCCGCGACGCGGCGGCCGAGCATCTGGTAGCCCGCGCAGAGCCCGAGCACGGCCCCGCCGCGCCGGACATGGGCGTGGATGTCGATGTCCCAGCCCTCGGCGCGGAGCGCTGCGAGGTCGCCGAGCGTCGCCTTCGAGCCCGGCAGAAGGATAAGGTCGCAAAGCGGCAAGGGCCGACCGGGCTCGACCAGCTCCACTGCGACGTCGGGCTCGGCGCGCAGCGGATCGAGATCGTCGAAATTCGCGATCCGCGGCAGGCGCGGCACCGCAATCCGGAACCGGCCGGCGCGCGCTGGCACCGTCAGGTGCTCGAGGGCGAGCGCATCCTCCGCAGGGAGCTCGTGGGCGCGCTCGAACCATGGCACCACGCCGAGGCAGGCGAGACCCGTGACGCTCCGGATCGTCTCGATCCCACCCGCGAACAGCGAGACGTCGCCGCGAAACTTGTTCACGATCACGCCTTTGAGGCGCTGCCGCTCCGCCGGCGACAGCAGGAGATGCGTACCGCAGATCTGCGCCAGCACGCCGCCGCGCTCGATGTCGCCTACCAGTACCACCGGCACGTCCGCCGCCTCGGCGAAGCCCATGTTCGCGATGTCGCCCGCGCGGAGATTGACCTCCGCGGGGCTGCCGGCGCCCTCCACCAGGACGAGATCCGCGCCTGCCGCGACAAGCTCGAAGCTCTGCAGCACCCGCGGCAGCAGGTCCGCGCGCAGCGTTTGATATTCCCGCGCGCTCGCGGAGCGCAGCATGCGGCCCGCGACCACCACCTGGGCGCCCCGCTCCGATTGCGGCTTCAGCAGCACCGGGTTCATGTGCACGGAGGGCGCCACCCCCGAGGCGCGCGCTTGCAGCGCCTGGGCGCGGCCGATCTCGCCGCCATCCGCGGTGACGGCGGCGTTGTTCGACATGTTCTGCGGCTTGAACGGGCGCACTGAGAGGCCGCGGCGCGCAAAGGTGCGCGCGAGCCCCGCCGTGAGGAGGGATTTCCCCACGTCGGAGCCCGTGCCTTGGAGCATCAGCGCAGGCGTCCTCCGCGCGAGGTGCGGGGCTGCGCTCATCTCTCCCGTTCTGGTGCTTTGCCTACTTGCCGGCGACTGCGCGAAGCGAGGCGCGCAGCTTTTCGGCGCCGGGGTTCTTCGCGGCCTTCACCCGCGCAAGCACGATCTGCTGCGCCGTGAGATTGGCGTTGTAGTAGCGGTGATCCTCGTCCACCAGCGGCTTGATGATGCCGCCCTGGATCGCGACGCCGCCGAAGAGACCCGCGGATTCCGCCAGCGCGTAGATGTCCGCGCCGCCGGCGGCCGTGGTCGAGGCCTCCGCACCGCCGCCCAGCGTCGCCACCGCAATGCCGGCCTCGGCGCCGAGCTTGAACTCGGCCGCCATCATGGCGTTCATCGCCTTGTCGTTCATGATGATGAGCATGATTTTCGAGACCTCGAGCCCGATCTGCAGCCCGAAGGAGCCCGCGCCCATCGCGTAGAACGCCGGGTAGCTCCAGCTCCCGGTCTTGGGATCGCGACTCAAGAGCACGCCGGTGCCGCCTTGCGCCCCGAAGATGAATCCACCTTTGACGAGCGCGGGAATGATCATCACGCCGTGCGAGCGGCGCAGTGCGTCGCGGGCGGCTGGCGCCAGGCCGGTGTTGGAGTTGAGGTGCTGCACGACGACCGCCGCGTCGTCCACGGTCTGTTGCTCGCTTGCGGCCCGGGCGAGCTGCGGGAACGCCAGAGCGAGCGCCGCCACCGCTACCATCAGAATGCGCTTCATGGGTATTGTCCCTCCTCCTTATGGTTAGAACTCGATGCCTGCCTGCGCCTTGACGCCGGTGCGGAACGGATGCTTCACGAGCTTCATCTCGGTGACAAGGTCTGCGACGTCGATGAGCTCGGGCTTGGCGTTTCGGCCGGTGACGACAACGTGAAGGTCGCGCGGCTTCCCTTTGAGCGCGGCCACCACCTCCTCCACCGGCAGATAATCGTAGCGTAGCACGATGTTGAGCTCGTCCAGCAATATCAGGCGATAAGCCGGGTCGGCGATCATCGCCTTGGCGAGCTCCCAGGCGGCGCGCGCGGCCGCGATGTCGCGGGTGCGGTCCTGGGTCTCCCAGGTGAAACCCTCGCCCATCGCCCGCATGGTCACGAGCCCGGGAAACCCGGCGAGGACCGCGCGCTCGCCGGTGTTCCAGGCGCCCTTCACGAACTGCACGATGCCGACGCGCATGCCGTGGCCGAGCGCGCGCAGCACCAGGCCGAAGGCGGCCGTGGATTTTCCCTTGCCGGTGCCGGTGTGCACGATGACGAGGCCGCGCTGCTCGGTCTTGGTGGCGAGGATCTTTGCCTTCGCGGCCTTGCGCCGTGCGGCTTTCTCGGCGTGCTCGCGGTTGAGGTCCTCCTCGCGGGCGTCGTCGCTCACCGGCGTATGCTCCCCGCGATCTCCGTGAGCTCGACGCGCAGGCTGTTGCGTTTCGGCGTCCAGAGACCGCGATCGATCGCTTCCCCGAGCCGCTCGGATATCTCGCGCAGCGCATCGGGGTTGTGCGCGGCCAGGAACGCGCGCACCGCGGCGTCGCCCAGATAGGCGTCGTAGACCGCGTCGAAATGATGGTTTTTCACCGCGCGCGCGGTCGCGGCGAAGGCGAAGAGATAATCCACCGTCGCCGCCATCTCGAAGCCGCCCTTGTAGCCGTGACGCATCATGGCGGCGATCCACTTGGGATTCACCGCGCGGGCGCGCACCACGCGGCCGATCTCGTCCTCGAGCGTGTGAATCTGCGGCCGCTCGGGTCGCGAATGGTCGTTGTGATAGACCACCGGCGTCGCCCCCGCGAGATGGCGCACGGTCGCCGCGAGCCCGCCTTCGAATTGGTAATAATCGTCGCTGTCGAGCAGGTCGTGCTCGTGATTGTCCTGGTTCTGCACGACCGCCTCGACGTCCCGGAGCCGCCCGCGCAATGCCTCGCGGTCCTCGGCACCTTCTGCACCGCCGCCATAGGCGTAGCCGCCCCAGGTCAGATAAGCCTCGGCGAGGTCGCCGTCGTCGGTCCAGGTGCGCTCGTCGATCAGCGCCTGCAGCCCCGCGCCGTAGGCGCCGGGCTTGGAGCCAAAGACGCGCGCGCCGGCGCGTCTCTCGGCTTCCGACGCGGGCATGCCGGCTGCGATCAGCGCCGCGCGGTCCGCCGCGACGCGCTCCGCGAGCGGATTGGCCTCCGGCGCCTCGTCGAGCGCCGCGACCGCGCGCGCGGCGCTGTCCACGAGATCGATCAGATTGGCAAAGGCGTCGCGGAAGAACCCGGAGATGCGAAGCGTGACGTCGACTCGCGGCCGGTCGAGGACCGAGGCCGGCAGAATCTCGAACCCGACCACGCGGCCGGTGCTCGGCTCCCAGCGCGGCCGTACGCCCATCAGGGCGAGCGCCTGCGCGATGTCGTCGCCGCCGGTGCGCATGTTGGCCGTGCCCCAGGCCGAGAGCGCGACGCGCTTGGGATAGGCACCGTGCTCCTGCGCATGCCGCGCCACCAGCAGCTGCGCCGATTTCCACCCGAGCTGCCACGCCGCCTGGGTCGGCAGGGCGCGCGCATCGACGGAATAGAAATTCCGGCCGGTGGGCAGCACCTCCGGCCGTCCCCGGCTCGGCGCTCCCGATGGACCCGGTTGCACGAAGCGGCCGTCGAGGCCCGATAGCAGCGCTGCGAGCTCGGCTTGGCCGCAGATGTCAAGCGCAGGACCGAGGCGCGTTGAGACATCGCGGACTACCGCGGCGGTATGGGGTAGAGAACTCGACTTCGGTGTTCCTCTCCCCGGTGGGGAGAGGGGGGAGCTTTGGCTGGTGGACACGCTGTTCGCGATCGCCCCGCGGGCCAGCGCTTCCAGCCGCTCCACCGTGTCGCCCACCGTCCGCCAGGGTGTGTCATCCGAGAGCGCATCTGGCCGCGGCCCCTGCCATTCGGCCGCCAAGTCGCAGTCCAGCGGATCGAAACCGAGAGAAAGGTCCTGCGCGAGGGCCCGCAGGAGAGATGCCTGTTCCGGCCCGGGCCCGCGCGGCAGCCGCGCGAGCGCCAGGAGAAGGTCGGTGCGCGCATCGCCGATGGGGCTGCGGCCGAGCACGTGCAATCCCCCGCGGATCTGCCGCTCCTTGAGTTCGCAGAGATAGCCGTCGAGTTTTGGCAAGGCCGAGGCCGCCGTCTCGTGCGGGCCGATACCGCAGTCCTCGGCGACGCCGCTCTCGCGCGCCGCCGCCAGAATCCGCTCGGCGAGCGGCCGGACGCGGCGCGGGTCGCCGGAGGCTGCCTCGAAATACTCGTCGATCAGGCGCTCGAGCTCGGCCTGCGGGCCGTAGCTGCCCGCGCGGGTCAGCGGCGGCGTCAGGTGATCGACGATCACGGCCTGGGCGCGGCGCTTCGCCTGCGTGCCCTCGCCGGGATCGTTGACGATGAAGGGATAGAGGTGCGGCAGCGGCCCGAGCGCCGCCTCCGGGAAGCACTCGGCGGACAGCGCCACCGCCTTGCCCGGGAGCCACTCGAGATTGCCGTGCTTGCCGACATGCACGACCGCGTGCGCGCGGAAGCCGTCGGAGAGCCAAGCGTGGAAGGCGAGATAGCCGTGCGGCGGCACCAGCGCGGGATCGTGCTGCGCCTGGGCGGGATCGAGGTTGTAGCCGCGCGCCGGCTGGATCGCGACCACGACGTTGCCGAAGCGGAGCGCCGGCATGGCGAAGCGCCCGCAATCGAGGTCCGACGGCCGGAACAGCGGATCTCGCTCGGGTGCGCCCCACCGCTCCTCGACCTGGGCCTGCACGGCGCGCGGCAGGCTTGCGAAATAAGTGGCGTAGTCGCTGCGATGAAAGCTCTCGTCGCCGTCGCGGCTCCAGTGGCTCGCGGCGTTCGTGGGTCCCGCGAGGAGCCGGCGCATCAGCGCGTCGCCGTCCGCCGGAACATCCTCGACGCGATAGCCAGCGTCCGCGAGTGCGCGCAGAATCTCGATCACGCTCGCGGGCGTGTCGAGACCGACGCCGTTGCCGATCCGGCCGTTCTTGTTGGGATAATTGGCGAGTACCAGCGCGACGCGGCGCTCCGCGGCCGGCAACCGTCTGAGCCGGATCCAGTTGCGTGCCAGCTCCGCAACGAAGGCGACACGGTCGGCGACCGGCGTGTGGCGAACGAGGTCGAGCTCGGTCAGCGGATCGCGCTGCGCCTCGCCCTTGAACGAGACGGCGCGGGTGACGATGCGCCCGTCGACCTCCGGCAACGCCACCATCATGGCGACGTCGCGGGCGTCGAGGCCGCGTTTGCCGGTGCGCCAGCGCTCGGCATCGCCGCTCGCGAAGATCACCTGCAGGACGGGGCAGTCGTAAGGCGCAAAAGGCGAGGGGATCGGCGCTCCGCCCGGCGCCGATACGGCGAAGCCCGTGGCGTTGAGCACGATGTCGGGCGCCGTTGCGGCAAGCACCTCGCCGAGGATCGCCTGCGCTTGCGGGTCCTTGAGGCTCTGCACGAAGACCGGCAGCGGATTGAGGCCGCGTGCCGCGAGCGCCGCCGTCAATGCATCGATCGCGTCGGTGTCCGCCGCCTGCACCAGCGCACGGTAGAAGACGAGCGCGGCGACGGGAGTCTCGGGACGCCAATGCCGCCGGATGTCCTCGAGCGCCGGCTGCGTCTCGCCGGGCCAATAAAGGCCGGCGCGCAGCAGGGGCTGCGGCTCGCGCCAATGGCTCGCGCGGCCGCAGAGATGCGCACCATAGCGCAGGAACTGCTCGGCGTTCGCGGTGCCGCCTTCCGCGAGATAGCGCCAGAGGCGCTGCAGCGCCTCGGGCGGGACCGTCGAGGCGCGCGCCAGATCCTCGTCGGGCCGCTCGTCGCCTGGCAGCAGTGCCAACGGGATATTCCGCTCACCGCAGACCTCGGCCAGGCGATCGACACCGTAAGGCCAGTAACTCCGCCCGCCCAGGAGCCGCACGACCACCAGCCGCGCGGACGCAATGACGGCGTCCGCGTAGAGGTCGACCGAAAGGTTGTGCTTGAGCCGCAGCAGGTTCGCGAGGCGGAGCGACGGCTGCGCGGGGTCGCGCGCGACGAGGGCTTTCTGCGCGCCGGCGAGGCAAGCAAGCTCGGTGTCCGCCGCGCTCAGCACCACGATCTCCGCGGCGGTCTGGCCGAGGTCGACCGCCGTGGACCCATCGCTGATCTGTCCGGGCGCGGCGGCTAGGAGGTGCATGAAAGCTCCAACCTCGACGAGCGTTGCGTCCTTCGACCCGCCGCCTGCGGCGGCGGCTCGGGATGAGGACCATGGAGTGGGTTCGCTCCACTCTTTCTCATCCTGAGCCGCCCGCGGTAGCGGGCGAGTCGAAGGATGCACGATCCCATTATCACCGTTACGCCTCGATCGCAGCCGCGATGGCGGCGCGGTCGAGGCCCTTGCGGCCGATCACCACGAGCCGGCTCTGGCGGGGCTCGCCCGCGCCCCAGGGCCGGTCGAAATAGTGTTGGAGGCGCGCGCCGACGCCCTGCACGACTTGGCGGAAATCCTTGCCAGGCACATGCAGGAAGCCCTTGAGGCGAAGGATATCGTGTGCCGCGACGATGTCGCCGAGCCGCGCAAGGAAACTGCTCGTGTCCGGGACCGGTCCGCGCGCCACGACGAAGCTCTCGAAGTCATCGTGATCGTGCTCGGGCTCGAGATCGTGGTGCGAGGGGCGGCTTGCAAGGTCGTCCTCGGCGGCGGCGTCGAGGCCGAGCAGCAGCGCTGGCGCGACGACGCCATGGCTCGCCGCGATCAGCTTGGTCGCCGCGCGCTTCTTGCGGGAGAGATCGCGCTCGACCGCGTCGAGCGCCTCGGTGGCCAGCAGGTCGGTCTTGTTCAGCACCACCAGGTCGGCGGCGCTGAGCTGATCCTCGAAGACCTCCTCGAGGGGATTGTCGTGGTCGAGCGCGGGATCGGCCTTGCGCTGGGCTGCGAGCGCCGCCGGATCGGTCGCGAAGCGGCCGGTGGCCACGGCCGCGGCATCCACCACGGCGATCACGCCATCGACTGTGACGCGCGCCTTCACTTCGGGCCAGGCGAAGGCCTGGACCAGCGGCTTCGGCAGCGCGAGGCCGGACGTCTCGATCAGGATATGGTCGGGCGGGTCCGGCCGGTCGAGGAGCCGCTCCAGCGTCGGCAGGAAATCGTCGGCCACGGTGCAGCAGATGCAGCCGTTGGCGAGCTCGATCACGTCGTCCTCGCGGCAATTCTCGACGCCGCAGCCGAGCAGGATTTCGCGGTCGACGCCGAGCTCGCCGAACTCGTTGATGACGAGCGCCAGCCGCCGCCCGTTGGCGTTCGCCACCAGGTGTCGCAGCAGGCTGGTCTTGCCGGCGCCGAGGAAGCCCGTGATCACGGTCGCGGGAATCTTTCTCATGCGCGGGCCTCCTGCGCGACGGTGTCCTTGAGGAGCATCGGCAGGCCCGCGGCCAGGAACACGACGCGCTCGGCCGCTGCCGCCACGCGCTGGTTGAGCCGGCCGGCGTGGTCGCGGAAGGCGCGGCCGAGGGGACTTTCGGGCACGATGCCGAGGCCGACCTCGTTGGCGACCAGCACGGCGGGGCCACGCGCCGCTGCGAGCGCCGCCATGAGCCGCTCCGTCTCGGCACCGACGTCTCGGCCGACGTGCGTCAGATTCGAGAGCCAGAGCGTCAAACAATCCACCAGAATCGGGCGGTCGGGTCGCGCCTCGGCTTCGATCAGCGGGGCAATCTCGACGGGCTCCTCGATCGTACTCCAGGCCGGTCCCCGGCGCGCCCGATGCTCGGCGATCCGTGCGGCCATCTCGGCATCGGCGATGCCCGCGGTGGCAAGATAGAGTCCGCCGCCCGCTGCGGCCTCGATCGCACGCTCGGCATAACTGCTCTTGCCCGAGCGCGCGCCACCGAGCACGAGCATGGTGCGTGGCAGCGGGGGACTCAATCGTGGGGCGGCTGACTGGTCCGGCATCACCCCTCCTCCCTCCGAGGATGGTTGGTTCGCTTGCGCGTCAGCGAGGAGGTCTCCTGGCTCGGGCTCGTCGGCCGCGGCGCCTTCCCGACCCCTCGGGGGTCAGTGGCTGAAGCCGCGATCTCGCACCTTACAGTTGCGGGGGCAGCGCCGGCATCGCACCGGCTTCCCTGTCTCGTCGCGCGAGGGTGACGCTAGCACGGGCGTTGCTGATCGTCCAATCAGGGGCACGATCTGGCGCGGCGATCCCGCGAGCGAGGCGCACCAGATCGACGACGATTCCCGTGCGCCTCAGCCCTTGACGTCGGTCTTGGGCCGATTGTCACCGCGAGAAATCTCGTCGTGCCATCGGCCCTTCTTGTCCTCGTAAACGATCTCGGTTGTTTCTCCGGGAACCACATGCTCCCGGGCTGCGCGCTCCGCGGCTTTGCGGGCGGCATCGTGAGACGGGAAAGTCTCCGACAGCACCTTGCCGACCCGATAAGCCCAACCTCCGTCGTGCTGCACGATCTCGTAGGTCACTTTGGTCATGATTGACTCCTGGTGGATGGCGGATCGGATCTACGTCCCGCAATCGCCGCGGGGGATCAGGGTGTAGCGCGAAGGCGAGGGGCGTGTCGATCCATGCGCATTGACTCCCGCATGAACCTGGGGCGAGCCTGCGCCACTGCCATTCCCGGGAGGTTTGCGATGAACGACGTTCCCAAGCTGCAGCCCCTCGATGCCGGTGTGGTCCCGCGTTTCGCGGAGATCGCGACCTTCATGCGCACGCCCAGAGTGACGAGCCCGCAGGGCGTCGATGTCGGGCTGGTCGGCGTGCCGTTCGATCTCGGCACGAATTTCCGGACGGGCGCGCGGCAGGGGCCGGCGCAGATCCGCGAGATGTCGCGCATCATTCGGCGCGTCAATGCGACTAGCCGGATTGCGCCCTTCCGTCTCTGCAATGTCGCGGACATGGGCGATACGCCGATCGACCCTTTCGATCTCCTGAAGAGCGTCGATCTCATCACCAAGTTCGTCTCGACCTTGACCGACCACGGCGTGGCGCCGATCTGCGCCGGCGGCGACCACACGGTGACGCTGCCGATCCTGCGCGGCATGTTCCGCGGCGAGCCCTTCAGCGTCGTGCATTTCGATGCACATGCCGACACGCTCGACACCTTGCTCGGCAGCAAGATCAACCACGCGACGCCGTTCCGGCGTCTGGTCGAGGAAGGCATCATCGATCCCAAGCGCACGATCCAGATCGGGCTCCGCGGCACGCGCTTCGGCGACGACGACATCCAGTACGGCTACGACGTCGGCATGCGCATCGTCACCATGGACGATTTCGAGGAGATGGGCCGCAAGGCGGTGATCGCCGAGGCGCGGCGCGTCTGCGGCAACGGCCCCACCTACATCACATTCGACATCGACGGGCTCGATCCCGTCTTCTGCATCGGCACGGGCGTGCCGGAGCCCGGCGGGCTCAGCATGCGCGACGCGCAGGTGATCATCCGGGGATTGCAGGGCCTCGACATCGTCGGCGGCGACGTCTGCGAGGTGCTGCCGCTCGCCGATCCCTCGGGCCACACCGCGCTCAACGCCGCCAATCTCATGTTCGAGATGCTGTGCGTGCTCGCGGACTCGATCGCGTCGCGGAAAAAGCAGAGGACTCCTCCGCGTTAAAGCCTTTCTTAGGGTTCCGCAAACCCGGCGTTAACGGGTGGGGATTACCTTGCGCGCCGCCTGCAAAAAGGCGTCGAGGGGACTGAAATTGGCGAACATTCTAGTGATCGACGACGAGGAGCCCATGCGCCGCTTCGTGGCTCGGGCGCTGGAAAAGCAGGGGCATGCGCTCTTCGAGGCCGCCGACGGCGCCGAGGCGCTCCGGATCCTGGCCGAGCGCCCGGCCGACCTCGTCATCACGGATCTGCTGATGCCCGAGACCGACGGCATCGAGACCATCATGGAGCTGCGCCGGCTCTATCCCGGGACGAAGATCATCGCGATCTCCGGCGGCGGCGAGTACCAGACTGGCGCGGGCTTCCTGCGCGCGGCGGAGAGCCTCGGAGCCGACCGCACGCTCACCAAGCCATTCCGGTTCCAGCAGCTGCTGCCGGCGGTCGAGGCGCTCCTCTAGCGGGTCCTCTTGACGGCCTGAGCGGCCACCGCGAGGCTGTCGCGATGGCGCGCCGACTCATCGACATCTCGATGCATCTCGAGAACGAGGTGGTCTCCGATCCGCCGGGTTATGGGCCGCGGATCGAGTACCTGACGCACAGGACCACGGCGGCCGACCTGGTGAAATTCTTCCCGGGCCTGCGCGAGCAGGATCTGCCGGAGGGCGAGGGCTGGGCGATCGAGTGGATCCGGCTCATGACCCACAACGGCACGCATCTCGATGCGCCCTATCATTTCGCCTCCACCATGAACCGTGGCGAGCGCGCGATCGCTATCGACGAGGTGCCGCTCGACTGGTGCCTGCAGCCGGGCCTCAAGCTCGACTTCAGGCATCTGCCCGACGGCTACGTGGTGAGGCCTGCCGACGTCGAGGCGGAACTCGCGCGCATCGGCCACGAGCTCAGGCCGCTCGACATCGTGCTGGTGAACACACGGGCGGGCTCCGCCTACGGCAAGCCCGACTATGTCGCCGCGGGTTGCGGCATGGGCCGCGAGGCCACGCTCTATCTTCTCGAGCGCGGCGTTCGCGTCACCGGCACCGACGCCTGGAGCTGGGATGCTCCCTTCGTCCATACGAAAGAGAAGTTCCGCGAGACCGGGGATGCCCGCCTGATCTGGGAGGGTCACAAGGCCGGCCGCGAGATCGGCTACTGCCATTTGGAAAAGCTCCACAATCTCGAGGCGCTGCCGTCAACGGGCTTCACGGTCAGCTGCTTCCCCGTGAAGATTCGCGGTGCGTCGGCCGGCTGGACCCGCGCCGTCGCGATTCTCGAGTGATTTCCGCTCGCACGAGGGCGCGGGGCGCGGCGGCCACTATGATGCTGCCGGCGAAGCGCGGCCGGCTTGCTGGGGCCGAGGATCGGGCTATGGTTGTGCGAGGCGCGGCCGAGGCCGGCGCACGGGTCGTGCCGGTCGCCGCGGCGAGAAGCGAGAGGACTCGGTCGACCTCGCCCTGACCTTTCCTCGAGCGGAGTGAGGCGTGCTGGTTGTCACCGAGCGCGATCTGCAGCTTCGGTTCGAGCGCAAATCCCGGGAGCCCCTGGGACGCGGACTGCTGGGCTCGCTCGCGCTCCACGGGGCGGCGGCGGCGCTCATCCTGTTCCTGCTGCCGAATTGGCTCGCGACACCGCCGGAGCCCGAGCGGGTCGTGCCCGTCGATCTCGTGACGCTCGGCGTGCGTACCGCCGGGCCGCCGGCCGACCAGGCGGCGACGCTCCCGCAGGAGCAGGCAAGAGAGGTCGCCGATCGCGACGTACCGGACCCCGTCCCAGCGCCGCAGACTCCTCCGCCGCCGCAGTCGGTTGCGCCCGAGACGCACCGGGCCAGCGCGCCGATGCCGCTCGCCGCAGTCAATCGGGAGGAGCCCGCGCGCCCGCCGAAGCAGGGGCCCGCCGCTGCGGCGAGACGGCGTCCGACGCCCTCGCCCGCCGATGAGCTCGCGGCCAAGCTGCAGACGCTCGCGCGGCTCAGGGAACCGGCGCCGCCGGTCCCGCCCAATCCGCGGCCGCAGGAGGGCGCGGGCCTCTCCAACGTGACCGCGTCCAGCGCGAATTCCGCGCCGGGCGCCGCGGCGACCTACGGCGTGAAGGACTATCTGCGCGCCCAGGTCGAGCGGCACTGGTACTGGGATCGCCGCCGGCTGTCTTCAGCCGGAGATTGGCCGGTCTCCGTCCACGTGCTCCTCAACCGCGACGGCAGTGTCGCGAAAGCGGAGATCGTCGACGATCCCCGCCACGGCGGCGACCCCGCCTATCACGATTTGGCGCTGAGCGCGCGCAACGCGGTGCTGCTCTCCTCGCCGCTCACCCTGCCGCCCGGCGTCTCCATCACGGAGATCACCCTCACCCTGGATCCCCGCTCGGCATCGCAGTGAAGCGCAGCGAGAGGGCGAGCCGCGCTCTTGCACTCACGGCAGCGTGCGGGCGACGCGAAAGCCGGCGTTGCTGGAGTAATCGAAATCGCGGCCGCTCGCGTCGGCGCGGCTCCGCGCAGCGGAGCGGATGAACGCCGGCACGTTGGTCCAGGAGCCGCCGCGCAGCACGCGCCTCGTGCAGTCGCCGGAGGTCCAGGCGCTGCCGTCGCGGGGCGCGCCGACATAGCTCTCGTTCCAGCAATCCTCGGTCCATTGCCAGACGTTGCCGAGCATGTCGTAGAGGCCGAACGGGTTCGGCTTGAAGCTGCCGGCGTCCGCGATCTCCTTGCCGTCCCAGGCGCTGCCGCAGCCATTGCAGTCGGCGTTGCCCGCGCCGATCGCCTCGCCCCACCAGCGCGCGGTCGCGGTGCCCGCGCGCGCCGCGTATTCCCATTCCGCTTCGCTCGGCAGCCGATAGGGTCCGCCGTGCCCCGACGGCGATCCCCGCGCCCGAGCCTTCCCGTTGAGCCAGCCGATGTAGGCCTGGGCGTCGTTCCAGCTCAGACACACGGCGGGCCAGCGCGGCGGCGAGATGTGGCCGGGCGGATAGGCGAGACCGTGACCCGGCGATTCCCAGGCGAGGCCCAGAACGGGATCGCACGGCGCCGGCTGATAGCCGGTCTCGCGCAAGAAAATCAGGAACTCCTCGTTGGTGACGTCGTATTTGCCGAGCGCGAAGGCGCGGACGCTCACGCTATGCTGCGGCCCCTCGGAGCCGAATCGGCCGGGCTCGCCGGGCGGGCTCCCCATGGTGAAGCTGCCGGCGGGAATCCCGACCATCACCGGGCAATCCGCGCATTCCCGAAACTCCCGGTCGGCTCTCTCTTGCGCGAGCGCGGCGGAAGCGGCGGCGAGCAGGACGAGAGCGAGCAGAAATGGCGGCGACCGATGCACGCCTCAGGGTTAGCCGGACCGCGATGCCGCTGGCAAGGCGGAAGGCTCGGCGCTCAGTAAAGCGTGTGCTTCTGTTGCGGCGAGGGCAGCTGCGCCTCCGGCCGGTCGAAGACCCAGGGCGTCCGGGAGCCGCTCATGCCATAGATGATCAGGGCCACCAACCCGAGCGCGAGCCCCGCCAGCACGGCGATGGTGAGGCGGCCGGCGTGGGTGCCCGATTGCACGGGAATCCGAACCGGCTTCTTCGCCGCACCGGACGCTTTCGCCGGCGCCTTTGCCGGAGCCGGGGATCTTGCGCTCGGGCTCGCGGGCTTCGGCTGAGGCGTCGCGGCCTTGCCGCTCCCCGATCCCGGCGCGCCGGCAGTGTTTCCAGCAGTCTTCGGCATGGATCGCTCGATGTCGATTCACAAGGGCCAATCGTCCCGCTTATCCCCATAGGGGATCGTCGCTAATATTCCGTTAAAGCCGAGAACCGGCGAGAGGGAGGCAAGTCATGGCGGCACGCAAGCACGGGCCCTACTGGCATCAACAGAAGGCGCTCGGCGCCGAGTTCGCCGACCGCATCGGCTTCGATGCCGCGGTCCGCTATACGACGACCGAGCAGGAGCATCTGGCGACGCGCAACGCCGCCGGTCTCTACGACGTCTACAATCAGGTCATGGTCGAGGTGCGCGGGCGCGACGCGATGGCGCTCCTGCGCAAGACGCTGGTCAACGACGTCGCGCGCATCGGCGACGGCAAGGTTCTCTACTCCTCGCTCTGCAAGCCCGACGGCGGCATGCTCGACGACCTCACCTGCTACCGGCATTCGCCGACGCATTTCCGGTTGTCGCCCACGCCCTCGCGTGTCGACCGCGTGATGGCATGGCTCGGCGAGCAAGCTGCCGGCATGGACGTCGTGGTGACGAACCTGGGGGCTGGTCTCGCCTATCTCTCGGTGCAGGGGCCGGCGTCCCGCGACATCCTGAGCAAGCTCACCGTGGTGGACCTCTCGACGCCGGCGCTTCCCTATTACAGCTTCACTCACGCCGTCATGGCGGAGGTGCCGGGCGTCATGCTCTCGCGCACCGGCTACTCCGGCGAGCTCGGCTTCGAGCTGTTCTATCCCGGCGAATATGCCGAGCACATGTGGGATGCCGTGATGGCGGCTGGCGGGCCGATGGGACTCGAGCCTTGCGGCCTCGGCGCGCTCCGCACGGTGCGGATGGAGAAGCGCTATCCGCTCTACGGCCTCGATCTCGACGAGAGCACGAGTCCGCTCGAGGCGGACCTCGCCTGGACCGTGCAGTGGAACGATCGCCCGTTCATCGGCCGTGAGGCGCTGACCCGCCAGCGTTCTGCGGGCGTCTCGCGCAAGCTCGTGCTGATCGAGTTCGCCGACCTGTCGGTGGTGCCCGCGGCCGGCGACGAGGTCCGTCTCGGCTCGGGCAACGCGACCGTCGGCAAGGTCACCTCGGCCGAGCCCGGCTGGCACCTCCGGCGAGCGCTCGCCCTCGGCTACGTCGGCGCGGAGCACGCCCGCGAGGGCGTCAAGGTCGAGGTCATGCTGAAGTCCAAAGGCGGCGCGAGCCTCCCCGGCACGATCCGCCTCAAGGCGCCCTACGATCCCGAGCGCAAGCGGGCGCGCTCGTGAGTGGGGCGCTACGCTCCCGGCGTCAGTGCAGCCGGCGGAACGGAATGCCGAGTAGATCGTAGTCGACGCGGTAGTAGCCGTCCTCGGCGACGCTCACGGCCGCGGGCAACACGCCGAGCACGTCCTGCGCCATCACGCCCTCGTAGAGGCCGTCCTCTCCGATGTAGCGGAAACCGTAGAGCGGCAGGCCGTGTGCGGTGGTGCCGATCCGGCGGATATCCGTCTTGAGGCGGATGTCCGAGCGTGGCTTGCCGCCGAACTTGGCCCCGATCTTCGCGAGGCGCGGGTCGCTGAGCCTCACCGGCGCGCCCTTGTCCTTCGCGAGCGAGGCTTGGGCGAAGCCGAGGAGCTTCGACCAGTCCAGCTCGATACGCGGCTTCCGTCCCTCGCGCTTCATGGCATCCCCCAAGGTTAAGATATTTCCCCGATCGCTGGGCGCCGCTGCGCTTTCGCCCGTCAGTGCAGCCGGCGGAACGGAATGCCGAGCAGATCGTAGTCGACGCGGTAGTAGCCGTCCTCGGCGACGCTCACGGCCGCGGGCAACACGCCGAGCACGTCCTGCGCCATCACGCCCTCGTAGAGGCCGTCCTCTCCGATGTAGCGGAAACTGTAAAGCGGCAGGCCGTGCGCGGCCGTGCCGACCCGGCGGATGTCGGTCTTGAGTCGCACGTCGGACGGCTTCTTTCCCATCTTGGCCGCGATTTTTGCAAGGCGCGGGTCGCTGAGCTTCGCGGGTGCGTCTTTGTGCTTCGCCGACGTGGCCTGGGCGAAGCCGAGGAGCTTCGACCAGTCGAGCTCGATACGCGGCTTCCGGCGCGCGTGTGTCATGGCATCCCCCATCCCCGAGTCGCGAATGATCCCGCTTCACGACCCTAGTGCGCCCTTGACCTCTGTCAAGAGGATGGGCCCCGAAGCGCCGCCTCGCGTGCCGCGCGGGGCGAGGCCATGTCGATCTGCCGGCTGGTCGGGGCGGCGGCGGTCCGTCGCATCGCCTGCCGCCAGGCCGGAAGCACGTCCTCGGCCAGCACGTCGTCCCAGGACGGCTCGTGCTCGAGCACGTCGGCCCGCGCGGCGCGAGCCATGCCTCTCCGCATCGACTCGTCCTCGATCAGTGCCGCGATCCTCGCCGCCCAGGCCTCGGGCTCGGTTTCCGCGATGATCAGTCCGTCGACGCCGCTGCGCCGGATGTAGAGGCGGCTTGCGGGGGCCGCCAGCACCGGCAAGCCCGAGGCTTTCGCCTCCAGCACCACATTGGGCGTGAACTCGACGCGCGAGGGAAACACGAAGGCGTCCGCGGAGGCATAGGCATGTGCGAGCGCCTCGCCCTCGAGCGTGCCCGGCAGGCACACGCGGTCGCCGAGGAGCGCCCGGACGCGAGGCGCCTCCGCGCCCTCGCCCACCATCAGTACGCGGAGCTCCGGATGGGCGGGAAGCAGGCGCAGTGCCGCTTCCACCAGCGTCATCACGCTCTTGCCGCTGTCGATGCGGCCGACGAAGGCCAGCACGAAGGCTTCCTGCGGCAGGCCATAGCGCGCGTCGAGCTGCGTCCGGTCGCGTTTCTCAGGATTGAACAGGCGGGTGTCGATGCCGCGCCGCATCACCGAGATGCGGTCCTCGGAGACGCGCTCCACGAGCGCCGCCCGGTCGGTTACCGCCGTGATCAATACGTGATCGCAGCGCGCGAGGTGGCGCACGAGCGTCCGGCCCATGCGGGCGCCCAGCCGCTCGGGCCAGCGCCAGCGCTCGATGACCAGCCGGGCGAGCGCGCCGTCGCCGAGCAGGCGGCGGATCGTCCGCTCCGAGTAGAGCCGCGTATAGGAGGGGGTGTCCGTGTGAATGGAGCTCACCAGGCGGGCACCGCGCCGCCGGCTCGCCAGCGACGCCGTCCGCGCATAGGCGAAATAGGCGTCGGTGGTGTGGATCACGTCGGCTCCCTTGAGGTCGCGCCACAAGCCCGGGTGAAACGGCGCCAGGTCCGTGTGGTCGGGGATCTCACCGGCAAGCCAGAGCCGCTCGGTGCTGAGTACCGGCCGGTGCGCGACGAAGCGGACATGGGGCGCCAGGGCGTCGACGCCGTAGCGCGGTCCCTGCACATGCACCGTCAGGTCGACCGTAGGCGCGGCGCGGGCCGCCGCGTCGGCGAGTTTCTCCCAGAACCGCACCTGGCCGCCCGACCGCGCGGAGCGGGGCAGGTCGACGCAGACCGCGACCCTGAGGCGCTCTCCGGACTTCGGTGATGTCATCGGCATGGATGAGCCCGCGTCGGAGCGTCAGTCCGCGGCCGCCGCTGCGCGGGCGGCGGCGCCGTAGCCGCGTGCCTCGAAGAGCTCGCGGTACCAATCGATATAGTGCGCGAAGCCGATCTCCAGCTGATGGCGCGGCTCATAGCCGATGAGCGAGCGCGCCTTCTCGACCGAAAGCGTGCCGCGCTCGGGCATCAGCGCCTGCTTCGCCGCGTGCCGCACGCGCACGCCCGGCAGCTTCGCGCGCAGGATCGCCAGCATCTCGTTCACCGAGCGGCCGTTGCCGGCGGTGAGATTGAAGGTCTGATTGCGCGCGGCCGGATGGCCGAGGCAGCGCACCACGCCGTCGACGAGATCGCGGATGTAGGTGAAGTCAAGCCGCTCCTCGCCGGTGCCGTGGACGATGAGCTCCTTGCCCATGAGCGCGCTCTCGATGAACACCTGCCCGACCCGCCGCGAGACGCAGCGCTCGCCGTAGAGTGCGGAAGGCCGCACGATCGTATAGCTGGTGCCGAACACCTGCTGATGCGCCTTGACCGCGAGCTCGCCGGCGAGCTTGAGCGCGCCGTAGATGCCGATCGGGCGGCAGGGCGTCTCCTCGTCGACCGCCGCCGCCTCGAAATTCCCGTAGACCATGCTCGAGGAGAAGAACACGAAATGCTCGGCCGTGCCGCGCGCGAGCTCGAGCGCATGATGGAGCGTGCGGGTAGAGTGCTCGAAGGCGGCGCGAGGGTCGCGGTTCGCACGGTTCGCGTGCGCGACCGCCGCGAGCTGCACCACCGCCTGCGGCGCGAACGACTCGAAGACGGCGGCGAGCGCGGTCTCGTCGCGGGCATCGACCACGTCGAGCGGCACGCCTGCCTCGGCGAGGAGCTGCAGCCGCGATTGCAGGAGGTCCAGGTAGAGCGCCCGGTTGGGCAGCGGCTTCGGCGCGCCCGCGATCGCCGCCAGATGGTTCACCTGCAAGCTGTCGACGACGCGTACGCTCGCGCCGAGCTCCTGTAGCGTGAGCGCCAGGTGATGCCCGATGAAGCCCGCGCCGCCGATCAGCAGGACACGGCGGCCCTGAAGCGCGTTGATCATGAATGCTCCCTGGCGAGGGCGTCGGTGACGGCCTCGCCTATCCTGCGCATCTCGGCGACGCCGAGGTGCGGCGCCACCGGCAGCGCGATCGACGCGTCGCTGATCCGCGCGGCCGCTGGGAACGCGCCCGTGCCGTATCCGTATTTTTCCCGGTAATAGGTCATGTGCGGGACGGGGTGCGGATAGTAGACGCTGGTGCCGACGCCGGCGGCGTTGAGCCGGGCGACGACGCGGGGGCGATCCCGTGCGCGCTCGGGATCGAGCACGATCGAGAGGCAGTAGTGGCTGCTCTCGAAGCCCGCGCGCCCGCCGCCGAGAATCTGCAGGTCCGTCAGCTCCGCGAGGTCACGGCTGAGCGCGGCGAAATTCTCGGCGCGGCGGGCGAGGAACTCGTCGAGCCGGCGCAGCTGCACGATGCCCAGCGCGGCGTGGATCTCGCTCATCCGGTAATTGAAGCCGAGCGCCACCACGTCGTAGACGCCGGGCACGCTGCGCTCGCCGTGGGTGCGGTTGACGCCGAACGCCTTCAGCAGGCGCAGCTTGCGCGCGAGATCGGGATCGCGGGTCACGATCATGCCGCCCTCGGCGGTAGTTATGTGCTTCACGGGATAGAACGAGAACACGCCGCAGTCGCCGTGGAGGCCCGCGTGGACGCCGTCGAGCCGCGCGCCCAGCGCGAGCGCGCTGTCCTCCAGCAGGAAGAGCCCGTGCCGGTCGGCGATGGCGCGCGCGCGCTTCATGTCGACGGGCACGCCGAGGAAATGCACCACGGCGATGGCACGCGTGCGCGGCGTGATCGCGGCCTCGAGCTGCTCGAGATCGATGTTCCCGGTCCGGGACTCCGCGTCGACGAACACCGGCCGCGCGCCCGTCAGCTCCACGGCATGCGCAGTCGCGGCATGGGTCTGCGCCGGGACGATCACCTCGTCGCCCGGGCCGAGCCCAAGCGCGAAATAGACGAGGTGCATGCCCGCCGTACAGGACGAGACGGAGACCGCGTAGGGCGCGCCGGTATAGGCGGCGAAGGCATCCTCGAATTGGGTCGCGCGCGGGCCGTGCACCAGGATGGGCCCGGAGAGCACGTCCAGGACCGCCGCTTTCTCCTCCGGCCCGATCATCGGCGACCCGAACGGAATGGCCGGGCGCCCCTCTGCCCCCTGCTCTCGGCGCGTCATAGCTCCACTCAAAATCCGTCGCCGACCGCCCCTTCCGGGGTGCGGCCGGTAACAATTAAGTGGTTTATCACCCCCACCCAATTGATACATGGCCGCGCGAGGGGGTCCAGCGGAAATTCGCGGATTTGTGCGGAGTCGCGGGGCCTAGCTGCCGAGGTCGCGGATGACGGCGTCCTCCGGCCTCTTGCGGCCGTAGGACGTGTGCGCGGGCACGATGCTCAGCACGACCCGGGGCAGCTGCGCGAAGGCGAGTGCCGCCTCCCGCGCGAGCCGCGGCGCGTGGTTGGCGGAGGTCACGAGGTGGAGCATCAGCGGCTCGCCGCCGAAGCGCCGCTCGACCATGCGCGCGGCCTCGAGGGCGGAGCTCCTCGTGTCGGTGCTCTCCGTCTCGAGCGCGGAGATGCGGCGGATCGTCTCGGTCGGGAGACTCCCGCGCTCGAGGTAGTCGAGTGCCGCCCGCCGCATGACCTCGGCCTCGGAGACAGTCCCGAGATAGGTGGCGCCGGTCGACCAGATGAGGAGCGCCGCCTCGACGGCCTCCGCCACCGCGATCGCCATCGGAATGCGCCCGAGCCGGCCCGCCGCGGGATCGCCGATGCAGACCTCCGTCCAATCATGGAAGCGCCCGACGGCGGGCATGCCGTCGCGCCTCGTGGCGCGCGTGTCGGGGCCCTGCTCCGCGAGCGAGTAGCCGCTGCAGTGGACGATGTGCTTCATGCCGGTGGCGGCACGCTCACCCCTCCGGCGTCTTCCCGTAAGGCCGGGTGATGATCTCGAACAGGTGGCCGCTGGGGTCGTCGAAGTAGACGCCGCGGCCGCCGTAGAGGCGGTTGATCTCGCCGCGGCCCTCGCGCCGGTGGTTGGCGTAGAAGGCGGCGCCCGATCTCTTGAGGCGCGCGAGCGCCGCGTCGAACTCCGCCTCGCTCACCAGGAAGGCGCAGTGGTGCGGCCGGAAATCGTCGTCCTCGCTGAAGTCGAGCGTGACGCCGTTCTGCGTTCTCACCGGCACGAAATGGCCCCACTCCCGCTCCACCTTCACGCCGAGGATGCCCGCGAGGAACTTGGCCGAGGCGCGTGCGTCCTTGGCGGGAATGATGATGTGGTTGAGCTCGATGGCCATGGGAATGCTCCTCAGATCAGATCATCCACCTCCGGCTTGAGTGCCGCGGCCGGGCGCCTGCCGTGGCGCTCGATCGTCTTGTGGCTCATTCGTAAGCGCCTCCTCCGGGCGCGGTGCGCTGCGACCCGCCCTTCCTCCCATCGTCATGCGCGGACTTGTCCCGCGCATCCACGTCTTCGTTTTCGCCGAGACCACGTGGACGGCTCGGGACGAGCCCGGCCATGACGCTGAGGTAGTGTCGGTAGGCGTGAAACGCAAATCAGGCGTTCATGCGCTCGAAATCCACCCGCTCCGGTGCTGCGCCCAGCGGAAGAGGGCGAAGACCGGCAGGATCGCCAGCACCAGGAACGCCGCGAAATAGATCGAGGCGGAGGTGCCGCCGATGAGGTCCTGGATCGCGCCGCCCAGCGGCGGCAGGCCTGCCTGGCCCAGGTACATGATCGCGTAGAACACGCCCATGCCGACGCCGCGGTTCTCCGGCCGCAGCACCTCCGAGGGAAGCGCCATGATCACGCCGACCGCGAGCCCCAGCACGATGCCGCTCGCCAGCAGCGGAAGCACCGCGTCCATCACCGGCACCAGCAGCAACAGCAGGCCCCAGGCGCCGATGCCCACGACCAGCAGGACGTTCCAGCGGCTCCAGCGATGCGCGATCACGCCGCCCGCCTGGGTGGAGGCGAGGTTGAGCCAGGTGACCGCGCTGAGCACGCGGCCGGCGGTGGCGATGTCCTGTCCCGCGGCGATCATCAGCACCGGCGCGAAGGCGACCATGATCGTGTAGGCGCCGTTGACCATGCCCCAGATCGCCCCGGGCATGGAGACCAGCGCGATCTCCCGCTGCGAGATGCGCCGCGCGGGCTCGCCACCGCCGCGCGGCCGGCGGTCGTTCTGATGCGGCCGATAGGCGAGCGCCACCAGAAGCAGCGCCGCGAGCGCCGCCGCCGCGGTGACGTGGAGCGCCGCGGGCCAGCCCTCGCGCTCCGCGAGGCCGCCGAGCCACCAGAGGCCGACTCCCATCCCGACCGGAAAGGAGTTCACGAAGATGGTCATGGCCAGCACCAGTCCGGGGCCCGCGAACCAGTCGGTCACCATCTTGGTCATGAGCACGTTGAGCAGCACGCCGCCCACTCCCGCGATGAAGCGACCCGCGAGCAACGCGCCGTAGCCCGGCACGAACCCCGCGACCAGGTCGCCCAGCACCATCAGGCCGAGCCCCGCCGTGACGACGCGCTTGTCGCCGAAGCGCTCGCCGAGCCAGCCACCGGGCACCGCCAGCACCACGCCCGGCAGCATGTAGAGCCCGACCAGGAAGCCCACGTCGGCGAAGCCGAGGTTCATGTCCCGCACCAGGATCGGCGCCACCGAGGCGAGCGACTGGAACTGGAACGCCATGCTCACCCGTGCCGCCGTCAGCACGGCGAGCGCCACCCAGCGTCGATCCATGGTACCCCCTCGCCGCGCATCCTATCCCAGGCGCTCCGCTCGCGCATTTGACACTGGCCCGCTGTACGCATATAGCGTATCGCGGGTCCGTCTTGACTGCGGCCTTGTCCGCACGTCCCGGAGAGGCGAGGCTCGCGAAAACATTAAAATTACAAAACGAACCCAATTTTTTCAAACGAATTCAATGATTTGAGTGTGACGGAAAGCCAATTTCAAAGCCAATCGAAGCCAATTCCGCCCCGGCGCCGGACCGGTTATCCCCGATTGGGCGGCGGCTCGGCTGTCCGCGAAAACCTCGTCGCGCCACGCGCCCCCGTGGATGGACATCCGCGTGCCGGCGACGCAAGCTCAGGGCCTCGCAAAAAGAACCGGAGGACGCTTTTCCATGCTGACGCTCTACTACAGCCCCGGCGCCTGCTCGATGGCCTCGCACATCGGGCTCTCGGAATCGGGCGCGCCCTACGAGACCAGACTGACCTCGATTCCGAAGGGCGAGCAGAAGTCCGAGGCTTATCTGAAGATCAATCCGCGCGGCAAGGTGCCGGCGCTGGACGCCGATGGAAAGATCATAACCGAGAATACGGCGATCCTGCACTACATCGCGCACCGCTTTCCCGAGAAGAGGCTGGCGCCGACCGACCCAGTCGAGGCCGCGCGCTGCATCTCCACCTGTGCCTGGTTCTCGAACACCGTGCATCCCTCCTTCACCCACGTCGTCCGGCCCGAGCGCTTCGTCGGCAACGAGGCGCATTTCGCCGACGTGAAGGAGACCGGCAAGAAGGCGTTCTGGGCGAACCTGCAGGAGATCGATGGGCTGCTCGCGGGCAAGGAATGGATGATGGGTTCGCAATTCACGGTCTGCGATCCCTATGCGCTCGTGTTCTACGGCTGGGGCACCCGTATCGAGCTCCCGATGAAGCAGCTCAAGAACTACACGGCCTGGAAGGACCGCATGCTCAAGCGGCCGGCGGTGATGAAGGTGCTGCAGAAGGAAGAGAACATCCTGCTCAAGGCCGCGTGATGGTGCGCAGGCCGAGCAGCGAGGCGACCCGGCTGTCGGCTATCGGCGCTCAGCCATCAGCCTTCCCCCTCCGCCCTTCAGGGCGGAGAGGGATTCGGAGGAAAAGAGCCTCGTGTGTCTGAGTGTTACCGCGGCGCGTGATTGACGGCGATCACTTGCCAGGGGTGGCCGCCCTTGGCCTCCGGGTGGAAGTCGAGGCGGGTGAGCGAGAGGTTGTCGACGTTGATCGCGAGCGAGGCTTCGGGCGTGAGGCCGAGCGCCTCGTAGATTGCCGCGCGGATGGTGCCGCCGTGGGTCACCGCGATGATGTCGCGCCCCGCGTGCTCGCGCGTGAGACGGCGCACCGCCGGCGTCACTCGCGCCACCAGGTCGACGAAGCTTTCGCCGCCCGGCGGCGCCACATGGGCGGGCGCGAGCCAGAAAGGGTGGAAGGCGTCGCCCTGCTTGTAGGGGAGGTCGGTGTACTTGACGCCCTGCCATTCCCCGAAGTGCTGCTCCGCGAGCTCGGGCTCGACGAGCACGTCGGGCCCGGGAATGGGGTCGGGTCCGCTGAGGCCCGCCCGCACGATCGCCTCGGCGGTCAGGTGCGTGCGTTTGAGTGTGCTGGTCACCCAGACCGCGTCCTCGGGCAGCATCCGCGCCAGCGCCGCGAAGGCCGCGGCGTTGCTGCAGTCGCAGGCGAGGTCCGTCTGGCCGTAGCAGCGCCCGTCGTTCACCGTCACCGGCGCGTGCCGCACCCACCACCAGCGCGTCGTCCTGCTCATACCGTGGCCGCCAGCAGCATCACGATCTCTCCCGCCTGCTGGGCTGCGCCCATGACGTCGCCCGTATATCCGCCGATCCGCCGGCGCGCGAGCAGCGCCAGCACCGTCATCGCCACGCCGGCCAGGATCATCGCCGTGATGCCGCGGCCGATGCCGAGCGCCACCAGCGCCACCAGCAATCCGATGAGCACCGCCGCCGTGGCCCCGGGCGGCGTGGGCCGGCCCGCCTCGGCGGCGAGTCCCTCGCTGCGGGCGGGATCGAGCCACAGCATCAACGTGGGCAGCAATCCGCGCGAGACCGCATGCGCCGCCACCAGCGCGCTCACGGCAACCCGCGTGTCCGGCAGCGCCGCAAGCGCCGCCACTCGCAGCCCCACGCTCATCACCAACGCCAGCACACCGAAGGCGCCGGTGCGGCTGTCGCGCATGATCGCGAGCGCCTCGGCGCGATCGGCGCTGCCGCCCAGCCCGTCCATGGTGTCGGCGAGCCCGTCCTCGTGCAGCCCGCCGGTGGTCAACACGGTGACCGCGACCGCGAGCAGGGCCATGGCATTGATCGGCAGTCCCAGACGCTCGCCGATCTCGAAGGCGATGCCGCCGACGACGCCAACCAGGATCCCCACCACGGGAAACGCCCAGGCCGCGCGCGCGAGCGCGCCCGGCGCCGGCTGTGCGCCGCTGCGGAACGGCAGTCGCGTCAGGAACGAGAAGGCGAGCCGCGCCTCGTCTCGCCAAGTGCCGAAATCGCGATCATCCCCTGGGGCCATGGCCTCATGAGATAGCCCAAGCCGCGCGATTGCGCCACGGCAGCGAATCGGGGAGAGTCGCCGCCCCGATAGGAGAATGACCATGTCGAGCCCGGCGCCGCAGACGAGCCTCGAGGAGATGCGGGCGCTGCTGACCCGGCTGCCCGGACCCGACCTCGAGGCCGGCACCGCCGCGCTCACCCGAGAGGGGCAGCTCACCAAGCCCGCAGGCGCGCTCGGTCGTCTGGAGGAGATCGCCCACTGGATGTCGATCTGGCAGGGCAAGCACCCGCCGACCGTCAACCATCCGCGCACCGCCGTATTCGTCGGCAACCACGGCGTCGCCGCGCGGGGCGTCTCCGCCTATCCCGCCGCGGTGACCAAGCAGATGGTACAGAACTTCCTCAACGGCGGCGCGGCAGTGAACCAGCTCTGCCGGTCCGTCGATGCCGATCTGCGCGTCTACGAGCTCGCCCTCGAAGAGCCCACCGCGGACTTCACCCGCGGGCCCGCCATGACCGCGGAGGACTGCGCGGCGGCGATGGCCTACGGCATGACCGCCGTCGAGCCCGGCGTCGATCTCCTCGCGGTCGGCGAGATGGGGATCGCGAACACGACCTCGGCCGCGGCGCTCTGCTGCGCGATCTTCGGCGGCGAGGCCGAGCAGTGGGTGGGGCCCGGCACCGGCGTCGAGGGCGAGGGATTGCAGCGAAAGTTGGCAGCGGTCGCCGAGGGCGTAGTGCGCCACCGCGCGGAGAGCTCGGAGCCTTTCGACCTGTTGCGGCGCCTGGGCGGACGCGAGCTCGCGGCGATCGCGGGCGCCGTCATGGCGGCTCGGCAGGCACGCGTGCCCGTGATCCTCGACGGCTATGCCACCACGGCGGCGGCGGCGGTGCTGTTCGCCGCTGACGCGCGTGCGCTCGACCACTGCATCGTGGCACATCGCTCCGCGGAGCCCGGCCACCGGCGCCTCCTCGGCAAGATCGGGAAGCCTGCGCTGCTCGACCTGGGCATGCGCCTCGGCGAGGCCTCCGGTGCCACGCTTGCCATCGCCCTGGTCAAGGCTGCGGTCGCCTGCCATGCGGGCATGGCCACTTTCGCCGAGGCGGGCGTCAGCGGGAAATCGGGCTGATCTATTTCGGGTCGGCCAGCGCGTTGAAGTCGTCGAGCAGCGCGGCGATCCGTGCCTCGTCCATCTGGTCCATGATGGCGCGCGCCCGGCGCTGGGCGGCGAGCAGGTCGAGATGGCGGATCCGACGCTTGACCCGCGAGAGGCTGCCGGGTGCCATCGAAAGGTCGCGGATGCCGAGCCCGAGAAGCAGCGCGGTGTAGCGGGGGTCTCCCGCCATCTCGCCGCAGACGCTCACGGGGATGCGCGCGCGCAGCGCCGCCTCGATCGCAAACTGGATCAGGCGCAGCACCGCAGGATGCAGCGGGTTATAGAGATAGGCCACCTGTTCGTCGCCGCGGTCGATCGCGAGCGTGTACTGGATGAGATCATTGGTGCCGATGGCGAAGAAATCGCTCTCGCTGGCGAGCGCGTCAGCCGCGAGCGCCGCGCCGGGCACCTCGATCATCACGCCCAAGGGCGGTAGCGGATCGGCGATATCCTGGCCGCGCCGCTTGAGGCGCCGCGCCACCTGCTGCATCGCCTCGCGCACGGCGCGCACCTCGGCGAGCGTGCTCACCATCGGCAGCAGGATGCGCACGGGTCCCTCCGCGCTCGCGCGCAGGATCGCAGCGAGCTGCGCGTCGAGCAGCTTGCGCTCCTTCATCGAAAGACGGATCGCCCGCAATCCGAGCGCGGGATTGCTGCCCTCGCCCTGGAGGCTTTCCGAGAGGGGTGCCGCGATCTTGTCGCCGCCGACGTCGAGGGTGCGGATGGTGACGGGCTTGCCCTCCATGCCCTTCACCAGCGTCTTGTAGGCCTCGTACTGCTCCTCCTCGTCGGGCAGGTCGTCCCGGTTCATGTAGAGGAACTCGGTGCGCACCAGGCCCAGACCCTGCGCTCCCGCGGATACCGCCTGCTCGAGCTCGCGCGGCAGCTCGAGGTTGGCCTCGAGCGTGATCTCCTCGCCGTCGCGGGTCACCGCGGGCACGCGCTTCAGGCGCGCGAGCTGGCGCTGCTCCTTCCGGAACTCGTCGCGCCGGCTCTCATAGCGCTCGATGGTGGCGGCCGTAGGGTTCAGCACCACGGTGCCGCCGGTGCCGTCGATCACCACGGCGTCGCCCGGCTGCACTTCGCCGAAGAGGCCGGCGACTGCCAGCACCGCCGGGAGGCCAAGCGCCCGCGCCATGATGGCGGTGTGGCTCTGGGAGCCGCCGAGCACTGCCGCGAAGCCCGCGATTCGGCGCGGGTCCATAAGTGCGGTGTCGGCGGGGCTCAGGTCCTCGGCGAGGATCACCGTGCCCTCGGGCAGCCTCTGAAAGGCGGCGTAGGGGGTCTGGGTCAGGTTGCGCAGAAGCCGAGCGCCCACCACGCGCACGTCCTCGATGCGCTGGGCGAGATAGGCGTCCTCCATGGCGGCGAAGCTCTCGCCGATGGCGGCGATCTCCATCTGCACAGCGCGCTCGGCGTTCACCCTCTCCTCGCGGATGCGCCGCTCGACGCCGCGCACCAGCCGGGAGTTCGAGAGCATCGCGGCGTGGGCATCGAGGAGATAGCCCATCTCCTCGGACGCGGACTCCGGTAGTGCCGCCGCCTTGCTCTTGAGCTTTTTCAGCTGCTTCAGCGAGAACTGGATCGCCTGCTCGAAGCGCTGCCGCTCGGCCGGAACGTCCTCGGGCTCGATCCGGCGCTCGGGAACCGGAACCTCGCCGTCCTCGGTGATGAAGGCGGGGCCGATCGCAATCCCCGGCGAGACGCCGAGCCCGTGCAGCACCCGCTCGGGACGCTCCTTGCGGCTTTCACCCCTCATCGAAGCCACCGGCGACGAGATCGGCAAGCGCCGCCACGGCGCGCTCCGCCTCTGGGCCGGTGGCGGCGAGCTCGATGACGGTCCCGGGTCCCGCGGCCAGCATCATCAGGCCCATGATCGAACGGCCGGACACCTTGGTGCCGTTCTTGCGCACGGTCACCTCGGCATCGAACTGCCAGGCGAGCTTGACGAAGCGGGCGGCGGCGCGGGCGTGCAGCCCGCGCTTGTTGCAGATGGTGACGATTCTCTGGGCTGTGCCCGCGGGTGGCTCGGCGCCGGCGTTCGCGGTCTCGACCTCGCTCATCAGTGGGCGTCGGCCAGGAGCTGCGAGGCGACATTGATGTACTTGCGGCCTGCTTCCTGCGCGCCGCGCACGGCGTCCGCGAGGCTCTCGGTAGAGCGAAGGCTCGCGAGCTTGATCAACATGGGCAGATTGATGCCGGCGATCACCTCGACCTTGGGCCGGTCCATTACGGAGATCGCGAGGTTCGAGGGCGTGCCGCCGAACATGTCCGTGAGCAGCACCACGCCGTCGCCGGTGTCCACCGCCTTCACGGATTGCAGGATGTCCTGGCGGCGCTGCTCCATGTCGTCGTCGGGGCCGATGCAGATCGCAGCGATATCGCGCTGCGGTCCCACCACGTGCTCCAAGGCCGCAATGAACTCCGCGGCCAGACGGCCATGCGTGACGATGACAATGCCAATCATTGATGGTCCCTGGAAAAGCCGGCGGTGTCGTGGAGCGGAGCCGTCTCCGCGCCGGCGGAGCCCTCGAGGTCGCGGTGACGCACGCTCACGCTGCGCCCTCGCTCGCCGAGCCAAGCCGCCAAGCGCTCCGCCAGATAGACGGACCTGTGGCGGCCGCCGGTGCAGCCGACGGCGATGGTGAGATAGCTTTTGCCCTCGCGCTCGAAGCGCGGCAGCAGCGAGTCCAGCAACCCCACGAGATCCCGGAAGAACCGGGAAAAATCCGGGTCGCCCGCGATATAGCTCCCGACCTCCGGATCGAGCCCGGTCTGCGGCTTGAGCGCCGGCACGTAGTGCGGATTCCGGAGGAACCGGGCATCGAACACGATGTCGGCATCACGCGGCAAACCGTGGCGATAGGAAAATGAGATCACCGAGAGTGCGATGCCGGGCGAGCGATCGAGCGCGAAGTGACCGTAGAGGACGCGCTTCAGATCAGCCGGGCTGAGGTCGGTCGTATCGATAACGAGGTCGGCTCGATCTCGCAAGGGCGAAACGTATTGCCGCTCAAGCCGGATCCCGTCGATCACCGGCCGGTCGAGCGCGAGCGGATGGCGCCGCCGCGTCTCGGTAAAGCGCTCGACCAGGCGATCGTCGCCGCACTCGAGAAACACCAGGGCGGCGCGCGTTCCGCCCTCACGGTCCAGCCGGACGAGCGTATCGGCGAGCGCGCTGACGCCGAAATCCCGCGTCCTGACGTCGGCGCCGACCGCCAGCGGGGCGCTTAGGGGACGATGGCTCATCAGGCTCGGCACCAGCGAGAGCGGCAGGTTATCCACCGCCTCATAGCCCAGGTCTTCCAGAGCCTTGAGCGCGGTCGAGCGGCCCGCGCCCGACATGCCGGTCACCACCACGACGCGGCTTGATGCCGCAGCCGGCGAGCCTGCCGCCGGCTCCGACAGAGCGGCGGGCGCGGTGGCCGATGAAGTCATGGAGCGACTATAGGGTTCGGCAGCGCCGCGACCAACCCGGCCAGGGCGAGGCGGATCTTGGCGGGAGTCGAGGCCTCGAGGGGTGCCAGCGCGAGCAGTGGCAGAGAGCATTGAAGATACTCGCAGAATTGCGGCTCCGGCAGCCGTTCCACGCGCTCCGCCGGGACCAGGTCCACCACGAGCCGGAGGGGCGCGCTCGGAATTGCGGGTACCTTCAGGATGCCGACGCCGCGTACCTCCATCCGTCCGGCGATGCTGGCGGGCGACGTCGCGATGATGCCCGCGAGAGATCGCCGGAGCTCGGTCTGGTCGTCCGCAACGAGCCGGGCGCCGGCGTCGATGAGCCGGAGGGCAAGGTCGCTCTTTCCGCTGCCGGAAGGACCGCGCAGCAGCACGCCCGCCCCCGCCAGCGCCACCGTTGTGCCGTGCACCAAAATCATGGCCGGTGTTAGGTGAGCCAGGCCAGGGGCGCTGTCAATCCTCCCGGTCAACTCGTCGTATGTTCAATAGATGTTCTCGTGGTGCTTTTGAGGCATTGTTCGCCCTTCGTTAAGCCTTCGGGGCTCATTGTCGAGCCCATGCGCGTACTCCGCATCATCGCGGTCGTCGCGGTCGGCTCCGGGATCGCCGGATGCGTCCTGCCGCCCGCCTTCACCATCGCCTCGTTCGTCGCCGACGGCGTCTCGGTGGCGTCCTCGGGCAAGACCGTCACCGATCACGCGATCTCGCTTCTCGCTCACGAGGATTGTCGCGTCTGGCGCCTGTTGCAGGGAAAGTCGATCTGCCAAGCCGAAACGACGGTGGTCGCCGAGGCGAAACTGCCGCCGAAGCCGGTTCGTACGGCCTCTCCCGGGCTCCGTGCGGCAGAGGTGGCTGCGGCCGGCTTCATCCTCGATGCGCCCGACGCCCGCATCGCGATCCCATTCCCGGCGCCGAAGTCTGCGCCCGCTGAGCCGCCCGCGCCCGCCCACGCGGCCCCGCCGGCTCGACCGCGCGTGACGACGTCGATCGCACCGTCACCGAGCTCGCCGCCGACCATGGTCGCGAGCTTCATCCTGGACGAGCCCGACACCGCCATTCCCGTCTCGATCGCTCCGCCTCCGAAGGTCGCGGTGACTCCCGGCAAACCTGCGCCCGCGGGCGGCGCGAAAGCTCCCGCATCGGTCAAAGCTGCGGCTCAGCAGGCGTCGCCCCCGATGCCGATCGCGCCTGCGGCTACAGCGGCGCTGAGCGGAACCGTGCGCGGCGAGATGGTGATTCGCAGCGGCACCGACGAGACCGAGGCGCGCGCTCTCGCGGAGTCATTGCGAGCCGTCGGCGCCACCGTTCGTCCGGTCCGCCGCGGCGACATCACCGTCTACGAAGTCGTGATGGGCCTCTCGGGCTGATCGATCGGCGGATCACTTCCTGGGACTCAGCTGCGGCCACGGCGGCGGTCCCGCGTGTCGACCCGAGGCGGCTGTCACGCCGCAGGCAGCAGCACCACGAACCTCGCGCCGACGATGCGGCCCTGAGCGTCCCGGCGGTTCTCGGCGTAGATTGAGCCGTGGTGGGCCTCGACGATCTGCTTGGAGATCGAGAGGCCGAGGCCGCTGTGGGTCCCAAACTTCTCGCCGGCGGGACGCTCCGTGTAGAAGCGGTCGAAGATCGCTTCCAGTTTGCCCTCGGGAATGCCGGGTCCTTCGTCCTCGACGCTGACGCGGACGAAATCGTCGTCAAGCCGCTCCGCCGTGATCCGGATCGTGCCGCCGGGCGGACTGAACGAGATCGCGTTCGCGATCAGGTTGCGGAATACCTGGCCGAGCCGGCTCTCCATTCCCAGCACCACCAGGGTCGATCGCGCCGGGCCCGGTGGCTGCACCAGCTCGAGACGGGGCGCGCCTTCCTTCTGCGCGGCCTCGTGCACGTCGGCCAGTGCCCGCAGCATGCTCCCGACGGGCACGGGCTCCAGTTCGATCCGGCTCATCTCGGCGTCGAGACGAGAGGCGTCGGAGATGTCGCTGATCAGCCGGTCGAGCCGCGCCACGTCCTCGACGACGACATTGAGCAGGCGGCGCTGCTTCTCGGGGTCGGTGACGCGAGCCACGGTCTCGACCGCGCTCTTGAGCGAGGTGAGGGGGTTCTTGATCTCGTGGGCGACGTCGGCGGCGAAATGCTCGATCGCGTCCATGCGGCGCCACAGTGCGTCGGTCATCTCGCGGAGCGCGCCCGAAAGCTCGCCGATCTCGTCCTTGCGGTCCGTGAGGTCGGGGATCGCCACCTGACGGCCGTGGCCGCGGCGCACGCGCTCCGCCGCGATCGCGAGCCGCCGGATCGGCCGAGCGATCGTGCCGGCGAGGTAGATCGAGAGCAGCACGGTGACGCTGAGCACGATCAGGAACACCTTCGCGATCTCGAGCCGCACCTGGTGGATCGCGCGCTCGATGTCGTGGCTGCCGGTCGAGAACAGCACCGCGCCCAGCACCGTCTTGTAGCGCTGGATCGGTACTGCCACGCTGAGCACGAGCTCGCCGCTCTCGCGGTCGCGGCGCACGGCGCGGGCGGGGCCGCCCTCAAGTGCTGCCGCGACCTCGGTGTAGTCCTGGGCCGTCGGCGCCACGTACTCGACATAGGGCGGATAGTCCGTGGAGGCGGGCATCAGCCGACGCAGGCTGTTGAGGATGCGTGCGCCGACCCGCTCGGGGGAGTTCTGCGCATCCGGCGGCTCCAGCTTCTCCACCTGCACGGTGTCGCCGGGGCCCGGGAGCCAGCGGCTGTCGGCGACCATCGTGCCCTTGGCATCGAAGAGACGCGCCCGCGTCTTGGCCGGCTCGACCAGGCGCTGCAGCATCTGCCGGCCGAGATCGGGGATCAGATACTCGGGCTCGCCCGGGGTCTCGAACACCGCGCCTTCCGCGAGCGCCGCCGCGGAGATCTCGCCCTGGGTCTGCAGCGCGTCGAGCTGCGCGTTGATCAGGCTGGTGCGGTATCCGCCGAGATAAAGAAGGCCGAGGCCCAGCAGGGCCAGCGCCGCGACGTTGACGGCGAGGATGCGGCGGGTGAGCGGCGAAAGCCGCCGTCTCAGCCGCCGTGCGCGGCGGCCCGGTGTTTCCCGCGGCTCGGCGCTCGCGGCCGGTTCGTCACGATCGCGGCGTTCGCGCGTCTGCGGGTCATCGGTCGCGGTAGCGATAGCCCACCCCGTAGAGCGTCTCTATTTGCGAGAACTCGTTGTCGGCGGCCTTGAATTTCTTCCGCAAGCGCTTGATGTGGCTGTCGATCGTGCGGTCGTCGACGTAGATGTGCTCGCCGTAGGCGCTGTCCATCAGCTGGTCGCGGCTCTTCACGTGGCCGGGCCTGAGAGCCAGCGCCTTCAGGATCAGGAACTCCGTCACCGTAAGGTCGATGCTCTGGCCCTTCCAGGTGCACTGGTGGCGCGCCGGATCCAGCAGGAGGTCGCCGCGCTGGATCACCGGCTCGCCATCGGCCTCGCCGGTGCGCGCCATGTCGCCGCGGCGAAGCAGCGCGCGGATGCGCTCGATCAGCAGCCGCTGCGAGAACGGCTTCTTGATGTAGTCGTCGGCTCCCATGCGCAGGCCTAGGACCTCGTCCACCTCGTCGTCCTTCGAGGTGAGGAAGATCACCGGCATCTTGCTCTGCTTGCGCAGATGGGAGAGCAGCTCGAGCCCGTCCATGCGCGGCATCTTGATGTCGAGGATAGCGAGGTCGACCGGCTGCGTCTGGATCGCCTTCAGCGCCTCGGCGCCGTCGGAATAGGTGCGCACGGTGAAGCCTTCCGCCTCCAAGGTCATGGCGACGGAGGTGAGGATGTTTCGGTCGTCGTCGACCAGCGCAATGGTGCTGCCCACGAATCGGTCCTTTTGCTGCAAGGGCGGAGTCCGCAACGGTTGCCCCGGAGGCGCTTTCATCACGACCGAGTCTCCGCGCGTACTGTGGCACCTTTTGGGCGGGAATCCGGCATTGCGCGAGCAAACTAACCGCTTTGCGCGGGGTTTCAACCCCTGTGCGTGGGTTGGCGTTGCGGCGCCGGCGGGGCCCGCTAAGATCGGCCTTGGCATGCCGCCCGCCGCCAGTCCCCCAGCCGACACGCCGGCCTCGTGCGCCCGGCTGGTCATGCGCGCGGCCGACCGCGCGGCACTCGCCACCGCGCAGGGCGGCTGGCCCTTCGCCTCCCTCGTTCTGGTGGCGCTCGACCACGACGCGTCGCCGCTTCTGCTGATCTCGGACCTCTCGGAACACGCGAAGAACATCAAGGCGGAGCCGCGGGTCTCGCTGCTGTTCGACGGAACCCGGGGCCTGGATGACCCGCTGACGGGTCCGCGGGTGACCGTGCTCGGCGAGGCGTGGCCGGTCGAAGAGCCGCAGCTGAAGGCCCGCTTTGTCTCGCGCCATCCCTCTGCCGAGCTCTATGCGGGTTTTGCGGATTTTCACCTGCACCGCGTGAGCGTCGCGCGCGCGCATCTCGTTGCCGGTTTCGGCCGGATCCACTGGGTGGAGGCGCGTGAGCTTCTGGTGACCGCGGACCGCGGCTTCGCCCGGGAGGAGAGTGCGACGCTTGCCGCGATCAATGCCGATCCCAAGATGGTAAAGGCCGCGATGCAGGCGCTTGGGCTCGAGGGCGAGGGGTGGCGAGTGACGGGGATCGATCCGGAGGGGCTGGACCTGCGCCGGGCCGGCTCAACCGCGCGGCTCTCGGTGCCGATCTCCAATCCCGGAGCAACGGCGGTTGGGAGCGCGCTCGCCCGCGCGGGCTTGCCGAAGACGTGACGGCAATTGTGCAGTGCCCCCACCCCTGATTGTGAGGGGGCGGCGCGTCGGCTATGGTCCCCTCAAAATCCCATCAAACAAGTCTCAAGAACCGAGGAACCGCTTAATGGACGGAGCAACGAGAGAGGTCGGCCTCAAAGGCAGCGTCGGCCTCGACCAGCATGGCTTTCGCAAGCTCGCCGCCGAGCACTGGAACCTGAGCGTGCCGATGCTCTACGAGCACGCGATCCGGCGCCGCGAAGGCGAGATCGCAGCCGGCGGCGCCTTCGTCGCTCTTACCGGCGTGCATACGGGGCGTACACCCCGCGACAAGTTCATCGTCGCCGACGCCGGCACCGAGCACGAGGTCGACTGGAACGCGATCAACCAGCGCGTCTCGCCGGAGGTGTTCGAGAGCCTGAAGCTCCGCATGCTCGCGAATTTCCAGAGCCGCGAGGCCTTTGTCACAGACTGCTTCGCGGGCGCCGACCCCGAGTTTCGGCTCTCGGTGCGCTTGGTGAGCGACAGCGCCTGGCACAGCCTCTTCGCCCGCAACATGTTCCTGCGCCCGTCGCCTGTCGAGCTCAGGGCCTTTCAGCCGGACTTCACCATCATCCACCTGCCTTACTTCGAGGCGACCCCCGAGCTCGACAAGCTCAACTCCGAGGTCTTCATCCTCGTCAATTTTACCAAGCGGATGGTGCTGATCGGCGGCACGCGCTACGCGGGCGAGATCAAGAAATCCGTGTTCTGCCTGCTCAATTACCTGCTGCCGCCGCGGGACGTGCTGCCGATGCATGGCTCCGTCAACGTAGGACCCAAGGGCGACAGCGCCGTGTTCTTCGGCCTCTCCGGCACCGGCAAGACCACGCTCTCGGCGGACGGCACCCGCACGCTGGTGGGCGACGACGAGCACGGCTGGAGCCGCAACGGACTCTTCAATTTCGAGGGTGGCTGCTATGCCAAGGTGATCCGGCTCTCTCCCGAGGCGGAGCCCGAGATCTACGCGACCGTGGGCCGGTTCGGTACCGTGCTCGAGAACGTCGTGCTCGATCCCGTGACGCGCCTCCCCAATCTCGACGACGATAGCCTCACCGAGAACACCCGTGCCTGCTACCCGATCGATTTCATCCCCAACGTGAGCCTGACCGGCGTCGCCGGACATCCCGCGAACGTGATCATGCTGACGGCGGACGCCTTCGGCGTGCTGCCGCCAATCGCGAAGCTGACGCCGGACCAAGCGGCTTATCACTTCCTCTCGGGCTACACGGCGCGGGTCGCCGGCACCGAGCGCGGCCTCGGGAACGCGCCGCAGGCGACATTCTCGACCTGTTTCGGTGCCCCCTTCATGCCGCGGCATCCCTCGGTCTATGCGAAGCTCCTGGGCGAGCGCATCCGCCAGCACAAGACTAACTGCTGGCTGGTCAACACCGGCTGGTCCGGTGGCGCCTACGGCGTAGGCCAGCGCATGAAAATCCAGCACACGCGCACGCTGGTGCGCGCGGCGATCGACGGCAAGCTCAAGGGCGTCGAGACCAAGCGAGACCCGTTCTTCGGTCTCCACGTGCCCCAGGCCTGCCCGGGCGTCCCGCACAGCGTGCTGAACCCGCGCGACACCTGGTCCGACAAGCCCGCCTATGACGACACCGCCCGCGAGCTCACCAAGCGCTTCGAGAAGAATTTCGAGCGCTTCAAGTCCCATGTGAGCCGCGACGTGGCCGCCGCGGGTGTCCACGCCGCGGACTGAGCCTCCTGCGCGCTCCTGGACGCGCTCAACTCTCGAAATAGCGCGGCCGGTCGAGATCGGCGATCAAGCCGATCTCTGTCGGTTCCCACCCCAACGATTCTCGGGTTCGCGCGCTCGAGCTGACGCTATCGAGCGCGGCGAAATGCGCGAACCAGCCGAAGTGCTGGGACGCGTCCTCGCTCGACTTCGCAACGACGGGCACGCCGAGCCGGCGCCCGATCACGGTGGCGATATCGCGGAACGGCACGCCCTCCTCGGCGACGCCGTGATAGCGCGCCGCTCCGACTCCCTTCTCGAGCACGAGCCGGAAGAGCCGAGCGGCGTCGAGCCGATGTACGGCGGACCAGCGGTTGAGCCCGTCGCCGACATAGGCTGAGACACCCTTCTCGCGCGCGAGACCTATCAGGAGCGGCACGAAGCCATGATCGCCGTCGCCATGGACCGACGGCGGCAGGCGCACCACCGACACCCGCACGCCGCGCGCCGCAGCGCTCGCGGCCGCTTCTTCCGAGGCGACACGCGGGCTCGCCTCGGGTCCGGAAAGCGGGGCGTCTTCCTCGCGCGCGACGCGCCCGGTCGGAAGCAGCCCCGTGCCCGAGGTGACGATCAGCGGGCGATCGGATCCGGCGAGCGCGGCGCCGAGCGCCTCGATCGCGCGCCGGTCGATCTCGCAATTCGCCTTCCACTGGGCGAACTCGTGTATGAAAGCCGTGTGGATCACGCCATCCGACTTGGCGGCACCGCTCCGAAGACTCTCGAGATCCTCGAGATGGCCGCGATGCACCTCACCGCCCGCCGCGGCGATCGATCGGGCCGCCGCATCGGAACGAGCGAGACCGACCACGTGATGGCCGGCGGCGATCAACTCCTTCACCACGGCGGAGCCGACGAAGCCGGTCGCGCCGGTCACGAATACACGCATGAAAATCCTCCCGGTCTGAACGGAGACCACTATCGCCGGCGATTCTATCCAGGTAAAATAGTGACTTCATACTGGTATAATCACCAACAGGATCGAGGAATGGCGCTCGGGAACGGCAGTCTGCTCGGGAGTTATCTCCGGGATCGGCGGACCAAGCTCGATCCGGCGGCGCTCGGTTTTCCGCCCGCTCGGCGGCGCACGCCGGGATTGCGCCGCGAGGAGGTGGCTCAGCGCGCGAACGTGAGCGCGACCTGGTACACCTGGCTCGAGCAAGGCCGCGGAGGCGCGCCGTCGGCGGACGTGCTGGACCGGATCGCGCGCGCCCTCATGCTGACGGACGTCGAGCGCGAGCATCTTTTCCTGCTGGGCTTGGGCCGGCCGCCCGAGGTCCGCTATCGAACGGCCGAAGGCGTGACGCCGCGCCTGCAACGCGTGCTCGACGCGCTCGAGCTCAGCCCCGCCTACGTCAGGACCTCGACCTGGGACATCATCGCGTGGAACCGCGCGGCGTCGCTGGTGCTCTGCGACTACGGCGCGCTTCCGGCGGCCGAGCGCAATGCGCTCCGTCTGGTCTTCTGCAATCCTCAAATCCGCGCGCGGATGCCCAATTGGGAGAGCGATGCCCGGTTCGTCGTGGCGGCCTTCCGGGCGGACGCGGCGCGGGCGGGCGCCGCGGCCTATGTCCAGGCCCTGGTCGAGGATATCTCCCGCGGCAGCGCTGAATTCGACTCGATGTGGCGCGACAACGACGTCCGCGGCACCTACGGCGAGGCTGCCAAGCAGCTGCGCCATCCCGCCGTCGGGCGGCTGGCACTCGAGTATTCGTCTTTTGCCGTCGATGGCCGGCCCGATCTCAGCATGGTGATCTACAATCCCGCGACCCCGGCTGACGCCGAGCGGATCCACTCGCTGATTAAGTCGCGGTCGAAAGATCGGCGATCAGCGCGTGCCACCCGTCGCGCACGCTCGGGTGTTTCGGCTGCCAGCCGGTCGCCAGCTTGAGCTTGCGGTTGGAGATGCGGAGAGTGCGCGAGCAGCGCGCCGACGGAGCCGAAAAGCCACGTGGCCCAGAGAGGCGGCAGGCGCGGCGGCGGCATGTCCAGCACGGACGCGAGGGAATCGACGTAGTCGCGGTGGGTCAGCGGCTCGTCGTCGACGACGCTATAGGTGCCGGCGGGCGCGCCGAGCGCCGCTACCACCGCGCTCGCGGCGTCGTCATGCGAGACCGACGAGATGAAGCTCCGCGGCGGCCCCGGCGCGGGCGCAAAGCCTCGGTGGACCATCTTGACGAGATCGCGCACATGCGCGGCATCGGGTCGTAGAAGGCGCCGAACCGCGGCACGATCCCGGTGCCGCCGCCGCCACCGAACACTCGGCATCGAGGACCGAGCGGTTGAAGCGCACGGGCTGCAGGGGCACGGTCTCGTCGATCCAGCGGTCTCCACGATCGGGATAGATCGGGGCAAAGGATTCCTGGATGAACCGCCGCACGCCGGCGGCGCGTGCGGCCTCCGAGAGGATCGCCGAGGCAGTCCGGCGCAAGCGGTCGTTCTCTCGCCAGAGCCACGGCACCATCGCGCGCGTGCCCGGCTGGATGTGCGTCGCGAGATTGACCACGGCATCGTGCCCGGCGACAGCGCGCCGCACGTCCTCCGGCGCGAAGAGATCGAGATCGACGGGCTCGGCCCCCGCCCGCTCGAGCTGGCGGCGCTTCTCGGGATTGCGACCGACCGCCGTCACCTCGTGGCCCGCCGCGATCAGCATCGGTACGGCGCAGCGGCCGACGACGCCGGTCGCACCCGTGACGAAGATCCGCAAGGTTCGCCGCAATCCACCTAAGCGGCGGCGCTGGCGCGAGTCAGGATCGGCTGCTTGCGGAAGGCGATCGCGATCCGGTTCCAGGAATTGATCGCCATCACCGCGTAGGTAAGGTCCACCAGCTCCTTCTCGGAAAAGTGCTTGCGCGCCTCCTCGTAGACGGCGTCGGGCACATGGCCCTCGGTGACGAGGGTCAACGCCTCGGTCCAGGCGAGCGCCGCGCGCTCGCGCGGGCTGAACACCGGCGCCTCCTCCCAGGCGTTCAAGAGGTGCATCCGCTCGTCGCTCTCGCCCATCTTGCGCGCGTCGTTGGTGTGCATCGCGAGGCAGAAGGCACAGCCGTTGATCTGCGAGGCGCGAATCTTCACGAGTTCGAGCAGCGAGTGCTCCAGCCCGCAATTGGTGACGTAGGCCTGGAACGCCCGCATGTGCTTGTAGCCTTCTGGCGCGATCGTGGGGGGATCGAGACGCTCCTTCATGAGGCTTCTCCGCAGAAAATGTGATGTATCATCTTGGCGCGCGCCCCGGTGAGCGCAAGGCGCAATTGCGGCGAGCACGTCAGGGTTGCCGCGTGAAATGTCACGGTACAATTGCTCTTTCGCGACGTCCGTCGTGCCTTGTGCACGCAACTGCGACGACGGTCACCTAGAAGTTAAGTCAGAGTCGATCAGCTCTTCCCGATCCGCCTCAGCAGATCCGGCAAGGCGCGGATGTCGTAGCCGTCGCCGGCGGCGCGCATCACCAGCTGGTTCACGTCCTTGCCTTGGGCGGCCTGCGTCGCCGCCCACAGGAGATAGCACCGCGTGCCCGAGCGGCAGTGCGCGAGGATCGGCCTCGGACTGCTCTTGAGCGCGCGGGCGAAGGCGTCGACGTCGGCGGCGGTGATCGTGCCGGTCTGCACGGGGAGATAGACATACTGTAGGCCGAGCTTCTCGGCCTGGGCGCGTGCCTCGGATGAGGTGAGCTGGCCCGGCTCCTCGCCGTCGGGACGGTCGTTGATGATGGTCTTCACGCCCTCTTTCGCAAGATCGGCGATGTCCGCCGGCGTTACCTGCGAGGCCACGGCAAAATCCTGCTCGACCACGGTCGCTTTCATGAGAGCCTCCTTGGGGCGTTGCTCAATGTGCCTCTTCCCAATTCTGCGCCGACCCGGTCTCCACGACCAGGGGCACCGAGAGGGAATGGGAGGGACCGACCGCTCCTTCCATCACCTCCTTCACCAGCGCGGCCACCTCGTTGGTCTCTTTGACCGGCACCTCGAACACCAGCTCGTCGTGCACCTGGAGCAGCATGCGCGCCTTGAGTCCGGCCGCTGCAAGCGCGGGCGGTACTCGGGCCATGGCGCGCTTGATGATGTCGGCCGCGGAACCCTGGAGCGGCGCGTTGATGGCCTGGCGCTCCGCGAAATTTCGGCGCGCATAGTTCGAGTCTTTGATGCCGGGGATCGCGCAGCGCCGGCCGAAGATGGTCTCGACATAGCCGCGCTCGCGGCACATCTGCTTCATCCGCTCCATGTAGTCGCGGATGCCCGGAAAGCGCTCGAAGTAGGCTTTGATGTAAGCGGCGGCCTCGGCCTGTGGCACCTGGATCTGGCGGCCGAGCCCGAAGGCGCTGATGCCGTAGATGATTCCGAAATTGATCGCCTTCGCTCGCCTCCGCGTGACCGGGTCCATCTTCTTCATGGGCACGCCGAACACCTCGCTCGCCGTCATGGCGTGGATGTCGTCGCCGCGCTTGAACGCCTCCTTGAGCGCCTCGACTCCCGCGACGTGCGCTGCGAGCCTGAGCTCGATCTGGCTGTAGTCCGCCGACAGCAGCACGTGGCCGGGCGCCGCGACGAAGGCGCGGCGGATCTTGCGTCCCTCCTCGGTGCGCACGGGGATGTTTTGCAGATTGGGCTCGGTCGAGGAGAGCCGACCGGTGACCGCGCCCGCCAGCGAATAGCTGGTGTGGATGCGCCCCGTCTCGGGGTTGATCTGCTCGACCAGCGTGTCGGCGTAGGTGCTCTTGAGCTTCTGCAGCTGCCGCCAGTCGAGCACGCGCTGTGGCAGGGGGTGGTCCTCCGCGAGCTCCTCGAGCACGCTCGCGTCGGTGCCGTAGGCGCCGGTCTTCATCTTCTTGCCGGGCGCCAATTTGAGCTCGTCGAACAGTACCTCGCCCAGCTGCTTGGGCGAGCCGAGGTTGAATTCGTGGCCCGCGAGCTTGTAGATCTCGCGCTCGAGCTCGGCCATGCGGCCCGCGAAATCCGTCGAGAGCTCGTTGAGCCGGGCGCGGTCCACCAGGATGCCCGCCCGCTCCATCTCCGCCACCACCGGCACCAGCGGCCGCTCCACGGTCTCGTAGAAGCTCACCATGTGCTCGGCGACCAGCCTCGGTCGCAGCACGTGGTGGAGGCGGAGCGCGTAGTCCGCCCGCTCCGCCGCGTAGTCGCACGCCTTGTCGAGCGGCACCGCGGCGAAGCCGATCTGGTTCTTGCCGCTGCCCACGAGGTCCTTGAGCTTCGCCATCTCGTGGCCGAAGTGCAGCGGCGCCAGCTCGTCGAGCTCGTGGCCGTGTCGGCCGCCCTCGAGCACGAAGGAGAGCAGCAGCGTATCGTCGACCGGCGCCATGGCGATGCCGTGGCGGCGGAGCACCTCTAGCGCGAACTTGGCGTCGTGACCGGTCTTGAGCGTGCCGGGATCCTCGAGAAGCGGCTTGAGCCGCGCGAGCGCGACCTCGCGCCTGAGTTGCTTCGGTGCGGCGCCGGCGTCCCCGAGGTCGAGGCCCTCGACGAGCGTCTTGTGACCGAGCGGGATGTAGCAGGCGGCGCCGGGCGCGATCCCGAGCGATACGCCCAGGAGCTCCGCGCGCATGGCGTCGCGGGAAGACGTCTCCACGGAGATCGCGACCGATCCCTCCTCGGTGGCGCGTGCGATCCAGCGGTCGAGCGACCCCGTGTCCTGCACGAGTTCGTAGCTTCGCGCCGCCGCCGCAAGCCCTTCGGGGACCGCCACCGTCATCGCACCGTTGGCGCCCGTCGGCTTCGGCTCGGGCGCGGCGGGACGCGCCACCGGCGCCACCGCCCCGTTGCTCATCGCGGCCCTCACCTGGGCGTCGAGGCGGTTCAGCAGCGAGCGGAAATTCTGTGCCTGCAGGAAGGCGCCGAGCTTCTTGGCGTCGAGGGCCTTCACCTCGAGCGCGTCGAGCGGCAGCGGCAGTGCCACGTCGGCGTCGAGCGTGACCAGCTTCTTCGAGATGCGCGCCTGCTCCGCGAACTCGATCAGGTTTTGCCGCCGCTTCGGCTGCTTGATCTCGTCGGCGTGGCTCAGCAGGTTCTCCAGCGTGCCGTAAGCCCCGATGAGCTCCGCCGCGGTCTTGACGCCGATCCCGGGCACACCCGGGACGTTATCGACGCTGTCGCCGATCAGCGCCTGAACCTCGATCACCTTGTCCGGGTCGACGCCGAACTTCTCGCGCACTTCCGGAGCGCCGATCGGCTTGTTCTTGATGGGATCGAGCATCTGCACCTTGTCGGTGACCAGCTGCATCAAGTCCTTGTCGGAGGACACGATCGTGACCGTGGCGCCCGCCCTGACCGCGGCCTTGGCATAGGCCGCGATCAGATCGTCGGCCTCGTAGTCCTCCTGCTCGATGCGCGCGACGTTCATGGCGTCGGTCGCCTCACGCACGAGCTCGAATTGCGGCACCAGGTCCTCGGGCGTGTCCGGGCGGTTGGCTTTGTAGTTTGCGTAGATCTTTTCCCGGAACGTGTGCCGCGATGCATCGAACACCACGGCAATGTGATCGGCGTCGGTCTCTCGCAGCAGCTTCAGGAGCATGTTCGTGAAGCCGAGCACGGCGCCGACGGGCGTGCCGTCAGGCCGCGTCAGCGGCGGCAGCGCGTGATACGCCCGAAAAATATATCCGGAGCCGTCGACCAGGTAGACGTGCTTGAGCTTCGTCAAGGCTTCGACGTGGCCCGCGGGCTGCCGGCGATCGAGCCCGACGCGAGCGGCTGCCCGCGCTTCGATTCATGGACGTAGAGCCGCGAGCAGTAGGGGCACTCGATCCGCCCCTCCGCGGAGAGATTGAGGAACACCCGCGGATGACCCAGTGCGCCGCCTCCGCCGTTGCAGGCGACGACCTCCGTCGACACGTAAATGACTTCGAAAGGTTGCATGAGGCTCAGTTCCCTGGCGGCGTTGACCCCGTCGGCGCGCGGATGATACCCCTTGCCCCCGTACAATCAATGACCAGCTACCCCGTCCGACTGACGCCAGATCGCGGTGCCGCGCTCGAGGCCGAGCCACAGCCGGCGCTTGCGGCGCCCGCAGTCGGCGTGCGTGGCCTCACCAAGATCTATCGCGGCAGCAACCGGCAGCCCGACAAGCTCGCGCTCGACGCGGTCGATCTCGCGATCCCCCGCGGCTCGATCTTCGGCCTGCTCGGTCCCAACGGCGCCGGCAAATCGACGCTGATCAACATCCTCGCGGGCCTGGTGGTGAAAACCGGCGGCCGCGCCGAGATCTGGGGCATCGACATCGACGCGAACCCGCGACAGGCGCGCGCTGCGATCGGCGTGGTGGCGCAGGAGCTCAACATCGACGCTTTCTTCACGCCGCGCGAGCTCCTGGACTTGCAAGCCGGCCTCTACGGTGTGCCGAAGTCGGAACGGCGCACCGACGAGATCCTGGCCGCGCTCAATTTGACGGCGCAGGCCAATGCCTATACGCGCACGCTTTCCGGCGGCATGAAGCGGCGGCTGATGATCGGCAAGGCGATGGTGCATGCGCCGCCCGTGCTGGTGCTCGACGAGCCCACCGCCGGCGTCGACGTTGAGCTCCGCCGCCAGCTCTGGGAGCTCGTGCGCGCGCTCAACGCGGCCGGAACCACCATCCTGCTCACCACGCATTATCTCGAGGAGGCCGAGACGCTCTGCGACCGCATCGCGATCATCGATCGCGGCTCCGTGGTCGCCTGCGATACCACGGCGGCCCTAGTCGGCCGGATAGACGCCAAGACGCTCGCGATCACGCTCGCCGAGCCCGTGATGGTGCTGCCGCCGGGGCTGGTTGCGCTCGGATTGACGCTCGCCGCACCCGATCGGCTCGTTTACCACTACCGCCCGAGCGCCACGACGCTCGCGCCCGTGTTCGCGGCGATCCAGTCCAACGGCCTCACCATCCGCGACGTTCAGAGCGAGGAGACCGATCTCGAGGCGGTGTTCCTCCAGCTGACTGGAAGCGCGGGACGGAAGCGTCCATGAGTGCGCTCAGCCACTGTGCCGCCGCTCTCATCCTGACGCTGCTCGCCGGCTGCATTCTGCCGCAGGCTTCGGTGCCACCGGCGCCGTCCGGAAGCGTCGCGCCGGTGATCACCGACGCGGATTTCGTCGCCGACGATGGCACGGCGCTCCCGCTCAGATCCTGGCTCCCCGACGGAAAGCCTAAGGCGGTCATCCTGGCGCTGCACGGCTTCAACGACTACTCCAACGCCTTCAAGGACTCCGGCGAGGCGTGGGCGACGCACGGCATCGCCACCTTCGCCTACGACCAGCGCGGCTTCGGCGCGGCGCCCGGCGCCGGCCTCTGGGCGGGCGCTTCGAGACTGGCGATCGACGCGGCGGAGGCCACGTCCGCACTGCGCGTCCGCTATCCTGGCGTGCCGATCTACGTGCTCGGCGAAAGCATGGGCGGCGCCGTCGCGGTGGTCGCCGATACCGGCTTCGAGGGCACGCCGCCGCTGAAAGCGGACGGGCTCATCCTGGAGGCGCCGGCAGTCTGGGCCCGCGACGGCATGACTGTCTCCGAGCGGGTCGCCCTCTGGCTCGGCGACCGGGTCCTGCCGGGGCTGAAGGTCTCGGGCCACGGCCTCGGGATCAGGCCCTCGGACAACATCGAGATGCTCAAGGCCCTCGGCCGTGATCCGCTGGTGATCAAGGAGACGCGAATCGCCGCCATCAAGGGTCTGGTCGACCTGATGGACGCCGCGCGCGCGGCGGCGCCCCGGCTGCATGTGCCGCTGCTGTTCCTCTACGGCGATCACGACGAGCTGATCCCGCGCGAGGCGACGCGCGAGTTCCTGAAGGCGCTCCCCGCCGACGGTCCGCGCCGCGTCGCCATCTATCCCAAGGGCTACCACATGCTGCTGCGTGATCTCGAGGCCGAGGTCGTGCGCCGCGATGTCGAGGCCTGGGTCGCCAATCCCGAGGTGGCGCTGCCCTCCGGCGCCGACCGCCACGCCGCGGAGGTCCTGGCGGCGACGCCGTAAGCGCTCACGCCGGCTGCACGATCCCCCGCAGCATCTCCGAGAAATCCCGCGCGAAGCGGCGCGGGTCCATAATCGGACTGTCGACCAGGCGCGGCCGCAGGCTGCGGCGGATCTCGGCGAGGCGCTTGCGATCGGCGGCGAGCTCGGCGGCGAGGCGGACGTAGCCGTCCTCGTCGGGGGCCACCATCTCGGCGAGGCCGGCGTTGGTGAGATGCGTGAGTGAGTGCCGGCCCGCGAAGGTGCGTCCGGGCGTCGTCACCACCGGCACCCCCATCCACATGGCCTCGAGCGTGGTGAGACCGCCGCTGTAGGGCCGGCTGTCGAGGCCGATGTCGATGTCGTTGTAGCGGTTGAGCAGCAGCCAATGGGGCGTCGAGCCCTCGATGACGACGCGCTCCTCGGGGATACCGGCTTCCGTGAAGCGCCGGCGCAAGCGCGCCGCGACGACGGGGTCGTTCAGCTTCTTGTAGACGAGGATTAGGCGCGAGTCCGGCACCGCGTGCAGCACGCGTGCCCAGGTGGAGACCGACAGGGCGCCCGCCTTGCCGACGTTGTGAAAGCCGCCGAAGGTGACATAGCCGTTCCGCTCGGCCGGCAGTGGCCCCACTACCGGCGAATAAGGTGGCGGCTCGTAGCAGACGTAGTCGTTGGGCATGCGGATCACGCGCTCGGTGTAGAACCGCTCGTCGGACTCCGGGATCTGCAGGCGGTCCGCCAGGATGTAGTCCATGGCGCCGACTCCCGTGGTGCCGACGTAGCCGGCCCAGGTCACCTGGATCGGCGCCGCCCGCCGGGCGAAAACGCGGAGCCGGTTACCCTTGGTGTGGCCTGCGAGATCGAACAGCACGTCGACGCTATCGGCACGGATCGACATCAGCAGGCGCTCGTCCGAGAGCATCCGCACGTCCCGCCAGAGGTTGACGTGCTTCTTGATGTCGGCCGACAGGTCGTCTAGCCGCGGGGTCGTGGAGTAGACCAGCGTAGTGAATTCTCGGCGATCGAGATTGCGCAGCAAGCCGCAGACGAAATATCCGACTGGCGCCCGGCAGAGATCGGGCGATACGAAACCCACCCGGATCGGCTCGCCGGGATTGCGCGGGCGCGCCGTCAGGACGGGCGTAGGCTTCGGCGAGTAGCGCTCGTCCCAGTCACGGCTCAGCTCCAGGAGCTTTTCCGGCGTCACCGTGACCCGGTACTGCTCGTTCATCAGCCGGTTGGAATAGGCCTGTGAGTACGTGGGGTCGCGGCGGATCGCCTCCTCGTAGGCCTCGACGCTTGCGTCCGCGTCGCCCTGCTCGATCTGGATCGCGCCCATGTTGTTCCAGATCGCGGCGACCTCCGGGTTGCGTTGGAGCGCCACTTGGAATTTCTCCTTCGCCTCCTCGAGCCGCTCGAGCTCGTAATAGCAGACCCCGACGTTGGAGAGCGCGTCGACGTTGTCGGGCTCGAGCTCGAGGGCGGCCTTGAAGGAGTCGAGCGCCCGCGCCACGCGGTTCAGACTCATCTGGGCTCGGCCGAGCGCGATCCAGGTTCCGGCGCGCCGCTGGTCCATGCTGAGCGTGTGGCGCAGCGTGTTGATGGCTTCCTCGTACCGGCCCAGCGCGATCAGAATCACTCCGAGGTGGTCATGGTATTCGGCGGCGCTGCCGTTGCTGGCGATCGCCTGCTGGATCAGCGAGAGCGCCTCCATATGGCGGCCACCCTGGTGAGCCGCCATGCCCAAGAGGTGCAACGCGTCGGGATTGCGCGGCTGACGGGCCAGGATGAACTTGTAGAGCGCCTCGGCCTCGGCGATCTCGCCGCGGCGATGGTGGGCGATCGCCGTGCCGAGCACTTCTTGGATGGTCGCCATGGCGGCTCTTATAGCCAATGGCGGCGGTCCAAGACCATTGCCAATGGAGACGGCGTCGCTTAGTTGTGGCGCGCCTCGCCATGAAAGTCGCGTTCGTCGACCCCGTCAGCTGGGACTACACGCCCTTTACGCCGCTGGAGCGGCCGCTCGGCGGCAGCCAGTCGGCGATCTGCTATCTGACGCCGGAGTTGGCGGCGCTCGGCCACGAGGTCACCCTCCTCAACCAGGTCTCGAAGCCCGGGATCTATGCTGGCGTGCGGTGCGCGCAGCGGAAGGCGGCCTTGAGCGCGGGCTATCTCAACCAGTTCGACGCGGTGATCGTGGTCAACGGTGCCATGGGCGCGCGGCTTCGCGAGGGCGGGGTGACGGCGCCGCTGATCCTGTGGTCGCAGCAGTCGGTCGACCAGCGAGACGTTCAAGATCTGCGCAAGCCCGAGGAGCGCGCTGCCTGGAACAGCTTCTTTCTGGTGAGCGACTGGCAAGCGGGGGGCTACGCCTCGGAGTTCGGCATTCCGCGCGAGCGCATCGCCGTGCTGCGCAATGCGGCGGGGCCGGTCTTCGAGTCCCTGGAGTCGCGAGCGCCCCCGTTCTTCCGCACCGGCAAGCCGCCGGTGCTGGTCTATACCAGCACGCCCTTTCGCGGCCTGCTCACTCTGCTCGTGGCGTTTCCGATGATCCGCGAGTCGATCCCCGACTGCCGGCTCCGCGTGTTCTCGAGCATGGCGGTCTATCAGCTGAGCCTCGACCGGGAGCCGCTCTATCACTCGCTTTACGCGCTGGCGCGCAGTCTGCCGGGGGTGGACTACGCGGGCTCGGTATCCCAGACGACGCTCGCGGCCGCGCTAGCTGAGGCCGACGTCCTGGCATATCCCAGCACATTCCCCGAGACCTCCTGCATCGTGGCCATGGAGGCGATGGCCGCGGGCTGCCTCGTCTGCACGACCACGCTCGGCGCGCTGCCGGAGACGACCGCCGGATTCGCGTTTCTGATGGACCTGCCGACCGACGTGCTGCAGATGGCCCAGTCCTTCGCGGCTCTGGTGGTCCGGGTGTGTCGGGAGGCCGCGGCGGCGCCCGATCGCTTCGAGGAGGCGATCGCCCGCCAACGCCGCTACGTCCGCGCTAACTATGCCTGGACGGCGCGCGCGCGGGAATGGAACGCGGCCTTGACGCGCGTCCTCGCGGAGAGCCGGACTCCGACATGAAGATCGCCTTCGTCGACGGGATCAACTGGGATTACACCCCGCTCACCCCGTTCGAGCGACCGCTGGGCGGCAGTCAATCCGCCGCGGTCTATCTCGCGCGGGAGCTGGCGGCGCGCGGCCACGCGGTCAGCTACTTCAACAGCACCAGCACCCCCGGCGTATATGCCGGGATCGAGTGCCCGGGCGTCGCCGGCGGGCTCTCCCCGGCCCGCCTCAATGACTGCGATGCGGTGGTGGTCATGAACAGCGCGGTCGGGCAGCGCTTTCGAGCGGCCGGCGTGAGGGTGCCCCTGATCCTCTGGTCGCAGCACGCGACGGACCAGGACGCCGTGAAACCGCTCGCGAGCCCGGAGGAGCGGCTCGCGTGGAGCGGCTTCGTCCTGGTGAGCCAATGGCAGGCGAACGACTACCGCGCCACCTTCGGGATGCTGCCCGAGCGGATCACCGTGCTGCGCAACGCGGCCGCGCCCGCGTTCCGGACGCTCGAGCGCAAGCATCCGCCGTTCTTCCGCACCGGCGCCCCGCCGGTGCTGGCCTATACCAGCACGCCTTTCCGCGGACTTGCGGTGCTGCTCGCGGCGTTCCCGACCATTCGCGCCGCGCTGCCGGAGGCGCGGCTCCGCATCTTCTCGAGCATGGGCGTCTATCAGGTGCCGGAGGCCTCGGACGATTATCGCGTGCTCTACAACCTCGCGGCGGCTTTGCCGGGATCGGAGTACGTGGGCTCGCTGCCGCAGACCGCTCTGGCGGATGCGCTGGCGGAGGTGGATATGCTCGCCTATCCGAACGTGTTCGCCGAGACCTCCTGCATTGCCGCCATGGAGGCGATGGCCGCGGGCTGCCTGATGGCGACGACGAAGCTCGGCGCGCTGCCGGAGACGACGGCCGGGTTTGGATTCCTGATGGATTTCGCGCCCGATCTGGTGGCGATGGCGCGCGAGTTCGCCAAGCTCGTCGTGACCCTGGTGAGGAGCGCGCGGGAGCAGCCCGATCAGTTCGAGGACAGGCTCAACCGCCAGCAGGCCTATGCGCGCATCGCCTACGATTGGGCGACGCGCGCGCAGGAATGGGAGCAGCTGCTCGAGCGCTTCGCGCGCCGGACGTGACCGGCGGCGCGCTCAGCGCACGGCGACGATGACCTCGATCTCCACAGGGATGCCGCCCGGCAGCGAGCTCATGCCGACGGCGGAGCGCGCGTGTCGCCCGCGCTCGCCGAACACCTCGACGAAGAGGTCGGAGCAGCCGTTGATGACCTTCGGGTGATCCTCGAAATCGGGCGCGGCGTTCACCATGCCCAGCACCTTGACGATGTCCTCGACCCGGTCGAGATCGCCGCCGAGCGCGTCTCTCATGGCCGCGATCAGCACGAGGCCGACCTGGCGCGCGTGGCGGTAGCCCTCCTCGACCTTCATGCCCGCGCCGAGCTTGCCCTTGGGCATGCCGTCCGCCGAGTGGGGTCCCTTGCCCGAGAGGTAGAGCAGGTTGCCCACGCGCTTGGCATGTACGTAGCTTCCCATGGGGTTGCCGACCTTGGGGAGCGTGATCTTCAATTCCTTGAGACGTTGCTCGATGCTCATGGGGCGCTTCCTCTCCTTTTGTTGGGTGTGCAAGCTCCGACATCGCGCGAGCATAGCCATGGCGCCGCCCGAGGGGGAGTGCGCCCGCCGCATGGGGGCCCTCCCTTGCGCGCGCCCGTCGCCCCCGACTATGTTGACCGCAGGCCGGACCCGTAGCTCAGCTGGATAGAGCGCTGCCCTCCGAAGGCAGAGGTCGTGAGTTCGAATCTCGCCGGGTCCGCCAGTTCAGCGCGTCTCTACCTTCGGCACTCACCGTCAACATCGCGGCACTCGTCGCCGCAGCACGAGGTAAGTCCCGCATCGATCTCATCGGATGCGCGACACGCCGAGCGTGCCCGCGGCCTCGAGGCCGAGGAGGAGCGCTCGCGTCGCGCGACTTCGCCGCCTGCGCTCGCCGCGCCGCGGTGACCGCGTCAGTTCGTCAACTCTGAACCCAGGGGGATCCCGCCTCCAGATCTGGCGTCAAGGGCTCGCGCCAGCCGGGAGAGCGATCTGCGCGACCGAAAGGATTAGCGAGTCCACGCAAGCCGCTCGGCCCAGATTTCGGCACTCCAGCCACGTACTCAAATCGACAGCCAAAAGCGCGGGCACAAGGACAAGCCCGAGGCAGAACAGCAGCTCACTGCATTTGTGCCGGATGACGCGCCACCGCCAGACGCGTCTCATGCCATTGGCCGAGAACATGCTGCTCCCCGATCCCGCCTGCGCTCATCCTACGCGCGAGTTGGTAGAGCGTTATGTGACTAATGATTTAGAGTTCGCGCTGGCACTCGAGGCGCGAATTGTCCCGGCTTGAGAGGTGCTGACCCAGGGGAACTTCGATGGGCATGTGGAATTCCTGCAGGTTCTTTCCGGCAAGCCCAACTTTCCCGGGAGAGCCGATTACGACCGGTGCCTCAATCGCATCCCGATCAAAGGTCAGCAGTTCCCGACGTCGCCGATCGACCCGCCGATCCCGCGAAACCTCGACCAGATGATCTCGGTGGCGGAGACGCTCGGCAGGGGCTTGGATTACATCCGGGTCGACATGTACAACCTCGACGGCCGGATCGTGTTCGGCGAGTTCACCCACTATCCGACCGCTGGCCTATTCCCGTTCGACCCACCGGAGATCGACGTGCTTTACGGCAGCAAATGGCGGGTGCCGCCGAGCTACGCCTGAGGATCGGAAGAGCGGCCTGATGGCCGACGCCGTGGGCAAGGCGGAGCAGGTCAATGCGGCCGCCCGCCTGGCCACTCGATAGCGCCGTCTACAGCGCCATGCAGAGGCGCAGGGCGTCGTAGACGGCGCTGTGGACGTTGCGGCTGGCGACGGCGTCGCCGATGCGGTGGAGCTCGAAGGCGACGGATGACGGCGGCTTCGGGAGTTGCGGCCGACCGGCCAGGAGCGCCTCGATGTCGGTGACGCCGCCGTTCGCCGAGCGCGAGCGGAGCGACTGGTAGAGGCCGTCGACGGGCACCGTGCCGTGCTCGATCACCACTTGCGCGGCAGCAATCTCGCTCTCCTCGCCGGTGAGCTCGTGGCGGAAGGTGGCGGCGAGCCGGTTGCCGGCGGTGCCGACTTTGATCAGCTGCCGGTCGGTGACCACCTCGACGCGGTTCTGTGCGAAGCGCTTTCGGTAGACGGCGCGCTCGTGATAGCCCATCTCCAGCGCCGCGAGATTGTCGATGGTGACGAATGTCACGCGCGAGCCCCGCTCCGCGAGGTGGAGGGCGCAGGAGACCGCCTCGTGCCGGCCGGTGCCGTCATAGACGATGACCTCGTCCTTCACCCGGCCGGGGTCGTCGAGCACGTCCCAGACGGTCGCACAGTGCTCGTGGCCCGGCAGCCACTCGGTGTCGGGGACGCCGCCGGTCGCAATGATCACGGCATCCGGCTGCTCGCGGAGCACGTCCTCGTCCTCGGCAAAGGCGCCGGTGCGGACGTCGACGCCGAGGCGCTGCAGCTCCGCCTCCCGCCAATCGACGATGGCGATGAGGTCGCGCCGCCAGGTCGCGCGCACCGCGGTCAGCAGCTGGCCGCCGAGCCGGGTGGCGGCCTCGAAGAGCACGACCCTGTGCCCGCGCTCGGCGGAGACGCGGGCGGCCTCGAGCCCGCCGGGTCCGCCGCCGACCACCACCACCTTGCGGCCGGGCGTGGCCGAGCGCGCGACGATCTGCGGCAGGTGCTCCTCGCGGCCCGTGGCGGGGTTGTGGATGCAGCCCACCTTCTTGTACATGCAGTAGGAGGCGCCGACGCAGGGGCGGATGCGGTGCTCCTCGCCGCGGGCGAGCTTGTTGACGATCTGCGGATCGGCGAAGTGCGCGCGTGTCATCGCGACCATGTCGAGCAGGCCCGCCGCGATCGCGTGGCGTGCGGTCGCGATGTCGGGAATGCGCGCGGCGTGGAACACCGGAAGCCTGGTCTCGCGCTTGAAGGCGCCGACCGGCTTGAGAAAGGGCGCGATCGGCTGGGACATGCCGGGCATGTTGTGCTCCGCGAGCGCGAGCTCGGTGTCCATGCGGCCGAAGATGCAGTTGAAGAAATCGATCAGTCCGGAACGCTCGAGGATGCGCGCGATCTTGAGGCACTCCTCGAAGCCGATGCCGTCCGCCGTCCCTTCGTCGACGACGAAGCGGATGCCCACGACCATGCGGTCGCCTGCCTGGCGGCGGATCTCCTCGTGCACCATCAGCGCGAAGCGGGCGCGGTTCTCGGTCGATCCGCCGAATTCGTCGGTGCGCCGGTTGGTCCGCGGCGAGAAGAACTGCCCGAGCAGGTGGCCCCCGGTCAGGGTCTCGAGCCCGTCGAGGCCACCCTCCCGGCACCGGCGCGCGGCCTGGCCGTAGGCCTTCACCACCCGGTCGATGTCCGCGCGGTCCATCTCCTTGGGGATGCTGCGATGCTGAGTCTCGCGCACGCGCGACGGGCCGATCGCCGGCAGCCAGTTCATCGACGCCGCATCCGCGCGCCGGCCGAGGTGCGAGATCTGGCACATGATCGCCGCGCCGTGCCGGTGGATGCGCTCGGAGAAGGCCCGGAAATAGGGGATGATCGCATCGCTCCCCACGTCGATCTGGCCGCCGCCCCAGCTCGAGTCGGCGTCCACCATCGACGAGCCGCCGAACATGGTGAGCGCGAGTCCGCCCTTCGCCTTCTCCTCGTGGTAGCGCTGGTAGCGCTCCTTCGGGAAACCGTTGTCGTCGAGCGTGGAGGCGTGGCTCGTGCTCATGATCCGGTTGCGCAGCCGCAGGCCCTTGATCTCGAGGGGTTGGAGCAGCGGATCGTTGCGCCGCGGCGATGCGGCGCCCGAGGGGCCGGCGGGTTCGATGCTTGCCATGATGGGCCTATCCTGGACGTCGGGGCTCGTATGACACCCTAGCGCAAAATCCGGGAACCGCGACGATCGCGTGGGCGAGCTCCGATGCCATGTCGTCGCAGGCATCCGCGGGAGGCGCGGCGGCCGGCCTCGGTCACCGCGGCTCAGCCGGCGCGAGGCCGCCGCCCAGGAACAACCGCGCGATGCGCGGGTCCGCCAGGATCTCCGACGCCGTCGCCTCGATGCGCGTGCGGCCCTGCTCGAGGACCAGCCCATAGTCCGAGATCTGCAGCGCCTGCTTCGCGTTCTGCTCGATCATCAGGATGGTGACGCCGCCGTCGCGGAGCGCCTTCAGGAGCGCGAAAATCTCCTGCACCATCAGCGGCGAGAGCCCGATCGACGGCTCGTCGATCAGGATCAGCTTGGGATCGAGCAGGAGGCCGCGCGCGATCTCCAGCATCTTCTGCTGACCGCCGGAGAGGGTCGAGGCCTGGCTGTCCGCCCGATCCCGCAGCATCGGGAAGCGCGCCATGATGTCGTCGATGCGCCGTGGCAGGCTCGTCTGATCGGCAAGCGCCACGCCGCCGAATTCCAGGTTGTGCCGCACGCTGAGCTCCGGAAAGATGTTCCGGCCCTGCGGAACGTAGACGACGCCGAGGTCCAGGAGCTGGCGCGGCGAGAAGTTCGTGGCTTGGCGTCCGTCGAGCGCGATCCTGCCGCTGCGCACCGGGAGCACGCCGAAGATCGCCTTGAACATCGTCGACTTGCCGGCGCCGTTGGGCCCGATCACCGTCGTGATGGCGCCCCGCCGGATGCGCGCGGTGAGGCCGTTGAGGATGGTCATCTTGCCGTAGCCCGCGACCACGTCGTCGAGGCGGAGCAGGGGCTCGGCGGCGCTCATCGGCGGGCCCATCAATGACCGAGATAGGCTTCAATGACGGCGGGGTTCCGGCGGATCTCCTCCGGCGCGCCCTCGGCGATGATTCGGCCCTCGGCGAGCACCAGCACCCGCGTGCAGAGCGCCATCACGAACTCCATCTGGTGCTCGATCACCACGAAAGTGGCGTCGCGCTCGGCATGGTAGGCCTCGAGCCGCTCGCGCAGCTGGCCCAGCATGGTCGGGTTGACGCCGCCCGCGGGCTCGTCCAGCAGCACCAGCCGCGGCCCCGCCATGAAGGCCATGGCCACATCCAGCAGCTTCTGCTGGCCGTAGCTGAGCCCAGCCGCCCGCTCGGCCGCGAGATGGGAGAGGCGGAAGAACTCGATCATACGGTCGGCGTCCTCCCCGAGGCCCGCGTCGGCCCGGCCGAAGAGGCGCGAGAGCATGGAGCCTTCATGCTCCTGGCCCGCTAGGATCAGGTTGTCGCGCACCGAGAGCTGCGGGAACACTTGCAGCATCTGGAAGGTTCGACTGACGCCGAGGCGATTGAGGTCGCAGGGCCGCATGCCCGTGGTGCGCCGGCCGTCGATGCGCACGTCGCCGGCGGTCGGCCGCAACTGGCCGAGGACGCAATTGAAGAGCGTGGACTTGCCGGATCCGTTCGGCCCGATGATGCCGAGGATCTCGCCCGCGCGGACCTCGAAGGAGACGCCGTCCACCGCCGTGATGCCCTGGAAGCTCTTGCACAGGCCCGAGACCTCGAGCACCGCGCTCATGGCTCGGTCCGCTCGCCGCCGAGCGGCACCGGCGTCTGGACGGGGCGGCGCCGCATCGCCCGCGATGCCCGCTCGATCAGCCCGAGCACACCCGTCGGGCAGACCGCCATCAGCACCATCACGATGACGGCATATGCGATGAGGTAGTAGCCCTCGGTGATCCGCGTCCATTCCGGCAGCAGGACCGCGATCAGCGCACCCACGAAGGGTCCGAAGAAATAGCCGCTGCCGCCGACGATCACCATCAGCAGCAGGTTCAAGGAGAGGCCGAGCGCAAACGAGTTCGGCTCGATGAATTGCACCAGTGGCGCATAGAGCGCGCCCGAAAGGCCGCCGAGGCCGGCGCCCAGCGCGAAGGCGATCAGCGTGTAGCGGCGCGTGTCGACGCCCAGCGACAGCGCGCGGATCGGGTTCTCCCGCAGGGCCACGAAAGCACGTCCCCAGGGCGAGCGCAGCATCCAGCCGACCGCCGCGGCAATGGTGGCGAGCGACCCCAGGCTGAAGAAATAGAATTGCAGCGGCTTGCCGGTCGACCAGCCGAAGAGGACCGGGCGCGGAATCGCATTGATGCCGTAGATGCCGTTGGTGAGCCACTCCTCGTTCCGCATCACCAGGAACACGAGCGTGGTGAAGGCGAGCGTGACGAAGGCGAGATAGTGGTGCTGCACCCGGAGCGCCGGATAGCCGAGGATCCACCCGATCCCGAAACAGAGCAGGGCGCTGCAGACGAGCGCGGCGGGATAGGGTACGCCGAGCGGCACCAGCAGCGCCACGCAATAGGCGCCGATGCCGACGAAGGCACCCTGCGCGAGCGATATCTGCCCGGCGTAGCCGAGCGTCAGATTGAGGCCGATCGCCGCGACCGCCAGCACCGCCCACATCGACAGCAGGTAGATGCCGTAGGACTTGAGCAGGAACGGCACCGTCACCGCGGCGAGCGCTGCGGCCGCGAGCGCCGCCGCGCCAAATCGGCTCATACCGTCCGCTCCTCGACGCGGCCCAACAGCCCCTGCGGCCGGATCAGGATCACCACGATGAGGATCAGCAGCGGGAAGGCGCCGCGGTACTGCGAGGAAACGTAGGCCGCCGAGAGGTTATCGAGGACGCCCAGGATGACTCCGCCGAGGATCGCGCCGCGCACCTGGTTGAAGCCGCCGATGATGGCCGCGAGGAAGGCGGCGAGGCCCAGCGTCTCGCCATTGGTGAATTTCGCGAGATAGATCGGACTCACCAGGATCGAGGCGATCGCCACCAGCACCGCGTTCAGCAGAAAGGTGTAGAGAACCATCCGCCGCACGGGGATGCCGAGGATGATCGCGAGCGCCGGGTTCTGCGCGGTCGCCTGCATGGAGCGGCCGAGCCGCGTCTTGTTCAGCAAGAGATGCAGAGCCCCGACCGTCGCGATCGCGACGGCGAGCACCGCGAGGCTCTGGGTGGACACCACCGCGCCCAGGATGCGCAGGTCGATCGCGGGCACCAGGGTGGGGAAGGGTTGCGCCTGGGAGGCGTAGAAGTTCTTCACGCTCTCCTTCAGGAACAGCGAGAGCGCAATCGTGGAGATCACCAGCGGCAGCACGCCCTGCTTCAGCATGGGGTCGACGATGACGAGCTTGAACAGCAGGCCGAGGACCAGGACGGACAGCGCAAGGCAGATCAGCGCCGCGAGCCAGAAGGGCGCGCCCAGGTTCATCGCCACCAGGACGAAGAACGCCGGCAGCATTACGAACTCGCCCTGGGCGAAGTTGATGGTCTGCGAGGTCTGCCAGAGGAGGGTGAAGCCGACGGCGATGAGCGCGTAGATCGCTCCGGTGGCGAAGCCCGAGACCAGGAGCTGGATGAGCGATGTCACTGACTGTCCGCACCGGCCTCCGTCCGGCTAGCGCACCGGGCGGAGGCCGTCGATATGCGTCACGAGCCGAGCTTCGGCAGGATCTCCACGATCTTCTGCTTGCCGTTCACGACCTCGCCGAGAAAGCTCTGGCGGTCGATGTCGCCGTTCTTGTCCCAGGTCGCATCCATCAGCATGTTCGGCTCCTGCTGCGTCGTAATGGTGAGGCCGTGGGCCGTCTGGGCAAAGAGCTTGCTGTCGAACTTGCCCATCTTCTCGGTCACGTACTTGATGAAGTAGACGGCCGTATAGCCCTTGATCCCATTGTGGTCGCAGAGATAGTTGAAGCGCGCCTGGAATTTCTTGGAGAACTCCTGTACCGCCGGGATCGGCGCGTCGATGGTGAGGCCGACGTGGCCCCGTATGCCGTTCGCGGCATCCCCCGCGAGCTCGATCACTTTTTGGCTGAGCAGGGTGGTCTCACCGATCAGGGGCTTGTTGAGGCCCTGCTTCTTCGCCTCGATTAGAAAGCGCGCGCTCTCCTCCTCGTTCGTGTAGACGAAGATTGCGTCGGTCTCGAGGCCCTTGAGCTTCACCACGTCGGCGGAGAAGTCGGTCTGGCCAGATTCGGTCGAGACGTCGCCGACGACCTTGATGTTGCGCTCGGCCATGGCCTTCATGAAGGCATCCCGCCCGCCCTTGCCGAAATCGTTGTTGACCCAGAGCATCGCGATCGTCTTGGCCTTGATGCCATCGCGGATGTAATTGGCGATCTTCGGGATGCTCGCCTGCTGACCGAAGGACGTCCGGAACACATAGGGATCGCCCTTCTGCGTGATCGCACCGGCCTCGCCGCCGACGATCTCGGGAATCTCCGCCTGCTGCGTCAGCAGCATGTCCACCAGCACGGAGCCGGAGAACACCGGACCCAGGATCACATACGGATTGTTGTCGAGCACCTTCTGGATCTGCGCACGGGACACGCCGGCATCGCTCTGAGTGTCGAGCACGGGCGTGTCGATTTTCTTGCCGAGGATGCCGCCCTTGGCGTTGATCTCGTCGATTGCCAGCAGCATGCCGTCGCGGAAGTTCGTGCCCGAGACGGCGCCGGCTCCAGAGAGTTCGAGGACGGCGGGTATGTAGACGGTCGATTGCGCCGAGGCGGAGCCGGCCGTGGCAACGCACGCGGCGATCCCAACCACCAACCATCTTAGGCGTTTCATAGGCTTCCTCCATGGGTTATGAGCCCCCGGCCCGTTTCCAGTCGGGCTCCTGGCGTCGCGTCGTTCCGCGGAGCAGGGGCGAGTCGCTACGGCCCGCTCGGACGTTGCTGAAGCCGCTGGCGCGCGTCAATAACAAAGGTGTGCCGGAAGCTTGATCGGATCCTACTTTCCGCCTACCGACCCAGGAAAACCTCGCGGGCCGCCGGCCGCTCGCTTCGGAGGCGATCTTGACCTGGATCAAGGCACCGGCGGCGGTTTGGCGTCTGAATATTTCATGATTGCGTGCTCTTCTTCCCACGCGTCTCATGAGGCCGAAAAATGGTTGCGAACAGAAAGGAAACTCGGATGGCGAGGAACGAGGAGCTCCCACCGCCGGAACTGAACATCAGCGCAGACAAGGTCTGCTTCATCATCCTGAAGGCGCGCGAGTTCGACGCGAAGGTCGATCCGGTGGAGCCCGATCCCGGCTCCAATGCCTCGGATGATGGTGAGCGCGAGATCCTCGAGGACTACGCGGACGATCCGACCCTTGCCGAGCTGCGCTCGATCATCGACGACCTGAACGACGACGAGGTGGTCGATTTGATCGCGCTTGCCTGGGTCGGCCGAGGCGACTACGGCCGCGAAGGGTGGCTCGAGGCGAGGGGGCTTGCCCGCGAGCGTCACAAGCGGCGGTCGGCCGACTACCTCCTGGGCATGCCAGCACTCGGCGATTACCTCGAGGAGGGCCTCGCCACGCTCGGACATTCCTGCGAGGACTTCGGGATGGGCCGACTCTAGTCGGCTGGTCGTGATCGCGCGCGGTCCCGGCGGCGCGCGCGGCAGCTCAGTCGGACGTGAGGCCGACCGCTACCACCACCTCATAAAGCGCGCGCTCGGCGCTTCTGAGTTCTTCGGCGTGTGCGAGCTCGTCGTAGAGCGCCAGCTCCGCGGTCTCGGCCGCGTGGCTCTCGAGCTTGTGGCGCTGATTGGCCTCGAGCGCCAGCGCCCAGCGCCTTGCAGCCGCCAGGATCACTTTCTCAGGCGCGCGGACGCGGCGCACCTCGACGTCGCGCGAGGTCTCGCGGTTCGCAACGCGCGCATGTACATCCAGGGCGTTTGCAGGCATGTCATCGGCCTTTCGAAACGGAACCATGGCGTGGTTCAAGCCGCACGGGCCTAGTGAAGCGAAGCCGCATTCGGGGAGATCAGGGCCTCGACCGCCGCGATCAGCTTGCCGGTCTCGAGCGGCTTCGGGACCGCCGCGTCGGCTCCGAGCTGGGCGGCGATGTCGATGTATTCCGTGTTTCCCACGGAGCCGCGGCCCGACATCGCAATGATCCGCGCATCGGGTCGCTCGCGGCGCATGCTGAGGATGGTCTCGATGCCGTCCTGCACCGGCATGACGATGTCCGTCAGCACCAGGTCGGGCTCGATCCGGCGAAAGGCTGCGAGGCCTTGGGCCCCGTTGCGGGCAAGCGCCACCTGGTACCCATAGGCTTCGAGGAGCGTCTCGAGGCTCTGGCGGATCGTTGGCTCGTCGTCGATCACGAGAACGGTGGGGCACACGGCGCCCGGCGCCGCGTGGGTCCCGCTCGAGCTCATGTTTAGGAGATGGTCGGTCATCGCTCTGCCCCCATGGATACCGCTTGATGTCCCCCGCATCGAAGCACGGGCGGCAGGGCGCGAATATCTCGGAGAACTACGTATCAGTAGAAGTACCTACCGCGCGGAGGGTCCCGCTCAGGGTCCTCCCATCGTGCGCTGGAAGAAATCCGCCATCTCGGAGGCAAGCTCCACGTGGAAGCCCCTGCGGTCGATGCCGGGCGGGTCCGTGCAGAGCTTCGGCGTCTGCCGGGCCAGAGGCTCGGGGCAGGGTGCCAGGTAGACGTAATGGCCGACGCCCGGCACCCGCACATATTCCGGGACACGCGGCAACAGGTCGCGGATACGCTCGCCGGCGTAAGGCCGGACGAGCACCTCGTCCTCGGCGGGATCGTCGATGTGGACGGGAATCCGCACGTTCAAGAGACCATCGCGCGTGAAGAAATAACCGGGTCCGGGCGCCATCAGATAAGCGGCCTTGACGCGGCTGTCCCGGAAGAAGGCGAGACCCGGCCTGACCGCGGGTGGACCCTCGGCGCAGGTCGGGGGCGGGGCGCCGGTGTCCTGGCAATAGGTGCTGAACCGGCCAAAATCGGGCCGGGCACCCGCGAGGGTGAGCGCCGTGTAGCCGCCCAGGGAGAAGCCGGCGACGCCGATGCGGTCACGGTCGACGTGGGCGCCGAACACCTCGTCGTCCAGAACCGCGTCGAGGGCGGCGCGGAGGTCGTACTCCCGGCCCACGAGCACGCGGTCGCTGCGCCAGGCCGCGGGGTCGTGATCGGAATCGCCGGGGTGGGTCACGGTGACCACGATGAAGCCGTGACGCGCGAGATCGGTGGCGAGGTCGTGGTGGCTCAGTCGATGGCCGCCGTCGCCGTGCGACAGCAGGATCAGCGGAAAGCGCCCGTCGGCCGGCGGCGCGTCGCGGAGAGCGTCCACGGTCCAGAACCCGTTCCGGGTCACCCCGGGTGCGCGCCAGGTCGGGTAGAAGATCGCGCCGTTCATGTCGAATTCGGGCTCGAGCGGGTCCTTGAAGGCGACCAGGGTGACGCCTGCGCCGGCGGGCGTGGTGTCATCGCCGGAGAGGAATGCCCGGACCACGCCCTCCCATTTCGCGGTCCATTGGAAGACGCGCGTGCCATATGCTTTGACCGGCGAAGGGTCCGGCACGACGACGAGACGCGCTCGCCCGCCCGCAGCCCGGAAGGCCGCCAGCTCCTCCTCGACATGGGCGAGCGGCGTGAAGGGATCGCCGTCCGCATAGATCCACAGCATCGGAAGTCGGGCGGTGCCCCCGGCATCTGCGAACTCGCCGGTGTTGATCGCGCCGCCATGATAGGTTTCCGGCCACCAGCCGCCGGAGAAGTTGATAACGGCGCTCGCCTTGCCCGGATGCCGCGCGGCATAGAGCACCGACAGCAGGCCGCCGTGCTCCATGCCGGCGAGCACGATGCGGCTCGGGTCGATGTAGGATTGCCCGATAAAATAGTCGACGACCGCGTCGATGTCCTCGACGCCGGAATCGATCTGAACGCGGGGCGACGGCGATTGAAAATCGTCGCTCTCGATCAGCGGCCCGCCCGAGTTTCCGCGGCCCTTGCGCATGGGCACGGCGACGGCATAGCCGAGCGAGAGGAAGTACCGTGCCTGCTCCTCGAACCGGAGCGTGCGCCCGGGGTCGATTCCCGCGGCGGAGCCGTGATTGATGATGACGAGCGGCCGCGGGCCGCCGGGCGGCTTATAGATTGCGGTGCGCAGCGCGATCCGCTGGCCGGCGGCCGCACCGGTTTGCGAGCGCTCGGGAATATCGACCTCACGCCAGAGCGGGTCGGACCGCTCGGTGGCGGTGGCGACGGCGGTCCGGCCGGTGGCGTGGGTCAGGAGCACGTAGCTCCGCCAGTCCGTCGCGTCCGTATCGCGGCCGATCAACCGTCCGTCCGCCGCCAGGGAGAAGTCCGCGATATGGTCGTCGGGCATTTCGAAGATCAGGTGCCCGCTCTCGGTCACGATCGCCGAGACCCGGCGCCAGCCTTGGGTGGTGTGAGCCGTGAGGTCGGCGCCCCAGGCGTAGACGACGGAGGCCGTTCGGTCGGCGCTGATCCGCTCCACGGCGAGCGCCACCGGCAAGGGCCCGCCGTTCCATCGGTCGCCGCCCCAGAGTCCCGCGAGCCCCGCGATGTTGGGCGCGAGCTTGGCGTCCGGCCGCCTCAGCGCCACATCCTCCGGCAGGAGCACGCGGGTGTGCCGGTCTGCGAAGGCGATCGCCCACAATCCAAGCGCGGTCAGCGCCGCCAGCGCACCAGCGCCGATCATGGCTCCGACCCATCCCAGCTTGAGACGCAGGGGTAACGCTCCGCCGTTCGTGCCCAACCATTCTACCACCGCCTGGACCCGCGCGCGTCTCCGCGCCAGACTGCCGGGCTCGCACGTGGGAGTAGCAAGGAAACCCAATGGACCAGGCCAAGCTGCAGCACTTCGTCGACGGCGTGTGGACGAACGAGGTCGTCCCGACCCTCGTCGACTACATCCGGATACCCAACAAGTCGCCCTCCTTCGATCCGGATTGGGCGGCTCACGGCCACATGGACAAAGCGGTGGCGCTATTCGAGGGCTGGGCGCGCAGGAAGATCGCGGGCCTCGAAGGCGCCACGCTCGACGTGGTGCGGCTGCCGAGCCGCACGCCGGTGATCCTGATCGAGGTGCCCGGCACCGCCGGCGGCGACACCGTGCTGCTCTACGGTCATCTCGACAAGCAGCCGGAGATGGCCGGCTGGGACGAGGGCACGGGTCCGTGGACACCCGTGATGAAGGGCGACAAGCTGTTCGGGCGCGGCGGCGCCGACGACGGCTACGCCATGTTCGGCGCGCTCACCGCGATCGCGGCGCTGCATCAGCAGGGCATCCCGCACGCTCGCTGCGTCGTGCTCATCGAGGCCTGCGAGGAGTCCGGCAGCTACGACCTGCCGCACTACGTCGACCACCTCGCGGGCAGGATCGGCAGTCCGTCGCTGGTGGTCTGCCTCGATTCCGGTTGTGGCAACTACGACCAGCTTTGGTTGACTACGTCGCTCCGCGGCATGTACGCGGCCAATCTCACCGTGCGGGTGCTCGACGAGGGCGTGCATTCCGGCGACGCCTCGGGCGTGGTGCCCTCGAGCTTCCGGATCTTCCGCCAGCTGATCTCGCGCCTCGAGAACGAGATGACCGGCGAGATCCACGCCGAGGGTCTGCACGTACAGGTGCCGGCCGAGCGGATCGCGCAGGCCCGCCGAGCCGCCGCGGCGCTCGGCGACCAGGTCTATGCCAAGTTCCCGTTCGCGAAGAGTACGAAGCCCGTCACGGACGACCTCGTCGAGCTGGTGCTGAACCGCACCTGGCGGCCGCAGCTTGCGATCACGGGAATCGAGGGGCTGCCGTCACCCGGCAATGCCGGGAACGTGCTGCTGCCCTACACGACGGCGAAGCTGAGTCTCCGCCTGCCGCCGACCCTCGAGGCCGGCAAGGCCGACGCGATCGTGAAGAAGCTCTTCGAGGAGAAGCCGCCTTACGGCGCCGAGGTCAAGTTCGAGCGCCAGAGCATGGCCACCGGCTGGAACGCGCCCGCGCTCTCGCCCTGGCTCGAGCAGTCGCTCACCCGCGCCTCGGAGGCCGCCTTCGGCAAGCCGCCGGCCTTCATGGGCGAGGGCGGCACCATTCCCTTCATGGCGATGCTCGGCGAGAAATTCCCGAAGTCGCAATTCGTGGTGACGGGCGTGCTGGGTCCGCACTCCAACGCCCACGGTCCCAACGAGTTCCTGCACATCCCGACGGGCCGGCGCGTCACCGCCGTGGTCGCCAACGTGCTCGCCGATCACTACGCGCGGCAACACCGGATGTGAGGCTACTCGCGCCCGAAGGCCTTGCGGAGCTCCGTCTTGGCGCGCGTCAGCACGCGCCTCTGCGCCGCGGGCAGGCTTTTACCGGCGCGGTTGATGTAGAAGGTCAGCATCGACATCGCGGACTGGTAGGCCGTGCCCTTGCGGCGCCGGCTCGCCTCGGCCGAGCGCTTGAGAGAGAGTGCGACCTCGCGCGGGCTCCTCAGGGTGAACACGCCGGCCTCTAGGTCGAGGGAGCGGCTCTCGCGCGTCACCTCGTTCGACCAGTAATGCCTCTTGCTGTCGCGCATCCCGGACGGCGCAATGCGGGCGGTCTCAATGCCCGAGCCGCTTGAAATACTGCACGGCGCGCTCGTGCTTGAGCGCCGCCTCCCGGGTCGGGAAGGTGCCGAGATTGCGGCGCTTGCCGGTCTTCGGGTTGAGCTTGCGCGAGTAGAGCCGGAACTGCCCCGACTTCAGCTTTCGGATCATGGGTCGTGCTCCCTGGCGGGCGAAAACCCAGCGAAGTTGACGACGGGAAGGCTCCCGGAAGCAAGCCCGCAGAGGTCGGCCTTGACGTCCCGGGCCGGACCCAGCATGAGCTGTCCCCGTGACTGCGGTTCGGATCACTGCCGGCGGCTTCGTGCTTCTCGCGCGCTTCGAGACGGCGGCGGCGCCACGCACCTGCGCGCGGTTTCAGAGCCTGCTGCCCTATCGGCAGCGCATCATCCACGTGCGCTGGAGCGGCGAGGCCTGCTGGATTCCCCTGGGCGATCTCGACCTCGGCCTCGGGCCCGAGAACGCGACAAGCTATCCGGCGCCCGGCCAAGTCCTGCTCTATCCCGGCGGCGTCAGCGAGACCGAGATCCTGCTTGCCTACGGCGCGGTCGCCTTCGCGAGCAAAGCGGGCCCGCTCGCGGGCAATCATTTCCTCACCGTGACCCAAGGCCTCGACCAGCTCCGCCCGCTCGGCGAGCGCACGCTCTGGCAGGGCGCGCAGGAGATCGTGTTCGAGGGGGTGTAGCGGATATCGAGAATGAGCGCCGGCTAAAGGAGGTGGCCGCCTTCGCCGTGAGCTAACTCCATTTAGGTAGCTCGACCTTCCAGGTGTGAACCGAGTCCGACGAGGTCGAGTACATCGTCGGGCCGATGGAGACCACCGGTATCGGCGAGTGGCCACCCTCCGGGGCGTCGTCCCATAGGGCAGCATCTGGAAGTACCGGACCGCGACGGGCGACATCGCGTCCTGCCGAGCGCGGTGCTCGGCGAGGGGCGAAAGCATCTGCACCGTCCCATAGATCGTCAACACCGTGACGATGCCGGCCCTGTTGATCTCATCCATCCGTAATCCCTTCAACCAATAACGGTCCCGAAGGACCCTCGACCCATGTTGGGGTCCGAAACCGACGCTTCAAGGATGGACTCGGGCGCGACTCGGGCGTCCCCGGAGATATCTGGTCGATGGGATCGGCATCGGTGCGTCCTTCGACTCGCGATGCTCCGCATCGCGGCTCAGGATGAGGACCAATGGGTGACGGAATTTAGAAAAGCACCTCATCCTGAGCCGGCGCGAAGTGCCGAGTCGAAGGACGCACGACGGCCGACCGAGATCTTCTTATGACCGCAGCACCGTCCCCGCCGCCGCACCCGTGAGCGCGCCGTTCGCGTAGGTCATGGCGCCGTTGACGATCGTGTATTCGATGCCGTGCGAGGGCATCACGATGCGCTTGCCGCCGCCGGGCAGGTCGTAGCGGCGCTCGCCGCGGTTGCCGGAGCCGATGGTGGCGGGATCGAAGATCGTCACGTCCGCGGCGAGGCCGGGCGCGAGGCGGCCGCGGCCCCTGATGCCGAAGAGCGTGGCGGGCTCGGAGGTGAGCCGCTCGACCGCGCGCTCGAGCGTCATCACCTGCCGCTCGCGCACCCAGGTACCCAGCAGATACGTGGGATATCCCGCATCGCAGAGCATGTCCAAGTGCGCGCCGCCGTCGCCGAGTGCGATCAGCACCGACGGATCGTTCAGGATCTCGGTCATCCGGTCGATCCGCGTGTTGTAGGACGACATGGTGAACTCGATCTCGAGATCGTCCTCGAGCGTCAAGTCCAGGAAGGTGTCGACGCCGTCTTTGCCCCGTTCGCGCGCGATCGAGGCGACCGAGCGGTCCTCCAGCGGCTTGAGCGCCGGGCTCTTCGCGCGATAGACGACAATTCGTTCCCAGTTGCCGAAGCCCATGGGCCGCTTCAGCTCCTCGCGGAAGGCATTGCGGAAGGCGGGATCGCGGTAGACGGCGGCTTGTCCCTCCTTCGACTGGTCGACGAACACGCGGTTCCAGCTCGGGTACGAAGCGAAGGAGAAGGGGTTGCGCATGTTGATCTCGCGCGTCAGCGGCAGCGGCGAGGTCTGCGGCCGCGCGCCGCGCCTCAGGAGCGGCGCCGCCTTCGCAAGCGTGTTGCGCACGGCGTCCGGCAGGTCGTCGCGATCGAAGAGCGCGATGAAGGTGACCGGCCGCGTGCTCTCGGTGAGCAGGAAATCCAGGAGCTCGTATTGCTCGTCGTCGAGCACCGAGGTCTGGCGCAGCAGCGCGATCTCGATCGCGCCCTTGCCGCGCTCGCGCAGCACGTGCGAATAGGCCTTGAGCTCGTCGCGGCCGGCGTTGCGGCAGGCGAGCGGCCGGCCCTCGAAGCCCACGTGCTGATTGAGGATGGTGCTGGAGAAGCCGAAGGCGCCGGCGTCGACCGCCTCGGCGAGGAGCGCCGCGATGCGCCGGGTCTCTTCGGGCGTCGCAGCCCGCTCCATGGAGGCCTCGCCCATGACGAAATGCCGGAACGGCGTCAGCGGCGCGATGAATCCGAGGTTGAGGGCCGGCTTGCGGCGTTGAGCGGCATCCAGGAATTCCGGGAAGCTCTCCCAGTCCCAGGTGATTCCCCGGTCGAGGACATCGAACGGGATCCCTTCGACATTGACGAGGTCGCGCATCGCGATCTCGCGCGCCTTGGGAAGGCACGGCGCGATGCCGACGCCGCAGTTCCCCATCACCACGCTGGTGACGCCGTGCCAGGAGGAGGGCGTCACCGCGCCGTCCCAGCAGATCTGCGCGTCGTAATGCGTGTGCGGGTCGATGAAGCCCGGCGACACCACGCAATCGGCCGCGTCGATCGTCTCGCGTGCGGCGGTGCCGCCGAGCTTGCCGATCTCGGCGACCTTGCCGCCGGCGATCGCGACGTCGGCGTGGCGGCCGGGCGCGCCGGTGCCGTCCACCACGAGCCCGTTCTTGATCAGGAGATCCACCGGCATGATCGATCCTCCCTGTCGGCGCTCAGCCCTGCGCGCCCGCGATGTTGCGCCAGAGCCGCGCGGCCTCGTCGAGGGCCGCCTTCGTGAGCGGCCCCTTCTTGGCGCAGGCAATCGCGTTCTCCAGTTGGTCGAGCGTCGAGGTGCCCACCAGCACCGTCGAGATGGCGTCGCTCGCGAAGGCGAAGCGCAGCGCGGCCTCTATCAGGCTGCGGGCGTAGCCGGCGCCAACCAACGCCTGGAAGGCATGCGCTCGCTTAACGTCCGCCGAATAGTCCGGACCCGAGGCGATCGGCTCGACGGACGCCGCGCCGGTCGGATGCCGCGTCTCGAGGCCGCTGAGCGCGCCGCCCGCGAGGATGCGGATGCCGATGGTGCCCATGCCCTTGGCGTGCGCGCGCACCGCGAGCTTCTCGAAATCCTGCGCCGGGAAATTGGTCGGGAGCGCCACGGTGGCGCTGGGATTGAGCAGGTTATGGCAGATCTGCGCAGTGTCGAAGGCGCCGGAATCCACCACTTTCTGCAGCGCGGCCGTGTCGCCGAGCGCGGTGATGCCGAAGAACCGGATCTTGCCTTGCTGACGCAGAGCCTCCAACGCGGGCACGACCTGGTCCAGCACCACCGATGCGTCCAGCGGCCGGTCCGAGCCGCTTCCGGCGATCCGGTTGTGCAGCTGCAGGAGGTCGACATGGTCGCGGCCTAGGCGCGTAAGGCTCTGCTCCAGGGACTGCGCGATGCCGCCGGCGATGTCCTTTTTATGCTCGGGCAGCACCGTGAACTTCGTACTGAGGAAGATCTCGGGCTTGAGGCTCTTGAGGACCCGGCCCAGGTTTTCCTCCGAGGCGCCGTTACCGTAGGCGGCCGCGGTGTCGAAGTAGTTGATGCCGGCCTCCAGCGCTCTCGCGACCGCACGCGCCTGATCGGCGGGAGCGCCGCGCACCATGAGCCCGCCGACGGCGCCGCACCCGAACCCGAGCACCGAGACGGCGACCCCGGTGCGGCCCAAGACCCGCTTTTCCATCGGCCTGGCTCCCTTGCGCCCTCTGGCGCTTATCAATTGGTCCTAGGCTAGCACAGGACACGCGCCGCGGGGCGGTGGCGTCTTGGAGTCATGCCACAATTATGTCTTCTCGAAATCGATCCTTTCGGAGACCGGCAGGCCCTGGAGATGGCGGCGGAGGCAGTCGAGAGCGAGCTCGATGGCGCCGAGACGGACCCAGTCACGGCCCCCGATCACGCGGGCACGGCGGGAAATGCTCTCGCCCGGCGTCGCGATCGCGATGCAGATGGTGCCGCCGAACTCGATGCGGTCGGCCCCCTCGTCGAGATCGACCAGGACCGTGAGCGCATGGCTCGCTCCCGTTGCCGCGCGCAGCGCCCGCGCCGCGGCCTCCGCGGTTTCCTCCGTGATCTCGGCGATCGGCGGCGTGAGGCCGACCGCGGAGCCGAGCTCGGCCAAATCCCGCGAGACCACGCCCCGGCGGAAGACGGTCTCGGCTCCCGCGAGCGGCGCCAGCCGCGCGGCGATCTGGCCGCCCGTGAAGGTCTCGGCGACCGCGAGCGTCGCCGACCGCGCGGTCAAGGCCGACAGCACGGTCCCCTCGAGGGTCTGATCGTCCTCCGCCAGGATGAAATTGCCGAGGCGCTTGCGCACCTCCGCCACCACCGGCGCGAGCTTGCGTTCGACGTCGGCCTTGTCGGTGCCGCGCACGGTGAGCTTGGTCTCGAGCTGCGGATAGTGCGCGCGGAAGCCCAGCTTGACGCTGCGGTCCGGCACCAACTCCTCGAGGCCCACGAGCAGAGCGTCGGCGTGGGATTCGCCGATCCCATAGGAATGGAAGCGCTTCAGGAAAATCGTCGATTGCAGGCCGCTCTTGGCGAGGAGGCGCGGGATCACCTGTTCCTCGAGCATGCGCCGGAGCTCGCGCGGCACGCCCGGCGTGAAGAAGAACCGCGCCTTGCCGATATCGACGGCGAATCCGCAGGCGGTGCCGATGGGGTTGTCGAGGATCTCGGCGGTCGCCGGAAGCATCGCCTGCTTGCGGTTGTTGGGCGGCATGACGCGGCTGCGGCGCGCGAAGTAGGACTCCATCTTCGCGAGCCACTCATCGCTGAGGACGAGGTCGACGCCCGCCGCGCGTGCCGCCACCTCCTGCGAGAGGTCATCCACCGTCGGTCCCAGGCCGCCGTTCACGATCACGGCGTCCGCGCGGCCGGCGGCGAGCCGGAACGCCGCCAGCAGCGTCTCGCGGTCGTCGCCGACCGTGGTGCCCCAGTGCACCGAGAGCCCCGAATCCTCGAGGCGCTGGCTGATGTAGCTGAAGTTGGTGTTGACGATCTTGCCAGTGAGGACTTCGTCGCCGGTGCAAACGATCTCGATCTTCATCGAGCCGCCGGTCTCACGCCACCTGCTGCGCCTGCTCGACCGTCGGCGCGTCACCCGCGACCGTCGTGCGATGCATGTCGCGCACCTTCGTCTCGTCGAAACGCCGCACGCGGTGCATGGTCTGGCGGTTATCCCACATGACGAGATCGTATCGCCGCCATTCGTGCACGTAGACGAACTGCGGCTGGGTCGCGTGCTCCGCGAGGTCGCGGATGAAGGCGCGCGCCTCCGGCACCGGCCAGCCGATGATGCCGCCGATGTGCGAGGAGAGATAAAGCGATTTCCGGCCGGTGACGGGATGCCGCCGCACCAGCCGCTGGCGTACCGGCTTGAACATCAGCCGCTCCTCGGCCGTGAACTCGGTCATGCCGAGCGAGCCTCGCGAATACATGAGCGAGTGCTCGCAGACGAGGTCCTCGATCTCGGCCTTGGTCGAGGCGTCGAGGGCGTCGTAGGCCGCACGCATGTCCGCGAACTCGGTGTTGCCGCCGCTCGCCTCGATGCGGCGTGCCGATAGCAGCGAGTACTTCGCGGGGATCGCGCGGAAGGAGCTGTCGGAATGCCAGAGCCGGTTGGCGAGGTTGAACATGCGCCGGCGGTCGTCGCGCGGCAGCGGTTTGTTGTCTAGACCGAGGTTCGACAGATCGTTCATGCCCGGACCGAGGCGCTTGTCCTCCTGCTTCACCGTGATATGCCCGCCGTAGGAATTCTCGATCTGGCCGAAATTCCGGCTGAACGCGATCTGCTGCTCGTCCGTGATGTCCTGGTCGTGGAACACCAGCACCGCCCAGCGGTCCATCCCCGCCTCGAGCGCCGCGACCTGCTCCTTCGAGAGCGGCTTCGCGAGGTCGCAGCCGGAGACCTCTCCGGCGATGCAGGGCGTGAGCGGACGGATTGCGACGGTCATGGAAAAATGGCCTTCCCGAACGCTACGCCGCCTTGCGCAGCTTCACCAGCTCCTTGAGCGCGTCCTTCCAGGCGTCCTTGGTGAAGCGGATGTCGGCCTCGTCGTGGGCGAGGGAGATGTAGTACTTGGACTCGCCCTTCAGGATGCCGCGCTCGCGCAGCAGCCGGTTGAAGGTGCGCATCGTCTCGGCGTCGCCCTTGAGCGTGTCGCGGTAGTTGCGGACCTCGCTGACGCCGAACACGACGTCGAAGAGCGGCGGCTCGCCCGTTACCACGGCCGGGATGCCGGCGCTCCTCAGGAGCTCCGACAAGGTCCCCATGAGCTCGCGGCCGGTCTTGAAGATGCGCTCATAGGCGCCGGGGCGCTTCAGGATCGCCATGCTGGCAAGGCCGGCGGCCGACGCGATGGGATTGCCCGAGAGCGTGCCGATCTGCACGAGGAAGCCGTCGTCGCCCACCTTGGCGCGGTCGAAATGCGACATGATGTCGTCGCGCCCGGCGAGCGCCGCCAGCGGGAAGCCGCCGCCGATCACCTTGCCGAGCGTGCAGATGTCCGGCGTCACGCCGTAGTACTCCTGGGCGCCGCCGTAGGCGAGGCGGAAGCCGGTCACGACCTCGTCGAAGATCAGGGGGATGCCGTTCTCGGCGGTCATCTTGCGCAACGCCTGCAGGAAGCCGGGCGCCGGCGGGATGATGCGCTGGAAGGGCTCGACGATCACCCCCGCGAGCTCGTCTTTGTGCTCGCGGATCATGCTCTGGACCACCTCGACGTCGTTGAAGGGCGCGATCACCATCTCGTCGCGCACGCTCTGCGGGATGCCCGCTGAATCCGGGATCGCCCGGGGGAAGTTGCCGGGCCGCTTGGGCGCGAGGCTCATGAGCGAGTAGTCGCTCATGCCGTGGTAGCCGCCCTCGAACTTCATGATCTTGTCGCGCTTCCTGAAGGCACGCGCCAGGCGCATGGCGTAGGCGTCGGCCTCGGAGCCGCTGGAGACGAAACGTACCTTCTGGGCGCAGGGCACCGCCTCCACGATCGCCTCGGCCAGCTCGATGCCCTTGCGGTTGTTCGCGAAGAAGGTGGTGCCATGCACCACCTGTTCCTGCACCGCCGCGGTCACCTCGGGATGCGCATGGCCCACCAGCATCGGACCCGAGCCCAGCAGGAAATCCACGTACTCGTTACCGCTCTCGTCCCAGACCCGGCCGCCCCTGCCTTCGCGGATGACGATGTCGCCGGCCATGTTGCCGAAGGTGCCGGCGGGGAGCACCCGCTTGGCGGTTTCGAAAATCTCTCGCTCGACGGGGGTGTGGGTCTGCGCGGTCATAAGATCCTCATGCATTCGCGGGAACCCGATCCTAGCGGAGCCGAACCCAGCTGTCGCCACCGGACTACCAGGGCCAGAGCATCCGAACGGCGGCGGCGCCCATGATGGCCGTGGCGATCCAGCCGAGAAGGACGATCGAGCGCGGTGCCGCGAAGTCGCCCATCACGGCCGGCCTCGAAACCAGCAAGATGATCACGACCATCAGGGGCACGGCCACCAGCCCGTTGATGACGGCGCTCCAGAACAGCGCCTTCATCGGACTGATAGGGGAATACTGAATGACGAGCCCGGCGAGCACACTGATCGCGATGATGCCGTAGAATCCGCGGGCGTCGCGGGCCTTGCGCTCAAGGCCCCACCTCCAGCCCATGGCCTCGGAAAGCGCATAGCCGCCCGAGCCTGCGAGCACCGGCACGCCGATCAAGCCGACACCGAGGATGCCGAGCGCGAAGAGAATGTAGGCGAAATCGCCGGCGAGCGGCCGAAGCGCGCTTGCGGCCTCTGCCGCGGTGTTGATGTCCGTGATCCCCGCCGCATGCAGAGTGACGGCCGTGGCCAAGATGATGACGTACGACGTAAGGTCGGAATAGAACATGCCGCTCCATGTGTCCCAGCCGATGCGGCGGAGCTCGGCCTTGGCCAAGCGCGGATCGCGCACCAGGGGCGCGCTGCCTGGTCGACTCAGCATTTCCTCCACCTCCTCGGAGGCCTGCCAGAAGAAGAGATAGGGGCTGATGGTCGTGCCGAAGACACCGACGATCACCGCGGCGGCGGCGGCATCCGGGGTGAAGCTCGGCCAGACCGTGCGGAGCGCCACCTCGCTCCAGGGGACGTTGACGGTGAACAGGACCGCGGCATAGGCCAGAAGCGACAGCGTCAGCCATTTCAGGAAGAAGACATAGCGGTGATAGGGGACGAACACTTGCAGCAGCAGGGTGAAGAGCACGAAGAACGCCGTCATCAGATGGCGGCCAAAGCCGCTGACGAGCTCCGCGACCTCTCCCATCGCGGCCACGTCCGCGGCGATATTGAGGACATTGGCGATCAGCAACAGGAGCACGACGCCGCGGAGCACCGCCGGCGGGAAGGCGTCTTTGATATTGGCGGCGAGACCTTTGCCGGTGACGCGGCCGATGCGCGCGCACATGGATTGGATCGCGGCCATCAGGGGAAAGGCCAACGGCATCGTCCAGAGCATGTCGAGCCCGAATCGAGCGCCCGCCTGCGAATAGGTGGCGATCCCGCTGGGATCGTCGTCGGCGACGCCGGTGATCAAGCCGGGGCCGACCCGAGACAGCGGGTGCTCTCTCAGGCGGGCCCAGAGGGCCCGAAGCGTGCGCCCGGTCCACGATCTCCTAACGCCGTCTTGGGAGCGCTGCACGTAGCTCGTCCTCCGGTCGATGGCGTGATACTGGAGCCAAACGCGCACCTTTTGCGATAGTTCACGACTGGCCCAGGACAAGGTGCTGCGGCCGATCGGCGATCACACGCTAGGCGGGCGCCCCTCGATTTGACTAGCCCTTGGGGCTTCGGTTCAATCGGCCGCGATTTCAGGTGATCCGACGGAACCCATGCAGAACGGCATTCATTTCATCTCGGGATTGCCCAGGGCGGGCTCGACGCTGCTCGCCGGCATCCTCCGGCAGAACCCGCGCTTCCATGCGGCGATGACCAGCGGCGTGGGATCGCTGATGCTGGCGCTGCTCGGCGAGATGAGCCAGCGGAACGAGTTCGGCGTGTTCTTCAACAACGAGCAGCGCAAGGAAATCCTGCGCGGCGTCTTCCTCGGCTACTACAAGGACATCCATGCGAAGAAGGTGGTGTTCGACACCAACCGCTTCTGGTGCAGCCGGATGGCGCTGGTGGCGGGGCTGTTCCCGAACGCCAAGGTGATCGCGACGGTGCGGCATCTGCCGTGGATCATGGACAGCGTCGAGCGGCTCATGCGCCGCAATACCTTCGAGACCTCGCGGATTTTCAACTACGATCCCGGCGGCACCGTCTACAGCCGGGTGGAGGCAATGGCCTCCGGCGCGGGACTGGTCGGCTTCGCCTGGAACGCGCTCAAGGAGGCCTACTACAGCGACGAGGCCGACCGGCTCATGCTGATCAAGTACGAGACTCTGACCCGCGAGCCCGAGAAGGCGATCAACGCAATCTACGACTTCGTGAACGAGCCGCGCTTCAAGCACGACTTCGACAACGTGCAGTACTCGGAGCCCGAGTTCGACGCGCGGCTGGGCACGCCGGGCCTGCACGACGTGAACCGGCGCGTGACGCCGACCGAGCGCCAGAGCATCCTGCCGCCCGACCTTTTCCGGCGCTACGAGAACGACAGCTTCTGGATGGATCCCGCGCTGAATCTCCGGCGCGTGCGGGTGGTCTGAGATGTCCGTCGAGAGCGCCATCGCGGCCATTCGAGCCAAGGCGGCGCTCGCGCCGAAGCTCGGTCACCGCGTCACCATCGATCTCGGCGCCGACGGCGTCATCCATTGGGACGGGACCCAGGTCCCCGCGGCGATCGGCACCGAGCCCGGCGACAGCGAGACCACGCTGACCCTGAGCCTCGATAACCTGGAGAAGCTGATCGACGGCAGCCTCAATCCGACCTTTGCCTACATGACGGGCAAGCTCAAGGTCGCGGGCTCGCTGGGCGTCGCCCTCAAGATCGCCCAGCTTTTCGAGGACTGAGCGGCCTCGCGTGACACTGGGGTGACAGTCGAGTTTTTCGGCTGGTCGCGTCGCTTTTTGCGCTTCCGTAGCCGCGCGGTCCTGGGCTAAACCACGGCGCGCCTCTCACGCATCACGGCAGGGGACCGATGGCACAGCGCTGGGGACTGCCGGTCGTCGCTTGGCCGATGCGGCTCAGGCCCAATTTCTGGGATTTGGTCGCGCTCCCGCTGGTGATCGGCCTGATCGCGGTCATCGCCTGGGGCAGCAAGCAGATGAGCGTGCCCTATGTCGGCGGCCAGGAGATCGCGATCTCGCTCGATCCATGGAAGCTGCCGGAATACGGGCTCCGGACGGTGATGCGCATGGGGATCGCGCTCCTGGTCTCGCTGATCTTCAGCCTTGCTTACGCCGCCCTCGCCGCCAAGAGCCGGCGCGCCGAGAAGCTGCTGATCCCCGTGCTCGACATCCTGCAATCCGTGCCGATCCTGGGATTCCTCTCGGTCACGGTCACCGGCTTCATCGCGCTGTTTCCCGGCAGCCTGCTCGGTTACGAGTGCGCGGCGATCTTCGCGATCTTCACCTCGCAAGCCTGGAACATGACCTTCAGCCTCTACCAGTCGTTCCTGGGCGTGCCGGGCGACCTGCGCGAGGCCGCGCGTATGTATCACATGTCGCCGTGGGCGAGCTTCTGGCAGCTCGATGTGCCCTATGCCGTCCCGCAGCTCGTCTGGAACATGATGATGTCCATGTCAGGCGGCTGGTTCTTCGTGGTGGCCTCGGAAGCGATCACGGTCGCGGACCAGAACACGACGCTCCCGGGCATCGGCTCCTACATCGCGCTCGCGAGCAAGCAGGGCGACATCATCGCGGTCGGCTGGGCGATCCTGGCCATGCTCGCGTTCATCCTGATCTACGACCAGCTGCTGTTCCGGCCGCTGCTCGCGTGGTCGCAGCGCTTCAAGGTGGAGGCGATCACTGAAGGCGAGGGCGAGCGCGCCTGGTTCCTCACCATGCTGCAGCGCGCTGGGTTCTTCCAGCTGATCGCCTGGATCGGCGACACGGTCGCGGACTTCTTCAGCCGCGCGGCCAAGGCGGCGGCACCCTACCAGGAGAAACCCGAGAAGCCGCCGAGCGCGCTCACCCCCTGGATCGACCGGGCATGGGTAGCGCTTCTCGCCGCGCTCGCGGTCTACCTCATCTATTGGATCTTCACCTTCGTCGCGAGCGAGATCACGCTCGGCGAGATCGGGCGCGTCTTCCTGCTCGGCCTCGCCACATTCTGCCGGGTGAGCGTTTTGATCGCCCTGGCTTCGGTCGTCTGGGTTCCGATCGGGGTCTGGATCGGCCTGCGCCCGCCGGTGGCCCACCGGGCGCAGCCCATCGTGCAGTTTCTGGCTGCATTCCCGGCGAACCTGTTCTTTCCGCCGGTGGTGCTCGCGATCAAGACGTTCCACCTCGACGTCGAGATCTGGCTCAGCGTGCTGATGATCCTGGGGACGCAGTGGTACATCCTGTTCAACGTGATAGCCGGCACGCTCGCGCTGCCGACGGACTATCAATACGTCGCCGGAAATTTCGGCGTCACGCGCTGGCTGTGGTGGCGGCGGCTCATCCTGCCCGGCATCTTCCCGGCCTACATCACCGGCGCGATCACCGCCTCGGGCGGCGCCTGGAACGCCAGCATCGTCTCGGAGGTGGCGCAATGGGGCGACGACAAGTTCGTCGCGACCGGCATCGGAGCCTATATCGCGCAATGGACCGGAACCGATGATACGCAGCGGATCGTACTGGGCGTCGCCATGCTCAGCCTGTTCGTCCTCACGTTCAACCGGCTGTTCTGGCGGCGCCTCTACACGCTTGCCGAAGAGCGGCTGCGCCTCGACTAAGGGAAAGACGTCCACATGGCCGATGCACAGCTGCTGCTCGAGACGAAAGATGTCTGCAAGACCTACCGCACCGCCGACCGCGCGGGGCGCCTCGTGCTCGACCACATCGATTTCACCCTCAAGGAGGGCGAGATCGTCGCGATCCTCGGCAAGTCGGGCTCGGGCAAATCCACGTTCCTGCGGGTGCTCGCGGGATTGACGCCGCAGAGCGAGGGCACCGTCACCTATCGTGGCGCGCCGGTGACGGCGCCGGTGCGCGGGATCGCCATGGTGTTCCAGACCTTCGCGCTCTTCCCCTGGCTCACGGTGCTCGGCAACGTCGAGCTCGGGCTCGAGGCGCAGGGCGTGCCGCGCGACGAGCGGCGCAAGCGCGCAATCGCGGCCATCGACCTGATCGGGCTCGACGGCTACGAGTCCGCCTATCCGAAGGAGCTCTCGGGCGGCATGCGCCAGCGCGTGGGCTTCGCGCGCGCGCTGGTGGTGAACCCGGACGTGCTGCTGCTCGATGAGCCCTTCTCGGCGCTCGACGTGCTGACGGCCGAGACCTTGCGCGGCGACCTCACCGATCTCTGGACCGCCCGGCGCGTGCCGACCAAGGGCATCGTCTTCGTCTCGCACAACATCGAGGAAGCGGTCGAGATGTCGGATCGCGTCCTGGTGTTCTCGAGCGACCCCGGCCGGATCCGCGCGGAGCTGCCCGTGCTGCTGCCGCGGCCGCGCGATCACGCGAATGCCGCCTTCCGCCAGATCGTGGACGAGGTCTACACGCAGATCACCGTCCAGCCGGGCCGCGAGCCCGGCAAGCGGCCCGGCGCGCCCGCGCCGAGCATCGGCATCGCCTACCGCCTGCCGCCGGCGTCGATCCAGCAGCTGATGGCCTTGCTGGACACGCTGACCGCCGCGCCCTTCAACGGGCGCGCCGACCTGCCGCATCTCGCCGAGGAGCTGACGCTCTCGGTCGACGACCTCTTCCCCCTGATCGAGGCATTGCAGCTGATGGGGCTCGCCCAGGTGGGCGGCGGCGACATCGAGGCCGCCGCCCCGGGACGCGCGCTCGCCGAGGCGGACATGCAGAAGCGGAAGCAGATCTTCGGCGAGCACCTGCTGCGCACCGTGCCGCTGATCGCGCACATCCGCCGCGTGCTCGACGAGCGGCCCGGTCACACGGCACCCAGCGGCCGGTTCTTGAGCGAGCTCGAGGACAACCTGAGCGAGGAGGACGCTAGCGAGGTGTTCGAGACCGTGGTCAACTGGGCGCGCTACGCCGAGCTCTTCGCTTACGACTACGACAGCGGCGTCTTGAGCCTCGAGAACCCCGGGGCCTAGACTCCGACCGTGATGCTGAACCCCCGGTCCTGGGGCTTGACCGTGCTGCTGGGCGCGCTTGCCGGCATGACCGCGCTCGCCGTCGATATGAGCCTGCCGTCGCTCCCCACCATCACCAGCAGCTTCAAGACCGATACCCAGGGCGTGCAGCTCACGCTCAGCCTGTTCCTGGTGGGCTACGCGGGGGCGCAGCTGTTCTGCGGCCCGCTCTCCGACCGCTTCGGGCGCCGGCGCGTGCTGGTCGCGGGTCTCGCGATCTACACGGTCGCGGGCTACGCCTGCTCCGTGAGCCAGAGCATCGAGGTACTGGTGGCCTCGCGGCTCGTGCAGGGCTGCGGCGCCTGCGTCGGGCCGGTGCTCGGCCGGGCCGTGGTGCGCGACCACATGACGGGACCGCGCGCGGTGCAGACGCTTTCCTACATCACGCTCACCATGAGCGTCGCACCCCTGGTGGCGCCGGTGATCGGCGGCTTCCTGATCAACCACTTCGGCTGGCGCGCGATCTTCGTGTTCCTCGGCAGCTTCGGCCTGGTGCTGCTGACTGCGACGCTGCTGCTGTTTCCGGAATCGCTCAAGAACCCCGACCCGCACGCGCTGCGCCTCGGCCGCCTGATCGCGAACGCCGGCGCGTTCTTCAGCAACCGCCGTTCGGTCGGCTGCGCGCTCGTCAACGGCTTCGTGTTCGCGGGACTATTCTCGTTCCTCTCGGGCTCGCCCTTCGTGCTGATCGACATCTACGGCGTGCCGGTCGGGCAGTTCGGATTCTATTTCGCGCTGAGCGCGCTCGGCTTGATCTCCGGCGCCTTCCTCAATGGCCGGCTCGCGCATCGCTACGCGAGCGAGCAGGTGATGCGCGGCGGCTTCGCGCTGTTGCTGGCCGCCGCCGCGGTCGTGGTGGGGATCGCCGCCACGCGGATCGGCGGCGCGATCGCGATCATGCTGCCGATCATGGGTTACGTGATGGCGCTGGCGCTGATCCTGCCCAACGCCACCGCGGCGGCGATGGAGCCGCTTCCCCACATGGCGGGGCTCGCGGCCTCGCTCATGGGCGCGATCCAGATGGGCAGTGGCAGCCTCTCGGGCCTCGCCGTCGCCGCGCTCTACGACGGCACGCCCATGCCGATGGCGGGCACCATCGCCGTCATGGCCGTGGGCGCGTGCGCCTCGTATTTTCTGCTGGTGCGACGGGCGGGCGGCGCGACGCACCCGCCGGGCGGCTGACATGGGAGGCATTTGCCCCGCCGGTCCGCCGGTCCGAGCTGAAGGCTGACAGCCGCGTTCCGACGGCTTAATCTCGGGCCCAAGAGCTCGAGAGCCAATCCCGGGAGCGAACGCCCATGTCGAATACCACCCTCTTCCCCGTACCTGAGCCCGTCGCCCGCAACGCCTGGGTCGACGAGGCCGGGTACTTCAAGATGTACGAGGCCTCGCTCGCCGACCCCGACAAGTTCTGGGGCGAGCAGGCGAAGCGCCTCCATTGGATGAAGCCCTTCACCAAGGTGAAGAACACCAGCTTCACCGGCGACGTGCATGTCCGCTGGTTCGAGGACGGCGTGCTCAATGCCTCCCAGAATTGCATCGACCGGCATCTCGCGACCCGCGCCGACCAGACCGCAATCCTCTGGGAGGGCGACAGCCCCAGCGAGCACCGCCACGTCTCCTACGCCGAGCTCCACGAGAACGTCTGCCGGCTCGCGAACGTGCTCAAGAAGCACGGCGTCAAGAAGGGCGACCGGGTCACCATCTATCTGCCGATGATCCCCGAGGCGGCCTTCGCGATGCTGGCCTGCGCGCGGATCGGCGCCATCCATTCCGTGGTGTTCGGCGGCTTCTCGCCGGAGAGCCTGATCGGGCGAATCCAGGACTGCAAGTCGACCGTGCTGATCACCGCCGACGAGGGCCTGCGCGGGGGCCGCCAGGTGCCCCTGAAGGCAAATGCCGACGCGGCGCTGAAGCAGTGTCCCGACGTCAAGACCGTGATCGTCGTGCGCCGCACCGGCGGCGGCATCGAATGGAAGCAAGGCCGCGACCACTGGTACCACGAGGAGCTTTCGAAGGTCGCGAAGGACTGCGCGCCCGAGCCCATGAATGCCGAGGATCCGCTCTTCATCCTCTACACCTCGGGCTCGACCGGTAAGCCCAAGGGCGTGCTGCACACGACGGCGGGCTATCTCCTCTATACCGCGATCACGCACCAGTACGTCTTCGACTATCACGACGGCGATATCTTCTGGTGCACGGCGGACGTGGGCTGGGTCACCGGCCACAGCTACATCGTCTATGGCCCGCTCGCCAACGGCGCCACCACCATGATGTTCGAGGGCGTGCCGAACTATCCGGACCCCTCGCGCTTCTGGCAGGTGGTGGACAAGCACAAGGTCAACATCTTCTACACCGCGCCCACCGCGATCCGCGCGCTGATGCGCGAGGGCGAGGCTTACGTCAAGAAGGCCGCGCGCAAATCGCTGCGGCTCCTCGGCACGGTGGGCGAGCCGATCAATCCCGAGGCGTGGCTCTGGTACCACCGCGTCGTCGGCGAGAGCCGCATTCCGATCGTCGACACCTGGTGGCAGACCGAGACCGGCGGGATCCTGATCACGCCGCTGCCGGGCGCGACGCCCTTGAAGCCGGGCTCGGCGACGCGGCCGTTCTTTGGGATTAAACCGGAGATCGTCGACGGCGAGGGCCGCGTGCTCGAGGGCGCCGCCGAGGGCAACCTCTGCATCGCCGATGCCTGGCCGGGGATGATGCGCACGGTGTTCGGCGACCACAAGCGCTTCGTCGAGACGTATTTCTCGACCTTCAAGGGCAAGTACTTCACCGGCGACGGCGCGCGGCGCGACGAGGACGGCTACTACTGGATCACCGGCCGGGTCGACGACGTCATCAACGTGGCGGGCCACCGGCTCGGCACGGCGGAGGTGGAGAGCGCCCTGGTGGCTCATCCCAAGGTCGCCGAGGCCGCGGTCGTGGGCTATCCCCACGACATCAAGGGCCAGGGCATCTACGCCTATGTGACGCTCAAGGCCGGCCACGAGCCGAGCGAGCCCTTGCGCAAGGAGCTGGTGCAGTGGGTGCGCAAGGAGATCGGCCCGATCGCCACGCCCGACCTGATCCAATGGGCGCCGGGCCTGCCGAAGACGCGGTCCGGCAAGATCATGCGGCGGATCCTGCGCAAGATCGCGGCGAACGAGCAGGGCCAGCTCGGCGACACCAGCACACTCGCCGACCCCGCGGTGGTGAGCGATCTCGTCGAGAACCGGATGAACAGGGGGTAGGACGGCGAGCCGTCAGGCGAGTGTCGACTCAAGAACCCCTCGCCCCCTTGGGGGAGAGGGCGGTGCCGCGGGCGCCGGGCGAGGGGTCGCGGCCGGCAGGCCGATAAGAGACTCCGCTTCTGCGCCGGTCGCTGCTTTGATTTTCGTGACCCGAACGCCCGCCTTTCGGCCGGCGAGATAGGTAGATGAGTCAGCCAAGCCTTCAAGGATTTCGCGTGCGAGCTCGCGTAGCCTCGTAATGACTCTTTCCCGGACCGAGCTAGGCACCGCCGAGATTGACCTTCACTCCACCCAGCCGAGTGAGACCGGGATGACCTATCCGCGTGCGGCTTCAGCACCATAGGCGATCGCTGCCAGCACGTCTTGGTGGGTGAGTTGCTGATATTCCTCGATCAGCTTGACTTCACTCATGCCGCTCGCGAGAAAATCGAGGACGAGTGACACCCAGATCCGCGTACTTTTGATGCACGGCTTAAACTGATGCGCCGCAGCGTGTTCATGTGGCGGAGCCAGCGGTAGCTACATTCAATCCCTTCTGTAGCGAGATGGATAGTTCTGGGCTTTGGAACCAAGATCAATTCATTGCCTCCCTGCCTTGAGTAGCTCGAATTGCATCAAAGGCTCACCTGAGGCACGCTCTGCTCAGGAAGGAGGGGAAGCGCCTACGCATGATCAACCTCTATGTCGGAGTCACGGACTTCGAATGGTTCAAGCGCCTATCGGTAATTCCCAACCTTGCCGAGGTGAATTTCTGGCAGCCGGGCGGCAGGACACACTTTCAGGCGCTACGCCCTGGCGAGCTGTTCCTTTTCAAACTTCATGCGCCGCGGAATTTCATCGTTGGATTCGGTGTATTTGCACATGCGTCAATTCTTCCGGTGTCGCTCGCGTGGGAGGCCTTTGGGACGGCCAACGGAGCATCGTCCCTGACCGAGATGCGCAAACGGATCAGCTTCTATCGGCGCGGGCAGATCGATCCGCGACTGGATTACCCGATCGGATGCCGCATCTTGGAGGAACCAGTCTTCTTACCCGAGACGGAGTGGATACCCATTCCCGCATCGTGGTCGCGAAACATTGTCTCGGGTCGGACATACGATACGAGCACTGAAGATGGCCACCGTCTCTGGTCGGCTATCACGGAGCACATGCCAATGGAGCCGAGTCGCGGCTTGTCCGAGCCGAGGTATGGAGCACCGACTCTCATCTACCCGCGCCTCGGCCAGGGAACCTTCCGCGTGGAGGTGACAGATTTCTATGAGCGCCGGTGTGCTGTGACGGGAGAAAAGACTCTGCCGATTCTCGATGCGGCCCATATCCGGCCGTTTGCTGAAGGAGGCGCTAATGAGGTCTCCAACGGTCTGCTGCTGAGAACCGACATTCACCGGCTGTTTGATCTGGGCTACGTCACAGTGAGCGACGACGGCCGATTCGAGGTTGGACATCGCTTACGCGAAGACTTTGAGAACGGGCGAGACTACTACTCTATGCATGGACATCGAATATTCATGCCGACGGATTCGCAGTATAGGCCAGAAAAGGAGGTGCTCCGCTGGCATCAGACAAATAAGTTTCTTGGGTAAGCGTTTCGGTCGAGCAAAGTCACTCGCATCTTGCCCGTACCGAGCGCGAGTGCACAGAATTGGTCTATGGGGGAGTTCCGCTCATATCGTATCAATGCCTCGAGGCGCGCACCGACGATAGACTGGCTGACGCGCGGCCTGGAGGCCAGTGGCTGTCGGATCATTACGCCGCCTGCTCGCACCGTGGCGCCATTTAAGGTTGTCTTCGAGACGCCAGATGGTGAGCGAATCGGCGCGATTTTTTATCTGTTCACCATCACGTGCGTCCCCACAAGGAATCGGCCGCTCGACGAATGCCGGTTTCAGATCAAATATGGGAACAGGGACGGCCGCCTGCATGAGATATGGCAGGATCCCGTGGGTCTCTACACGACCGTCTTCCTCGGGATCGATCCAGCAACTGGCTGCTTCGTCGCGGCTGATCCTGTTCTCCATGATCCGACGCTGATGTTCATTTCTCTCGAGTTCAAGCAACACCACTACAAGACTATCCAGGAGCGCGGCTGGCACACGTGGGAGCGAGACAGCAAAATCGACTCCGAGGAGCCTACCGAGGTTCTTGTGGGCGGTCGACCGGAGCGCCTGCTCGATCTCGTGCGCTTCGAGCGCGCAGCCAAGGGATTGGATCAGGGCAATCGTCAGCTGCTGGCTGAGCGTCTCAATGAGGTGCCCACGAGACCGTCGCTCCATGAACCTGCACCAGCCGGTTACAAGGTCGATCCGCCACGGCTGCATCGGCTGGCAACTGAGTTCGACATGCATGAGAGCGATATCCTCACGCTCATAGACGAGTCGCCGCGTCTAAAGATGGCCGTTCGAGGATGGGTTGCCGAGGACCATTTGCGCCGGGCACTGGAGCATGTGCCGGGTGTCACCGAGTGCGCGCGGCTGAACCTCGAGGGCAAGCCCGATATTCGCCTACGTTACCGCGGAAGCCGGCCACTTTTCATCGAGTGCAAGAATGTCCTCCGGCACACGACGGCCGACGGTCTTCCACGAGTCGACTTTCAGCGCACAAGGGCCTCGCAAGGAGACCGATGCTCACGGTACTATGCGCCTAACGAGTTTGACGTTCTCGCGGCGTGCCTTCACGCGATCACCGAGAACTGGGAATTCAAATACCGCCTTCCCAAGGAGATGGAGCCGCACCGCACATGCCCAGGAAAGCTCTCAAATATTGTGAGGGTCGACGATCGGTGGGCAGGCGTAGAGAAGGTGCTAGCGGCAGCCGCGGCAGTGACTCCCTGAGCGTCGTTTCTGTTTTCTCGGGCGCGGGCGGAATCGATTACGGATTCGAGGCAGCGGGCTTCCATACTCGGGTGTGTCTGGATTTTGATCCCGAGGCCTGTGCGACGATCCGGGCCAACCGGCCGTGGCCGGTGATTCAGGAGGACATCGCGCACGTATCCTCCACCGATCTCCTAAAGGTCGGCTCACTCAAACCCGGTGAGGTCACGGTGCTGACGGGGGGGCCACCATGCCAGCCGTTCTCGAAGTCCGGCTATTGGTGGCGCGGGCACTCGCTGCGCCTCGATGATCCGCGTGCCGGTACCTTGGGCCACTATCTTGAGATAGTTCGGGATGTGAAGCCGCGTGTGATTCTGTTCGAGAACGTCGACGCCGTTGGATATGACGGCATGGACGAGGGCCTTCAGCTCCTGCTCGATGGCCTTCGCTCCATCAATGCGACTGAGAGGACCGCTTATTTTCCCGTGCACGCTGTGTTGGACGCAGCAAGGTACGGTGTGCCCCAACATCGCAGCCGCTTCTTTCTGATCGCCAGTCGCGATGGGCGCGAGTTCAAGTTTCCCGAGCCAACGCATGGCGAGCCCGATCTTCTCACCCAGGCTACGGGAATGCTTCCGTACTCGACGACATGGGATGCCATCGGAGATCTCGACACGCTCTCGAACGACGAGGGCCTTGCGGTGACCGGAAAATGGGCTGCATTGCTGCCCTCAATTCCCGAGGGCCAGAACTACCTCTGGCACACGCCGCGCGGTGGCGGCGAGCCGCTCTTCGGATGGCGCACTCGGTTTTGGTGCTTCTTGCTCAAGCTCGCCAAGGACCGTCCGTCGTGGACCCTCCAGGCACAACCCGGTCCCGCCACCGGCCCCTTTCATTGGCGCAACCGGAATCTGAGCGCGCGCGAGCTGTGCCGGCTGCAAACTTTTCCGGACGACGTGGCCGTCTCCGGCGACCGCCGCGCCGTGCAAAGGCAGCTCGGAAATGCTGTCCCCAGCCTACTAGCCGAGGTACTGGCTAGGGAGATACGAACTCAGCTCCTTGATCGACCCAATATTAGCCCGCATCCCCGTCTCCTCCCGCCGCATCGCGCGCCTGTGCCGCCTCCGGAGCCCATCGAACGCATGCCTAAGAGCTACCTGGGACTTGTTGGCGAGCATGCCCCTCATCCAGGCACGGGCAAGGGTCCGCGAGCGAGCGCTCGTCAAGCAGTGACATAGATCCCACGGCGGAATGAGCTCGCCCACAGAAACGCGCCCGCTTACTCGCAAGAGCGTCATGGCAAGCATCCGGTCGCGCGACACACGACCCGAGCTTGCGACTCGATCTGCGCTTCATCAACTGGGATATCGGTTCAGAGTGAATGTTAGGACGCTTCCGGGAACACCGGACATCGCGAATCGAAGCAAACATTTTGCGATCTTCGTTCACGGCTGTCTCTGGCACCTACATAAGGGTTGCGCCTTGGCTCGACCGCCAAAGCGGAACACTGGTTACTGGGGGCCGAAGCTGCGCCGAAACGTCCAGCGCGATATCACCAGTCAAAGAGAATTAAAGGCGCTCGGCTACCGCGTGTTCGTCATATGGGAATGCGAGACCGGCGAACCCGAGCTGCTCATGCGCAGGCTTACGTCGTTTCTCGGGAGCGCTCAAAGTTGATAAGGTCTGGCGCGTTTGAAGCCACTGGACCGCCGCAAAGGCGGAGGCTGATCGCGATCCAACGCCATTTCTCGACCTTCAAGGGCAAGTACTTCACCGGCGACGGCGCGCGGCGCGACGAGGACGGCTACTACTGGATCACCGGCCGGGTCGACGACGTCATCAACGTGGCGGGCCACCGGCTCGGCACGGCGGAGGTGGAGAGCGCCCTGGTGGCTCATCCCAAGGTCGCCGAGGCCGCGGTCGTGGGCTATCCCCACGACATCAAGGGCCAGGGCATCTACGCCTATGTGACGCTCAAGGCCGGCCACGAGCCGAGCGAGCCCTTGCGCAAGGAGCTGGTGCAGTGGGTGCGCAAGGAGATCGGCCCGATCGCCACGCCCGACCTGATCCAATGGGCGCCGGGCCTGCCGAAGACGCGGTCCGGCAAGATCATGCGGCGGATCCTGCGCAAGATCGCGGCGAACGAGCAGGGCCAGCTCGGCGACACCAGCACACTCGCCGACCCCGCGGTGGTGAGCGATCTCGTCGAGAACCGGATGAACAGGGGGTAGGACGGCGAGCCGTCAGGCGAGTGTCGACTCAAGAACCCCTCGCCCCCTTGGGGGAGAGGGCGGTGCCGCGGGCGCCGGGCGAGGGGTCGCGGCCGGCAGGCCGATAAGAGAGTCGTTCCGCCGGATAGGGCTTGCAGCCTATCCGTCAGTCGTAGCACGTTTTTGCCGCGATCCGGTCATGGCGCAGTGCTGCAAGCCAAAGGATCTGGGAAGGTGAGCGACCAAGTCAGTTCCGCAGCTTGGATGTCGATGCGGCGGTTGACCTGCTGCCTGCCTTGAATGTTGCAAAGTCGCTGCAGGATTTGAGCCCGCTGAAGACCGTCGGGCTGCATAAGCTCAAGGGGGATCGCAAGGGCCGGTGGGCCATGACCGTGAACGGGCCCTGGCGGATTTGCTTCGAGTTCCGCAAGGGCGATGCCTTCGACGTGGAATTCGTCGACTACCACAGAGGATAGGAAAGTAGGGAAGATGCCTCCTGTTGCTCATCCAGGCCGCCTGCTCCGTCGCGAGATCGCGGCGCGCAACCTCAGCGCGAGCCGACTGGCCCTCGACCTCGGCGTACCCTCCGGCCGCATCACGGACATTCTGAACGGCCGCCGCTCCATCACGGCCGACACCGCCGTCCGCCTCGGCAGATATTTCGGCAACAGTGCGCAATTCTGGCTCGATCTCCAGAGCCAATACGACATCTCCACGGTCGAGCGCGAGCGCGGCCCGGAGATCGTGCGACGCGTCCGGCCAGCGGACGCAGCGTAGGCGAAATGCTGCGGTCAGGGAAAAGCGAGCCAAGCCCGGCAACGCCGCTTGAGAGGAACCCAGCCATGTTTCACCGCTTCGCCGCGGCACTCGCGCTGCTGCTGGCACTCGGTGGCCAGGCGGCTGCCGCGGGACCTGCAGAACGCCGAGGCGCTGGGGCGGATTTGACGCCCTCACCCTCCCACTGCTTCGCAGTGGGCCCCTCCCTCTCCCGCTCTGCGGGCGAGGGGCGAGAGCATGTCCCGATTAAGCTGAATCGGGACATGCTCTCGATTCTTTGGTTTGGTCGCATTTCCTACGCCGAACCGGCATCCACTTCGGCGGGAAATGCTCTAGCAAGCGTCGCGCTGATGAGAGAGACAAGCCCCTCTCCCACAGGTAGGGACCCGGCGCGTGAGCGCTGGGAGGGTGAGGGGGCGCCGCGGAGTTAAGCCGCCGGCTGGGCGCGTCGGTGGCGCTCGGCGGCGCGGCGGCGGCAAGCGGCGCCGAAGGCCTCGAAGAGATTGCAGGCGAAGGGCACCTCGGCGCAGCGGAACTCCGGGTGCCACTGCACGCCCACCACGAAGCTCTTGCCCGGCAGCGTCACGCCCTCGATCTGGCCGTCGGGCGCCACCGCCTCGACAACGAGACCCTTGGCGGGCTGGTCGATGCCCTGCTGATGGAGCGAGTTCACCATGAGCTCCGTCCCGCCCGCCCAGGCGGCGAAGCGGCCGCCGGGCGTCAGCGCCACGGAGTGCGCCGTGTGCGAATATTTCTCGGCGAAGGTGCCGTTGCGCGGCGAACGGTGGTCGATCCGGCCGGGCACATGCTGCACCTGCTGGAAGAGCGTGCCGCCGAGCGCCGCGTTCAATTCCTGGATACCGCGGCAGATCGCGATGATCGGCAGGTCCGCGGCCACGGCCGCACGGATCAATGGCAGGGTCACGGCGTCGCGCGCGGGATCATGCGCGAGGTCCGGCACCTTCTCGTGGCCGTAGTGATGGGGCTCGACGTTGGAGCGGCTTCCCGTCAGCAGGAGGCCGTCGAAGCGCGTCAGGATCTCGTCGGGCGTCAGGTGCTCGGCGAAGGCCGGGATAAGGAACGGCACCGCGCCCGCGCGCTCGGCGACGACGGTTATGTATTTCTCGGCGACCTGGTGCACGAGGTGGTCGCCCTCGCGGCGCGTGCAGCAGGGGATCGCCACGGCGGGCCGCGGGAAGGCACCGGTGTCAGTCGGCATGGGGTTTCGGATCGCTGAAGCGGGGCAAAGCGGCGCCCGGATGGTTGGGATCGGCGCCACGATGCGGCAAGATCGGCGCCGATGCAAGAATTGGCGGCCACGCTTCTCGCCTACAAGGGCATAGCTGTCCTGCTCTGGCTCGCGGTGCTGTTCGCGGCCGAGCGGGCCTGGCCCGCGGCGCCATTTCCTCATGCTGCGGTGCGGTCGCGGCCGCGGCTCCTGCGAAACGGCGTGCTCTGGGGCATTAACGCCGTGTTATCCGTGACGCTGGTGGTGCCCGCAACGGCCTGGGCCGCGGCCGCCGCGCCGCAGTGGCGGCCCCTCTGGTGGTCGGGGCCCGGCGGGCTCGTCCTCGATCTCGTCATCCTCGACGGGCTCATCTACGGATGGCACCGCGCCAATCACGTTGTGCCGTTCCTGTGGCGCTTCCATAGCGTGCATCACCTCGACCGCGTCCTCGACACCACGACCGCGCTCCGCTTCCACTTTGGCGAGGTGGCGCTCTCGGCGCTGGCGCGCGCCGTGGTGGTGCTGGCGCTCGCGGTGCCGCTGGTCTCGGTCGTGGTTTTCGAGACGGTGCTGCTGATCGCCACCATCTTCCACCACTCGAACCTGCGCCTGCCCCCGGCGCTCGAGCGCGCGCTCTCCCGCGCGATTGTCACTCCGTCGATCCACTGGGTGCACCACCACCGCACCCGCGCCGACACGGATTCGAACTACTCCACGGTGCTCAGCATCTGGGACCCGCTCTTCCGCTCGCGCTCGCCGACGCGCCGCACGCCCGATCTCGAGATCGGCGTCGAGGGGCGCGAGGAATTGCCGGTGCTCGGCCTGGTGGCGGCGCCGTTCCGGTGAGGGACCGGGGACTGCGTCGCTGACAGCTCACCCCGCATACGTCACCGGCAGCGCGGTCGTGTACTTGATCCGCTCCATCGCGAAGGCGGAGCTCACGTCGTAGAGGTCGGCGACGCGGATGAGGCGCTTGTAGACGGCGTCATAGGCCGCGATGTCCGGCACCACCACGCGCAGCAGGTAATCGACCGCGCCGCTCATGCGGTAGAACTCGACCACCTCGGGGATCTCCGATACCGCCCGGCAGAACTTCTCGGCCCATTCCATGTTGTGCTGGTTGGTGCGGACGCTCACGAAGACCGTGACGCCGACGTTGAGCTTCTCGGCGTCGAGCAGCGCCACGCGGCTCCGGATGACGCCCTGCTCCTCGAGCTTCTGAATGCGCCGCCAGCAGGGCGAGGTCGAGAGCCCCACGCGCTCCGCGATCTCCGCGACGGGTGTGCTGGCATTCTCCTGTAGGCAGGTCAGGATTTTTCGATCGAAATCGTCCAGAGGCATGGAATTCCCCAATTTGCGCTATTTGGGCATATATTGCTTATATTTCGGGCAACTGCGGCAAATTAGCAAACAAATTTCCTCTGCGCCCGGTTAGGAATTGTCGCCATTGCGCCCTGGGGGGAAACGCCATGCCTCGCCTGTCGTTCACAGAGCACCCGGCCTCGGTCGGTGAGACCTACGGCGAGCACATGGCCTCGGCCTGGAGCTTTTCGGCGCGCATGGCGGTGGGCGCGCTCGCCTGTTTCGTCCATGGACTCTTTCCCTTCCTCTTCACCCGCACCGGCTCCGGCATCATCGCTGAACTCCACAGCCGGATGATCCTCAACCGCACGCGCCAGCGCGCGCCCCATGCTGTCGGCTCGCTCGAGAGCGCGGCGCTTTAGCCTCCCAAGATCGAATTTGCCTCGCTAGACTCCACCTGCGCCGCCAGTCGCGGCGCAGGAGGAAATGACCATGACCGAGCCGCTCTGGCAGCCGAGCGCCGAGCAGATCGCCGCCGCCAACCTGACCCGCTTCATGAATGAGGCGGGCCGGCACTGGAAGCGCTCGATCAAGAACTTCGAGGAGCTGCGTCGCTGGTCGGTCGACCATCGCGAGGAGTTCTGGATGTCAGTCTGGGATTTCTGCGGCGTCGTGGCCGAGACTCGCGGCGAGCGCGTCCTGGTCGATGGCGACAAGATGCCGGGCGCGAAATTCTTCCCGGACGCGCGCCTCAACTTCGCCGAGAACCTGCTGAGGAAGCGCGACCAGAGCGATGCCATAGTGTTCTGGGCCGAGGACAAGGTCAGGCGGCGCCTCTCGCACGCTCAGCTCTACGACGCGGTGTCGCAGATGGCGCAGGCGCTCAAAGCCGACGGCGTCGCGGTCGGCGACCGGGTGGCGGGCTACATGCCGAACATGCCGGAGACCGTGATCGCGATGCTGGCGACCGCGAGCCTCGGCGCCACCTGGTCCTCGTGCTCGCCGGATTTCGGCGTCAAGGGCGTGCTCGACCGCTTCGGTCAGATCGAGCCCAAGGTGCTCGTACTCGCGGACGGCTATTTCTACAACGGCAAGGCCTTCGACTGCCTCGACAAGGCCCGCGAGACCCTGCTGCAGTTGCCGAGCGTGAAGCGCGTCGTCGTGGCGCCGCTGACCCGCGACAACCCCACGCTGAGCGGGCTCAGGAACGCCACACTGCTGCCGGCCTACCTCGCGCCGCACCGGCCCGGACCGATCGCCTTTGCGCGGCTGCCCTTCGATCACCCGCTCTACATCATGTATTCCTCAGGCACGACGGGCGTGCCGAAGTGCATCGTGCACGGCGCCGGCGGCACGCTGCTGCAGCATCTGAAGGAGCACGTGCTCCATTGCGACGAGCGGCCGGGCGACCGCGTCTTCTATTTCACCACCTGCGGCTGGATGATGTGGAACTGGCTGGTCTCGGCGCTCGCCGCGGGCTCGACGCTCCTGCTCTACGACGGATCGCCGTTTCACCCCAGTGGCAATATCCTTTACGACTACGCGGACGCCGAGGGCATGACGCTTTTCGGCACCTCCGCCAAGTACATCGACGCCTGTAGCAAGGCGAACCTCGAGCCGCGCCGCACCCACAAGCTCTCGACCGTCCGGCTCATGACCTCGACGGGCTCGCCGCTGGCGCCCGAGAGCTTCGACTACGTCTACCGGAAGATAAAGCCGGATCTCTGCCTCTCTTCGATCTCCGGCGGCACCGACATCGTCTCCTGCTTCGTGCTGGGCAATCCCATCGGTCCGGTCTGGCGCGGCGAGATCCAGACGCGGGGCCTGGGGCTCGCGGTCGACGTCTATGACGACAGCGGCAAGCCCGCTCCGGTCGGCGAGAAGGGCGAGCTCGTGTGCACCAAGCCCTTCCCCTGCATGCCCATCGGTTTCTGGAACGACCCCAAGGGTGAGCGCTATCACGCCGCCTATTTTGCGCGCTTCCCGAACACCTGGTGCCACGGTGACTACGCCGCGCTCACCGAGCACGGCGGCGTCGTGATCTACGGCCGCTCCGACGCGGTCCTCAACCCAGGAGGCGTGCGCATCGGTACCGCCGAGATCTATCGCCAGGTCGAGCAGGTGCCGGAGGTGCTGGAGGCGCTGGTGATCGGCCAGGACTGGGACAACGACGTGCGCGTGGTGCTGTTCGTGAAGCTGAGGGAGGGGCTGGTGCTGGAGGATTCCATCGTGGCCAAGATCAAGAAACAGATCCGCGACAACGCGACGCCGCGTCACGTGCCCGCGAAGATCGTCCAGGTCGCTGACATCCCCCGCACCAAGAGCGGGAAGATCGTCGAGCTCGCGGTGCGCGACGTCGTGCACGGCCGCGCGGTCAAGAACATCGAGGCTCTCGCCAACCCTGAGGCCCTCGCTCTCTACAAGGACCTGCCGCAGCTCAAGGTGTGATGGCTGGCGCTGCATTTCGGTGCGCCCTTCGACACGCATCCTTCGCGCCGCTCAGGGCGCGCGCTCAGGGCGAGGAGACTTTTCCATATGACATCAAGAACAGAGCCTCATCCTGAGCGCACTCGCGCAAGCGAGTGTGTCGAAGGAAGCAGGATGTCGATCCCGCGCTAGCCGACGCATGGTCTCCCTTCCCGTCATCGCGCGCCGCTTCGATGCACTGCCGCCGATCACGCGCGCGGCGACCTGGGTCGTGGCGGCGGGTTTCTCTGCGACGATCATGAACGTGATCGTCCGCGAAGCGGCCAAGGAGCTACATCCCTTCGAGATCACGTTCTTCCGCTGCCTATTCGGCCTCGCGGCGCTGCTGCCGTGGATCTTGAGCATGGGGCCGGGCGTGCTCAAGACCCGGAAGAAGCTCTACTATACGCTGCGCGGCTCCGTAAGCCTGGTCTCGATGCTCGCCTGGTTCTACGGCATCACGCTGGTGCCGCTCGCGACTGCGACCGCCCTCAACTTTACGTCGCCGCTCTTTTCGACCCTGGGCGCCGCGCTGATACTCGGCGAAAGCGTGCGGTTGCGCCGCTGGTCGGCGCTGGTCGTGGGCTTCATCGGCGTGCTTGTGATCTTGCGGCCGGGCGCCGGATCGATCGATTTCTATGCGCTGGTGATCGTGTTCTCCGCCATGACCGGCGGAATGAACGTGGTGACGGTCAAGTTCCTGGCGCGCACGGAGTCGCCGACCTCGATCGTTACATATCTCATGCTGTTCCTGACGCCGCTTTCGCTCATCCCGGCGCTCTTCGTGTGGCAATGGCCGTCGCTCGTCGCCCTCGCCTGGCTCGTGCTGCTGGGTGGGCTTGGCACGATCTCTCACCTCACGATGGTGCGCGGATACGGCCTCGTGGATGCGAGCGCGTGTGCGCCGTTCGAGTTCCTGCGCCTGCCCTTCGCGGCCTTCCTCGGCTATGCGCTCTTTGCGGAAGTGACGGACCTCTGGACCTGGGTGGGCGCCACGGCGATCGCGGCGTCGTCGATCTATGTGGCGCGGCGCGAGGCGCAGCTCGCGCAGGCTCGCGCGCCGGCGCCGCCGCCCGCCGCAACCATGAGCGCGCGGGAGCCCATGCCGCGCGCCTGATCCGCTCGCGCGGTTCCCGGCGATCTGCTATTCGTCGCCGGCCATTCAGCAAGGGAGACGATGATGAAGCTCGGCGGACATGCGGCGCTGGTCACGGGCGGAGCCTCGGGATTGGGTGCGGCGACGGCGCGGGCGCTCGCCAAGGCCGGCGCCAAGGTTGCGGTACTCGATGTCAACGCCGAGCTGGCGGCGAGCGTGGCCAGGGAGATCGGCGGCCTCGCGGTCGCCTGCGACGTCGCCGACGCCAAGAGCGCAGAGGCCGCCGTCGCCAGGGCGAAGGCTGCCCACGGCGCCGCCCGCGTGCTGATCAATTGCGCGGGCATCGGTCCCGCCCAGCGCATCGTCGGCCGCGAGGGCCCGATGCCGCTCGAGGCCTTCAAGCGCGTCATCGACATCAACCTGATCGGCAGCTTCAACCTGATGCGGCTCGCAGCCGCCGATATGAGCGCGCTGCCGCCGCTCGAGGACGGCGAGCGCGGCGTCATAGTCTCGACCGCCTCTGTCGCGGCCTACGAAGGCCAGATCGGCCAGGCCGCCTACTCAGCGTCCAAGGGCGGCATCGTGGCGCTCACGCTGCCGGCGGCGCGCGAGTTCGCGCGCAGCGGCATCCGCGTAAATGCAATCGCGCCCGGCCTCTTCGCCACACCCCTGTTGCTCGGCATGCCGCAGAACGTGCAAGAGAGCCTCGCCGCCAGCGTCCCGTTCCCGACCCGCTTCGGCAAGCCAGAGGAATACGCGGGCCTGGTGCTGCACATCATCGAGAACGCCATGATTAACGGGGAGGTGATCCGGCTCGATGGCGCGATCCGGATGCAGCCGAAGTAGGGGACCGGCGGTCGCGGATTTAGGGCCTCGTCTGCAGCCCCGCCGCTTGGGCGGCGAGTTCCGACGAGGTCGTGGGTGCGCTCAGACTGACGCCCAGCAGGCTGTTCACGCCGACCACCGACGCGGTCGAGATCGACTTGTTGGCGGCGTTCGCGAGCGCTTGGGCCGCATTCGCTTGGGCGGTCGCCTGAGCCTGCTCGGCGGCGGCGAGCGCTGACTGCGTCGTCGGATTGGGATTGGCGTTGAAAGCTGCTTGCGCCGAGGCGAGGTTGGCGTTGGCCGCATTCAGCGCGGAGACCGACTCCTTGTAGGCTGCGATCTTGCCTACCCGCGAGCTCGGCGAGGCGTGTGCGAGCGCATTCGGCGAGGCATGAGCCGCGTTGAGCGCGCCCAATGCCGAGGCGGTCGAGCCTTTGGATCTTTTCGACGCGACGCTCTTCGGCGACCCTCTGCCCGTCAAGCCTTTGGCCCCGGACGAGCTCTTGCCGCCCTTCGTCCCGGCGCTCTTGCCGGCGTGACCGAGATCGACACTGGTGCCGGCGGATGCCGCGGCCCCAGAGCCGATGGCGCCGCCTGCGCCGACCGATGCTCCACCGCCGTTGCCGTGACCGCCACCATTGCCGTTTCCATTGCCTCCGCCGTTACCGCCGCCCCCGCCCCCTCCACCTCCGCCTCCGCCACCCCCGCCATGAGGCCATGCGGTCTGGGCGCCGAAGGGCGCGAACGGAAGCAGCGCCATACCCGTGGAGAGCGCGGCAGCGAGCAAGAGAGTCGTGAGAGAGCGGGCCAGAAACGACATGAGGAACCTCGCAGGCGGCAAACGGACTCCTAGTATCGAATGAGGCGCAGACGCGGCCAACTTTCAAACGCGAACGGCGTGTCAAATCTTGGCTGGCGCCGGGTTCGCCGCTGCGGCGCAGGACGGCGGGCGAGCTTTCTCGAATCCAGCAGACGCCCTGCCGGCGGTCGCGCTCCGGAGCGATCTTGTCGACGGCGCGGACAAGCGCGCTGTCGAGAGCGCTCACTCCCTCGAGGTCATGGGTGGTCAGGATGAGCTGGACGCGATTGCCGACGTTGAACCACTCGCGGTGGTGGTTCATCTTCTCTCTGAGCAGAACCGCCTCGCCCATGAAGCCCCAGACCTCGCGGAAGGACCCGGAATGGTAGGCCTTGCGCATCGCGTCGTGGTCTCCGACCTCGTTCCAGTACGGCTTGCCGCGCCATGGCGATGAGAGACTCGCACCCTTTCAGCGTGCCGCCGACGCTTGCCTATATCGAGGCGCTGGCGGAGCGCGCGATGAGCACCATTCCCGCTGAGCTCAAGCGGCATCTCGGCAACGTGGTGATCCGCGTCGACGAGTTTCCCGACGAGGAGGTCGAGGAGGAGATGGGCCTCGAGAGCCCGTTTGACATCCTCGGCCTCTATCGCGGCGTGTCGCTCCCGCACAAGAGCGTCAGCAGCACGCGCGCCGACGCTGACATGGTGTTCCTCTTCCGCCGGCCGATTCTCGACTATTGGTGCGAGACCGGCGAGGACCTCTACCGGGTGGTGCGACACGTGCTGATCCACGAGATCGGCCACCACTTCGGCTTCTCCGACGACGACATGGAGCGTCTCGAGACAGAAACGTGAGCCTACACCAGCGCTCGCACCCTTCGCCGCAGCTCCGGGAGGAGCTCGCGCTCGAACCAGGGATGGTGCTGGAGCCATGCGGTGTTCCGCCAGCTCGGATGCGGCAGCGCGAAGTAGCGCGGCAGATGCTCGCGCCAGGCCCGGACGGTCTCGGTCATGGTGCGGCGCACGGCCTCATGCAGGTAATAGTCGATCGCATAGGAGCCGACGAGCAACGTGAGCTCGATATTCGGCAGCCGCGCGAGGATCGGCTCGTGCCAGCGCGGCGCGCATTCCCGGCGCGGCGGCAGGTCGCCGCCCTTCGCGTCGACGCCGGGATAGCAGAAGGCCATGCCGACGATGGCGACCCGCGTCTCGTCATAGAACGTCTTGCGCGAGATGCCGAGCCAGTCGCGCAGGCGATCGCCGCTGCGGTCGTTGAAGGAGAGGCCGGTCATGTGGACGCGGGTGCCCGGCGCCTGGCTCACTATCAGCAGCCGCGCGCTCGCGGCGCCGCGCACGATCGGCCGCGGTCCCAGCGGCAGATGTTTTGCGCATATAGTGCAGGCGCGCACCTCCGCGTAGAGTGCATCGAGCGCCGCTTGCGGCGGCGTCGGCTCAGCTTGCGCCGGCGAGAAGGCGGCGGACATAGAGGGGCACGATCTCGGTGGCGGGCCCGTAGTGGCGCTCCTCGAAGAGCGAGGCACCTTCGGAGGGCTCGAGATTGAGCTCCACCGTGCGTGCACCCGCGCCGTGGCGCGCCTCCTGCACGAAGCCGGCGGCGGGATAGACGTTACCGGAGGTGCCGATCGAGATGAAAAGGCCGCAGCGGCCGAGCGCCTCGTAGATCCGGTCCATCTCCAGCGGCATCTCGCCGAACCACACCACGTGCGGCCTAAGCCCGTGCGCCTCGCCGCAGCGTGCGCAGACCAGATCGACGCTGAGATCCTCGTGCTCGGCATCGAGCGCGCCGCAATGGGCGCAGCGTGTCCGAAGCAGCTCGCCGTGCATGTGAATGAGATTTCGGCTGCCGGCGCGTTCGTGGAGATCGTCGATGTTCTGCGTCACCAGCGTCACCTCGCCCGGCCAGCACCGCTCGAGCTCGGCGAGCGCGCGATGCGCCGCGTTCGGCTGCACGTTCGGATTGCGCAAGCCGCGCCTCCGCGCGTTATAGAACTCGTGGACGCGCGCAGGATCGCGCTCGAAGGCATCGGGCGTCGCGACGTCCTCGATCCGCACCTTGGACCAGAGTCCGTCCTTGTCGCGGAAGGTGTCGAGCCCGGACTCCTTGGAGATGCCGGCGCCGGTGAGAATCACGATCGAGGCAGCCATGGGCCGAAGTCACCCGGACGCGGCACCGGTGTCAAGCGCGCTACTTCGGCCTAGTCGCATCCTTGAGATAGGCGATCACGTCGGCGCGGTCCTGCTCGTTGGGCAGGCCCGTGAAGGTCATCCGCGTTCCCGGCACATAGGCTTGGGGTCCGCTCAGGAACCGGTTTAGCGTCTCCTCGGACCAAATGATGCCGGAGTTCCTCATGGCCGCCGAGTAGGGGTATCCGGCGATGCTGCCGGCCTTGCGGCCGAACAGGCCCAGATGTCGCGGTCCCACGAGGTCATGCTCGATGGAATGGCAGAGCTGGCAGCGCTGGTAGATCTGCGCGCCGTGCGTGGGATCGCCGGTCGCCGACAACGCGGACGAGGCGAGGAGCGCGGACATCGCGAGCGCGCCGACCGCGGCGCGGAGTCTCTGGCTCATGGGAGGTCTCGCGGGAGAAGGTGGGCGGAGCGCCCGGGGGAACCGGCGCTCCGCCCCATCGCTCAGGAGATGAACGCCGCGGGGACGGGGTTCTCTCCGAGCGCGTTGCGCAGCACCGCCCAGTGCATCGCCTCGTCGCCGAGGATGCTGGCGGCGTATTTCGCGAGGTCTTTGCTCATGAAGGCCGGCACCGCACCCAGATAGGCGGAGGCCGCACCCTGCTCGAGGTTCGCCGCGAACTTCAGCACGTCCGCCTGGCTCTTGAGGCTCGCGGTCGGGAAGCCGTACTCCATGGGCTTCTTTGCCATCGCCGGCGAGCCGCCCATCTTGCTGATGGTGGCGCTTAGGATCTCCGCGTGCTTCTTGTGGTCGCCCTGGAACCGCACGGCGAGGTCGAGCACGGGCTTCTGCAGGAGGCCGCTCTCGGCGCCCACCTGATAGGCTGCGATCGCCTGATGCTCGAGGCCGAGCGCGGTGTTGAGGATGGCGACGTCGTCGCTCGGGTTGGCCGCCGCCATCATGGACTTGTTGCCGGCGGCTTGGCTCTCGCAGCCCGCGAGCATGGCGATGGCGAGACCAGAGAGCGTCGCGGTGCCGGCGCCACGCATGAAGCGGCGGCGCGAGGTCGAGACATCGTCCAGACGCAGAATCCGTGAAATCATTGACTGCTCCCTCTCAATTTCGGGCGGTCCCGTCCCCTCGGGTTGGGAGCCGCGGATGGGGTCGCCGGGATCGCCCGGCGATGAGGCCTTCGGGCCTCACAGTCGGTCTTTACGGAGGGATGGCGCGTTCGGATGCGGGTAGGTACCGGGGCTCACGCATCCGTGAAATGGCCCGGTTCGCGTCAGTTCGCGAGCACCTTGCCCTGGAACAGCACGGGCCCGGTCGGCGCGCCCGTGGGCGAGCCGCCCTCGGGCTCAAGGCTCACCGCAAGTACGGTGCCCGCGGCGCCGACGGCGCCCGCGGGCACCAGGAGCGGCTTGCCAGGCGTCGCCGAGACGAGCCCCAGCGGCTTCGGCGGTCCGCCGGCGATCGCCCAGAGCTCGAAGCTCTTCTGGGCCGCGAGGTCTTGCGGCCGGACCGGATCGACCGCCACCTCGCCAGCACCTTGAGCGCGGGTCGCGATGAAGGCGGGCGTACCGTTGCTGTCGGCCAGTACGGCGAGCACCGTGGGCGCGCGCACGGGTCCGGGAGCGAGCGCGATATAGATCACCAAGGCGGCCGCGACGGCCGCTGCCGCGCCCGCAAGCCCGCGCCAGAAGGCGAGGGACTGCAACCAGCCGATGCTCTGCGGCCCGGCGGGGAACGACTTCTGCAGCGTGCCTTGCTCGATGGCCCGCCAGACGCGGCGCGGCGGTGCCACCGGCGCGGCGCTTGCGTCGATCGGCGCCAGGCGTTCCTGCCAGTCCGCGGCCAGCTGTGCGAGCGCCGCATCCTCGGCCATCAGACGTTCGAAGCGCGCGCGGGCGCGCCGCGGCAGCAGGCCCATGGCGTATTCGCCGGCCAGCAGATCGCGCAGCTTGGGATCCCGGTAGTTCATCCGTCGAGACACCGCTTCAATCGCTCGAGGCTGCGCCGGACCCAGCTCTTCACCGTGCCGATTGGCGTGGCGAGGCGCTTGGCCAGCTCCTCGTGCGTATAGCCATATGCATAGGCGAGCAGCACCGCACGGCGCGGCTGGGCCTCGAGTTCCCCGAGGCATTTCTGCAGCGCCGCCAGGCCCGCGCCGCGATCGGCCTCGTCGGTCGCCGCGGCGCTGAGCGCCAGCAGATCCTCGTCGCTGCCGAGGCGGTCCTCCAGATGCGCGCGCCGCCGGCGCCGGTCGATGGCGCGGTGGCGCAGCACCGTGACGAGCCAGGTCATCGCGGAGCCCCGCGCGGGGTCGAAGCTCGCGGCACGGTCCCAGACCGCCGTGAAGGCCTCCTGCAGCACGTCTTCCGCCTCCTCTCTCTGACGGAGGATTCGCAGGGCGATGCCGAATAGTTGCGGCGCGGTTCGCTGGTAAAGCGCCGCGAAGGCGGCGCGCTCGCGCCGAACCACGCCGCGCATGAGCTCCTCGAGCTCGTCGTCGCGGACATTGGCTGCCATGGTCGCCGGTTAGAGGCCGAGGCGGTCGAGCCAGGCCTTGAGCAGGCGCGGCCCGCGCTCCGCAAGCCGCGGGCCGAGACGGCGTGTCTCGCGCCGGAGCCTGCCCAGATGGACGCCGCGCGTGGACGCAATTTCGAGCGCGTGGCCCACGTACCAGCGCTCGAGCCCCCGCACCGTGGTCTCCACGTGGAACTGGAGCGCAAGCGCATGCCGGCGCCAGGCGAAGGCCTGGTTCGCATAGAGCCGGGTCGAGGCGAGCAGCTCCGCCTCGCGTGGGAGATCGAAGGTGTCGCCGTGCCAGTGCAGCACCGAGGTACGCGGACCGAGCTCGGCGAGCACGGACTTGCGCCCGGCATCGGTCAGCACGAGCGGGCTCCAGCCGAGCTCCGTGCGCTTGCCCTTGTAGACCCGCGCGCCCAGCGCCTTCGCCATGATCTGCGAGCCGAGGCAGAGGCCGAGCACCGGACGCCCGGTCTTGAGCCGCCGCTCGACCACGGCGATCTCGCCCTTGAGGAAAGGGTACTCACGGGTCTCGTAGACCCCGATCGGCCCGCCGAGCACGATCAGCAGATCGGCATCGACAAGTTCGCGGGCGCCGAGGTCGTCGAGCCCGGCATCGCGATAGCCGACGGCAAAGCCACGCTCGCGCAACACCGGGACGAAGCTGCCAAGGTCCTCGAACGGGACGTGCCGGATGGCGAGCGCGGTGCCGGTCTTCATCCGGCCTTCTTAGCTGGGCGCCGCAAAGATGGAAAGGAGCGCCCCCATGAAGGGATGAGTTCCTTTACAAGACGCCCAGCATCTCGCCCACCAGCGGGTGACGCACGATGTCGCGCTCGCCGAGCCGCACGACCGCGACATCGGGGATCGATTCGAGCCGCCGCGCGATCTCGGAGAGGCCCGAGAGCCCGTCGAGCAGATCGCTCTGGTCTGGATCGCCGGTCACCACCATGGTGGAGTGCCAGCCGAGCCGGGTCAGTACCATCTTGATCTGCGGATAGGTGCAGTTCTGCGCCTCGTCGACCACGACGAAGGCGTTGTTGAGCGTGCGGCCGCGCATGTAGGCGACGGGCGCGATCTCGATCGAGCCCTCGGTCATCAGTTGGCGCACGCGCTTGCCGCCGAGCCGCTCGTTGAGCGCGTCGTAGAGCGGGCGGAGATAGGGCGCGAGCTTGTCGATGAGGTCGCCCGGCAGGAAGCCCAGGTTCTCACCTGCCTCGACGGCGGGCCGCGTCAGCACGATGCGCCCGACGCGCCCGGCCTCGAGCGCCTCCACCGCCGCGGTGACCGCGAGATAGGTCTTGCCGGTGCCCGCGGGTCCGAGCGTGAGGGTCAGGTGATGCGATTCGATCGCCGCCATAAGCGTGCGCTGGTTCTCGCTCTGCGGCCGCACGGTGCGCACATAGCTCTGCTCCCGGCCGCGCTCTCGCTCGCCCGTAAGCGGATGCCAGCCCGGACGGAACAGCGGCTCGACGCTGGCCTCGGGTAGACGGGCATGGGCGATGTCGCGCGAACGCTTGGCCATGTGCGGGGTTCCTCGTGGGTGGTTGAGCACGATCGACGAAATGCAAAACGCCCCCGACCGGGACCGGAGGCGCTCGAGGGCGAGAGAGGTTGGACGATGCGTGGGCCGACGCAGATCGCTCTGGGATCCGGTGCGCTCGGCGCTGATCGCGTACGACTCGTCACGTGCAAAACGCTAACCCGATTCGCACCGACTGTCACTAGATATTGAGAAGTATTACAAAACGCTTACTAGCCCTTGTTAAGGTGTCGCGCGAGTTTCGCTGCGAAACGGCCGCGCCAGCAGAGCCTCGATCGCCGCATCTATGGCGGCGCCCCGATGCAGGATCGCATCGACCGCCGCCACGATCGGCATCTCGATGCCGAGCCTCCTGGCGAGGTCGGCGGCGGCAGCGGCAGATGTGACGCCTTCGGCGACCGAGCGCCGCGCCGCCAGGATCTCGGCGAGGCTCTTGCCCTCGCCGAGCGCCGCGCCGAGCGAACAGTTGCGCGACTGCAGGCTCGTGCAGGTGAGCGTGAGGTCGCCGAGGCCCGAGAGGCCCATCAGCGTCTCTGAGCGCCCGCCCTTTGCGAGCGCGAGCCGCGCCATCTCGGCAAGGCCGCGCGTAATCAGCGCGGCGCGTGCGTTGTCGCCGAGCCTTCGCCCGACCACGATGCCGCAGGCGATCGCGATCACGTTCTTGATCGCGCCGCCTATCTGCGCGCCGGCGATGTCGTCGGTGTGATAGGGACGGAATGCGCGGCTGCCGAGCGCCTGCACCAGGCGCTGGCCGAGCGCAACGTCGGAGGCCGCGAGCGTGATTGCGGTCGGCTGCCCGGTCGCAACCTCGGCGGCGAAGGTCGGGCCCGACAGCACCGCCACCGCCGCCTGCGGCAGCGCGGCCGCGACCACCTCGCTGAGGAGCGCTCCGCTCCGCTCCTCGATGCCCTTGGCGCAGATGACGACGGGCGTGCCGGGCTTGAGATGCGGCGCGACGGCTTCGGCGATGGCGCGCAGATGCTGCGCCGGCGTCGCCAGCAGCAGGAGGTCGCGCTGGGCCGCCTCGGCGAGGTCGCCGGTCGCACGGAGCCGCGGATCGAGCACGACGCCGGGCAGGAACAGCGCATTCTCGTGGCGGTCGTTTATTCCCGCCACCACCTCCGCCTCGCGCGCCCACAGCAGCGGCTCGCGTCCCGCGCGGAGCGCGACCAATCCCAGCGCCGTGCCCCAGGCGCCGCCGCCGATGATGCCGATGCTCTGCATGGCACGAACTCTACCACCGTTCCCGGTGCGCTTCTCGCGATCAGGGTGCCGCGTCGAGGCGGAGTCCGATCCGGTTTCGATCGCCGCTCCAGAGCACCATCGCCGGCCGGTCCGCGATCGCGCCGCGCGGTACCAGGCCGAAGCCCGCGCTGCGGCTGTCCTCGGAGCGGTCGCGGTTGTCGCCGAGCACGAAGTACTGCCCGTCGGGCACCGTGACCTCCCCGGTGTTCTCGAGCGGGCCTTCGGGGTCGGCGACGTCGATCGCGTAGCGCCTCTCACCCGGCAGCATCTCCATGTAGCGGGTGCGCTGGCTGGTGTCGCCGCCCTCGCCCGTGTGGATCGCGCTCTCGACCCAGTCGCGGCGCACCGGCTCGCCGTTGAGATAGAGCTGGCCTTGCTGGAGCTGCACGCGGTCGCCGGGGAGCCCGATCACCCGCTCGACGAAGATCGTTTCAGGACGGCTCGGCACCGCGAGCACGGCGAGATCGCCGCGCGCGGGAGCCTGGAGGCAATAGAAGCGCCGCTCGGCCCAGATCCAGTCGCCGGGCTCGATCTCCGGCTGCATCGCCTCGGAGGAGATGTGATAGACGCGCGAGAACATCGAGGGCGTGTCCGGAGTGCAGCCACCAGTGTCGCCGACGGTGATCCAGCCGATCGCTGCCGCGATCGCCGACAGCAGGATCGCGGCGATCAGCGCGCTGATCCGGAGCTTGGATCGCGAACGCGGCGCCGGTGCCTCGGTCATCACGCCTTCACGCCGGCGCCGACCGCTTTCGGCGCCTTTGGATCGAGCGGCCAGCGCGGCCGCGGCGCGAACTCGAGCCCGTCGGCGAGGCCGGCCTTGAGCCGCTCGAGTCCCGCCCAGGCGATCATGGCGGCGTTGTCCGTGCAGAGCGCGGGCGGCGGCGCAACGAAGCCGAGACCGTGCTGCGCCGCGAGCTCGGAGAGCGCGGCGCGGAGCGCGCGATTCGCCGCGACGCCGCCCGCGACCACCAGGTGCGCGCCCGCGGGATGCGAACCCCGGAACGACCGGATCGCGTGGCGCGTGCGCTCGACCAGGCTGTCCCTGATCGCGGCCTGCAGGCTCGCGGCGAGGTCCGCCACGTCCCCGGCGGCGAGCGCCGTCGGGCCGCCGCGCGCGGCCACGATTTCGCGCACCGCCGTCTTGAGCCCGGAGAAGGAGAAATCGCAGCCCGGCCGGCCCTTGAGCGGCCGCGGCAGCGGATAGCGCCGGGGATCACCGGCGGCAGCCGCGGTCTCGATCGCGGGACCGCCGGGGAAACCCAGACCCAGCAGCTTCGCGCCCTTGTCGAAGCATTCGCCGGCGGCGTCGTCGACGGTGGTGCCGAGGCGGCGGTAGCGCCCGACGCCCTCCACGATCAGCAGCTGGCAATGTCCGCCGGAGACCAGCAGCAGCAGGAATGGGAACGGCACGTCGTCGGTGAGCCGCGCCGTGAGCGCGTGGCCCTCGAGATGGTTCACCGCCAGGAACGGCAGGCCGCGGGCGAGGGCCACCGCCTTCGCCAGCATCACGCCCACCATGACGCCGCCGATGAGACCGGGACCCCCGGTCGCGGCGACGCCATCGAGGTCCGCCCAGCCGGCGCCCGCCTCGGCGAGCGCGCGGCTCACCAGCCGGTCGAGGTGCGCGAGATGGGCGCGCGCCGCGACTTCCGGCACGATGCCGCCGAAGCGCTGGTGCTCCGCGAGCTGGGACAGAACCAGGCTGGCGTGGATGCGCGGCGACTGATCGGCCACGACCGCGGCCGCGGTCTCGTCGCAGCTGGTCTCGATGCCGAGAATCTGCATGGCGGCCGGACCATAGTGCGAAGCCTTCCGCCTTGGAAGCCACCCTCACCCTCCCGGCGCGTCGCGCCGGGCCCCTCCCTCTCCCACTTCGTGGGCGATGGGCTCATCTAGCCCCTCTCCCGCGCTTGGAGCGGGAGAGGGAGGGACCCAGCCCGCCAGGGCTGGGAGGGTGAGGGTGCTTCCCTAACACTGGGCGAGCCCCTAAAGAGAAGCCATGAGCAAGCCCCTCCTGCGCATCGGCACTCGCGGCAGCCCCTTGGCGCTGATCCAAGCCGAGGCGATCCGGTCGCGCCTCGCCACCGCGCATGCGGATCTCGCGGCGCCCGGCGCGCTCGAGGTCGTGACCATCCGTACCACCGGCGACGTCGTGCGCGACCGCACGCTGGCGGCGATCGGCGGCAAGGGGCTCTTCACCAAGGAGATCGAGGCGGCGCTGCTGGCGGGCGAGATCGACCTCGCCGTGCACTCGCTCAAGGACATGGCGACGCAATTGCCGGAGGGGCTCGCCATCTCGTGCCATCTGCCGCGGGCGGATCCGCGCGACGCCTTCGTATCGACACGCGCACCGCGGCTCCTCGACCTGCCGCGGGGCGCGGTGGTCGGCTCCTCGGCGCTCCGCCGCCAGGCGCAGATCCTGCGCGCGCGGCCCGACCTCCGCGTGGTGCCGCTCCGCGGCAACGTCGAGACGCGGCTCGGCAAGGTGAGCGACGGCAAGGTCGACGCGACGCTGCTGGCGGTCGCCGGTCTCGCGCGCCTCGGCCTCGAGAGCCGGATCACCGAGCTGCTCCCGACGGACCTCATGCTGCCGGCGCCGGCGCAAGGCACCATCGCCGTCGAGACGCGCGCGAAGGACGAGCGCCTCCGCCGCTATCTGGCGCCGATCGACGATGCGGCCACGGCGGCGCGCTCGACGGCCGAGCGCGCGCTGCTGGCGGCCCTCGACGGCTCGTGCCGGACGCCGATCGCGGCGCTCGCCGAGATCGACGGAAGCAATCTCAGGCTGCAGGCGCGGATCATCCGGCCCGACGGCACAGAGTGCCACGAGGCGCGGCTCAGGGGAGCGGTCGCGGATGCCGCGCGGATCGGTCGCGAGGCCGGCGAGCGGCTCCGGGCGGAGGCGGGTCCGGGCTTCTTCGACCTGCCGATCCCCGAGGGAACGCCGGTGTGAGGCTGCTGATCACCCGGCCGCGGCCGGCCGCCGCGGCGCTGGCGGCGCGGCTGACGGCACTCGGACACGAGACGCTCATCGAGCCCCTCCTCACGATCGAGCCCGACCCGGATGCGGCGGCGCGGCTCGTGCCGGCGCTCGAGGGCGCGCAGGCGCTGCTCTGCACCAGCTCGAACGGCGTCGCCGCCGTTGCCGCCGCTTGCGCGCGCCGCGACCTCCGGCTGCTCGCGGTGGGCGAGGGCACGGCGGCGGCGGCGCGGCAGGCGGGCTTCGCCGCGGTCGAGAGCGCCGAGGGCGATGTCGACGCGCTGGTGCGGCTGGCGACGGCGCGGCTCCGCCCGGGCGCGGGCCCGCTCGTCCACGCGAGCGGTCATGCGGTGGCGGGCGACCTCGCGGGCCGCCTCGCCAAGGCGGGGTTCGCGGTCCGCTCCGTGCCGCTCTACCAGGCGGTCGCCGCGGAGGGATTGAGCGCGCCGGTCGCCGCGGCGTGCCGGGCGGGCCGGATTGACGCGGCGCTCTTTTTCTCTCCCCGCACTGCCGCCACCTTTGTTAGGCTCGCGCGCGCCGCGGGACTCGAGAGGAGCTGCGCGACGATGGCAGGCGTGGCACTCAGCAAAGCGGTGGCGGGCGAGCTCGAAAAGCTGACCTGGCGCCGCATCGTGGTGGCGGCGGCGCCGACCGAGGCCGCGATGATCGCCAGCCTCGGCGTGCTCGACGCGGAGCTGCGCCCTCCGGGAGCGCGGACTCCATGAGCGACGCGCGCGGCGAGGGCGAGCCCGCCGGTACTGGCAGCGGACCTACCGTCATCGACGTCACGCCGGCACCGAGCCCGGAGCCCGCGCAACCTGCGGAGGCGCCCAGGAAAAGCCGGCTCGGCATCTCGGCGGCGGCGCTCGCGACGCTGATCGCGGCGCTTGCCACTTCGCCCTACTGGGCGCCCGCGGTGTCCTCCATTCTGCCTTGGGGCGCCGCGCCCGAGCCGAAGCAGCCTCCCGTGGATGCAACCGCCCTCGAGGCGAAGCTCGCCGCGCTCGGCGCGCGGATTGCGGAGCTCGCCCAGGCGCAGCAGCGCGCGGGCGACCTCGATCAGCGCATCACGAAGCTCGAGCAGCGTCCCGCCGCGCCGGCGCCCAATCCACAGGATGCCCAGCAGGCGGCGCAGCAGGCGCAGGCGCTGGCCGCGCTCGGCGATCGTCTCTCCGCCATCGAGCAGCGCGTGTCGGCGCTTGCGGCCGCCACCGCCGAGCACACCTCCGATGCGGAGAAGGCGCTGCAGACGCAGGTGCAGGCGCTCGCCCAGAAGCTCGACCAGCAGGCGCAGCTCCTGGCGAAGCTCCAGGGCCGCGAGGCCGGGGCCGGCAGCGGCCGCATCGACGTGGCGCTGGCGCTGGCCCTGGGCCGGCTCCGCACCGCGCTCGCGACCTCGCGACCCTATGCCGGCGAGCTGCAGGCGGCGGAGGCGATCGCGAAGGACGAGCCGGAGACGCTCGCCGAGCTGCGGAAGCTCGAGGGCCGCGCGCAACAGGGCATCCCGACCGTGGCGCTGCTGGCGGAGCGTTTCCCCGCGGTAAGCCGCGGTCCCGCCGAGGCCGCACCGGCGCCCGCGCCCGCGCCCGCCGAGGGCGACTGGCGGAGCCGCGCGCTCGCGAAGATCGCGAGCCTGGTGACGGTGCGCCGCGTCGGCGAACCCAAGGAGACCGGCGCGGCCGTCGGCGCGCCCGCGCTCTCACCCGCCGTCGCCGCGCTCCAGGGCGGCGATCTCGCCGCGGCCGTCGCGGAGGCTCGGCGTGCGGACGGGCAGGTGCCGCCGGCATTGGCCTCCTGGCTCGAGGATGCTCAGGCGCGGCTCGATGCGGAGGCGGCGCTCGCGGCGGCGGACGCGATCCTGACGAAGCGCCTGCTCGCCGGGCCCGGCGCCGGAGCGAAGCCGTGATCCGGCTGCTCTTCGCGCTGCTGGTGGTCGCGGGCCTGGTGTTCGTCGCGGTGGTCTTCGCGGACGAGCCCGGCCGGCTCTCGCTCCAATGGGGCGGCTGGCAGATCGACACCAGCGTTGCGGTGCTGGTGCTGGCGGTGGTGCTGCTGATCCTGCTGACGCTCCTGCTGCTGCGGGTGATCGGCGCGGTCCTCGGCGCGCCCGGCAGCTTCCTGCGCTCGCGGCGCGAGCGGCGGCGGCGCGAGGGCTATCGCGCGCTGACGCAAGGCATGGTCGCGGTGGCCGCGGGCGAGGCGGACGAGGCGCGGCGTCTCGCGCGCAAGGCGGACGCGCTCCTGGCGGAGCCGCCGCTCACCCTGCTGCTGCAGGCGCAATCGGCGCAGCTCGACGGCGACGAGCGCGCCGCGCGCAATTATTTCCAGGCGATGCTGGAGCGGCCGGAGACGGAGTTCCTGGGGCTGCGCGGCCTGCTCACGCAAGCGCTCAAGGACGGCGACGACGCGTCGGCGCTCGACCTCGCCGAGCGCGCCTATGCGCTCCGGCCGAAGACCGGCTGGGCGCTGGCGAGCCTCGGCGAGCTCCAGGCCCGCGCCGGCCGCTGGAAGGAGGCGGAGGCGACGCTGGCGCAGGCGCTGAAGCGCAAGGCGATCGCGCCCGCCGAGCATCGGCGCGCCCAGGCGGCGCTGCTGCTGGAGCGGAGCCGTGCCGCCGCCGGCTCGCGCAACAGCCGCATCGCGCTCGATCTCGCCGACCGCGCGCAGGACACCGATCCGAGCTTCGCGCCCGCGGCGGCCTGGCGCGCGAGCCTGCTGCGCGACGACGGGCGCCAGCGCCAGGCCCAGCGCGTGATCGAGGCCGCCTGGCGCGTGGCGCCGGAGCCGGCGCTCGCCGAGGTGTTCGCGAGCCTGGTGCCCGACGAGACGCCGCTGCAGCGGATGCAGCGCATGCAGCACCTGGCGGCCGCCAATCCCGACCACATCGAATCGCACCTGGTGCTCGCCGAGGCCGCGCTCAAGGCGCGGCTCTGGGGCGAGGCCCGCCGGCACCTGGCGCGCGCCGGCGTGGCGGCGCACGCGGGCCCGGATGCGCCGCTGCCGCCGGCGCGCGCGAGCCGGCTCATGGCCGAGGTCGAGGAGGCCGAGACCCGCGACAGCGCGCGCGCCCGCTTCTGGATGTCGCGCGCCGCGGCGGCGGCGGCGCTCGAGCCGACCTACGTCTGCGGCAAATGCGGCGCCGAGGCCCAGCGCTGGGTCGCGGTCTGCCCCGGCTGCCGCGCCTTCGCGAGCTTCGAATGGCGGGCGCCGCTGCACGGGCCGCGGGAGCAGCTCGCCCTCCTGGCCTCGCCCGCGCCCGCCGACACGGCAGCGATCGCCGCCCCCGCCGCGGCGCCGGCCGATGGCCCGCCCGCGCCCGCGGCGCCTTTATTGACGGCGCCCAAGTCCGGGCGCTAAGGTCCCGCGCCTTTTCGGGCGCCCCGATAGCTCAGCGGTAGAGCAACCGCTTCGTAACACAACGCTCTATAATCTATCATATTGAAATTGCGTGCTAATTTCTGAGACGCTCACGGGAATGCGGGTTCACAAACTATTCACAAATCCGATCCTGATGTAAGATACTTGGGGCTCGGAATGAACCGTTACGAACTCAACTCGCAAGTCTTCCACGATGGGCGGCTGATCCTCTACCAGCGCCCGAACCTGAAGCGACCAAACTGGCAGGTTCGCATCAAAGTTCCTGGTGTGACGGGTTACGTCATCAAGAGCACTGGCACGCACGACTCGTTTGAGGCGAGGAGAATTGCGGAGGATCTCTATGACGAACTCCGACTCAAAGTGCGACAGGGGTTGTCAGTCAGAGGCAAACCCTTCGCCAAGCTCTTTGATGAGTTCCTGAAAGCCTATCCGAACGAGGCTCCGTCGAAGAGGCGAGTTGCGGACATTGAGAAGTTCGTCAAAGCCTATGCATTGCCGTATTTCGGTGAGCGGAAGATTGAGGACATAACGGCTGCCGACGTGACCAAGTTTTTTGATTGGCGCAGGGAGCACAGCATACGGAAGACGCCAACGAACAACACGATTCGGGCGGACATGGGCTTGCTGAAGACCTTTTTTGACTGGTGCTACCGCAGAGGTCATACCGCGAGAAGGATTGAGTTCGAACGCCCTTCAACAGAAGGAAACAGGCGCCCACACTTTGACGAAAGGGACTGGGCGAAGCTAACTCGGTTCTTGCGCGAATGGGTCAAACGAGGTTCGTCTGAGAATGGTGGCGGCAAACATCGTGAGCGGGTCATGCTGACGAACTATGTGCTGATCCTAGCGAACACGGGCATTCGCGTTGGAGAGGCTCGTGGCTTGCGTTGGCGGGACATCGACACAGAACGCGCCAAGGATGAAAGCAACCCCGCGAATATCATTCTTCAAGTGAAAGGTAAAACTGGTGCACGGGAGGTTGTCGCCCGCACTGGAGCAGTCAAAGAGTATCTCGCGAGGATATGGCGCTTGCGGTGTGATGAACTAGGAAAGAAGCCGTCGCTGGATGAGTGCATTTTTGCCCATCGCGACGGACGACCCATCCACTCGTTCAAGAAAGGGTTTGAGAACCTGCTACGTGCCGCTGGCGTTCAACGCGATGGCACGGGACAACGCAGGACGATCTACAGCCTCAGGCATACGTACGCCACCTTCCGTCTGAGAGAGGGCGTCCATCATTTCACTTTGGCTCGGAACATGGGAACATCGGTTAAGATGCTGGAGCAGTTCTACGGGCACACGTCCAACAGGGCAATGGCAGACGAGTTGACGAAGACCAGAAATCGAACGATAAGAAGGCTCCCATGGGAATAGGTTTGCCGTAGTAGCTCAGTGGTAGAGCATCCGCTTCGTAAGCGGGTGGTCGGGGGTTCAAATCCCTCCTACGGCACCATTCCAAATGTTTAAACGCAAAAGCTGGGCGATGTTCCCTCTCGTGACGGATGCCATGTAGGATGGCACCGTGGTCATGTCCCTAGGAGTGGCGCCGATGAGTTTGCCAGAGGGATGGACGCCTATAGGAACAGTCCAGTGGGGCACGCTAATTGCCCTAGCCATTTCTTTCGTATTTGGCGTTTTCGTAGAATCCAACGTCCGCTATTTTTTCGAGAGAATTGGTCTCGATCAAATTCTTTGGGGCGGGTTCAGTAATGTGCGCTCCCTTCGTTCTTATCGCTGGGCTTGGTTTGTGTTCGGAATACTCCTAGGGGGCACGATAATTGCTTGGACGTTACCGAAGCTCTCAACGCAAGCACCATCGACTATTGAAGCCGTCTCGCCGCCACCGCAGTCACCCCCCGCTGATATCGCAAAAATCGCCACCCTTACGCAAGAGCGCGACACCGCACGGGGGCAATTGGACGCCAAGACACAAGAAGCTCAAAGGTTCGAGCAACAGGCACTAGCTACCCGCAAAGAACTGGGCGAGGTGACACATCGACGTGACGATCTTCAGCAGCAGTTATCATCCGCACAACAGCAAATTTCCGCCCTAACGAGCCAACACGCGCCTCGCTTTAGTAAATCCGAGGTTCTTAGACTCCAAGGGGAGGTGTTTGCCATCCATGAACTTCTGAATACGACTGCATTGCAGCTACGGGACCCAGTAAGAGAGCTTTCTGAGAATGGAATGTCAATCGTCGCAGCAAATGGACAGGAAAAATCCGTCGCAATGCTTAATTCTTATTATAACACAGCCAAAGCGTTATACGTGATCATCGCACAAGACAATCCCAACAAACTTAAATATGATTGGAATGAAATTGGTCCGCTAACCGATGGCGCGCAGCAAACAATAGGACTGTTTCTGACCATCTTAAACCAATACAGAAACGTCCTTCTTCGTCCTGGAGATTTTCGAAGCAATATCTTGGAGGGCTTGCTGGGAGAACAAAGAAATATGGAAGTTACTGGACCAGAGTTCTTGAAGTGGCTCGACAAATCTATAGAACGCTGTGAGGCAAAAAAAGTCGAACTTCAAGAGGCACTGCAACATGTCGTTGATTAGAAGGGCAACTCCATCTGCCTATAGTCTCGCTTGCTAGGCGGCTTGGGGGTATTTCTCAAGCGCGCATCGTTTAGTGTCACCTCGGTTTCCGATCGGAAAATGTGTTCGGAAAGATGATCGACAACGCCAGTGCATCATTGTGATATTCGGCGATCACACGGTTGGGGGAGAGTTGACGCATGATCCCTCTCTTAAGAATGATCTGTGTTGGCAATCGACTGAAGGCATCTTCGGTCAAATTGATCATCGCGTGATGCTCAAGGAGTGTTTTCGTGCCGCGGTCTTCGTGACAGTGGCGGCAATATTCGCGAAACGTCAATCGCTGTCTCATCGAAATACCAATTCTCGCTTTTGGGACCACTCTTTTTCGGCATCTGGCAGGATGATGTTCGTCTCGTCCACGGTATGACGGTGTGTTCGAGCCCAATACGAGGCGTAGTCCACAACCTTGCCGATACTATCGGGCTCAGGGTCGATACGGCAGATGTGAAAGGTCTTGATATGTGCATTGGGGTCGAGGCGACGCACCTGCTCACGGAGAAGAGAGTGAGAACAGAGTTTATCGAACTTGGCAACAATCTCGGGCTTCACGATCAGGATCGAGTGATGGTGAAGGTCGTCACTTGCAGACTTGGGCGACAGCGCGCATGAGTTGTTGCGTTTGTGCTTGGATTGTGGCGCGTCGAGGAATGCATACATAATCGGCTGAAGCGGGCGATATCCTGGTCGGTGGTAGCTATGATTATGAATCGTGGTCCGCAATAGTGAGACATAGAACCGCTCCAGGTTCGATGCCACGATCTGTGGGGTCAGACACATCTTGGATGAAGTGGTATAGGTGATGGTGGCAAAGAAAAGACGATTGCCAGACTGATGCTGCTGGTAAAGATACTTGGCAATTTCGCGTACTTCTGTGCAGCGGTCATATTTAAGCGGTAACCTTGGAGTCGTCGAAACAAAACGTCTGAGACGGTCTAAGACAAAAGGAGCATTAGATTTTAAATGATTAAAAGCATCATCTTTAAGGTCGCAAAACAAAACATCGTGATCTTGCCTTTGCAATACATCTGTTATCATTGTCCAATTCCAGCACTGATTGCGACAAGAATAACATCGTGTCGTTTGGCGCGTGATGTCGCTTTGGTAAGAAACTCTCTAATGTAATCTTGTTTTATTTTGTTGCTATACGCGGCAGGAATGGATCGCATAAGAACATTCCGATCCACAGCTTTTAAAATACAGTCGGCAAGAGAGCGCCTCGTGAGCGGTAGGGACTGATTGGAAATGGTCATGGCATTAGTTCCTCTGGGTTATGGCGGTAGTGACGAACAAACTCGGACGTGGCTTCTCTTAGAAGTTGGCTAGGGTGTCGTTGAACGAAGTCCGCCAATTTGGTCAGTTCATCGTTCAAGGTGTTTGGTAGGCGGAACGTTCTGGAAATGGTTTGGATCTTCATTGCTATTCCTCTCGTTGTTGACTTTGCTCAATCTTTCAATTTGTGGTCTGACGTGGTCTCTTTAAAGAATAGAAAGCTATTAGCGTGAAGACGCTTCACGCTTTACGGTAATGATGAGACTTCACAAACGACGCTTTGAACGCTGAAACAATCGCTCAAGAGAAGCGATCCCGTGAGGGGCGTAACACTGCTTGCAAAGGTATTTATGTATCGCGGACTCTCAAGCATCCGACTTGTCGGACGCGGTATTATTCGGGTGGTGCGGTAAAGATGCCCAAGCGGCATCCCCTGGGTGGTGCTGCGAAGGGTAATCTAAATAGATCGTTATCGAGGATCTGGTGGGATTCGAACCCACGGAGGTGCTTCTCTTGTTAAAGTGTGGAAGCTTCCCTCGCCTGAGCCGCATTCAGGTGCGATAAACCGCTCCGCCACAGATCCATGCACGTCGTCAAGTATGGTCAGAGAGCGCGGAGTTATTAGATCCAGATCTAAACGCGTCGACCCAATCGGCGAGGTGGAAGATGTCGTCTAGCTCGGCTGGCACGCTGGCTTTGGAAAGATAACCAAAGACCTTGGGTTCAGAATGTGAGACATATTTTCCTGCAAAGCCCATCCCTTCTTCATTGAAATAGGCTATGACATCAAAACCATGTTGATCAGACGCGGCATCATACGCAGCAAGAGGTGGGCTCCACGCAGTTGAAAATCTAAGCTCGACACGCTTGTTATCTAACCAGGTGGGTTCCGTAGCATCAAAGATATCCCATTTAGTACCCCAATATATTTCCCGCCAGTATCGCCATGGCGCTGATCTAACACGGTCCTCCATTACGTTCTTTGCAATGAGCGAGTCCCGCGTTCGATAGTCCTCACATAACCGCGCGGCTAGCTCTGGCGAGTACAGCGGCTCAGAGCGAAAATAGGCAAGAAGCACGCGGTTTCGCATCGCCTCCGTGGCGGCTTCGAGTTTTGACCGTTCGCGGTGCGAAAGAAACAGGACGTTCTGGCAATCGTTAGGCATCTTAAAATCTCCTCTAATGAAGTAATGATGGCAATTAGCCCAAATATAGACGCAGGCGCTAGCCGTCCTATTTGGTATATCAAAGTAACATCATACACCATTATTGACGAAATGTCCAGCATTATTTGCAATTTCACAGTTAAAAAACAGTAATTTGCGCTTTGCCTTTCAGTTCTCAATAGGTCCTGCTCTCAGGAGACACGGTAATAATGTCTCAATAGGGTGGTCTATTGACTTTTGATACACCAAGCTATAGAATGTCTTCCATCCTATTGAGACGGGAGAACAGCAGTGTTTGTCGGATACGCGCGAACCTCAACGCTTGAACAGAAAGCGGGATTTGAAGCCCAGATCGAGGAACTCACGAAAGCAGGGTGCGAAAAAATCTACACGGAACAGGTTAGTGCCGTCGCCAAACGACAGAAACTCGAGGAGGTCCTCGACTTTTGCCGCGACGGAGACACTGTCGTCGTGACGAAACTTGACCGCCTCGCCCGATCAGTCTCGCATCTTGGACAGATCGTGGAGCGGCTGGAAAAGAAGCATGTCGGACTCCGCATTCTCAATCTCAATCTCGACAGCAAGACCAGCACGGGCAAGCTCATGCTCAATTTGCTTGCTTCTATAGCTCAGTTCGAACGGGAAATGATGTTGGAGAGGCAACGGGAAGGGATCGCAACCGCAAAACGGGAGGGGAAATACAAGGGTCGGAAGCCGACCGCGCGCATGAAAGCGGGTGAAGTGAAAAAGCTCTTATCATCGGGTCTGGGACCAACGGAAATCGCTATGAGGCTGGGTATCTCACGCGCGTCGGTATACCGATGCACATAAGGTTGAGCGGAGCAGCCCGTCGTCGACCGAAGTGGACTGCATACCAAAATAATTTTGATGTTCTCTTGGACGCTCAGAACCCTTCGGCTTTAGCTATTTCTGCGATGAGTGACCAGTCGATGTTCATGAGAGGGGTGAGGGGCGGAACAAGGGAAATCTACTGCAAGCCGTCGACGCTCACGTTGAGCCCGTTGCTATCCAAGAGTTTCTCGATTTTATAGGTAATCGGCTCCTTGGCGCCGCCCCAATCTCCTGGCAGAACAACATGCAAGTCAGCAGCGCATGAGACGGCTTCCGTCGTATCGTCCCGCGCGATCATTCGGATGGTCTTGATCGTGTATGTCGCGCTGGATTTAGCTTCGTCTCGTTTCGCCTCTCGTTCCGCCTCGTGTTTTTGGAGGATCTCGCTGCGACACTGCGCAGGTTTGGTCAGCGAGTCTTCATATAGGCGTCTGCAATCCGCATACCTTTGCGCTCCTCCCGACGCTATCTCCCTTTGAGCCTTATTGAAGTCGCAAACACCCAGTTCTGCGTGCCATTTGGCGATAGCCTCCTCACGGAGCTTCTCAAGGATCGTGTTGCACTGCTCGCTATCAAGTTGTATTGCGCGGGCAAGCTGCTTCTCAAGCTGCTTCTCTGCAACCGACCCATTGATCGCGGTCTCGATCAATTGCCTCGGCGGATGTTCTTGCGCGATCTCCGCAACCGTCTGCTTCACGTCATCGGCGGCACAACTCGGCATCTCTGCCGAAGCGCTAAAGCTCCCCAGCAGCAGAAGGCTCACGGCACAAAGCAACGCCCTCCCTCGCGCTAACCGCATTGGACCCCCTCCTTTGTCGAACAATGGGTCACTCTGGCGAGCCTCTAGCAAGCGTTGCAACTGTGATCACCGAAGCACGTATCGTGACAGTGCAAAGCTTAAGCTCTCATGAACGCTGTCTATGAGCGGTTCCGAGGGTGCTGGAGCAGCTTTTACCGCTCAGGCGCTAGTCTGATGGCATCCACCCACGGGCGCCGTTCCACGACCCTTGGAGCCAATTGCAGCGCAATTGATGGTTCACATTTCATTCACACGTGCCTTACAACGCATATTTCTGTAGTTATATCAACAGGCTGACAAACGCACCCTTTGTTCGTAAGCGGTAGGCCGTTGGTTCAAATCCGACTCGGGGCACCATTACTTCAAGTATTTACATGCAAGATACGACAGCTCTGCTGTCGTATTACCCTTTCGTGGGTAACAGCCGGGGTAACATTCTCACCCGCCGTCAGCCGCCGCGATCCACAACTTGATCTGGTAGAAAGAATTGCTCAGTGTGCCCGTGCTGAGCGCCGGGCACACAGCAGCACCGGGTTGATGAGTTCCGAAGCAAATCGCGAGTGGTGGATTCCAAATGCTCGACCCGACGCTCTACGGATTGCTCTCCCAGATTGACCATGACGACATCGTCCTTCCTGCCATGCAGAGACCCTTCGTGTGGAAGGAGGACCGAATCTACAAGCTCATCGACAGTTTGCTGCGAGGATTTCCCATCGGCGCGGTCATGCTCTGGAGGACTTCCACGATACAGCGCTTCCGCAGACTGCCTCGCGACATCGATCCGGAGTTGCCAGAGGTATTCAGTTTCGAGACTTCAACTACAAGCGCAAACAAATACCTCGTTCTCGACGGACAGCAGCGACTGACCACGATCTTTGCGGCCTTCAAAGGTACCTACTCCCATAAACGTCTCTACATTGATGTGTTAAGTGGCAATCCCGAGGGAAAAGATCCCGGAAATGAATACTACGACTGTCAATTCTTGTCCGACACCGAGGCTGCATACCTCACCCAAGCCTCAAATGATGAGCGAAAACACTTTATGCCGATTCAGGATCTAATAAAGATCAATCCCGTTCATGCAGCCAAAGCCGCAGACAAAAAGGCACAGGAACTCGGGCTGACAGATAAAGAAAAGGAACGAATTGCTGACATATATATTCGATGCGCGACCATTTTAGGTAGCAAGAAATCACTTCAAGTCATCACGGTAGATGAAGACCCATCGACGATCACGCCTATCGAGGAGATACTTGAGATTTTTGTCCGAGTAAATTCTGGTGGGCTCGTGCTGCTCAAATCTGATTTGCTGATGAGCTTGCTCGATCTCAAATGGAACAACATCCAACCGGAATTACAAAAGCTGGTACGCGATATCAACACTGGTCGACCGTTCTCATTCTCAAGAGACGACATTCTGAAAAGCCTCTTGCTGGCTGAAGGTGCTGAGACAAGGTTTGATAGGCTCGTGGCGGACCGGCGGCAGGTCGAGAAACTCGCGCAACAGTTAAGCAACCACCTCAAAGAAATAAAGAGAGCTTGGGAGCTGCTTGGCGTCATTCTTACCGACAACTGCAAGATTTATTCTGAGCGATTTTTCCGAGGTGGACATAATGCGCTCTTGCCCTTTGTTCTCTTCCTGTCGAAGCAACAAAATCTCGCTCACGAGGACCGACGGAAAATCGTTATCGGAATATATCTGAGTTTCATGAGTGGTATTTTTAGTGGCGCCGAGGCGCGCATGGGCGCATTCGCCAAAAATAAGGTTGCGGGAGCTAAATCGTTTCCACTGAAAGATTTGGTATCATTAGTGAAGCGCGAGTATGGAATTAAGTCACTCGATGACCTCCTGCGCAGGCATCTCGATCTTGCATTGAACATAGCCCACGGAGGGATCACACTCGACAAGAATCCCGAACAGTTGCAACGGGACCACATCTTCCCAAAATCAAGACTGGAAAAAGCGGGATACAGCTACGATAAGATAAACCACTACGCCAATTTCCACTTTCTGCGCGGCGTCGACAACCTAAACAAGCTCGATAAACCTCCCCATGAATGGTTTCGAAATCCCGGTAACGATGCACCACCCTATTCGCAAACGGATTTGGATGAACGCCTGCTAACCTGGGACGATCTCGAGCCTGGTCATTTCGATATGATGCTTGAGCGGCGGGGGAGTGCAATCCGACAGAAAGCCCAGGACTTCTTCCACGTTACAGAAACTCAGTTCAACGCCCTCTTCGATGACAAGGATACGAAGCCCATTCCCGCGCCCTAGTTTATGTGTCGCTTCGTGCTCGAACCGTACTTCACGACTGCGCCGCGCGAGATACCAAGTTCCTGCTGAATTCCCGAGACAGAGACACCGTCTCGCCTGAGAGCTGCAATTCTCGCTACTACCGCCGGTGGGAGCGGTGCCCGCCCGATTTTTTTACCCTCGGCTCTGGCGCGAGCCATACCGGCACGAACTCGCTCGCCAATAAGGGAACTCTCAAACTCCGCAAGGCCCGCCATGATCGTGAACACGAGTTTGCCTTGGGGTGTGGTGGTATCAATTCCTTCCTGTAGGCTTATGAAATCGACCCCGAGCGAATCGAACTCGCTAAGCGCATTGACCAAAGCGTGAGTGGACCGAGCGAAGCGATCATATCGCCAGACGAGCACGACATCGATTGTCCGTAGACGAACGGCTTCGCGAAGCTTCTGATAGTTTGCGCGGTCGTCCTCTCGGCCAGACGCGCGGTCCGCTAACTCCTGGACTACGCGAAAACCGCGGCGGGCGGCATACTCCCGAAGCGGCCGTAATTGGGTTTTCGGATCTTGGCTTTTATCGAGCGTTGAGACGCGGGTGTAGATCGCTGCACGTGGCTGCGCGTTTCGTCTATTCATAAAGGAAATCGTTTTTGAACAGCCAAGCCACGCAGGAGTGGACGTTGGCTATTAAGGGTTTTCTGCTCAGCAGCGGAAGACCCTTTATGAATACGATAGCACGAGAGCGGCCTAACAGCGATTTTGTGAGCCCACAGGCGAAAGAGGCCTGCTGGACCTGTGCGTGCCTACCTACTTCTTCTTAAATCCGAGGCCGTCGCGGATTCTGCGTTCCGCGAGCGCACTGAATTCGTCATTCAGTTCGATTCCTATCGCTGAGCGGCCGGACCTGATTGCGGCAAGCACTGTGGTGCCCGAACCCACGAATGGATCGATAACAGTGCCACCTGGTCTACAGCCACATGCGATGCAACGATCCACGAGCTCGGCCGGGAAGGGTGCGCAGTGCGAATATGGATTCTCTGGGCGCGCCCGGATCGTCCAAATATCTTCCTCCCTATCGAGCGCATCGCGGTTGAAGTAGTACCGCGGACCCTTCGAGAAGATGAAAACGTTTTCGTGCGTGCGCCAAGGCCGGTCATGACTGGTTGGCTCACCCAGAGCATTGGGACGATGCCAGATCACGGAACTCCGTTGAAATACGGTGACAGGAGCAACATTTTCCGGGAGCGGGGTCTTCCCCAATCAGAATAGGGTTGGCTGCTTGGTGGATTGTACTCTTGGCTTGCGGCCCGGCGCGCGGCGCGCGATGGGCCGACCGAGCATCCGTTCGAGGCCTGCGAGGAAATCCTTGTTGCCCAATGGTCTTCCCGTTTGCTCCGCAGCCCGGAGCGCGGTGAAGGCGGCGTCATCGTTTTGGTCGGCGATCAGTCCAGCGAAGTTGGCGACGCGATCGAGCACCGGCTTCACCGTTACCAGCCCATCGTCCTTGCCCGCAATATGCGCGCGCACGCTCGACCACGTCCAATCTTCGGCGCGGGTGGCGAGCCGTGCGCGGACGGGATTGAGGGCGACGTAGCGAACCGCGGACATCAGATGCGACTCGTCCATCGCGACGGAGGCGAACCGTCCCTCGAACAGGTGGCCGCGCCAGCGGCCCCGGGCATTGATGAAGTTCGCCCACCGGCGGTGTGCCGCGCCAAGCGCCCGGCCGAGCCCGTCGGCTCCGCGCGGGCAGAGGATGAGATGAACGTGATTGGGCATCAGGCAGTAGGCCCAGACCTCGACGTCGGCCCTGCGCATCTGCTCCGCCAGCATGTCGCAATAGACATCCTGGTCGCCATCCTCGAAGAAGATCGGCTCACGCCGATTGCCCCGCGCCGTGACGTGATGCGGGCAACCCGGAACAACGATGCGCGCCACTCGGGCCATGACCGAGCTTAGCGGCGCAGGAACAAAATGGCAACATTGCTCCTGTCACGGTATTTCTTTCTTCCGAAGCCGCCGTCCGAAATAACGATATCGAGGCGTGACGCCGATCCTGTCTTCTGCTTTCAGCGCCGATAGGTGAGCCTGATCTTGCGCTCCTCTCTCACGACCGCGCGAATTCGAGCAACGGCTGGAGGTCGTGGTTGTCCGCGGCCCCGAGCGCCGCGATGTAGCGTTTCCGCAGCTCGCCTGGCTCACGCAGGCTTCCCCGGCCCCAGGAGAAGCGCTCGCCGCCGAGCCGCACGATGAGCAGATCGGCGATCAGGCGCGCGTGCCTGCCGTTGCCATTCGGAAACGGATGGATCTGCGTCAGGCGATGATGGAGGCGCACCGCGATTTCATCGGGCGGGTAGGCCTCGTGCTCGATCCATGTCTTGGCGTCGTCGAGCAGCATGCGCAGCGCTGCCGGAATCTCCCAGTGATCGATGCCGATATTGCGCTCGCTGGCTCGAAATCGTCCGGCCCATCGCCACACGTCGTTGAACATGTGACGATGGAGAGACTTGACGAAACTCTCGGTGAGGAGATCGCGGCGTCGGCGCGAGGCCCAGTCCTGGCCGCGCGCGATATTCTCCTGTTCGGCCGCATTCAGCTCGGCGCGCGTGGCGATATAGGCTGGCTTGAGGTCGCGCTTTTCCGCTTCGGTCAGTGGCGTTGCCGCAGGGTCCGGCTGCTCGAAGATATCGCTCACGCGTCGTCCCACAGCGCGCGCGGATTCATGTCGCGCGCAAGAGCGTCGATGCGCGCGTCGACGTCCTTGGCGGGCACGCCCTGATCTTCGAGCAGCATGGAATGCTCGACCGATTGGAGGCGCCGCCTGGCTACTTTGCGGGCCTGATCTCGAACGATGGTTTCGAGCGGCTCGTCCGGCACGAGCGCATAGACGAGCGTGCAGTTCATCGCCTCGGCGACGCGGCGGAGCGTCGCCAGCTGGATCGTTCCTTTGAGTTCGGATTGCTCCATCGCGACGACCGTGGGCTGTTTGATCTTCAGCCGTTTGGCAAGCTGCGCAGAGGACATGCCAAGCGCTTCGCGGATGGCTTTGATCCATCCGCGCACGGGCGGCGCGAAGCGTGTGGCCGGCCGCATGTCCCCGAACCGGGCTTCCAGATTTTGACGGGATTGGGTGGCGATACGCGGGCTTTGCATAGTCTATGACCTATTGGAATCATCGGCTTGGATAGAGTATAAGCTATAGGTGCTTCGAAAAACAATAGGCTATGGGCTATTATAACTTTGACTATCCATAGACTCTAGGCTATCGACCGATGCCCACGGGAACCTGCTTCTACCCGGGCGAGACGCGACTTATCGTGAGCCCGGAGATAGCCAATGCCCCAACCCCGCATCGCCGTGCTCGGACTCTTCGCGGCCGATCTCACCAGCCGGGTGCCGCGCCTGCCGCACTGGCACGAGACGCTGGAGGGGCTGGGCGCGACGCTCGGGCCTGGCGGCAAGGCCTCGAACCAGGCGATCGCGGCGGCGCGCCTCGGCGCCGCCGCGAGCTTCATCGGCAAGGTCGGCGCCGATCCCTTCGGCGAGATGGCGAAGCGGCTCTACGACCGCGAGGGCGTCGACCGACGCCATCTCGCCGTCAGCGAGACCGCGCCCACGGGCACCGCGCTCATCCTGGTGGACGACGGCACCGGCCATAACGCGATCGTGGTCAACAACGGCGCCACCGCGGAGCTGACGGAGGCCGAGGTCGAGGCCGCCGAGCCCGCGATCCGCGGCGCCGACGTGCTCCTGCTGACGCTCGAGGCGCCGGCGGCGGCGGTCGCCCGCGCCGTTGCGCTGGCGCGGCGGGCGGGTGTCCGCGTCGTCCTCAATCCCGCGCCGGTGCGCGACGTCGACCGGTCCCTGCTGCCGGCGATCGACGTGGTGACGCCCAACGAGGTCGAGGCGGCGGGCCTGCTGGGCATGCCCGTCGCCGGCGTCGAGGACGCCCGGCGCGCGGCGCGGGAGTTCCGGGCCCGCGGCGCGGGCGCCGCCATCGTCACGCTGGGCGAGCGGGGCGCCCTGCTGCTGAGCGGCGAGCACGACGTCCACCTGCCGGCCTTCGCGGTGCCGCGGGCGGTCGATACCACGGGGGCCGGCGACGCCTTCAACGGCGCCCTCGCGGTCGCGCTGGCGGAGCGCCGGCCGCTCCCGGAAGCCGCGCGGTTCGCCTCGGCTGCAACCGCGCTCTCGGTCACGGCGGCGGGCGCCGCCAACGCGATGCCGAGGCGGCCCGAGGTCGAGGCGCTGCTCCGGCGCGGGTAGGCCCGGGCGTGGGCGAAACTCGCTAAAATCTCTTTTTTCCCCGTCCGGCCGACGGTTAATAAGCTCTTAGGGGGTTTTCCCCCACCCTGGCGGGATGTCCCCGAGTTTCTGGCCGGTCCTGCTCAGTCTCGCGCAGAGCATCGCCCTCGCGGTATTCGCGCTGGCGGCCTTGCCGTGGCTGCACAAGCGGACCTTCCCGCTGGGCCGGCACGGCGGGGACGCGGTGCTCGGCGCGATCTTCGGGGCCGTGGTGATCCTGGGCATGCTCGACCCCGTGCGCATCGCGCCCGGCGTCTTCATCGACGGCCGGTCGCCGCTGATGGCGCTCGCGGGCTTCATCGGCGGCCCGGTGGCGCTGGCGGTGGCGGCCGCGATGGCGGACGCCTTCCGGTTCTGGCTGGGCGGAGTCGGCGCACTGGTGGGAATCTCGACGGTCACCCTCTCGGGGATCGTCGGCGCCGGTGTCCGCTGGTGGGGGCTCCGCCGCGACGGCGAGTTGCGCGAGATGCATCTCGTGCCGCTTGCGGTGCTGGCGTCCCTCATTCCGTTCATCCCGCGGCTCTTCCTGCCGTTCCCGATCGCCATGGAGCTGATCGGCGCGGCCGGGCCGCCGCTCACCCTGGGTACGGTGGTGGGCGTGCTGATCTTCGGCTTTCTGCTTTTGCGGGAGCAGCGGCGCATCGATCTCGAGGCCGCGGTCGCCAACAAGACCGAGATTCTCGAGGCGACCCTCTCGACGATTCCCGACGGCATCCTCGTCCTCGACGCCGACCTGAAGCTCGTCACCTGCAACGAGCGCCTGCTCGAGGTGTTCGACCTCGACCGCGAGGCGATCCTCGGCGCGGCCGACCCCGCCAGGGCGATCCGCGAGCTGCGCGTGCGGCGCGGCGACTTCGGGCCGGGCGATCCCGACCAGCTGCTCGCGCAGTGGGAACGCGCGCTGCGCAGTACTCAGTCGCGTCAGTACGAGCAGCAGATCGCGTCGGGCCGCTGGGTCGAGGTGCGCGGCCAGACGCTCTCGCGCGGCGGGCGCGTCACGGTCACCCGCGACATTACCGAGCGCAAGGACCGCGAGGCGGCGCTGGAGCGTGCCCGCCAGGAGGCCGAGGGAGCGCGCCTGGCCGCGGAGGCGGCGAGCCGCACGAAGAGTGCGTTCCTCGCCAACATGAGCCACGAGATCCGCACGCCCATGAACGGCGTCATCGGCGCGGCCCATCTGCTGCGCGAGACCTCGCTCGACGCTCAGCAGCGCAGCTATGTCGACGTGATTACGCTGTCGGGGGAGCACCTGCTCTCCGTCATCGAGGACGTGCTCGACGTCTCGAAGCTGGAAGCGGGCCGCATGGCGCTCGAGAACATCGTGTTCAATTTCGCGGACGTGGTGGGTACCGCGGTCGAGCTGCTGCGCCCGAAGGCGGTCCAGAAAAGCCTCGCGATCCATGTGCAGGTCGATCCTGCCGTGGGGCGGAATTTCCTCGGCGATCCCACGCGGATCCGCCAGGTACTGGTGAACCTGATCGGGAACGCGATCAAGTTCACCGACAAGGGCTCCGTCAGCGTGAGCGCGGGCTATGTCGCGGAGCCTTCGGGCGCCCCCATGCTGCGCGTGGAGGTGCGCGACACCGGCGTCGGCATCTCCGCGGACGCCCAGAAAACCCTGTTCCAGACCTTCAGCCAGGCCGACAACACGATCACCCGCCGCTTCGGCGGCACCGGCCTCGGCCTCGCGATCTCGAAGCAGCTGGTGCAGCTCATGGGCGGCGCGATCGGCGTCGAGAGCCGGCCGGGCGAGGGCAGTGTGTTCTGGTTCACGCTGCCGCTGCGGCAGGCGGCGCGCTCCGCGCCCGACGCCGAGCAGGGCCTGCGGTCCGGCGCCGACGTGAGCGGGCGCCGCGTGCTGGTGGCCGAGGATGTGGAGGTGAACCGCCTGATCGCGCGGGAGATGCTGCGCCGGATGGGTTGCCAGGCGGAGATGGCCGAGGACGGCGCGCGCGCCGTCGAGATGGCGCTGGCGTCGGATTACGACATCGTCCTGATGGACATCCAGATGCCGCGCCTCGACGGCGTCGAGGCGACCCGCCGGATCCGGGCTGCGGGCGGGCGGCGCGGCCGCGTGCCGATCGTGGCGCTGACCGCCCATGCGATCGCGAGCGAGCGCGAGGCCTACCTGGCGGCGGGGCTCGACGACTACCTGAGCAAGCCGTTCAAGCCTGCGGCGCTCCGCGAGATCATCGCGCGCTGGACGGGCGAGCGGAACGGCACGTCGGATATTGCCGTCGTCTCCGGCGAGCCCGCGCCCGAGCTCGTCGACCGGGAGCGGCTCGAGGACCTCGCGAGGATCGTCTCGCCGGCGGCGCTGGCGGAGCTCTTCGACACCTGGATCGGCAACACGACCGAGAGCGTCGAGCGGATCTCCAGCCTGGCGGCGGCGAGGGACGGGGCGGGCCTTGCCGCGGAGGCGCATCGCCTCGCGGGCATGGCCGGCAATTTCGGCGCCACGCACCTGGCCTCCCTCGCGCGCAAGCTCGAGGAGGCCTGCCGCTCGGACAGAACCCGCGATGCGCAAGGCGAGGCGGCGGAGATCGGGCGCGTCGCCGCCGATACCGCGGACGCGGTCCGCGATCGGCTTTCGGGCCAGCTTTCCGCCATCCGCGAGACCGTCAGCGCCGTCGGCGATTGACAGCGCCCGCTCCCACGCGGGACGATGCCAGCATCTGCGCGAGGGAGCCATCGACATGACGGAGCCGACGCAATCGGGCGCGCGCGACGAGTTCAATCTCGCCATGGCGCGCCTCTACCCCGATCTGCCCGACAGCGAGCGCGAGGCGCTCTGGCAGTGCTGGGGCCATCTGCGGCGCTGGATCGCACGGCTGCCGCGCGAGCTGCCGTTCGAGGCCGAGCCCGCGCACATCTTCTCCGCGCCGGAGCGCCAGCCATGAGCGCGCGCTTCTGGACGATCGCGGAGGCAAGCGCCGCGCTCGACAAGCGCGATGTCTCGCCGGTCGAGCTGGTGGACGAATGCCTGAAGCGGATCGAGACGCTCGATTCGACGCTGCACAGCTACGTGCTGACGCTGCCGGACGCGGCGCGCGCCGCCGCCAGGGCCGCGGAGAGCGAGATCCGCGCCGGGCGGCGCAGGGGCCCGCTCCACGGCATTCCGATCGCGCTCAAGGATATCTACGAGACCGCGGGCATCCGCACCACCGGACATTCGCGGATCAAGCTCGACCACGTGCCCAGGGCCGACGCCACCACCACGAGGAAGCTCGCGGAAGCCGGCACGATCCTGCTGGGCAAGCTTGCGACCCACGAGTTCGCCATGGGCGGGCCATCCTTCGACCTGCCGTTTCCGCCGGCGCGCAACCCGTGGAACCCCAACCATTTCACCGGCGGCTCGTCGAGCGGCTCGGGGGCGGCGGTGGCGGCGGGGCTGGCGCTCGGCTCGCTCGGCAGCGACACCGGCGGCTCGATCCGCTTGCCGGCCTCCCACTGCGGACTCGCGGGCCTCAAGCCGAGCTACGGCCGGGTGAGCCGCGCCGGCGTGCTGCCGCTTTCCTTCACGCTCGACAATTGCGGGCCCATGGCGTGGACCTCGCGCGACTGCGCGCTCCTGCTGCAGGCGATCGCCGGGCCCGATCCGCGCGACCCCGCTTCCGTGGCGAGGCCGGTGCCGGATTACGTCGCGGCGCTCGGCGGCGACCTCAAGGGCATGAGCATCGGCGTGGTGCGCGGCTTCTACGAAAGAGATCCGGCGCTCAATCCCGAGGTGGGTGCCGCGATCGCGGCGGCGATCCAGCAGCTCCGCGACCTCGGTGCGCGCGTGGAGGACGTGAGCCTGTCGCCGCTCGACGACTACCACGGCTGCTGCGTCGTCATCATGATTGCGGAGGCCTTCGCGATCCACGAGCCGATGATCCGGACCCGCTGGCGCGAGTACGGCGCGATCTTCCGCCATCGCCTGATGCCGGGAGCGCTGATCTCGGGTCCCGACTACGTGCAGGCGATGCGGATGCGCCGCACGCTCTCGCTCGAGATGGACCGCGCGCTCGACCGGCACACCGCGCTCTTGTTCCCGAGCTCGCTGGTGCCGTCGCCGCCGATCGAGGAGGTTCGCGCGCTCGCCTTCTACGAGCGCGCCTCGCTGACGACGCCTGCCAACGTGTCGGGCCATCCCGCGCTCAGCGTCTGCTGCGGCTATACGAAGGCGGGCCTCCCCATGGGCCTGCAGCTGGTGGGTCGCCGCTTCGACGAGGCGACCCTCCTCAAGCTCGGCGACGCCTACGAGCGCGCCACCCCCTGGCGCCAACGCCGCCCCTCTCTCTGAGGGGAAAGAAAAAGCCTCCGGCGAATCCTCTGCCCTGAAGCGTTGTTTCTTCCGGAGGCGCACGCATCACGCACCCGTGTTCGCAGCGGATTTGCCGCGTCACGGACCGGCGCTAGACTGACTTCGGGCGAGCGTTCTCCGGGAGCGGGCGATGGCGGCCTACACGTTTCGGGTCAATGGCAAGACGCGGCACGTCGAGAGCTGGGACCCCGATCAGCCCGTGCTCTATCTGCTGCGGAACGCGCTCGGGCTGCATGGCCCGAAGTTCGGCTGCGGCCTCGGCCAGTGCGGCGCCTGCACGGTGCTGGTGGACGGCGAAGCGGTGCGCTCCTGCTTGCTGCCGGCAAGCGCCGCGCAAGGCAAGTCCATCACCACCCTCGAAGGCCTCGGCAGTCCCGATAAGCCCGATCGTCTGCAGGCTGCTTTCGTCGCCGAGCAGGCGGCCCAGTGCGGCTACTGCGCCAACGGCATGGTGATGACCGCGAAGGCGCTGCTGGCGAAGACGCCGCGCCCGACGGCAGCCCAGGTGAAGGAGGCGCTCGCCGGCAATCTCTGCCGCTGCGGCACGCACACGCGCATCCTGCGCGCCGTGCTCCGCGCCAGCCGGGTGTGAGGAGGGCGCGATGACGATGATGCCCGACCTCACGCGCCGCGGCCTTTTGAAGGCGGGTGGCGCCCTTGTCGTGAGCTTCGCCCTCGATGCCGCGCGGGACACGCGGGCCCAGATTGCGGCAACCCTCAAGAGCGACCTCGGCAAGACCGTCGATGCCGGCCAGGTCGACGGCTTCCTCGCGGTGCATCCCGACGGCAGCGTGACGGTCTATAGCGGCAAGGTGGACCTCGGGACGGGATTGCGCATCGCCATGCGGCAGATGGTGGCGGAGGAGCTCGACATTCCCGTCGAGCGCATCGCGCTCATCGAGGGCGATACCGCGCTGACGCCCGACCAGGGTCCGACCGCGGGCAGCACCGGCATTCAGCGCGGCGGCGTGCAGATCCGCCAAGCGGCGGCCACTGCGCGCCAAGCGCTGCTGCGCCTCGCCGCCGAGCGCCTCAAGGCGCCGGCGGATAGCCTCGTGGTCGAGAGCGGCACCATCCGGGCCAAGACCGGCGGCAAGCGCGTCAGGTTCGGCGAGCTCGTGGGCGGCCGGCAGTTCGCGCTCAAGCTCGATGCCAAGGCGCCGCTCAAGGAGCCCGCGGCCTACACCGTCGTCGGCAAGCCGCTGCCGCGGCCCGACCTGCCGGGGAAGCTCACGGGCCGGCACACCTTCATGCATGATTTCAAGCTCGCGGGCATGCTGCACGGGCGCGTCGTGCATGCGCCCGCGATCGGTGCCCGGCTCGACTCCGTGGACGAGGCGTCGGTTGCCGGCATTCCCGGCGTGAAGGTGGTGAGGATCAAGAATTTCCTCGGTGTGGTGGCAGAGGACGAGTGGGCCGCGGTCCGCGCCGCGCGCGAGCTCAAGGCGAGCTGGAACGGCGGCGGCGGGCTTCCTGGCAGCGACGCCCTCCAGCGCGCCATGCGCGAGAGCGCGGTGGCGCACGACGAGACGATCGTCAACCGCGGCGATGCGGCGCAGGCGCTCGGCAGCGCCTCGAGAAAGCTCAGCGCCAGCTACTACTGGCCGCCGCAGAGCCACGCCTCCCTGGGGCCGTCCTGTGCGGTCGCCGACGTGCGCGCGGAGGAGGCGACGATCTGGACCTCGTCGCAGGCGACGCACAAATACCGGCCGCACTTCGCCAAGGTTCTGGGCCTCGCGCCGGAGAAGGTACGCCTCGTTTATCTCGATGGCGCCGGCTGCTACGGCATGAACGGGCACGAGGACGCCGCCGCCGACGCGGCGATCCTCTCGCGCGCCACAGGCAGGCCCGTGCGCGTGCAGTGGATGCGGGAGGACGAGCACGGCTGGGACCCCAAGGGTCCGCCGCAGCTCTTGGAGCTTTCGGCGAGTCTCGACGACGGCGGCAAGATCGCGGCCTGGAGCGCGGAGATGTGGATCCCCGAGGCGACCAAGGGCCTGCCGAACATCCCGCTGCTCTCGCCCGCGGCGGCCGGTCTGCCACAACCCGAGGGCATCGGCACCGGCCTCATCTCGCAGAACGCCGATCCCTCCTACGCCGTGCCGAACGTGCGCGTCGTCGCCCACTGGCTCAAGGACACGCCGCTCCGGCCCTCCAATCTCCGTGCCCCCGGCAAGATCGCGAATACTTTCGCAGTCGAGAGCCTGGTGGACGAGCTCGCGGTCGCCGCCGGTGCCGACCCGCTCGCCTTCCGCCTCCGGGGCATCGACGACCCCCGCGGCATCGCCGTGCTGACGCGCGTCGGCGAGATCATGAAATGGGCGCCGCGCAGCGGACCGACTGGCGGCAACGGGACCGGACGCGGTGTCGCCTACATCCACTACAAGCACACCGAGAATTACGTCGCCATGGGCATGGATGTGACGGTCGACCGCACGTCAGGCGCCGTCCGGGTGACGCGCGTCGTCTGCGCGCACGACTGCGGCCTCGTGATCAATCCCGACGCGGTCAAGAACCAGGTCGAGGGCGGCATCCTCCAGACGCTGAGCCGCGCGCTCCATGAGGAGGCCCGGTTCGACAGCAATCGCGTCACCAGCCTCGACTGGGCGAGCTATCCGATCCTCAAGTTCCCGGAGGTGCCGGAGGTGGTGGTGGAGCTCATCGATCATCCGGAGCTGCCGCCGATGGGCGCCGGCGAGGCTGCCACCACGCCGGTCGCCGCGGCGCTCGCCAACGCGATCTACGACGCTGTTGGCGTCCGCCTTCGCCAGGTCCCGATGACGCCCGAGCGCGTCAAGCAGGCGCTCGCGCACGCTTAGGCGCTGTCGGCTCGCTACCGTTTGGGCCGTGGCGCGGTCTCGAGCCAGTCCTTGGCGACCGATTCCATGGTGCGGAACACCGCGCCCCGCGCCTTCAGCTTCTCGATGAGCCGTTCCAGCATCAGCATTCGGTGGCCGCGGCCGATCACGAACGGGTGGCAGGTGTAGGTGAGCACGCCGCTGTCGCCGATCCGCGTCATGTAATCGAAGTCGTCGTACCAGTTCTCCAGCACGCCGCCCGCCCAGCTCAGGCCGGGCGCCAGCATGTTGGGGAGCCGCATGTACTCGAAATGCGGGTAGTCGTCGGTCGACCAGCTGATCGGCATCTCCACGAGCGGGGTCTCCGGCCCGAACACCGCAGGCTTCTCGAGCTCGATCTGGTCGCCGGTACGGCAGCGATAAAGCTTGTAGTCGTGCCCCATCAGGCTGCTGTCGTAGAGAAAGCCGTGCTTCAGCAGGAGCTCGATGGTGTGCGGGCTCAAGTCCCAGGAGGGCGAGCGATAGCCGCGGGCGGCCTCGCCGGTGATCATGCGGATCGCCTCGTTGCCGCGCACCAGGTTGGATTCCTCCTGCTCGCGGCTCATGTTGGCGGGCGGCACATGGGTCCAGCCGTGATGCGCGATCTCGTGCCCGGCGGCGTGCACGCGCCGGCAGGCGTCGGGGAAGCTCTCGATGGTGTGGCCGGGGATGAACCAGGTGCTGGGGATCTCATGCCGGCGCAGCAGCTCGACGATCCGCTCCGAGGCGACCACGCCGAACTCGCCGCGCGAGATCGGCGTCGGCGTCGTGAGCCCGCGGGCGATGAAGCCCGAGAGCGCGTCGAAATCGAAGGTGAGGCAGACAGTATAGGTGCCCATAGGCCTTTCTCCTCGCTGGCGCCGATCTCCGCTTGGCGTCGCGGCGCCTTGGTGGTTCAACTCTTAACCGCCAAGACGCCGGGGCGCCAAGGACGATAATGGGGCCATGAACCTCTGGGCCATCAGCGACCTTCACATCGGGATCGACGTCAACCGGCGCGCCGTCGAAGGAATCGCGCCGCGGCCTGGGGACTGGCTGATCCTGGCAGGCGACATCGGCGACAGCGCGGCCGAACTCGCGCTCGCCTTCGAGCTCCTGCGCCCCCGTTTCGCCCGGCTCCTCTGGGTCCCCGGCAATCACGAGCTCTGGACGGAGCCGCGCTCGCCAGAGGGCGCGCGCGGCGTCCGGCGCTACGAGGCGCTGGTCGAGCTTGCCCGCGGCCACGGCGTCGTCACGCCCGAGGATCCCTATCCACTCTGGCCGGGACCGGGACCCAGGACCGTGATCGCACCGCTCTTCCTGCTCTACGACTACAGCGTGCGGCCCCACGAGGTGCCGCGCGACCGGGTCGTGGAGTGGGCGGCAGAGGCGGGCATCCTCGCCGTCGACGAGCGGCGTCTTGGCGCCGAACCCTTCGACGACGTCGCGGCCTGGTGCGCCCACCGACTGGAGCTGAGCGAGCGTCGTCTTTCGGAAATCCCGGCAGACGCCCGAACCATCCTGGTGAACCACTATCCGCTGCGACCGGAGGATGTCGTGCTGCCGCGCAAGCCGCGCTATGCGCCCTGGTGCGGGACCCGCGCCACTGCCGATTGGCACCGGCGCTATCGGGCGCGCGCGGTCATCTACGGTCATCTCCACGTGCGGGCGAGCCGGTTCGCCGACGGTGTGCATTTCCAGGAAGTGTCCCTGGGATATGCCCGCGACTGGGACCAGTCCCGGGGCGCCCACGCCTACCTGCGGCGCATCCTCTGACAGGCGTTGTGCGCCGCGCCATCCGCGGAGCCTACGAAATCAGGCACAAACGTGTGCATCGCAGCACCAACTCTCTCGCTTTTAGCCGATTTATTCGCTGCCCTGGTCTTGGGTGGCCGGCCGGCGCACCTAAATGAGATTTAATGTTCCGCCGCGCTCATGCGGCGGCCTCGAGGGAGATGCGCCATGTCGCAACCGAGGAAACCCGCGCCAGAGCCGGGCATACGAGAGCTGCTCAACGACGAGATCGGCCGTGCCGTGATGCGCGCCGACGGCGTCGAACGCCGCGAGGTTCTGGCTTTGGCGGCACGCGTCGGCCCGTCCAGGGCCAAGCCCGAGGTTCCGGTCCGCAAGCCGGAGCGCTCGCCATGAACGTCGACGCGATTCTCAAGGTCAAAGGCGATGCGGTCGTCACCATTGCGCCGACCGCGAGCATCGCCGAGGCGGTCACGGCGCTTTGCCAGCACCGGATCGGCGCGCTGGTGGTGAGCGCCAGCGGGAGGGAGCCTTTGGGCATCCTCTCCGAACGAGACATCTTGCACGCCCTCGGCGCCAACGGGGCTGGCGCGCTGGATCGGCGGGTCGAAGATCTCATGACGAAGACGGTGGTCACCTGCGGGCCGCAGGACCGGGTGGCGGACCTGATGGCGCTCATGACCGAGCGCCGCATCCGTCACATCCCGGTGCTCCGCAACGGGAAGCTCGCGGGCATCGTCAGTATCGGCGACGTCGTCAAGAATCGGCTCGACGAGATCGAGTTGGAAACGACATCGCTCAAGGCCTACGTCGCCGGAGCGGCCTGAGCCGCGTCCGTCGCGTCAGGGCAGGACGATATCGACCCGCCGGTTCCGGGCCTCGCGCACACCGTTGGCGGTGGCGACCAGCGGATTGTCCTTGCCGCGCCACCTCTCGTTGATCGCGCTCGCGGGTACGCCGTCCGCCGTGAGCGCCGAGCGCACTGCGTCCGCGCGCCGCTTCGATAGGTCCATGTTGTACTCGGAGGTGCCCGAGAGGTCGGTGTAGCCGGTGACCTCGATCCGGGCGGCGCGTCCGCGCCGGTAGGCGTCGGCCGCCTGCCGCACCACGCGCGCGCCGTCGGTGGTAAGGCTCGCCTTGTCGAAATCGAAGAACACCCGGAAGTTTCGCCCTTGGGAGGCAAGAGGCGCGGGCGCAGCGGCGGGCGTAGGTCCGTAGGCCGGCGGCGGTGGCGGTGGCGGATAGACCGCCGGGATATAGGGATAAGGATGAGCGGGATAGTAATAGGCGGGCGGATAGTAATAGGGCGCGTAGAAGCCGTAGCCGGGCCAGCCGCCGATGAAGACGCCGCCCCGGAATCCGCCGCCCCAGCCCCAGCCGCCATGCCAACCCCCGTGCCAATCGGCATGGGCCTCCATAGGTAGAAGGGCGAGCGCCAGGCCCAGGCCCAGCCCCAACACCGGCAGTTGAGAAAGCCGCCTCGACATCATGATCATCTCCTTCGGGCGATCGGCGGACGACCTCGTCCCAAGAGACGGAACGGGTGAGGAGGCTCGGTCAATCCCTCGGGCCCGGGTAGATAGGTCGGGTAGGCCCGCAATCATCCCTGATCGGGGCTCAGGCGAGGCTACGCGACCGGGACGGGCGCGGTATCGCCGGGCGTGTCGATTTCCGCCAAGGCGTCGAGATAGTGCTCGCGGAAGATCCGGTAGGTCTGCTGTCGGACGGCCGAGGGATGATCGTCGGCAAAGACGATTTCGGGGTTCGAGTTGATCTCGTAGATCTGAACCTTGCCGCCGATCAGGCTGAAATCCGCCCGGCCGTACTCGAGCCCGGCGATCTCGAAGGCCGGCGCCACCACCGGGCCGTAGGGATCGTCGCGGACGACGCACTGCTCCTCGTCGTAGAGTTCGGGCGGCGTGATGTCGGACCGGCCGGTCTTGGCGATCCACTCGGAATCGTCGACGCACGTGTGAGCGAAGCCCGCGGATCCCATGCGAAAGCTCGAGAACTTCCGGTAGAGGCCCGGACGATAGGGCTCGCCTGCGAACTCCACGATCAGCAGGGCCGCCATCGGCAAACCCTTCGCGATGCAGTCGTCAATGCTGCGCTGAAGCAGGTCCCAGTCGTGGATCAGCGGCGTCACCGGCCCCAGGTGCGTGCCCTCGGTGCGCAAAAACACGGGCCAGCGTTCGGGCCTGACGCGCTCTTCCACGCGGTAGGCGTTGAATCCATTGATGCCCGCGAGGTAGAGCCGTCGCAAGAGCCCGAAGCGCGTCGCGACCCGCGCGGGATCGTTCAGCACGCGCAAGCCGGCGCGGCGCAGACGGCGATAGAGATAGGCAGCTACCTGCAGATGGGCGAGGGAGAGCCGATCCATGTCGGTGAAGACGTAGGTGGCGCGCGGGATTGCCCGGGCGGGCACGAGCTCGGGATAGGTCGCAAGCGCCACGCGGACGGGCAGGGTAGGGTCGAGCAGCGCCTTGTTCGCGTAGGTGTGCTCCGTGCCGGATACGAAGACGATCACGCGGCCAGCCGCTCCCAGCGGAAAGCTCGGTTGCGAGGATGAGGCCCCGTTGCCTTGACACGCCGTGGACCGGCTTTCTATTAGAGACTATCAGGGTCTCAGCATTTGGGGGAATGTCCGTGCCATCGGAACCCAAGACACCTATCGTGAAGCTCGATTGGTCGCGCCTGCTCGGCTTCGACCAGGCCGAGCGGAGCTGCGATGAGGAAGCGGCCAGGCGATTGAGCGATCGGCGCCTGATCAATCTGGGGGCCAAGTTCGGGAAGAAGCTCGGCGGCCGGCGACCCGACATTCGCGACATCAAGGGCTAGCACCTCGCTTTCGCGCGCGGGCGCGCGGACCTCGACATCCCATCGGGATCGGATTTCGCGCATGGCTGCGATCGACTGCCTCGATCTCGCGCAATTCGATCCGAGCCGGGCCCGCGCCGAGGCGGTGAGCGCGCGTATGCGCGGCCGCCTCGCCGACAGCCTGGGCTACATTGTCGAACAGGCGGCCGGGCGCATCCCAGTGCCGTCCAACGCGATGGCCGGGTTCCTCGATCGCCTGCGGAGCGGCCCGATCTCGCCGCTGGCCTTCGGGACCTACTGCGATCTCGTGCTGGCTCTGGACGCCGACGCGCTCGGCGAGGCGGCGGAGTTGCTGCGGGAAATCGTTCGCACGCCAAACGCACCTGCTGAGCTCCGGATCCTCGAACTCGCTGATCCCGATACCGACACCGACGCCAACCGCTATCGCCGGCTCGTCGACACCGACGAGACTCAGCCCTTCACCATTCTGCCGCCGAAGCCCGAGGGCGCCGCCGCGATGCGGAGACTGCTTGCCCAGGCATTCGCTCTGTTGGACGCGGGCAATCCGGATCTCGCCGCCGAGGTCCGGACGCTCCTCAAGGAGATCGTCCTCGCCTCCGGATCGGACGATCCCAACGCCGTGCAATTCGAGGGGGTATCGTCGTTCCTGCTCTGGGGCGGCGTCGTCCTGGAGGTCCGCGCCTACAAAACCGCGCTTGAGGCGGTGCAGGCGCTAGCCCACGAGAGCGGCCACAACCTGCTGTTCGGGCTCTGCTGCCACGGTCCGCTGCACACGAACGGCGACGCCGAGCGCTACTCCTCGCCGCTCCGCATCGATCCCCGGCCGATGGACGGCATCATCCACGCGGCCTATGTGAGCGCGCGCATGCATCAGTCGGTGCAGCGTCTCCTCGAGGCGGACGTGCTCGATGCGGCTCAGACCCAGGAGGCGCGCGAGGCGGTGGTGGCCAATGCCAAGCGCTTTGCCATGGGAATGGAGACCGTAGACCGCCACGCCAGGCTGACGCCGCTCGGCAAGGCCGTCATGGCCGATGCTCGAGCCTACATGGCGCGTTACCTGTGAGCGGGCTCAGCCGCGGACGCAGCTGTTTAGCAGGGGCCACCGGGCAACTGAGACCCTCAGCGATCGCCGCGCATCCTCTGCGTCCTCGGCGCTAAGCCCATCTTCCATCTTGGGGCGCGCCGCCGACTCGGGATCAGCCCCAGGGTCCGCCGCGGCGAGGAGGCCGTCCTGCCGACGGCACCGTTCCGGACGAGGGCGATGCGTACTCACGCGCAGACGGTGCGCCGATCCACCCTTGGCCCATCTCGGCCGCGATCTCGCGCAGCCGCGCGATCCGCGCCTCGGTCGAGGGGTGGGTCGAGAACAGGCTCTGCATGCCGCCGCCCGACAGAGGGTTCACGATGAAGAGATGCGCGGTCGCCGGGTGTTGCTCGGCCTGGACGTTGGGAAGCGTCTCGGCGCCTGCCTCGAGCTTCGCGAGCGCGCTCGCGAGCCCCAGCGGATTGCCGGAGATCGCGGCGCCGCCACGGTCGGCCTCGAACTCGCGCCCGCGGGAGATCGCGAGCTGCACCAGGGTCGCTGCGAGCGGCGCCAGGATCATCATGGCGATGGCGCCGACCGCGCCCAGGGGATTGCCGCGCTCCTCGTCGTTGCGCATTCCGCCGCCGAAGAAGAAGGCGAAGTGGGCGAGCATGCCGATCGCGCCCGCGATGGTCGCGGCGATGGTCATGGTCATGCTGTCGCGGTTCTTTACGTGGGTGAGCTCGTGGCCGAGCACGCCCGCGAGCTCGTCGCGCGTCAAGATGCGCAGGATGCCGGTGGTCGCCGCCACCGCCGCATGCTCGGGGCTGCGGCCGGTCGCGAACGCGTTCGGCTGATCGCTCTCGACGATGTAGACCCGCGGCATCGGCAATCCCGCGCGAGCCGCGAGCTCGCGCACGATCCCCACCAGCTCCGGTGCCGTCGCGGCGTCGACCTCGCGCGCGCCGTACATGCTGAGCACGAGCTTGTCGCCGTTCCAGTAGGCGAAAAGGTTGGTGCCGGCGGCGATCAGGAACGCGATCAGCATGCCGCCCTCGCCGCCGATCAAATAGCCCACGGCCATGAACAGGCCCATGAGCGCGCTGATCAGTACCAGTGTCCGGAAGTGTCCGGTCATGCCTCAGTCCAAAACCGCCGATTACCTCGCGCCATGAGGTGGTGATTGCCCGCCTCGTTTGTCAAGGCAAAGCATCGGAGACGAGCGGTCGCGTAAAACCCGGCCAGGCGGTCGCAGCCGCAGGTGCTGACTCAAGGTGGAACCCGACCCGCCCTGGGGCGCGGTGCTTGATCGCGCAAACCGCGCACGCGCACCCACAGCGCGCAAGGCTCCCGTCGAGGAAACATCAAGCGGGGCGACGGCGATCGTCGATGTAGACCAGATGCGGGACGCAGCAGCAGACTCTCTCTGAGGTCTGCGATCACTTCGCTTTCGATGTCACGTCCAAGGATTGCTTTACGCGACTTGACCCAGATCAATGCGACGCCTGCGTAGTTGGGCTCAACAAAACTGGGCAGAAGGAATTACGTTCGCACTGACCGTGCGGGGCCCGCCGAGTGTTCGGATCAATGGTCGGGCTTACACAATATGACATCGCCAAGAGCGCCGGGTAACCAAGGATCGACCGCCGAATCGGGCGCGCTCTTCGAGCAGATCACCCGAACCCTATCGCTGATCGTCGTCGCCCTCCTGGGATGCACGATGGCTGCCGGCACTTTCGTCCTCCTGGAGCGATCGGATCTCACCCGCGTTCGCAACATGCTGGAATACGGCGCGGACTGGCGGACGAAGGACCTGGAAGCGAAGATCCAAGACGCGACCGACAATGCAATGGTCGCCGCGGCCTATGTCTCCAGTGTTGACCCCCTCGATGGTGCCGCGTTCGATCGCTTTGTGCGGCGCTCGCACCTGTCGGACGACCCCACCCTCTCGATCGCCTGGGCAACCAGGGTGAGCGGCAGCGATCGGACGACCTTCGAAGCCGCGATGCAAGCGACCGGCATGGCGGGCTTCCAAATCACCGAGTTGGGACCCGACGGCGGATTGGTTCCGACCCGCGCGCGCGCCGAGTATTACCCGGTCATCTTCAATGTAAGATTCGACATCCGCAGCCGGCCGATCAGCTTCGATGCGCTCTCCACCGACGACCGCCGCGACGTAGCCTACCGCGCGCGTGACAGCGGAACGCTCGTCGGTACGGAGCCGACACCCCTCATCGGCTCTCCAGTCGACCAACGTCCTTCCTTCAGGGTCTTCGCCCCGGTCTATACCGGCGACATCTTGCCAACGACCGCCGAAGACCGGCGCGCCCGGCTGCGCGGATTCGTCATCGGCAGCTTCCTGGTCAATCAGCTTCTCGCGAACGCGATCAAAGGCACGGCTCCCATTCGCGAGACCGTCAGCTTCTTCATGACAAGGAGCACGGACACCACGCCAATTTCCGACTCCCCGGTCATCGCGACCTATGATCCCGACACTGAGCGCATCTTGGTCGGCGGTCTCACGACGCTCGCGGCGCAGGAAACGGGCGGAGAGAGGCTGATCCGGTCCTTCGAGGTGCTTGGCCAGCGGTGGACCTTGGTCTTCGACACGTCGCGTGCACGCGTGTCGGAGCTTCGCTCCAGCGCCCCCTATGCTTGGCTGGTGGTGGGACTCGCTCTTACCCTCTTCGTTTCGATTTATTTTATGCGCGAGCGGATGCGCGTCGCCGACCTCGCCACAAAGGTCGAGGAGCGCACCGCGGAACTGTCGGCGGTGCTGGACAACGTGCCTCTTATCCTTTCCACCCATGACCTGGAAGGACGCATCCTGACGTGGAACCGGGGGGGAGAGAGGATCACGGGCTATTCCGCCGCCGAAGTCGTCGGGCGTTTCTATCCAACCTCGGACAGAAGGGAGTGGTCCGCTATCGTCCAGGATAGGGTGGCCCGCATGAAGAGGGGCGAAACTGTCCCGGAGGTACGACGCCGCGTCCAACGCAAGGACGGCCAATACCGCGACTTCATCATTTCCAACGCCCCGATCTTTTACAAAGGCAAGCTCAAGGCCGTCGTGAGCGCGTGCGAGGATATAACGGATCGTCTCGTTATCGAGGAACAGCTTCGTCACGCGCAGAAGATGGAGGCGCTCGGCCGACTGACCGGTGGCATCGCGCACGACTTCAACAACGTGCTCGCGGTGGTGCTGAACTGCTCGACGGTATTGACCTGGCAGCTGACGGGTAAGCAACTCGAGCTTGCGGATCTGTGCCGGCAGGCGGCGCGCCGCGGCGCGGCGCTGGTCTCGCGCATGATGTCCTTCTCGCGCCGGCAGTCGCTGGAGATCGAGGAGGTCGACGTTGCCGCCAAGGTGGCATCGATGATCACGCTTCTGCACCAGACACTGGGTGAGGAAATTGCCATCGAGCAGCGGATCGCGGCCGAGATCCCGCGAGCGCTCGTCGATGCCGGGCAGCTCGAGAACGCCATCCTCAACCTCGCCATCAACTCCAAGGACGCCATGGCGAATGGCGGGACCCTGACCGTGGAAGTCGCCGAAGCCCGCCTGGACGAGGCTTATTGTGCCGTGAACGCCGACGCGAAGCCCGGGCGCTATGTCATGGTGGCGATCGGGGATACAGGGACGGGCATGGAACCCGAGGTGGCCGCGAAAGCCTTCGACCCCTTCTTCACCACCAAGGACATCGGCAAGGGCACCGGCCTCGGCTTGAGCATGGTCTACGGCTTCATCAAACAGTCCAATGGCTACGTAAAGATCTTCACCGAGCCCGGACACGGGACGGTGATCAAGCTCTATCTGCCGGTGGCGGAAGCACCGGCGACCGCGGCACCCGTCACGATTGGCGCGAATGACAAGCCGCTGCCGACCGGAAGCGGGACGATCTTGGTGGTGGAGGACGATGCCCTCCTACGGGAGTCGGTCGTGCGTCAGATCGAGAACCTCGGCTACACTGTCGTCGAGGCTGCGGACGGTCCGACCGCCCTGGCGCGATTGGCCGAGAGGCCGTTCGATCTCGTCTTCAGCGATCTCGTCATGCCCGGCGGAATGAGCGGCATCGAACTCGCCGCCAGGGCAACGGTCGCGAGGCCCGGCATCAAGATATTGCTGACCTCCGGCCATACGGAGCACTCCATGGTCCGCAACGGCCGGATTCCCGCGGGCGTTCGTCTCTTGAGCAAGCCGTACGAGCCGGCAGAGCTCGCCGAGTGCCTGCGGCGGGCGCTCGAAAGCGGGAACGTGGCATGAAAAGGGCGCAACACCGTCAAGGCGCGCTCGAGAGCTGGAGCCGGGCATGGCGAGACTGCTGATCATTGACGACGACCCGCAGATGCGACGGTCCTTGGAGATCACGCTCACCGCCGCCGGGCACACAGTCGCCGCCGCGGCGAATGGACGGGCCGGCTTGAAAGCGTTCCGAGACGGAGCCGTCGATATCGTGATCACCGACATCGTCATGCCGGAGATGGAGGGCCTGGAGACGATTCGCGAGTTGCGCAGGCGCAGGCCCGATTTGAAGATCGTCGCGATATCGGGCGCATGGTCGCAGCCGATATCCTATCTCAGGATCGCGAAAGAGCTCGGCGCGCACTACTTGCTCGCAAAGCCCTTCGAGACGCAGGCGCTGCTCGATGTCATCGACAGGGCGAGCGCGTCGTGACGCGCGCAGGCCGGTCGCATGACGCACGTCGACCAGTTGCGTCAACAGGCATGAATACCGCGCGTCTCGGCGCTGACGTCGCAATCCTGTGTTGGAGAGGAACAAGCTACCGAGGACGCTGGCATCCGCGCTAGGCGATTGAGGCGCGCAGGTCGGGGAATTGGCGGAGCTGAGGGGGATCGAACCCCTGACCTCCGCATTGCGAACGCGGCGCTCTCCCGCAACACCGTCAAGGACTTCCTCGACGCGACCCGAGCTGGGTCGAGATCGTGTGTAACACTGAGGCGTAACGGTGCCAAGGAACAGTCTGCGCTACAGTGGAGCGCAGTGCGGTCATCTGGAGGGCACCACGGCAGGCTGTAGCCCGCCGCGTGCGCAATGCCGCTGACCCCGAAAGGAGCCCGCGCTCATTTGTCCTCCATCTTGACGACGAGTTCGCCGGCGGAATCCGGGGGTGCCTGTGAACTCATCAAAGTCCGTTTCAAGAAGAAGGCGCTGGGCCCATCGTCTGGATATTCTTGCAGCAAGTCGTTGAAGCCGTGGGTGGCTTCTTCCCACCGCCTTTCTCTGTAGGCTGCCATTGCGGCAGCAAAGCGATTGGCGAAAGCCGTGGCCCGTGCATCGCCGGCAGGACCGAGAATTTCCACGATCTGGACTGGCTGGGATTTTCCAGCCAACACGAATCCGCCGAGCCGTCTTAGGATGAGGCCCCCGACGTTCTCTAGCGCTTCCTCAGAGGCAAGAAGCCGAGTGTTGAGATGCTTGTTGAGCGCCTCGACACGTGATGCCGTATTCGCAACGTCACCCACTACGGTGGCTGTGTAGTGCCCAGCCCCTCCGAACGCTCCAATTAGAACCGTGCCAGCATGAAGCCCGATCCTCGTGGGGAGCTGAAACGCCGGATGCCGGATATTGAATTGCGCGACGGCATCGCGAATCTGGACCGCCGCGATCGCCGCGCTGGCGCGCGCATTGCGCACATCGCGTGTCGTTGTCCAGACGGACATCAGTCCATCGCCGGTCACGTTTTCGATGATGCCACCGTGGCGCTGTATCACCTCAAACAGCACATGAAGATACTCATTGAGGAGTTGACCAAGTGCCTCTGGGGAAAGACGCTCGGCAAGTGTGGTGAAACCCTTGACGTCAGTTGCGAGGCAGATTGCGTAACGTGTCTCACCCGGTGGCAGAGCGGAGGTCCGCAAGGGACCCCACTCCAGTGAGCGAGCAACTTCCTCCGGAAGATACTGACGAACGGCGTCGTCGATGCTGATCCGGCGGTGGCGCTCCTCGAGCCGTAGCCACCAGACCGCGAATAGGATTCCGATGGGAACTTCGATCGCAACCGGCACGGCCAAGGCCATGATGAGGTGTGAGGTCACGAACGCCTGATACGCGGCGACAACTATTGCAATGGGCAAGAGCAAGGCCGCAGCGGCGAGCGCGCTGGTTCTCGCTACCGAAGCGGCCAGGCCGAGCAGCAAGCCGGTGACGGTCACCACCAAGAGACTTGCCATGCTTGATAGGCGAAGCGAGGCTGATTCGAGCAAATCGGCGGTGGCAGTAGCCAGGATCTCGACACCCGCGAGATTGATGCCGCGCGCACCGGAAAACACGGTGTCGTAAGAGTCAGCATGACGAACGGCATCGCGTTCGTCCTCACCGATCACGACAACTTTTCCGGCAACTTCTCGAGCGGCCGCCTCACGTTGCTCGGGCGTTCCGTCGAGGGTCGCGGAATACTCTATGGTCCGGATCGTTCCCGAAGGCCCTCTAAAATTCAGGAGCCGACTATCCTCGCCTTCATAGAGTGTCAGAAGTGCTCTAAGCCGGGCGGCTTTGCCCTGGTCGGTCGTGCTGAGGTGTTCTTTGATCCGTTCGACGACTTCTGGCCTCTGCCGGACTATTCGGCGAAGGTCGCTCATCGACGCCACGATTTGATTGGTTGTCCACGACAACGGATCTTTTGGGATATCCAGTTCGGAAGAGAGCAGATGCGTCCAATCACCGGCGATGTCGCGGGCAGAAAGCTGGAGTGCAACTGCGGGAAGCGTCGGCATGTCCGTCTCGGGACGAAAAGCCCAAAAGCGAGTTACTTGAGCGGGAACTCGAGGCAGCGGGAACGGTGCGACTGCCGCTGCAGCCTCGCCGAGCCCATCGGAGGGCTCGGTCGCAGCATCGATCACGATTGCTGGACGAGTGTCGTCTTCTCCAGCTGGCAGGGATCGACGCTCGAGGCCCCGGAGCAGCACGACATTCCCCGCTTTGCGTAACATCCTAACGAGCTCGGCATCATCCTCGGGTTTTCCTTGGTCCGCAAAGAGCAGATCAAAAATGATTGCCGATGCGCCGTAACGGCTCAGCGTGTCTACGAGGCGCGCATGGATTGCGCGCGGCCAACTCCTGGGCTCAGCCGTCAGATCCAAAGCCGCAGCCGACGCGCGATCGATTGCGACAATAATTACGTTGGGGGGCGTAGCGACCGGGCCGCGTAAACGAAATAGGACCTGGAGTCCGACGGTCTCTTCGAATTCATTGCCAATCGGGGTCAGAACCAACAGCCCGGCCACGATGGCGGCTGCGGCGATTGAGAGGCCCCGCAGACGCCATCGCGAGCGGTTTTTACTTCGCACTCGCACCTAGTCAAACCAAATTGGATCCAAGTTGGAAGTCTCCGTTCACGTGATCGCAATCTCTCGGAGGTCGTTCAAAGAAGCGTCACTAATGACAGTATACGTTGCAGTTACCGGCGTGCGGGCACCACCTCTCTTCCCCAGTATCGGTGTCGACGAATTTCAGCAGGTGAAAGTTCACGATTTCCGTTAGGTAGCGGTTCTTGAACGGATTTTTTTTCAGATTCACAGCGGGCTTACTGATCACGATATCATCATATTCTACTTTCTTGATCTTTCCGTCTTGGCCAAAGGTGATAACGATGTCGCCCTTAGCTGCACCCTTTGCGCCTCTTGAACCTGCCATGTGTTCTCTCCCTTGTGGTCTAATACAGGTAAGGTCGTCCCCAGTCTTGCTGATTGAAAGTGCTTTAGAAGCCCAGAGTGAGCCGAGCCAGGACTTGAAGCCGAGGGACGACCTGTGGGTTCGTGGGGTCTGTGTCCTGGAATCGGAATCTGGAATCGAAGAGATTGTCGACCTCTATAACGCCGACTGCTGCACGCCCCGGAAGACGCCATCCAAGAGCGGCATCGACTGTCGCGAAACCACTCTTGCCGCTGAAAACGCCGCTGCCGGTTGAATTGAGAAATGTTCCTCGCTCATGAATGAGGCTGGTTCGGAGTAGCCCGAACACACCAGAGGGATCGAAATAGCGCAGCTCGACTGGTATCCTCAGGAGGTCGAGGCTAGCGATCTCTTCGGGGTTGCTAGCGGTTGGGTCTCGGCGAAACTGCTCCCACCGCAGCTCAGCATTGACTGCGAACCGGTCCATGGGAATCCAGTTGAGGTAGGCGCGTCCGAATCGCTCGCGCCACCCCTGTTCCACTGTATTCGCTGGGGGTCCGACGTTGATCACTGGAACTGTAAGCTGCCGCTGCGACCATTCGGCACCCATGAACAATTGGTTGGTAATCCTTTGATCGATGCCCACGCCCGATCGGCGCGCAATAGTGGCGTTAACGTCGTCAAACAGTTGATTGAAGCCTGCGATTTGCGTCGGTTCAATTGTCTGGCCGCCGACTGTTGTGCGTTTGAACGTCTGAAAATAAGCCGCGCGGATTGTTGTTCCTGGCAGGGGCTCCCAGCTGATGCCCAGCTTCGGATTGAGCTTGTCCCGGCTCACGAAACCACTTCGGAAGTCGTCAAAGCTCACACCGAGTGTGACTCGTAGGTGATTGATCGGAGTCGCGTTTGTGTAGACCCACACGTTCCGATGACGGATACCAGTAATGTCAGCCGGTATTGACATGCCGCTGAACGTGGCGATGGTCTTGTCGTGCCCATAGAAATAGCCACCACCGGCGACCGCATTTACGAAGCGCCCCGACAAATAGGCAGCGGCTTCGCCAAAATCTCCATCCGTCACACTGCGGATTGCGAAATCATGTCCCGTGTCATCAATGGAATTGAGGTGCTCTCGCGTCCACACGCCCACGAGCGTCAGCCCGGGAGCCACATCGTATCTGCCGCCAAGGCGATATTGCCGGAAATCCTCTGTCTGATGCGCGCTCGCACTGAAATTGTTTGGATCAAAGAGAAGGTTCGTATCGCCTCCCCCGAGGTCAGAATGACGAAACTCGGCTAGCACGCTGACACTATCCGAGAGAGCAGGCTGGAACAAAACGTCTTGAATATCACGGTCGAGTCGGTTGTTGGCTCGAATTCCAGCGGTGCGGTAGACAAATTGTCCGGCGCTAAACGACAGATTCTGCCGAACGCCATACGCGACGAGGTTGTCACCAAAGGTGTCGTTGTTCCCGGCAAACCCGTCGACGAGAGCGCCCAAGCCGTCAGACGCGAACAGCGGCGAGAACTCGCTGAACCCGAGGCGCGTTGGCCCGCGCAGATCAAGGATCCCCAATCCTTCCCGAGACAAGCGAGGCTGCACCGGACCTACGATAAGCGGCTGAAGCAAGAGGGATTGAAGAAGCTCGCTATCGCTTGCGGTTTCATGGCGCGGCAGCGCGAGATAGGTGTCGGAGAGAAACCGATGCGCCGCCGGGCTAGCGGGGTCGGTGTTGACCGCGTTGAACCCTTCAGAAAGCGCTAGCTGCTCGAAGCCCACATCACGATAAACTGAGGCAAGTCCTGTCGTTCTCGTCGCCAGATCTTGGTCGAGCAGAAGCTGGGACCGATAGACAGCACGGTTTCCATTGAGCTCAATCGATTGCTGTAAGTCGCGCAACGCGGCGACCGGCTCGTTGAGCGACCGTTCCGCAAAAGCTCTGTAAAGGGGAGCGGTAGGATCACTCGGGTCGGCGGCTTGAGCCAATGCCCATTCTCGTGCCGCGGCCTCAAAGTCCTTGAGCGCTGCATGAGCTTTGCCGAGGTAGCTACGGGCGACTGAGCTTTGCGGATCGAGCGCTACCGCTATCGCAAGCTCGCGCCTTCCGGCCTCCATATCGCCTTCCCGAATCGCAGTTAGTCCCAACCCGATCCGTGGCAGAGGGTCGGAGGGATCAAGCGCACGAGCATGCTCGAAGGCACTTCGAGCTCCTTCAAAGTCGAAGTTGGCCAGAGCTGTGAAGCCTAGAATCGTATGGGGCAGGCTCAATTGAGGTGCAATTTCAACGGCACGTTCTGCCGCGCGCCGCGCTCCGTCGGTATCACCCAGTGAAAACTCGATCTCTGCGAGACGCGCAAGCACAATGGGATCGCCGGGCGGCGTATTTGCCAAGATTTCGCGTGCTTCGTTGAGACGCCTCGCTGACTGAAGCGCGTAGGAGCGTGCCACAGCAGCCACTGACATTGACGATGGATCGGAAGTTCGAGATGCGGCGCTGACCGCGGAATCTGAAAGCGCCAACGCATCAGCCGTCCGATTCTGAGCGACTGCGATCATCGATCGAAAGGCTGGAACTAGAGGTGAGTTCGCACCAAGCGTCTCGGCTCGATCGAGGGCTGCTGTGGCCTCATCTGCCCTTCCCGCCGAAAGAAGGAGAGCGGCCAGTCGAATCAGGGACTCCCCGTTGAGCGCCTCGCGAGGAGATATGGAGTCCAGCGCCTGAGCCAACGTCGAAAGATCGCCCGCTTCCCGCAAATGCCAAGCTCCCACGACCCGTGGATCTAACTTACTTTCCTCGCTCTTTGGCAGTGTCCAAGCTGCCGGCGGATAGTAGATCGTCCACTGGACTGCGTCTGATGGCTGGACCCTGATCCTTTGTGGCGCTCCTTCTCGCGGAACAATGACGGCCTCTCCTCCGGAGAGGCTGAGCCTGTCGGCACCTCTTGCCACCCGAACGCGGCCATCGATCACGCCAATTTTGGTATCCAGCTTGGACGGATCGAAGGAGACGAAGAACTCCGTGCCCTGCACTCCAGCCGTGACATATGGGGTCCGAACGTCGAGTGGATGCCCAACTGGACTGAAGAGCCGTAGGAGTCCACGCAAGAGATCGATCAGATAGCCCCCACCTTCGTGGGTCGGTGCAAGGATCCTAAAGGTCGTATTCTGGTCTAGACGAAGGAGCTGGCCTGTCTCGAGCAGCATCACGGCAGCACGCGAATTTCGACCAATTTGCAAGTAATCTCCGACGCACAGGCTTTCTTCGGTCCCGGACTTGATCGAGACTTGAGCAGTGTTCGGTGCTGTGGTTACGGCAACCTGCCCCTCCGCCGAAACGACACGAGCGACAGGATGCGGGCAGCGATCTTCAGCAAGAGCGGGCACTGCTCGAAGCAGGATCCAAGCGGCAACCACCACGCCAGCGACATAGCGTGAGCGAACACACATCGTGGCGAAGGCTAAGGTGGGAGCCACGTATCCCCCTTGGGCGAGTAGGCTCACCTGTTACCCGCTCAAACATAGCAGAGTGGATGCTCTGCCGCAGATCAAATAACCAGCGTGCCTGCGGCGCTTCATCGGGCGGCGAGCAACCCCGGCCAGCTCGCCACCCGATGAAGCAAGAATTTCTCAGCCCGCGTGGTCCGCGACTAGCGCTTAAGTCCTTGAGCGGTGCGCGGGATCGGTTGGGGTGGTGGAGCTGAGGGGGATCGAACCCCTGACCTCCGCATTGCGAACGCGGCGCTCTCCCAGCTGAGCTACAGCCCCGAGGCGGCGCGGACTATGTCCGGCGGGGCCGGCGCCTGTCAAGCGCGCCCTGGGCGCGCGGCGCCGGGTCAACTTGCGCCTCCACAGGGCAACCGCTAGCCTGACGCCGGCTTTTCCAAGGGGATCCATGGGCCCGTTTCTGGCGCCGATCATCACGCTCGTCATCGAGATCCTCGAAATCTACAAGTGGGTCGTCATCATCTCGGTGGTGACGAGCTGGTTGATCGCGCTCGGCGTCCTCACCACCGCGAACCACGTGGTGCGCGGCGTGCTCGACGTGCTCTATCGCCTGACCGAGCCGGTCTACCGGCCGTTCCGCCGCTTCATCCCGAATTTCGGCGGGCTCGACATCACGCCGCTCATCGTGCTGCTGATCATCTGGCTGATCCAGGCGGAGCTTGGCACGCTCGCGGCGCAGATCTATCGGCTCTGAGGCCGCCCGCGTGTCGGATCGCCTGCCTTTCGCGCTGGCGGCGGATGGCGTTCGCCTGATCGTGCGCGTGACGCCGAGAGCCTCGGCCGAGCGCATCGTCGGATTGGCCGACGAGGCGGACGGCGGCGTCGCGCTCAAGGTCGCGGTCACCGCGGCGCCCGAGGCTGGCAAGGCGAATGCGGCGCTTCTCAAGCTGCTGGCGCGCACCTTCCGGCTGCCCGCGCGCGATCTCGCGGTGGTGCGCGGCCTGACCGACCGGCGGAAGGTCGTGGCGGTGGCCGGCGCGCCGACGGCGCTCGCCGCCCGTATCACGGAGGGATTGAGGCCATGGCAGCGCGCCTGATCGACGGCAAGGCTTTTGCTCAGGGGCTGCGCAGCCGCGTGGCGGCGGCGGCGCAGCGCCTCAAGGCCCAGCACGGCGTGGTGCCGGGCCTCGCGACCGTGCTGGTGGGCGAGGATCCCGCGAGCCAGGTCTATGTGCGCTCCAAGCACAAGGCGGCGACCGAGGCTGGCTTTCGGAGCTTCGAGCATCGGCCGGGCGCCGGCATCTCCGAGCCTGCGCTGCTCGGTCTCGTTCGAGAGCTCAATGCCGATCCCGAGGTGGATGGCGTCCTCGTACAGCTGCCGCTGCCGAAGGGGATCGACTCCCGCGCCATCATCGACGCGCTCGATCCTATGAAGGACGTCGACGGCTTCCACGCCCGCAACGTCGGCGAGCTCTGGAGCGGAGAGAAGGCTCTGGTGCCCTGCACGCCCTATGGTTGCCTGCTGCTGCTCAAGGACGTGCTGCCGAGCCTCGCGGGTCTGGAGGCGGTCGTGCTCGGCCGCTCCACCATCGTGGGAAAGCCGATGGCGGCGCTGCTGCTGGCCCAGGACTGCACGGTGACCCTCGCGCACTCCAAGACGCGCGATCTGCCTGCGATCGCCCGACGCGCGGATATCCTGGTCGCTGCGGTCGGCCGTGCGGAGATGGTGAAGGGCTCGTGGATCAAGCCCGGCGCCACCGTAATCGACGTCGGCATCAACCGCGTCGCTGGCGCCGACGGAAAATCCGGATTGGTCGGCGACGTCGCCTTCGCGGAGGCTCGAGAGGTCGCGGGCGCCATCACGCCGGTCCCGGGCGGCGTCGGTCCCATGACCATCGCGTGCCTGCTGCGCAACACCGTGGTTGCGGCCTGCCGGCGAAGAGGCCTTGCCGAGCCGGCCCTCTGACAGAAGAGGAAAGCGCTCCGACGCACGAAGCCCGTCCGCGCGAGACGCACGGCGGCCTTACTGTTGCTGCTGTTGCGGTTGTGGCAGCGGTGCCGGCTGCGTCAGGCTGAACTGCGGCTGCGCCACCAGCTTCAGCCATTTCGAGGCTTCACCGAGATTCTTCGGCACGCCGCGGCCCTCGAGGTACATGTATCCGAGCGCGCGCTCGCCGCCGGGGTCGCCGAGCTCCGCGGCCTTGCGGTACCACGCCACCGCCTGGACGTCGCTCTTCGGCACGCCGCGGCCCGTCACGTAGAGATTGCCTAGATTCACCATGGCGACGGCGTTGCCGCCGTCGGCCGACCGGCGATAGAGGTCGATCGCTTTCGACATGTCGTGCGGCACGCCGTGGCCGTTCTCGTAAAGCAGCGCCAGCTCGTTGAGCGCGACCGTGTTGCCGTCGGCGTCGATCGCGCGGCTATACCAGCGGGCGGCCTCCTCCTCGTCCTTAGGGACGCCGATGCCCTTCCGCGCGAGGTCGCCGAGGCTGACCATGGCATAGCTGTTGCCGCCGCTTGCGGCGAGGCGATAGAGCTTCAGCGCCTGCGGCACGTCGACCGGTACACCGAGGCCGTTCAGATAGAGTGCCGCCAGGTTGTTGCTGGCGCCCGTGCTGCCGTGCTCGACCGCCAGCCAATACCATTTGATCGCAGCGGTGTAATCGACGCTGACGCCGTTCTTGCCGTCGCGGTAGTCGTCGCCCTTGGCTTTCTCCGCCAGCGCCTGCGCGGCGCGGCGCTGGACCGCCGCAGGTCCGGTTCCTTCCATGCCCGCGCAGGCCGCGAGCGTGAGCAGCAGCAGAGAGGCGAGAAGCCGCCGCATCGCCGCCGTGCCCATGTTGCCGGTTCCCTCCGTTATTTCCGGAGCGCCTTCGCGAGCCGGAGGCGGAGCGCGTTCAGCTTGATGAAGCCCTCGGCGTCGCGCTGGTCGTAGACCTGGTCCTCCTCGAAGGTGACGTGGGCGAGGCTGTAGAGGCTTTTCGGCGACTTGCGGCCGACCACGCGGGCAAAGCCCTTGTAGAGCTTGAGGCGCACCGTGCCTTCGACCTGCTCCTGGCTCTGGTCGATCGCGGCCTGCAGCATCAGCCGCTCGGGCGAGAACCAGAAGCCGTTGTAGATGAGCTCGGCGTAGCGCGGCATCAGCTCGTCCTTGAGGTGCGCGGCGCCGCGGTCGAGCGTGATGCTCTCGATGCCGCGATGCGCCGCCTGCAGGATGGTGCCGCCGGGCGTCTCGTAGACGCCGCGCGACTTCATGCCGACAAACCGGTTCTCCACCAGGTCGAGGCGGCCCACGCCGTGCCTGCCGCCGAGCTCGTTCAAGCGGGTCAACAGCGCCGCCGGCGAGAGCTTCTCGCCGTTGACCGCGATCGGATCGCCCTTGAGAAACTCGATCTCGACGTATTCCGGCTTGTCCGGCGCCTTCTCGGGTGCGACCGAGCGGCTGTAGACGAACTCCTCGGGCTCGCTCCAGGGATCCTCCAGCACCTTGCCCTCGGCCGAGATGTGCAGGAGGTTCGCATCGACCGAGAACGGCGCCTCGCCGCGCTTGTCCTTGGCGATGGGGATCTGGTGCTGTTCGGCGTATTCGAGGAGCCGCGTGCGCGAAGTGAGCTTCCACTCCCGCCACGGCGCGATCACCTTGATGTCTGGCTTGAGCGCGTAATAGCTGAGCTCGAAGCGCACCTGGTCGTTGCCCTTGCCGGTGGCGCCGTGGGCGACGGCGTCGGCGCCGACCTTGTTGGCGATCTCGATCTGGCGCTTGGCGATCAGCGGCCGCGCGATCGAGGTGCCGAGCAGATAGCTACCCTCGTAGAGGGCGTTCGCGCGGAACATCGGAAACACGAAGTCGCGCACGAACTCCTCGCGGAGGTCGTCGACGAAAATCTCCTTGATGCCCATGAGCTCGGCCTTCTTTCGCACCGGGCTCAGATCCTCGCCCTGGCCCAAATCGGCCGTGAAGGTCACGACCTCGCAGCGATAGGTGTCCTGCAGCCAGCGCAGGATCACCGAGGTGTCGAGGCCGCCGGAATAGGCGAGCACGACTTTCTTGACCGACCCACTCATGGGAGCCCCTTAAAGGACGATTGCGGCCGGCAGTATAGGGACGGCGGCGGGCGCGGCAAGCGACAGAGCATCGGCGCGAAAACCGCGATCCCGTGTATTCTAGGCGGATGCCGCTCAAGCTCGGCAAGTTCCGCGCCGCAGGCTATCGGTCATGCATTCCCGCGCGCGCCACGCTCGGTGCCCGCGCCGGGCCGGACGGCTTCCCTCGGCTTGCGCAATGCGGACCATTCCAGGCGCGTATTCGAGGCGTGGGAGACCATTCCGAGCGGCTGGCCTCGGCGATCGTGGAGCATGCGGACGTCGCACCCTTGACGGTGGTCAGGTGCGATGGCGAGACTTGGATCGACGGACTCAAGATCACCGGCGAATTCCGCGACGAGGATGACGACGCATGACCGTGACCATTTACCACAACCCCCGCTGCAATACTTCGCGCAAGACGCTCGCCCTGCTCGAGAAGAAGGGCGTGAAACCGCAGGTGATCGAATACCTGAAGACGCCGCCCACGGCGGCGGAGCTGAAAGGGCTCCTGGCAAAGCTCGGCATGACGCCGCGCGAGCTCTTGCGCAAGAAGGAGGCGAAGGAAGCTGGCCTCGACAAGCCGGGGCTCACGGACGCCCAGCTCATCGCCGGCATGGTGAAGCATCCCATCACGATCGAGCGGCCGATCGTGGTCAAGGGCAGCCGTGCCGCCCTCGGCCGGCCGCCTGAGGCGGTCTTGAGGATTCTCTGATGACGCTCACGACCGAGGAGCCATCCATGCCGGCCTATTCCGCACATCTGCCCGAACGCGACGAGCTCGAGCGTCTCGTGGAGCTGCGCCGCCATCGCCGGGCGCATCGAAAGGCCGGGCGCGGCCACGCGCTCACTCTGGGCGAGCGCGTCTCCGACGGGGTCGCGCGCGTGGTCGGGTCCTGGCGTTTCATCATCATTCAGAGCGTGCTGCTGATCATCTGGATGATGCTCAACGTGACCGCATGGATCCAGGAGTGGGATCCCTATCCCTTCATCCTGCTTAATCTGGCCCTGTCATTCCAGGCTGCATACACCGCGCCGATCATCATGATGAGCCAGAACCGGCAATCGGAGATTGATCGCAAGGCCGCGCAGCACGACTACGACATCAACTTGAAGGCCGAGCTCGAGATCGAGCTGCTGCACCACAAGCTCGACCTGCTGCGCGAGAAGGAGATGAGCGAGCTCATCGGCATCATCCGCACGCTGCAGGCGGCACTCTGCGACGCCACCGGCAAGCCGCTGGCGCAGGTGACGGCGGCGGCTCCGAAGCCCGCCAGTTAGTTCAGGCCGCTCTGCCCTCTCGTCATGCCCGGGCTTGACCCACGGCTGTCCGGTTCGCGTTTCGACACAGCGCCGGAGAGCCTTCAGCCACACGCACTCTCTCCATTGTCGTCATGGCCGGGCTTGTCCCGGCCATCCACGTTTTCCCGCGCAAAGAAAAAAGTCGTGGATGCCCGTGACAAGCACGGGCATGACGACTCTTTGGGAATCTTGGCCGGCTGGAAGCACAACCCATTTCGCTGAACCGGACAGCTGCCGGACAAGCCCGGCCATGTCGGAAAGAGAAATGGCGGGGGGGGTGTTAGACCGGTGCGCCCGCCGCCTGCTGCCTCAGCAGCTCGCTCTTCCGGAGCTTCACGCTCTCGGATTTGAGCTGGCCGCAGGCGGCCAGGATGTCGCGGCCGCGGGGCGTGCGCACGGGCGAGGAATAGCCGGCGGCGTTGACGATGTCGGCGAAGGCCGCGATCGCTTCGTCGGTCGAGCACTCGAACGGCGCGCCAGGCCACGGGTTGAACGGGATCAGGTTCACCTTGGCGGGAATCCCCGCGAGGAGCCGCACGAGTGCGCGCGCCTCGGCCGGCGTGTCGTTGACGCCTTTCAGCATCACGTACTCGAAGGTGATGCGTCGCGCGTTGCTGGAGCCCGGATAGGTGCGGCAAGCGTCCAGCAGCTCCGCGATCGGGTACTTCTTGTTGAGCGGCACCAGCACGTCGCGGAGATCGTCGGTGACGGCGTGGAGGGAAATTGCGAGGTTGACGCCGAGCTCGGCGCCGCAGCGGCGGATCATCGGCACCACGCCCGCGGTCGAGAGCGTGATCTTGCGGCGCGAGATCGAGAGACCCTCGTGGTCCATCACGATCTTGAGCGCCTTCGCGACGTTCTCGAAATTATAGAGCGGCTCGCCCATCCCCATCATGACGATGTTGGTGATCTGCCGATCCTCGGCGGGCGAGGGCCACTCGCCGAGCGCGTCCCGGGCGATCATCACCTGACCCACGATCTCGGCCGCCTCGAGGTTGCGGACGAGCCGCTGGGTTCCGGTGTGGCAGAACTTGCAGGTGAGGGTGCAGCCGACCTGGGAGGAGACGCAGAGGGTGCCGCGATCCTCCTCGGGGATGTGCACGCTCTCGACCTCCTGACCGTCGGCGAAGCGCAGCAGCCATTTTTGCGTGCCGTCGGTCGAGGCGAGTGCCTTCGAGACGGTGGGCCGCGCCACCGTGTAGCGCTCGGCGAGGGTCGCGCGGAACGCCTTCGAGAGCGAGGTCATCTGGTCGAAGCTGGTGGCGCCGCGATGGTAGATCCAATGCCAGAGCTGGCGCGCGCGGAACGGCTCGGCACCGAACGCCGCCATCTCCGCGGCCAGCTCGGCCCGGTCGAGCCCCACCAGGTTCTTCAACGGCTCGGTCATTGCGCAAGATATAAGCGTGCCGCGCCCAAGTCGCAAATCCGCGTCCGGCTAACGCAGCCAGAGCTTCATGCCCTCGTGGCTGGCGACGAAGCCGAGCCGGCGATAGAAGCGCTGGGCATCGTCGCGCGCCTTGTTGGTGGTGAGTTGGACCCGGTCACAGCCGCGCTCTTTCGCCAGCGCGACCACGTGCCGCATCATCGCCTCGCCGATCCGCCGCCCGCGCAGCTCCCGGGCGACGCGCACCGCCTCCACCTGGGCGCGCCAGGCGCCTTGATGCGCGATGCCGGGGATGAAGGTGAGCTGCAGGCTCGTGACGATCCGTCCCTCGGCTTCGCCGACCAGCAGCAGCTGGTTGGGATCGGCCTCGATCGCCGCGAAGGCATCGTCGTAAGCCCGCGGCATCGGGTCCTCGATTCGCTCGGGGACATTGCCGACCTTGCCGTCGTTCAGCAGCTCGAGGACGGCGGGAAGATCGGCGCGGCGCGCCCGGCGGAACGTGACCGCGGCCGGCGCATCCATCGCTCAGCGGGGGAGGCGGCCCACGAGGACCGTGCGGTTGAGCTCGAGCTGCAGGCAGGCGGCGGCGAAGCCCGCCTCCCGCAGCATCGCCAGATGCGCCTCGAGGCTCTCGGTGTGGTCCTCCTTGCCCGCGAGGCGTCGAAACAGATCGGCGGCGCTCCAGCCGCTCTTGATCGCGGCGCGGCGCTCGAGCCACTCCCACATGCTCGCCTGCACCGGCCGCAGAGACGCGTCCTCGAGCGCGAGCCGGTCGACCAGGATCAGCAATCCCCCGGGCGACAGGGTCCGTGCGAGCATTGCGAGCACCCGCCGCTTCCGCTCATGCGGCACATGGTGCAGCGCCTGGATCAGGAGCGCGATGCCGTAGTCGTGCCTGGGGAGCGCGATCCGCTCGGGCTCGGCGAAGTCGCCGGCCACGAGCGCGACGTTGTCGGCGGCATGGGCGAGCCGCTCCTTGGCGAGCGCCAGCATGGCGGGCGAGGAATCCACCGCCACGATCCGCGCGTCCGGGCGGGCTTCCAGCAGCATCGCCTCCACCTGGCCCGAGCCCGCACCGAGATCCAGGATGACAGTGCCCGGGCGGTACTCGGCCACGACCAGCGACCGCACGAGATCGAGCTGCTGCGCCCGTGCGGGATTGCCGACCTCGGCGCTGGCGTCCCAGTTTCGTGCGAAATCCGGATTGAGCCAGTCGTCGGCCATCGACCGGCGTCTAGCGCTTGACGCCGCAGGCCTTGTCGATCTGCGCGAGCATGGCGTCGAAGCCCTCGAGCGAATAGGTGTCGGTGGTCACGGTGCCGCGCGACGAGGTGCCCTTGAGCACGGCCTGCTTCGCCTTGGCCATGGCCTCGACCACCGATTTGTCGGTGGCGGCGTCGCGCGACCAGGCACTGTCCTTGCTGGTGAAGAGCGTGAACTTGCGCGTGTCCACGCTGAGCTCCGCGTCGCTCCCGTCCTTGTAGGGATACCCGGCTGCGAAGCTCACGACGTTGTAGGTCTTCTCCGCCGGCCGATGGGTGACATAGACGTAGACGTCGCCGCGCTTCAGGTTTTCCGGCTCGCTCTTGACCGGTCGTCCGACGAGATAGCAGGCCTTGGCGTTCTTGTCGGTCTCGGCGAAAGCGGACCAGCCTTGGGCGTCGCCCAGGTGCTCGGCCTTGCCGCCGCCCGCGGTGGGCGGCTTGCCGGTGGGCGGCGAGGCCTCGGGTTTCGCCGGAGCCGGAGTCGCAGCCGCAGCCGGCTGGGTCCCGGCGGCCGTGCTCGCGAACGCGAACAACATCGCGCCGCACGCCGCGAGCGCGCGTGAGGGTGCGTTAACCATAAATCGTACCATAGCCAGCGTCCGCTCCACTGCCAAGCGCAGCAAGCGCCGCACTTGCGTTGATTTGCCCTCGCAGGCATGGTCCCTGCGTCCTCGAATTTAGGCCGCATCACCGCCATGGCGTCACCTGCAAATTGCTCAAATCCGATTCTTGTGGAGACGACCCGGGGCGAGATGGTCGAGAGCCGTCACACCGGGGCCGCCGCCGTGGTCGACGCCGCGGGCCGCGCGGTGCGCGTCTGGGGCGACATCGACCGCCCGGTCTTCGCGCGCTCTGCGATCAAGCCCCTGCAGGCGCTGCCGCTCGTGGAGAGTGGCGCCGCCGAGCGCTTCGGCCTGGGCGATGCCGAAATCGCGCTCGCCTGCGCCTCGCACCGCGGCGAGCCCATCCACGTCGAGACCGTGCGCCGCTGGCTCGCGCGCGCGGATCTGGGCCCGCAAGACCTCGAATGCGGCGCGCATGCGCCGGGGAACACCGCGGCGGCGGAAGCGCTGATCCGGGCGGGCGAGCGGCCGTCGGCGCTGCACAACAACTGCTCCGGCAAGCACTCGGGTTTCCTGACCACAGCGCGGCACAAGGGCGAGCCCACGCACGGCTACATTGAGCCCGATCACCCCGTGCAGCGGCGCGTGACGGCCGCGCTGGAGGAGATGTCGGGGCTCGATCTCTCGCGCGCGCCTCGCGGCACCGACGGCTGCGGCATCCCCGTGATCGGCATTCCGCTTCGCGCCATGGCGCGCGCGATGGCGCGGCTCGCCGACCCCAAGGGCCTCCCTGCCGAGCGTGCCGCGGCGGGCAAGCGCATCCTCGACGCCATGGCGGCGGCGCCGCTGATGGTGTCGGGCACCGGCGGCTTCGGGACGGTGGTTATGACGGTCGCAGGCGCGAGCGTCCGGCTGAAGACGGGAGCGGAGGGCGTCTATTGCGCGGTGCTGCCGGGTCTCGGCTACGGCATCGCGCTCAAGATCGACGACGGCGCCGGACGCGCCTCGGAAGTGGCGGTGGGCGCGATCCTCGATCTCCTGGGTGCCTTCACCGCGGCGCAGCGCGCAGAGCTGGCGCCGCTGCTGAGGCCGGCGGTCAAGAACGTGGCGGGCCGCCACGTCGGCGAGATCCGGCCCACCGAAACGCTGAGAGCCGAGGCGCGCTGACGCCATGCGCGCGGTGCTGTGCCGGGAGTTCGGACCGGTCGAGAAACTCGAGCTTGCGGAGCTGCCGTCGCTGCCGATCGCGCCCGGCACCGTGCGCGTTGCCGTCCACGCCATCGGCGTCAATTTCGCGGACCTGCTGATCGTGCAGGGAAAGTACCAGGAGAAGCCGGCGCTGCCCTTCAGCCCGGGTTTCGAGATCGCCGGCGTGGTGACGGAGCTCGGGCCCGGAGCCACCGGCGTCAAGCTCGGCGACCGCGTGCTCGGCACCATGGAGCACGGCGCCTACGCCGACGAGGCGGTGCTCCCGGACCATCGGGTGATGCCGATCCCCGCCTCGATGGCGTTCCCGATCGCGGCCGGCTTCCCTGTCGCCTACGGCACGTCCCACGGCGCGCTCGACTGGCGCGCGCGCCTCAAGCCCGGCGAGACCCTGCTGGTGCTGGGCGCCGCGGGCGGCGTCGGCCTGACGGCGGTCGAGGTCGGCAAGGCGATGGGCGCCACCGTGATCGCGGTCGCGGGCAGCGCCGCCAAGCTCGAGGTGGCCAAGCACCAGGGTGCCGATCACCTGATCGACTACGCGCGCGAGGACCTGCGGGCGCGCATCAAGGAGATCACCGGCGGCCGTGGTCCCGAGGTGATCTACGATCCCGTGGGCGGCGACGCCTTTGATCAATGCCTGCGGTCGATCGCGTGGGAGGGCCGCATCGTCGTAATCGGCTTCGCCGCCGGCCGCATCTCGCAGATCCCCGCCAACCTGGTCCTGGTCAAGAACTGCGACGTGATCGGCTTCTACTGGGGCTCCTATCGGCGGCACAAGCCGGAGCTCGTGCGGGAGTCCTTCCGGAAGCTGCTCTCCTGGTTCGAGGCCGGGAGGCTCAAGCCGCACGTCTCGCACACGCTCGACCTTGCGGACGCCGGCCGCGCGCTGGCGCTGCTCGCGGAGCGCAAGACCACCGGCAAGGTCGTGCTGACGACGGGCAGATGAAGGTCAGCGCAGGCTCGCGCTGGAGATCTGCAGCGGGTTCGGATCGTGCAGCCACCAGCCCGTCTCGTTGATGGAGTAGTAGGGCTGGTAGTGGTGGATGCCCGAGACGGGGACCACTTCGGGGATCTGGTTGTCCAGCATCAGCGCCTCGCCGTCGACATAGGCGACGGTCACGGCATGATCGAGGCCGAGGCGCCGGTCGCGCAGCACCACGACGCGGAGCAGCTCGTTCGGGACGCCGGCGGCGCGCAGCAGCATGAACTTCGCGATGGCGTAGTCCTGACACTGGCCGCTCCGGGTCAGGAACTCGAAAGGCGTCTCCCAGTGGTTGGGCTCGCTCCAGTTGGCGGCCGAGGGCGTGTAGGGGTACCGGTTCACAAAGGTATTCACCGCGTCGAGCTTCGCGCGGAGGTCGAGCGGCGCCAGCACATCGATAATTTGCCGCCACTCCCGCGGCTCGCAGCCCGTCAGCTCGCCGAGCGTGCAGAGCTGGCGTGCGGCATGGCGCTCCGCCGTCCATCGCTGCAGCATGCCCGTCCACTTGTAGAAGCGGTCGATCGAGGGCGAATACGTCTCATGGGTTCCGAAGAGGGACGGATAGCTCGCCTGGCTCGCGCGCGCCTCCTGAGCCGCCGCGAGCGAGAGCGCGAGCAAAATTATGGTGAACGCACGGTAAAGAATGTGCCGCACGACGCGCCCCGATCTTCGGTAGCCCCGCTATCTCATGGAGACCGGAGGCTTTGCGTCCCCGGGTCACCCCGGGTTTGCCGTTTCGCGATGGCGCCTCGTGAGAGGTCGTCATCTCAGACGCGCACGAGCGTAGAACGCGCGGTTTAACGCCCTCTGAAAAAGCCGAAACATTTTAGGGATCGGGAAACGTGCGCCGGAAAGCGCGAAGTCAGGGCTCGCGTGCGAAGTAGATGAGGTCGAGCTCGGGCGGCGGCACTGCGGTCTGCGAGAGCAGTCCGTGCACCTGGCCGCGATGGTGCGTCTGATGATTGAAGAGATGGCCGAGCACGATGCGCAGCGGCGTGCGGCATCGCTCGCCTTTCGTGTTGAGGTAGTCGAGCGGCTGGTCGAGTCGATGGGAGTCGAGCCCGTCGATCACCCGGAACAATCGCTCGTCCTCGGCCACTCGCGCGACCTGAAGCGCGGTGAAATCGCCGTAGAGGATCTGGTTGAGCGCGAGCCGCTCCGGCCGGCCCTCGATGCGTCCAAGCCAGATGCGGTCGGCGACCATGAGGTGATTGAGCGTTGCATGGATCGAGCCGAAGAAGCTCGGCCGCGGTTTCAGGTACTCGCTCTCCGGAAGCTTGGCGCAGGCCGCGTAGAGCCGCCGGTTGGCCCAGGCGTTGTAGCGCGCGAAGGTGCTGTAATAGCGATCGGCCATCGCAACCTCTGCAGCATCCTCTGGCCCGCGTAGTCTACGCCCGAGCGCGGCGACGCGCGAGGGTCGAGAGAAGGCATGCGCTGCGACGGGGATGACGTGCGATCGAGCACCCGTCACGATATCGGTGTTGGTTAACTTGGGTGTTGCCGCGAGATCTTGACTCGTCAGCGCCGCCGCCGCTGCGCTAGGATGCGAGCCACAAGGGAGGGACTGCTCGCTCATGTTGTTTGTCCGACCGGCGACCCGAGACGACGCCGCCGACATCGCACGTATTGATGTCGAGACATGGCGTACCTCGTATGCCGGTATTCTACCGGACAAGGTCCTGCTCGGGCTCAGTGCGGCGCGGCTCACCGGCGAGTGGCAGTCTCAGCTCGGCCATCGTCCCGACGACGTGCGGGTGGCCGAGTGGACGGGTGCTGGCATAATCGGCTTCGGCAGCTGCGGCCCGATCCGGAACGGCGTCGACGGCCACCTCGGCGAGGTGCACACGCTCTATGTAGCGCCAGATTTCCAGGGGAGAGGCGTGGGCCGCGCGCTGCTGATGGCCCTCTTCCGGCGCCTCGTAGCGAGCGGCCAGCTCTCGGCCGCGATCTGGGTCCTGCGCGACAACCAGGCGCGCTTCTTCTACGAGCGGATGGGCGGCAAGCTGGTTGCCCATCGCAGGATCCCGGTCGGCGGGCAGCCGATCCCGGCACTGGCCTATGGCTGGCGCGACTTGGTGGCGGCGGTCCGCACAGGCGGCCGCTCGGTACGCCCGCTGGCGGGAGATGGGAAATCTCCCTTATAAAGGCCCTTGTGCCGCGGCCGAGGCCGCGGACCCGGGGGCACATGACAAGCGAGATCTGGGAGAAGTCCTATCCCGAAGGGGTGAGCTGGCGCGCCCCGCTGCCGCCGCCGTCGCCCGTGGAAAGCCTGCTTGAGCACGCGGCGGAGCGCTGGCCCGACCAGACTGCCATCGATTTCTACGACCGCTGCATCAGCTATCGCGAGTGGCTCGCGCTCTCGCGCCGCGTGGCCAAGGGCTTGCGGGCGCTCGGCGTTGGGCCCGGCATTTCCGTCGGATTGCATCTGCCGAATACGCCGCATTTCCTGCTGGCTTTCTTCGGCATCCTGCTCGCGGGCGGTCGCGTGGTGAACTTCAGCCCGCTCTATGCGCTGCGCGAGCTCCTGCACCAGCTCGTCGATTCCGAGACCGAGGTGATCTTCACTTTGGACCTGCCGACGCTCTACCCGCAGATCGCGGCGCTCAAGGGGGAGGGCAGGCTGCGCGCGGTCGTGGTGGGAAGCCTGACCGATTTCCTGCCGGAGCCCGCCGTGCGCGCCATGGTGGGGCCGCCGGCCGAGCGAAAGCCAGGGCCCGGCCGGGAGATCGATTTCAAGTCGCTGATCGACAACGACGGCGTCGTCGCGCCGCCGCGACGCGGCGATCTCACGGAGGAGATCGCGGTGCTGCAATATACGGGCGGCACCACCGGCGAGCCCAAGGGTGCCATGCTGACCCACGCCAATCTGAGCGCCGTCGTTGCCATGCGCGACCGTTGGGTCGAGCATGCTCTCACGCCCGGCGCCGATTCCACGCTGGTGGTGTTGCCGCTCTTCCACGTCTACGGCATGAGCATGGCGATGCTGGTGGGGCTCTCCGGCGGCACCAAGATGATCCTGCATGTGCGCTTCGACGCCGAGCGCGTGCTCCAGGACATTGCGCGCAAGCGCCCGACGCTGTTCTCCGGCGTGCCCACCATGTATGCAGCGATGCTGCAGCATCCCCGCGCGCGCGAACTCGACCTCGGGTCGCTCAAGCACTGCGCCTGCGGCGGCGCGCCGCTGCCGCTGGAGATCCTGCACGGCTTCAAGCGCCTGACGGGCCTGCAGCTCAAAGAGGGCTACGGCCTCACCGAGGCGTCGCCCATCGTGACCATGGCGCCGATGGACGGCAGCGCGCGAGCGGGTACCGTGGGATTGCCGTGTCCCGGCACGCTGGTGGAGATCGTCGATCTCGAGAGCGGCACCCGGGTGCTGCCGCCCGGCGAGAAGGGCGAGATTTGCGTGCGCGGGCCGCAGCTTACCAAGGGTTATTGGAAGCGGCCTGACGCCACGGCCGCTGCCTTCGCGGGCGGGCGCTTCCACACCGGCGACATCGGCGTGCTCGACCAGGACGGATTCCTTACTTTGGTCGACCGAAAGAAGGACATGATCCTCGCTGGCGGTTTCAACGTCTTTCCGCGGGTGATCGAGGAGGCGATCTACGAGCATCCTGCGGTGGCGGAGGTAACCGTGATCGGCGTTCCCGACGCCTACCGTGGCGAGGCGGCCAAGGCCTTTGTCGTGCTGAAGCCCGGGCAGCGATTGAGCTTCGCCGACCTCAAGGAGTTCCTTCGGGACAAGCTCGGCCGACACGAGATGCCAGCCGAGATGGAGGTTCGCGACAACCTGCCCAAGACTCCCGTCGGCAAGCTATCGAAGAAGGAGCTGGTCGCGGAGGAGCGAGCAAAACGAGGTCTCACCGCATGAGCACAACCGATGAATCGGTCTTCGCGCCGGATTTCAAGGACACGCCCTATTGGTGGGAGGCGGCGGCGCCGACGAAGCCCGAGTCGCGCACGCCGCCGAAGCGCGTCGACGTCGCGATCGTCGGCGCGGGCATCACCGGCCTCAACGCGGCCCTGGAGCTGGCGCGCGCCGGCCGCAGCGTCGCGGCGATTGACGCCGGCGATCTCGGCCATGGCGCCAGCACGCGCAACTCCGGCTACGTCGGCCGCACGCTCAAGCACAGCTTCTCCGACCTGCTGCGCGTCTACGGCGTCGATTATGCGGTCGCCGCCTATCGCGAGATGCAGGCAGCCTTCGACGCCGTCGCCGAGCGGGTGCGCAAGGATCAGATCGACTGCGGCTTCAAGATGTGCGGGCGCCTCATCCTGACCAAGGCGCAGCGGCAGTACGACGACCTCGAGCAGGAATGGACGCTGCGGAAGAAGCATCTCGGCAGCGAGTTCGCGATGCTCTCGCGCAAGGCGGTGCGCGACGAGATCGCGAGCGATCTCTATTGCGGCGGCGCCCTTATTCCCGACCTGGCGTCCATCCATCCCGGCCTCTACCATCGCGGCCTCCTCGACCGCGCGCGCTCGGCCGGCGTCGAGCTGATCGGCGGTACGCGGGTCGAGCGGATCGTGCCGGTGGACGGCGGCGGCTTCGATCTGAAGACCTCGCAGGGCGAGACCCGTGCCCGCGACGTGCTGGTCGCGACCAACGGCTACACCGACGGCCTGCTGCCGTGGCTGCAGCACCGCCTCATTCCGTTCGACGCCTACATGGTCGCGACCGAGCCGCTGAAGCCGGACCTGATGAAGCGGCTGCTGCCGACCGACCGTACCTACATCGATCACGTCCACGACGTGACCTCGATCCGCCGCTCGCCGGACGGCACGCGGATCCTGTTCCTCTGGCGCACGGGAACGCGCCAGACCGGCGCCAAGGCCAAGGGCGCTCAGCTGTTGCAGGACCTGGTCAATATCGTTCCCGACGCGCGGGGGCTGAAGCTCACGCATTCCTGGACGGGCCGCTGCGCGCTCACGCGGGACCTCTGGCCGCACCTCGCGACCCACGACGGCATCCATGTCGCCGGCGGCTACTGCTTCGCGGGCGTGCCCATGGGGACCTATCTCGGTCAGAAGGCCGCCTACCGCATCCTCGGTCTGCCCGAGGGACGGACGATTTTCGGCGAGCGCAGCTTCACTGCAGTGCCGCTCATTCCTGGCAACCCCTGGCTCGCGCGGCAGATCATGGGCTGGTACCGCCTGCACGATCGTTGGGCGAGCCGCTGAGGTTCGGAGCCGCAGGGCGAGCCGATGAGCCGGGCCATGCCGACGCGCGCCGGGTGATCTCGTGACCGGTCCGTCAGAGTCCATTCTTGCCTATATCGGCGGCAAGGACCGCAATCGGCCGCACCTGCTCGTTCGCGCTTTCGCGACGACGGCGGTGGTCGAGATGGTGGTCAAGACTTCGACAATCTCGTTTCCGCCGGTGGTGACTGGGCTCGATGCGATCGCGGAGGTGCTGGTGCGACGATTCGCGACGACGTACGAGAACGTCTACACCTTCTGCCTCTCGGCGCCGCCGAACGCAGGAAGTCGGGCATTCTCCTGCGATTGGCTGGTCGCCATGTCCGAGAAGGAAGGCGGCGCGGTTCGGGTCGGTAGCGGCCGCTACGATTGGGCGTTCGCGGCGGCGAGCGGCCTGGTGGAGAGGCTCGCAATCACCATCGATGTCATGCAAAGGCTCGACCGTAGCCGTCTTCGCCCGATCATGGATTGGGTGACCGCGCTGCCTTATCCATGGTGTCCCGCCGATGTCGCCGCGAAGGGCGCGCCCGACATGACCGAGCTGTCGGAAGTCCTGCGCCGGCTCCGCGGGTGAGATACCTCAGCCGGCAGGCAAGATATGAACCCGGCGCCCGCTAAGGAATGGCGCTGCCGTCGTAACATCGTGTACGAGGCCGAACATGAAGCTCACGGGTGGTTACACGAATTACGAGCAGATCATCGGCGTGCTCATGCTCGACACGCGCTTTCCGAGGCCCGCGGGCGACATCGGCAATGCCGCATCCTACCGATTTCCGGTGCGCTACAAGAAAGTCACGGGCGCGGTCACGAATAGGATCATGGGGCACGAGCCCGACCGGGAGTTGCTCAAACCCTTCATCGAGGGAGCGATCGAGCTCGAGAAGGAGGGCGTGAAGGGCATTACGACGAGCTGCGGCTTCCTGGCGCCTTTCCAGAAGCAGATCGCCGCGGCGGTCGGCATTCCCGTATTCACCTCGGCGCTCATTCAGGTGCCGATGGTCCGCGTGATGCTTGGCCCCTCGAAGCGCATCGGTGTCTTCACGGAGCGCGCGCAGAACCTGAACGAGCGGCACTTCAACGGCGTCGGCTGGTCGGCGGAGACCGCCAACATCCATGTCAAGGGCATGCACCATGACGCGGTGTTCCCCAAAGTCTATATCGGCAACAGCACCGAGCTCGACACCGACGTGCTGGAGGCGGAAATGGTTCAAATGACCCGCGAATTCCTGACGGAGTGTCCCGATGCGGGCGCGATCGTTCTGGAATGCACGAACATGTGTCCGTTCAGCCACGCGATCGCGCACGTTTCGGGGCTGCCGGTCTTCGACATCAATTCGCTCATCAACATGTTCTACGGCGCTTGCCGCCCTGTGAGATATTTTTGAGCGCGGCGCGCGGCGGGGATCCGGCGATGGCCGAGACGCTGATCTTCAGCGTGGACGGTATCGAGCACGAGATCGACCTCGATACGACCCGGTCGCCCCGGACGCTCGCCAGGATTCTCGATGCGCTTCCGGCGACGGTCGACGTGCACTGCGCAAAGATCGCGGGCAGCCATATCATGTGGCCGGTGCCGGTCGTCGAGCGCCTGGAGGCCGGGGCGGACGTGCTGGCGATGCCGCCGGGAGCCTGCTTCTATTGGCCCGAGCGGCAATACCTCGAGATCACCTACGATGCTCTGCAGGCCGAGACCGCTTCCGTGAGCTATCTCGGCCGGGTGGCGGGCGATGTGGGCTGGCTGCGCGACTATGCCGAGCGGCAGCGCCGCGAGCAGGGCCGGAGAATCTTCAGGGCGGGGGTATTCGTGCGCGGCCGTTCCAGCGCGCGCGCTGCCGCGATGCCCGAGGAACCGGATGCCTGGCGGCGCCTCTGTTGCGCACGCCGCGATGCATGGAAGGAGGAGCCCGCCGATGTCCGGGCCTTGCTCGACCGACGCGGCCTCAACCTGCCCTTCGGTGCGCTCGCCATGGCTGAGGGCGAACTCCGAAAGCTGCATGAGCTTCTCTGGCGCCTATGGAACGAGGGCGAGCGGCGCGGCGATGCCGAGAAGGTCGCGATTGCGGTCTTTGCGCTGGACGCGGCGATCGGCCGGGTCGGCGGCTTCTGCCACATGCAGGCGACCGCGAAAAGTCTTCAGGACGGGATCGCCTGCCTCACACAGACGTTGGTGCCGAGCGAGGCCATCCTCACCGAGCTGGTCCTCTACGTCGGGCGGATGGCGGCCTGGCTGGATCTGCACATCTGCTGGTGGCCGATCAACGAGCTGACGCTCGAGGCGTTGAAGCAGACCGGCCCAAACGGAAGAGGGGGCGCCAAGCGCCCCCTCACCGTAGCCTCGGAATGACGGAGACCGACTACTCGACGATCTCAACGCGCCGGTTGCGCGGCTCGCGCACGCCGTCGGGCGTCGGCACCGCCGGGTTCTCCTTCCCGTGCCAGGACTCCAAGATGACGGCGTCAGGGACGCCCGACTTCACCAGCGCCCCATGGACCGTGTCGGCGCGCCGCTTGGAGAGGCCGATGTTGTACTGCTGCGTGCCGGCCAAGTCCGTGTAGCCCGAGATCGACACCCGCACCGGGTGCGTCTGCATGTAGTAGGCCGCGGCATCCGAGATCACCTTCGAGCCCTCCGGCGTCAGGTTCGACTTGTCGAACTCGAAGTAGACCACGAACTGCTTTGGTGCGGCCGGCGGCGCCGCCGCGGGGGCCGGTGGTGGCGGCGCAGCGGCCGCCGGCGGCGGTGTGGTGGGCTTGCAGGCCGCGATCGAAAGCGCGATGGCCGCGACGACAATGGGATAACGGAGAACCTTCGTGGTTTGGGTCATATGGGTTCCTCCTCCAGGTCGCTAATGCCGGCGCGCCACCCGCGCGGGCGAAGTCAGCGTAACGCTACCATAGGTCAAACGATTGCCCCCGGCCAGCCCCTTCGGGAGGCTATATTGCCGCCCCGGGCAAATGGTTAAAGTCGGAAGCGAACATTGTCGGGGAGCATGGGGACAGAGGGGCGGAGCCTATGCGACGCGGTCTGAACATTCGGCTGGCGGCCGCTTTGTTGCTGGCGCTATGCGGGTGCGCCGCCATCGACGACCCCGCCGGGAACAATCTCCTCAGCAGCTTCGGTATGCCGAACCCGACCCCCGGCAATTTTTTCGCCTGCTACGGGTATGGCTGCAAATACAAGGCGCGGATCGCTCTGACGGAGGAGGAGTGGCAGAGCGTACGAGCCAAGTTCAGTCCGCCACCCGAGGACGCGGCCGCCGAGCGCAGGGAGGTGGCCGAGGCTGTGGCTCAGCTCGAGCGCCTCGTCGGCCAGCGCACGGGCACCCTGGTGCACCAGCGAGACAGCCGGTGGAACTACGGCGACCCGACCCAGCTCGATTGCGTCGACGATTCCGTCAACACCTGGACCTACCTCACCCTGTTCGCCGATGAGGGCCTGCTCCGTTATCACAGGGTCGCCGGGCTCGCCCATCGCGGCACCTTGCTGACCCTCGATTTCAGCAACACCGCCGTTCTCGTGGAGACGGGCGACGGCGGGGCGTTTGCCGTCGATCCCTGGCTGGGCGAAGCCGGCGTGCCGCCGCCCGTTATCCCCCTCGAGCTGTGGTTCAGTTCGGGTTGACGCTTCGACGGCGTCCATGGAGGCGCAATCGACGCGACCGGCTGGCTTTCATTCGCGGCTCGCGCAGCTCAGCGGCCCCGCACCCCCTGGTCTAGTTGGAGAGGGCCGAGAGCGCGTCCGAGACCGTCTTGTGCTCCTCGGTGCCGGGAACGAGCATGCCCAGGAGCTTCCGCCAATAGGCCTTGGCTTCCTCCGGCTGGTGCGCCTGCATGGCGGCGAGGCCGAGGTACCAGAGCGCGCGCGGCTCATTCGCGTCGAGCGCCTGCAGTTGCTTCAGCACCGCCACCGCGGCCGGCGGGATGGGATCGGTCGACGCGTGGTCCGCCATCATCGCGTCGATCTCGTGAGCGAGGATCGCGGAATCGCCGGGCTTGAGCTTGGCGGCATGGGCGTAGGCGTCGGCGGCCCTCACGGGGTCCTTCAGGACCTCGTAGGCGCGGCCGAGGCGGAGCCATCCCTTGAGATCGTCGGGCGCATCCTTGAGGCGAGCCGCGAGCCGCTCGACCATGCCGCGCACCATTTCATTGCGCTGCTCGGGGCTGAGCTGAGCCGCCGCGGCGACGTCGTCGGCCGTCGGGCCGGTCGCGGCCGGCGTCGGAGGCGTCGGCGGCACCGGCAAGCCTGCCGCCTTCGCGGTGTCCGCGATGCGCTGCCGCACCATCTGCGCCCAGGGTGCGTCCGCCGGCGCCTCCGCAAGCAGCTTCTGCCAGGCGTCGATCGCGGCCTGCGTGTCGCCCGCCTGGGCCTGGGCGAGCGCCAGGTAAAATCGCGCCGAGGGGTTGCCGGGATCGTGCGCGATCACGGTATCGAGCACCTGTTTCGCGGCCGGCGTCACGGTGCCGCCGGCCGACACCACCAGCGTCTCCGCATAGGCCGCGGCGATTTCGGGCCGGTCATGGGTGAGGGCGAGGGCCTGGCGGTAGGCGTCGGCGCTCTCCTGCCAATGGCTGCGCGCCGCCTCGGTGCGCGCGAGCAGCAGCCAGCCCTGCGAGCTCTGCGGGTCGGCCTTGAGCCGCTCCTTGAGTGCGGCGATCGCCTTCTCGAGGTCGAGCCCGCCGTTGGCGTTGGTGAGCGCGCGCTCTTCGGCGCGCGCGTCGTAGGGTTGATCGGGGAGCCGCGGCGCGCCGTGCACGAGATAGGCGGCGACCGCCGCGATCGGCACGACGACCGCGATCGCCGCCGTGAGCACGCGCCGCGCGCCCCCACCGACCGGCTGCGGGCTCGGCTCCGAGTCTTCGGCCGCGGCCAGCAGCCGCCGCTCGACCTCGAGGCGGGCGGAGGCGGCCTCGGCCGGCGTCAGCACGCCGCGCTCGGCGTCGCGGGCAACCTCGTTGAGCTGGTCGCGATAGACGGCCTTGTCATACTCCGCTCGGCCCGGAGCCCGGCCGGAGGCGGACGCCAGCGGCCAGATCACCAGCGCCACCGTGAGCGCGGCGAGCAGCGCGAACAGGAACCAGATGATCATCCGTCCCGCTCTTCCGCGAGGAGCTTCTCGAGCCGGCGCCGCTCCTCGGTGGTCAGGGGCTGCGGTCCCCGCGAGAGCCCGCGGCGCGCGGACCGCAGGTAGAGCGCAACGCCGATCGCTCCGAGCGCGAGCGCCGCGAAAGGGCCGAACCACAGGACATAGGTGTCCCCGTGCACCGGCGGCTTCAGCAGGATGAAGTCGCCGTAGCGCCGCACCATGAAATCGAGCACCTGCCGGTCGCTGTCGCCGGCGCTAAGCCGCTCGCGGATCAGCACGCGCAGGTCGTGCGCCAAGCCGGCGTTGGAATCGTCGATCGACTGATTCTGGCAGACGAGGCAGCGGAGCTCGCTGCTGAGCGCGCGCGCCCGCGCCTCCAGCGCGGGATCCGCGAGCCGCTCGCTGGGCTCGACGGCGAGCGCCGTCGTCGCCGCCAGGCCGAGCAAGAGGCCGATGACGACCGCCCTCATGATTTCTGCAGCGCCTTCACCAGGGGTGCGAGCTCCCGCGCCAGGTCCTCGGGCGACAGCGGCCCGACGTGGCGCAGCCGGATGCGTCCGGCTTTGTCGATGACGTAGGTCTCCGGGACCCCGTAGACGCCGAAGTCGATCCCCACGCGGCCATCGCGGTCGGCGCCGACGCGGCCATAGGGATTGCCGAGCTCGCCCAGAAAGCGGGCGGCATCCTCGGGCTTGTCCTTGTAGTCGATGCCATAGAGCGGCACGCCGAGCGCGCGGGGGATGTTCATCAGGAGCGGATGCTCGGTCCGGCAGGGCACGCACCAGGAGGCGAAGAAATTGATCAGCACGACTTGTCCCGCGAACTCGTCGCGCGCGAGACCCGGCTGGTCGCCGAGCCCCGCCAGCGTGAAGGCCGGCGCCGGCTGGTTGATCATCGCGGAGGGCAGCACCGCGGGATCCCGGCTCAGCGACACGAAGAAATAGACCGCAAGCGCCACGAAGGCGGCGACGGGGAGCAGAAAGATCAGGCGGCGCATGGCTCAGTCGTCCGCGGCGGCGCCGGCGGCGGCGCGGGTCCGGCGCACGGCGGCGCCCACGCGCCAGCGCCGATCGGAGAGGCTCATGAGCCCGCCCAGCGCCATCACGCCGCAGCCGAGCCAGATCCAGGGCACCAGGGGTTTCTCGTAGATCCGCAGCGTCCAGGTGCTGTTGCCGTCGCCGTCGGCCAGCACGACGTAGAGGTCCGAGAGCAGGTCGGTGTCGATCGCGGTGAAGGTGGTCGCCATCTGCTGTACGGTGAAGAAGCGCTTCTCCGGATGCATGACCGCGACCGGCGAGCCGCGCCGCGTCACCGTGACGGTGCCGCGGTCGGCGGTGTAGTTGGGGCCCTGGATGCGCTCGACGTTGTCGAGGCGCAGGTCGTAGCCGGCGATCGACACGCTCTCGCCGGGATGCACGAGCTCGATGCGCTCGCTTTCCCAGGCGGAGGCCGCGATGCCCGCAATGGTGACGGCGACGCCGAGGTGCGCCAGCGTCATGCCGTAGGCGGAGCGGGGCAGGCGCCGCGCTCGCGCCAGCGTATCGCGGCCGAAGCCGCGCAGGAGCTGTACGCGATCGGCCCATTCCGCGAGGCAGCCGACGCCGATCCAGGCCGCAAGCCCGAGGCCCAGCGCCGCCAGCACCTCCGCGGGCCGCACCAGCAGCAGGACCGCGAGCACCACGGCGATTGCGGCGGCGGCGGCGGCGATCAGGCGCTGGCCGGCCGCCAGCAGATCGCCGCGCTTCCAGCCGAGCAGCGGGCCGAACGGGATCGCGATCAGCAAGGGCGCCATCAGCGGTACGAAGGTGCGATTGAAGAACGGGAAGCCGACGGAGACCTTGTCGCCGCCCATGGCGTCGAGGAACAGCGGGTAGAGCGTGCCGATGAAGACCGTAAGGGCGCCGGTCGCGAGCAGCAGATTGTTGAGAACCAGCGCGCCCTCGCGCGAAATCGGCGCAAAGAGCCCGCCGCCCTTAAGCGACGGCGCGCGGACCGCATAGAGGATGAGCGGCCCGCCGATCGCGATCAGCAGCAGCAACAGGATGAAGAGTCCGCGCGCGGGGTCGACCGCGAAGGCATGGACGGAGGTCAACACACCCGAGCGCACGAGGAAGGTGCCGATCAGCGACAGCGCGAAGGTGACGATCGCGAGCAGGATGGTCCAGGTCTTGAGCGCATCGCGCTTTTCCACCACGATCGCGGAGTGAAGCAGCGCGGTGCCGACGAGCCACGGCATGAAGGACGCGTTCTCCACGGGGTCCCAGTACCACCAGCCGCCCCAGCCCAGCGTGTAGTAGGCCCACCAGCTGCCGAGCGCGATGCCTACGGTGAGCGCGCACCAGGCGGCGAGTGTCCAGGGCCTGACCCAGCGCGCCCAGGCGGCATCCACGCGTCCCTCGATCAGCGCCGCCACCGCGAAGGAGAACGACACGGAAAAGCCGACGTAGCCGAGGTAGAGGAACGGCGGATGGATCGCCAGGCCGAGGTCCTGCAGGATCGGGTTCATTCCGTTGCCGTCGGGCGGCGCCGGCGAGAGCCGCAGGAACGGGTTCGAGGTGAAGAGGATGAACGCGAAGAAGCCGGCGCCGATCATGCCCTGAACGGCGAGCACGCGGGCGCGCAGATCCGGCGGCAAGGCGGTGCCGAACCACGCCACCGCCGCGCCGAACAGCGTCAGGATCAGCACCCAGAGCAGCATCGAGCCTTCGTGGTTCGACCACACGCCGGTGATCTTGTAGAGGAGCGGCTTGGTGGAATGGCTGTTCTCCACCACGGTCGCGAGCGAGAAGTCCGATGTGACGTAAGCATGGGCGAGCGCTGCGAACGCGAGCGCCACCAGTGCGAACTGACCGATCGCGGTGCTGCCGCCGAGCGCCATGAGCGCCGGCTCGCCGCGCGCGGCGCCGTAAAGCGGCACCACCGACTGCACGACCGCCAGCACCAGCGCCAGTGCGAGCGCGAAATGTCCGAGCTCGGCGATCATGGCTTCGCCGCCGTCGACGCGGCAGGGCCCTCGCCCTGCCAGTGGCCCGATTGTTTCAAGGCGTCCACGACCTCCTTGGGCATGTAGCGCTCGTCGTGCTTAGCCAGCACCGTGTCCGCCTTGAAGACGCCGTTCCGGCCGAGCGCGCCCTCGACCACCACGCCCTGGCCCTCGCGGAACAGATCCGGCAGCACGCCGCTGAACACGACGGCGACGTCCTTGCTGCCGTCGGTGATCTTGAAGTCGATGGTGCGGCCGTCGGCCTCGCGGGAGACGCTGCCGGTCTCGACGAGGCCGCCGAGCCGGAGGCGCCGGGTTTCCGGCGCGCCCTTGGCGGCAAGGTCGCTCGGACTCATGAAGAAGACCAGGTTGTCGTTGAACGCGAGGAGTACGAGCGCGCTCGCGGTGCCGAGCAGCCCGAGGCTCAGCAGCACGACCAGGAGACGCTTGCGCTTGCGGGTCATGGATGCCGCGGCTCAGCGCCGCCTCTGCGGCCGCGTCGCGTCGATCGCGGCCCACAGACTCCGCTGCCGCCGCCAGGCGCGGTAGGACTGCGCCGCCATGCCCCAGAGCACCAGCGCCGCAAGCCCGTAGGCCGGCCACACGAAGCGGGCGTAGCCGCCCATCGCGAGGAACTGGCCGAGCGCATCCATCATGTGACGGTTCCCGCGGCCGGACGGGTGCGCGGCTCCGCCAGCGCCTCCGCCTCGCCGAGCCGCGCCGCGCGCACGCGGATCGCCACGATCGCCGTCCGCATCCGCAGCATCAGCAGCGCCGCGAAGTAGAGCATGAAGGCGGCCGCCATCACCAGGAGCGGCACCAGCATCGAGCGGTCGATGGTGGGGCCGCCCATGCGGAAGACGCTCGCCGGCTGGTGCAGCGTGTTCCACCAGTCGACGGAGAACTTGATGATCGGCAGGTTGACCACGCCCACCAGCGCCAGCACCGCGCCCGCCCGCGCGCCGCGGGTGGGATCGTCGAAGCCGTTCACCAGCGCGATATAGCCGACATAGAGGAAGAACAGCACCAGTACCGAGGTGAGGCGAGCGTCCCACACCCACCAGGTTCCCCACATGGGCTCGCCCCAGAGCGACCCTGTGACGAGGCAGAGGAGGGTGAACCCCGCGCCAAGCGGCGCCGCCGCCTGCGCCGCGATATCGGCGAGCGGATGCCGCCAGATCAGCGCCACCGCGCTCGCGAGCGCCAGGAAGGCGTAGACGAAGCTCGCCATCCATGCCGCCGGCACGTGCACGAACATGATGCGCACGGCCTCGCCTTGCTGATAGTCGGGCGGCGCCACGAAGAGCGCGAGATAGAGCCCGGCCCCGAGCCCGACGGCTGCGCCCGCGGCGCACCAGGGCATGAGCCGTTCGGAGAGCCGCATGAACCTGCCGGGATTGGCGAAGCGCTGCATCAGAGCCTTCTAGCGCAATCGGTCCCGGGTGTCAGGTCGTGTCACCGAGACTTGATGCTTCTACTCGAGCGCCGGCCGGAGTGCGGCCGCGGCGGCCCAGGGCGCCAAGGGCAAGGCCGCCAGGAGAAACGCGGTCAGAATCAGCAGATGGGGCCGGATGGCGAAGCCCGCGACCGCCTGCTCCACCGCGGCGACGCCGAAGATCAGGACGGGGATATAGAGCGGCAGCACCAGGAGCGAGAGCAGCACGCCAGCCCTCCGCGCCCCCAGCGACAGGGCGGCGCCCACCGCGCCCACCAGGCTGAGGCTCGGCGTGCCCAGGGCCATGGCGAGGACCAGGGGCAGGTAGCCGCCTGCATCCAGCCGCAGCAGCGCGGCCAGCGCCGGCGCCACCACCGCCAGCGGCACGCCGGTGGTGAGCCAATGAGCGAGGCATTTCGCCAGCACCGTCGCCTCGAGCGGCAGCGGCGCCAACGCGACCAGCTCGAGGCTGCCGTCCTCGTAATCCTGCTGGAAGAGCCGGTCGAGGGAGAGCAGCGCCGCCAGCAGCGCCGTCACCCAGACGACGCCGGCCGCGACGCGGGCAAGCAGCTGCGGCTCGGGCCCGACGCCGAACGGGAACAGCACCACCGCCAGCACGAAGAACGCCACCACCAGCGCGGCGTCGCTGCCCTGCCGAAGCGCCAGGCGCAGATCGCGCGCGACCAGTGCGAGGAACGCGCTCACGCGGCGCTCCGGCGCGGCGTGAATCGCGCCAGGGAGAGCGCGGTCGCCTGCGGCAGCGGCAACGGCTGATGGGTTGCGATCACGGCCATGCCGCCGCCCGCGCGGTGCTCGGCGATGACGCTCATCAGATCCTGGACCGAGGCGTCGTCGAGGCCGGTGGTGGGCTCGTCGAGGAGCCAGAGCGTCGCCGGGCTCGCCAGCAGCCGCGCCAGCGCGAGGCGCCGGCGCTGGCCCGCCGACAGCACGCGGCACGGCAGGTCCGCGAGCTCGGCCAGATGAAATTTCTGCAATGCCGGAAGAATCCTGTCGCGCGGCGCTTGCCGGAGCGCCGCGGCAAAGCCGAGCGTCTCGGCCACGGTCAGCACCGGCTTCAGCGCGTCCTGATGTCCGACGAAGTGGAGCCGCGCGCGGTGGGCTCCGGGATCCTCCGTCACACCGGCGCCGTCCCACGTGAGCGTGCCCAGGAGCGGCGGCGTCAATCCCGCCATCACGCGCAACAGGCTCGACTTGCCGCTGCCGTTGGGACCGGTCAGCAGCAGCGCGCCGCCGCGGTCGAGCGCGAAATCGAGGCCCTCGAACACCAGGCGCTCGCCGCGCCGGCACGCGAGGTCGCGGCCCTCGAACAGGCGTGCGGCGGGGGACGGGGAGCGCGACAAGGGGGACGCTGGTCGGTTTGCTGGGAGCCTCGGCAGCGATGATGCCACGGCGGGCGTCGAGCGGCCCCAAAGAAAAGACGGCCCCGGAGGGGGAGGTCCGGGGCCGTCCAGGAAAAGCGGTCGGGGGGAATGACCGCTTTGCGGAGGTTGGGAAGCAGCATCGCTGCCGTCTTCCACGCTGCTATGAGACTAGGGGAATGCGACCGGAATTCGCTGGAATCGTGGCGAAAGCGTGATTTTTCGCCCGCCTAACACGTTGATTCTGCTATGTCCAAATAACTCCATGGCTCGCGCCAAGCTGCCTAGACGAGCTTGCGTGCGTCCTCGATGACCTTGCCGTCGTTGGGGAGGCTGCCAGGCGGCTCGAGCTCGACCTTGCCCTTGAGCTTGGTCACGGCCTGCAGATGGTCGGCGAGCCGCGCGGCGAGCGCGGGATCGGTGCCGGCGGCGACCTCGACGTGGAGCGTCATCACGTCGATCTGCGCCTCCTGGCTCACCACGAGCCGCGCGCGCAGGATCTCGCGGTGCGGCCGCACGACCTCCGCGACCTGGGTCGGATGCACGAACATGCCTTTGACCTTCGTGGTCTGGTCGGCACGGCCCATCCAGCCCTTGATGCGCGCGTTGGTGCGGCCGCAGGGACTGCGGCCGGCAAGGATCGCGGAGAGGTCGCCGGTGGCGAAGCGGATCAGCGGATAGTCGGGCGTCAGCGTGGTCACCACGACCTCGCCGACCTCGCCTTCGGCGACGGGATCGCCGGTGCCGGGACGCACGATCTCCAGCAGAATCCCCTCGTCGACGATCAGCCCCTCGCGCGCCGGGCTCTCGTAGGCGATGAGGCCCAGGTCGGCGCTCGCATAGCACTGCACGGCCGCGACGCCATAGACCGAAATCTCTTTCTGGAGCGCCGGCGGGAAGGCCTCGCCGCCGACCAGCGCCTTCCTCATCGAGGAAAGGTCGGCGCCGAGCTCGCGCCCCTTCTCGAGGATGATCCGGAGAAAGGAGGGCGTGCCGACGTAGCCTTGCGGCCGCAGGTGCTCGATCGCCTTGACCTGAAGATCGGTCTGGCCGGTGCCGCCGGGGATGACGGCGCAACCGAGTGCCTGCGCGCCGGTCTCCACCATGGAGCCCGCGGGGGTCAGGTGATAGGCAAAGCAATTGTGGATGAGCTCGCCCGCGCGGAAGCCCGCGGCAAAAAGCGACCGTGCGAAGCGCCAGTAGTCGCGGCCCCTGCCTTCGGGATCGTAGATCGGACCCGGCGACATGAAGACGCGCGCGAGCTCGCCAGGTTTCACCGCCGCGAGCCCGCCGAAGGGCGGTGCCCGCTTCTGCCGCTCGATCAGCTCGGACTTCCGCACCACGGGCAGCCTGGCGAGCGCCGCGCGCGAGGTGACGCTCGCGGGATCGACATCTCTCAACAGCGCCGCATACGCCGGCGCATGGGCCTTCGCGTGCGCGATCTGCTTCGGCAGCGCCGCGAGCAGCTCGCGCTCGCGCGCCTGGGGATCGCGGGTCTCGAGGGTGTCGTAGAACTCGGGCTGGGCTGGCATGACCATCGTGCGTCCTTCGACTCACGACCCTTCGGGTCGTGGCTCAGGATGAGGTGCGCTGTTGTCTTGTAGACTCAATCTACCTCATCCTGAGCCGCGAGCGCAGCGAGCGAGTCGAAGGACGCACTACGTCAGCCACCGCTTCCGCCGACGGTAGTGCTTCACGTCGCGGTAGCTCTTGCGCCCGCCGGCGGAAAGGCCGAGGTAGAATTCCTTGACGTCGTCGTTGGCGCTGAGCCGCTCGGCGCTGCCGTCCATCACCACCCGGCCGTTCTCGAGGATGTAGCCGTAACCGGCGTAGCGCAGCGCGATGTTGGTGTTCTGCTCGGCCAGCAGAAAGCTCACCTTGGTCTCGCGGTTGAGGCGGCTCACGATCTCGTAGATCTCCTCGACGATCTGCGGCGCCAGACCCATGGACGGCTCGTCCAGCAGGATCATGTTGGGCCGCGCCATCAGCGCGCGGCCGATCGCCGTCATCTGCTGCTCGCCGCCGGAGATGTAGCCCGCGAGACTCTGCCGGCGCTCCTTGAGCCGCGGGAAATATTGATAGACCCGGTCGAGCTCCGCGCGCACGGCGCCGCGGCCGTCGCTCCGCGTGAAGGCGCCCGTCAGCAGGTTCTCCTCGACGGTCAGGTGCCCGAAGCAGTGCCGGCCCTCCATCACCTGGATCACGCCGCGCTTGACGAGATCGTTGGGCGTGAGCCGCTCGACCCGCTCGCCGCGATAGGAGATGGCCCCTTTGGTCACTTCGCCGCGCTCGCCGCGCAGCAGGTTCGAGATCGCCTTGAGCGTGGTGGTCTTGCCCGCGCCGTTGGCGCCCAGGAGCGCCACGACGCCGCCCTCCGGCACCTCCAGCGACACGCCTTTCAACACGAGGATGACGTGGTTGTAGATCACCTCGATGTTGCTGACGGAGAGAAGGGCGCCAGGCGTTGACATATCTCTGCCGCCTTCCGTCGAGACCCCTCTCCGCCCCCGAGGGGCGGAGAGGGATCAGGTAAGTGGCGCGTTCAGTTCGAGCTTACGAGCCCGCCTTCGGGCAATCTCGGGGCGTGATGCCCTTCTCCTTCGCGTAGGCGAGGGCGCTGTCCTTGTACATCGCGTCCAGCATGTCGCGGTCGGGCTGGATCCAGTCGGACACGAACTTCCAGTGCTGGCCGTCCCATTGCTGGATGCGCACGTCGCCCTGGCCCTCGTGGTTCGCGCAGGAGAGCTGCACGGGCACCATCAGGCCCTCGGCGCCCAGCGCGGCGATGCGAGCGGAATTGATGTTGAGGTGCTCGTAGCCCCACTGCACCTCCTCGCCCTTGAGCGGCTTCTTGCCAAAGTGCTCCTGGGCGGTGCGGATCGCCTCGGTGTCGTAGATCGCGTTGATCACGCCGCGGTTGTAGAGCACCTCGCCGACCTTGTCCTTGCTGGCATGTCCGCCGCCCTTCCCGTAGACGTACTGCAGGACGTCCTTGATCACCTTGTAGTCGGTGCCGGCGCCATGGAAGGTGCCGGACTTGTAGCCCTTGGCGGCGTCGCCCGCGGGCACCACGTCGGGCTCCGAGCCCGACCACCACACGCCGATGAAGTGATCCATGGGGTAGCCGACCGCCGCGGCTTCCTTGATGGCCGTCGAGTTCATGACGCCCCAGCCCCACATGAACACCCAGTTGGGCCGCTGCTGGCGGATTTGCAGCCAAGTCGCCTTCTGGTCGATGCCGGGCGGCGACACCGCGTATTTGAGGAAGGTGTAGCCGTACTTCGCCGAGAGCTTCTCGAGCGTCGCGATCGGCTCCTTGCCGTAGGCGCTGTCGTGATAGACCAGGGCGATCTTCTCGCTCTTGAGCTTGTCGAAGCCGCCGTCCTGCGCGGCCACGTATTTCACCAGCGCGTCGGCCTGGGCCCAGTAGGTCGCCGGCAGCGTGAACACGTAGGGGAAGACCGCGCCGTAGCTCGCGTCCGCCCGGCCGTAGCCCATGGAGATCACCGGGATCTTGTCGGCGGTCGCGCGTTCGATCAGCGCGTAGGTGATGCCGGTCGAGAGCGGATCGACCAGCGCCGCGCCGGTCGGGCCCTTGCCCTTGAGCCGCTCGTAGCACTCGACGCCCTTGCTGTTGTCGTAGCCGGTCTCGCATTCCTCGTAGGTGAGCTTGACGCCGTTGATGCCGCCGTCGCGCGCGTTCACCATGTCGAGGTAATCCGCGTAGCCGTCGGCGAAGGGGATGCCGTTTGGCGCATAGGGCCCGGTGCGATAGACCAGGCGCGGAATGAACTGCTCGTTCTGCGCCAGCGCGCCGTCGGCCCAGAGGCCGATCCCGAGGCTCACCGCCGAGGCGGCGACGATGCTCAGTCTTCTCAGATACATGGAATGCCTCCCAGTTCGTTGCTTCGCTTATCCCTCGGACATTACGCGAGAATCCGCGTGATTCCGAGATTTGGGAACAGGCCTGAACCGTAGCATTCGACCCCTCGGCACGCAAACCTTCCAGTTACGTCCTCGTGATCGCGGTCAGTGCGGAAACGGCCACAGGCGCAGCTTCTCCTTGCCGATCTGCCAGAGCCGGGCGAGGCCGCGCGGCTCGGCGATCAGGAAGAACACGATGAGCGCGCCGAAGATGATCTGCTGGATATTGGTGACGAGGCCGACGGAAATCGTGAGACCGAGCTTCGGCGGCACGTTCTCCAGGAACAGCGGCAGCAGCGTGATGAAGGCAGCGCCCAGGAACGAGCCCAGAATGCTGCCGAGCCCGCCGATGATGATCATGAACAGCACGTTGAAGGAGGTGTCGATGTCGAAGGTGAGCGCCTCGACGCTCGAGGTGTAGACGTGCGCCCACAGCGCCCCCGCGACGCCGCAATAGAACGAGCTGATCGCGAAGGCGAGGAGCTTGGTCTGCAGCGGACGAATGCCGATGATCTCCGCCGCGATGTCCATGTCGCGAATCGCCATCCAGGCGCGCCCCACGCGCCCGCGCACCAGGTTCTTGGCGGCGAGCGCCAGCAGCGTGACGGTGACCAGCACGAAGTAGTACTTGAAGAGCGGCCGAGACTCCGAGCCGGTGACGAAGAAATCGCCGATCACGGCGCGCGGCGGCGCGCTGATCACGCCCGAGGGCGCGTAGTTCGTGAACCAGGGGATCCGGTTGAAGAGCCAGATCAGGAAGAACTGCGAGGCGAGCGTCGCCACCGCGAGATAGAATCCCTTGATCCGCAGGCTCGGGAACCCGAACATCATGCCGACCGCCGCGGCGATCAGGCCCGCAAGCAGGAACACAACCACGACATTGAGCCAGGGGAAGGCGGTGGCGAGCTTGTAGGCGGCGAAGGCGCCCACCGCCATGAAGCCGCCGGTGCCTAGCGACACCTGTCCGGCGTAGCCCGTGAGGATGTTGAGCCCGATCGCCGCCAGCGCATAGATCATCAGCGGCAGCGCGATCGTGCCGAGCCAGTAGGCCTCCGAGCCCGCGGATACCGCGGCCGCGGGAATGCCCACGAACGCCACCGCGAGGATCAGCGCGATGAAAATCCGGTCCTGCAGGATCGGGAAGATCGCCTGGTCGGCGACGTAGCTGGTCTTGAACTGGCCGGCCTCGCGGTAAAGCATCTCAGACCCGCTCGATGATGCGCTCGCCGAACAGGCCCTGCGGCCGGATCAGCAGGAAGCCGAGGGCCAGCATGTAGGCGAACCAGTCCTCGATGGCGCCGCCGAAGGCCGGCCCCCAGAACACCTCCGCGACCTTCTCGCCGGCGCCCACGATGAGGCCGCCGACGATCGCGCCGGGCACGGAGGTGAACCCGCCGAGGATCAGCACGGGGAGCGCCTTGAGCGCCACCAGCTCGATGGAGAACTGCACGCCCAAATTCGTGCCCCAGAGGATGCCCGCCACCAGCGCCACGATCCCCGCGGTGGTCCAGACGATCACCCAGATGGTCTTCAAGGGAATGCCGACCGCGAGCGCCGCCTGGTGGTCGTCGGCGACCGCGCGGAGCGCGCGGCCCACCGTCGTCTTCTGGAAGAACACGGCGAGGATCGCCACCAGCGTGCCCGCGGTCAGCGCGCTCACGAGGTCGAACTTGTTGACGAGCACGCCGCCCTGGAAGAGCGAATTGAGGATCGTCATCGGCTCCCGCGGCAGGCCGATGTCGAGCGTGCGGACATCGCCGCCCCAGACGATCTGGCCGAGGCCGCGCAGGAAATAGGTGATGCCGATGGTCGCCATGAACAGGATGATCGGCTCCTGGTTCACCAGCGGCCGCAGCACCAGGCGCTCGACGCAGAAGGCGAGCGCCACCATCACCGCGATCACGATCAGGAACGTGGCCCAGATCGGCACGTGCAGATCGATGCAGCCCGAGAATGTCAGCGCCGCGAACAGCACCATGGTGCCCTGGGCGAAATTGAACACGCCCGAGGCCTTGTAGATGAGCACGTAGCCGAGTGCCACCAGCGAGTAGAGCACGCCCGAGAGCAGCCCGCCGATGATCACCTCCAGCAGGAACTCCGGGTTGTCCCACATCTGCGCGAAGGGCCCGACGAACACGGAGTAGAGCGTGTCCATGGCTCAGCGCGCCCGGGACGATTCTGGAGCGCCATCTTGCGTCCTTCGACTCGCGCGCCGCCGCGCGCGGCTCAGGATGAGGGCCATTCTTCGTGCCATTATCATTTCCCCTCATGCCGAGCCGTGCACGTCAGTGCACGAGTCGAAGCACGCAGCGCCGCATTGCGGCGGGGCGACAATGCCTCAGGCATGCGCGACACCGAGATAGGCGTCGATCACCAGCTGGTTGCCGCGCACCGCGTCGGGCGGGCCGTCGGCGATCTTCCGGCCGTAGTCGAGCACGATCACCCGGTCGGAGATGTCCATCACCACGCCCATGTCGTGCTCGATGAGCGCGATCGTGGTGCCGAACTCGTCGTTGACGTCGAGGATGAAGCGGCACATGTCCTCCTTCTCCTCGACGTTCATGCCGGCCATCGGCTCGTCGAGCAGCAGGAGGTCCGGCTCCATCGCGAGCGCGCGGCCGAGCTCGACGCGCTTCTGCAGCCCATAAGGGAGCCGGCCCACCGGCGTCTTGCGGATCGCCTCGATCTCGAGGAAGTCGATGATGCGCTCGACGCGCTCCCGGTGCTCGAGCTCCTCCTTGAGCGCGGGCCCGTAATAGAGCGCCTGCCAGAGGAAGTTCCGCCGCATCCGCAGCAGCCTTCCGGTCATGATGTTGTCGAGCGTGGTCATGCCGCGGAAGAGCGCCACGTTCTGGAACGTGCGCGCGATGCCCTGCTCCGCGGCCTGGTGCGGGCGCATGCGCCGGCGCGTGGCACCCTTGTAGGTGATGGTGCCTTGCTGCGGGTGATAGAAGCCGTTGATCACGTTCAGCATCGAGGTCTTGCCGGCGCCGTTCGGGCCGATGATCGCGAGGATCTCGTGCTCGCGGATCTCGAGGCTGATGTCGGTGAGCGCCCGCACGCCGCCGAAGGACAGGCTAATGCTGTCGGCGTTGAGGATGGGCGCGCCGATCTGCTTTGCGCCGGTCACAGGGATCAGCTGGCCTTGCGGAGCGGCTCGACGGTGGCGGGGATCGGCGCGGTCTTGGCGTCGCGGATCTTCAGATCGGCCTTGAGCGTGCCCTTGCGCCCGTCCTCGAAGGTCACCTCGGTCGCGATCTCCGCCTGGGACCGGCCCGAGTAGAGCGCGTCGATCAGGGGCCGGTAGCGCTCGCCGATGAAGCGCCGGCGCACCTTGCGCGTGCGCGTCAGCTCGCCGTCGTCGGCGTCGAGCTCCTTGTGCAGAATCAGGAAGCGGCGGATCTGCGAGCCCGCGAGGTGCGGCTCTTCGGCGAGGTCGCGGTTCACCTGCTCGACGCAGCCCGCGATCAGGTCATAGACCCGATCGAGTCCCGCGAGCTCCTGGTAGCCGCCGTAGGTGATCCCGTTCCGCTCGGCCCAATCGCCCACCGCCTCGGCATCGATGTTGATGAAGGCGGTGACGTAGGGAGCACCCGGCGCGAAGGCCACGGCCTCGCGGATGTAGGGGAAGAATTTGAGCTTGTTCTCCAGGAACTTCGGCGCGAAGAGCGTGCCGTCCTGGAGCTTCCCCACGTCCTTGGCGCGGTCGATGATGTGGAGGTGCTGGGCGTCGTCGAAGAAACCCGCGTCGCCCGAATGCACCCAGCCGTCGGGACGCTTGGTCTCGGCGGTCGCCTGCGGGTTCTTGAAATAGCCGGCGAATACCCCGGGGCTCTTGTAGAGCACCTCGCCGTCCTCGGCGATCTTGAGCTCGACGCCGCCAACCGGCATCCCCACGGTGTCCGCGCGCACTTGGCCGTTCGGCTGAATGCACAGGAACACCGAGCACTCCGTCATGCCGTAGAGCTGTTTGATGTTGATGCCGAGCGAGCGATAGAAATTGAAGATGTCGGGGCCGATCGCCTCGCCCGCGGTATAGGCGACGCGGATGCGGCTGAATCCCAGCGTGTTCTTGAGCGGCCCGTAGATCAGCGCGTGCCCGAGCGCGTAGAGCAGGCGGTCGCCGAGGGGGACCGGCGTGCCGTCGAGGATCCGGCCGCCGACGCGGCGGGCGAGCGCCATGAAGCGCTTGAAGAGCCAGCGCTTCAGCGCGCTCGCGTCCTCCATGCGGATCATGACCTGGGTCAGGATGTTCTCCCAGATGCGCGGCGGCGCGAAGAAGTAGGTGGGGCCGAGCTCGCGCAAATCGGTCATCACCGTGGCGCCCGATTCCGGGCAGCTCACGCAGAAGCCCGCGCAATAGGACTGCGCGAAGGAGAACACGTTGTCGCCCACCCAGGCCATCGGCAGGTAGGCCATCACCTCGTCGTCCTCGCGCAGGCCCTCGAAGGCGATGCCGCTCCGCGCGGTCCGGATGATGTTGTCGAAGGTCAGCATCACTCCCTTGGGCTGGCCCGTGGTGCCGGAGGTGTAGAGGATGACCGCGACATCGCCGCCGCTGCCCTTGGCGATTTCGGCCTCGAGATGGCCCGGATGCTTCGCCGCGAAGGCACGGCCCTGTTCCTGCACCTCGGCGAAGGCCGTGAGCGCCGTGCGGTCGTAGTGCCGGAGACCCCGGGGATCGCAGAAGACGATCCGCTCGAGCCGCGGCAGCCGCTCGCGCACCGCGAGCACCTTGTCGACCTGCTCCTGGTTCTCGGCCACGACGAAGCGCACCTCGGCGTGGTCGAGCACGTACTCCATCTCGGCCGCGACCGCGTCCTGGTAGACCGGTACGGGGATGCCGCCCAGGCACTGCGCGGCCGTGATCGACCAATAGAGGCGCGGCCGGTTGTCGCCGATGACGCCGAGCTTGTCGCCGCGCTTGAAGCCGAGAGCGGAGAGGCCGATGGCGAAGTCCTGCACCTCGCGCGCGACCTGCGCCCAGGTCCAGCTCTGCCAGATGCCGTAGTCCTTTTCGCGGATCGCGGGTCGCGCGCCGCGCACGCGCGCATTCTCGAGCAGAAGCTTGGGGAAGGTGTCTCGCGTGGCTTCGCTCGCCGCGCGCGGCCTGGGATCGGCAGCGATCTCGGTCTCGGCCAGTGCCATTCCGTCTCTTTCCGCGGGAACCGGCGGCGCACCCTGTGAGTGCCGCAACCGGCTGAAATCCCGCAAGCCTCCCTCAGTCTTGCGTTTTTCGCCTATCTGGCATGCGCCAGTGCGAGCTAGTTAGGCCAAAGGAAGAACCCGGTCAAGGCGCGGATGACCGTAGCGGTCTCACGAGTGTGTGGTGCCCGGGAGGGCCGGCCAGCAGCAGCTCGGTGAAGCATCCTGCGTCCTTCGAGACGGCCGCTGCGCGGCTTCCCCGGGATGAGGACCATTCTTTTTTGCGAGTATCAATGCTCCTCATGCCGAGGAGCGATCCCTTGGATCGCGCCTCGAAGCACGCACGGCGCGTGGTGCCCCTATGCGAGCTCAGAGGAACTTCGTCGGCCGGATCATCGCCCGCCACATGTGGGCGACCGGGCTGTTGTCGTAGCCGAGGCCTTCCTTCGGCTGCTTGAAATGCCGGCCGATCACGTCGGTGAACTCCTCGAGCTTCACCTTCTTGTTGGGGTCGAAGGAGTAGATGTCGCAGATGCAGATCGTGCGCCCCGTCATGTACCACTTGTGGTTCCGGGCGCGCTTGTACTCGTCCTCGATATAGGGGTCGGGCTTGTAGTCGGGACCGAACAGCTTGAGGTAGGCGTCCGGATACTTGTAGCCCACGGATTCATCGGCGTAGAAGCGCAGCGCCTGGTGCGTGCGGATGCCCCAGCTCACTTCCTCGTCGACATAGGGTGCGACCAGCTGCTCGCCCCAATAGCCGTGATCCCCGCGGATGAACGCCAGCACGGAAATGTCGTGGAGGAGACAGGCGAGCTGCATCTTCTCGGAGTGGCCGGTGTCGCGCGCGTGGGCGGCGCTCTGGAGCAGGTGCTGCGCGGGTCCGAACCGGTACTTGAAGAAATCGATCAGCGTCGGCTTCGCCGGCATCTTCGGGAGGCGCGGATCGTCGCCCATCAGCATGTATTTGCCGGGGTTCTGCGTCACCAGCTTGAAGCCGATGCCTTCCTGATTGATGCCGTCGGCCATGGTGAAGAGCGCGGAGTCCGCGATCAGGACGTCGAGCTCGCGCATCTTCTTATGCTCGTAAGCGTCCGCGCGTTCGGCCATCGAGGAGGTCGCGTTCATGCGTCGGTCCTTTGCGAAGGGTGGAATAATCGAAAATGCGCTAAGCTCTGCAAGCAATTCTAGGCGCGGGCGCCGCCTGCTTCAATCCGGCCCTTGATCTCGCGGGCCGGAGGCAGTAGCAGCGGGCCGCGCTTTCCCACCCTTAGGAGACCGTCCATGTCCGTCATCGGCCACGACACGCTGAAGGCTCGCCGCACGCTCGAGGTCGACGGCAAGAAGTACGACTATTTCAGCCTGGAGGCGGCGGCGCAGGCGGCGGGGCTGGGCGATATCTCCAAGCTGCCGTTCTCTCTGAAGGTGTTGCTGGAAAACCTGGTGCGGCTCGAGAACGGCCGCACCGTGACCGTCGATGACATCAAGGCCGTCGCCGCGTGGCTCAAGACCAAGACCTCCGAGCGCGAGATCGCGTTCCGGCCCGCGCGCGTGCTGATGCAGGATTTCACCGGCGTTCCCGCGGTGGTCGACCTCGCGGCGATGCGCGAGGCGATGGTGAAGCTCGGCGGCGATGCCCAGAAGATCAACCCGCTCTCGCCGGTCGATCTCGTGATCGACCACTCCGTGATGATCGACGCCTTCGGCAAGCCCTCGGCCTTCCGCGAGAACGTACGCCACGAGTTCGAGCGCAACGGCGAGCGCTATGCGTTCCTGCGCTGGGGCCAGACCGCCTTCGACAATTTCCGCGTGGTGCCGCCGGGCACCGGCATCTGCCACCAGGTGAATCTCGAGTACCTCGCGCGCGTCGTATGGACGACTCAGGAGGGCGGCAAGACCGTGGCCTATCCGGACACGCTCGTCGGCACCGACAGCCATACCACGATGGTGAACGGCCTCTCGGTGCTGGGCTGGGGCGTCGGCGGCATCGAGGCGGAGGCCGCGATGCTGGGCCAGCCGATCTCCATGGTGCTGCCGGAAGTGGTGGGCATGAGGCTCTCCGGCACGCTGCGCGAGGGCGCCACCGCAACCGACCTCGTGCTCACGGTGACGCAAATGCTGAGAAAGCGCGGCGTGGTCGGCCGCTTCGTCGAGTTCTTCGGGCCCGGCCTCAAGGGCTTGGCGCTCGCGGACCGGGCGACGCTCGGCAACATGGCGCCGGAATACGGCGCCACCTGCGGCTTCTGGCCGATCGACCAGGAGACGCTGCGGTATCTCTCCTTCAGCGGCCGCGACGCGCACCAGGTGAAGCTGGTCGAGGCCTACGCCAAGGCGCAGGGACTCTGGCGCGACGACGGCACGCCCGATCCCGTCTTTACGGACACGCTGGAGCTCGACCTTGGAACGGTCGAGTCCTCCCTCGCGGGGCCGCGCCGGCCGCAGGATCGCGTGGCGCTCTCGAATGCCGCGAAATCCTTCGCGGCGGAGCTGCCGAAGCTCGCCGGCAAGACCGACGGCGGCGCGGTCGCCGAGCGCGCGGTCAAGGTCAAAGGCTCCAACTACGAGCTCAAGGACGGCCACGTCGTGATCGCGGCGATCACCAGCTGCACCAACACCTCAAACCCCAGTGTCATGCTCGCCGCCGGACTGCTCGCGCGCAACGCGGTGAAGCGCGGCCTCAAGGTGAAGCCGTGGGTCAAGACCTCGCTGGCGCCGGGGAGCCAGGTGGTCTCCGACTACTACGCGGCTGCGGGATTGCAGCAGGACCTCGACGCGCTCGGCTTCAATCTCGTGGGCTACGGCTGCACCACCTGCATCGGCAATTCCGGTCCGCTGCCGGAGCCGATATCGGATGCGATCGAAGAGGGCGATCTCGTCGCCGCGGCGGTGCTCTCCGGCAACCGCAATTTCGAGGGCCGCATCCATCCCTATGTGCGCGCGAACTACCTCGCCTCGCCGCCGCTGGTGGTGGCCTACGCGCTCGCGGGCTCCATGCGGGTCGACCTCCGGAACGATCCCCTGGGCGAGGGGAGCGACGGCAAGCCCGTCTACCTCAAGGACATCTGGCCCGCGAACGCGGAGATCCAGGACACCATCCGCAAGGCGCTCACGCCCGAGATGTTCCGCAGGCGCTACGCCAACGTCTCCGAGGGTCCCGAGGAGTGGCGCAAGGTCAAGGTGAAGACCGGCATGACCTTCGAGTGGGACGGCTCCTCCACCTACATCGCGCATCCGCCCTATTTCGAGGGCATGGGCAAGGAGCCGAAGCCGCTCGCCGACGTGCATCTCGCGCGGCCGCTCGCCTTGCTCGGCGACAGCATCACGACCGACCACATCTCGCCCGCGGGCTCGATCAAGAAGGAGAGCCCGGCCGGCGAGTACCTGATCAGCTATCAGGTGCGTCCGGCGGACTTCAATTCCTACGGCGCGCGCCGCGGGCATCACGAGGTGATGATGCGCGGCACCTTCGCCAACATCCGCATCCGCAACGAGATGGTGCCGGGCGTCGAGGGCGGCATGACCAAGCACCTGCCCGACGGCAAGGTGATGCCGATCTACGACGCGGCCATGCTCTACCAGAAGGAAGGCGTGCCGCTGGTGATCGTCGGCGGCAAGGAGTACGGCACCGGCTCGTCGCGCGACTGGGCCGCGAAGGGCACGCTGCTGCTCGGCGTGAAAGCCGTGATCGTCGAGAGCTTCGAGCGCATCCATCGCTCGAACCTCGTCGGCATGGGCGTGCTGCCGCTGCAGTTCAAGGAGGGCGTCACGCGGCAAAGCCTGAAGCTCGACGGCACCGAGCGCTACGACATCCTCGGCGTGGCCCAAGGCCTGAAGCCGCGCAGCGAGCTCGCCTGCCGGATCCATCGATCCTCCGGCAAGGTGGACGAGATCAAGCTGCTCTGCCGGATCGACACGCTCGACGAGCTCGAGTATTTCCGCCACGGCGGAATCCTGCAGTACGTGCTGCGGCAGATGATGAAGGCGGGCTGAGCACGACGCACGGCGCTTCAATCGGTCGGCGTGAGAGCGCGCGCACCTCGCCCATTCGAGGTGCCCGCGCCGCACGTCTGCCACGGACCGAACGAATGCCATCTTTGTCACCGTCGGGCGCTGGATAGCGGGGCGGCGCGCGCCCAAAGGTTCCATTGCAACGGAACGACACCTTGCAAGGAGACGGAACCATACGCGTCATCCTCACCTCCACGGCAGCCGCGCGGCTCGCCACCACGATGCTGGTGGCCCCGCTCGCGGCGCCATCTCTGGGTCTCGAAAGCCCGCAAGCACTCGCAGCCGGCGCCGCCGGCGGAATTGGCGGCGGGGCCGTCTCGGCGGTGAGCTCGGCGCCGGCGCGAGCGCCGGCGCCAGCTCGGGCTCGGGCACCAGCGCCGGTGTCGGGACCACGGGTGCCGCGAGCGTCACCGGTGCCGCCGCCGGCAACGGTACGACTTCGAGCCGGATCGGCGCCACAGCGACGAGTGGTCCGGTATCACCCAACCTCAACGGAATCGGCTCCAGCGCGGCGCCGGTGGGTGGCACATTGCACTGAATCGTTTCGGCGCCATCACCGGCTTGTGAAACGGGCTGATTGGCAAAGGCGGGCCGCGCGCGTCATCATGGCGCCATGATGGGGCGCGCGGCCGGGGCATTTCTCGCGGCAATCGGCATAATCGGGTGCATCGCCCACGGGGGTCCCGCGCGCGGCGAGGACGCGGCCCCTCCGGTCGTGGTCGAGCTTTTTACCTCCCAGGGCTGCTCCTCCTGCCCACCGGCCGACAAGCTCCTCGGCGAGCTTTCCAAGCGGCCGGACGTGCTCGCCCTCGGGTTCCACGTGGACTACTGGGACTACATCGGCTGGAAGGACCCCTACGCCAGCAAGCTCGCGACCAAGCGGCAAAAGCAGTACGCGGAGACCTTCAAGCTATCTTTCGTCTACACGCCCCAGATGGTCGTGGCCGGCAGCACCGAGGCCGTGGGCTCCGACCGGTCCGCGATCGAGACCGCGGTCGAGGAGGCGAAGACCCGCGCCGCCACGCATCCGAGCCTGGCGCTGGAGCGGCGGAGCGACGGCGGACTCACGGTCCATGTCGGCGCGGCGGAGGTGAAACGGCCGGCGACCGTGTGGCTCGCCTGCTTCGATCGGCAGCAGTCGACGCCGGTCGCGCGCGGCGAGAATGCCGGCACGACGCTGACCAACTACCACATCGTCCGCCACTTCGAATCCCTGGGGATCTGGAAGGGGCAGATGCTCGACCTGTCCGTGGGGCCCGATCAGGTTGCCGAGTATGCGGGCCGGCCCGATCAGGACATGGCGGTGCTGGTGCAGACCGACGGTGTCGGGCCGATCCTTGCGGCGGCGCGCCTGGGCACGCCGCGGCCGTAACGCTTCGTTAACCCTGCCTTAAGCCGATCCCGCCGATGCTCACCGCCCATGAGCGGAGAGCCAGGAGCGATCGTGGCGCCCACCGGCGTCGGCGTGGACACGCGCCGCGCGCCTGCGATCGCGATCGGTCCTGCCTGGCTCGGCGCCGCGGTCTACGGGCTGCTGCTGGCCGCGGGCGAGCGGCTGCTCAACGATCCCGACACCTACTGGCACATTGCGACCGGCCGCTGGATCTGGGCGCACGCCGCGGTGCCCAGCGTCGATCCGTTCTCGCATACGTTCGGAGGCGCGCCCTGGCTTGCCCATGAATGGCTCGCCGAGCTGATTTTTGCCGGCGCCTATGGTGCGCTCGGCTGGGCCGGCGTCGTGGCGCTCGCGGCAGCCGCGATCGCGGCGGGCCTCGCGCTCCTCCTGCAAGCACTCCAGGGCTACGTGCGGCCAACGCTGGCGCTCGGCGCCACGGCCCTCGCGTTCTTCCTGATGGCGGCGCATCTGACCGCGCGGCCTCATGCGCTTGCCTTGCCGGTTCTGGCGATCTGGGCCGCGGCGCTGGTCCGGGCACGGCATGAGTCGCGCGCACCCTCGCTCTGGTTGCTGCCGCTGATGACGCTCTGGGCCAACCTGCACGGCGGCTTCGTGGTGGGCCTCGGCCTCGCCGGCGCGCTTGCTCTCGAAGCGATGCTGACGGCACAAGGCCGGGCGCCACGACGCTCGGCTCTCATCGGCTGGGGCCGCTTCGTCGCGGGCGCGGCGCTCGCTTCCCTGGCGACGCCACAGGGCATCGCCGGCTGGTGGTTCCCCTTCAAGCTGATGAGCCTCGGCTTCGCGCTCGATTTCGTCGGCGAGTGGCACGCGCCCGTCCTCGGGCCCTTCGCGCCGCTGGTGCTCTGGCTGGCCGCGCTGATGGCGTTCGCGCTCGCGACGGACCTGCGCGCGCCGGTGCCGCGGGTGCTGATGGTCGCGGGGCTCGTCGCCATGGCGCTGAGCCGCACGCGCAACGCCGAGCTGCTGGCTTTGCTGACGCCGCTGCTCCTCGCGCCCTCTATCGCGACCACCCTCCGGCCGTCGGGGCGGAGAGGGATCAGATCGAGTGCGGCCTTGTTAGCCGTGTTGCTTGCGGCAACCGTCCCGGCGGTGTTCCTAGGCTACGCGCACGAGAATCCCCTGATCGCGCCGGAGCGGGCGCTCGCCGCCGCGCGGCAGGCCGGGCTGGAGGGGCCGGTGTTCAACGACTACGACTTCGGCGGCTATCTGATTTTCGAGGGCGTGCCGGTCTTCGTGGATGGCCGCATCGACCTCTATGGCGACGATTTCATGCGCACCTACGCGGCGGCGCTCGAGGCCCGGGACGGCAGCCTCCCGCGTCTTCTCGACCGCTACCACGTCACCTGGACTCTGCTGAAGCCCGACGAGGCTGCCGTCGCGGCGCTCGACCGCGATCCCGCCTGGGAGCGCGCTTATACCGGTGCCGGCGCCGTCGTGCACCGCCGGCGCTAGCCCAGTCCTTTCTCCAGGAGCGACGAGAGCCGGCGGCTGAAGGCGGCGGGGTCGGGGAGGCTCTCGCCCTCGATGATGCGCGCCTGATCCAGGAGCACCCAGGCGACGTCGGAGATCACCGCGGAGGCGCCGTCCTTGCCGATCTGGGAGGCGAGCCGCGCCACCAGCGAGTGGCGCGGGTTCACTTCCAGGATGCGCTTGCTGAGCTGGTCGACCTGGCGATGCTGCCGGAGCAGGCGCTCGAGATGAATGTCGAGGTCGCCCTCGTCCGCCACCAGGCAGACGGGGCTGTCGGTGAGCCGCTCGGAGAGCCGTACGTCCTTCACGGCGTCGCCGAGCGCGAGCTTGAACATGGCCACCAGGCTCGCGGCGTTGGCGTCCGGTTTCTCCGCCTCCGCGCCGTTCTTCTTCTCGGCCTCGCCCCCGATCTTCGCGAGGTCGGCGCCGCCGCGGGTCGCGGACTTGAAGGCCCAGTCCTTGAACTTGCCGATCGCCGGCATCCAGAACTCGTCGACGGGATCCGTGAGCAGCAGCACCTCGACGCCGCGCGCGCGGAAACCCTCGAGCTGCGGGCTCTTCTTGAGCAGATCGAGATTGTCGCCGGCGATGGTGTAGATTGCGTCCTGGCCGGGCTTCAGGCGCCCCGCGTAGTCCTCGAGCGAGACCAGGCCGTCCGCGCCGGTTGATCGGAACCGTGCCAGAGACAGCAGCGCCTCGCGCTCGTCCCGGTCCTCGTAGAGTCCCTCCTTCAGGACCGCGCCGAAATTCTCCCAGAATTTCGCGTACTCCTCCGGCGCGTCCTTCGCTTTCTTCTGGAGCTCGCCGATGACACGCTTCACGATCTGGCCGCGGATGCGCGCCAGCATCGGATTCGACTGCAGCATCTCGCGGCTGACGTTGAGCGGCAGGTCCTCGCTGTCGACGACGCCGCGCACGAAGCGCAGCCACGGCGGCAGCAGCTCCTGGCAATCGTCGGTGATGAAGACCCGGCGCACGTAGAGCTTGAGCCGGTGCTTGCGCAGGGGGTCGAAGAGGTCGAAAGGCTTCGCCGAGGGCACGAAGAGGAGGCCCGTGTACTCGATCCGTCCCTCGGCCCGCCAATGCAGCGTGAGCCACGGCTCGTCGCCGGCGTGACCGACGTGGTGGTAGAACTCCTTGTACTGCTCCGGCGTGATCTCCGACTTGGGCCGCATCCACAAGGCCGAAGCCGCGTTGAGCGTCTCCTCCTTTCCCTTGTGGTCGAGCACGATCGGCAGCGCGATGTGGTCGCTGTAGGTCTTGACGATCTCGCGCAGCCGGCTCGGCTCGACGTACTCGGCCGCGTCCTCGCGCAGGTGGAGCACGATGGTGGTCCCGCGCTTCTCGCGCTCGCCCGCCTCGACCGTGAACTCGCCCTTTCCGTCGGAGGTCCAGCGCCAGGCCTCCTGGGCGCCCGCCTTGCGCGAGGTCACCTCGACCTTGTCCGCCACCATGAAGGCGGAATAGAAGCCGACGCCGAACTGGCCGATGAGCGTGCGGTCCTTGCGCTCGTCGCCCGAGAGCTGCTCCAGGAATTGCGCGGTGCCCGAGCGGGCGATGGTGCCGAGGTTCTCGATCAGCTCCTCGCGGCTCATGCCGATGCCGTTGTCCGAGACGGTAAGCGTGCGCCGCTGGGCATTGGGCTCGAGCACCACCCGGAAGACCGCGTCGCTTCCGATCAGCGCGGGCTCGGTCAGCGCGAGATAGCGGAGCCGATCGCAGGCGTCCGACGCGTTCGAGATCAGCTCCCGGAGGAAGATCTCTTTCTGGCTGTAGAGTGAGTGGGCGACGATGTCGAGGAGGCGGCTTACCTCCGCCTGAAACGTGCGCTTCTCCGCAGCCATTGCGTCTCCGTCCGGCCGAAAGGGAATGGGCGGCACGTATATGAGGGGACGCGCGGCGCCGCGCAAGTCGCCGCGCTATTTATTAGTCCCGCAGGAGAGGCGGACGGCCCCTTAGCAGCCGTTGGCGCGGTCGGCGGATTGGCCGATGATGCCGCCCAGCACGGCGCCCATCAGCATGCCCATGACGGTGGGGCCGGCGTCGTTCCGGCGCTCGGAGATCTGCGAGCCGATCAGGCCGCCGACCCCCGCGCCGAAGGCCGCGCCCACCACCGTGTTGGTGCCGCAGGCCACCTCCGGATGGCGGCGATAGCCGTGGGGTCCATAGGCATAGGGCGAGGGCGGCGGATGACCGCTCCAGGCGCCAGGGCGGCTGTCCCAGTTGAAGGTGACGTCCGGTCCGTCCGCCGAGGCCGGCCTGCCCGAGAGCCCCACCAGCACCGCCGCGACGGCGGCGACCGACCCCAACGCCAGCCGAAACAGGCCTCCGCGCGTCGACGGCAAGGGAATGGGCATGGCGCCGGTCCTTTCGGCGGAGACAACGCCGGGTGATGCCGCGCTATTCCTCAGCATAGTGCGTTGATTTAGAATGGTTTTTGTGGGCCTGCCGAGGTGGTTGCATCGGTCGAGGGACCGGCGGGAGCGCCACCGGGCGGGCCGGGGCTGAACAGCCGGCAATCCGGCGGCCGGCTGTCGTCGAACTGCAGCTCGCCCGCGTGGCTCATGACCCTCCGCAGGAACTCCCGCTTGTCGGGGCAGGCCCGGCTCGCGCCTGCGCGCATCTTCCCGGGATCCTGCTCCGCGAACTCGAGGGCGCGGCGGTAGACCGTGCGGAACGCGTCCTTGCGGAGCGGAGAGCTCGGGCAGACCTCGATCCGCTCCTCGATATCCTTGCGTGCGGTGTCGCCGATCAGCGGCAAGCCGCAGGCGTCGAAGACGTAGGTGTACATGACGCCTTCGTAGAGGGCGCGCACCTCGGCTTCGCTGGGTGGCCCGTCCGCGTCCTCTTGCGCCGTCTGGGGCGGCGGAGGCACGGGAGCGGCGGAAACCGAGCCCGCGCTTCCGACGGGCGCGGTGGACGCCGCGCCGGCGCCTGCCGCGGGTGGGCCGGGTTCCGGCGGCGGCGCCGGCGCGCCCAGCAGCCCCTCGGGGGTCAACCGCAGAGGAAAGGGCTCGGGAGCTGGCGCAGGCGGAGCCGGTTGGCCCGGAGGCGGGGCCGCCGTGTTCGCAGCGGTATCGCTGGGCTTTTCGGCGTCGTCGCCACAGGCCGCCAGCAGCAGCGGCGCCAGGAGCACGATGGTGAAGGCAATCCCGCGCATGAATTTCAACGGTCTCCAATCGCCAGCGCCGGGATCATAGCGGTCGAGGGCCGTGGCGCGCACCGGGGAATCCCGGCTCCGGAACCGCGGCTTGCGTTTGCTCTCCCGAACACCGATTCTATCACCATGGGCCTGTTGAGTTCCGCCCCGCGTCTGGTCGCCGTCCTCGGGCCGACCAACACCGGCAAGACCCATTACGCCATCGAGCGGATGCTCGGGCACCAAACCGGCATGATCGGCTTCCCGCTGCGTCTATTGGCGCGCGAGAATTATGACCGGATCGTGAAAGCCAAGGGTGCGCGTGCGGTCGCGCTGATCACCGGCGAAGAGAAGATCCTCCCGCCCAATCCCGCCTATTTCGTCTGCACCGTCGAGTCGATGCCGCTCGACAGGCCCGTTGATTTTCTGGCGGTCGACGAGATCCAGCTCTGCGCGGATCCGGACCGCGGCCATGTCTTCACCCAACGCCTGCTGGAGGCGCGCGGCCGTTACGAGACGCTGATGCTGGGCTCCGACACGGTCAAGCCGCTGCTGCGGCGCCTAGTGCCGGACGCCGAGGTGATGGGCAGACCGCGCTTCTCGACGCTCCGCTACACCGGCGTCAAGAAGGTGACGAGGCTGCCGCCGCGAAGCGCGGTGGTGGCCTTTGCGGTCGCCGACGTCTTCGCGCTCGCGGAGCTGATGCGCCGCCAGCGCGGCGGCGCCGCCGTGGTGATGGGTGCCTTGAGCCCTCGCGCCCGCAACGCGCAGGTCGGGCTCTTCCAGTCCGGCGAGGTCGACTATCTCGTCGCGACCGACGCGATCGGCATGGGCCTCAACATGGACCTCGATCACGTCGCCTTCGCGAAGCTGGTGAAGTTCGACGGCAGCCAGCCGCGGCACCTCACCGCGCCGGAGATCGCCCAGATCGCGGGCCGCGCCGGCCGGCACATGAGCGACGGCAGCTTCGGCGTCACCGCCGACGAGGAGGGCATCCACCCCGAGACCGTCGAGGCCGTGGAGAATCACCGCTTCGATCCCTTGACGCGGCTCTATTGGCGGAACTCGCGCCTCGAGTTCCGCTCCGTCGGCCTGCTGCTCCGGAGCCTCGAGGAGAAGCCGCGCCGATCGGGCCTGGTGCCCGCTCGCGAGGCCGACGATCATCGCGCGCTCCGCGCGCTCTCGCGCATGCCCGACATCGCCGAGACCGCACACAGTCCCGCGGCCGTGCGCTTGCTCTGGGAGGTCTGCCAGATCCCCGATTTCCGCAAGGTGATGAGCGACACGCACGCGCGGCTGCTCGCGCAGATCTATCGCCATCTCTCGGGTCCGGCCGAGCGGCTCCCGACCGACTGGGTCGCGGGCCACGTGGCTCGGCTCGACCGCGCCGACGGCGACATCGATGCGTTGATGGCGCGCATCGCCCATGTGCGCACCTGGACCTTCATCTCGCACCGTCCGGACTGGCTCGCCGATGCGGCGCACTGGCAGGAGCGCGCGCGGGCGATCGAGGATCGTCTCTCCGATGCGCTCCATGACCGCATCACCCAGCGCTTCGTCGACCGCCGCGCGGCGTTCCTGGTGCGCCAGCTCGCGGGCTCGCAGGAGCTGCTGGCCTCCGTGAGCCGCGACGGCGAGGTCAAGGTCGAGGGTCATTACGTCGGCCGGCTCGAGGGCTTCCGTTTCCGGCCGGACACGGCCGCCACCGACGACGCGGCGCGCACCTTGCTCGCCGCCGCCAACCGCGTGCTCCGCGCGGAGATCGCCGAGCGCGCGGCGGCGCTCGCGGTCTCTCCGGCGGAGGAATTCGCGCTCACACCGGAGGCCGTGGTGACTTGGCGCGGCGGCGCCGTCGCGCGTCTCGCCGCCGGCGATCACGTGGTGCAGCCCAAGATCGAGGTGCTGCCGGCCGAGTTCTTGGATGGCGCGCACCGCGAGATCGTGCGGCGCCGGCTCGCCGAGGCCGTGCGCGAGCTCATTCGTCCGGCGCTCGCCGCGCTCTTCAGGCTTTCGGACGCCGGCCTCGAGGGTGCAAGCCGCGGTCTCGCCTACCGGCTCGTGGAGGCGCTCGGCACCTTGCCGCTGGCTCGCCTCGACGGGCAGGCGGCCTCGCTCGACAGATCCGCGCGCAAGCGCCTGGCCCAGCTCGGCGTGCGGCTCGGCACGGAGGCAATCTACCTCGCGCCCTTGCTGAATGGGCGCGCGGCGGCCATGGCGGCGCTGCTCTGGTCGGTGCGGGCGGGCGCACCGCTGCCGGCGCCCTCGGTGCGCGGCGCGTCGTCTCCGCGAGACTCCGCGATCCCCGACGGCCTCTACGAGGCGATGGGCTACCGCGTGCTGGGCCCGCGGGCGCTTCGCGTCGACCGGGTCGAGAGGCTTGCGCTCGCGGCGCGGCGGCTGGCGCGCCAGGGTCCGTTCGGTCCCGTGCCGGAGCTCGCCCAGACCGCAGGCTGCCGCAAGGACGAGCTCGCGGCCGTGCTGGCGGCGCTCGGCTACCGCGCGGTGATGGACGCGAACGGCGTCAGCTTCCACGCACGCCGCCGGCCGCAGCCGCGCAAGGCCGCGCCGCACGCGGCACCCGCCGACGGGCCCTTCGCCAAGCTCGGCGCCCTCCGCCTCGCCCGCTGAGACGAATGGCGCACACGCCCGCGGCAGCCACGCAACGCCTCGATCGCTGGCTCTGGTGCGCGCGCTTCGCCAAGAGCCGCTCGCTCGCGGCCCGGCTCTGCACCAGCGAGAAGGTCACGCTCGGCGGCGCGACGGTCCAGAAGGCGCATCAAGCCGTGCGCATCGGCGACCGCCTGACGCTGCGCATCGGCCGCTTCGAGCGGCGGATCGAGGTGCTGGCGCTGGGCCAGCGCCGCGGCCCGGCCAGCGAGGCGCGCGCTCTCTATGCGGAGGCCGATCCGCCGACGCTCATCGGCGAGGGACCCGCCGAGTGGTCGCCTCTCATCATTCCGGACGGCGAACTCGAGGCGGAGCGGTCCTGATCTGCTCCTTGTCCTTCGGCACGCGCTCAGGACGAGGCGGGACCGGACCCCCGTCCATGCACGCTCACGCCTGGCAGAGCCGCCAGCGGCCGATGTCGAGGTGGAGGTGGTTGTAGTGGTCCTTGTCGCTGTCGGGCGTCAGCACGACGTTGAAATAGTCGCAGGCGCGCCTGGCGAGGGCATGTAGGAACTCGCCCTTGGGGCCGACGGCGCGCCAATCGTGCTCGACGCTGACACGCTCGCCGTTCTTCAGCAGGAAGCCCGAGACGTCGATGGCGCGGCCGGCGGCGTGCTCGCTCCAGCGCCCGGCCATGCCGGCGACCGGCCGGCAGGAGTAAGCGCCGAAATGGTCGAGCCGGACGATGTCGGTGGCGAGATAGCGCAATGCCAGGGGCTCGGCGGCCTCGGCCAGGAACCGGTCGACCCGGTCGGCGAGCCCGCAGGTCATCACCGCCGGCTGATTCCAGACGACGTCGGCGGCGCTGACCCGCACGGGATTCTCGACCGCACATGGGCCCGTGCTCACGGGGACGGCCGCCGGCCGGTAGCTGACGCCGAGCGCGCTGAGGTCGTCGAGGCACTGCTCGCCCGTCAGCGCGGCAGCGGGGGCGGATGTTCCCGCGTGAGGGGCCGGGCGTGGCGAGGCACAGCCGGCAATCAAAGGCGCCACCGCCGCGATGCTGGCGGCGAGTCGGAGCAATGTTCTGGCGCGGGCCACGGCCATGAAAGTGCTTTTCGGCTGAGGCCTTGTCTGTCATGAGACTCCGCAGGTCAAGAGTCTCGCCATGAGAGCCGCGCCACCAGCACCTGCCGCCGACCCCGCGAGCCCCTTCAAAGCCGCGAAAATCCTGGTCACGGGAGGCTTCGGCCTGATCGGCTCGGCGCTGACGCGCCGGCTGGTCGCGGCGGGCGCCAAGGTGCGCGTCTTCGACAACCTCGACCCCGACTCGGGCGCCAACCGGGCCAATCTCGCGGGGCTCGAGGGCCGGTTCGAGGCTGCGATCGGCGACCTCCGCGATGCCGAGGCGGTGCGCCGAGCCCTCGCCGACCGCGACGTGCTGTTCAACCTCGCGGCGCAGACCAGTCACCTCGGCTCGATGCAGGCGCCACTCGCCGACCTCGACGTGAACGCGCGCGCGCAACTCGCGCTCCTCGAGGCCGTGCGCGCGGTCAACCCGCGCCTGCGCATCGTGTTCGCGAGCACGCGGCAGATCTACGGGCGGCCCGACTATCTCCCGGTCGACGAGCGGCACCCGCTCCGTCCCGTCGACGTGAACGGCATCGACAAGCTCGCGGGCGAGACGTTCCACCTGCTCTACCACCGCGTTCACGGCATTCGCGCGACCGCGCTCCGGCTGACCAACACCTACGGGCCCGGCATGCGCATCCGGGACGCGCGCCAGACCTTCGTCGGCGTGTGGATCAGAGCCGTATTGGAAGGGCGAAGCTTCGAGCTCTGGGGCGGCGAGCAGAAGCGCGACTTCACCTATGTGGAGGACGCTGCGGAGGCGTTCCTGCTGGCGGCAGCGAGCCCGGCGACCGAGGGCGGCGCCTACAACATCGGCGGCGACGGCGCGCTCAGCCTCAGGGAGCTGGCGGAGCACCTGGTGGCCGCGAACGGCGGCGGCAGCTTCGCGGCGAGGGAGTTTCCGCCGGAGCGCAAATCAATCGACATCGGCGACTACTGGGCCGACGACACGGCCTTCCGCCGCACCACCGGGTGGCAACCGCGGATCAAGATTCGCGCGGGTCTGGAAAAATCGCTCGATTTCTTCCGCACGCGGCTGGCGAACTATGTCTAAATGGTCGGCAGGAGCCGACCCGGAGGATCATGGCCGACGAGCCCATTCCGCAGAGTGACCCGCGCGCGGGGATTCTGGCGCTGCGCTCCCGGATCGAGATCGCGTTCATCCAGGTGATCGAGAGCGGCGCCTACATCCTCGGGCGCGAGGTGCAGGGCTTCGAGCAGGAATTCTCGGCCTTCGTGGGCGTCACGCACGGGATCGGCGTCGCCAACGGTACGGATGCGCTGATCCTGGCCTTGCGCGCCCTCGACGTCGGGCCCGACGACTACGTCGTGACGGTCTCGCATTCCGCGGTCGCCACGGTGGCGGCGATCGAGCTCGCGGGCGCCAAGCCGTTGCTGGTCGATATCGAGCCCGCGACCGGCACCATGTCGCCGGACGCGCTCGCCAGGGTGCTGGCTCGGCCTCCGGGCCGGATCGCCGCCGTGATGCCCGTGCACCTCTATGGCAATCCGGCCGATCTCGCGGCGATCGAGCCCGCGACGCGGCGGGCGGGCGCCGCGCTGGTGGAGGATGCGGCTCAGGCGCACGGCGCGCTCTGGGGCGCACGCACGGTCGGCAGCATCGGCCGGATCGCCGGCTTCAGCTTCTATCCCACCAAGAACCTGGGTGCGATCGGAGACGGCGGCATGGTGCTGACGAGCGACGACGCGCTCGCCGAGCGAGTGCGTGCGCTCCGCCAATATGGCTGGCGGCAGCGCTACGTCAGCGACATCACCGGCATCAACTCGCGTCTCGACGAGATCCAGGCCGCGGTGCTGCGCGTGCGCCTCACCATGCTCGAGGCCGAGAACCAGCGGCGGCGCGAGATCGCCATGGCTTATGACAGCGGGCTCGCGGGCCTGCCGCTTCAGCTGCCGGCCCGGCGGAACGACGCGACGCCCGTCTTCCATCAATACGTGATCCGCACCCCGCAGCGCGACGCCCTGCGGCGCGCGCTCGCGGAGCGCGGTATCGGCACCAACATCCATTATCCCGTGCCGATCCACCTGCAACCCGCCTATCGCGGGCGTCTGGCAATCGGGCCGGGCGGTCTCGGCGAGACCGAGCGTGCCGCTCGCGAGGTGCTGAGCCTGCCGATGTTCCCGCAACTCACCGAGGAGCAGGTCGGACGCGTGATCGCCGGCGTGCACGGGGCTCTTGCGAGCCTCGGCTAGCGGCTCAGTGCGACTCCTCCCGCCAGCGCTCGATCACCGCGTCCACGAAGTCGTGGCTGCAACGGTCCTCCTTCCAGGCATCGTGGAAGGTCGTGGAGCTGCTCTTCGGCCGCAGCGCCTGGTCGAGCTCGGCGAACCGGATGCGCATCGGATGCGGCACGCCCTCGCCGAAGGCGATCGCCTCCCGCTGCCGCAGCACGGGCAGGGCGCTGAGCAGCCCGGCGGCGTTGTCGGTGAGCGCACGGCGCACGAAGGCTTGATCGGTCTGGCTGCTGAGCCGGAGTGCCAGGACGGTGCTGCACTGTGAGAGGATGCGCTCGGAGATCTCCGAGACGTGCTGGGTGACGAGGCAAAGCGAGACGCCATATTTGCGGCCTTCCTTCGCGATGCGGGAGATCGCGCGCCGGGTCGGCTCGAAGCCCAGCGTTTCGTCGCGCGGCATGTAGCGGTGCGCCTCGTCGCAGACCAGCAGGGTCGGACAGCCCTGGTCGCGGCCGCTGAACCGGGCGAAATCGAAGATCAGGCGGCACATCAGCGACACCACGACGTCCACCACCTCCGAGGGGACCGAAGACATGTCGAAGATCGTGATCGGCTTGCCGCGCACGGGGATGCGCAGCAGGCGCGACAGCACCATCTGCATGTTGTCGGTGATGGCGCCGCCGAACATGAACTCGTACTGCTTGTCGCGGCAGAGCTGCTCGATCCGGGCGGTCAGGCGGAGATAGGGCGTCGCGTCGTCGGGCTTGTCGAGCTTGCCGCTGGCGGCGCTGATGTGCTGCACCAGGTGCATGATCCGGTAGGGCACCGGCGTATCGACCGTGAGGCGCGCGGGTGCCGCGGTCTTGGCGTAGTCGCATTTCGCCTTGACGATCGCGTCCCTGAGGATCGGGGTCTCGCGGCTGCGCGCGGCCGGCTCGCGGCTGCATAGGAGCTCGCTGATCTCCTCGAAGCTGAGGAGCCAATACGGCAGCTGGAAATTGCGCGGCGTGACGCAGTCGGCGATACCGCGGAAAGCCGAGCTGTACTCGTCGTGCGGGTCGATCAGCACGACGTGCGCGTTGGGGTTCTGCTCCAGGATGGAGTGCAGGATCAGCGCGAGCGCGCAGGATTTGCCGGTGCCGGTCGTGCCGAGGATCGCCGAGTGCCGCGACAGGAATTCCTCCATCAGGAGGTGCGCGGTGCGGTCGGGATTCTGGTGAAGCGTGCCGATCGGCACGGTCCAGGCGTCGGGTTTTGCGTAGATGACCGTGACGTCCTCGGGGCTCGCCATGTAGACGGGGGCCGCGAGCGCGGGATAGACGGAAATGCCTCGTGAGAAGCGCGGGCTTGACTCGATCTCGCGGCGCGCAATCTCGCCCAGGAGCTCGACATTGGCGACCGCGACACTGTCGGTGGCGCCGCCCGTGGCCGCGCGCTGGAATGCGATGCTCTCGATGAAGCCGAAGGCCGCCGTCGTGGGCGTGATGATCCTGACGAGGGCGCCCACCTGGGCGCGCTCGTAGTCCACATGGGCGCCGCGCATCAGCGCGGAGTCGAGTAGCGCGAAGGAGAGCTTCGCTCCCGCGACCCCGGTGACGACGCCGATCTGCTCAGAGACCCGAGCGCCGCCCGTCCGGGTGGCGGAGCTTTGTGTCGAGGCCGCCGCCTCGCGCGCGGAAATAGGCACTGCATCGTCCATGGTTCCCCTCCCCGGAAGTCCAAGAAATCCCGGACGCTCGGCTGGGACCGACCATTTCAATCAAGCGCACGTTAACGTTGAATGAATGCGCTCAAATCGCGCGTATTCGGGCGGCCGCCGTTAACTGTACCTTCCCGCGCGTCCATGCGAGGTTTGGCGCCATGAAAGAGCGCTACGCTCTCGTGCGCCGCGCCTATCCGGAGCGCGACGCCCGGCCCCAGGCCCTCGTCGCGCAAGGCCGGCTCTGCCGGCAGATCGGCCGGGTCTGCCTGCTCGCCGCTGCTTTCGCCGGCGGCGTCGAGATCTTCAACGCCCTGCGCGGGGGCGGGATGCCGCCGCTGACGTTGCGCGCGCTGCTCGATCTCCCGCCGGAGCCGCTGGCCCCCGACCATGCCGTTCTGAAGTCGCTCGTCGAACTCGTCTTCGACTCGCCGCTCTGGATGGCGCTCCTCGCCGCCGCCGCGGCCCCTTACGCGCTGGCGATCGAGCGGTTCCTGAAGGCCCGGTGACATCGGCCCACGTCGGCAGGCGTCGAAGCGGATCAAGGCCGCTTCCGGCCGTCGATGCGTCTCGGATGACGTACTCGTAAGGCCAGATCAAGTCTTCGTGACGGTCTTGTTGCAACCGGCGTGAAGCGGGGGCCCGCCCTCGCGGCGCGAGCACCGCGAGGCCTGCGGCAACGCCGACGCTCTCAGCAGCGTCCGGTCCGGTCGGCGCGGCCGAGGATGCGGTGCGCCATCTGGCTCAGGAGGTACTCGAGGCCCGCGGGGCATGCCTCGTCGTAGTCCTTCATTACGCGGTCGAGGATCAGCTCGGTGCAGGCGGGGCTCCAGATCTCCTGTCCGCCGTCGCGCAAATCCGCGATCACGTCGAGGGCGGCGCGGAAGGCGCGGAAGAATTCCGCGGGGAGCCGCGACTTCTCGTAGAGCCCCTTGAAGCCGAGCGGGCCGCGGTCGGCGATGAGCTCCGAGGCGTTGCGCACGGAAATGCCGGCGCGCACCGCCATGCCGGCCTCGAAGAACGGCAGGTCGCCGAGGCAGAGCGCGCGCATCAGCAGGGTCGGCGTCAGCTTGCCCTTGCTGTTCAGGCGGATCGCGAAGGCCTCGACGTTGAACGCGCGGGGCGCCGCGGCCGCGGTGTGGAACAGCGCGCGCTCGCGCGCCTGGTTGAGGAGCTCGGCCGCGATCTCCGGCGGGAGCGCGTGCTTCTCGATCAGCCGGTCGCGCAACACGTCGGAGACCACCTGGATCAGGCGCTCGGTCACCGTGAGCGGCAGCGCCGTGCGCTCGACCAGCAGGCCTTGCACCGTCGCGTCGTTCGCGAACCCGTCCATGATCATGTGATAGGAGGGCTCGGAGATCTCCGCGCCCTGGTTGCGCAGCAGGGTGGTGACCACGCTGGGATTGCGGGTCGCCACTAGGACCTTCGCGACCCGCGCCGGCACGCGCTCGCGCGTCGCCACTGCGACCTGCTTGGCCGCGCTGCCGAGGCGGACGATCGAGACCAGATCGGCCTCGGTCAGCGCCGGCGAGATCTGGATGAAGGGCACTGAAACCGCCTCGACGTCGGCGGCGATGGCCCGTGCGAGCGCCGGCGGCAAGATGGCGCAATTCGCGACGTGGATCGCGAGGGACTGGCGTACTTCCTGCTCGACGTCGCGCGCGAGCTCTTCGAGGATCGCGAGCGCGGTCTGGCGCTCGGCGTCGGTGAGGGCGGACGCGGAAAACAGATCGCCGACGTGCCGAGCCGCATCGGATCGCACCCAGACTGTCGCATTGTCGCGCAGTCGGTCACGAACGTCGATCAGCGCTGCCGCGGCGTCGGACATGGACTCGTGCACCTCGGGAGCCACCACTTTGGGTTCGCACGGCGCGATGCCGAATTCTACCGGCTGCTCCTCTTGTAGCAGCCTCTGCTGCGTCGGTTAAATCCGCCTTAACGTATCCGCTTCCCGGTTACGCCTTCGGGAGATTCGCGAGCGAATCTCGACAGCTAACAATTTGCTCGAGTTTGATGGAAGGAGAGCCGCAGGCGCGCGCCTCTGCCAGGGGCTTCGTCTCCCAGCCCTCGGGGAGCAGGCGCCACGGCACGGTCGCCGCGAAGGTCCGGCGATAGGGTCGCAGGTCCTGCACCGCCTGTCCGCCTCGGAGAAGATGCGGTCGCCGCAAAGCAGTTGCACGCGGCGGACCTTGATCTCCTCGTCGGGTCGGTGCGGGCGAGCGTGGGGAGGAATAGCGCGAGGAACAGTGCAGGCGTCGTGCGTCCTTCGGCTCGCGCGCCGATGGCGCGCGGCTCAGGACGACGGCTTTCTTTCACTCGCTCTTCTTTTCCTCGTCGCTTGCCGGTGCGCAGCGCCGGGTCGAAGGACGCACGATCTCTCAGACCCTCAATCCGCGGCTGCTTTCGAGTCCTCGACGAACCGCGAGATCCACTTGTTGCGCTTCTTCACGGTCTGACGATACATCCTCTCGAACTCGGCCGGCGGGAAGCTGTGCGTCGACGGCCGCGCGACGACCGCCTCCGCCCAGGCCTTGACCCGCGGAAACCGGTCGATGTGTCCGATCCTCTTGATCCGCTCCAGGAACAGGTGTCGCTGCAGAAACGGCGCGTAGGCTGCGTCGGCGAGCGAGTAGCGGGCGCCGTTGAAGAAGGGCCCGCTGCCCTGGCGCTCGAGCGCTTTCTCGAGCTTCTCGAAGGCGGTCGGAACCTTGGCCGCCGCGGCGTTGAAATCCGCCTCCGTGTCCACATAAGCGTGGCCCGACGTGATATCCACGAAAGTCGGCATGTACTCGATCCAGGCGCGATTGATGGCGCGCGCGACGGGATCCTCGGGATGGAGCCGCGGCGGCGCGGTGTCGTCGAGGTACTCCGCGATGGCCCCCGATTCGAAGAGCGATACCTTGTCGTCGAGGCGCAGCACCGGCACCTTGTTGTGCGGCGAGATCGCACGGAACCAGTCCGGCCGGTTATCCGGCTCGATGTGCTTGAATTCGAAATCGATCTTCTTCTCACGCAGCACGATCGCCACGCGCTGCACCCAGGGGCAGGTCTTGAAACTCACCAGCACGTATTTCGCCATGGCTGCCTCGCATCGATTGCGGGAAGGGAGCGAAGGCATGGTCGCACGGCCGGGCGCTCCGGGCAAAGCCGTGAGCGCACGCCGAGCCGACGCGGAAGATCAGTCGAGGTAGTCGGGCTCTTTGCGGTCGAGCATCCGCTTCAGCGCCGCGAAGTGGTGCTCCGCGGCAGGCTTCCCGGCATAGACATTGCCGGTCTTGAACTGCGACAGCGTCCTGGCGACCACGGCGTCGGAGACCCGCTTCAGTTTCTTGCCCGTCCACATGGCGAAGAGCTGCACCTGGCAGGCACGCTCGAGGTAGTAGAGACGGTCATAGGCCTTGGCCACGGTCTCGCCGCAGACGAGCACGCCGTGATTGGCCATGAACAGGATCGACTTGTCGCCGAGCACTCCCGCCAGCCGCTCGCCCTCCGCGGGATCGTAGGCGAGGCCCGTGTACTCCTTGTCGTAGGCGACGTCGTTGAGGAACCCGATCTCGGTCTGGCCGATCGGCAGGATCTCCGGCTCCTCAAGGCGCGCGAGCGCGCTCGCATAGGGCATGTGCGTGTGGAAGACGGCGGCGAGCTGCGGCTTGAGCCGATGGATCGGCGCGTGGATGCAGAAGGCCGAGCGCTCGATCTCGCCGCTTCCGGCGAGCAGCGTGCCGTCGTAGCCGACGGTCATGAACGAGCTCGCCGAGACCTCCGACCAATGCATCCCGAAGGGGATCTGGAAGTAGCGGTCGCGCGTGCCGGGAACCGCCAGGGTGAGGTGGTTGAAAATCCCTTCGCTGAAACCCTGGTGGACCGCCAGGCGATGAGCCGCGGCGAGGTCGATGCGCGCCTGCCGGTCGGCGGACTCCGGCACGGTCATTCTCTTCGGCGAGATCACGTTCATGGCGAGCACCCCTCGATTTGCCGGGGAAACCAGGCGCCACTCTACCCGCGATCCCGCAGGCCGCGCAATCCGACCAGGAGCGGCCCGATGCGGATCGGCGCCGGGTCTGCGCCAGGTCCAGAATTTGGCACGCCGACCGATCTGGTAACGTCACAGCTGCCTTCCCAACCTAACCCGCACGCAACCCCAACAGATGGGAGAGTGCAGATGCGTGCGACTTTCCGAGGCCTCGGCGTGGCCGTCCTTTCGGCGGGCGTTATCGTCGCTCCGGCGATCGTCGGCCCCAAGTCATTGACCGCGGCTTATGCCGTTTGTGCGCCCGACGAAAGGATCGACCGCAGGACGGCCGAGATGGCGAAGCGGCAAGCCGAGAGCGCGGGCTATGGCAATGTCCAGATGGAGCACAAAGGCTGTGACAACGTCTGGCATGGCTTTGCCACGCGCGGCGGCGTGAGCACGCGACTGGCAGTGTCGCCGAGCGGCGAGGTCATGCCGGAAGGCGACTGAGCAGAAGCTGGCGGGCGGCTCCGGGTGCACGCAGCCGCCCGCACACGACACCTACGGCTGATAGGCCAGCGTCACGTCGGCGATGCCGCCCGCGACGTCGAGTCCTTGATTGCCCTCGAAGCTGACCGGCTGCAGCGCGATCGATCGCTGGAAGCCGCCGAACAGGACGTTGGCGCCGACGCCGGCGCCCACGGAAGCGCTCCCCGTGGCACCCAGGTAGTCGCCGGCGAGCGCGCCCGGAGCGAGCCCCGATGTCGGCGCGGCCACCGCCCATACGATCGTGGCATTCGAGAGATAGCCGATATCGACCCCGAATTTCTTGATGCTTCCCGTGTAGCGCTGCGGACTTCCCGACGCCGGCGTATAGACGCAGCTCATGCCGCGAGAGGAGCCCAGGACCAGGCCCCAGCCGCTTCCGACATTGCAGTTGAGGAGTCCCGCCGTCATCCCGATCGGTTCTGCCGTCGCGGGATAGGCAGCGCAGACCGAAATCATGGCGGTGAAGCTCAAGGCTCGCAGTGTGCGGGTCATCGGTAAACCTCATGTCCGTGGATCGCGGTCGCCCCGCCGATAAGGACGGCGGACGCCCGCCCGAAAGTCATATTGGATCGCGCCCGCCACCGCTCCCGATTGCGCTGTGTGCAGTCTGGAGCAGAATTGCGACAACTCGCCCTGGGGCGATTGCCGGGCGCGCGACGCAAAACCTGCGCGAGCCGCGGGCTGCCTGTCTCAGCCGCCCGCGATTCTCGGGATGAGATAGATCTCGCTGCCGTCGGCGAGTGGCGCGTTGTAGGCGTCCTGGTAGATCGTGCCGTCGATCGCGATCGCCATGCCGTCCTCGACCTGGCGCCCGAGGCCCGGAAATCTCTGGTCGAGCTCCAGAACCAGCCGGCGGAAGGTTTTTGCCTCCACCTCGAGCTCGGTCTGCCCGCCGGTGAAGCGCCGGACAGCCGTGCCCGTGAGGTGGACCTTCGGCATGCGCCTTCTTACTTGGCCTTGTCGATGGCGGCGCGGAGCTTCGGCGGCGACATCGGCAGGCTCATCATCCGCACGCCGATGGCGTCGCGGATCGCGTTGGCCACCGCCGCCATCGGCGGCACGATCGGCACCTCGCCGACGCCGCGCGCGCCGAAGGGGTGCCGCGGGTTCGGCACCTCCACCATCACCGCTTCGATCATCGGCAGATCCGACGCGACCGGCACGCGGTAGTCGAGGAAGCCCGGGTTCTCGAGCCGTCCCTTGCTGTCGTAGACGTACTCCTCGTTGAGCGCCCAGCCGACGCCTTGCGCGACGCCGCCCTGGATCTGGCCCTCGACGTAGCTCGGATGGATCGCGCGGCCCACGTCCTGAACGGCCGTGTAGCGCAGGATCGTCACGTGGCCGGTCTCCTTGTCGACCTCGACGTCGCAGATGTGCGTGCCGAAGCCGGGCCCGGCGCCCTGGGCGTTGATGGAGATCTCGTGCCCGATGGGACCGCCGGTCTTGCCGGACTTCGCCGCGATCGCCTCGAGCGACAGCGGTTCGAAGTTGCCGGCATTGGGGCCGGCGGGATAGGCCTTGCCGTCCTTCCACTCGACGGCGTCGGGACTGATCTCCCAGATCATCGCGGCGCGCTTCTTGAGCTGCTCGACCACGTTCTCCGCGGCCTGTACGGTCGCCATTCCCGTCGCGAAAGTGACGCGGCTGCCGCCGGTCATGAAGCTGTAGCCGATCGAGCTGGTGTCCGCGACCACGGGCCGGCAGCGCTCGACAGGAATGCCCAGCACCTCCGCCGCCATCATCGCCATGGAGGCGCGGGAGCCGCCGATGTCGGGGTTGCTGGAGACCACCGCCACGGTGCCGTCCTCGGCCACGTGCACGGCGGCGCTCGATTCGCCGCCTATGTTGAACCAGAAGCCCGAGGCGACGCCGCGGCCCTGGTTCGGCCCGAGCTTGGTCTTGTAGTGAGGGTGGGTCTTGGCGGCCTCGAGGGTCTCGACGTAGCCGATGTCCTTGAAGGTAGGCCCGTAGGCCGCCTTGGTGCCGTCCTTGGCGGCGTTCTTTTCGCGAAGGGCGATCGGGTCCATGCCGAGCTTGCGGGCGAGCTCGTCCATGGCGCTCTCGACCGCGAAGGAGGCGATCGGAGCGCCGGGCGCCCGGTAGGCCGCGACCTTGGGCCGGTTGGAGACCACGTCGTAGCCGGTGATGTCGACGTTCTTGAGGTCGTACATCGCGAAGCCGGTCATGCACCCGGGACCGATGGGCGAGCCGGGGAAGGCGCCCGCTTGATATTTCAGCACGGTCTCGGCAGCCGTGATCCGGCCGTCCTTCCTGGCGCCGAGCTTGACCCAGACGGTGGCGCCCGAGGTCGGGCCGGTGCCGCGGAACACTTCCTCGCGCGACATCACCATCTTCACGGGCCGGCCGGACTTGCGCGACAGCACCAGTGCCACCGGCTCGAGATAGACCAGGGTCTTGCCGCCGAAGCCGCCGCCGATCTCGGCGGGCGTCACGCGCAGATTGGCGATCGGCATGCCCAGCAGCTTCGCGCAGTAGGCGCGGACCATGAATTGGCCCTGGCTGCTGGTCCAGACGTGGCTCTGACCGTCGGCGTTCCAATTGGCGATGCAGGCGTGCGGCTCGATATAGGCCTGGTGCACGGGCGCGGTCGCGTAGGTGCCCTCGACCACCACCTCCGCCTCGCGGAAGCCCGCCTTGACGTCGCCGAGCTCGAAGTGGACGCGCTTCGCCACGTTCGAGGGCTTCGTCGGCTTGGGCTCGACGCCTTGCGTGAAGAGGTCGTCGTGGAGCAGCGGCGCGTCGGGCGCCATCGCGGCCTCGACGTCGATCACGTGCGGCAGCACCTGGTATTCGACCTCGATCAGGTCGAGCGCCGCGTTCGCGATCGCCTCGGTGGTCGCGGCCACCGCCGCCACCGCGTGGCCGTCATAGAGCGCCTTGCCGCGCGCCATGCAGTTGCGCGAGAGATCGCGGAAATTCATGGGGCCTTCGCCCATGAAGGCTTCTTCCGACGGGATGTTCGGGAAGTCCTCGGCGGTCGCGACCGCCAGCACACCCTTGAGCGCCTGCGCCTTCTCGGTCTTGATCGAGAGGATCTTCGCGTGGGCGTGCGGGCTCCGCTTCACCTTGCCGAAGACCATGCCGGGCATGGACATGTCGGCACCGAAGGCCGCGCGGCCCGTCACTTTCTCGACGCCGTCGGGCCGGATCGGCCGGGTGCCGACGACCTTGAGACCGGATTTCTTCTCGATGAAGGTCATGCGCGCTTCTCCGCCCGCATCTCGGCGGCGGCGTCCTGGATGGCGCGCACCACCTTGTCATACCCGGTGCAGCGGCAGAGGTTGCCCGCGATCCAATAGCGGATCTCGGTCTCGGTCGGATTGAGGTTGCGGTCGAGCAGCGCCTTCGCGGCGACCAGCAGGCCCGGCGTGCAGAAGCCGCATTGCAGCGCCGCGTGCTCCAGGAACTTCTGCTGTACGGGATGCAGCTTGCTGCCGGTGGCGAGGCCCTCGATGGTCTGGATCGAGTGCCCTTCGGCCTCGACGGCGAGCATCAGGCACGAGCACACGAGACGCCCGTCCAGGATCACGCTGCAGGCGCCGCAGTCGCCGGAGCCGCAGCCTTCCTTGCTCCCGGTGAGGTTGAGCTCGTCGCGGAGCACGTCGAGCAGGGTCTGCTGCGGCTCGCAGAGGAAATCGGTCTGCTCGCCGTTGATGACGGTGGAAACGTGGGTTCGGCTCATCGGTGGGCTCCTGCGCGCTCGAAGGCGATGGCGGCGGCACGGCGCGCGAGCACGCCCGCAACCTTGATCCGGTAGTCGATGGTGCCGCGCTTGTCGTCGATCGGCTTGCAGGCCTTGCGCGCGGCGGCGTCGAGGGCGTCAAGCGTGGCCTGATCGAGCTTGTGCCCGATCAACGCGGCGGCCGCCTCCGGCACCAGCAGCGCCGTCGGCGCCACTGCGCCCAGCGCAACGCGCGCCTCGCGGCAGACGCCGTTCGCGTCGAGCGTCACGTTGACGCCGGCGCCCACGACGGCGATGTCCATCTCGGTCCGCGGAATGAAGCGCAGATAGGCGTCGCCCGAGCGCGGCGGCCGCTTCGGCAGATGGAACTCCGTGATGATCTCGTCCCGGGCGAGCGAGGTGCGGCCGGGGCCGGTGCAGATGCTCTCGACCGGCGCCTCGCGCCGGCCCTTGGGTCCCACGATCACGACGGTGGCCTTGGCCGCGATGAGCGCGGGCACGCTGTCCGCCGCCGGCGAGGCGTTGCAGAGATTGCCCGCGAGCGAGGCGCGGCCCTGCACCTGGGTCGATCCGATGAGGTTCGCCGCCTCGACCACGCCGGGCCAGGCCTTCTCCAGCGCCGCGTGCTCTCCGATCACCGCGCCCGGCGTCGCCGCGCCGATAACGAATCCGCCGTCGACCTCGCGGATGCCGATCATGCCGGGGATCTTCTTCGTGTCGACGATCAGCTCCGGCTTCAGCCGTCCCGAGCGCAGCTGAACCAGCAGGTCCGTGCCTCCGGACAACGGTTTTGCCAGGCCGGCGGCGCCGGCGAGGATTCTCACGGCGTCCTGGACCGTTGCCGGCGCCTGATAAGTCAAAGTGGCCATTCTCGCTCCCAGTTCCACAGAGGCGCACACTTCGCCCCGACTACGGCAGTGGTGTCAAGCAATCGCGGGATCGGTGCGGCTATGCGCCATCGACGTGGACCGACCAGGATAGAACGGGCACAGCGCATCGGGCCAGACGGGCCTCTAAAGCGGCAGGATCCGGCCGATACCCCTGGCGATCGCGCGCTCGTAGACGGTCACGGCCGCCGCCACGTCGGCGAGCCCGCTGCCGGCGAAGACGAAGGCATTGCGCTCGTCGGCGGCGAGGCGTCCGGGCACCCTTCCGGAGACGAGATCGGCGAGATCGCCGACGCAGGTGCCGTCGTAGTTGAGCTTCTCGGCGCTGCCCGGCCCGGCATCGGCGATATCGTCCGTGAAGACGCGGTCCAACCCGCTGAACGTCGCGCGAATCCAGCTGTAGCCGATGTCCACCATGGCGACGAAGGTGCCGGGCGAGACGCGCCGGGCATCGAGGAAGCCGCCGCTCGCCACCGCATGGGGAACGCTGCTGACCACGATGTCGACGCCGGAAATCGCGCGGTTCGGATCGGTGACCACCTCGGCCGAGAGGCCGCGTGACCGTGCCATGTCGGCGAAGGCCTCGGCCGTCGCCGCGCGCCGGCTATAGGCGACGACCCGCTTCAGGGGAAACTCCGCCTGGAGGGCGTCGAGGTTGCTTCGCGCCTGGGTACCGCAGGCGATGAACGCCACCGAGGCGGCATCCTTGCGGGCCATCGATCGGGCGGCGACCGCGGAGAGCGCCGCGGTCCGCTGGCCCGTGATCACCACGCCGTCCATGATCGCGACCGGCATGCCCGTGTCGCCCTCGTTGAGCAGGATCAACGGCACGAAATCCGGCAACCGGGCGCGCTCGTTGCCGGGAAAATAGCCGAACCACTTGACCACGCCGTAGGCGGAGACGGCGCCGCCCTTGGCGCGGAAGCTCGCGCCGTCCGGTCGGAAGATCGCCATCTTGGGCTGGGTCCAGGCTTGGCCTGCCGCCTTGGCGCGGAACACCGCCGCCACGGCGTCGTTCATCTCCGCCGCGGTCACGCCCGTTTCGGCGACATCCGCGCCCGAGAGATAGAGAATTTCCCGGCCGGCGCACGGCGCCATCGCGGCCTCCGTCACCCCTCGAGCCCGAGCATCGACTTGGTCTGGCGCACCGCGGCCTGGTGCAGCGTGTAGGCGCGGCCGCGGATCTGTCCGCCGTCCACCACGATGTCCTCGCCGTTGACGAAGGTCGAGCGATCGGATGCGAGCCAGCAGGCGCACTGGGCGATGTCGTCGGGAATGCCGGCGCGCGGGATCGGCTGCGCGGTCGCGAAGGTGGCCTTTAGCTTGTCCGCCATGGCGTCGCCCTTGCTGGGCTCGGCGCCGAGCGCCTTGGCCAGGATGCCCGTGGCGATCGCGCCGGGCGAGATGGAATTGACCCGCACACCGTGCTCGCCGAGCTCCATGGCGACGCAGCGGGTCAGGTGGATCACCGCGGCCTTGGCGGCACCATAGACCATCGAGGTCGAATATCCCGCGAGATGTCCCGCCACCGACGCGTTGTTGATGATGGAGCCTGCGCGCTGCCGTTTCATGATGGGCGCCGCGTGCTTCATGCCCAGCATCACCGAGCGCACCAGCAGCGCCATCGCGGCGTCGAAGCCGTCGACCGGCACTGTCTCGATGCTGCCGGTGGGCGCGGGGCCGCCGGCGTTGTTGAAGAGCGCGTCGAGCCGGCCGTGACGGTCGAGCGTGAGGCGGATGACGCGCTCCCAATCGGCCTCGCTGGTGGCATCGGCCTGCACGAACGTCGCGGCGGCGCCGATTCGCTTGGCGACCGCCTCGCCCTCGGCCTTGCGCCGCCCCGTGAAGACGACCTTGGCGCCCTCGGCCGCGAAGAGCTCGGCGGTCGCCGCGCCGATGCCGCTGGTGCCGCCGGTGATGATCGCGATCTTGCCGTCGAGCAGTGCCACCTTCGTCCTCCCTCGTCGAGACCGCCGCAGGTTAGCCGCTCTCCGTGCGGGAGTCTCGGGCCCGCCTCTTATCGACGCGGCCTGACGACCTCGTCCAAGGGCACGATCATCTTGCCGATCGGCCAGAGCGCCAGACCCGCGAGCTTCAGATGCGCCCAGGCAAAGGGAATGCCGATGACGGTGATCGCGAGCAGCAGCGCGGTGAGCAGGTGCCCGAGTGCCAGCCACCAGCCCGCCAGCACCAGCCAGATCAGGTTCCCGATCGCGCCCAAGAGCCCGGTGCCGAGGTCCTCGCGGCCCGTGTGGGCGGCGCGGGAGACCGCGGTCTGCCCGAAGGGCAGCAGCGTATAGAGCGCGATGTTGAAGGCGGCGCGCGTCCAGGGCAGGCCCACGATGGTGATCGCCATGACGAGGGCCGCCACGAACCAGCCCGCGGCCATCCACAGGCCGCCGAAAACGATCCACAGGAGGTTCAGGAGCACGCTGGTGACGGGCATGGGTGCAATATATGCGACGGTTGACCGCGTCGGCATCCCGTGATGCATGATCGAGCCTCGACCCTATTCCGGAGGGCTCCGTCTTGATCAAGGCATCCGCCGACATCGTGCTGCCGACCTCGATCATCGGCTCGCTGCCCCGGCCCGCGTGGTACGACGCCGTGCTGGGCGCCTCGAGCTTTCTCGAGGCGATGATGAACGCGCGCTATCGCGAGCAGTACGAGGACGCGGTCTCCGTGCATCTGCGCGCCCAGGAGACCGCGGGTCTCGACATCTGCACCGACGGCGACGCGCATTTCGACGACCAAGTCGGCGGCATGAGCTGGCAGAGCTATCCGCTGACCCACATGTCCGGGCTCTCGGCTCAAGGCCAGCCCTCGGTCTACAACGTCGCCGCAGCCGCGCATCCGCGCGGCCACATCCTCCACGATTTCCTCGAGGCGCGGGTGCTGCCGAAGGTCGTGGGCCAGATCGGGCCGGGCAAGCTCGAGTACACGGCCATGTGGAAGGTGGCGCAGCGGCTCACGCGGAAGCCCGTCAAGTTCGGCACCATCCTGCCGGAGCTGCTCGCGGCCTCGGTCACCGACGATCACTACAAGGACCCGGTGGAGCGCACCTGGGCCTTCAGCGAGGCGCTCAACAAGGAGCTCGTCGAGCTCGCCGAGGCCGGCTGCCCGGTCATCCAGATGGAGGAGCCGCAGATCCACATGGTGCCGGCGCGCGGCAAGACCTTCGGCAAGCTCGGCACGTCGGAGCTCGTGGAGGTCTTCAACAACACGGTCAAGGGACTGCGCGCCAAGACCGAGGTCTGGTGCCACACCTGCTGGGGCAACCCCTCGCAGCAACGCATCTTCAAGGAGATCCAGAGCTACCAGCCGACGCTGGAGGCGCTAGCCCGCCTCGATGCCGATGCCATCACCTTCGAGACCTGTTCCTCCGGCCCGGGCGACCTCAAGGCGATCGGCGAGATCATCAGGGACAAGAAGGTGGTGATCGGCGTCATCGACCACCACACGCTGCAGGTCGAACGGCCCGAGCAGGTGGCGGCGCTGATCCGCGAGGCGCTCAAGCATATCCCGGCGGAGCGCCTCATCATCTCCTCCGACTGCGGCATGGGCCGCGAGGGCATGAGCCGCCGGCACGCGAATTACAAGATGGTCGCGATGGTGCTGGGCACCAACATGGTCCGCAGGGAACTGGGCTTGCCCGAAGCCGACTGCCTCGCCGCCGACCCGAGGTATTCGCTGGTGCCAGGCCGGTAGGTTAGGCTGAATTGTCCCCCATGCTCGTCATGCCCGGGCTCCTCCCGGGCATCCACGTGTTCCTTTGCTACCGAAGAACACGTGGATGGCCGGAACAAGTCCGGCCATGACGACACTGGGGGAGTGCACGCGAGCGGACACTCTTCACCGCTGTGCTGAAACGCGAACCGGACAGCCACGGGACAAGCCCGGTCATGACGGCAAAGGGAGTGATTGAGTGAAGTGACTCGGGAGTTCTCCATGACTGAATTCGTGCTCACGGTCACCGACGCGCCGAGCGCGCGGGCGAGGGAGGTGATCGAGAAGGGCCTCAACGGCTTCAACGCCGAGCAGGCGGGCTATTGGGACTCGCGACCGCTGGCGGTGCTGGCCTCCGACCCCGACACGGGGCAAATGCTCGGTGGCTTCCTGGGCCGCACCTCGCTCGGGCTCCTCTTCATCGATCTCGTCTTCCTGCCGGACCCTGTCCGCGGGAGCGGGCTCGGAAGCCGCATGCTCGCGATGGCGGAGGTCGAGGCGGCGGAGCGCGGATGCCGTCGCGGCGTGCTCTACACCATCAGCTTCCAGGCGCCCGGCTTTTACGAGCGGCACGGCTGGCGCGAGTTCGGGCGCGTTCCCTGCGACCCGCCCGGCACGGCCCGCGTCTTCATGACCAAGGAGCTGGCGCCGGAGACCCGGCTCGCCTGAGCCTCAGTTCGAGGCGGTCTTCCCGCGGCACTTGACGTGCCAGTCCGTGTAGTTGCCGTCCGTGAGGTTGTAGCCGGTCTCGACGGTCTTGTCGTAGCCGTCCGGGCAGAAGCGCGACGCCTGGGCCGCGATCGCGCTCTCCGAGGGCGAGAGATCGACGAGTCCGCCGTAGAGCCCATAGGGCGAGGTGCCGCGCATCACGTACTCGTTCGGGCCGGTGGCGCTTACGTAGACCGGCGTGCAGCCGCAGAGGACCGCGGCGGCGAGTGCTGGAAAGAGGCGGCGGTTCCACATGCGAGCTCCTCCCGCGAATTGACACCGACGCGGCTCGGGACCGACACTTAGCACCGGCGTTCCCTCAGCGCGAGTGTCGTCGATGTCGCTCGAGATCCGACCGCTGCACGAGACCTTCGGCGCCGAGATCGTCGGCGTCGACATCTCCCGCACGCTCGATGGCGGCACGATGGCGGCGATCGAGGCCGCCTGGTACCGGCACAGCATCCTGCTCTTCCGCAACGTCGAGATGACGCCGGCGCAGCACGTCGCCTTCACGCGCCGCCTCGGGCCGCTCCACGTCATGGATCCGCCGGAGTTCAACCTGCCGGACTATCCCGAGGTGCTGGTGGTCTCGAACGTCGTCCGGGACAGCAAGCCCCTCGGCATCAAGCGCGCGGGCTGGGGCTGGCACTCCGACGGCGAGGACAAGGCGATTCCGAACGCGGGCTCCTTCCTCTACGCGATGAAGCTGCCGCCCGCCGACGGCGACACGCTCTATGCCGACACCTACGCCGCCTTCGCGGCGCTCCCCGCCGATGTCCGCCGCACCGTCATGGGCCGGCGCGCCTGCTTCAGCCGCGCGCGCTTCCACCAGGTCTACTACCCCGACCAGCCGCCCCTCACCGAGGAGCAGAAGCGGGCGCGGCCCGACGTCTGGCACCCGATCGCGCGGCGCCATCCGAAATCCGGCTGGACCTCGCTCTATATCGGCCGCTGGGCCTACAAGATCGAGGGGCTGCCCGACCGCGAGGCCGAGGACCTCGTCCGTTACCTGCAGGAGTTCGCGACCCGGCCGGAGTTCGTCTACCGGCACAAGTGGCGGGTCGGCGACGCGATCCTGTGGGACAACCGCTGCACCCAGCATTGCGCGACGCCCTTCGACGATACGAAATACGAGCGCCATATGCAGCGCACGACCCTCGAAGGCGAAGTGCCGATCATGGCGGAGACGCCCGTCTTGCGGCCCGAGCGGGCGGCGGCACCCGCCTGAGCGCGCCCGGTCTTCCGCCGATCCGCCGCTCGCAGCTCGGGGTGGTGGCGGCGCTCGGCACGGCGCAGACCCTCGCGTGGGCGTCGAGCTATTACCTGCCGGCGATCCTCGCCGATCCCATGGCCGCGGACCTCGGCGTCTCCCGCGCGCTGGTTTTCGGCGCCTTCTCGGCCTCGCTGCTGATCGCCGCCGTCCTCGGGCCCGCCGTCGGGCGCGCGATCGATCGCCGGGGCGGGCGCGGCGTCCTGGTGTGGTCGAACGTGGTGCTGGCGGCTGGGCTTGCGGCGCTCGCCGCGGCGCCGGGGCCGGTCGTCTTCGTCGCAGCCTGGGCCGCGCTCGGCGTCGGCATGGCGATGGGACTCTACGATTCGGCCTTCGCGGCGCTGACGGCGCTCTATGGTCGGGACGCCCGCGGTCCGATCACGGGGATCACGCTGATCGCCGGCTTCGCCTCGACGGTTGGCTGGCCCCTGACGGCGGTGCTGAACAGTGCCGTAGGATGGCGAGAGACCTGCCTCGTATGGGCCGCCGTCAACCTTCTGGTGGTGCTGCCCTTGAACCGGTTGGCGCTCCCGGTTGCTGCCGCATCCGCGGAAACCCACGCGACCACGACGGGCGGCAAAGTCGGCTGGAAGCCCTATCGGGAGATGATCCTGCTTGCCTTCGTGTTCGCGGCCTGCTGGTTCGTCACGGGCTCGATGGCGGCGCACCTGCCCCGGCTCCTCGAGCGCGCGGGCGCCACGCCGCTCGAGGCGGTCGCCGCCTCCGCCCTGGTCGGGCCCGCCCAGGTCGGCGCGCGCTTCGCGGAGTTCCTGGCGCTGCGGCGGATCCACCCGTTGATCTCGGCGCGGCTTGCGGCGGCGCTCAATCCGGTCGGCGCCTGCGCGCTGGCGCTGATCGGACCCGGCGCGCTCTCGCTCTTCGTGATCCTCTACGGCGCGGGCAACGGCCTCCTCACCATCGCGCGCGGCACCGTGCCGCTGGCGCTCTTCGGTCCCAGCGGCTATGGCGAGCGCACGGGCCTGCTGGGCGCGCCCGCACGGGCGGCGCAGGCGCTGGCGCCGCTGGCATTCGGCCTGTTGCTGGACGAGTTCGGCCTCTGGTCGATTGCGGTCGCAGCCGGCGCCTCGCTCGCCGCACTGGTCGCGCTCCTCTGCCTCAGCGCGAAGCCGCGCGAAGGATGACCGAGGCTCACGCGGAGGCGTGGAGGACCAGGATGCCCGTGGCGATGAGCGCGATGCCCGCGAACTGCTGCCAGCCCAGCGCCTCCTGCCAGAGCAAGTGCGCCGCGATCGCTACCAGCACGTAGGAGAGTGCCACGCTCGGGAAGGCGATCGAGACGGGGATGCGCTTGATGGCGAGGATGTAGAAGATCGCGCCCAGCCCATAGGCGGCGAGCCCGCCGATCGTGAAGGGGCTCAGGAACTGCGCCAGCACCCCATCGCCCGCCCGCTCGACGCCGGTCTTGAGCAGCAGCTGGCCCGCGACGCCGATCAGGATCGCGGCGGCGAGGGCGGCATAGGAGAGCAGCATCAGTGACCGCCCGTTTGCGTGAGCCACCGGCGCGCGCAGACGATTACTCGCCGCCCCTCAGGGGCAGAGAGGCAAAATGAGGTGGAGCCGTGCCGGCGCACGATCCGGCTGACCGATGCGCAACGACCAAGTGCGTGATTGCTGAGACCGAGAATCCCTCACCTCGCCTAACCTCTTCGCCCCAAGGGCGGAGAGGAATCTCCTGGAGTTGCGATGTCGGCGAGAAGATACCCGCTGACGGCGGCGTGCGCTACGGCGCTAGGCCTGGGATATGCTCCGTCCGCCGCTCCGGCTGATAAAGTCGATCCATGCGGCGGAGTCGCCGGGACAGTACCCGCATGACGGTCCGGGCGAAGGCCGGGTTTTCGGCCACCATGCCGAAGAACCGCTGCTCGCCGATCTTCACCACCTCGGTGCGGCCGAGGGCATAGATCATGGCGCTCCGGGGCAGCTCGTCCTCGACGATCGCCATCTCGCCGACGATGCCGCCCGCGACCGCATCCTCATAGACGACGCTGCCGCTTCTGATCCGAAGGGTGCCGCTCTTCACGATGTACATCCCATCGGCGACGTCGCCTTCCTTGAAGAGCACCTCGCCTCCCTGGAGGACGATGGTTGGATCGTCGCGGACGAGGCTCAGCACCTCCGGGTTGCCCCAGCGCTCGACAACGATCCCCTCGGCCTGATTGTCGGGAATCTCCGCGCGCTCCCGAAACGCCGTCGCGGGCGATCCTTGATCGCCGCTCGATTTCTCCTGCATCGCAGCACCTCCCAGTCGCTGCCATCAGGCTCGACCCCACCGCCCCTTTCCGGGTGCAATGGGATCGGTCGATAGCGTACTCCACAATCATTGGCGTCGGCTACACCGAGGGGGAGTCGCGTTTCGCGGCTCCGCGCGCCACCAAAACCCGTCAACTTCTCCCCGACATCACAACGACCTAGCTCGATCGGACAACGATAACGTAGAGCAATCGGCTTGAGACGCGGCTTCGCCATTAGTGTTATCTCCTCAGAGCAAGCGTCGTGTCGGAGGCTGGGGCGCCGCGCATGGGGCCCCGGCTCTCTTGCGATGCGTGGGCACGGTTGAGGTGCTCGAGGCCGCCGTGCAGGGTTGACTAGGAGCCTCGTGAAGATCATCTCACTAGGCGAGGGTTGCCCTGTGCGCGGAGGCGACGCGTCGCAGCGGGCCGCAAGCGAGAGAGCCTTTCAACGCCTCAAACCGGGTGGAGGCTCTTATGAAGTCCCAGGCTTCGATGCTTTGCGCACTTGCCTTTGCGGCCGTGATGCTCCTGGCTGGAGCCGCTGAGGCAGCCGACTCGTCACGCGGGCAATCTGCCGATCGGCTGATCGTCATTGCAATGGGATCGGCTGCAGCGGCGGTGCCGATGACAGAGACGGAGATGGGCGCTGCGAGAGGAGGCGGCTTTCTGAGCTCCCTGTTGGCCGTGCTACCGCCGAACAATACGGTGCAGTCGCAGATCGGAGACTCGGCTCCGGTCGTCAACTCGGGCGCCGGACCGCAGACCCTGACGATTTCGACGTCGACCACCAATGTCAACCTTTCGGCCACCAATCCCAGCTTGTCGCCGCCGATCCCTGTGGTGCGAACTCAAAGCATCGTGATTACGCAGGGCTTCGCGAGAAGCTTTTCGTTTGGATTCTGAGCGCTCCCTGCTGTAGCAAGGCCCTGCACGGCACTGATCGTAGTCGCGTCGGGCTACGAGGGCCTTTCCCCTCGGTTGTGATCTGTCCCGTTTCTTGCCGGGACGCCACGGCCCGGCGGCTTCGATGGTCAGTCTCGGCGTCCGTCTCTCACGAGAACGAGCATGAGCATGTCCACATGCTCCCCGTCCCTTGCGAGGGGAAGGCGGTGCGCTCGTAGCCGACGCGGGTTTTTTTGGATCGACTGGGCTGAGATAGCGCAGGGTCGCGTGAGCTCGCCGGCGACTGAACCGTTGCTTTCCCATCAGACGCCCCTCACGGATAATATCCCCATTCAGAACTGTCCGGAGAACCCGGGCTACTCACTCCAACCCCACTAATACGCTTTCCTTGTTCCTGGAGGGGACAGCTCTAGCATGAAGAACCAATGCAAACTCGAACCGATTGGGAGCGTCTGTGAGGCAGGTGGGAGGATCAACGAAGACGTTGTCGGTCACGCTGTATCGGGCGGTTGGGTGATCGATGGTGCAACCAGCGTTATGGGTGTTCAAACATTACCTTGCCAAAGTGACGCGGCGTGGTTTGCTGGTCAGATAGATGGCGCGCTAAGAGCGGAAATCGAATCGACGGAACCCTCCGTCAAGCTCCTTCATAGAATCGTCGCCAAGGTTGCCGCGGAGTTTAAAGCACTCGCAATTCGGCCTGAGGCAAAAGCGATGGAGAAGCCGTCTGCTAGCTTGGCAATGGTCCGTCTGATCACGGACCAAATCGAACAGACGATCCTGGGCGACTGCTCGATAATCCAGCTAAATCAGGATGGTCACGTAGGAAACTTTGGCCACTCGAGGGTAACGACATTTGATCAGGAGCTTGTCGATGAGCTGGTGCGCTTGCGGGCTGCCGGCGTTTCATCAGGTGACTTAGCTGCTCGGATCCGGCAAATGGAGAGACAGATCCGGAATAAGATGAACTCCGAAGATGGCTATTGGATTCTTGATACAGAGGGCGGCGGCGTGAAATCGAGCCTGATTCGATATGACCCAGTGCTTCCCAACAGCTTCTTTCTAATTCTGTCAGATGGGTTCCGAAGGTTGATCGACATGTATCACGCGCACGACGAAAAATCCCTGGTCCGCACTGCGGTCGATATAGGTTTGCCAGCGCTCTACCAGCAACTACGGAATATCGAGGCGGGAGATCCCGACGCTAAGTTGTTTCCAAGGGTAAAACATCAAGACGATGCTAGTGCTCTCTTGCTGTTGCTGAGCGCTTAAATCCTGTGGGATATGGTTATCCATATGGGAGCGGTAAGGCCGCAAACTGGGTGCTGGGTGGGATGGCAGTTGTGCGTCGGAATGATGAGGGCAAGCCCGAATCGTGGCCGTCGTCCGCTATTGATGCAGACTGCTTTTGTTGCAATATTATTTAAAGATATAAAGATCGACCCAACAAATCGATGTTCAGTGACCCCTCGACGAAAGGTCGAACCGAGTATTTGGCATGCCCTTTGTGCAGGTCAAAGGACATGCAGGGATTCGCGCGCGGTGATTGTTCGAGGCACCCGCTCTATCAAAGCGTGATTTCGCCTACGATCGTGTGGCGGAAATGTTCTTCGTGTGGACACATATTTACAGAGGGATATTTTACCGCGGAAGCCCAACAAGCCATATTCAGCAAGACTTCCGATAATCAAACACTCGGTGTCGATGTGGAACGACAACGATACGTTTCGGCCCGGATGGTCGAAAAGGTTTTACCCTATGCAGACGATGGAATTTGGCTGGACGTCGGCTTCGGTAATGGCTCGCTCCTGTTCACGGCTCAGGAATACGGCTTTACGCCGGTCGGGATCGATTTGCGTCAGGGCAACGTCGACCGGCTCAAAGCCGTCGGCATCGAGGCGCATTGTGTCGACATAAGCAAGCTGCAGATGGATCGCTTATGCCGGGTTGTCAGCATGGCGGATGTGTTGGAGCACATGCCTTTCCCGGGCATAGGATTGGAGGCGGCAAAAAGGTTGACCGCAAGCGGCGGAATCCTCCTGATCTCGATGCCTAACATTGAGAGCATCGTTTGGACTGCAATGGACGCTACCGGGGCCAATCCATATTGGGGCGAACTCGAACATTATCACAACTTTGGTAGAGCGAGACTGTATGGCCTTCTGAGGGAGTATGGGTTCGAGCCGATACGCTATGGCATCAGCGAGCGTTACCGGGCGTGCATGCAGGTGATTGCTCGCAATGCCGACTAGCACCGATGCTTCATCTGACGGCGCGGCGAGCGCCGACGGCCCCGCCATCGGGATGAGTACGCGGGTCATTTCGAGTGTGAGCGCCGGTCGGGTTTCGCGCGCCAGCAGGCCGTAAAGGAGCAATTTCCGTTATTTCAGTACTAGTGGAGTCAGAGCGACTTAAGCCGCTCGCAGACAGAGGGCCGTGGCGAGCTCTGCGCCGGGCCACACAGGCAATAACTTACGACCCCGACGCCCGCTCCACCACGCGAATGCCCGGCCGCGCCGCCGCCCCTTCGCTCCGGATCACCTCGCGCACCACCGTCTGCGGCTTGCGGTTCGCGGTCAGGAAGAGGCGGCCCATGTATTCGCCGAGGATGCCGAGGATCAGGAGCTGGACGCCGGAGAGGAGCAGCGTCGCGGCCATGAGCGAGGCCCAGCCTTGGGGCGGCTCGAAGAAGAGCGCCTCCAGCACCACGGAGATCACGCCGACGAGCCCCACGACCGAAAGCGCGAAGCCCGCGATCGTGCTGAGGTGCAGCGGCAGCACCGAGAAATTGACGAAGATGTTGATCCAGAGCCGCACCAGGCGCTTCAGCGTGTAGTTGCTGCGGCCCTCGGCGCGCGGCAGATGCGCGACCTCGAGCGTGTCGATCGACTGGGTCGCCTGCATGATGAGCCCGTCGACGTAGGGGAACGGCCCTTCGTAGCGCGTCACCTGCGCCACCAGGAAGGCGCTCATGCAGCGGAAGCTCGAGAGGTAGAGGCCCTTCGGCTTCTCCATCAGGATGTCGGCGACCCAGTTCGCGAACCGGCTGCCGAGGTTGCGCCAGTGGGCGTGCTGCTTCACGGCATAGCGCGTGTAGACCACGTCCTTGCCCGTGGCGCGCGCGTGATCGAGGAGCCGCTTCACTTCCGCGGGCGGGTTCTGCAGGTCGTCGTCCATGGTGATGACCCAGGCGCCGCGGGTATGGCGCAGCCCCGTCATGATCGCGTTGTGCTCGCCGAAGTTGCGCGCGAGGCTCACCAGCGTGATCGGCACCGACGTCGCCTCGGCGACGAGCCGCCGGCAGACGTCCAGGCTGTCGTCGGGGCTGCCGTCGTTCACCAGCACGATCTCGTGCCCGCCGTCGATGTCCAGGCCCTCGAGCGCGTGCACGAGCTCGGCGATGCTCTTGGCGCCGTTGTAGACGGGAATCACGACGCTGAGGGCGAAGGCGTGGTTGGTCATGGCCTCACTGCCGTGGCGAGCACAGAGCCGCCGAAGGGGAACCGGATGCCGGCGCCGACGAGGCTTGCCTCGACGGCCATGATGGCCGCAAACAGGCGCTCGATGGGTGCCGGCATGAGGACAACGTCGCTCGCGGGCTTTGCTTCCCTGGAGCTTCGCCATCCTAGCTTCCGCTTGAGCACCATCAAAGGGAACAGGAGGGCATTCCAGTAACCGGTCCGGACCTCCGTAAATCCGGCCGGACCCAGCAAGGCGTGCACGCCGCGCGCGGTGTAGCGGCGCACATTGTGCACCGCGAGATCATGGCTCGAGAGCATCCACCGATAGGCCGGCAGGTTCAGCACCAGGAGCCCACCCGGCCGGAGGCAGCGGTGGAATTCCCGGAGCGCCGCCGTCTCGTCGACGCCGCGGTGGCAGAGCACGTCGGCGCTGACGATGGCCGAGAAGGCCGCGTCCGGAAACGGCAGCTGGTTGACGGAGCCGCCGGCGACCGGCAGGCCGCTCGCGCTCCGCGCCACCGCGGCGGCGATCTCGTCGAGCTCGATGCCGAAGAGGGCCACGGCGATCCGGTCGCGGAGGCTTACCAGAAGGCCTCCCGTGCCGCAGCCGGCATCGAGCACGCGGTCGTCGAGGCTCCTCTCGCCGCCGCGCTCGAGTGCGCCCGCGATCTGCGCATGCAGGCCCCGGAACCACCAGAGGCGGCGGTCCAGAGCGGCGAGGCGCTCGTACTCCGCCCGCTCCATGGCGCCACGTTATTTGACGGCGGGAACATGCGCGCTCGCCGTCGCCAGGTAGGAGCGGCGGTCGAGCACGATCGAGAGCAGCACGCCCATGCGCTCCACTCGATAGACCTCGCGTCCCGGCAGCGCCTTCTGGCAATCGTCCTTGGTGAAGGCGATGAAGAAGTCCGCCCGCGAGCGGTCGCTGGTGAACACGAAGTTCGGCGGGAAATAGAAGGCGGCGGAAAGCGGCGGCCCGCAGACGGCGACGTTGAAATCATAATCCATGTAGTCGCTGCCGAATTCCGCCCGTAAATAGTCCTCCAGTCCGCCGACCGCCTCCGCGTAGGAGTTGGCCCAATAGTCCGTCTTGAAGAGGCCGTCGGCGCCTTCGACGCCGCCGATGAAGGCGTTGTAATAGACGTACTCGTCGGGATGCAGCATCGCCATGATGCCGATGTGGACCGTGCCGTAGAGCCCAAGCGCCGCATAGGCCCAGCGGCGGAAACTCTGGCGCGCGAGCCATGCGAGCGCGCGGTCCATCATCGCGGCTGCGAGCGCGGCGATCGGCGGCAGCACGAAGATGAAGTGGCGCATGCCGTCGAACAGCACCGCCTTGATGGCGATGGCGTAAGCGATCGGGAAGACGACGGCGAATCCCACCATCCCATAGGCGAGCGCCGGCGCGCGCTCGATGCCGCTCTTGCGCGCGATCAGGATCGCAGCGACCGGCGCGATCAGGAGCAGGACAAGAATGAGCTCGGGAAGCGCAAGCGCTACGTGCACGGGGAGATAGGCCCAGGGCAGGTCGCTCGCCGGGACGTACTCGCCCGCGAACAGCGTCTTGAACGGGAAGGTCTGGTGCGAGAAGTTCGCGAGCGCCTGGAGCGGATTGTGCAGGGGATCGAGCTGTGCGAAGGGCCAGAACACCAGCATCACGGCATAGGCGATCAGGCTGACCGGAAGGAACACGAGGAACAGGCTGCGGAGTCCGTCGGCGATCAGGATGCCGAAGCGGCGCTCCGCGAGCGCACGCCACAGACCCGAGCCCGCCAGCAGCACGCCGAGATAGGCCAGCAGCAGCAACCCGCCGACACGAATCCCAAGCGCCAGCCCGGCAGCGAGACCGAGCTTCAGCACGAGCGACCGGCGAGGCCGCGGCAGCTCCGGCGCCGCGCGCACGAGATAGTAGAGACCCCAGACCATGCCGGCGGCGAAGGGCACGTCCTTCGGGTTGTTGAACATCTGCCCGTAGTAGTTGGGCGTCAGCGCCAGGAAGAGCGCCGCGAGGAACCCCGCCCTCGGACCCGCGAGCGCGCGGCCGAGCTTCCACACGCCCACCAGGCCGAGTACGCCCACCAGCCCGTTCAGCAGGTGCCGCGTCTCGTAGGTGTCGAAGGGCGAGACGTGGTTCAGGATCGCGGCGAGCATGTCGAACGCGCCGCCGTAATTGAAGAGATCCTGCCAGTGCGTCGCCTGCAGGTCGGTCAAGCCGCTGAGGTAATAGTCGAGGACCAGGATGCCGTAGTAGTTGTGGACGTCCTCGTCCCAGGTAATGCCGTAGTCGGTGAAGGTGATCAGCACCGCGAGCGTCACGGCGAGGAACAGCGCCTGTGCGAGCCCGTCCCAGGAGGCCTCGACGCCGAGGCACCGGAACCGGTGCTCTAATTCGCTGGAATCCCTGAAGAAAGGTGCTGGCCTCATCCGTCTTCCGTCGTCCCCGGCGTGTTTTTTCGCATTATAGCCCAGCCGCCGACATCATGCCGGAGAGAACCCGGTCGCTGCCGAAGAACTCCTCGGCGACGCCGCGGGCGGCGCGGGCGTGGCGGGCGTAGTCCCGGTCGATGGCGCGGAAGGCCTCCAGCGCCTCCTCGAGGGTGAGGAACTGGAACAGCCCTTCGCCCGCCGGATAGAACTTGTCGAAGCCGGTCTTCATGGTCACCACCGGCCGGCCTGAGGCGAGATAGCAGACGCTGCGGTCGCTGAACCAGCCGCTGTTGGGCCGGACGTAGATGTCCTTGGCGACCGTGAATTCGCCGCGCGATCCCGCGATGAACTCGCGGTAGCTGGTCATGTCCGCGGAGATCGGCCGCGGATCGACGACGCGCCAGCCGTGGGAGGCGACCTCCTCAGAGACCGCGTCCGAGACCGTCATCAGCGCGAGGGTGAAGCACTGGTCGGCGGCGTCCTTCGGCAAGTCGATGAAGCGCAGGAAGTTCACGTGCTTCGACCAGACGTAGGTGTTGCCCCCGAATTCGATGTTCTTTCCCTTGTTCTCCCAGGTCGCGATCGAGCTGAAGCAGCGGGGCTCGCCCTCGGCGGCCGGCCATTGCGAGAGCACCACCGGTGGGCGCGTCGGCCGCCACGGCAGTCCGGAGAGCGGCACCGGGCAATCGGGCGCGCCCAGGTTCTCGCCATAGGTGAAGAAATGTGTGTGCGCGTCGAGGTAGGCGCGGGCCGCCGGGTCGGCCTGGGCGTACTTGATCTGCTCGTAAACCGGGTCGGTGTCGATCATCAGCCGCACGGGGCAAGCCATGTGCTCCTCGCGCAGTCGCGTGGCGCCGCAGAGGTTGATGAGCGCGTCCGCCTCGCGGTAGAGCGCACGCACCTGCTCGCGCGACAGGCCGTGATAGACGTCGTTGATGGCATCCCAGTAGGACCATCGCCCGCCGAGGCCGTATCGCTCCATCATCCGGCGGACATAGGCGACGTTGTAGTCGCATTCCATCACCACGCTGTTGGCCCGGGGGTCGTAGGGGTTGGCGCCGCCGTCCTCGACGTACCAGACCTCGTACCCGAGCCGCTCGAGGCCCAGGACGTACTGCATGGCTTGCCAGGCAATGCCGCCGAGCGGCATCTGGCCCACGAAGTGCTGGACGACGATCTTCCCGCGCCGGCTCATGTGCTTGATTCCGAAACCTTTGTCTCCCGCTCGCCAAGGCGGCGGATCCTATGCCAGCCCCGCGCCGGCGGGGAGTGTGCGAGATGCCGCCCGCCCTCGCCGTGCCGCAATCCCCAGCGACAACGCTGGGAGCGCCGGGTTAGTCCCGAAAGCGTTTGAGTGCCGGGCGGCGACCGGAGGGGGCCGCCCGGGTTGAGTACGATGGCGGGCGATACGCGTCGTTTCAGGGTAATCGGAGCACATCGATGAGAGCGTTGGTTTTGGGTTTGTTGATCTCGGTTGTCGCCGCCGGCTCCGCCAGCACGGCGGAACTCACGGTCACCATCGACAACGTGCGCGATGCCAAGGGCGACGTGCGGATCTCCGTCTTTGCCTCGGCCAAGGAATGGCCCGACCATCCGACGCCGGAGCACGGCCAGGTGCTCCCAGCCAAGACGGGCAACGTCGTCTTCAAGTTCGACCTGCCGCCTGGCACCTACGCGATCGACGGCTTCCACGACGAGCTCGCGACCGGCAAGTTCAAGTCCTCTCTGATCGGCTTGCCGGAGGAGGGCTATCTCTTCTCCAACAATGTCCGTCCCGGCCTCTCCGCGCCGAGCTTCCAGTCCGCGAGTTTCGCGCTGCCGCCCGAGGGCAAGGCCATCTCGATCTCGATCCAGTATCCGTGATCGTCCATCGAAGGACGCGCACGTTCACGGCGGACCGCGTAACCGCAGTCCCAGGGGGACGACATCTCCCGTCCGTGCGGGAAGCGGTGAGGGGGATCGCCGGTCAGGCCGCGGCAGGTTCCGGGCCGATGTAGCGCGAGGCCGGACGGATGATCCGTCCGGTCCGCTGCTGCTCGAGCGCGTGGGCGATCCAGCCGGCGACGCGGCTCATGGCGAAGACCGAGACCATCGCGTCGCGCGGCACGCCGAGCGCATCGAGCAGCAGGGCGGTGTAGAACTCGACGTTCGTATCGAGCGCGCGTCCGGGCCGGTGCAGCCGCAGCAGCGCCAGGGCACGCCGCTCCACCAGCTCCGCGAATGCGAGCCGGTCGGTCTTCGGCGCCAGGCGCTGCAGTGTCGTCTTGAGCGCGTCCGCTCGCGGGTCCCTGACGCGGTAGACGCGATGGCCGAAACCCATGAGGCGCTCGCCGCGCGCAAGCGCCGCCTCGAGCCAGGGATCGATCCGCTCGGGCGTGCCGATATCGTCGAGCATGTCGAGAACCGGGCCGGGTGCGCCGCCGTGGAGCGGCCCCGTGAGCGCCGCGAACCCGCCGCCGACCGCAGCCGCGAGCGAGGCGCGCGTCGAGGCAATCACGCGCGCCGCGAAAGTCGAGGCATTGAGGCCGTGATCGATCACGACCGCGAGATAACTGTCGAGCGCCGCCGCCTCGGCCGGGCTCGCGGACGCGCCGCGCAGCATGCGCAGGAAATCCGCCGCCGTGCGCTGTCGCGGATCCGGCGCCACTGGCGAAAGTCCCTGGCGCGCGCGGAGCATCGCCGCGAGCGCGACCGGCAGCGTGGCCGCGATCTCCGCAGCGCTGGCGTGGTCTGGCAGCGTCGCCAGGGCCAGCCGCATCGCCTCGGGCACGCTCCGCCCCGCTGAAGCCGGAAGCCACCGCCGGAGCTCGGCGAAGGCGCGGCCGCGAGCCGGACCGAGCTCCGCCGCGGGACCGGAGGTGCCGGGCTCGGATGCGACGAATCCGCCCCACAGGCGCTCCAGTGCGCGCTCGAACCCGCCCGTCATCAGGACCGCCAGGGGAAGTCCGCGGATCACCAACTCGCCGCGCTGGCCATCGACGTGGCTCAGTACGGTCTCCGCGGCGATCACGCCCTCGAGCCCGCTTGCGTCCGGCATGGAGTCCTCCAGAGGAATGCTTACGGGATTCAAAGGGGTTGACATAATATTGTCAATATTGATTATATCGTCAATATGACAGGTTTGAATTTTGAGCACGGGCCTGGGTCGCTGCTGACGGCGGCGCAGGCTGCGACACGGCTCGAGGTGAGCCTGCCGACGCTCTATGCCTACGTGAGCCGCGGCATGATCCGGTCGGAGCCCGGGCCTGGGCGTGAGCGGCGCTACCGGTCTGAGGATGTCGAGCGCCTGATCCGGCGCCGGGACCGGAACGGTGCCGCCGAGGCGCTCGACTGGGGGGCGCCCGTCCTTGACTCCGCGATCACCGCCGTCGGGCCCGAGGGCCCGAGCTACCGCGGCCGGGATGCGCTGCGGCTTGCGCGCGATGCCTCGGTGCGCGACGTCGCGCGCCTGCTCTGGCAATGCGAGGAAGCGGATCCCTTCGCGGTTCAGAACCTTCCGGTGCTCGATCCCGGCTGGCCTCGCGCGCGAGATGCTGCGCAACACCTCCCGCCGCTCGAGCGATGCCTCGCGCTGTTGCCGCACGCGGCGGCGGCCGATCTCGGCGCCTACGATCTGTCGCCCGCCGCGGCGGCGGTGACGGGCGCGCGCATCCTGCGTCTCCTCGCGGCGATCATGACGGAGCGCGCACCTTCGGCGCGCCCCGTCGATGCCGTGCTCGCGGACGCCTGGCATGCGGGCGCCAAGGGCCGGCAGCTCATCCGCTCCGCGATCATCCTCTGCGCCGATCACGAGCTCAACGTCTCGGCCTTCACCGTACGCTGCGTCGCCTCTGCGGCGGCGAGCCCTTATCTTGCGGTGGCGGCGGGATTGGCGGCGCTCCGCGGGCAGCGGCATGGCGGCATGACCGAGCGCGCCGCGGCGTTCCTCGATGCCGTGCTCGTGGCGCCCGATGTCGAGCGGGAGATCGCCGAGCGGCTGCAGCGCGGCGACGTGCCGCCGGGCTTCGGCCACCCGCTCTACGCGGGCGGCGACCCGAGGGCTCGGCTGCTGCTCGATCTGCTGAGCGAGGCGGGGAGCGCGGCCGCCGAGGCCGCGCGACCCATTGCCGCGGCGGTGAGCGCCGCGACCGGGCGTGCGCCCAACATCGACTGGGCGCTCGGCGTGCTCGCCCGGCACCTCCGGATCGCGCCGGGCGCGGCACTCGGGCTTTTTGCGTTGGGGCGGAGCATCGGCTGGATCGCCCACATCCAGGAGCAATACGCGAGCGGCCGCCTGATCCGGCCTCGGGCGCGGTATGTGGGGCCGGCGCGGGCCCAAGACCCCAAGCCGGCTGGGGTTGAACCACACTCCCCTGCATGATAGGCAAAGCGCCCGATCACCTTCGGACCGGGCCGTCGAGCCCTTTATCTCCATCTCCTTCGATCGAGTGCGCGAGCATGACCTACGTCGTCAACGACGCCTGCATCAAATGCAAGTACATGGACTGCGTCGAAGTGTGCCCCGTGGATTGCTTCTACGAGGGCGAGAACATGCTGGTCATCAATCCCGAGGAATGCATCGACTGCGGCGTGTGCGAGCCCGAATGCCCGGTCGAGGCGATCGTCCCTGACAGCGAGCAATCGGCCGAGCGCTGGGTCGAGTTCAATCGGCAGTACGCGGTCTCTTGGCCCAATATTACCCGAAAGGGCGTACCGCCCGCCGATGCCGACCAATACAAGGGAGTGGAGGGCAAACTGGAGAAGTACTTCAGCCCCAACCCGGCGAAACGCGATAAAGGCTAAGCATTAATTAGGGTTACGAAGGGCGGCGCTGCGCGCCTCGCATTCGCTTTGCGCCGCCCGCATGGCTTCCGGACTCGCCTTCGACCGGCCTCTTGTGCTATAAAAAATTTAGTGGACGCGATGCGCGTCCTTCCCGGCGGGCCCGATTCATCGATGGTGCGGGCGCCCGCCCAGCGACTACTTGGAGTAGTGGCGGCATCTCGTGTGTTGCGCGGGATGGGGTGGGTAGCGCGTCCGTGCATGGTCGACGGCAATTCGAGAGATGCGAGATGTCAGAGAAGCTTGGTTTCGGCACCGGTGACTTCGTCGTCTATCCGACCCATGGGGTCGGCAAGATCAATGCAGTCGAGATGCAGGAGATCGCCGGCCATACATTGAACGTCTTCGTCATCCACTTCGAAAAGGATCGGATGACCTTGCGGGTGCCGGTGGGCAAGGCCAAGGGCTCCGGTCTGCGGCGCCTTTCCACCCGCAAGGAGATGGATGCCGCACTCGCGAAGCTGAAGGGCCGGTCGAAGGCCCGCCGCACCATGTGGAGCCGGCGCGCCCAGGAGTACGAGGCGAAGATCAACTCCGGCGACCCTGCCTCGATCGCCGAGGTCGTGCGCGACCTCTATCGCAACGTCGGCCAGCCCGAGCAGTCCTATAGCGAGCGGCAGATCTACCAGGCCGCCCTCGACCGTCTGGTGCGCGAGTTCGCGGCCGTCGAAAAGATCGACGAGACCACGGCCGTCCAGCGCGTGGAGCAGATGCTTAACGCCGCCTGAGAGAGTACGATGGATCGCCCGCCGGGTGGGCGGGCGGTGCCATCGAGCGGACCTCAGTGCCGGTTCCAGGACCCTGTGATTCTCCGGTCTACGCAGTATTGAGACGGCCTCGCCGGGTGTGGGCCGTCGCCTCCGTACACGGCGAGGCGGACCGGCTCGCGGCGCTCCACGGGTCGCTCTCCGATCGCCTCGAGCAGGGCGACCGCGTGGTCTATCTCGGCAATCTCCTTGGCTACGGACGCCAGGTTCTCGAGACCGTGGACGAGGTGCTGCGCTTTCGAACCATGGTGATGGCGCGCCGCTTCGGCTTTGCCGCCGATGTCGCGATCCTGCGCGGCGCGCAGGAAGAGATGTGGCAGAAGCTGCTGGAGCTGCAGTTCGCGCCCAATCCCCGAGACGTCCTTGCCTTCATGCGCGGGCATGGTCTCGACGCGACGATCACCGCCTATGGCGGCGAGCCCCGTCACGGTGAGTCGGCCTGCCGCGAGGGTCCGCTCGGCATCACGCGCTGGACCACCGGATTGCGCCAGCACGTCAACCAGCGTCCAGGACACGCGCAGTTCATGGCGGCGCTGCGCCGCGCCGCCTTTACCGATCGGGGCACGCTGCTGTTCGTCAACGCCGGTCTCGATGCGAGCAAGCCGCTCGATCTCCAAGGCGACGCGTTCTGGTGGGGCGGCGGTCCGTTCATCGAGCTGCTGGAGCCCTACGAGACATACCGGCGTGTGGTGCGCGGCTTCGACCGACATCACAGCGGGCTGGTCGAGAGTCCCTACGCGGTCTCGCTCGACGGCGGCAGCGGCTTCGGCGGCACGCTCATCGCGGCGTGCTTCAGTAACGACGGTGTGATCGTCGATCGTCTGGAGGCATGATTGAGACGGCGAAGGTGTTCAATCTGTGATCTCTCCTCGCGCGCGCGGCATTCCCCCTAATAGGGGCTGACACGCGCGGAGCACGCGCGATACGATTGCGCGAATTGTGGCGCAGGCCGGAGACCGCTCGCCGGTCCGCACAACGGAGCGCTCACATGGCCCACATCGACGATCCGCAGACGCAGAGGGCGAACCTGACCTTCATCAAGGCTTCGATGAAGGAGCCGCTGCTGACGCGCGATCACGAGTTCGAGCTGGCGCATCGCTGGCGGACGGCCGGAGATACCGCCGCGCTGCACGAGCTGGTGCGCGCTTACACGCGGCTCGTCGTCTCGATCGCGGCGCGTTTCCGCCACTACGGTCTTCCCGTCGGCGACCTCGTGCAGGAAGGGAATGTCGGCCTGATGCAGGCGGCGGCGCGCTTCGAGCCCGATCGCGGCGTGCGCTTCTCGACTTATGCGACCTGGTGGATCCGCTCGGCGATGCAGGATTACGTGCTGCGCAACTGGTCGATCGTGCGCACCGGCACGACGGCGGCGCAGAAATCCCTGTTCTTCAATCTGCGCCGGCTGCGCGCACGCATCGAGGAGACCTCGGGCGCGCCGCTCACCGACGCGGGCCGCCGCAAGATCGCGAACGAGCTGCACGTCGACCTCGCGGAGGTCGAGCTCATGGACATGCGGCTCGGCGCCGCCGACCAGTCGCTGAACTCGCCCGTCGGCGACAGCAGCGAGGACGACTGGCAGGATTTCCTGCCGGACCGGCGGCCCAATCCCGAGGAGGTCGTGACCTCGACGCGCGATGGCGAGATCCGTTCTCGCTGGCTCGCCGAGGCAATGGGCGAGCTCAGCTCGCGCGAGCGGGCGATCATCCGGCAGCGCCGGCTGCAGGAGGAGGGCGCCACGCTCGAGGAGCTCGGCCGAGAGCTCGGCGTCTCGAAGGAGCGCGTGCGCCAGCTCGAGCACCGGGCGCTGGTCAAGCTGCGGCAGTCGATCCGCCGGCGCACCGAGAGTCCCGCCGATCTCTTCAGCGACGGCGGCTGACGCCTCGCTCCGTCGTGCGCGGAGCGATGCCGCAACTTCTCGCCCTCCAGCCGCGACGGAAGCGTGAGGAGATTTCTTTTTTGGACGGGCGATAAGCGATAGAAGCTGCGGCATGATCCGCCGCGCGCTGACACGCCTTCTGCTCGTCCTCTTGGTGCTTCCCGCCTCGGCGGGCGAGCCCGGGCTGCCGCCGGGACTGGAGCCCGGCGGCAATGCCGTCGTCCAAGCGGTCATCGACGGCGACAGCCTGACGCTTGCCGACGGCCGCACCGTGCGAATGGTGGAGATCCAGGCACCGAAATTGCCGAAAGGCCGGCCGAATTTCGTGGAGTGGCCGTTCGCCCGCGACGCGCAGGCGGCGCTGAGCGCCCTGGTCCAGGGCCGGACGGTCGCGTTGTACTTCGGCGGTACCCACGAGGATCGCTACGGCCGAGTGCTCGCACAGCTCGTGCGTGACGACGGGCTCTGGGTCCAGGGCGAGCTCCTGAAGCAGGGCATGGCTCGCGTCTATACCTTTCCCGACAATCGCGCGGTGGCGGCGAACATGCTGGCGCTGGAGGGCGAGGCGCGGTCCGGGCGGCGCGGACTCTGGGCGGACCCGTTTTTCGCGATCCGGCGGCCCGAGGAGGCCGGCCGCTACCTCGGCGAGCTCGAGCTCGTCGAGGGGAAGATCGTGGACGGCGCGCGCACTCAGAACGCCGTGTTCCTGAACTTCGGCCCCGATTGGCGCACCGCGTTCACGCTGCGGCTCAACAGCGAGGCCCTGCGGCTCTTCCGCTCCGACAAAGTCGATCCGCTGGCGCTCATTGGTGCCACGGTCCGCGTGCGCGGGTACATCCGGCGCGATCGCGAGCGCGCCATCATGGACATCACGCACCCCGAGGAGATCGAGCGCCTCTAGCCGGCCTGCCGCGCCGCCTTTGCGAGCTCGGCGAGCGGTCGCCCGGCATCCGCCAGCAGCTCGCGCGGCCATGCCGTCTTCGCGGCGACGATGCGCCGGAGCGCCGACATGTCGCGGCCGTTGTTGACGGTGATCGCGGCGCAGATGCGTCCGGCGGGATCGAGCTCCAGCGCGGTGAACCTGCCGCTCGCGACGTCTCCGCGCACGATGAGGTCCGCGTCCGGCGAGGGCAGGCCCAGGACCTGGATGTTGCAATCGTACTGATCCGTCCACATCCACGGCAGCTCGGCATAGGGTTCGGCGGCGCCGAGCATGGCACGCGCCACCGCTGCGGCCTGGTTGAGCGCGACTTGCCAGGACTCGATCCGGATCGGCCGCCCAAGCACGGGATTGTCGTGCCGCGTGACGTCGCCGGCGGCGTGGATGTCGGGATCGCTCGTACAGCCGTGCGCATCGACGCGGATCCCGTCCTCGACCCGGAGGCCCGCCGCGAGCGCAAGCTCGGCGTTGGGGAGCGCACCCACTCCGGCGATCAGGAGATCGCAGACATGTTGTCCCTGCTCGGTCCGCACCGCGAGGCCGCCCCCGACCGCCTCGATCAGCTCGATCTTGATCCCGAGCTCGAGCCGGACGCCGTGCCGCTCGTGCAAGGCGCGTGCGAAGTCGCTCACGATCGGCGGCATTGCCCGGCTCATGAGGCGCGGCGCGAGCTCGAGGACCGTGACGACCGCGCCGAGCTTCGTCGCAGAGGCCGCGATCTCCAGGCCGATGAAGCCGCCGCCGATCAGCACCACCGACCGCCCGGGCTGAAGCATCGGGCGGATGCGCGCGGCATCCTCGAGGTTGCGCAGGTAGTGGATCGGCAAATGCTCGAACGCCGTGAGCCGCCGCGCGCGGCACCCCGTCGCGATCAGCAGCTTGTCGTACGGGACTCTGTCGTCTCCGCGGAGCTCGACGTGTTTCGCCCCGCGGTCGATCCGGACGGCGGGTGCGCCGAGTCGGAGCGAGATGCGCTGCTCCGCGTAGAAGCTTTCGGGCTGCAGCAGCAGCTTCTCCGGCGCGAGGCCGTCGGTGAGATAGGCTTTCGACAGGGGCGGCCGCTGGTAGGGCGGCTGCGCCTCGTCTCCGATGAGCGTGATCTCGGCGTCGGGCGACTGCTGCCGCAGCACCTCCGCGGCGCGGAATCCCGCAGGCCCGGCGCCGATGATGACGAGCTTCGACGGCATCGGATGCTCAGTGCAGGCGCACATACTCGTGGTCGACCGCGAGATTGTTGATCCCGCGGTCCGGGGGCGCGATCCACGCGGCCATCTTTCCGGGCTCGACCACCCGCTGCATCAGGCTCCTCACGAAGGCCCGGTCGCTCTCGCCGGGAAGCCACGCGCCGAGACCCTGCTCCCACTCTCCGCGGCTCACGATGCGGCCGTCCGGCGCCACCGGCACGCCGGCCCAGGCGCCGATCGAGCGCCGGAACCGGGTGCTCGGCAGCGCGAGCTCCTGCCCGATGCCGGCTTTCTGGATCAGCCGGTTCCAGCGCTTGATCCCGATCTCGCAGTCGCGGACGTAGGCGCCGCGAACGGTCTCGTTCATGGCGTTCCGCAGCGGCAATGTCTCCGTGGTGACCCCGCCCTTGCCGTCGGGCACCTCGATGGCGGCGCTGCCTTCGCGGGCGACGTGGTCCGCGTACTGGCTCTCGTCGGGTCGGCCCTTGAGGCCTGACGCGAAATAGCCCGCGGCATTCGAGGAGGACTCCGAGCCGAAGAGGTCGAGCGAGGAGCTGAACCAGAAGTTGAGGTAGCGCTGGAGCGTGGGCAGGTCGATGGCGCCGGCGTTTCGCACTGCTGCGGGATCGTCGGTGCCGAGCTCCTTCATCACCTCGAGCGTGCGCTTCACCACGCGGGCGATGCCGGTGTCGCCGACGAACATGTGGTGCGCTTCCTCCGTCAACATGAACTGACACGTGCGCGCCAGCGGATCGAAGCCGCTCTCGGCCAGCGACTTCAGCTGGAACTTGCCGTCGCGGTCCGTGAAATAGGTGAACATGAAGAAGGACAACCAGTCCGTGATCGGCTCGTTGAAGGTGCCGAGGATGCGCGGCTTGTCGCGATCGCCGGAATGGCGCTGCAGCAGCTCCTCCGCCTCCTCGCGGCCGTCGCGGCCGAAATAGGCGTGCAGCAGATAGACCATGGCCCAGAGGTGCCGTCCCTCCTCGACATTCACCTGGAAGAGGTTCCGGAGATCGTAGAGCGACGGGCAGGTGTGGCCGAGCATGCGCTGCTGCTCCACCGAGGCGGGCTCCGTATCGCCTTGGGTCACGATAAGCCGGCGCAACGTCGAGCGATGCTCGCCCGGCACCTGCTGCCAGGCGGGCTTGCCGAACTCGTCGCCGAAGCCGATCGTGCGGTTCGGCGTGGGGTCGGCGAGGAAGATGCCCCAGCGGTACTCCGGCATCTTCACCGCGCCGTAGCTCGCCCAGCCCCTGGCGTCGACCGAGGTGGCCGTGCGGAGATAGACGTCGGCCGCCTGGAAATCCGACGGACCCATCTCCCGCCACCAGTCCAGGAATTTCGGCTGCCACTGCTCGAGCGCACGCTGCAGAGTCCGGTTGTCGGCGAGGCCGACGTTGTTCGGGATGCGCTCGAGATAGTCGATCGCCATCGTCAGACCCTTTCCCGATTGAATTGCGGCTTGGTGCCGGTGCCGAAGAGCTTGAGCGCGCCCTGCTCGCCGACCGCATTGGGGCGGCTGAAGATCCAGTTTTGCCAGGCCGAGAGCCGCGCGAAGATCTTGGTCTGCAGGGTCTCCGCGCCCACGAAGCGCAAGTTCGCCTCGAGCCCGGAGAGCGCGTCCGGCGACAGGCTGGCGCGCTCCTCGATCGCAAGCCGGATCTCGTCCTCCCAGTCGAGCTCGTCGGGCGCCGCCGTCACCAGCCCCGCCTCGAGCGCCTGGCTCGCGTCCAAGGGCTTGTGGAATGAGCGCTTGACGGCGGCTTCGACGGCGGCGGCGTCGCCGCAGAACCGCGACCCGAGGCGCGTCAGCCCGTTCTCCATCTCGTAGAAACCCATGTTCGCGGTCGAGAGGGTGAGGCGCGGCGCCTCGTTGCTGCGGTCGGGCAGCGCGAGCATGTAGGTGCGGTCGGCGCCGAGCGCCAGCTCGAGCAGCGTGCCGGCGAAACAGGAGCCGCGGTCGATGATGGCGAAAAGGCTCCGGGCGGTGACGTCGAGGCGGGCGAGCGTGCGGCGGAGATAGGCCTTGACTTCGCGCACGAACCAGTGGCCGCCGCCCTGGACCATCAGCTCGTCGCAGGCGAGCACCGCCGCCGCCGATCCGCGCGTCTTGAGGAGGATCGTCCCCAGCTCGGGCTCGTTCGCGCGCAGCATCAGGATGGCGTCCTCGAGCTCGCGGGCCAGGGCGAGCGGCCACCACCGCGCACCCGCGGCAATCGCCTTGTCGACGTCGTCCGGCGCGTGGTCGCCGGGCGAGAGCACCGTGAGGGTCGCCACGCGCCGACCGCGATCGAGTGCCACGTAGACGTAGGCATAGTGATAACCCTTGCCGTCGATGGTCCGCTCGAGCGGCGGCAACGGCACCGGCGGCGCATTTCCAGGACGGCTGCTCTGCTGCGCCCGGGCCGCGATGCGCTCGCTCAGGACTTCGGAAAACCGCTGCGGCGGCGCGGTCCAATCGACCAGGCCCCAGGCCTTCGCCCGCTCGGCGCGAACCCCTTCCGCCGTGGTGCAGAAGAGGTCGGCGAGGTCGCGCCGCACCTTCCGCTTGTCGACGAGCCGGGTCAGGCCGCCGGTGCCCGGAAGCACGCCGAGGAGCGGCACTTCCGGCAGGCTCACCGTCGAGGACCGGTCGTCGATCAGCCCGATCTCGTCGCAGGCGAGCGCCAGCTCGTAGCCGCCGCCGGCGGCGGTGCCGTTGAGCGCTGCGATGAATTTGAGGCCGGAGCGCCGGCTCGAATCCTCGATGCTGTTCCGCGTCTCGTTGGTGAACTTGCAGAAATTGACTTTCCAGGCGTGGCTCGAGGATCCCAGCATGTAGATGTTGGCGCCCGCGCAGAACATGCGCTCGCGCGCGCTGGTGAACACGACGACCTTCACCTCGGGGTGCTCGAAGCGGATGCGGTTCAGCGCGTCGTTGAGCTCGATGTCGACGCCGAGGTCGTAGGAATTGAGCTTGAGCTTGTAGCCCGGCTGGATGCCGCCATCCTCCTGCACGTCGAGGGCGAGGGTCGCGACGTCTCGCTCGAAGCGCAGCTTCCAGTGCCGATAGCGAGAGGGATCGGTGTCGAAGGTGATCATGCCGCACTTCCCGCGACCGCCGCTCGGAGCCGGGCGAGACTCTGGTCGATCGATGTCTGGTCGGTCGCTACGGTGACATCCGCCTTGCTGTAGAGGGCGGCGCGGCCATCGAGGATGCGGCGCAGATCCTCCATCGCCTCGCTGTTGTCGGCCATGGGCCGGAAGTCGCCCTGCGCCATGACACGGCTCATGTGCTCCTCCGGCCGCGCGGTGAGCCAGACCGTGAAGCACGCCGCGAGCAGCAGGTCGAAGGTCGCGGGCTCCGAGACCAGGCTGCCCCCGGTCGCGATCACCGCGCGGTCGTGGGTCTCGATCACGCTCTCGAGCGCGCGCCGCTCGTAGCGGCGATAAGCGCTTTGGCCGTAGAGATCGAACAGCGAGGCGAGGCTCATGCCGGCGAGCCGCTCGATCTCGCGGTCGAGCTCGACGAAGGGAATGCCGAGCGCCGCCGCGAGCCTCGCGCCCAAGGTCGACTTGCCGGCGCCGCGCAAGCCGATCAGCGCGATCCGCCGCCGCCGCTCGCGCTCCATGGACGCGCCGAAAGACTCCGCCAGCAGCTTGCGCGCCTGGGCGAGCTGTTTCGGGTCGAGACGGGAGAGGGACTGCACCAGGAGCGAGAATTCCACCGGATGCTCCGGCTCCTCGCGCACGAGCTCCGCCAGCGGCAGGCTCATCGCCTGTGCCACTTGGCGCAACAGGAGGATGGAGATGTTGCCGTGGCCTGCCTCGAGCTGGGCGAGATATCGCTCGGAGACGCCGGAGTCGCGGGCCAGGATCTTCCGGGTCATGCCCCTCCGGGCCCGAGCTGCGCGGATCCGCTCGCCCAGCAGGTGGAGATAGGCGGCCTCGTCGTTCTTGGGCAGCCGCTCCGCGGCCGCGTTCGCGAGTTCAGTCAAAACGCATCCTCGTCGGATTTCATGTATTATGGTGCTTGCGCGTCAACCGAGATGCATTATAGTGACCTAATCGGCGGCGTCGAGTCCTTGCAGCGATCGTCTAAATGCCTGAACCCGTGACCATTCTGGTCGGCACCATGACCGGCACCGCCGAGCTTGTCGCCGACGAGGTGAAAGACGTCCTGGGGGCGGAGGGCCTGTCGGCGGAGGTGCTCGTCATGGACAAGCTCACGCCCGCGGTCTTCGAGCGGCCCGGCCGGTTCCTGATCTGCACCTCGACCTATGGGCAGGGCGACGTGCCCGACAATGCCCGCGACTTCTTCGCGGCACTCGAGGCGGCGCGGCCCGATTTGGGCCGCGTGGAATATGGCGTCATCGCGCTCGGGGATCACACCTACGCTCAGACCTTCTGCTTCGGCGGCAAGCGCTTCGACCAGCTCCTGACCTCGCTCGGCGCCAAACGGCTGGGCGAGATTCTCCTGCACGACGCCAGCGCCGGCACCATCCCGGAGGAGGTCGCCGTCGACTGGGCGCGGCGCTGGGTGGGCGATTTGCTGCGGCGCTCCGAAGCCGCATGACGCTCTTTGGAACTTAGCGGCCGCAGTTGTCCGTTCTGCCTTAGTCTCCCGGGTCGGAAAGGGCGGAGCTACGTGGATCGCCGCAACAACTTCGATACGCTGAGGCTGCTCGCGGCGACCGCCGTGATCTTCTCGCACGCGTTCCTGCTGGCGACCGGCCGGCAGGACAACGAGCCGCTGATGAGGCTCACGGGCGGCCAGACCATCCTGGGCGTGGTCGGCGTCTTCGTGTTCTTCGTGATCAGCGGCTATCTCGTGACGGAGAGCTGGGTCCGCAGTCCGTCGCTGCCGCGTTTCGCCCTGAAGCGCGCGCTCCGCATCTATCCCGGCCTCGCCGCTTGCATCCTCGTGCTCACCTTCGGCCTCGGCCCCGCGATCAGCAGCCTGTCGCTCGGCGAGTACCTCTCGAGCTACGGCACCTACGATTTCCTCGGCGCCAACCTGCTGCTGCACACCGACCACAACAGTCTTCCGGACGTGTGGTTCACCAGCCGCGATCTCGGACACATTCTCGACGGTCCGCTGTGGAGCCTGCCGGTCGAGGTCGCGATGTATGTGATGGTGGCGGCGCTCGGCGCGAGCCGGCTGCTGCGCGTGCCGGTCCTGGCGGCGCTGCTCGGCGTCGGCCTGCTCGCGATCGCGCTCGATGCCTCGAATTGGCACGACTGGGACTTCACGGGAAGCGTGCTGTGGCTGCTGGCGTTCTTCGTGATGGGCATGCTGCTGCAACGGCTGGGACCGCGCGCGCTCGATGGCCGGATCGCGCTTCTGGCGCTCGCCGGCCTGACGGCGAGCGTGCCGCTCCACGCGTTCATCCTGATGTTTCCACTGTGCGGCGGCTATCTCGTGATCTACCTCGCGCTCAACCGGGCATTGCCCATCATTCCCGCCGCGCGGTTCGGCGATCTCTCCTACGGGCTTTACATCTACGGCTGGCCCGTCGAGCAGACCCTGCTCTACCTGCGGCCCGACGCGAGCTGGTGGGAGCTGTTCCTGATCGCGTATCCCGCGACAGCCGTGGTGGCGTTCCTCTCCTGGCACTTCGTGGAGAAGCGGGCGCTGCGGCTCAAGCCGGCGGCTCTCGCCGGCACGACGCGTCCGGTGCCTGCGCCGGCCTGATACGTCATGGATCGCCGGAACAATTTCGACGCGCTCCGCCTGATCGCTGCGACCTCGGTGATCTTCACCCATTCCTTCCTGCTCGCGGAGGGCAACCAGGACCGCGACCTCCTGGTGATCCTGAGCCAGCGGCAGTGCACCACCGGTCTCGCCGGCGTGTTCGTGTTCTTCGCGATCAGCGGATTCCTGGTCACGCAGAGCTGGGAACAGACCAATTCGCTGCCGCGCTTTCTGGCGAAGCGCTGGCTGCGCATCTATCCGGGGCTCGCGGCCTGCGTTCTGCTGCTGGCGCTGGTCCTCGGACCCGCGATCACGACGCTGCCGCTGGGTGCCTACTTCGCCGATGCCGGCACCCGCGATTTCGTCGTCGACAACCTGCTGCTTCAGACCGAGACGAAGTACCTGCCGGGCGTCGCGTTCGGTCCACTGACCTTCAACAAGGTCGTCGACGTGCCCCTCTGGACCCTGCCGCTCGAGTGCATGCTCTACGGGCTGGTGGCGGTGCTCGGCCTGGCTCGGCTGATCCGGCTGCCGGTGCTGGCGGCGCTGCTGGTCGTCGGCTTGCTCAGCGTCTGGTTCGACAAATGGTTGGACCGGAACCTCGCGCTCGGCTTCATCGGCAGCGTCGCCTGGATGCTGCCGTTCTTCGTTGCCGGTATGGCGGTCTACAAGCTGAGGGACCGCGGCATCTTCAACGGGCGGCTCGCGCTCCTCGCGGTCGTGGGCGTCGTCGCGAGCGTGCCCTTGCAATCCTTCGTCCCGCTGTTCGCGGTGTTCGGCTGCTATCTCGCGCTCTACGTCGCGCTGCATCCGCGCCTGCCCGTGATCCCCGCCACCCGCTTCGGCGATCTCTCCTATGGCCTCTATATTTATGGCTGGCCGGTGCAGCAGACCGTTTCCTACCTGCGACCCGGGCTGGCCTGGTGGGAGCTCTTCCCGCTCTCCCTGATCGCCACCGCGGGCGTGGCGTTGCTGTCCTGGCATTTCATCGAGAAGCGGGCACTCGGCTACAAGCCGCACGGGCCCGCCCGCGTCAAACCGGTGCCCGCCTGGGAGCGAGGGTGAGCCTCTGGCAGGCATCATGCTGCTTGCCACTCCACCACCATGCATTATGGTGACGTCAAGACGCAGTGCCGGACCAACGGCCGTCATTGGGGAGGGGTTGCGGAGTATGACCACGGCTCCTGGCGAGAAGGTGCCGGAGACGACCGTGTCGCGGGAATACAACGCCGCGGCCGACCTGATCGAGCGGAACCTGAGGGCGGGCCGGGCGGACAAGGTCGCGTTCCGCGACGGACAGTCGAGCCTGACCTATCGCGCGCTGGCGGAGCGCGTCGATCGCTGCGGCAACGCGCTGCGGTCGCTCGGCCTCGAGCCCGAGCAGCGCGTCCTGCTGATCATGCTCGACACCGTCGATTTCCCGGTGGCGTTCCTCGGCGCCATCAAGGCGGGGATCGTGCCGGTGCCCGTGAACACCCTGCTCACCTCCGCCGACTACGATTTCATGCTGCGCGACAGCCGCGCCCGCGCGCTCATCGTCTCCGACGCGCTCCATGACAAGGTCGCGGGCGTGATCGTCGATCAGCCGGCGCTCCGCCGCGTGATCGTCTCCGGGCCCGAGGCGCACGGGCACCTGCGCTTCAGCGACCTCCTCGCGAAAGCGGAGCCGCGCGCCGGGACGGCGGCGACCACTGCCGACGACATCTGCTTCTGGCTCTACTCGTCGGGCTCGACCGGCGCGCCCAAGGGTGTGGTGCATCTGCACTCGCATCTGAACCTGACCGCGGAGCTCTACGCCAAGCCGATCCTCGGCATCCGCGAGGACGACGTCGTCTATTCGGCGGCGAAACTGTTCTTCGCCTATGGCCTCGGCAACGCCCTGACCTTTCCGATGGCGGTGGGCGCGAGCTCGGTCCTGCTGCCGGAGCGGCCGACGCCTGCCGGCGTCTCGCGCATCCTCAAGTCCGAGCGCCCGACCATCTTCTATGCCGTGCCGACGCTTTATGCGTCGCTGCTGGCGTTTCCCGATCTGCCGAAGCGCGAGGAGCTGGCGCTGCGCCGCTGCGTCTCCGCGGGCGAGGCGCTGCCGGAGGAGATCGGCCGGCGTTGGCAGGAGCGCATGGGCGTCGAGATCCTGGACGGCATAGGCTCGACGGAGATGCTGCACATTTTCCTGTCGAACCGTCCGGGCGACATCCGCTACGGCACCACGGGCAAGCCGGTGCCCGGCTACGAGCTCCGTCTCATCGGCGACGACGGCAATCCCGTGCCCGCCGGCGAGATCGGCGAGCTGCAGATCTCGGGCCCCACCAGCGCGCCGTTCTACTGGAACCAGCGCGAGCGCTCGCGCACCACCTTCCTCGGACCGTGGACGCGCAGCGGCGACAAGTACCTCCGGAATGCCGACGGCTATTACACCTACTGCGGCCGCACCGACGACATGCTCAAGGTGAGCGGAATTTACGTGTCGCCCTTCGAGGTGGAGGCTGCCCTGATGACGCACGAGGCGGTCCTCGAGGCCGCCGTGATCGGCGACGCCGACGAGCAGAAGCTGGTCAAGCCGCGCGCCTATGTCGTGGTGAAGCCCGGCGTCCGGCCCGACCCGGCGCTCGCCGCGGCGCTGCAAGAGCACGTGAAATCGCGCCTCGCGCGCTATAAATATCCGCGCTGGATCGAGTTCATCGACGAGCTGCCCAAGACCGCCACCGGCAAGATCCAGCGCTTCAAGCTGCGCGCCCTTCGGGCGTCGACGACAACCCATCGCTAGGGAGGAGACACTCATGACCAGTCATCGCAGCCGCCGCCGCGTGCTCAAGGCGATCGCGGCGACAGCCGTCGCCGCCGCCGTGCCGACCCGCTTCGCCATCGGGCAGAGCGCGAAGATCAAGCTCGGATTGATGCTGCCCTACACCGGCACCTACGCGGCGCTCGGCAAGAACATCGACGACGGCATCAAGCTGGCGATCGGCGAGGGCGGCGGCAAGCTCGGCGGACGAGAGATCGAATACGCGGTGGTCGATGACGAATCCGAGCCCGCCAAGGCGACCGAGAACGCCACCAAGCTCGTGACTCGCGACAAGGTCGACATCCTCATCGGCACCGTCCATTCCGGCGTCGCCGCCGCCATGGTCAAGGTCGCCAGCGACAACAACACGCTCCTGGTGATCCCCAACGCCGGCGTCGGCGCCGCCACCGGCCCGCTCTGCGCGCCCAACATCTTCCGCACGTCGTTCTCCAACTGGCAGCCCGCCTTCGCCATGGGCAAGGTCGCGGCCGAGCGCGGCCAGAAGCGCGCCGTCGCCATCAGCTGGGACTACGCCGCCGGCAAGGAATCGAACGGCGGCTTCAAGGAGGGTTTTGAGGCCGGGGGCGGCAAGGTGGAGAACGAGCTCTACCTGCCGTTCCCGCAAGTCGAGTTCCAGGCGCTGCTGACGCAGATCGCCTCGATCAAGCCCGATGTCGTCTACGCCTTCTTCGCGGGCGGCGGCGCCGTCTCTTTCGTGAAGGACTACTTTGCCGCGGGGCTCCGCAAGACCATTCCCCTGGTGGGTCCCGGCTTCCTCACCGACGGCACGCTGCAGGCCCAGGGCGAGTCGGCGCAGGGGCTTGAGACCACGCTGCACTATGCCGACGGCCTCGACTTTCCCAGGGACAAGAGTTTCCGGGCGGCGTTCAAGAGCGCGACCGGTCGCGACTCCGACGTCTATGCGGTCCAGGGTTACGATACCGGCCAGCTTCTCGTCGCGAGCCTCGGCGCCGTCAAAGGCGACGTTGGCGCGCGCGACGCGCTGGTCGCCGCCATGGAGAAGACGACCATCGACAGCCCACGCGGCAAGTTCACGCTCTCCAAGGCGCACAACCCGATCCAGGACATTTATCTCCGCAAGGTCGAGGGGCTCGAGAACAAGTACGTGAGCGTCGCCGCCAAGGCGCTCGCCGATCCCGCGCGCGGCTGCAAGATGGTGTGATGCCCGAGTAGATCCCCCTCATCCAACTTCGGCTAAGCCCCACGCTCGGTCGAGCGTTTTGACTCGCACGAACGCACTGCGTCCCTCGACTCGCTCGCTCCGCTCGCGGCTCGGGATGAGGTAGATTGTTGCTGGCAGGAAGAAGAGTTCCTCATCACGAGCCGGCGCGCAGCGCCGAGTCGAAGGACGCACCGATTTCGTCCAGCCGAGCCGCGCAAACCGCCTCCGCAATGAAATGGCCGACGGCTACACGTTCCTCATTCAAATCCTGAACGGCGTCCAGTACGGCCTGTTGCTGTTCCTGGTCGCGAGCGGGCTCACGCTCGTCTTCGGCATCATGGGCGTGATCAACCTCGCCCATGGCAGCTTCTACATGATGGGCGCCTATCTCGCGTTCTCGCTGATGGAGCTCGTCGGCAATCTCTGGCTCGCGATCCTCCTCGGCATTCCCCTCAGCATCGCGATCGGTCTCGCGCTCGAGGCGCTGCTGTTCCGCCGGCTCTACCGGCGGGACCATCTCGACCAGGTGCTGCTGACCTACGGCCTGATCCTGATCATGGAGGAGGTGCGCAGCTTGCTGGCGGGCGACGACGTGCACGGCATCGAAGTTCCGAAGCTGCTCGACTTCTCGATCCGCCTCACCGACACGCTCGCCTATCCCGTCTACAGGCTCGTTATGTCGGGCATCTGTCTCGGCGTGGCGGCGCTCATGGCGCTGGTGATCCAGCGCACGCGGCTCGGCATGACGATCCGCGCCGGCGCCGACAACCGCGAGATGGTGCAGCTGCTCGGCATCGACATCGGACTCGTCTACCGGATGGTCTTCGCGGCGGGCGTCGCGCTCGCAGCGCTTGCCGGGATGATCGCGGCGCCGGTCGCATCGGTCTATCCGGGCATGGGCAACCAGATCCTCATCATCTCCTTCGTCGTGGTGGTGATCGGCGGAATCGGCTCGATCAAGGGCGCATTCCTGGGCTCGCTGTTGATCGGCCTCGCGGACACCTTCGGCCAGGTTCTGGCGCCCGAGATCGCGGGCGTGACGGTCTACATGCTCATGGCCGCCGTGCTGCTCTGGCGGCCGGCCGGGTTGTTCGGGCGCGCCTGACGTGAACCCGACGAAGCCGATCATGCGCGTGCTCCTGATCGCCGGCCTCGGAGCGCTCGCGCTCTATCCGCTGGTGGGCAGCGCCTTCTATCTCCAGCTCTTCGCGAAGATCATGCTCCTCGCGGTCTTCGCGATGAGCCTCGATCTGCTCGTGGGGTTCACCGGCCTCGTGAGCCTCGGCCATGCCGCGTTCTTCGGCCTCGGCGCCTACACGCTGATGCTGCTCTCTCCCGAATACCAGGCCGCGAGCATCTGGCTCTCGCTGCCGGTTGCCGTCGGGGTGACGGCCGTCGCCGCGCTGGTGATCGGCGCGCTCGTGCTGCGCACGTCGGGCGTCTACTTCATCATGGTGACGCTCGCCTTCGCACAGATGCTCTATTACTTCGCCATCAAGTCGAAGGCGCTGGGTGGGTCCGACGGCGCCTATATCTACGTGAAGCCGGACGCGGCGCTCCTCGGCTGGCGGCCCTTCGACCTCGGGAACCGCGTCCATTTCTATTACGTGGCTCTCGTCCTGTTGATCGGGACCTACGCGCTGCTGCGGACCGTGCTGCGCTCGCTCTTCGGCCACGTCATCCTCGGCATCCGCGCCAACGAGCGGCGCATGGGTGCGCTCGGATATCCCGTGTTTCGCTACAAGCTCGCGGCGTTCGTGCTCGCGGGCGCCATCGCGGGCGTCGCGGGGTATCTGGAGGCCGCTCAGTTCGGCTACGTGAGCCCCGAGTTCTTCGGCTGGCAGGAGTCCGGCAGCGTCCTGATGATGGTGATCCTCGGCGGGGTCGGCACGCTCTTCGGTCCGATCCTTGGCGCCTTCGCCCTGACTCTGCTCCAGGATTTCCTGTCGGACGAGGCGGTCTTCCACGGCTTCCACAAACATTGGCTCCTGCCGATGGGTCTCTTCATCGTGCTCGCCGTGCTGTGGTTGCCGCGCGGGATCGGCGGGCTTGCGCTGCGCGGCCCTCGTGCCGTGCCCGAGACCGCCGATGACTGATCCGGTCCTGCAAGCGAGCGGCCTGTCGAGGCGCTTCGGCGGTCTCGCGGCGGTGAGCGATGTCTCGCTCGAGCTGCACCTGGGCGAGGTGCATGCGGTGATCGGCCCGAACGGCGCCGGCAAGACCACGCTCATCAACATGCTGTCGGGCGATCTCGCGCCGAGCGCCGGCTCGGTCCGGTTCAGGGGGCGGGAGATCGCGGGGCTCTCCGCCGACCGGATCGCGCGCCTCGGCGTCGGCCGCAGCTATCAGAAGGTCAACATCTTTCCGGAGTTCACGCTCCTGGAGAATTGCCGGCTCGCGGCGCAGGCTCGGCTGCCGAGCTCGCTGCGGCTATTCCGGCGGGCGCTCGCGGAAACGGCGCTCGTCGAGGCGGCGTCCCTCGCCTTGACGCTCGTCGGCCTCGATCAGCCCTGGGACCGCCTAGCGGGCGCGGTGAGTCACGGCGAGCAGCGCCAGCTCGAGATCGCCATGACGCTCGCCACCGAACCCAAGGTGCTGCTGCTCGACGAGCCGCTCGCCGGTATGGGCGCCGAGGAGAGCGAGCGCATGGTCGGGCTGATCGCCCGGCTCGGCGAGAGTCACGCCGTTCTCCTGGTCGAGCACGACATGGACGCAGTGTTCTCGGTCGCAAGCGTCCTGACGGTGATGGTGAACGGCCGCGTGCTCGAGCGCGGGACGCCGGCGGCGATCCGCGAGAGCGTCGCCGTGCAGCAGGCCTATCTCGGCGCCGCGGAGACGGCGTCGTGAGCGAACCGGCGCTCATCTCGGCGTCGGGGCTGCATACCTACTACGGCGCGAGCCACATCCTGCATGGCGTCGATTTCCAGGTCCGGCGCGGCGAAACCGTGGCGCTCATGGGGCGGAACGGCATGGGGAAGACCACTCTGCTCCGGACGCTCATGGGGCTGACGCCGCCGAAGCGCGGCCGTGTGATGATCAACGGGCGCGACATGACAGGCGCGCCCGCACATGCGGTGGCGCGCGCCGGGCTTGCGCTGGTGCCCGAGGGCCGCGGCATCTTCTCGAGCTTGAGCGTGCGCGAGCACCTCGTGATGGCGGCGCGGCGCGACCGCGAGGTCCGCGCCGAGTGGACGCTCGACCGCGTGCTGGAGACGTTTCCGCGGCTGGCCGAGCGGCTCGACCACGGCGGCGCCCGGCTCTCCGGCGGCGAGCAGCAGATGCTCACCATCGGCCGCGCGCTCATGACCAATCCGGACCTGCTGATTCTGGACGAGGCGACGGAGGGACTGGCGCCGCTGATCGCACGCGAGATCTGGGCAATCCTTCGCCGCCTTCGCGCCAGCGGCATGGCGACCGTCATCGTCGACAAGAACCACGCGGCGGCGACGGCGCTCGCCGACCGCGCCGTGATCCTGGTGAAGGGACGGACCGTGTTCTCCGACACCACCGCGGCGCTTCGCGGCGCGCCGGAAATCCTGCGGAAGCACCTGGGAGTGTGACGTCCGATGGCGTTCGCGGCGGTGCAGGGGCAGCGGCTGGAGATCGAGCGGATCGCCGGCGCGCGAGCCGATGCGCCCACGCTGGTGTTCCTGCACGAGGGCCTGGGCTCGGTGGCGCTCTGGCGGGACTTCCCGGCGAAGCTCGCCGCGCGCACCGGTGCGCCGGCGCTCGTCTATTCGCGCCGCGGCTACGGCAAATCCGACCGGCTCGCGGCGCCGCGCGAGGTCGGCTACATGCACGACGAGGCGCTGGTCGTGCTGCCGGCGCTGCTGCGCGAGCTCGGCATCTCGAACCCGATCCTGATCGGACACAGCGACGGCGCGTCGATCGCGCTCATTCATGCGGGCAGCGGGAAATGGCCCGTGCGGGCGCTCGTGCTGGAGGCGCCTCACGTCTTCGTCGAGGACGTGACGGTCGCCAGCATCGAGCAGGCGAAGGAGGCTTATCGCACCACCGATCTCGGCAAGCGTCTCGCGCGCTACCACGACGACCCGGACCACGCCTTCCGGGGCTGGAACGACATCTGGCTCGATCCGGCGTTCCGATCCTGGAACATCGAAGACTATCTGCCGGGCGTGCGCTGCCCGGTGCTGGCGATCCAGGGCGCCGACGACGAGTACGGCACGCTGGCGCAGCTCGACGCGATCGAGCGCGGCGTTTCTGGTCCTTTCGAGCGGCTGGTGCTGGCCGAATGCAAGCACTCGCCGCACCGCGACCGGGCGGCGGCGACGCTCGAGGCGATGTCGCGGTTCATCGCGGGCGTTGCGCCTGCGTAGCGCTCAGCCGTCGCGCGGATGGTGCCTTTCCAGCACCGAGCCGCAGGCGGCGATCGCCGCGAGGATGCCGTCGGCGACCGCGCCCGACCGCACCTTCGCCAGGAACTCCGCGACGATCGCGTCCCAGGTCCCCTCGGGCACCAGCCTGTGCGTGTCGCGGTCGGCGAGGATCTCGACGTAGCGCTCGCCGAGCGAGACGAAGAGCAGCACGCGGTTGCGGTGCGGCCCGCCGCCGATGATGTGCGCGGCGAACTCGCGGCGCGCCAGCTGCCGCGCGCGGGCGTTCTTGTGATGCCGCGAGACCAGGCGAAGCCGCACCGGCATCCAGTCGAAGAGGAGCGCGAACGCCACCAGGGCCACCGCCTCGACCGCCAGCAGCTCGAGCGGCTCGAGGTCGGGCGCAATCAGCGCGGCGACGAGCGCCACCGCGAGCGACGCCAGCGCGGCCCAGACCAGGCCCACGAAGGGATAGCGGTCGCTGACGGGCACCACGACGACGGCGAGCTCCGCGGCGGTGCGCTGCTCGACCGAGGCTTTCGCGGCGTGGATGCGCGCTTGCGCGTCGGGCGTCAGAGCGCGCCGCATCTCACCAGCTCCCCGAGGCGCCGCCGCCCCCGAAGGATCCGCCGCCGCCCGAGAAGCCGCCGCCGCCGCTGAACCCGCCGCCGCTGCCGAAGCCGCCGACGCCGCCGATATAAGGACCGGGGAAACCCCAGAAGCCGCGGCGGTGCCGGAACATCAGCATCAGGAAGAGCACGATGAAGATGATGTTGATCGCGAAGGGGAGGAGCGGGAGCGCGTTGCCCTGCCAGCCCCGGGCCGCCGCGGGCTCCCCTGCGACGGACTTCGCGTCGCCGCCGAGCACGCGGATGATGGCGGCGGTGCCCGCGAGCACGCCGCCGTTGAGGTCGCCGCGCTTGAAGGCGGGCACGATGTCGCGCTCGACGATGGTGCGGGCGAGCGCGTCGGTGAGCGTGCCCTCGAGGCCGTAGCCGACCTCGATCCTGACCTTGTGCTCGTTGGGTGCCACGATCAGCAGCGCGCCGGTGCTCTTGTCCTTCTGGCCGATGCCCCAGTGGCGGCCGAGCTGATAGCCGAAGTCCTCTATGGGAAGACCCTGGAGAGACTTCAGCGTCACCACCACGACCTGCGTGCCGCCGCTCGAGCGCTCGAAGTCCGCCAGCATCTGCGAGAGGCCGGTCCTGGTGGAGGCCGAGAGCACGCCGGCCTCGTCGACCACGCGCCCCGTGAGGGCGGGGTAGCTCGGCTCGGCGGCGCGGGCGACTCCCGCGAGCGCCATCAGCAGGACGAGCGCCGCCGCCCAGAATGTACGTGCCACCATGTACGGAAATGTCCGCTTTTTCGCGCGCCCGCTCAGAACTTCACCTGCGGCGTCTGCTGGGCCTGCTCGGTGATGGTGAAGGTCTCCTTCACCTTGGCGTCGGGATAGAACCAGGCCGCAATCCAGCGGCTCGGGATCGTGCGCAGCGTGGTGTTGTAGGTCTGGACGGCGTCGATGTAGTCCTTGCGCGCGACCGCGATGCGGTTCTCCGTGCCCTCGAGCTGCGACTGCAGCGCCAGGAAATTCGCGTTCGACTTGAGGTCGGGATAGTTCTCGCTGACGGCGAGCAGCCGGCCGAGCGCGCCGCCGAGCGCCGCCTGGGTCTGCTCGAATTGCCGGAAGGCTTGCGGGTTCGAGGTCACGTCCGCGGGCAGGCTCACCGTGGTCTGCGTCGCCTTGGCGCGCGCCTCGACCACCTGGGTCAGCACGGTCTGCTCCTGCTTGGCGTAGCCCTTCACGGTCTCCACCAGGTTCGGGATCAGGTCGGCGCGCCGCTGGTACTGGTTCAGCACCTGGCTCCAGGCGGCCTTCACCGCCTCGTCCTGGCGCGGCACCGCGTTGACGTCGCAGGCGGCAACCCCCAGCACGACCGCCAGCACCGCCGCGAGGCGCGGCAAGTTAAACCATTGAGTCATAAGGGCTCCACTCCCTGTCCCGTGCCCAGTAGATGGGGTGCCCAACCGGAGAGACAAGAGCGGGCACCGGAGAGCGAGAACGGCTCCCGTCTGGATCAAGTCGGTGCGTCCTTCGTCCCTCGACTTCGCTCGGGATGAGGTCGCCGCCCAAGAGCGGCGGCTCAGGATGAGGAGGTTTTCTTAATGCCATCAACAATTTTCCCTCATCCTGAGCCGCGCGGTTTGGCGCGCGAGTCGAAGGACGCAGGATATCGATGCACTCGGGACGCGCTCTAGTTGGCCGGAAAAATCGCCTCCGCCGGCGGGGGGTCGGAATGCAGCCGCTCCTCGAGGGCGCGGCGGTGGGTGAGGCAGGCGCGCTGATTGAGATAGCCCTTGTCGGTGATCTCGCCCTTGTCGATGGAGGGCGGCTCGGCCATGAGGAGCGCGCGGGCGATGCGGGTGCTGCTGTGGGTGCTCCGGGCGTTGAGGCGCGCGAGGCCCTGCGCCAGCGCCCTGCGCACGGCGGGCTCGGCGATGAGCGTTGCCGCCGGCGCGTCCTTCGGCAGGTGCGGGCAGAGGCTCCGGCAGCCCGCGAGGCTCGGGAACACCAGCAGGCCCACCTCGTCGCGGTCGTGGCCCGTCAAGACGCCGTCCTCCATCACGGGGCCGCAGGCCGCGATCGCCGCCACGCGCAACGCGCCGACGCCGACCCAGGTTCCCGTCGAGAGCTTGAAGTTCTCGGCGATGCGCCCGTCGAAGACCAACCCGCGCGAGGGGTCGCGGGGATCCTCGAGCCGCATGGCGTCGCCCGGGCAGTAGAAGCCGTCGGCGTCGAAGAGCGCGCGCGTCAGGTCCGGCCGCTTGAAGTAGCCCGGCGTGATGTTGGGCCCGCGCACGCGCACCTCCATGCGGTCGCCGCTCGGCACCAGCTTGATCTCGGTGCCGGGGCCGGGCACGCCGACGTTGCCCGCGGCGCGCAGCGGATAATGCGCCGAGGTCGCCATCGGCGCGGTCTCGGTGGTGCCCCACGAGGCCGTCATGGGCACGCGCCGCCCCAGCGTCTTTTCGGAGAGACGCTCGAGCCGCTCCCACACCGACTGCGGCAGCGCCGCCGCCGCGTACATGATGAGGTCGAGCTCGCGGAAGAAATTCGCCGCGAGCGCCGGGTCGCGCTCGAGATGGTCGCACAGCATGGCGTAGCCGCGGGGCACGTTGAGGTAGACCGTCGGCGAGACCTCGCGCAGGTTCGCGACCGTGCGCTCGATCAGCCCCGGCGCGGGCTTCCCCTCGTCGATCACCAGCGTGCCGCCGTTGCGCAGCACCAGGTTCATGTCGTGGTTGCCGCCGAAGGTGTGGTTCCAGGGCGGCCAGTCCACCAGCACCGGCGGCCGCCGCTCCAGGAACGGCCAGATCAGCGCCAGGCTCTCCTGGTTCGAGGTGAGCATGCGCTGGGTGTTGATGACGCCCTTGGGCTCGCCGGTCGAGCCCGAGGTGAAGAGGATCTTCGCGACCGTGTCGGGCCCCACCGCCGCCTCGGCCTCCTCGAGCTCGGAGCCGGGCTCGTGCTTCAGCAGCCACTGGAACTCGGTGATGCGCCAGCCCGGCGGCGGATCGGCGCTCACCGCGATCTCCGCGCGGTCCCGCCCGATCGCCTCCAGCGCCAGCCCGTAGCGGAGCCCGTTGCTCGCATAGATGAGGCCCGGCTCGATCAGGTCGGCGATCGCGCGGAGCTTGCCGAAGTCGCGCGAGACCAGCGAATAGGCGGTGGAGACCGGCACCACCGGCACCCCCGCCTCGAGCGCCCCCAGGGTGAGGAGCGCGTGGTCGATCGAGTTCTCCGAGAGGATCATCAAAGGACGATTAGGCCCGAGCCCGCGGTCGATCAGCGCCTGCCCGATCGCGCGCGCGGCGATGTAGGTGTCGTGGTAGGAGGTCCGCCGCCACCCGCCGGCGCCGTCGCGCTCGGCGAGGAACACCCGCTCCGGCGCCTCCACCGCCCAGCGCCGGAGCCACGCGCCCGTCGACCGCGGCAGCGGCGGCAGCGCCACCTCCGACCGCAGGATCATCCCCCCGCCCGGCAACTCCTCCCGCGCGATCCGCGGCGTGGCGAACAGCTCCGCGTGCGTTGTCATTCGGAGACCTTACCGCAGTGCCGGCTCGGATGCATGCAGTGGGGACCTGCGTCCTTCGACTCGCGATGCTGCGCATCGCGGCTCAGGATGAGGGGCATTTATTGCGGCACAGAGAAAATTCCTCATCCTGAGCCACGGCCGATAGGCCGTGAGTCGAAGGACGCACCGCCCAAGCGCGGTCGGCTCAGGATGAGGGGCATGGGTGCTGGTGGAAGCAAAAATCTTCCTCATCCTGAGCCACGGCCGATAGGCCGTGAGTCGAAGGACGCACAGCCGCCTACCCCTGATCCCCCCTGGCGCGATAGCGCGCCAGCGTGTGCAGCAAATCGAAGTCGCCCCGCATCAGCGCCTCCTTCTTCGCGCGGCTCCAGCCCTTGAGCCGGCGCTCCGCGGCGATCGCGTCGGTGACGCGCTGGAAATCCTGCTGCCAAACGAGGACGACCGGCCGCCGGGACGCCGTGTAGCCGCCGAAGCTGCCGGCATTGTGCTGGCCCACGCGATCCGCCAGCGAGCCGCGCGTGCTGCCGACGTAGTAGGACCCGTCGGCGCAGCGGAGCATGTAGACGTAGGCATAATCGTCCAGGCCCCGGGTCACGGCGGATAGATGGTGCGTCCTTCGACTCGCCCGCTTCGCGGTCGGCTCAGGATGAGGGGCATTGGTGCTGTGGCAAGCAAAAATCTTCCTCATCCTGAGCCGCGATGCGGAGCATCGCGAGTCGAAGCCTCATCCTGAGCCGCGATGCGGAGCATCGCGAGTCGAAGCCTCATCCTGAGCCGCGATGCGGAGCATCGCGAGTCGAAGGACGCACGATCGCACCCCCGCTGCTACCTCCGCGCCGCCCACTCCGCCCTGAGCAACCCCATGATCGCCGTGTCCCAGCGCTCGCTCCCCACGCGCACGGACGAGCGGCGCACGCCTTCGTGGACGAAGCCGAGGCGTTCGTAGGTGCGGATCGCGGGCCGGTTCCAGGTGTAGACGTTGAGCTCGGCGCGCTCCATGCCCGGGAGCGCGAAGGCCTCGGCGAGCACCAGGCGCAGCATCGGCACGGCGAGCCCGCGCCCGCGCGCCTGCGGAGCGACCCCCACCCGGCAGAGCCCGGCGAGTCCGTGGCGCCAGTTGAGGGTCACCTGCGCATGGCCCACGAGCGCGCCGTCCTCCGCCGCCATCCGGCAGAGCCGCCCGGGCCACTCGCCCTTGCCCTCGTCGAGCATCGCCCGCATCTGCCGGTCGTCGAGCGGGAACGACACCGCCGGCCCGCCCCACTGCACCACCTCCGCCTCGCTCCCGAACCAGGAGGCGAGCGTCGAAAAATGCGCGGGCGCGAAGGGGAGGAGCTTCAGCATGGGCCGCCGAGCATAGCGGCGGCCGGAGAGTTTCACCACGGATCGGGTGAGGTGAGATCGTGCGTCCTTCGACTCGCGATGCTCCGCATCGCGGCTCAGGATGAGGACGAATCTTGGTTTGCAACCGCTCCCATGCCCCTCATCCTGAGCCGCGCGGCTTGGCGCGCGAGTCGAAGGACGCACCGACCGCGGTTCTTTCCCGCCGCTCCGCCCCGACCTACAATCCCCCGCAACGAACCGGGGAGAGGAGCGCCGTCATGCTCGAGACCACCGTTGCCGGCAGCCTGCCGAAGCCCGCCTGGCTCGCGAAGCCCAAGATGCTCTGGGCGCCGTGGGTCCCGGAGGGCGCCGACGCGCTCGCCCAGGCGAAGGCCGACGCCACGCTCCTCGCGCTCAAGATGCAGGAGGACGCCGGCATCGACATCGTGAGCGACGGCGAGATGAGCCGCGTCCACTTCGTCCACGGCTTCCTGGCGGAGATCGACGGCATCGATCACGCGAAGAAAGTCACCATGGGGATCCGCAACAACCGCTACGAGGCGCAGGTGCCGACGGTGACGGGGGCGCTCCGGCGCCGCCGCTCCGTGCACGCGACCGAGGCGGCGCTCGCCCGCGCCCACACGCGCCGGCGGCTCAAGTTCACGCTGCCGGGCCCGATGACCATCGTCGACACCGTCGCCGACGGCCACTATGGCGACCGCGTGAAGATGGCCTTTGCCTTCGCGGACTGCCTCAACGCCGAGGCGCGCGAGCTTGCCGCACTCGGCGTCGACGTGATCCAGTTCGACGAGCCCGCCTTCAACGTCTACATGAAGGACGTGAAGGACTGGGGCATCGAGGCGCTGCACCGCGCGATCGACGGCGTCGGCGCCAAGACCGCGGTGCACATCTGCTACGGCTACGGCATCAAGGCGAACATCGACTGGAAGCAGAGCCTGGGCCGCGAGTGGCGCCAGTACGAGGAGATCTTCCCCGCGCTCGCGGCAAGCCGCATCGACCAGGTCTCGCTCGAATGCATCCACTCCAAGGTGCCGGTGGAGCTCCTGCGCCTCCTCAAGGGCAAGGACGTGCTCCTGGGCGCGATCGACGTCGCCAGCGACGCGATCGAGGCGCCTGAGGAAGTGGCCGCCGTCATCCGAGGCGCCATGAAGCACGTCGACGTCGGCCGCATCCATCCGTGCACGAACTGCGGGATGGCGCCGATGGACCGGAGGATCGCGGAGGGGAAGCTCGCGGCGTTAGCGCAGGGCGCGGCGATCGTGCGGCATGAGGTGGGGTTTAGGGGGTGAGCAGCCATCCGGTTGAGGGCAACGACCGGCGTCCGTCTCTGAGGCAATGGTTCACACCGTACAAGGTGCCAAACACCTCAGCGGAGATTGACCCTACATATGCAGACTCATCTGCGCAGCTTGCTTCTCCCTCAGACCTTCCAAAACAGCTCTACACTCGGTCGAAAGACGGTGCCGGCCGATCCCACGATCCTCACAGCGTTTCAAAGCTTCGGGCGCCAAAAAAATTCGCACGCTGCGGGTCCAATACCTAAAAGTCGACCGCACAGCATCGCCCATTGGCGATACCTCGTGCATAGACTCTACGTGTTCACCACAGTCAACAAGCACATTATCTACCTGATCCTTGTTTCCCGGTGGAATATCAATCAAAATTTCTCCATCATCAAACTGATAGTTTATCCGATTACCAAGCTGCTTAGAGATTGCGCGTCTCTGATTGGAAACGCTGTTGAGATAATTGATCGGATCGTGCGCGTCGTTAATAGACTTCGCTTGGTCCAATAAGAAATCGTAAAGCGAATTACGCGCCACCTTATCGCCTTGCTCGTAGCCAAGCTCAAAAATTTCTTTATAGCAAAACTCTCTTTCCCCCAACAGGCATTTGCAGATTCGTTTCAAGCGAGACAACAAGACCGGCTTATCGGCAGCGACCTCGCGCACTCGATTTTTGAGCCAGACGATTGCGCCCTTGTCATCTTGCTCTCGAAATCTCTCGACTAGCTCGTTTATTCGCTCGCCGATTGTATCTACCCTTTCTCGACGAGACGCTTCATCGCCACGTCCCGCGATTCCGGCACCCACAAACTCGGTTACAGCAAACCGCAGCATGGCGGTTTGTGCGCGGGCCGTATGATGCCAGTACACTGACCGAAACATCTGATAGCGCGCTATTAAGATGCTCTCGAGTGGAAGGATGCCTTTCTGAGAAACACCGATGCACGGGGTTCTTTTCCCCGGCGACGACTCGTCGACTTCCCGACCATGGCGCCCTAGCTTGGAAAGATCATCGATAACGGTGAGTGACTGAAAAAAACGATCTTTGTCTATGCCGCTCGCGTAGGGGACTCCACAATGGTGAGCATCCCTAAGCAGATAATCCAATTTGTCAGCGTCTATTGCGCTATCGAGAATACTATGCATCAAGTGAAGTTTGGTCACCATGCATTCAGCTTTCGAATAAAGCGCCGTAGAACCGGATACTAAATTGACGTACGCATCGGGGCGCAAGATGGTTCCGACATACCGTAGAAACTGAATCGCATCGGTTTCCTCCGTAAATCCCCAATCCGATTTCAAAAGCTCTAGTAGAGTTTCGCGATCCGCGTTCGCCATCTGTGACATGGCACTCGCTGGTCGCGTTCTATGAGCGCGCGTTGGATCTAAGACAGCTAGCAGGTAATCCTCGTGCTTTCGCCCGCGCAATAATCCGTCCATTTCCTCCAAAAAATGCCCGAACGCAATGTGCCCAATATCGTGAACGAGCGCTGCAAAAAGCAGTGCCTCGATATCTGATTTTTCAATAGTCAAACGCCAGAATGGGTTCTTGCGATCTGCAAAGAGCGCACGAATGTAGTCTGACGTGGCGAAAAGCACACCGGCAACATGTTCAGACCTCCGGTGCGTCGCCCCCGGGTAGACTTGATGAAGTGCACCGAGTTGAAAATGCCTAGAAAGACGGCGAATAGGCTTACTATTAAAGAAATTCGCTACGCGCTGGCTGTAAGGGACGTTGCCGCTAACGGGGATTCTCAATACCTGTTGCGGTACTGCTGAAAGCTCCGCGATACTCTGAGCGGCACCGAATTCTGGTTCAATCTTGCGCAAATGTTCAACGACGTCCATCGCATCATCATAATATCGGTTCTGACCCGGATTTTCTGGAGCCAAGAGTCTTAACAAAATTAAGCGCATACAGGTCATGATAAAGTCCGCGTCTCGTAATCCGCTTTGTCGGAGATTCCGCAATACCATTTTTCTTTGTTCGGGTGTCACAAACTCACGACTATCGCGGCTAAATTTGATGTGTTGATCGTCCAATTTCAGTATTTGCATCAGTTCTCGAGCGAGCATCCACATGTCGAGCCATTTGCAATCCCATTGCACGCCATCGGGGATTTGAATGCTTCGTCGATTCGATGACTCAGCCGCCGCGGTGCGTGGTTGGGCATATTGATCCAGAGCTGGGGGGTAGTTTCCTTCAGTTGTAACTGCAATATTTCGCCGGGTGGCGTCATTGAGTAGCCGCGCGTTGCCAATGTCCATCAACTTCACTGTGCCTTGGTCATTGACGAGTAGGTTGTCGCTTTTAACATCCCAATGAATTATTCCGTGACTGTGAACATAGGAAAGAGCGGAAAAGCATTGAATCATGATATCGATTAGAGTGCTTATAATGCCTCGAGCCGGAGTGCCAAGAATCTTCAAAACGTAAACCAAGAGTGGTTTCGCATCCTCAATCCACTCCATCATGATCGGCTGGAAGGGGGTTTCGATTCTCCCTTCTCGAACATCGACTAGTGACTTTGCGGGAGTGCCAAATAATCGAGCGACGTTATTGTGAGACAGTGGAGCATGGCGAATATATTCTTTTTTCGATTCGCTATACAGTGAATCGCGTGCCGCCGTGTCGTCGAGGATGGAGGGACGGAGAAACTTGAGACCATATTTAACTGGTACATCTGGATTGACAACTTGTAGAACTATTCCCGTGCCGCCGCCCTTTATTAACCCTCCCTTAAGCACGCGAAAATTAGGCATGCCTTCGATTTGAATTCGTGTGTCGAAGAGATCAAGGTCAGTAGTCTGAAAGCGCTTGAGGTCAGTGGAGATATACTTCGCGACCACTTTCACTGGGTCGTCGTCGGCGGGCCTGCCGATCTCCCGCAGCAGCATCTTGACTATGCGACCAAGGTCCTCCACTTCCTGCGCGTGTTCAATGGGCACGGTCTGTGACTCCGGTTAGCTATTGCAGTGATTTGTAATGGGCATTCAGAACATTTAGTCTATACAACCTAAACGGGCAATGGCAAGAGCCACCTCGTTAAATGAACAGCAAAGATTGGATTGAGATGCCTTGGGATAGCGGTCTGGACCGTCAATCACCTGCTTATCGGATCGCAGCTGACGATTCCCGTTACATCCGGGTTCTCGCGGGACCAGGCACAGGTAAATCCTTTGCACTGAAGCGACGCGTAGCGCGGCTCCTCGAAGACGGTATCTCACCGACCCGAATTTTGCCGGTGACCTTTACCAAAGTGGCTGCTGAAGATTTGCAGCGTGAATTGATCAACATGGGTGTGCCCGGCTGTGAGCAGATACGCGGGTCCACTCTCCACTCCCTTGGTATGCGGATCCTGAGCTCGCGAAACGTACTCGCCGTTACAGGGCGCGTGGCCCGGCCCTTGAACCGCTTTGAAACAGAACCTCTCCTCTATGATCTACCTGTTAGTTTCGGAAAGAAGCGGGAAAGGGCAAAACGTATCCGCGCCTATGAGGCCGCTTGGGCGCGATTGCAGCATGAGGATCCGGGCTTCGCTCAGTCTGCGGTGGACGCGGCCTTTCAGAGGGTGCTTATTGGGTGGCTTCGCTTTCACGAAGGTATGCTGATCGGCGAAATCATCCCGGAACTCTACCGCTACCTGCGTAATAATCCGGCCGCTCGTGAGCGATCACTATACGACCACGTCCTTGTCGATGAATATCAGGACCTCAACAAGGCCGAGCAAGCGGTCGTGGATCTACTGAGCACGAATGCGGCCCTCTGTATCGTCGGCGACGATGATCAGTCACTTTATAGCTTTAAGCACGCGCACCCGGAAGGAATTCGGACATTTCCGCAGTCCCACGTCGGATGCACTAATCACGCTCTCGTAGCGTGTTACCGCTGCCCAACGGGTGTCGTAACCATTGCCAATGCCCTTATTGCACACAACATGGACCGGGAGCCAATCCAACTAACGCCCGTGACTGCAAATGGGCCCGGTGAGCTGTCGATCATTCAATTCCCAAATGTGGACCGGGAGGCGCAGGCGATAGCTGCCTTTATCAACGAACAGATCAACAAGCACGGACGGCACCCAGGCGAGATCCTTGTCTTAGCCCAGCGGCGGACAATCGGTAATCCTATCCACGACGCACTGCGAATACGCGGCATTCCTTCGAAATCCTACTATCAGGAGAGCGAACTCGACAGTGAGGTTGCGCAGGAGAGGCTCGCGATATTCAAACTCTTCGTGAACAGGTCAGACCGAATTGCACTGCGCTGGCTCCTTGGGATGGGGAGCACGGATTTTCGTACTAAGGCATATGCGCGACTGCGCGAATACTGTGAGCGTACAGGCGCCTCACCTTGGGACGCGCTCGTAGCCGTTTCGATGGGCAAAGTTTCAATACCATACACGAGCCAACTCCTGCAGCGCTTCGAAGCCATACAGAACGAACTTAACTTTCTCAGCGACAAAAGCGATGTCGCCGATTTCGTCGACCGATGGCTTCGCGCTGAGTTCACAGATGCGGGTGAACTACGAATTCTCGTTGCTGGATTGATGGCTTCGGCCGAGTCACCCGCCGAACTTCTCTCGCAGATCATCGACGCCGTTTCACAGCCAGAGATTCCACCTGACGTGACCGAAGTGCGAATCATGAGCCTGCATAAGAGCAAGGGCCTGAGCTCACCGATAGTCGTGATTGCGGGCTGTGTCGACGGGCTGCTACCCGCAGAACCCGAGGACGGAACGCCCCTCGCGGAGCGTCAAAAGCAACTCGAAGAGCAGCGTCGTCTGTTCTATGTGGGAGTAACACGCGTCAAGGCGGCTCCCATCTCAAACCGACCGGGCACTTTGTTGCTGACGGGGAGCCAATCGATGACCCTGGCGGACGCTATGCAGTCGGGGATACGGCCTGCGGGTGTGCGCTACGGTATCGTGTCACTGCATCTGAGCCGTTTTATCCCCGAACTAGGTCCCAGTGCCCCCGCGCCGATCGCAGGGTGAAGCTAGTCTTCCAAAATCAATGCTGTGCCCCCATACCTCGGAGCGCCATTAAAAGACGGTTACCCCACCCACCCCAGCACCCTCCCCAAAATCGCGTCCACCACTCTGTGCAGTCCTGACGCATGGAAGCTCAGGCGGTTGCCGGACCCGGTGTTGGTGGTGAGCGCCACCGTCACGCCGGAGCCGCGGTGATGCACCATCACCGTCACATAGCCGGGCATGCTGCCCTGGTGGCCGAAGACGTCGTGGCCGGCATAGCGCATCAGCCAGATCCCGGCGCCGGCTTCGCGGAGCCGCGTGCCCGGCGTGGCACTCGTGCCGGGTCGGCGGTTCTCCACCATGTCCGCGGTGAGGTCGGGCGGAAGCAGCTTGCCGCCGATGAGCGCGCCGAGGAAGCGCGCGAGGTCGGCCGCGGTGCCGATCATGTCGCCCGCGCCCTCGTGTGATGATTCCGAAGTTCGCCCTGCGAGCTTCGGACTCTGAATCACACGAGAATCTTAAATTTAGTGGCCCGCTTATCCCTGAAATTCGCCTGCGAATTTCAGGGGCGGGACACGGGGCGCCGGTCATCGGAAAGACCGCGCTCGAATCCTGTAGGTCATCGGAGTAGGCGAGCGTCCCGCCGGTGCGCCACATCTCGCCGCCCTCGGCGACCGGCCGGCCCTCGAGCCCCGGCGACACCCGCTGACCCCTGGTTATGCTTATCAAGGCGAGATAAGCATAACCATGCTGTTGCCTGCCCCGAGAACCCGAGGTTCGCGATCGGGCGCTGCACCTCCTCGGCGCGAAATGAGTCAAGGCGAGCCCCGCCACCAGCAGCATCGGGGTGTCGCTCGTGCCGGCGACCGCAAGACTCGCCCCCACGATGCCGCGGGCGATGAAGCCGTCGAGCAGGGATTGCAGGTCTTCGCGGAGCGCGGCGGTGCTGCTCTGGCTCAAGGCACAGACTCCCTTGCATAGGCGCGGTGCGTCCTTCGACTCGGCGCTACGCGCCGGCTCAGGATGAGGACCTTTCTTTCTGCCACAACAACTTCACCTCATCCTGAGCCGCGATGCGGAGCATCGCGAGTCGAAGCCTCATCCTGAGCCGCGATGCGGAGCATCGCGAGTCGAAGCCTCATCCTGAGCCGCGATGCGGAGCATCGCGAGTCGAAGGACGCACGATATTTGGGCGAGCCCGACTGCGGGCACGCATCGGACGTTGATGCAGATCAAGGTGCGTCAGCGCCGCATTCGGCAATCATTCGGGACGGCGCATCGCCGGAAAGGGGAACGACATGCACGCCCTCAGTCCCTACAGGACCGCACTGGTGCTGGGCCTGCTCATGGGCGGCTGGCACCTGCTTTGGTCGGCCCTCGTCTTGGCCGGCTGGGCGCAGGCCGTGATCGATTTCATCTTCTGGATGCATTTCCTGAAGCCGGTCTACGTGGTCGAGCCGTTCGAGACCGGCAGAAGCCTGATCCTGATTCTCGTAACGGCGGCGGTCGGGGCCGTCGTGGGCTATTGCTTCGCCTGGCTCTGGAACCGAGTTCACGAATGACCGCTCAGTGCGCGCGTCTGTGCGTCCTTCGACTCGCCGCCCAAGCGCGGCGGCTCAGGATGAGGTGCTTTTCTTTGCGCCATCAACCATGCGCCTCATCCTGAGCCGGCGCGGAGCGCCGAGTCGAAGCCTCATCCTGAGCCGACCGCGAAGCGGGCGAGTCGAAGGACGCACGGAGCGACTCCCGCGGCCCACGCACCTACAGCAGGTCCGCCACCGCCGCGCGGTATCGCGCCATCGCGTCCAGGTGCTCCTTCAGCGTGCGGCCCTCGATGCGCTTGTGGTGGTAGCGGCCGTAGACGTTGTTGAGGGTGACGTGGGTGACGCCGGCGGTCTTCCAGGCCGAAAGCTCCGCCCGCCAGCTCTTCTCGTCGCCAGCGGCGGAGACCCAGACGCCGAGGCCGAGGCCGGCGGGGTTGCGGCCCGCGGCGGAGGCGAGCGCGCGGAGCTTCGCGAAGGCGGCGCTGGATTCGGGTCCCAGCGGATAGGCCAGCATGATCCAGCCGTCGCCCGCTCTCGCGATGCGCTCGAGCGCGCGCTGGTCGTGGCCGCCGAACCAGACCGGCACGCTGCGCGCGATCGGCAAGGGATTGATCCCCGCGTCCTCGACGGTGTGCCACTTGCCCTGGAAGGTGACGTGGGGCTCGGCCCAGAGCGCGCGCATCACGTTGACCTGCTCCTCGGAGCGGCGGCCGCGGTCCTTGAAATTCTCGTTGAGGGCGGTGAACTCCACCTGGTTCCAGCCGATGCCGACGCCGAGCCGGAACCGCCCGCCCGAGAGCACGTCGAGCGAGGCCGCCTGCTTCGCCACCAGCGCCGCCTGCCGCTGCGCCAGGATCAGCACCTCGGTCGAGAAATTGATCTTGCGCGTGACGCCGGCGAGGTAGGCGAACAGCACGAAGGGATCGTGGAAATAATCCTCGGACGTGTTGCGGTTGCCCCAGTCGGGCCGGCTCGCCTTGTTGACGCCGAGCACATGGTCGGGTGTGGCGAGGTAGTCGTAGCCGAGCCCCTCCGCGGTCGCGCCGAGCTCGCGCACCACGTCCGGCGCGCCGCCGGTATCCACCAGGGGCAGCATGTAGCCGAGCTTCATCGATCGGACTCCTTCTGGAGCAGGATCGGCGAAGTCTAGAGTGGATCGAGACGGGATGGAAACCGTGCGTCCTTCGACTCGCCGCCCAAGCGCGGCGGCTCAGGATGAGGCTTCGACTCACGCGCTGCCGCGCGTGGCTCAGGATGAGGAGGTTCTTCGCGCCACTACAATTCCCCTCATCCTGAGCCGCGACCCGAAGGGGCGCGAGTCGAAGGACGCAAGGCGGCTCGCCCTACTGCCGGAGGCCCCAGGCGACGTGGGCCCAGGCGCGCTCGTGGACGTAGTAGAGCACCATCTTGGTCAGCACCTCGGCGCCCGCGATGAAGGCGCCCCAGCTGAGACGGCCCGTGATCAGGAACGCGATCACGAAGGTGTCGAGGGACGCGAGTATCCGCCAGCTCACCGACTTCACCACCGACCGGCGCCGGGTGACGTGGGACGCTCGCCGCAGTCGCGCCATGGCGCGCTCCTCAAAGAACGGTGTTCCCGGCGCATTCTATCCGAGAACGGTCCGGCCCGGTCCCATCCTTCATGGTCGTCATGGCCGGACTTGTTCCGGCCATCCACGTGTTCTTCGGAAGCAAAAGAACACGTGGATGCCCGTGACAAGCACGGGCATGACGACCCTTGCCGGGGCTAACCGAATAAGGACGGCAAGGTGCCCGCGAGGTTCGCTCAGCCGCGGTCGATCTTCTCGAGCTTGATCACCACGCGGCGGTTCTGGGCCTGGTTCTCGGGGATCGCGCGGCCCTGGAGGTCGCGGTTGGGAAGCTTGGGGAAGGTGTCGGCGTAGCCGGCGGCGCGGAGCTTGGCGGCGGGGATGCCCTGCTCCAGGAAGTAATGCACCACGGCCGCGGCGCGCGCGGTCGAGAGCTCCCAGTTGGACGGGAACTGCGGCGTCGAGATCGGCGCGTCGTCGGTGTGGCCCTCGACGGTGATGAGGTAGTCCTTGAGCTCCTCGGACTTGAGGCGCCGGGCCACGTCGGCGAGCACCGCCTGGCCCGCGGCGCTGATGGCGGCGGAGCCGCTCGGGAAGAAGGTGGCGCTCGACATGTTGACGGTGGTGAGGCGGTCGCCCTTCTGCTCGATCTCGGCCGTGCCCGTCGACCGCAGCGGCTCCAGGATCGCGGGCGGCGTGATGCCGGTCACGTCGAGCGCCACGGGCCGGGCCTCGGGCGCCGGTGCGGGCGCGGGCGGAAGCGGCGGGGGCGCGGCCTTGATTTGCGCAACCGGCCCCGCCGCCGCCAGCGGCTCCGGTTTTTCCGGCGCCGCGAACCTGGGAATGTCGTCCTCGGTCGCGCGGTCGGCCCTCGGGAGCCCGTGGAAGGGCAGGTCGCCCTCGAGGAACCGCGTGGGCTCGGCCGCGACCACGATGGTGCGCGCGAGCTCGGTCTTCTGCGGAGTGACCTTTTTCGGCACGGTCACCGTCAGGAAGATCGCGAAGAAGCAGAGCAGCAGCGTGATCATGTCCGCGTAGGTCATCAGCCAGTCGTCCGCATGGAGACCGGCCGCGCGCTCGGACCGCCAGCGCGGCCTCATGCGGCGACGACCTTGAGGCGCGCGGGCACGGCGCGCGGCGCGGGGATCGCGCCGCGGGCCGCGGGCGCGGCGGCCGGGGCGGCCTTCGCCGCGGTCTTGAAGCTGTCGGCGTAGTCGTGCGCCTCGGGCCGGAGGAAGCTGTTGAGCCGGTCCTTCACGTACATGGGCGTCTTGTTGGAGACCAGCATCACCATGCCCTCGGTGACGAGCTGGTTGCGGAAGCGGCGGCGGCTCGCGATCTGCCGGAGCTTGGCGGCGGCGGGCATGTAGAGCACGCGGGCGCTCACCACGCCGTAGAGCGTCGAGAGGAAGGCGACCGAGAGGCTCGAGCCCACGGAGGAGACGTTGTCGCTGAGGGTCGAGAGCATCGCCACCATGCCGACGAGCGTGCCGATCATGCCGAAGGCGGGCGCGTGGGAGGTCATGGACTGCAGCACGTCGACGGGCAGGCTCTCGCGCTCGTAGGCGGCGTCGGCGGCGGTCTCCATCATCGCGCGCACGTCCTCGGGCGAATAGCCGCTCACCACCATGTTGAGGCCGTACTTCACGAAGGGATCCGCGATGCCCGACCTGGCGAGGCTGCTCTCGAGCCAGCGCACGCCCTTCTCCTTCACCACGGCGGCCCAGGCGATGATCTCGGTCATGTCGCGGTGGAGCGTGTCGGCGGGCTCGGCCGCGGACTTGCGCAGGAGCGAGGCGACGGCCTCGAGCGCCGTGCGCACGTCCTCCGCCTCGAAGCTCATGAAGGCGACCGCGATCACGCCGCCCACCACGATCACCAGCCCCTCGATGCTGAAGAAGGCGAGCAGGCTCCCCGTGCTCAGCATCACCGCGCCCAGCACCAGCGCGAAGCCGATGGCGAGCGCCAGCACGGGCGCGCGGGCGACGAACTCGAGGGAGCGGCGGAAGAGGTGCATGGGGCGGCCTCACGAAAGGGCGACGCCCGAGGCGATGCAAGGGATGTGCCAAGGCAAGATATTGAGATTGCTCGTGTTTTCTGCAAGCCGGGCGAGCGACGAGGAAAAAATTTCAGGGCGTCCCGGCAAAAGTTGAGTGCGTCCTTCGACGCGGCCCTTCGGGATGCCCTCGCCGCACAGTGCGGCTCAGAGCTCCGCCAGCTCCACGTTCTCGCGCTTGAAGGGCACCGCGTCCGCGATCACGTCGAGGTCGCGGGCGAAGCGGTGGCCGGAGTAGACCGCGGCGGCGATGGTGCCGGGGGCGAGGCAGTCGCCGATCCGGACCAGCTTGCGGATGCCGGCGCGGCGGAGGTCGTCGGCGCGCGCCCCGAGCTCGCGGTAGAGCGCGTCCTCGGGCGACTGCATGGTGACCAGCACGGCGCTCCCGGCCGCGACCCGCTCGGTGCGCCCGGTGAAGACGCAGGCGAGCTCGGCGCTGCCGCGGTCGAGCGAGACCAGCGTCTTCCCGGTCTTGAGGGCGACGCCGAGGTCCAGGAGCCGGCGCTGCACCGCGGCCTGCTCCAGCGTGTTCACGGTGAAGGCCGAGACCAGGCTCTCGGGCGTCGCCAGCGTGACCTCGGAGCCCGCGCGCCTCAGCAACTCGGCGATGACGCCGCCGATGTAATAGTGGTCGTCGTCGAAGATCACGATGGGATCTTCAGGCCTGGCGCCGGCCATGACGTCGTCGGGCGTATAGACGGGGATCCGGTCGAGGCCGGGCAGCGGCCGGTGGTGCGAGCGGCCGAGGCCGTCGCGCCGCCAGCTCGAGCCGGTGGCGAGCGCCACCAGCGACGCGCCCACCTCGAGGACGGCCGCCGCGTCCATCCGGCTCTCGCGGAACACCTCGACCCGCGGCAGCTTGTGGAGCTGGCCCACGCGCCAGTCGCGCACGCGGCCCCAGGCGGCGAGGCCCGGGAGCCGGCATTCGCGCACGACGCGGCCGCCGAGCTCGCGGGATCCCTCCGCCAGCGTCACCTTGTAGCCGCGCTCGCCGAGCGCGCGCGCCGCCTCGAGGCCCGCCGGTCCTGCGCCGACGATCAGCACGGTGTCGCCGGTATCCGCGGCGGCGATCCGCTCGGGGTGCCAGCCGCGCCGCCACTCCTCGCCGCTGGTGGGGTTCTGGGTGCAGCGCATGGGCGCGCGCAGGTTGTCGCTCGCAACGCAGATGTTGCAACCGATGCACTCGCGGATGTCCTCGAGCCGGCCCTCCTCGATCTTCCTGGGCAAAAACGGGTCGGCGATCGAGGGCCGCGCGGCGCCGATGAAATCCAGCACGCCGTTCCTGACGAGCTGCACCATGCGGTCGGGCGAGGTGTATCGGCCGACGCCCACGACGGGCTTCGTCGTCAGGCGCTTCACTGTCTCGATATAGCGCTCCTGATAGCCTTCCTCGGCGAAGCGGGAGGTCGGGCTGTCGTTCACCCACTCGCTGACGTTGACGTCCCAGAGGTCCGGCAGCTCCGCCAGCATCGCGATGACGTCGCGCCCCTCGCCCTCGCTGGTGATGCCGTCCGGCCCCAGCAGCTCGTCGACCGCAAGGCGCACCGCGACCGCGCAGGTGTCGCCGACGGCTTCCTTGGTCTCCTCGATGAGCTCGCGCAGCAGGCGGCAGCGGTTCTCGAGGCTGCCGCCGTACTCGTCCGTGCGCCGGTTGTGCCGGCGCGACAGGAAATGCATCGGAAGCGCCAGGTCATGCCCCGCATAGACATAGATCAGGTCGAAGCCGGCCTTTCTCGCGTTGAGCGCGCCCTGGCGGAGCCAGCGGCGGACGTTGCGGATGTCGGTCTTGTCCATGGCGCGCGCGGTGATCGGCACCGCGTAGGGTACCGGCCGCGCGCTCGGCGCCATCGGGATCTCGCGGGACTCGAGGTTCATGCCGCGATAGCCCATGAAGGTGAGCTCGATCCCGGCGAGGCTGCCGTGCCGGTGGATCAGCTCCGTGGTGCGCGCGAGGAGCGGAATGTCCTGCGCGTCCCAGAGCCGGATCTCCCGGAGCGTGCTGCCGCTCGGGTGCACGTCGCACTGCTCGGTGCAGACGACGGCCCAGCCGCCCTCGGCCTTGATGCCGCGCATCACCGCCATCGGCGTGGGCCAGGCGCGGCCCATGCCGTTGCAATGCGGCACCTGGTAGAAGCGATTGCGCGCCGTCACCGGCCCGATGCGCACGGGCTCGAACAGCACGTCGTAACGAGCATCTCGCGGCAACCGGTGGCCCTCCCCGCGGCTATGCTACCGCGGCTTCCGGCTGCCACGATAGGCGCGCGTTCCTTATAGCGGGCCGCTGAGCGCCAGCAGGCTCAGGCCAAGCACGACGGCCGCGAGCAAGGTGCGGCCGCGCGGCCGCGCGACGTGCCCGCTCAATTCCTCGATCGTGGCCACGAACAAGTCGATGCGCTCCAGACGCGAGATGCGCAGCTGCCGCAGCAGGCTCGATGCCGCGGAAGGCCGGGATTGCGCCGCCACCATGTCGGTCATGTCGACCCTCCTCGCTGTGTCCCGCCCAGTCGAGCGGGTGTGCAAGGAAAGATGGCCCCGGCATCGCGCCCCGGCGGTGATGGGCGTCACAGGGCCGGCATTTGCCTCGGCCCTGTGACCGCCGTCACAGATTCAGGCCGCCACGCGGCGGAGCTCGGCCCAGGTGTCGTCGAGGGCACCGCGCCAGCGGCGCATGGTCTCGTCGACCTCGTTCTCGTCGATGATGAGCGGCGGCGTGAACACCACGCGGTCGCCGACCACGCGCAGGATGAGCCCGCGCTTCCTCGCGTGCATGTCGATGATGCCGCCGACGCGGCGCGCGGGCGCATAGGGCGCGCGCGATTTCTTGTCCTGCACCAGCTCGACGCCGCAGAGCAATCCCACGCCGCGGATGTCGCCGACCAGCGGATGATCGGCCGACTTCATGAGCTCGCGCAGCAGATGCGCGCCGACGCGCCGCGTATGGCCGACCACGTCCATCTCCTGGTAGATACGCAGCGTCTCCAGCGCGACCGCCGCCGTCACGGGGTGGCCCGCGTGGGTGTAGCCGTGCGCGAAGCTACCCTGCTTGTCGCCGGCCGCCAGCATCGCCTGATAGATTCGGTCACTCACCAGGAGCGCGGAGATCGGCTGGAAGGCCGCCGAGAGCGCCTTGGCGCAGGACATCATGTCGGGCTCGATCCCGAAGGTCTGGCTGCCCCACCAGTTGCCAGTGCGCCCGAAGCCGCAGATCACCTCGTCGGCCACGAACAGCACGTCGTACTTGCGCAGCACCTTCTGGATCTTCTCGAAATAGGTCTTAGGCGGAATGATCCCGCCGCCGCCGCCCATCACCGGCTCCGCGAAGAAGCCGCCGACGGTCTCCGGGCCCTCCGCAAGGATGAGCTTCTCCAGCGCGTCGGCCATCCGGGTCGCGAACTCTTCCTCGCTCTCGCCCTCCTCGTGGAAGCGGTAGTAGTGCGGCATCTCCGTGTGCCGCATCATCGGCAGCGGCAGGCCGAATCCCCCGTGCATGTCGGGCCGGCCGGAGACGCTGACGGCCGCGATGGTGTTGCCGTGATAGCCGCCCTTCCGCCCGATGATCTTCATCTTCTCGGGATGGCCCATGGCGTGGTGGTAGTACCAGATCAGCTTGATCGCGGTGTCGTTCGCCTCCGAGCCCGAGCATTGGAAGATCGCCTTCGACATGCTCATGGGTGCGATCGAGAGCAGCTTCTCGGCGAGGTCGATCACCACGGGATGCGAGGCTTGGCGGAAGGTGTGGTAGTAGCCGAGCTGCCGCATCTGGTCGTAGGCGGCGCGCGCGAGGCGCTCGGAGGCCGTGAAGCCCAGGGAGGCGCACCAGAGGCCGGCGGCCGCCTCGATGTAATCCTTGCCGGTGTCGTCGAAGATGCGGCAACCCTCGCCGCGGGTGACCACCAGCGGCCCCTCTTCCTTGAGTTTCCTGAGATTAGTCTGGGGATGGACGTGGTAGGCGACGTCCCGCGCGGCGGGTGAATTCGGCAGCAATGTGCTCATCTTGGCACCTCCTGTTCGCAGCATAGGAGAGGCGCTACGGCTGCGACAAGGCTCGTCCGTGTTGCGGAATTGCGTCGGTGCGTCGCAATTCTGTGCGTTGTGCGGCTTGGCCGGAATGCTATGCTGCCGCGTGTCAATTCATGAGCGCCCTGGGGAAAATGAAGCGCTCATCCAAACCACAGAGCGGAGGTAGACGATGCGAGTCGAGGGACGCAATCATGCCGGAATCAAGCTCGCCGTACTGATCGGCGCGCTGGTCGCCGCACCGACATTCTTGGCTGCGCCGGCAATGGCGCAGGACGTTATCAAGATCGGCTGGGTCGGGCCGTTGTCGCCGCCAGGCGGTTACGCCGAAGGCGCGCTGATGAAGCAGTCGGCGCAGCTCGCCGCGGACGAGATCAACGCCAAGGGCGGGCTCCTCGGCAAGAAGATCGAGGTGATCTTCCAGGATACGCGCGGCCAGCCCGAGGAGGGCACCGCGGCGGCCGAGCGGCTGATCTCGCAAGACAAGGTCGTCGCCATCACCGGCGAGTTCCACAGCTCGGTGTTCCTTGCGGAGATGGAGGTCGCGCACAAGGCGGGCATCCCGATCATCGGCGTCGACGTCTGGGCGCTCAAGATCACGGGCAAGGGCTATCCCGAAGTGTTCCGCGTGGCGCCGAACCAGGCGCTGATCGCCGGCAAGTACGCGGACTGGATCGCCGCCGCCGGCTTCAAGAACGTCGCGATCCTGTCGGAGAAGACAGACGGCGGCCAGAGCGCGCTTGACGTTCTCCTCCCGGGTCTCGACAAGCACGGCGTCAAGTACGAGAACGTCGGCGCCGATCCGAACGCGACAGAGTTCACGGCGCAGATCGAGCGGTTCAAGTCGCATCAACCGCCCTTCGACTTCTTCATGACGGAGTACTCGGAAGCCGGCGCCTACCCGATGATCTCTCAGGCCTACCAGCTCGGGTTCGCGCCGACCGCCAAGGTCGGGATCGCCAATTCCGGCGGCCCGGCGGTGGATCCGACCTTCTGGAAGAACGTAGGCAAGGCTGGCGTCGGGCTGGTCACGGAGGTCGTGAGCCTGCCGAAGTCCAAGGACAACGACGTAGCCAAGGCCTTCAAGGCGGCCTTCCAGAAGAAGTACAACGCGGCGCCGTCCCCGCAGTCGCTCGAGAATTATGACGCCATGCTGGTGCTCGCGGACGCGATCAAGCGGGCCGGCTCCACCGACGGCAAGGCAATCATTGCCGCGCTCGAGAAGACCGACATCGTGCTCGGCCGCGGGAGGTACACCTTCTCGACCGGCCACGACCCGGACTGGGCCTATCACCAGTTCATGGAGGCGCCGGTCGCGCTGGTGCAATTCGAAAAGGAAGGCGAGGACGCCGAGGACGCGCCGATCGTGTGGCCGCGCAACATCGCGACCAGCAAGGAGGTCTACAACAGGCCGAAGTGAGGCGTTGCTCGGACACCTGACGTAAGGCACTTTTGCGGGGGAGATCGCGTGGTCGTCGCGGCAGACGCGCCGGCTCTGGATCTCCCCCGCTTTCATTTTGTGAACGCACCTTCGGCGCGATGAACTGGGATTATTTCTTCGTACAGGTCGCGAATGGCGCGGTCATCGGCGTGATCTACGCGATGATTGCCGTGGGCGTGACGCTGATTTTCTCCATTCTGAAGATCGTCAATTTCGCCCACGGCGACCTCTACATGCTCGGGGGCTACTGCGCCTATTACGTGATCGACCTGCTGGGCTTTCCGCCTTTGGCGGCGATGGTCGTGTCGATGGTGGCGCTCTTCGTGCTGGCGATCGTTCTCGAGCGCCTGTTGCTGACGCCGCTCTACAGCGACCGCACCGAGCGAAAGGACGAATACGGGCTCATCGTCACCTTCGGGCTCGCCTATCTGCTGCGGAACAGCGCCGTCATCATCTTCGGGCCGTTTGCCCTGAAGCCGCCGCCCTTCATTCCGGGGGTCACGCAGCTCGGCAATCTCATCCTGGTCAACGATCGCCTTGTTGCCGCCGGCCTCGGCATTTCGCTGATCGCGGCTCTCCTCTATTTCATGCAGGGGACCATCTGGGGGCAGGCGCTCGACGCGGTGAGCCAGTCGCGGGACTCGGCATCGATCGTCGGCATCAATCCGCGCCGCTTCAACTCCTTTGCTTTCGGGATCGGCGCGGCGCTCGCCGCTGCCGCGGGGGCGCTGGTCGCACCGATCTTCTCGCTGGCCCCCGACATGGGCGTCCTGCCCAACATCCATGCCTACGTCATCGTGATCCTGGGTGGGATGGGTTCGGTCAGCGGCAGCATCATCGCGGGCGTCTTGCTTGGCGAGGCCGAGAACCTCTTCACCGCATACTTTCCGGACCCGACGCGGGCCTTCGCCTACTCCAACGCCTTCGGCCTGGTTATGCTGATGCTCTTCCTTGTGTTCCGGCCGCAGGGCCTGTTCGGCCGGCGCCACCTCCGGATGGAATAGGCGCCTTGCGGAACCTCTACGTCTATATCCTCGCCGGGGCCGCGGTGCTCGCGCTGGTCACCGCCGACCAGTTCAATCCCTATTGGATGCACGTCGCGATCATCGCGATGTACTACGGCATCCTCGCGTCGAGCTGGTCGCTGCTCGCCGGCTATGTCGGCTTGTTTTCGCTGAGCCACATGGCCTTCGCCGCAATCGGCGCCTATACCTCGGCGCTGCTGATCAAGTGGTTCGGCATTCCGATTCCCTTGGGCATGGTCGCGGGCATTGCCATGTGCTGCGTGCTGGGCGGGGGCATCGGCTGGGTGTGCCTGCGCATGAGCGGTCCCTATCTCGCGATCTTCACCCTGGGATTCTCAGAGATCGTCCGGATCACCATCGCGACCGAGGACGGCGTGACCTCCGGGATGGCGGGACTGCACACCGACCCGCTCTTCCCGGCCGCCGCGACCCGCCTTCCCTATTTTTATACCGCTTTCGCGCTGCTCGCGGTCTCGCTCCTGCTCATGGGGCTTCTCGTGCGCTCGCGCTGGGGCCTGTTCCTGCGCGCGATCCGCGAGGACGAGCAGGCCGCCGCCGCCTCGGGCGTTGCAGTCGCGCGGTTCCGCATTCTCGCTTTCGCAATCGCGAGCGGCTTCGCCGGACTCGCCGGCGGCTTCTACGCACACTACATCCCGATCATCACGCCCAGCATGGGCGATCTCAACGAGATGGCGAAGCTCGTTGTGATGACCGTGGTCGGCGGCATGGAGCGGCTGCCGACCGCCGTCGGCGGGGCATTCTTCGTGGAATTCCTGCTCGAGAAGCTTCGCGATCTCTCCGGCATCCACTGGCAGATCTCGATCCTGGGGAGAGAGTTCGACATCCAGAACCTCGACCAATGGCGGCTGCCGCTCTTCGGCGTGATCCTCCTGTTCACCATGCGCTTCGCCCGCAACGGGCTCTTGACGCCGTTCTGGCTGCGCTTCATCCGGTTGGGCGAGGCGCGGAAAAGCGTGCCGCCGGCTCTGCCTCAGGAGAAGAGCTCCGAAGCATGAGCGAGCGCGTCGAGATAGTGCGCGGACGCGCCATCACCAAGCGTTTCGGCGGCATCGTCGCCAACAACGACGTGGACTTCGTCGTCTGCGAGGGCGACCTCATAGGACTCATCGGGCCGAATGGCTCCGGAAAGACCACGCTCATCAACATGCTGACCGGGCATCTCGAGCCCGATGGCGGCGAGGTGGTGGTGCGCGGACGGCGCCTCAACGGTGCGGCGGCGCATATCTATGCCGGCATGGGCGTGGCGCGAACCTTCCAGCTTACCCAGCTCTTCGGCCGCATGACCGTGCTCGAGAATCTGCTGGTGCCCGGGCTGACGCGCCCGCATTCCACGCGGGACGAGGTGACGCGCCGCGCACGCAGCTATCTCGCCTTCTTGAACCTCAGCCACGTCGAGCAGCTCGACGCCAAGAATCTCTCGGGTGGGCAGCAAAAGCTGCTCGAGCTCGGCCGCTGCCTGATGCTGGAGCCTGCGGTGCTGTTCCTTGACGAGCCCTTCGCGGGCGTGCATCCGCGCCTGCGCGACGAGCTCATCCTGCGCATCCAGGAGCTGCACGGGCAGGGCCGCACCTTCGTGGTGGTCGACCACGACATGGAATCGATCCTGCGGCTCTCCAAGCGCCTGGTGGTGATGGCGCGCGGCACCAAGATCGCCGATGGGCCGCCGGCCGTGGTGCGCACGGACCAGACCGTGCTCGCCGCCTATGCGGGGCTCTGAGATGACCGCCGCCGACGCTGCCGGCCCCACGCCTTGGCTCTCCGCCCGTAATCTGGTCGCGGGCTACCTGCCGGGCATCGACATCCTCCGTGGCGTCTCGGTCCAGGCGATGCGCGGTCATGTCCGCTGCGTGCTCGGTCCCAACGGCACCGGCAAATCGACGCTGCTCAAGGTGCTGTTCGGCTTCCTGCCGGCGCGCGAGGGCGAGATCGCGTTCGACGGAAAGTCTGTGCTCGGCATCCCCGCCCACGAGATGGGCCGTCACGGCGTCGTCTACTTGCCGCAGCGTCCGAGCATCTTTCCGCACCTGAGCGTCGAAGTGAACCTGCGGTTAGGCGCCTGGCGCTACAAGGGCGAGCGTGGCCGAGTCGAGGATCTCGTACGGCAGGCCTGCGAGCGCTTCCCCGTCCTGCAGGAGCGGCGGAGACAGGCGGCGGGCACGCTCAGCGGCGGCCAGCAGCGCCAGCTCGAGATGGCGCGGAGCCTGATGCACGATCCCGTGCTGTTCCTGATCGATGAGCCCACGGCGGGCATCGAGCCGCGCGTCGCGGGCATGATTTACGAGATGATCAAGGATCTGGCGGCGCAGGGTAAAGCCGTGCTCCTGGTCGACCAGAACATCAAGCGCGCGCTGGAGATCGCCGACTACGTCTACGTCATGCGCACGGGCACGGTGCTGTCCGAGGGTTCGCGCGAGGAGTTCGGCGGCGACACCGAGGCGCTGGTCGCCCGCTGGCTCTACGAGAGCGGCAACGTCCAGCGGGCGTGAACCCGCCTGGGATCGTCTCGCCCAGCCTCGCTATTTCTCGAACACCACAATGACCGAGTGTCCGCGCGCCGGTATCTCGGAGTCCGTCCGGACGCCGTGAGCGACGATCTGCGCGCTCTGCTCCGCGAGCTGCCAGAGGCGCTGATACTCGGGTGACTCGTCCAGAATCGGATGCAGGCTGATTCCCTGCAGTCGCGCCAGCCCATCGATGGCCAAGGTGCGGCTCCAATCCAGGAGGCGTTCCCGGGGATTGGAGAACAGCGTCACCCCGCGAAGGCCGAACGTCTCTTTGATCCAGTACCAGGGCCTGTCCGGCCACCACGTCACGTGGTGCGGCGGAACGTTCAGCACGTTCCGGGCCTGGGCCCAGAACCCATCGGCGCTCGGCGCCGATATGACAATGCGCCCACCCGGACGCGTGAGCTCAATCGCGGTCTCGACGAACGAGCGGGGATCCCGGACGTGCTCGACGACCTGGAACGAGCACACGACGTCGAAGCTCTCGCGGCGCTCCCGGGCGAGCGAGCGAGCGTCGATGCTCAGCAGCTCGAGCCCGCGGCTCCGCGCAGAGCGAACCGCGGCCGGATTGGTCTCGATCCCCGTATAGGATTTGCAGAGAGTGCCGTCGCGAAAGAAACCGGCGCCGGCGCCGATCTCGAGCACGTCATCCGCGGGATTGATGTGCCTCCGGGCGATCTCGAATGCCGACTTTTCAGGCCGGTAGTACCAGTCGAAGCGGGTGCTCAGCTCCGCGTAGAACTCCGGGGGTCCGGGTGTGAGCGGATGAAAAAAGAGCAGGCCGCTCTCCTCGTCGCGAAGAAACCGGAGCTCGCGCAGGCCCCCGAAGTATGGAGCGACGTCGATCCCCATCCGCCGACGATATGCCGCGACGACGGTGCTGACGGGCAATTCGCCGACCTGCGACACCCGGGTCGAGCCGGAAAGCGGCCCAATGACCGTCTGCACCGTTTCCATGCCGCCTGCCGCTTCGATCCCGAGACTATACGGCATTTTCGAGCCCGGGTCCGCCGGACCTGCACCGACGGTAAGCGACCAACCCTCCGTACCCGTCTCAGAGAGACGGGGAGATTTTGACCTTCGGGCGTCTTGCTTTACGCTTCTCGGGTCGAAGGAGCGAAGCGCCATGTCCCTCTTCCGTGGCAACAACGGTCCCCGCCTCAAGCATGTCGTCGACGAGGCTGCGCCCTACGAGGCGATCACCGTCGCGAAGCTGACGCCGGTGATCGGCGCCGAGATCGGCGGCGTCGATCTCGCCCGGCCGCTCGGCAACCGCGCGGTCGAGGAGATCCACCGGGCGCTCGCCGAGAACCTGGTGATCTTCTTTCGCGACCAGCACATGAGCGAGGACCAGCATCTCGCCTTCGGGCGCATGTTCGGCGATCTCCACGTCCATCCGGCCGCGCCTTCGGCGCCGGGTCGGCCGGAGCTGATGATCATCCACACCGACGAGAAGTCGCCGCGCGCCAACGGCGAGGGCTGGCACAGCGACGTCTCCTGCGATCCCGAGCCGCCGATGGGCAGCGTGCTCTACATCAAGACCTGCCCGCCGCTTGGCGGCGACACGCTGTTCGCCAGCATGTACGCCGCCTACGAGGCCTTGTCCGACCGGCTGAAGCGGTATCTCGACGGGCTCACCGCGATCCACGACGGCGAAGGCTATCGCGGCCAGTACGCGAACTTCGGCATCAAGGACAAGGAGACCTATCCGCGCGCGGAGCATCCAATCATCCGCACGCATCCAGTGACGGGCAAGAAAGCGCTTTACGTCAATCGCGGCTTCACGCGCCGCATCGTCGGCGTCCCCGCCGACGAGAGCGACGGCATCCTGAGCTACCTCTACGATCACGCGGAGAACCCGCTTTTCCAGTGCCGGTTCCGCTGGCGCGCCAACTCCGTCGCCTTCTGGGACAACCGCTGCGTCCAGCACCGCGCGATGTGGGACTACTGGCCCCACACGCGCTCCGGCTATCGGGTGACAATCAAGGGCGACCGGCCGGTCTGAGCCGGTTCGTGGGAGTCGGGGCTAGCAATAGGGTGCGCGGCGGCAGCCGTTAAGGAACAGGTCGACGCTCTCGCGTGCCCAGGCCTCGAGCTCGTCGGCGGTCATCGGCGCGCCGAGGCCGAGCGCCCGGCGCTGCGGACCGGCCACCACCAGGTGCAGGAACTGCTCGGCGGCGAACTCCGGGTTCGCGATGGCGATCCGGCCTGCCGAGGCTTCGCGCGCGAGTAGCGCCGCTATCCGGCGGATCGCGTCGCGCCGGGTGCCTTCCTGGTTGAGCGCCGCCGCGAGCTCGGGAAACCGCATCGCCTCTGCGACGATCACCCGCTGCAGCGCCAGCGCCGGTGGCGAAAGCGCCGCGCGCAGGATCAGCTGCGCCAGGCGCTGGAGAATCGCCTCCAGGCTGCCGCCCTCGAAGAACTGCTCGGTGTCGGTGTTCGGCGGTCGCAGACGCTCCACCAGCCGATGCACCACCGCCCCGAACAGCTCCGCCTTGTCACGGAAGCGGCTGTAGACTGTGCGCTTCGACATGCGCGCGCGTTTCGCCACCTCCTCGATCGAGGTCGCGCCATAGCCCTCGCTCAGGAACAGCGGCGAGGCCACGTCGAGGATCTGGTCGCGGATCTGCTCTGCTTGCAGGCGGGGCGGCCGTCCGCCCCGCCGTCGTCCCGCCAGCCGGGGCGCCCTTCCGCCGCTCGTCATTCCCCGGTTCAGGTGATGTTACGGCCGCGTCGAGCTGCTGTCGTAGGGCGCGTAGCCCGGCGGCGGCGGATAGTACACGGGCGGCGGCGGGTAGTAACCCGGCGGGGCGTAGTAGCCGGGCGGCGCGTAATAGGCGGGCGCGGGCGGTGGCGCGTAGTAGGGGCCGGGATAGGTCGCAGCGGCGACCGCCCGGAACGGCAGGGTCGCGATGGTGGCCGCGCCGACGACGACCGCCGCGGCTGCCGCGAACGGCCAGAAGAACGGCCCGCCGTGCCAGCGATCGTGATCACGCCAGGCCCACGCAGACGACACGGGCGCCACCGCGAGCGCGGCGACCAGCCCGCCAACGACCAGCATCTTGCCCTTCATCGAGGTTCCTCCCGAGCGCGGCGACGACACCGGTCCCCGCGATCATGATAGCGATATCACGGTCTCTAACGAAACGCAACGGATGCGTTCCATTATTACGACGTTGTAGGCGGTCACCGGCCCTCATATCCCCACATAGGCTTCGCGTACCCCGTCGTTCGCCATGAGCTCGGCGCCGGTGCCGCTCAGGACGATGCGACCGGTCTCGAGCACGTAGGCGCGGTGCGCGAGCGCCAGAGACTGCGCCACGTTCTGCTCGACCAGCACGATGGTGAGGCCGGCCTCGCGGTTGAGGTTCTCGATGATTCCGAACATCTCCTGGACCACCACGGGCGCGAGCCCGAGCGAGGGCTCGTCAAGCAGGATGAGCCGCGGTTCGCCCATGAGGCAGCGGCCGATCGCGAGCATCTGCTGCTCGCCGCCCGAGAGCGTGCCGGCGATCTGCCGCCGGCGCTCGGCGAGGCGCGGGAAGAGGGCGAAGACGCGGCATAGGTTCGCCTTGAGCCGCGCGCGGGCGCGTGGGATCGCCGCGCCCATCTCGAGGTTCTCGCGCACGGTCATGCCGGCGAAGATCTGTCGGCCCTCGGGCACCTGGCCCACGCCGAGATCGCAGATGCGCGAGGTCGGCGCGCCAAGGATGCTCGCGCCCTCGAACGCGATGGCGCCGCGTGCGGGCCGCAGCATGCCCGTGACGGCGCGGATCAGCGAGGTCTTGCCGGCGCCGTTCGCGCCCACGATGGCAACGATCTCGCGCTCCGCGATCTCCAGCGAGACGCCATCAAGCGCCTGCGCGTCGCCGTAGAAGAGATCGAGGTCTCGGATGGAGAGCATCATGCCGGTGCCTCCGCACGCTGCCGGCCGAGATAGCACTCGAGCACCCGCGCATCGCGGGCGACCTCCGCCGGCGCACCCTCGGCGATCTTCTGGCCGTGGTGCACCACCACGACGCGGTCCGAGAGCGCCATCACCGCACGCATGACGTGTTCCGTGAGCAGGATGGTGAGGCCGGTTCCGCGCACGAGGTCGCGGAACACCGCGACCATCGCGTCGATCTCGAGGGGACGCAGGCCCGACATCACCTCGTCGAGCAGCAGGAGTCGCGGACGAGTTGCGAGCGCGCGGGCGATCTCGAGCCGCTTGCGCTCCGGGAGCGTCAGGCTCGCGGCGGGGGCCTGGGCCTTCTCGGCGAGGCCGAAGCGCGCGAGGAGCTGCTCGGCGTCGGCCCGAGCGGCCGCCAGCGACGGCGCGCGGCGGAGAGCGCCGACCATCACGTTCTCCAGGACTCCGAGCGCGCCAAACGGCTTCACCAGCTGGAAGGTGCGGGCGACGCCGGCCTCGCAGATCCGGTGCGGCCTGAGCCTCGTCACGTCCCGGCCGGCGAATTGGATGTGTCCGGCATCGGGCTGGAACACGCCGGCGATCATGTTGAAGATCGTGGTCTTGCCGGCGCCGTTGGGGCCGATCAGCGCGAGAATGCGGCCCTCGGGCACGCCGAAGCTCACGCTGTCCACCGCCTGGAGGCCGCGGAAACGCTTGGAGATCGCCTCGACCTCGAGCAGCGGCCCGGCGCTCATGGGCGCGACCCGCCCTCGGCGATGCCGAGCCGCTCCATGAGCCAGGGCCAGAGGCCGCCCGGCCGCAGCACCACGATCGCCAGGAGCACCGCGCCGTAGCACCACTGCTTGATGCCGTCGAGATGGACGACCGAGGCGAGCGCGGTCATCACCTCGCCGAGCACGGTCAGCAGCAGGGCGCCCAGGATCGGTCCGCCGAGCGTGCCGAGGCCGCCGACGATCGGCGCCGACATGAGCTCGACGGAATTGCCGATCGCGAACACGCTGCCGGGATAGAGATTGTTGTAGTAGAACGCCTGAATGGCGCCTGCCGCCGCGGTCATGGCGGCGGAAAGCGCCACCGCCGCGAGCTTGCAGCGGAAGGCGTCGATGCCGAGCGCCTCGGCCGCGTCCTGGTCCTCGCGGATCGCCTGCCAGTAATAGCCGATGCGGCCTCGGATCAGCGCCCGCGAAAGGACGAGCGCCGCCACCACCAGCGCCAGCATCAGGTAATAGAACATCGCGGGCGGACCGCGAAGATTGACGAGGTCCAGCACGGTCGCGCTCTTCACCGGCAGGAACAGGCCGCTCGACGCGCCCACCCAGCCGAAATGATCGAACAGGATGCGCGTGAACTCCGCGAACGCGATAGTGAGGAGGGCGAAGTAGACGCCGGTGACGCCGAAACGGAACCCGAGCGCGCCGATCGCGCCGCCGGCGAGGCTGGCGACCGCCATGCCCGCGAGCATGCCGATCCAGGGCGTGAGGCCCCAATGCACGAAGAGCGCCGCCGCGGTGTAGCCGCCGAGCCCGGCATAGAGCGCGTGGCCGATCGAGAGCAGCCCGACGTAGCCCATCATGATGTTCCAGGCCTGGCCCAGATAGGCCGCGAACAGCACCAGCACCATGACGGAGATGATGTAGTTGCTGGCGAGGAGCGGCAGTGCCAGCAGCACCGCGACGAGAGCGCCGAGCGCCAGGCGGCTGCCGCGCCTCATGCTGCGCGGCCGAGCAGGCCCTCGGGCCGGGCGAGCAGAACCAGGATCAGCAGCCCGAAGCTGAACATGCTCTTGAGCGAGGGGTCTATGAAAAACCCCGCGAGCGCCTCGGAGACGCCCACGAGGATGCCGCCGATCAGCGCGCCCGGCATGCTGCCGAGCCCGCCCAGGATCACGATGATGAAGGCAAGCAGCGTGTAGTCGCTCGCGAGATAGGGCTGCACGTCCACGAACAGCAGCAGCAGGCAGCCGGCGGCGCCGACGCAAGCGCAGCCGAGGCCGAATGTCACGGCATAGAGCCGCTTCACATCGAGTCCGATCACTTGCGCGCCCAGCTGGTTGTCGGCGCAGGCGCGGATCGACTTGCCGGTGCGCGTGAGCGCGAAGAAGGCCCAGAGCGCCGCCACGCCGACAAGCGCGCCGGCCGCCGCGAGCACCCGCACCTTGTCGACGACCAGCGAGCCCAGCTCATAGCTGTCGAAGGCGTAGGGAACCTGTGCGTTGCGCGCATCGGGCCCGAAGATCATCAGCGTGCTGCTGGTGAAGAGGATGCTCACCGCGAGCAGGACCAGGAACTGGTTGTAATGCGGCCGGTCGATCAGCCGATTGATCAAGCCGCGCTGCAGGAGGTACCCCGTCACGAAGAGCAGCACCGCTACCACAGGAAGCGCGAGCAGCGGGTCGACTCCCCAGCGCGAGTTCAGCACGATCGCGACATACATGCCCGCCACCATCATCTCGCCGTGGGCGAAGTTCACCACGCGGATGACGCCGAATATCACCGAGAGCCCCAGCGCCATCAGCCCGTAGATCGCGCCGGTGAGCAGGCCCTGGACGAGAATGTTGAGACTGAGCATCAGATCGGGAGAGACAGCAATGCGTCCTTCGACTCGCGATGCTGCGCATCGCGGCCCAGGATGCGGCGGAATGGAGTAGCTCCCGACGGCCTCATCCTGAGCCGCCCGCGGAGCGGGCAAGCCGAAGGGCGCACGGCATCAGCTCAAGCCCGCTTGTCCCAGCTGGGCATCGGGAAGACCGGCGGCGCGGCGGCGTTCTCGGCCGGCAGCACCACCGTGGGCTTGCCCTTGAGGTTCTGCACCGCGGCCGAGCGCAAGTCGACGTTCTGACCCTTGGCGTCGAACTTGATCGCGCCGCCCACCATCACGCGCTCCATGATGTTGGTGGCCTTGAGCGCCGCGACCAGCGCCTCGGGCTTGGTCGAACCCGCGCGCTTGGCGGCGTCCGCGCAGATCAGTACGCCCTCGAACGAGAAGCCGATGTTGAGGTCGAAGGACTGGTCCGGGTAGGCCTTGTCGAAGGCGGCCTCGAGCGTACCGGCGAGCTTCTGCTTGGGATCGAACCAGGGCACGTTCGAGATGCAGTAGTCCGCGTATTTGCCGAGGGTGGTCAGAAACTGCTTTTCGTACATGCCGGGGCTTCCCGGCGAGATGATGCCCATGGGCTCGTACTTCTGCTTCACCATCTCGCGCACCATCAGGATCGCATCGTTGAGCCGCGTCACCACCATGTGGAGGTCGGCCTTGGCGGCCTTCGCCTTCGCCACTTCGATCGAGAGGTCGCGTGCCTGCGGATCGTAGGCGATGGTCTCGACGATCTCGAACGGCAGGCCGAGCTTCGGCATGAGCGCGGTGATGCCCTTGAGCATCGACATGCCGAAGGTGTCGTTGACGTGCATGAGCACCGCGGTCCTGGGCGTCTTGCCGGTCGCCTTGAAGAGCTCGTTGAACAACGACAGCCCGCTGGTGCCCAGCATGATGCTGGTCGGAAAGTTGCGGAAGGTGAACTTGTAGCCCTGCTCGGTGATCGCGGGATCGGCGCCGATGTTGATCACGAAGGGGACGCCGTTCTGCTCGCAAACCTGGGCGATTGCGGCCGTGGCGCCGGACTCGAAGGCGCCCGTCAGGATATGCGCGCCGTCGCGGATCAGCCGCTCCGCCTGGGTGCGCGCGACGTCGGGCTTCGACTCGGTGTCGGCGTTCATCAGCTCCACCGAGTAGCCCATGTCCTTGAGGATCGGCACCGCGAGGTCGCAGCCGCGCTGGCACTGCTGGCCGATGAGCGCCAGGAAGCCCGAGCGCGGCAGCAGCACGCCGACCTTGAGCGGCGCGCCTTGCGCGCGGGCGATCGGCAACGGTCCGGCCGCTGCCAGTGCGCCGAGCGCGGCCATTCCGGTGCCGAAGCGGCGGCGGGTCAAGCGTGTCATGACGTCCTCCCCTGATTTCAAGGGCGCAACCTTAACCAACGCCATGCGCGTCATCAAACCCTCGGCGCAGTTGCCTTCGCCCTCGGCGTCTCTAGACTGCGGGCGTCGCGTCTCTCGGACGGAACCCATGAGTCGACAAGATCTCTACCCGCCCATCGAGCCCTATGCCACCGGCATGCTGCCGCTCGGGGCGCCGCACACGATGTACTGGGAGCAGTGCGGCAATATCTCGGGACAGCCCGTGGTGTTCCTGCACGGCGGACCCGGCGCGGGCGCCACGCCGACCCATCGGCGGTTCTTCGATCCCGCGCATTATCGGATCGTGATCTTCGATCAGCGCGGCTCCGGCCGCTCGACGCCGCTGGGCTCGCTGGTCGACAATACGACTGCGCATCTCGTTGAGGACATCGAGCGGCTCCGCCGACATCTCGGCATCGAGCGCTGGATCGTGTTCGGCGGTTCCTGGGGCTCGACGCTCGCGCTCGCCTATGCGGAGGCGCATCCCGACCGCGTGCGTGCGCTGGTGCTGCGTGGGATCTTTCTCTGCCGGCGCGCGGAGATCGACTGGTTCCTCTACGGGATCCGAATGATCTTTCCGGAGGCCTGGCGCGCCTTTTCCGGGTTCCTGCCGGAGGCGGAGCGGAATGACCTGCTCGGCAACTATTATCGGCGGCTGACCCACGCCGATCCCGCTATCCACATACCGGCCGCGCGCGCCTGGAGCGTCTACGAGGGCGCCTGCTCGACCTTGCTGCCGAGCCCGGACACCGTCGCCGCCTTCGGAGAGGACCGCATGGCGCTCGGCCTCTCGCGCATTGAGGCGCATTATTTCTCACACCATCTCTACACGCCCGAGACCGACCTGGTGGCGCAACTGGCGCCGATCCGTGGCATCCCCGCCACCATCGTCCAGGGCCGTTACGACGTGGTCTGCCCGATCAAGAGTGCCGACGAGCTCGCGCGTGCCTGGCCGGAGGCCGAGTACGTCATCGTGCCCGATGCCGGACACTCCGCGATGGAGCCGGGCATCCGCAGCCGGCTGGTCGCGACGATGGAGCGGTTGAAACGCTTGCCCTTCTGAACAGCCTGATCCGATCTTGCTCTGGCTCGCTCCGACGCTAAGATGCGGCCGGGGCGGGTTTTTGTGGGGGAGTAGCATGGCCTGGAGCAGGGGACGGGCCGCGACCGCGGCACTCGTGCTCGGCCTCTGTCTTGGCGTGCTGGCGCCGTGCGCGGCACGGGCCCAGGATCCCAGCTTCATCGCGGTGGGCGCCGGCGTGTACGACGTGCTGCACGATTTCAAGGCGGCGCAGGGTCGGCTCGAGTTCCGCTTCGCCGACCGCTTCCTCTTCATCAAGCCAATGGTGGGCGTGCTCTTCACCAGCAAGGGCTCGGTCATGGGTTATGGCGGCATCCGGATCGACCTCTATCTGGGGCAGCACCTGGTGGTGACGCCCAACGCCGCCGTGGGCGCGTTCTATCGCGGTAATGGCAAGAATTTGGGGTCCACCATCGAGTTCAAGACCGGCGGCGAGTTCGCCTGGCGGTTCGACGACCACTCGCGCCTCGGCCTCGCCTTCGACCACATCTCGAACGCCGGCATCGGCAGGCACAATCCCGGCACGGAATCGTTGATCCTGTTCTGGTCCTTCCCGTTCGGCGCGATGAAACGTTAAGCCGCAGGCACGGGGCCGGTCGATTGTATTGACCGTGTCATGGTTTCGTCGTTTCGTGGCGCCAAGGGGAAGGCATGTCGGGAGGGCGGCCATGGCCATGGCGAGGCGTGCGGTCGGGGTGGCATTAGGGCTGACGCTGGCGGTGCTCGGCACCTTTCCGGAAGTGCGCGCCCAGAACACCGACCCCTACACGGCCGAATATTGCGAGCCCGACGCGCAGACGAAGCTGCTCTACAGCAATCGCGCCTATCTGATCCTGCCGAAGGCGCCCGACACGCCCGCGCTCTATTTCACTTACCAGATCCTGGAGACGGGGAAGTTCGTTCAGCGCCGCGGCCAGTTCCTGTTCGACGACGGCGATGACCGCTGGGAGATCGAGTCCAATCCCGAATCGCTCCGCCTGTTCTGGCCGCTCCGGCCAGAGAAGAAGATCGAGATCGATCGCGTCGACCGCACCAACGGCGCGCACGCGCACGTCAGCTTCGTGGTGCTGGGCCTCGAGCCCATCGTGGTTGGCGGCGTCCCCTACAAGAGCTGGAAGATCCGGCGACTCGACGAACTGGAGGGCGGCAAGAGCTTCGTCCAGTTCCTGTGGTACGCGCCCGCCCTCTGCACGCTATCGGCCTTCACGGACTCACAGCACCGCATGGTTCGACTGCTGCGTATCCTGAAGCCCGGCGAGCAGGACTACGACCGGCAGGTCGTGGTCAAGAAGCATCACCTCTATTTCGCCGACAACGGCGAGATGGTGAAATAGGCGCAGGTGCGCCCGCTTCCTCGCGCCTGCGTTGGGTGCAGCGACGCCCGTGCCGGAAGCGTGGCCGGCGGGGACGATGCCGGTCACCGCTTCCTGTTGGCCCTGAAAGCGTAGTCTTTCTTCGCCACGATCATGTGGCAAGCGTCGCCGCCGCTCTCTTCACGGCGCATCCCTCGCAGGCAACACGCCCCGCCGCCGCGCCGGATGCGCTCGCTCAGATCACCTTCTTCCGCCGCAGCTCCTCCTCGTAGGCGCCGAGCGTCTTGCCGATGAGGTCGGCGATCTCATCCACCTCGGCGGCGGTCACGATGAGCGGCGGCGTCACCATCAGCCATTCGCCGTATTTGCCGTTGGCGGTGCGGCGAGAGTAGAGCGCGATGCCGCGCTCGAGGCCGAGCTCGAGGATGCGGTAGACCGCCTGCAGCTCCGCGGGCGGCGGCGTCTTCGCCTCCTTGTCGACGACGATCTCGATCGCCATCAGGAGGCCCTTGCCGCGGATGTCGCCGAGGATGGCGCTCTTGGCCTTGAGGGCCTCGAGCCGCTCGCGCATCCGCGCACCCATGACGGTGGCGTTCGCCATCATCTTCCGGTCGAGCATCTCCTGCACCACGGCGACGCCGACGGCGCAGGAGAGCGGATTGGCGGCATAGGTGTGGCCGTGCATGAAGCCGCCCGCCTCGGCGACCGCATCGACCATGCTTGCGGGCGCCAGCACCGCGCCCATGGGCGTGTAGCCGGCGGCGATGCCCTTGGCGAGCGTCACCAGATCGGGCCGTGCGTCGGGCCAGTGGTCCGCCGCCAGGAAGGCGCCAGTGCGGCCGGCCCCGCTCATCACCTCGTCATAGATCAAGAGCACGCCGTGCCGCGTGCAGATCTCGCGCACCGCGCGGTGGTAGTGGTCGGGTGCCACCAGCGCGCCGGTCGCGAGGCCGCCCACGGGCTCCATGATGAAGGCGAGCACGGTCTCCGGCCCTTCGCGGCGGATCGTCTCGTCGAGGGCCGCCGCGCACTGCCGCGCGTAGCTGTCCACGTCGTGGTTCGCGGGCAATCTATAACTGAAGGGCGCGGGTACTTTCGGCATCGTCTTGATGAGCGCGCCGAAGATGTGTTCGGCCGAGGGGTCGCCGGTGACACCCAGCGCGCCGAGCGTGCCGCCGTGATAGCCCGGCTGGCGCGCGATCACCTTCCAGCGCGAGCTCTCGCCGCGCACCACCGCGTACTGGCGTGCGAGTTTGATCGCGGCCTCGGTCGCCTCCGAGCCGCCGGAGACGAAGAACGCCCGCTCGAGTCCGGGGCCAGCGAGCGAGGTGACGAGGTCCGCGAGCGCGATGTTGGGCTCGTTCTCGAACACCGCGCGGCTCGCGAAGGCAACCTTGCGCGCCTGCTCGGCCATCGCGCGCACGACGCGCTCGTTACCGTGTCCGATGTTACTGACCACGGGTCCCGAAGAAGCGTCGATGTAGCGCTTGCCATCGGTGTCCCACATGTAGATGCCCTCGGCACGCGCGACCATGGGCCGCCGCGCCGCGCCCTTCTTCGCGTAGAACAGCTGGACGGGACCGCCGTGGCTCGGACGGGCAGTGGCGGGAGCGCGTGTGTCGGGCATGGCGGAAACCTTTCGATAGAAGGCGCCGAGGATGCCGGTTCGACTCGGAATCGGCAAGGTGGCGGTGCGTCGCGCCCGCCTCACTTGGTCCAGGCTGTCAGGGGATTGTGGCGCATGATGTCGTTGCGGCGCAGGATGTCGCGGTCCTCGCGCGGGAGCTGGTACGCCTCGGCGAAGCGCTTGAGCCGCGCTGGAAACTCGGCGAGTGAGAAGCCGCGCTCGGTGGGGACGAGCTGGACCACGTTGGGCCGCGCGACCCGCTCGGCGATGAAGAACGAGCGGCCGATCGCACCCGCAATCGCCCGCGCCTCCTGCTGCAGGCGGGTGGCGCCCACGAATTCCGCCCAGTTGACGCCGAGCGCGCCGCCGGGCGCGAGCGCGCGGAGGCAGTCCTTCCAGAACCGTTTCCGGGTGTCGGCGGCGCCGCCGGCGTCGTAGAGATCGACCAGGACCACGTCGAAGGCGCGGCGCGACGCGGCCACGACCTCGGCCGCATCGGCCATCACCACGGAGCGTGCGAGGTGGAAGTAGCGCCGAGCGATCCTGCGCACCACGGGATCGCGCTCCACCACCGTGATCTCGCACTCCGGCACATAGGCCGCGAGGTGCCGGCACATGGCGCCCCCGCCCAGACCCAACAGCAGCGCCGAGCGCGGCTCCTTCACCAACGCGAAGGCCGCGAGCATCAGCCGCTCGTACATGAAGACCAGCCGCTCCGGCCGCAGCAGGTCCATGGCGGACTGTTCCATGATCCGGCCGGTGCGGTCGATCGAGCCCAGCATGCGCGTGAGCCGCCCGCGGCGCATGCAGTCCGCCACGAAGAGCGTCGAGCCGAAAACGGGTGCGTGGCGCAGGGCGAGGATCTCCGCGCTCCGTCCGCAATGCTCCTTGATCCGCTCGCGAATCATGGAGCGTGCCTCCGTGTTTTGATGCCGTCAGCCGATGTTGACGAGCGCGCCGCCGTCGACGGGCAAAGCCACGCCGGTAATGAAGTTGGCCTCGTCGGAGGCCAGGAAGAGCGCGGCGTTGGCGACGTCCCAGGCGGTGCCCATGCGGCCGCGGAGGGGTACGCGGGCGTCGCGCTCCTTGGCGACCTCCGCGCGGCTCCTGCCGGTGGTGCGGGCCCGCGTATCGACCGCCATGGGCGTATCCATGAGGCCCGGCAGGATGACGTTGGCGCGGATGCCGAAGCCCGCGTTCTGGATCGCGATCTGCTGGGTATAGGCGATCATGCCGGCCTTGGTCGCCTTGTAGGCGACGTAGGGGTACTTCTCCCAGGCCGCGACCGAGGAGATGTTGATGATCGAGCCCGCGTGTTGCTCGCGCATGATCGGGAGCGCGTGCTTGCACGCCATGACCGTGCCACGGAGGTTGATGGTCGCTATGCGGTCGAAGGCCTCCTCGGTGATCTCGAGCGGCGGCGCGTCACCCCCGGCGATGCTGACGCCGACGTTGTTGTGCAGGATGTCGAGTCGACCCCAGCGCGTTTTCACCGCCGCGATAGCCGCCGCGAGCGTCGCCTCCTTGGTGACGTCGGCTTCGAATGCCACGCACTCGCCGCCCGCCGCTTGCCGAGCGAGATCGGCGGTCTCCTCGGCGGCGGCGAGGCTCCGGTCTACCGCCAGGACCTTGGCACCCTCCTGCAGAAAGCGGATGACCGTGGCGCGGCCGTTGCCGATTCCCTCGCCCGGGCTTTGCCCTGCGCCGATCACGACTGCAATCTTCCCCGCCAGCCGCATGAACCACCCTCCTCCGCATAAACCATGGCGAAGCATAGCATTGGTCGGCCGCCGGGCCTCCGCATTTCCCGGCGGTTTCGCGATTGTGTGGGCAGGCGGGGCAGAATCGTGCAATATTTCTAGGGTCGGCGGCGGCGCCGTCGCCGGAGCGAAGGTGGACGAGATGCCCGCCGGCGGTTGTAGAGGGGGAACGCATTCAGGCAGAGAGATCCGGCAGCCCGAGGCATCGCCGGACTCTGGACGCGGCTCGCGCGAGCGGACGCGCGCGGCCTCCGAGCCTGAACCGAGCATGTCGCTTTTAGGCAGCTATTCGTGAGACGGATGCGCGAACGGGATGAGCCCACGAAGCCGAAGCTGAGGAGAAAGAAGTTCTCCGGCGTGCTGTCGAAGCCCGCCGAGAAGCTGTCGGAGCAGATCGCGGAGTACGCCCGCAAGGCGCCGGACGCCGAGACCTGCGAGGCGATGCTCGCGGACACGCGCGAGCAGCTCATCCAGCAGCTGCTTGCCAAGCACCAGACGCCCGGCGCCGCCGAGCGCATCGTCGACGAGATCATCGGCGGCGCGCGCGAGCAGCTGGTCGAGATCCTGCTCGGCGTTCAGCTGGGGCAGCTCTGGGAAGTCTACAGCGCGAGCGAGGACCGCTGGTCGCCGAGCACCGTCACCGACATCGACGGCGATTTGATCACGCTCCGCGCCCAGGACAACCAGTGGCATCGCTGCCACCGCAACGACATGCGCGATCGAAATCACTACCGGCTGGTGGCCGATCTGGGCCAGCCGCCGGAGCAGCTGGTCCGGCAGCAGAGCTGATGTGAGGGATGCCGTAAGTATCTGTCAGCGCAGCATATTATTTGATCAATACATGGTTAATGTTTCGGCGCCAGATTAGGCTTGGGTCATCGACCGGATGGACCAAGGAACACGCGCAGTGGGCTTCGAGGCGATGCCGCAGATCGCAGATCTGGAGATTGCGGCGACCTGGGACGAGATCGAGCTGGAGGCGGCGCTCAGAAGCCAGAGTGCCCAAACGCCCGCGGACATTCCCTCGAGCCTCGCCGATACGCTGCGAGCCGTCGAGGCGCTGAAGCAGCTTCCGAAAGAGGAACGCAAGCGCCGCGCGGAAGAGCTGCTGCGCGCGCTCACGAGCGCGCCGGCAGCACCGTCCGCTGCGCCGCAGGCCGAGACGATCTCTTCCGAGCCGGTAGCTTCGGCAGAGTCGGTTGTCGAAACTCCGGAGATTGTCGAGCCGGTGCCGGCGGAGACTCCCGAGGTCGTCGAGACCGCGCCGGCGGAGCCTGCGGTCGTCGAGACGCTGGAGCCGATCGAGCGGGAAACAACTGCGGCGACCGGGCCCGCGGCGGCGGACGCCATACCTGAATCTGTCGTGCTTGTTGAGCCCGTTGGCACCGAGCCGGCCGCTCCCGCGCAAGAGGTGCACGCCGTTGCCGAATCGCCGGCCATGCAGGAGCCCGCGCCCGAGGGCACCGAGAGCACGGCCGTCGTCGAGCCGGTGCCCGAGATCGCCGAGAGCGCTGCCGCGGCTGAGGCCATTCCGGAGAGTTCCGAGACCGGGGCCGTTGCCGAGGCCGTGCCTGAGATCGCCGAGAGCGCTGCCGCTGGCGAGGTCGTGCCGGAGAGCACCGAGACCGTGGCTCCTGCGGTGCACGCCGCTGCAGTCGTGGAGAGCGCGTCCCCTGCGGCGGAGCGGGCGCCCGAGACCGTCGCGCCGCCCGTGGCTGCCCCCGTGGCGGTAGCACAGGAGCCCGATCACATCCCGAGGTTCCTGACGACGGAATACGCCGCGCACGAGCCCGATCATCCCGACGTCCTGATCCCGTTCCGCACGGTAGCCGCGGCGGGCGCGCTCGTGGGCGCGGCGCTGCTGGTCTATTTCTGGAGCTCGCAGGAGTTCGGCGTCGCCGCTCGCCCGATCCTCCCGGCGAGCGAGATGGCGCAGGCTCGGCATAACGTGCTCCCACCCTCGGCATCGCTTGCGGCCCGGCAGGCCTTCGTGAGAACGCTGCCCAGCTATTCGGAGCAGCTCGAGGCGTCGCGTCTCGCCCGGCCGCCCTTCCTGGGCTTCGATCTCGACGAGGCATCGCCCGAGCCGACCGCAGCGAAGGTCGACACGCCCGCTCCGCCGCCTGCCGCGCAACCCGCTGCGCCCGCGGAAGCCTCGGCGCTGCCGGCGTCGGCGGCCGTGGAGATGCCGCTGCCGCCCGCGGTCAATTCCGAGGCCGGAGCGCTCCTCAAGCGCGGCGACGACCTCCTCAAGGCCGGCGACGTCGTGGCCGCGCGCTCCGCCTATGAGCGCGTTGCCGCCGCCGGCAACCCCAAGGGTGCGATCGGAGTCGGCCGGACCTACGATCCGCTGGTGCTCGCCAAGCTCGGCGCGCGCGGCGTGCGGGGCGATCCCGTGCAAGCCGCGGCCTGGTACGCACGGGCCGGCGAAGCCGGCGACGAGGAGGGCCGCCAGCGCCTCAACGCGCTCCTTACCGGCCTCTCAGACTGCATGATCTCTCAGGGCACCTGCGCGAGCCGCAAGCCCTGATGCCCCATGCGCCCGCCTCTGCCGAGGTGCGCGGGCAAATTGTCACAGCACCGGATGTGAGAAACGGGGACAAGCCTGACGGCGTCGCCCGGAAACGGCGCTTCTCGCTCGCGCGATCTCCGGATGATCTTGTGGGAAAGCGCGATCCACCTCAGGTTGTCGGCGGCTCGCCGGGGCACTATTACCCTTGTGGTCCGCGGCAGGGTACGTGACAGTCCTCGGATTCTCTGACGCAAGACGGGCACCGGGGCGGGGACGGGCAGACGCACATGAAAGAAGGAGGTCCTTCCCTGCTGTTTCCTTCGCCGGGCGCCGACGAGGCGCGCGATCCGCCGGGCGGCAAGTCGTTCACCGGCGTCTTCCCCTACCAGGCGATCGCGAACATGGTCTCACGCAAGGAGCTGACCGCTCCGGTGCCGATCGAGACGACGCAGATCCAGCCCGCGAGCGTCGACCTGCGCCTCGGCCGCTGGGCCTATCCCGTGCGGGCGAGCTTCCTGCCGGGGCGCGCCTCCACGGTCATGGAGAAGGTCAAGGGCCAGATGGACGGCGAGCCGCCGCTCGATCTCTCGAACGGCGGCGCCGTGCTGCAGAAGGGCAGCGTCTACGTGATCGAGCTGCTCGAGCACGTGAAGCTGCCGGCGGGCGTGGTCGGGCTCGCGAACCCGAAGAGCTCGACCGGGCGCCTCGACGTGCTCACCCGCCTCATCACCGACCGCTGCACGTCCTTCGACCAGATCGAGCCCGGCTACGAGGGCGCGCTCTATGTCGAGGTGGCGCCGCAGACCTTCAACATCATCGTGCGGCGAGGCTCCCGGCTCAACCAGCTGCGCTTCCAGCGCGGCGCGCCGCTGGTGACCGGCGGCAACCTCCAGGCGCTCTACGACCAGGGCCAGCTCGTCCGCGCCGCGGGGCCGAAGCTGCCGCTGCAGGAGAATCTCGTGCCGGTGACGGTCGACCTCACGGGCGCGGGCCACGGCAGCATCATCGGCTACCGCGCCAAGAAGCACACGCGCAAGATCGACCTCGACCGCGTCGGCGAGTACGAGGTCGACGACTTCTGGGAGAAGATCATCTACCGCGATGGAACGCAGATCCTGGATCCGGACGAGTTCTACGTGCTGGCGACGCGGGAGGAGGTGGGCGTGCCGCCGACCCTCGCGGCGGAGATGGTGCCCTACTACACGCGCTCCGGCGAATACCGCGTGCATTACGCGGGCTTCTTCGATCCCGGCTTCGGCTGGAAGGAGCGCGCCGAGGGCAGCCGCGCCGTGCTCGAGGTGCGCTCGCACGAGGTGCCGTTCCAGCTCGAGCACGGCCAGACGGTCGGCTGGCTCCGCTACGTCAAGATGGCGGGCGAGCCCAGCAGGGTCTACGGCCAGGGCATGGCCTCGAACTACCAGGGCCAGGGCCTCGCGCTCGCGAAGCAGTTCCGCGCACTTCGCTAAAGGGCGGCGCGCCGGCCTCTTCGCCGTCACGCTCCGCGCTTCCCCATGGACACCACGGGGAGCTCGATGCCGCCGGGCGTGGTCGTGCTCCTCCGGTACCTCGATCCAGGCCGAGGTCGCGACGATCGCCTCCGTGCCGTCGAGCGCCAGGATCAGTGGCTCCGCAGGGCATCGGCCTCGTACTCCGGCGCCGCCGTGAGCGCGATGCGTGCAACCACCTGTTCGGGGTTCTCCCCGGCGGCGGCGAGTGCCGCGAGGGAGAGTGCGTGCAGCCAGCAGATCTCCGGGAGATCGGCGGCCTCGGCGGGCCGCAGAACCAGATCGGGCGCCGCTTCTTCCTTGAAAGTCCTCAGCGTTTTCGGCGGCCGACCGTCTCCGAGGGCCGCTCGCCGAAGCGCTTGCGATAGTCGGCGGAGAAGCGGCCCATGTGGCCGAAGCCGAGGCTCATCGCGACGGCGGATACCGTCTCGGCGGCGCCGTCCTGGCGCAAGATCTGCCGCACCCTCTCGAGCCGGGCGTCGCGCAGATATCGCATCGGCGAAGTGCCGCGGTATCGCTCGAAGTGCTTGAGCAGCGTGCGGCCGGGAACGCCGGCAGCCGCGACGACGTCGGCCAGCGTGACAACCGACTCGAGGTGAGCCTCCATGTAATCGATCGCGCGCTTGATGGGACCCGACCCGACGAGCGTCTCCCGACCATGGATCGCGTCGCTGTAATTGTGCCGATGGCACAGCAGCAGCTCGTTCAGGACGAACTCCTCGAAGGAGCTCATGGCGACCGGGCTGCGCGAGATCGGCCCGCCGCACCGGCAGTCCGTCAGCACCTGTCGCGTGATCCGCGAGATGCTTCGTCCGCAGCCGCTGGCGAGATCCACGATCGGCGCAAATTCCAGCGGTGGATGCGGCACCGAGTCCAGCGACCGTCCGAGCAGCGCCGCGAGCTGCCGGCGGAGGCTCGCATAGGTCAGTACCACCATGATCCGCGAGGCGTCCGCCTCCACCGAGATCCGGCTCGGACCCATGGACGGGTACGAGAACAGGAACGCATAGCGAGGGTCGCTCACGTACTCGTCGCCGCGCACCGCGGTCTGCATGCGTCCGCGGATGGGGATGAGGAGCCAGTAGTCGTCGCGCCGGGGTGTCGCCTCGACGCTCGCCCTGGCGCCGTATTCGGTGAGGCCGACGTAAAGACCCGCCGGCAAGTAGACGCCGTTGATGCGCACGTCGAGCGCCCGCACGTGCCGGGACGCGACGTCGAACCGCAGGTCCTTGCCATAAAGAAAATCGATGGTCTGCTCGAGGTTCCGGCTTTGAAACGCGAGATAGGGCGCCATCGGCACGGCGGCGGCAGCGCGCGTTGCGCGCTCGTGGGCCGACCGTGCCGCCCGATCCTTGGTCAGGCCACGACCATCCTCTCGCCGGGCTCCATCGCCTGGGTCGTCGGCGAAAGCTCCTGCCGAGAGATCGCGCTTTCCTGCGATTTTCGGCCACCCCTTGCCAAAGCCGGATAGACGCGTGGCTCGTCCGTCTCTAGCCTCGGTCTCGCTCGCCAGCTCGAACGATCGACCGGCGCACGATCGAGGCGTGACTCATGTCCCTCTGGATCGGGGCGATTGGATCACATTTCTCCGGCAAAACCAAGGCGAGGCGGCCTGAATGGCACCGCCTCTGGCCGGGGGATCGCGGCCGGTCCGCGCCCGGCCGCCGAGGACGGCCAGATGCGTGTTGAGGTGCTGCTCCTAGCCGGATACCTCGGCACAATCGCGCTCCTGTCAGCCTACAGCTGGCACCGCTACCATCTGACGCGCCTCTACCGGAAGCACCGGCCCGCCGCCGCGCGCGTTGCTCCCCTGGTTGTGCATCCGCGCGTGACGGTCCAGCTCCCCGTCTACAACGAGATGTATGTGATCGAGCCGCTGCTGCAGGCGGTCTGTCGCTTGGACTATCCGCGCGCGCTCCTGCAGATTCAGGTGCTGGACGACTCGACGGACGAGACCACCGAGATCGCAGAACGCGCGGTGCGCCGGCTCGCCGCCGCGGGCGTCGACATAACCCTGCGGCACCGCCTCGACCGCGCCGGGTTCAAGGCGGGCGCGCTTGCGGCGGGGCTCGAGGCGGCGACCGGGGAGTACATCGCGATTTTCGACGCGGACTTTCAGCCGGCGCCGGATTTCCTGCGCCGCACGCTGCCGCACTTCCGGGACGCGAGCGTGGGCATGGTGCAGGCGCGCTGGGGCCACCTCAACGAGACACAGTCGCTGCTCACCAAGATCCAGGCTATTCAGCTCGACGCCCACTTCATCCTCGAGCACGGCGGCCGCAGCCGGTCCGGCCGGTTCTTCAATTTCAACGGCACCGCGGGCGTGTGGCGCCGCTCCGCCATCGAGACGGCGGGAGGCTGGCAGCACGACACGCTCACCGAGGATCTCGACCTCAGCTACCGCGCCCAGCTCGAAGGCTGGCGCTTCGTGTTCCTGCCGGACGTCGTGGCGCCGGGTGAAGTGCCTCCCGAGATGAACGGCTTCAAGGCGCAGCAGTACCGGTGGGCGAAGGGCAGCACCCAGACCTGCTGCAAGCTCTTGCCGCGCATCTTGCGCGCGAGGCTCCCACTCGCCACAAAGGTCGAGGCGGTGTTCCACCTCACCGCCTATTTCAACCACCCGCTGCTGCTCCTGCTGTCCGTGCTGATGCTGCCGGCGCTCTACGCCCGCCACCGGCTCGGCGCGATGAACTGGTATCAAGGGCTGCACGTGGACCTGCTGGTGTTCGCGTCCGCCGTATTCTCGTTCGCGAGCTTCTACACCTACAGCCTGCGCGAGCTGCATCCGGATTGGATCCCGCGCCTGCGGTACCTGCCCGCGCTGCTCGCGCTGGCGATCGGCATGTCCGCCAACAACACGGCCGCGGTCGTGGCGGCGTTTGCCGGGCGGACGAACGAATTCACGCGCACGCCGAAGTACGGCGCCGCCGGCGGGACCAGGAACTGGCTCGGCAAGCGCTACGGCCGTTCCGCATCGATCCTGGCGATGGCGGAGACGGCGATGGGGCTCTACATGACGCTGGCAATCGCCTATGCCTTCGTCATCGGCGCCTTCGGCAGCGTGCCGTTCCTGCTGCTGTTCCAGCTGGGCTTTCTCTACACGGGCGTCCTCTCGCTCGTGCAGCAGCGCGCCAACCGGCGCCTCCGCGAGGTCTCGCGCAAGCGCGCGGCGAGGATCGCGGAGCACGCCTATCCCTCGAGCCTGGTCACGAAGTGAGAGTGATCCACGCTCATATGCTCAATCGGCTCGCCGCGTACACGGCAGTATCCGCCGGCGCGCTAGCCGTCGTGATCCTGTCGATCAACACGCATGGCATGCTTGAGCTGCTGTCTCGGGGCGCGCTGCCCGCCGGTCGTTTCTCGATCGCCATGACGGCGCTGCTGCCGACGGTGCTGACCGTGGTCATCCCGATCGCCACGGGGATCGCGGTAATCCACGGCTATGGCGAGTGGGCCAGTCACGGCGAGCTGGTGGCGTTGCGCTCGGTCGGCGCCGGCGACGGGCTGATCGCCGCGCCGGGCATTGTCCTTGGCGCGTCGGGCATGGCCCTCACCGCCGCGATGTCGCTTTATCTGCTGCCGGTATCGTTCCGGGTGTTCGAGGACATCCGTTACGGCGCGATCACCGACGTCGCAGTCGGCGCGTTGCACGAGGGCGTCAACCGGATGGAGGCGGGGCTCTCGCTCGCCTTCGATGCGTGGCAATCCCGGACGGAGGTGGCCGGCGTCGCCATCCTCGACAGCCGCACGCCCGGGCGGCTCGTGTCCATCCGCGCTGAGCGAGGCGAACTGGTGCCCGGCAGCGCCGGCGGCGGCAGGCCCGCGATCCTTCTGCGGCGGGGAGAGTATCTCAGCCGGGAGCCGGCCAGCCCCGCGATGCGCATGCGCTTCGAGGAGCTCCTGTTGCCTCTCGTCAGCGACGTGCCCGCGGCGCGCGCGTGGCGGGGCTTCTTCGAGGAGCACGTGGACGAGCTCCTCCGGTCCGCGGCGGTGGATCCGGCGGATCGGCTCATCCGCGCGGCCGAGGCGCACCGGCGTATCGCGAGCCCGCTGCTCGCCCTCGGCTACGCGATCCTCGGTTGCGCGATCATGCTCCGCGCGCGCGTCCGCTCCGCCGGTGCGCCGCTGCGCGCCCTGCTCCTGCTCGTCGCCGTCATCTGCTGGCACGGGCTGATGGCCCTGGGGCACGCGGGCATCGGCCGTTTCCCGGCTCTGGTCGTGCCGTATTACCTTCTAGCGCTCCTGCCCTCGATCGCGGGAGGCGCGCTCTTGGCCGGTGCCTCGCGGGTGCGTCCCATCCGCGTCCCGCTCGCCGGTGCCGCGCTGCCCGAGAGCGCCTGACGCAGGAATTCTGGGAGGCCGTCCGGCTCGTCCCGTCACCCGGGCGCATACAGTCAAAAATTGGCGTCCCCGAGAGGACTCGAACCTCCGACCCACAGTTTAGGAAACTGTTGCTCTATCCAGCTGAGCTACGGGGACGCGGGTGCGGGCGGAGCTTAAAGGATCGGCCCTCAAAGATCGAGCCGCTCGGCGAGGGCGCGCTTGTCGATATCGCCGATGGGGCTCTTCGGTATCTCACTCTCGAATCGGACCGTGTGCGGCGTCTTCCCGGCGGTGAGGCGCGTCCGGCAGAGGGCGACGAGCTCGCCGGGCTCGATCGGCTCGCGCACCACCCCGAAGGCTACCACCTCCTCCTCTCCGCTCGCGAGTCGCCGGCCGGCCTCGGGAATCGCGTGCCGCACGAGCAAGGTCGAGCGCTTCTCCATCTTGGACAAGTCGATCCCCTCGATCGGACCCCGGCCGGATTGCCTGAGATGCCCCTTGAACGGGAAACGCGGTCGGTCCCTTACAATGGGAAGAAAAACATGGCGGCCTCTGCGATATCCGAGGATTCTCCGCAAATCTCCGCATAAAATCTCCGCACTGCCGGTCATGACTCCGCCACAATCCAGGCATCCCTTGTCACAGGGTAGGGGAAGCCTTGCGTGTTTTGATCGTTTTCTCTAAAGACCGCGCGCTCGCCGGTGGCAGTGCGAAGCAACACGCGAAGAGGAGTGCATCCGACATGGTCTCGCGTCGTCTGGTTCTGGTGCTGGGTTTCGCGCTCTTGACGGCTGGCGCGCCGCTCGCGCCGGTGCGCGCGGCGAGCGAGAACGCGGCCGTGGTCACCGATTTCGGCGACCACATGCTGCAGATGCTGAACGATTCGCAGCTCTCGCCCTCCGAGCGGCAGAAGCGGTTCGGCGCGCTCCTCGACAAGGACTTCGACTTCGCCAAGATCGGCCGCTTCGTGCTGGGCCGGTACTGGGCCACCGCGACCGACCAGCAGAAGCAGGAGTTCGCCCCGGTCTTCCGCGACTACGTGGTGCAGAGCTACTCGGTGCGCTTCGGCGAGTTCACCGGCGCCTCCTTCAAGGTGACCGGCGAGCGCGCCGAGAGCCCGACCAGCACCATCGTCGGCACCTCCGTCATGCAGAAGGGCAACCCGACGCCGGCCAAGGTGGACTGGCGCGTCTCGACGGACACGGGCTCGCCCAAGATCACCGAGGTGATCGTGGACGGCATCAGCATGTCGCTCACCCACCGCCAGGAGTTCGCCTCGCTGATCGAGCGGAGCGGCGGCGGCGTCGGCGCCCTGATCGATCAGCTCAAGGCCAAGATCAACGTTGCCCGGCAATAGCGCGCCTCGTCGCCGCCCGCTCCGCGGGCGGGAGGGCGCCTATTTCGGGGCGATCTCCGTGAAGACCTCGCGGGCGATGCGGAAGCTGTCGAGCGAGGCGGGAACGCCGCAGTAGATCGCGGTCTGCAGTAGCACCTCGCGGATCTCGTCCTTGGTGACGCCGTTGTTGAGCGCGCCCTTGATGTGCAGCTTCACCTCGTGCGGCCGGTTGAGCGCGGTCAGCATGGCAAGGTTGATCAGGCTCCGGGTCTTGCGCGAGAGGCCGGGCCGGCCCCACACGGCGCCCCAGCAATACTCGGTCACCAGTTCCTGGAACGGCCGGTTGAAGTCGTCCGCCGCCTTGATCGAGGCGTCCACGTATTTCCGGCCGAGCACCGCCCGCCGGATCTTGAGGCCCTTCCTGTAGACCGCCGACCTCTCAGCTGCCGCCATGACGCGCTCTCCGCCTGGTTCGAAAGGCGCGATCAGATCATAGCGTGCTGGCGAGCGCCAAGCCGCTGCTGCATGGGCTGAAGCGCACACCACAGAGACGCAGCGGGTGAACTTCAGAACTGCCCGGGCTTGATCTTGAAGATGTCCAGGTTCTTGGGGTCCTCGACATAGACCAGGCGGGCCCAGGGGATGCGGGCGGGCGTCTTGGTGTCGCCGCTGCTCTCAGCCTTCGTCGCCGCCTCGGGGAGCGTGCCGTATTGCAGCTGGACCACCCGGCCCTTCTCGTCGGTGCCCTGGAACAGCAGGGCCTCACCGCTCGGGGTTTGCGCGTTCACGATGCGGTTCTCGGGCTTGAAGCCCTGTCCGAGGAAATAGTTGAGCAGCTCCTGCGCGCCGCCGAGCACGGTCGTGTTGTTGGCGGCGGTCTCGCTGGTGCCGGCGCCCCAGGTGAGCACGACCTGGAACAGCTTCTTCTGGCTGTAACCGAGGATGTAATGGATGCGCGCGATGGCGATGTCCGGCAGCACGTCCTTGGCGGTGATGCTGAGCACGGTGGTGCGGTCGACCGGGTTGACCTCCCTCGTGATCGTGCTCTCCTTCACGCCGAAGTCCGTGGCGATCGCGCGCTTCACCTGCGCCTCGTCCATGCCGAACTTGGCGCTGCGGAAGCCCTCGACCTCGTAAGGCTTGACGTCGGCGGCATTGGGCGCCGGCGCGGGGGCCGGGGTCTGGGCCGAGAGCGGACCCGGGCCCGCGAGCACGGCGGCCGCGACGATCATCGCGAGGGCGCGGCGATCCATGTCAGCGCACCGCCGCGCGCCGCTCGGCCAGGATCTGGACCAGCCGGTCCCAGGCGCCGAGCGACAGGAAATGCGCATAGATCAGCGAGATCCAGCCGCGGCCGCGCCAATCCCGGAAGGTGTCCGCGGGGATCGTGTTGAACTTTGCCTCGTCGATCATCTTGAAGCCGCGCACGACGATGCTCTCGCCGGTCTGCAGCTTAACGGTCGCGTCCCGCGGGACCAGGAGCTCGACCTGCGCCAGCGTGCGGCCGAAGTCGCGCGTGGCTTCGTGCTGGCGTTGATAGGCGAGGCAGAATTCGAGCGCCTTCTGGGTGACCTCCGTCGCCTTGCCGTCGCGGAAGAACGGATTCTCGGTCGACGCCTCCAGCAGCTCCGCGCCCTCGTCGACGCAGAGCGTCAGCTCGGCGCCTCCGGGTTGCTCCGAGAACAGGAACGGGTACCGGCGGACATAGGCGGGGATGTAGGCGCCGCGCCGCCAGGTGCCGTTGGGCTCCACGTAGAGATTGGATTTCTCCTGGACGCCCACCACCGCCATGGGCATCGGCAGCTGCTCGTTGGTGAACACGATCGGATAATCGCGCTGGGCCGCGAAGAACTCCTGGATGGTGAGCGGAACGGCGTTGGTCTCGCGGGCGAAGCGGTAGCTCGGCGTGCGCTTCAGCGAGATCTCAGAATGCACCTGCGCCTGGAGCGCGAAGGGCTTCTTGTAGAACATCGGGAGTGCCGGCGCCGGCTGGATCTGCGCCGCGGACTGTTGTGCCATGCCTCACCTTTCCGACCGGTTCCGACCAGCGGCGGAGCGGTCGCGGGAGGACGGTATTCAAGATGCGCGCGCCGGGCAAGGGCGCGCGGCATCTAGGGCAGCGGCGGAATGCTCTGCGAGGGCTCGGGCATCTCGAGCGGCCGCAGGAGACGCCCATCCTTCCAGCAGACGAAGCGCCACCGGGGAGACGCTTCGTCGGTGGGGACGGTGAAGTCCGCGCGCCAGATCGTGCCCCACTCCGGACTGCGGGTGACGAGCACGCGCCCCGGGTTGTGCAGCGTGCCCTCGCTCGCGCACTCCTCCGAAACGGGATCGCTCTCGCCGCTGACCGCGACTTCGCTGGCCTGGGGCGTGGTCGGCGGGATCGGCACCGGCTCCCGATCCGAGCATGCCGCCGCGCCCGTGAGAAGGAGGACGGTCGAGACCAAAGCCGCATGCCTGCACATCGTCGTCACCGCCTTCACCGCATCCGCGGCTGGTATTGGGCGAGGGAAGAATACTGGTCGGGCCAGGGGAGAGTGTAGCCCTGCTCTTGCGCGGCGTGTCGGGTCCAATAGGGGTCGTAGAGATGGGCGCGCGCAAGCACGCAAAGATCGGCGCGTCCCGCCACCAGGATGCTGTTGACGTCCGCCCAGGTGGAGATCGCGCCCACGGTCATGGTGGGAATCTCGGCCTCGCGGCGCACGCGGTCGCTGTAGGGCGTCTGGAAGAGCCGGCCGTAGCGCGGCTTCTGGTCCGGCACGGTCTGGCCCGCGGAGACGTCGACGATGTCGCACCGCCGGGACTTCAGCGCCTTCGCAACGCCCACGGCGTCGACGCCGTCGAAGCCGCCGGGCATCCAGTCGGTGCCGGAGATGCGCACGCTCATGGGTTTTCGCTGCGGCCAGATGGCGCGCACGGCGTCGAACACCTCGAGCGGGAACTTGAGCCGGTTCTCCAGGCTGCCGCCGTACTCGTCGGTGCGCCGGTTGGTGAGCGGCGAGAGGAAAGTGGCGAGCAGGTAGCCGTGGGCGAAGTGCAGCTCGATCATGTCGAAGCCCGCCTCGTCGGCGAGCCGCGCCGCGCGCACGAAATCGTCGCGCACCTTCTGCATGTCGGTGCGGTCCATCGGCCTGGGCACCTGGCTCTGCGGCAGATACGGCAGCGGCGAGGCCGAGATCAGCGGCCAGTTGCCCGCCGGCAGCGGCTCGTCGATGCCTTCCCAGAGCTTCCGCGTCGAGCCCTTGCGTCCGGCATGAGCAAGCTGGATGCCGATCTTGGCGCGGGAGTTTCGATGAACGAACTCCACGACGCGCCTCCAGGCGTTGACGTGCTCCGGCTTGTAGAGGCCGGCGCAGCCCGGGCTGATCCGGCCCTCGCGCGAGACATCGGTCATCTCCGCGATGACGAGCCCCGCCCCGCCAACCGCGCGGCTCCCGAGATGGACCAGGTGCCAGTCGTCGATGAGCCCGTCCTCGGCCGAGTACTGGCACATCGGCGAGACCACCACTCGGTTCTCGAGCACGAGGTCGCGCAGTCGGAACGGCGTGAACATCGGTGGCGGTGCCGGCTCCGCCGGCACGTTGACGCCGCTCTGATTCGCGGCCTTGCGCGCGAACCAGCGGTCGATCCGCGCGACGAATTCGGGGTCGCGGACCTTCAGGTTTTCGTGGGTGATCCGGAGCGAGCGCGTAAGCAAACTCGCCGCGAACTCGATCGGCTCGACGTGTCCATAGTAGCGTTCGGTGCTCTCGAACCATTCGAGGCTTGCCTGGGCCGCGCGCTGCAGGCTCTCGACCTGCGGCCGCCGCTCGCCCTCGTAAGCGGAGAGCGCCGCGGGCACGTCGGCGTGGGACGAGAGCGCGCTTGCCAGCGCGATCGAATCCTCCATGGCGAGCTTGGTGCCCGAGCCCACCGAGAAATGCGCGGTGTGCGCGGCGTCGCCCATGAGCACGATGTTCCCGTACGACCAGCGCCGGTTGCGCACGGTCGGGAAGCTGCGCCAGATCGCCTTGTTCTTGAGAAGTGGATGGCCCTGGAGCTCCTCGGCGAACAGCGCCTCGAGGAAGCGCACGCTCTGGTCCTCGTCCGCTCGGTCGAGGCCGGCGCGCCTCCAGGTCTCCGCCGTGGTCTCCACGATGAAGGTCGCGTGCCGGTCGTCGAAGCGGTAGGCGTGGACGCGCCAGAGCCCGTGGACATCCGCCTTGAAATAGAAAGTGAAGGCGTCGAACCGCCGGGTGGTGCCGAGCCAGATGAACTTGTTGGGCCGCCAGTCGAGCTCGGGGCCGAACGCGTCGGCATGGGCCTGCCGCACCAGGCTGTTGGCACCGTCAGCGGCGAGGATCAGGTCCGCGCCGGCGAGCTCCCGGGCATCGGTCACCTCGCGGCGGTACTCGACCTCGACTCCGAGAGCCGCCGCGCGCGCCTGCAGGATGTTGAGCAGCCGGCGGCGCGACAGGCCGGAGAAGCCGTGGCCGCGCGACGTCAGCACCTCGCCCTGGTAGTGGATGTCGATCGCGTCCCAATGGGCGAAGCTCTGGGCGATCTCCCGGTAGGTGTCGGGATCCGCCTCGGCGAGGTTGCCGAGCGTCTCGTCGGAGAACACCACGCCCCAGCCGAAGGTGTCGTCGGCGCCGTTCCGCTCAATCACGCGGATCCGGTGCCGGGCGTCCCGGAGCTTCATCAGGATGCTGAAGTAGAGCCCGGCCGGCCCGCCGCCGATGCTGACGATGTCCATGCGCCGATACTTTAGGACTAAACTATCTGGCGGAAAAGGCCGGGGCGCGAGCGGACAAGCAACGTGTATCCTTCGACTCGCGATGCGTGGCAATCGCGGCTCAGGATTAAGTGAAGGGAGCCCGCCAGACAACTTCGTCCTGAGACGCGCCCGCGGGGCACGGGTCGAAGGACGCAGGATTTCCATCCAGCGATCACGTGATCTAGACTCGCGAAAGAGGCCGGCGCCGATGCAGCGGCCGGCCTTCGGGAGGATGGATGCTCGCCCCGTGGTTCGTCTCCATCGTGGCGCTGGGGTACCTGGGGCTCCTGTTCGCGATCGCCTTCTATGGCGACCGGCGCGCCGAGCAGGGACGGGGCGGCGTGCGCGAGGCGGTGATCTACGCGCTCTCGCTCGCGATCTACTGCACCTCCTGGACCTTCTACGGCAGCGTCGGCCGTGCCGCGTCCCACGGCATCGACTTCGTCCTGATCTACGTCGGCCCGATCCTGCTGATCCTGCCGGGCTACGCGATCATGCGGAAGATCCTGCGCATCGCGCAGGCGCACAACGTCACCTCGATCGCGGACTTCATCGGCGCGCGCTACGGCAAGAGCCGGCCGGTGGCCGCGCTCGCGACGGTGATCGCGGTGGTGGGTGTGCTGCCCTACCTTGCGCTCCAGCTCCAGGCCGTGACGCTCAGCTTCGACGCGCTGGTGTCGGCCTCGCCCGACCTGGTGCGTTCGGATCATCTGCCGGTCTGGGGCGATACCGCGCTCTACGTCGCCCTCATGATGGCGGTGTTCTCGATCCTGTTCGGCGTCCGGCACGTGCACGCAAGCGAGCGCCACCACGGACTCATCCTGGCGATCGCCTTCGAGTCCTTGGTGAAGCTGGGGGCCTTCCTCGCCGCCGGCCTCTTCGTGGTGTTCGGTCTGTTCGACGGTCCGGCGCACCTCCTGGACCAGGCGATGGCCGACCCGGCCATTGCGGCGCGCCTCGAGGCGGTCGCCTTCCAGCCGGCCTGGATCTCGATCACGCTGCTGGCGGCCTTCGCCTTCATCTGCCTGCCGCGGCAGTTCCACGTGGCCGTGGTCGAGAGCGGGCGGCCAGCGAACCTCCGCATGGCGGCTTGGCTCTTCCCGCTCTATCTGGTGGCGATCAATCTGTTCGTGCCGGCGATCGCGCTGGTGGGCCTGCTGCGCTTCTCCGACGGCACTCCGCCCGACCTCTTCGTGCTCATGCTGCCGATCTCCGGAAACCTGAGCTGGCTCTCGCTCGCGGTGTTCATCGGCGGCCTCTCGGCCTCGACCAGCATGGTGATCGTCGAGAGCGTGGCGCTCAGCACCATGATCTGCAACGAGCTGGTCATGCCCGTGCTGCTCCGGGGACCGTCGCTCCGGACCGCCACCGGCGGAGGGATGGGCGGATTGCTGCTGGCGATCCGGCGGAGCGCGATCTTCGCGGTGCTGCTGGCAGCCTACGGCTATCATGCACTGATCGGCGACCGCTATCCGCTGGCCTCGATCGGCCTGATCTCGTTCTGCGCGGTGGCGCAGTTCGGGCCGGCGCTGCTCGCAGGTCTCTACTGGCGGGGCGCGCACCGGCAGGGCGCGCTGGCGGGCATGGCGGGCGGCGCGCTGGTCTGGGCCTATGCGCTGCTCCTGCCGTCGCTCTCCGAGGCGGGCTGGCTCCCAACGTCGCTCGGCGGCGGCGTGCTGCCGCCGGTACTGCCGGGCGCGGATTCCCTCACCAACGGCGCGGTCTGGAGCCTGCTGGTCAATCTGGCGTTCCTGGTCGGCGGCTCGCTGCTGGCGCATCATCGCGAGCACGACCGGCAGCAGGCGCAGGCCTTCATCGCCGGTGAAACGGCGATCGACGCCGCTGAATCCGAGAGTCCCGGACACGCGCCCGCCTTCGACGATCTCAAGAGCCTGGTCGCGCGTTTCCTGGGAAGCGAGCGGGCGGAGCGCGCCTTCGCTCGACCCGTCGCCGCCTACCGCGAGAAGGAGCTCGCGGCCTTCACGGAGCGGCTGCTGAGCGGCGCGATCGGGGCCGCCTCCGCCCGTATCGTGGTCGCCGCCGTGCTGCGCCGGCGCTGGGCCGCGGCCTGGGCCTCGCGCGCAATGCTCGACGAGGCCTCGCAGGCGATCCTGCTCAACCGCGACCTGCTGCGCGCGACGCTGGAGAACGTGAGCCAAGGCATCGGCATGTTCGATCCGGAGCTTCAGCTCGCCGCGTGGAACCGGCGCTTCCTCGAGCTGCTGGGCATTCCCGAGGAGCTCGCGCAGATTGGAACGCCGCTCTCGCGCATCGTGGAGAGCCCGGACCGGCGGCATTCCGCGGTCGGCGTCGACCTCTCGATGCTGCAGGAGGCGCCGAGCGTTGCGGCGACGCCGCAGACTCACGAGCGCCGGCGCAGCGACGGGCGTGTGCTTGAGCTGCAGACCAATCCGATGCCGTCGGGCGGCTTCGTGCTGGTGTGCACCGACATCACCGAGCGCACGCAGAGCCTCGAGGCGCTCCGGGACACCGAGCGGCGCATCCGCGAGGCGAACGAGCTGCTCGAGCGCCGAGTCGGCGAGCGGACCCACGAGCTCACCGTCCTCAACGAGCGGCTGAGCGAGGCGAAGGCCGCGGCGGAAGCTGCGAACGTCAGCAAGACGCGGTTCCTCGCCGCGGCGAGCCACGACCTGCTGCAGCCGCTCCACGCGGCGCGGCTCTTCGCCGGAGCGCTGGCCGAGCGGCCGCGCAGCGCCAAGTCCACCACGCTCGTGCGCCAGCTCGACCAGGCGCTCGGCGCCGTCGACGAGCTGCTGCAGGCGCTGCTCGACATCTCCAAGCTCGATGCCGGCGCGCTCAAGCCACAACCCCGTGCCTTCGTCGTCGGCGAGATGATCGAGAGCGTCGCCGCGTCCTTCGCGCCGGTGGCGCAGCAGCGCGACCTCGGCCTCAGGGTGGTGCCGTCGCGCGCGGTGGTGGTGAGCGATCCCACGCTGATTCGGCGCGTCCTGCAGAACTTTCTCTCGAACGCGATCCGCTACACGCGGACGGGTGGCGTGCTGATCGGCTGCCGGCGAAGAGGCGACCGCGTCGCCGTCGAGGTCTGGGATACCGGTCCCGGCATTCCCGAGGAGAAGCTTGGCGTCATCTTCGAGGAGTTCAAGCGGCTCGGGCCGCACGAGGGCGACGCGCCGGCCGGCCTCGGCCTCGGGCTTGCGATCGTGGAGCGCATCGCGCGGATGCTCGACCACCCCGTGGTGGTGCGGTCGCGCCCCGGCCGCGGCAGCGTGTTCTCGGTGAGCCTGCCGCGCGGCGCCGCAGTGCCGCTGGCGGCGCGATCTGCGCCCGCGCGGCGCATCCCGAACGCGCTCTCGGGCAAGCTCGTGCTGTGCATCGACAACGACGCCTCGGTCCTGGCGGCAATGCGTCCGCTGCTCGAAGGCTGGTCCTGCGTCGTGCTGACCGCCTCCGGCCTCGCCGGCGCCCGGCGCGAGCTCGCCGAGCATGGAGCGGCGCCCGACATCATCCTGGTCGACCACCATCTGGAGGGCGGCGAGACGGGCTTGTCCGTGGTCGAGGCCCTGACCGAGGAGCTCGGCATTCGGGCGCCGGCTATTCTCATTACCGCCGATTATTCCGACGCGCTCCGCGAGGCGGCCCAGGCGAGAGGCTATCTGGTCCTCAACAAGCCGCTGCGGCCGGCGGCGCTCCGGGCGCTCATGTCGCAGCTGCTCGTGCGCCAGCCCGGACGGCTCGCGGCGATCGGCTGAGGCCCGCTATCGCGCGGCGGGCGGCTCGGCCAGGGCGAGGCGGCGGGCGGCGATCACCGCCTGGGTGCGGCTCTTGACGCCGAGCTTCCGAAAGATCTGCGAGAGATGCGCCTTCACGGTCGCCTCGGTGACCTCGAGCTCGAAGGCGATCTGCTTGTTGGGCTTGCCCTCCGTAAGCAGCAACAGGACGCGCCGCTGTTGGGGTGTGAGCTCGGCGATACGAGCCGCGAGCTCGGTCTCGCCCTCGTCGAGATAGGCGGCGCTCGCGGCTTCCGGCAGCCAGATGCCGCCTGCGAGGATCGCGGCGACCGCCGCGCCGATCTCTGCCACGGGCGTCGATTTCGGCAGGAACCCCGAAGCGCCGAACTCCAGCACCTCCCGCATGATCAGGGGATCCTCGTTGGCGGAGACCACGAGGATGGGAACGCTGGGATAGGCGCTCCGGAGCTCCGCCAGGCTCGAGAGCCCGGTCATGCCGGGCATCTGCAGGTCGAGGAGCAAAAGATCGGTGTCGCCTCGGTCGAGCGCCGCAATCGTGGCGGCGAGCGAGCCGACCTCGGCGATCTCCGCGCCGGCCAAGACTCGCTCCAAGGATTCCGCGAGCGCTCTGCGCACCAACGGATGATCGTCCGCGATCACCACACGGGTCGCCTGTGGCATCCCTTGGCCCGACTGGTCTTCCCGACCCCATCTCTGGCACGGGAGGCAGTTGCCGGGCAAGCCGACTCGGGCTCGGCGGCTTAGACCAAAGTCGAAGGTGGGAGGTTAGGCGCCTGCTGTTAGTATAGGCGCAAGAATTGCCGCGACTCCGGCTCGTCGACGCCGGGTGTTCGATCGCGGCAACAATGAAAATGCTCCAACAATTACAGGGGAAACGTCCATGACAGTCGCGGCACACGCAAGACCCGGGCATCCGACCAAGGGGCTCAACTTGCCCTTCATCATCGGAGCGTCGTCCGTCGGCACGCTGATCGAATGGTACGACTTCTATCTCTACGGCGTGCTGGCCGTGTTCTTCAGCAAGCACTTCTTTTCGCCGGCGCTCAACGAGACGACGGCGCTCATCCTGAGCCTGCTGGTGTTCTGGACGGGATTTGCGGTGCGACCGTTCGGCGCGATCGTTTTCGGCCATCTGGGTGACCTGATCGGCCGCAAGTTCACCTTCATGCTGACCCTGCTGCTGATGGGCGCCTCGACCTTCGTGGTGGGCCTCCTGCCGGGCTTCGATACGCTTGGCACGCTCGCCCCGGTGCTGCTGGTCGCCATGCGCGTGTTGCAGGGCCTGGCGCTCGGCGGCGAGTACGGCGGTGCCGCGACCTACATCGCGGAGCACTCGCCGGACGGAAAGCGCGGCTTCTACACCAGCTGGATCCAGACCACGGCGACCATGGGCATCGTGCTCGCGCTGTTGGTGATCCTGATGTGCCGCCTGTCGCTGGGCGACGAGGCCTTCGCCAGTTGGGGCTGGCGCGTGCCGTTCCTGATCTCGGCGATCCTCGTCCTGCTGTCGATCTATATCCGGCTGAAGCTGGAGGAATCCCCGCTGTTCGCCCGCCTGAAAGCGCAGGGCAAGGCTTCCCGAAACCCGGTGAAGGAGACTTACACGAGCGGGCGAAACTGGGGCCTGATGGCGATCGCGCTCTTCGGCGCCACGGCGCCGGAAGGCGTCGTCTGGTACACCGGCCAGTTCTACGCGCTCTTCTACATGACGACGGTGCTCAAGGTGCCCTACGTGACCGTCTACGTGATCATGATGATCGCGCTGACGATCGGCGCCTTGTTCTTCCTGGTGTTCGGTGCGCTCTCGGACCAGATCGGCCGCCGCAACATCATGACCGCCGGCTTTGCGCTGGCGGTGATCACCTACTGGCCGGTGTTCACCTTGATGGGCACCTACAAGGACTATCCGTTCATCCTGGGCCTTCTGGTGCTCTACCTGGTGATCCTGGTCACCATGGTTTACGGGCCGATCGCGGCATTCCTGGTGGAGTTGTTCCCGGCCAAGATCCGCTACAGCTCAATGTCGCTGCCCTACCACATCGGCAACGGCGTGTTCGGCGGCCTGGTGCCTGCGGCAGGCACTTGGCTCGCATCGGTGACGGGGGTCGCGCTCGGCGGCCTGTTCTACCCGATGGGCATCGCGGCCATCGGCGTGATCGTGAGCCTTGCCGGCATCAGGGAGCCCACGCACAGGATCAAGATCTGGGAGGAGGTCGGCGGCGCGCCACCGCTGGTCCCCGACCAGCCGTAGCTCTCCTCGGTTGGCGGCAGAGGCCCGGGCGATCCCCGGGCCTCTTGCTTTTGCGGATCACCGCGCGCGGTGTTGCGCCCGCGAGGAGCCGAGCCTCGGCCGTGTCGGCCGCTCCGAGAGGTCGCGGGAGAGCGCGGTCAGCAATGCGGAGTAAAGTCCGGCGACCGCGAAGGCGGCGTAGAACGGCAGCGGCGGGTTCTTGCCGAGGAGCACGGTAAGGAAGATGTAGAACGCCGGTACGGGAATGAGCACGCGCCCGACGATCGACCAGGCGGTGGGCAGCGACGCCAGCGTGAAGGAGGCGCCGATGATCAGCGCCTCCCACGGCACGGGGAGCAGGTCGTTCTCGTCCTCGGGCGTCACGCGCTCGTTGAGGGCGCCGAGCGTGTAGGCGCCGACCACGCAGCCCAGCAGAACTGCTCTCAGGACGCGCATCAGGCGGCGCCGGCGCGCCTGGTGCGCCACCTCGCGGGAGCGGAGCGGCGTCTCGGAAGTCGCGCTCTCGTGCGGAGCCGGATGGTCCATCGCGATCTCCTACGCCGGCCCGTAGAGGGAATGCTCGCCGATCTCCTCGGCGCGCGAGCGCTCGAGCTCCTGGCTGTAGCGGCGCAGCGCGTAGCCCTCGGTCATGAAGCCGATCACCTGGAGCGCCTTGGCGTCGGTCACCACCGCCAGCGTCTCGGTCTCGGTGCTGCTGAAACGCCGGAGCGCAGTGCGGACATTCTGCTCCGGCAGCAGGAATTGATCGGCGGCGGTCCGGAGCGCGTCGATCGGCTGCTCGAGATTCTGGTCGAGGTCGGGATTATAGGCGTCCGCCGTCGCGACGATGCCGGCATAGCGGCCCATGGCGTCCACCAGGAAGGCGCGCTTCGTGGCGCCCAGCGGAAAGCGCTTGCGGAACTCGGCGATGCTGATGCCGAGCGGCACCGTTGGCGCGTCCTTGCGCATGAGCTTGCCGACCGAGAGGTCCTCGATCCAGCCGACGTCGAAGCCGCCGCGGATCGGCACGCCGCGGATGTGGAAGCGCCAGGTCGCGAAGGAGTAGCCGAAGGTCTGGCGCACGACGAGCGCCGCGATTATGACGCCCACCATCACGCCGAGCGCCGCCGGGAAGCTGCCTGTGAGCTCCAATACGAGGAAGATCATGGTGAGCGGCGCGCCCACCACGGCGGCGGCGACCGCGCCCATGCCGACCAGCATGTAGGCGACGCGGTCGAGCTCGAGGCCGGCGACGCCCGCGAAATGCAGGCCGGCCTGGAGCGCCGCGACCGCGGCGCCGCCGAACACGGCACCGAGCAGCAGCGAGGAGCTGAAGAGACCGCCGCGGAAGCCCGCGCCGACGGAAACGGCCGAAGCGAGGCCCTTCGCCGCAATCAGACCGAGCAGCACCGTCCAGGGCAGGTGGTTCTCGAGCACGACTTGCAGCGCGCCGTGCCCGCTACCGAGCACCTGCGGGAAGACGGTCGCGATCATCCCCACCATGAAGCCTCCCAACGCGGGCGCTGCCCAGCGCGGCATCGCCTGCCGGCGGACGAAGCGCTCGATCCGGGTGACGCCGGTCATGGTAGCGATTGCGATGATGGCGGCGAGCACGCCGAGGCCGGCGAAGAGGGCGTAGTCCATGCCGGATATGTGGACCTGGGCGTCGAGCCCGAAGATCGATTCCTCGCCATAGAGCGCGCGCACCACCAGCGTGCTCGAGAGCGCCGCCATGCTGATGGGCGCCAGCACCGCCGGCGAATAGCTGCCGATCACCAGCTCGAAGGCGTAGAAGGCACCCGCGAGCGGCGCGTTGAAGGCCGCGGCGATACCCGCCGCCGCGCCGCAGCCCACGAGCGTGCGCAGGTCGCTGCGCCGGACCTTCAACAGCTGGCCGAACTTCGAGGCCATGCCTGAGCCGAGCTGCGTATAGGCGGCCTCGAGACCGACGGAGGCGCCGAACCCCGAGGAGATGATGGTGAGGAGCGCCAGATTCGCGCTGTCGGTGAGCGACATCTTGCCGCCGAAGAGCGCGTTCGCCTCGATGGCGTCGACAATCTCGCGCGGCCGCCAGCGGCGGATCAGGATGGCGGCGCCGCCCGAGAGCAGTCCGCCGAGGCAGGGCACCAGCAGGGGGCGCCACCAGTCGGGTGGACCGTGCTCGCTCAGGCGCTCGTTCATGGGGATGGCGAAGGCGAGCTCGTGGAGCCGCTGGACCGTCACCTGCAGCACGATGACGCCGAGGCCGATCGCGATGCTGATGAGCGCGCTTGCGGCAATCAGCGACACCTCGTTGTCGCGCACGCTCTGACGCGTGAGCCGTTCCCATAGGGAGCGCCAGGGGCGGGAGAGTGAGGTAGAACCGTTCAAGAGCATGCGTGACCGTCGAAGATCGGCCGGTATCCGCCGGGCAGAGTGACGAAAAATGGGCGCGGGTCAATGCGCCCGGTCACACATAAGGCGCGGAATATGAGGATTCCGTGGCGATCGCGGTGGTGCGCCCGTGTTGCGTCCGTCGACTCGCCTGCCAGCGCAGGCCGTTATTTATTCGCGGAGACCTTGAGACCGATCAGCGCGGCCACATCCGCGGGCGGGAGCGCGCCGGCGGCCTTGAGGGCGGTGAAGGCGACGGGAGCGGTCGGCGCGAGCTCGATCGTGAGGGAATGCGGCTCGGTGAGGAACACCTTCACCGCCGCCACCGCCGCGGCGATCGCGGGATTGTCGCCCAGGGACGCCGCGCGGATGTCGAGCATCGTCGCGACCTGCTGTCGGATCGCCGCCGGGTCCGTATTGGTCTCGAGCGCCGCCGCCTTGAGGGCGCGTTCGGCGAGCGAGGCGTCGTCGTAGCGTAGGACTGCGTGGGCGAGGCTGCCGTGCGTCTCCAGGTCGTCGCCCGGACTCACGTCCGAGAGATCGGCCGAGATGTCGACTTTGCCCAGCTCGTCGATCTTGAGCGCGAGATTGCGCAGGCTGATCTGCTTCTGATCGAGGCTCCATTTATAGGAGCCGCCAACGCTCAGGGTCAGCGTATCGAGGCCGAGCTTGTCGAAGGCCTCTTTCGCGCGGTCGTTCGGGATCAGTGCCTTGCTGAGCTTGAGCCCGGCGTAGCTGAACTCGGCCGAGACCGGAACGCCCTGCGAGAAGCCGATCCGCGACAGGGAGAAACTGCCGACCGGAATGTCCTTGCCGTCGGGGGTGTGCGCGGTCATGCCCGCATACTCGATCTTGCCGATCGCAAGCCCGTCGAGCATCTGCGGCGTGATCGGGTCGCCCGCCAGGATCTGGGCGAGCGGCTGCTGGAACTTCACGTCCGCCATGCTGACGTGATCGAGCGTGATGGTCCCGAGGGGCGCCGCCTGGATCGTGGTACCCTCGGCCTGGGCGTCGCCACGCATGCCGCGGTCGTAGGCGCCGCCGGTGAACTTACGGACGGAGTAGGTGACCTCCGTCTCCGGCATCTGGGGCGTCGCCGGGAGCTTAGCCGCCACCTGCATGCCATCGAGCGTGTAGCCGTCGTAGCCGATCCCCAGCATGATCGAGGCCTCGAACCGGAGGAGCGGGAGCAGGTCCGCCAGCTGCGGGGGCTGCGATTGCTTGGCGAGGATCCCCTGCGCCTCCGCCCAGGTCGGCACGCCCGTGTGCAGCAATGCCCAGGGATAGAGTCTCAAGCCGTCGATCCGCACCGCGCCGACGGTCCCCGATCCCGTGGCGAAGCGCATGCTGACGCCCTTGAGGGCGATGGTCCCGGCGACCGGCAGCGTCTTGTCCTGTGCGACAGCGGCCGGATTTGCCGCTGCTTGCGCCCAGGCGGCGCCGAAATCGATCGAGGGCTTGCCGACCTCGACCTGGTCGATAGCGAGGTCGAGCGGCGGCGTGCCGGTTCCCTTGACAGCGATGCCGCCGATCGTCGCCTTGTCGGCGGCGACGTCGTAATCGGCGGTCTTGTAGGTCAAGGAGTAGCCGGGCGGCAGGGTCTTGATCCACTGATCGAGTCCGGCGCGGAACTGCTCGCCGGCATAATCATGGAGGCGCGTCCAGCCGTAATAGCCTCCGCCGCCCGCCGCGGCGGCGACCACGAGCACGACGATCCACAGCACCGGCTTGCGCATCAATGCCCCCATTCCCGAGCCGGGGCCACCCTATCACGGGCCGCGCGAAGTCGCCTATGTCGGGTCCCCGAGCCGTAGAATGACGCGGCCCCGGTTCACGATTTGTGAATGGAGTCGATCCAGCGCACTTCCTCGGGTTTCTCCACCACGGGGATGTCCAGGTTCACCACCACCGGCTCCTGGCCGCTGCGGACGAGGACGCAGTCCAGAGGCGCGTTGGGATCGGCGTTGATCTCCTGGTGCGGCACGTAGGGCGGCACGTAGATGAAATCGCCCGGCCCGGCCTCGGCCACATACTCGAGCCTATCGCCCCAGCGCATGCGCGCTTTGCCGCGCACGACATAGATCACGCTCTCGACCTCGCCGTGGTGATGGGCGCCGGTCTTGGCGTTGGGATGGATGGTCACGGTGCCCGCCCAAAGCTTCTGCGCGCCCGCGCGCGCGTAGGTGATCGCGGCGGCGCGGTTCATGCCGGGCGTCTGCGGCGTATTAATGTCGAGCTCGCTGCCTTTGACGATGCGCACGCCGTGGGCTCGCCAATCCACATGCCGGTCGGTCATGTCTATCTCCAGTTTCTTCTGACTTAGCGGGCGCATCCGGGCGCCGCAAGACTCAGGCGGCGGCTCGCTCCCATTCGGCGCGCACGGCAGGGTCGCTCTCCCTGCGCAGCTGCTCGATTCGAGTGCAATCGCGCTCCGCCGGCGGAGCGACGCGCACCCAGGCCCAGGCCGCCATGGCGCGCACGAGGGGCGAGATATCGCGGAGCAACGGCTGCACCGCCGCCAGGAGCGCGGGTTCGCCGCTATTGCCGATCGCGATCAGCACGTTGCGGACGAAGCGGTCGCGCCCGATCCGCTTGATCGGCGAGCCCGAGAACTGCGTGCGGAAACCCGCGTCGTCGAGCGCCGCAAGCGCGCGGAGTTCCGCCGGGCGCCCCGGCCTCGGCGCGAATCCGGGCTCGCGCGCCGAGCGCGCGAACTTGTTCCAGGGGCAGACCGCGAGGCAATCGTCGCAGCCGTAGATGCGGTTCCCCATCAATGGCCGGAGCTCCGCGTCGATGTGACCCTTGTGCTCGATGGTGAGGTAGGAGATGCAGCGCCGCGCGTCGAGCCGGTAGGGCGCCGGAAAGGCGCGCGTCGGGCAGGCGTCGAGGCAGCGCCGGCACTCGCCGCAGTGGTCCGCCTCGCGCTCGTCCGGTTCGAGCTCCATCGCGAGATAGATCTCGCCGAGGAACAGCCACGACCCCAGCTCACGCGAGACCAGGTTCGTGTGCTTGCCTTGCCAGCCGATACCCGCGCGCTCCGCGAGCGGTTTCTCCATCACCGGCGCGGTGTCGACGAAGACCTTGAGCTCGGTGGGCCAGTGCTCCCCGATGAAGCGCGCGAGCGCCTTGAGCCGCGACTTCACGATGTCGTGGTAGTCGCGGCCGCGCGCATAGACGGAGACCGCACCTTGCTCCGGCTTGCCAAGCGCCGCGAGCGGATCCTGGCTGGGTCCGTAGTTCATGCCGAGCACCACGACCGATTTGGCTTCGGGCCAGAGCGTGCGGGGATCGGCACGCTCATCGGCGCGCGCCGCGAGCCAGCCCATGTCGCCGTGATAGCCTTTCGCGAGATAGTCGGAGAGGTGTGCCTTTGCCTCGGCGCCGAGCGCGGCCGCCGCGAAGCCCACGGCATCGAAGCCCAGCGCGAGTGCCTGCTCGCGGATCGCCGCCTTCGGATCGGCGACGGTCATCCCCGGCCGCGGTAAGAGGCGACGCCCTGATCCGGCAGCCAGAGCCCGCGCGGCGGAGCGCCCGTCTGATAGAACACGTCGATCGGCATGCCGCCGCGCGGGAACCAGTAGCCGCCGATCCGAAGCCATCGGGGCCCGATCTCGCGCACGAGGCGCTTGGCGATCGCGAGCGTGCAGTCCTCGTGGAAGCCAGCGTGATTGCGGAAGGAGCCGAGATAGAGCTTCAGCGACTTGCTCTCGACGAGCCAGCGCCGGGGCACGTAGTCGATGACGAAATGCGCGAAGTCCGGCTGGCCCGTGATCGGGCAGAGCACAGTGAACTCCGGCGCCGTAAACCGCACGAGATAGACGCTGCCCGCATGCGGGTTCGGCACGCGCTCCAGCACCGCCGCGTCCGGCGATTCCGGTAGCCGCGCCGGCCGGCCGAGCTGGGTGAGGGGAGGGGTGTTTCGCCGAGGCATCGTCGATTTGGGGTGGCTCAGTGCGTCCTTCGACTCACGGCCCTTCGGGCCGTGGCTCAGGTTGAGGCGAGAGCCTGTTTGCCATGTCCCGATTTACCTCATCCTGAGCCGCGAGCGAAGCGAGCGAGTCGAAGGACGCACGATTATTCCGCCGTTTATACGCTCACAACGCCGGAATGTCGCCGCGGGCCTCCGCCTCCAGGGTCTCGGCGGCGAAGGCGGCGAAGCGCCGCTCGGCGATGGCGCGGCGCATCTCGGCCATCAGGTCGGCATAGTAGCGCAGGTTGTGCTCGGTTAGCAGAATGGCGCCCAGCATCTCACCGGCACGGGCGAGGTGGTGCAGATAGGCGCGCGAATGTCGCGTGCAGGCGGTGCAGCCGCAGGCCGCGTCGAGCGGGCGCGGATCGTCCATGTGGCGGGCGTTCCGCATGTTGAGCGCGCCGCCGCGTGTGAAGGCCTGGTGCGTGCGGCCCGAGCGCGTCGGCAGCACGCAGTCGAAGAGGTCGATGCCGCGCTTGACGGAGCCCAGCAGATCGGCGGGCGTGCCGACGCCCATGAGATAGCGCGGCCGGGCCGCAGGCAGCGCCGGCACGGTCGCGTCGAGCACGCGGAACATCTCCGCCTGTCCCTCGCCGACCGCGAGTCCGCCAACGGCGTACCCGTCGAAGCCGATCGCCACCAGGCCCTCGGCCGAGCGGCGGCGCAGGCCGGCGTAGATGCCCCCCTGCACGATCCCGAAGAGGCCGTACCCGGGCCTCGCGGAGAAGACGCGCTTGCAGCGCTCGGCCCAGCCGAGCGACATCTCCATGGAGCGCCGCGCCTCGTTCTCGGTCACCGGGAAAGGCGTGCACTCGTCGAGCACCATGGTGATGTCGGCGTCGAGCATGTGCTGAATTTCGACCGCCCGCTCGGGCGTGAGCTCGTACTCGGTGCCGTCGAGGTGCGAGCGGAATTTCACGCCCTGGTCCGTGATGTCCCGGAGCTTCGCGAGCGACATCACCTGAAAGCCGCCGGAGTCCGTGAGGATCGGGCCCGGCCAATCCATGAATTTGTGGAGGCCGCCCTGTCTCGCCACCCGCTCGGCGCCTGGCCGCAGCATCAGGTGATAGGTATTGGCAAGGATGATCTGCGCGCCGGTCGCGGCGACGTCCGCGGAGCGCATGCCCTTGACCGTGGCCGCGGTGCCCACGGGCATGAAAGCCGGGGTCTCCACAACGCCATGCGCGGTGGTCATCCGGCCGAGGCGCGCGCCGCCGTCGTCCGCGATCAGCTCGAAGCCCGTGCTCACCGGGCGGCCTCGGGCAGGAGTAGGCAGGCGTCGCCGTAGGAGAAGAACCGGTAGCGCTCGCGGATCGCGTGGGCGTAGGCGCGCTTCATCCGTTCGAGCCCCGCGAAGGCCGACACCAGCATGAACAGCGTCGAGCGCGGCAGGTGGAAATTCGTGATCAGCGCGTCGATCGCGCGGAAGCGATAGCCCGGAGTGATGAAGAGCGCGGTCTCGCCAACAAAGGGATGAATCCGACCCGCGTCGTCCGCCGCGGTCTCGAGGAGGCGCAGGCTGGTGGTGCCGACTGCCACGATGCGCCCGCCCTCGGCACGCGCGCGGCTGAGCCGTTCCGCCGCAGAGGCGTCCAGGAACCCGGTCTCGCCGTGCATCACGTGGTCCGCGACCTCCTCGACCTTGACCGGCAGGAACGTACCGGCGCCGACGTGGAGCGTCACGGTCAAATGTTCGATGCCTGCCGCCTCGAGCGCGGACATCAGCGGCGCGGTGAAGTGCAGGCCCGCGGTGGGCGCGGCGACTGCGCCCTCCTTGCGCGCGAAGATGGTCTGGTAGTCTCGGATGTCCCGGGGATCGCCGCCTTTCGGTCGCTTGATGTAGGGCGGCAGCGGCATCCTGCCGTACCGCTCGAGCGCCGAGCGGAACTCCGGCGCGGAAATCCGGAAGTGCAGCGCGAGCTCGCCCGCCGGCGTCCTGCCCGTGACCTCCGCCGAAAAATCCTCCGCGAAGACGAGGCGGTCGCCGGTCTTGAGCCGCTTGGCCCCCTTGGCGAAGGCGAGCCAGACGCCCTGGCCCAGATCGCGGTGCAGCGTCACCTCGACCGAGGCCTCGCCGCGCCGGCCCGTGAGCCGCACCGGGATCACCTTGGTGTCATTGAACACCAGGAGATCGCCACGAAGGAGCAGCCGCGGCAAGTCCGCGATCCGCCGATCCTCCAGCCGCTCGCCCACTACCAGGAGCCGCGCGGACTCCCGAGGCTCAGCAGGATGGTCCGCGATCAGCTCCCTCGGCAGCTCGAAATCGAACTCGTCGACGCGCATGGGCGGAGCCCATAGCGCGGAACGCCCGGGATGGGAAGCGCGTGTCCCGGTATACTGCTATCGGCATGATCCGCATCACCCCCGCTATTGCGATCAACGAGTCCGAGATCTCGGAGCGTTTCGTGCGCTCGTCGGGTCCAGGCGGGCAGAACGTCAACAAGGTGGCGTCCGCCGTGCAGCTTCGGTTCGATGCTCGGTACTCGCCGTCGCTGCCGGAGGGCGTGCGCCAGCGTCTCGCACGTCTCGCGGGCCGGCGCCTGACGCATGAGGGCGTGCTGGTGATTACGGCGCAGCGGCATCGGACCCAGGAGGCGAACCGGCGCGACGCGCTCGACCGGCTGGTCGAGCTGATCCGCCGTGCGGCCGAGCCGCCGGTGCCGCGCCGGCCTACTAAGCCCACCGCCGCCTCCCGCCGCCGCCGTCTCGAGGCCAAATCCCGGCGCTCCGCCTTGAAGCGCGGCAGGAGCTCCCGCGGAGAGGAATAGCCGAGCGCTCCAGCTCTGCTTGAACCCGCGCCGGGGATGTGGAGAATCAGCCATCCCAACCCTTAACCGGTTCTGCGAGCGCTGATGCCCGAGCCTGTCCGTCCGATCGAGCAGTGGGTCCTGGCAAAACCGCCGAAAGTGTCCGACCGCGGCATCGTGGTGGCGCAGCACTGGCGCGCCGCCGAGTGCGGCGCGGAGATCCTGGCCCAGGGTGGCAATGCCGTCGATGCCGCGGTTGCGACAGCGCTGGCGCTCGGCGTGGTCGAGCCCTGGATGAGCGGCATCGGCGGCTCCGGGCTGCTGGTCTATGGCGAGGGCAAGACGGGCAAGGTGAAGGTGGTGGACTTCACCCTGGTCTCGGCTGCGGCGACCGATCCCAAGCGCTATCCGCTCGCGGGCGGGGTCAGCAACGAGCTCTTCGGCTGGCCCATGGTGGAGGGCGATCGCAACGCCAAGGGCTACGAGTCCATCTGCATACCGGGCTCGGTCGCGGGCTTGGCGCTGGCGCTCGAGACATTCGGCCGCAAGTCCTTCGCGGAGGTGATCGAACCCGCGGCGAGGCTCGCCGAGCAGGGTCTGCCGGTCGACTGGCACAGCAGTTTCAACGTCTCGCTCTGCGCAGCGGAGCTCCGGGAATTCAAGGACTCGCGCGCGGTCTATCTGCCGAACGACCTGCCGCCGGTGCCGCCCCCCGCCGACACCGTGAGCTACCTGCCGCTGAAGGCGCTCGCCCGCACCTATCGCCGCCTGCAGTCGGCGGGACCGCGGGATTTCTACGAGGGCGAGCTCGCACGCGCCATCGTGGCGGATCTTAACGCCGGCGGCAGCGCAATCTCGGCGCGCGATCTCGCCGACTATCGCGCGCAGGTGGTCGAGCCGCAGCGCCTCGACTATCGCGGCGTCACCATTAACGCGGCGCCGCTCTTGACCGGCGGCACCACGCTCCTGAAGGCGATGGCGGCGCTCGCCAAGCGCATCCCCGGCGTCACTCTCGGCTACCCCGATGCCGGCGTCTATCTCGCATACGCGGAGGCGCTGCGCGACGCCTTTGCCGAGCGGCTGGAGACGCTGGGCCATGCCATGCCGGCGCTCACCAACACCACGCATCTCTCGGTGGTGGACCGCGACGGCAACATGGTGGCGCTCACCAACACGCTGCTGTCGCGCTTCGGCTCCAAGGTCGTGCTGCCGGGGACCGGCATTCCCATGAACAACGGCATGATGTGGTTCGATCCGACGCCCGGCCGGGTCAACTCCATTGCGCCGGGCAAGCGGCCGCTCGCCAACATGTGCCCGGCGCTGCTGGTTCGAAAGGGCAAGCCGTGGGTCGCGCTCGGCGCCTGCGGCGGCCGGCGGATCATTCCGGCGGTGGCGCAACTCACGTCCTTCCTGGTGGATTTCGAGATGTCGCTGGCGCAGGCCTTCGAGACGCCGCGCCTCGACGCCAGCACGGCTTCGGTGCTTTGCGACATGCGGATGGACCCAGCGATCGTGGCGGCGCTGGGCGAGCGCTTCCCGGTGGAGCGCGTCGAGAGTGCGGTCTATCCCTCGGGCTTCGCCATGGCCTCTGCCGTGATGCGCCAGACCACGACCCAACGCAACACCGGCATGACCCACATCGCCTCGCCCGCCGCCGCGGCGGTGGTCGAGCCATAAATGAGCGCGGATTCCGGAAGCAATCTCTACGGCGCCGCCGCCAAGGCCGAGTGGGGATTGGCACCGGGGCTCGCCAATCTCAATCACGGCTCCTTCGGCTCGACGCCATCAGCGGTGATGGCGGCGCAGGACGCTTGGCGCCGGCGCATCGAGGCGAATCCGACCAAATTCATGTCGCGGGAATCGCGGCCCGCGCTGCGCGAGGCCGCGCGCCAGGTGGCGGCCGAGCTCGGCGCCGAGGGTGACGATCTCGTCTTCAGCGAGAACGCGACCTCTGCCGCCAACGCGGTGCTGCGCTCGCTCGACTTCCGGCCCGGCGACGAGATCCTGATCACCAGTCTCGGTTATCCTGCGATCCGAAACGCCGCGCTCCATGTCGCGAGCCGCGCCGGGGCGCGCGTCGTCGAGGTCGAGATCGCGCTGCCGGTGCGTGGGCCCGAGGCGATCGTCTCCGCCGTCGAGGCGAGGCTCTCCGGCCGCACGCGGCTCGCGATCTTCGATCACATCTGCTCCCACAGCGCGCTGGTTCTGCCGGTGGAGCGGCTGATCGAGGTGTCGCATCGCGTCGGCGCACAAGTGCTGATCGACGGCGCCCATGTGCCGGGACAGATGCCGCTCGCCCTCGCCGATCTCGGCGCCGAGTACTACGTCGCCAATCTCCACAAGTGGCTGATGGCGCCGCGCGGCACGGGCTTCCTTTGGGCGCGCCGCGACCTGCAGCCGGCGCTCCATCCGTTGACGATCTCGCACGGCTACCAGAAGGGCTTCATCGCCGAATTCGACTGGACCGGCACCAAGGAGCTGACGGGATGGCTCAGCGCGCCCGCGGGGATCGAGTTCTTCCACCGCATGGGCGGCGCGCGCCTGATGGAGCGGAACCGTGAGCTCGTGCACGCCATGGCGCGGATGCTGAGCGAGGCCTGGCGGACGCCGCTCGGCGGGCCGCTCGCTATGTTCGCGTCCATGGCGGTGATCGCGCTGCCGAACGCGGGACCCGCGACCCAGGAGCGCTCGCAGGAGCTTCGAGTGCATCTTGCCGAGCGGCACGACATCGAGGCCGCGGTCAACGTCTCCGACGGCCGCCTCTGGGTCCGCATCATGGCGCAGGCCTACAACGAGCCCGCGGACTACGAGCGGTTGCGCCGGGCGTTCGAACCCTAGGCCGCATGTTCTTCGAGCACCTCCGACCGATCCATCCGGTGCGCGCGCTGCTGACGCTGGTGCTGGGTACGGCGCTCATGTCGCTGCTGTTCCTGCCCGAGCCGGTGGCGAACCAGAACCGGATCACGCTCGATTGGCGGCCGGAGATCGAGGTGCTGCTGCTGGTGGCGCTGCTAGCGGTGTTCGCGGCGCTGGGGCGCCGGATGCCGACATGGCTGCGCTGGACGGCTGCGGCGCTGCTGACCCTCGGCGCGCTGCTGCACGGCATTGCGGCGGCGGTGCCGAGCTTCTTCGAGCGCGAGCTCGATCTCTACTGGGACCTGCCGCATGTGCCGAGCCTCATCGGTCTGTTCTTCGCGGCGAAGGGCTCCCTGAAGGCGAGCCTCATTTTGCTCGGCTGCGCGGTGGCGCTGGTGGCGCTCATGGCGGCGATCGCACTGCTGCTGCGGATGATGGAGCGGGCGCTTCGCGGCCGGGGCCGGCCCGGGACGGCGCTGATCGCTGCGGTGCTCGCCGCGGTGCTGCTGCCCATCCCCTGGCCCGCTGTGGGTCCGCTCGCGAGCGCGGGCATGAGCCAGGAGGTCGGCCGCCAGATCGGCAATGTCTGGTTCAGCTTCCGCGTGCTGAACGGCGGCAGCGGGCCCTACGGCGAGGCGCTCGCGAGCCCCGAGCCGCCCGTGCGCGACCTCAACAAGCTCCACGGCCACGACGTCTACCTGGTGTTCGTCGAGTCCTACGGCACGACCGTGCTCGACGATCCGCAATTCGCGGCCGAGATCAAGCCGGCGCTCGCCGAATTCGAGGCGAGTGTCGAGGACGCCGGCTATTACCTGGTCTCCAACCGGATCGACTCGCCGACCTTCGGCGGCGGGTCCTGGCTCGCGCACGGCACCATCGCGAGCGGTCTCAAGCTCGACCGCTTCCTCTATCGTCTGCTGCTCAGCAGCAAGCGCCGCACCCTCACCAGCTATTTCGCCGCCTCGGGATATCACACCCTCGATATCATGCCCGGCATCAAGAAGCCGTGGCCCGAAGGTGCCTTCTGGGGCTTCGAGCGGCTGATCACCGCCAAGGACCTCGGCTATGACGGGCCGGGGTTCGGTTGGTTCGACGTGCCGGATCAGTGGACGCTCAAGAAGGCGCTCGAGGTGGTGGACGCCGAGCCTCACCCGCCGCAGCTCACGCAGATCGTGCTGGTGTCGAGCCACACGCCCTTCGCGCCGGTGCCGCCCTATGTGGCGGACTGGAGCGACGTCGGCCCCTACAAGGAGATCCCGCAGGAGGAATGGACCCGGATCTACAAGGATCCGGACTGGTGGCACCTGGAGGCGCCTTACCTGCAATCCGTGAAGTACGACCTCAAGGCGCTGGCGGGCTGGCTCGCGCAGCTCAAGGGCCAGCCTCTGGTGATCATCTTGGGCGACCACCAGCCGCCGGGCTTCGTCTCGGGCTCGGAGGCGCCACACACCGTGCCGATCCACGTGCTCTCGCGCGACGAGGACCTGGTGCTGCCCTTCACGAGCCTCGGCTACGTCGCGGGCCCGATCCCGCCCGAGGCCGGCCCCTTCAAGGGCATGGAGAGCTTCCTGCCGGATTTCCTGCGCCTGTTCGCGAGCGGCCGCTCCGTCGCCAAGGCGCCGGACGTCGCCGTGCCGGACCCTTGAGCGGAGCGCGCCGCTGATCGATTCCTTCGCGCTCCAGGCCGCCCACGCGCATTACCGCTCCCAGGGATATGCCGTGCTGCCCGCCGTGTTCACTGCCGCCGAGATCGACACGCTCGCCAAGGCGTTCGACCGGCATTGGGCGATGGGCATGAGTTATCGCACCAACTTCCGCCACAGCAATCTGTTCTATCGCCTCGGTCACGATCCCAGGCTCGGCAAGATCGTGCGCCTGGTGCAATGGCCCTCCTACGGGGATCCCGTGCTGGAGCAGTTCCGCCGGGATGCGCGCTTGTTCCAGATTCTGGAGCCGCTCCTCGGCCGCGACATCAAGCAGATCGTGAACCAGATGCACTGGAAGCCGCCGGGCGCCGTCGAGGCCGATTTCGCCTTTCATCAGGACGTGCGCTTCCGCCGGCCGCGCGAGGCCTATCGCAATCTCGCGGTCTCCTATGTGCAGACCGGCATCGCGGTCGACCGGCACACGCGCGCGAGCGGCTGCATGCGCGTGCTGCCGGGCTCGCACCTTGGCGGCGAGCTCGCGATCCCGACGCCCGCCCAGGTGTCGGCCGGCCCGCCCGCCGACGAGGCGCTGCGCACGGCGGGTCTCGATCCCGCGAAGCTGATCGATCTTGAGCTGCAACCCGGCGACGTCGCGATCTGGAACGTGTTCCTGGTGCACGGGTCGGGTGCCAACACGACGCCTGGCGACCGCCGCTTCCAGATCAACGGCTACGTCCGTGCCGCCGACTGCGACCGCGGCGAGTGGGCCTTCCGCGACGGCCAGCCCGTCAGCATCGGTTTCCCGAACCTCGTCCACTACGAGGACCTCGTCGACCACCCCGAGCCGCACTACGTGGAGGAGTGAGCCGTCAACCCGTCGACCCACCGCTTTGCGGTGCGCTGAGGGCGAGGTGAGCCTGGATGATCGTTCACGCCTTCTCGTCCTGAGCGCGGGCCGAACGTCCCTGTCGAAGGGCAAACGCTCACCAGGCTAAAGTCCCGCGACCACTCTCCGGAACGCGTCGGCGAATTCGGCGCGCTCTTGCGGCGTGCCGACGGTGACGCGGATGCAGCGGTTCAAGGGCGCGACGCCGGGCATGCGGACGAAGACGGCTTCCTCCTCCAGGAGGCGCTTCATTGCCGTGGTCGCGCGCTCGGCCGTGCCGAGGTCGACCGCGACGAAGTTGGTGGCGGAGGGCAGGGTCTTTAGGCCGAGCTCGGCCGCTAGCCGGCCATAGTCCGCGCGGCCCGCCTCGACCGCGCGCACCACGCCCGCGATGAAATCGGGATCGCCCAGCGAGGCGAGCGCGCCTTCCTGCGCTACGCGGTTGACGCCGAAGTGGTGGCGGATCTTGTCGAAGGCTCGGATGGTCTCCTGCGGCGCGATCGCGTAGCCGATGCGCGCGCCCGCCATGCCGTGGGCCTTGGAGAATGTGCGCAGCCGGATGACGCGCGGGTCCTCGGCGTCGATCGCCGGCAGCGCGTCGGCGGGCGCGAAATCCGCATAGGCCTCGTCGAGGACGAGGATGCACCCGTCGGGAAGGCGCTCGATCAGGCGCAACACCTCGGCACCGGCGATCCAGCTTCCCGTGGGATTGTCGGGGTTCGAGAGATAGGCGAGGCGCGCGCGCCGGCGTCGCGCCAGCGCGGCGAGCGCCTCGGGATCGTTGCGGTCGGCGACATAGGGGGTGTTCACGAGCTTTCCGCCGAAGCCGTTCACGTGGAAGGCGAAGGTCGGATAGGCGCCGAGCGACATCGCGACGCGGTCGCCGGGGTCGACGAAACTGCGCACGATCAATCCCAGGAGATCGTCGATGCCCGCGCCCAGCACGACGTTGCCGCGCGCGACGTTGTGCCGGCGCGCGATTGCCTCGCGCAGGTGGAAACCCTCGGGATCGCAGTACCAGTTGACTTGGCGACCGGCCGCCTGCATCGCGGCGATCGCCCTCGGTGACGGACCGAAGGCGCTCTCGTTGGCGCCGATCCGCACCTTGAGCGTGCGGCCGATGCGCCGTTCCAGCGCCTCCGGCGGCACGAACGGCACCACTGCGGGCAGCGCCGACAGGAGCCGCGCGAAGCGCGGACGGGATGCGGCCTTGCTCATGGATGCTGGCTCCCGGAACGACGGCGGCGCGCCGCGGGGATGCGCCGCCGGAGACCCCCTCGGGTCGCTCTGAGAACTAGGTGCGGTCGGGCGCCGGCCGGTCCGCCGTGGCGCTCGCGCTGCCGGCGCTCTGCTGCCCCGTGACCTTGGGCGGGTCCGCTTGCGCGGTCTCGTCGTCCCGCATGCCCTGCTTGAAGGCTTTGATGCCTTTGGCGAAGTCACCCATCACGTTGGTGAGCTTGCCGCGGCCGCCGAACAGCACCGCGATCACCGCGATCACGATCAGCCAATGCCAGATGCTGAAGCTACCCATGTGACGATCCTCGAGCCCTAGGAGGGGTTGACCAATTGCCGGGAAGGCGACGGCGCGGAGGGGCTTTTGTCAAGGAAAAACCGCGATGGCGCCGAGACTTGTTCGCTTCCGCGCGGAGGACGAAACCCGACCGCGCGCCTATACTCGCACGCAGACATCGGTATTCCCAAGGCGAAATCCAGGTGATGTCCGAGAGGCTCCATTTCCCGCCGCCCGCGCCCGCGCCTTGGCCGATGGTGCCGCCGGCGGACGCCGGCGTCGATGCCGAGCGCCTCCACGCTGCGGTCGACTTTGCGCGGCGACACGAGACGCCCTGGAGCCGCGACCTCGCGAGCGTGATCGGCAATGCCTATTTCGAGCCGCCGCCGTGGAACCAGATCCTCGGGCCTGTGCGCCCGCGCGGGGCGCCCAACGGTCTCGTTGCCCGGCATGGACGCCTGCTCGCGCGCTGGGGCGACACGCGGCAGGTCGACATGACCTTCAGCGTCGCCAAGAGCTACCTGAGCCTGCTCGCCGGCGTCGCGTTCGACCGCGGACTGCTGCCCGATCCGCACGAGCGTGTGGGCGCGCGCGTGACGGACGGCGGCTTCGAATCCAAGCAGAATCGCGCGATCACCTGGCACCACCTGCTGCAGCAGACGTCCGAGTGGGAGGGCACCCTCTGGGACAAGCCCGATCTCATCGATCGCAACCGCGACCTCGCCGCAGAGGGCAAGCCCGGCGCCGTCAAAGGCACCCACCGTCCGCTCCGCGAGCCCGGCACGTACTGGGAATACAACGACGTCCGCGTCAACCGGTTGAGCCTGTCGCTGCTGCGCCTGTTCCGAAAGCCTCTGCCGCGCGTCTTCGCCGAGGCGGTGATGCGGCCCATCGGCGCCTCCGACAGCTGGGAGTGGCACGGCTACCGAAATTCCGTGGTCGAGATCGACGGTGTGTCGATGGAATCGGTGTCCGGCGGCGGGCATTGGGGCGGCGGCGTCTTCATGCATGCGGAGGATCAAGCGCGCATTGGTCTCTTGATGCTGGCGCGCGGCGTCTGGGCCGGACGACGCATCCTGTCGGGGCGCTGGATCGACCTCTCGACCGCGCCGTCGGACATCAATCCGAGCTATGGCTATCTCTGGTGGCTCAACACAGGCCGCGACCGGTATGCCAGCGCCTCGGCCGACAGCGTTTTCGCCAGTGGCGCCGGCGGCAACTGCATCTGGATCGATCCCACGACCGGCATCGTCGCGGTGCTGCGCTGGATCGATCCGGCGGCCATCGACGGCTTCATCGCCCGCGTGATGTCCGCCCTCGGGTCCCGGCCCTGAAGCTCGAGGGAGGATTTTCGGAGGTGAGCCGGCGGCGCGCTCTCTCGAGCGGAACTCCGGGGCTAGGCGCGCCGCCGCAGATAGACGAACCAGTAGATGGCGCCCACCATGAGGCTGCCGCCGACGAGGTTGCCGATGCTTGCGACGACGACATTGTGGAGCACGCCGAGCGCGGTGAGGTCCGGGTAGGCTGCGCTATCCTGCCCGATCGAGGTCCAGAACTCCGGGCCGGCCCACGTCTTGATCGCGAGGGCGTAGGGCAGCAGATAGAGGTTGGCGATCGAATGCTCAAATCCCGCGGCGACAAAGGCCGCGACAGGCGGGACGATGACCATGACCTTGTCCGTCGCGCTTCGCGCGCCGAACGACATCCAGACCGAGAGGCAGACCAGTACGTTGCAGAGCACGGCGAGAAAGAAGAGCTGGATCGTCGGCAAGGCCGCTTTCGCCGACGCCAGGGCGAGCGCCGTTCTTCCGACGGCGCCGCCGTCGAACTCGTATTGGCGCGCGAGGAACACCAGGATAGCCGTCCCCACGGCGCCGCCGACATTCCCCAGATAAACGAATGACCAGGCGCGGAGCAGCGCACGGATCGTGATGCGCTGACTGGCGCACGCCACGATCATCAGCGAGTCGCCGGTGAACAACTCGGCGCCTCCCACGATCACCAGGATGAGTCCGAGCGAAAAGACGAGGCCAGCGAGAAGGCGCGCGACGCCCCAAGGGAGTCCGCCGGCACCGGTCAGCACCACGGTCATGAAGATTGCGCCGAGCGCGATGAAGGAGCCTGCAAGCAGCCCGAGGACTACAAGCGTGAGCGCGTCGCGCCCCGCCTTGGCGGCGCCCGCGGCCTCGCAGGCAAGCGCCATCTCGGGCGGCAGCAGTGCATCGATGGTATCAACGCCGAGCATCTTGTTCGGGGTCTCAGCCATGTCGCACCCCCCTGCGAGCTGGCACGGTTCGGATTGCGAGACTAGCGTATGGGCCTCCATCGTCACACCACCGGTTGAAGGCCGATCGAGCCCTCCGCGATTGGCTGAGGCCGTGGGGCGATGGTACGGTCTTGCGCCATGCGGCTCTGGATCTGGTGTGCACTGGGCGTGGTCGTTGCCTCGGGCGCCGTGGCCTCGGGAATGGCCTTACTCGGGACGAGCGAGCCTCCCGCGGCGCCGCTGCCCGCGGACAACCTCGCGCTCACGTCGGGGATCAGCGTCGCCACCACCGCGGTGGTGCCGCTGCCGGAGCCCGCTCCGCCACCGTCGGAGCAGCCGGCTAACGAAGCGGCGCCTGCCGGCCCCGGCCTGAGTGAGCTCCCGGTTCAGGACGTCGACCCGCTTCCCGTCCACGCGGTGCCGGACGCCGTCCCCGCGCCGGTCCCTCACGTCACCATCCAAGATCAGCAGGGCCGGTCTCTGGGCCGCGTATCGGCTCCGGCGCCGCCGCCACCCTCCTATGTGCCGTCGGTGGGTCCGGCACCCAACTATTCGCCCTCGAGAGCGCCGCCGCCCTCCTACCAGCCATCGGTGGGACCGCCCTTGAGCAACGCGGCCTCGAGCACGCCGCCAACGGCCAGTCCGCCAAAGGCCGGGACCGGAACCGTCTATCTTGCGCCCGCTCCGCCGCCGCCCTCCTATCGGCCCTCGGTCGGGCCGGCGCTCGGCAGTGTTGCCCCCGCCAGTCCTTCCGCTCCGCTCAGGGCCGCAGAGGCAGAGCCGGTCCAGCAGGCGGCCGCGCCGGCGACGGCGCCGAGATCGCTCTCCGGGCCCGCCCATGCCACTGGGACCGTGAGTCTCGCGGTCGACGGGCACAGCGTGCGGCTCTACGGCGTACAGCCGCCCATCAGCACCGATCGTTGCGCACTCGGCACGGGCGCCCCGCAGCGTTGCTCGGACGTGACCGAGGCGGTGCTCGCTGCCAAGCTCGCCCATACTCCGAGCGTCACCTGCCAAGCGCCGCCGGGCGCGGGCGCCGCTGAGTCTGCGCGCATCTGCCGCGACGCCGCCGGCATCGACATCGCCGGTTTTCTCGTCAGCGAGGGCTTAGCGACCGCCGACCAGCGCACGAGCACATACGCCAGCGCGGAGAGCACGGCGCGCGCTCAGGGCAGGGGCCTCTGGCGCTTCCGGTAGCGCTCAGCGGGCGGCGCGGGGCGCCCGGTGCTGCCGGGCACATTCTGAGCCGCGGGCTGGCGCGGCAGGCGGGCAACCGCGTCGCCCGGATCCGGATTCGATCGAGGTCGCGGCTTGGAACCGGGCTCTGGCGGTTTCTCACGGGGACCGGGCCCGGTGACGACGTCGAAATCGATCATGATGACCTCCTTCTGTTGTGGAGGCCGTCTCGGGGCGGGATTCGGGAGTGGGCGTGTGTCCCAAAAACACGAAAGCCGCCTGATCGAGGCGGCTTCGGTATCTACGACGAGTGCGCGATCCTAGGCCGCCAGCGGAAACCGGTAGGTCCAATAGAACGCGGTAAACGAGGAAACGCGCGCTGTCTTCATGGTGGCGCGACCATAGGCTCCGGGGCGTGCGGGGTCAATCGCCAATTCGGCCGGGAAGGCCGGGATCGGTCGCGGCAAGGCTCGGCCGTCGCCGCATCGCGTCCCGCCACGCGGCGAGCCTCGGGTAGCGCGGAAGGATCTCGCGTGTCTCCGGCGCCGCGGCGAAATATTCGATCATGGGCGCGAAGTGGAGATCGGCGAGCGAGAGCTCATCGCCTACCAGGACGTCGCCGCCTGCCGCCAGCCCCTCAAGCGCCGCCAGCGCGCGGGCGGATCCCTCGAGGCCACGGCCGATTTCCTCGGGGTCGGCGGGCTCGCCAACCCGCGGCCGGAAGACGGAGTGGGTGAAGACCTGCCGCACCATCGGCCAATAGGCATAGGCGTCGATGATCGAGATGATTTGCGTCATGCGCGCCCGCTCGCGCGGCGCGGTTGGCTGCAGCCTGGGACCGGGGAAGGTCTCGTCCACGTACCGGGTGATCGCGCCGGTCTCGTAGAGCACGAAATCGCCGTGCACGAGGACGGGGACTCGGCGAAACGGATGCATGGCGAGATAGACCGCGGGCAGGTCGGCCGCGAATGGGTTCACCTCGGAGCGCTCGTAGGCGGCGCCCTTCTCGGCAAGGGCCATGCGCGCGATCCGCACATAGACGCTATACTGGAAGCCGTGCAGGACGACCGTCATACCCGTTCCTTCCCCGGTTGGGATCGCGCACTATCGGCAAACAGGCCTCGCGTCCGCAAGCTTGGGTCACCATGGGAAGCCTCAGCCTCTGGCATATTCTGATCGTCGTGGTGGTCGTGGTGGTGCTGTTCCCAAACCTCCGCATCGCCGAGCGGGCGGGCCGGGCGCTCGCCGAGCGGGTGCGCGGCTGGATCAGTCGGCCGCCCTTCCCCTGAGTCGACCCGGGCCAGCCGCGCTTGCATTCAGGGCGTTCCGCCGCTATAACGCGCGCCTTCTAACCCCGGCGGCTGGCTGGCGCTTTTAGCGCAGGGCATGCCTCGTCGCCGATCGAAACCTCCTTCTTGAAAGGACGAAAATGCCCAAGATGAAGACCAAGAGCGGCGCCAAGAAGCGCTTCTCTCGCACCGCGTCCGGCAAGATCAAGTACAAGCCGGCGCACAAGCGCCACCGGCTGATCAGCAAGCCCAAGCAGATGAAGCGCAAGGCGACCGGCTCGGCCTATCTCGAGAAGGGCGACGCCGGGCTCGTGCTCACCTACATGCCGTATTTGAGGGGCTGAGCCATGGCGCGCGTCAAACGGGGCGTCACCGCCCATGCCCGTCACAAGAAAGTCTTGAAGCTCGCCAAGGGTTACCGCGGCCGGGCCAAGGACGCCTTCCGCGTCGGCATCGAGAAGGTCGAGAAGGGGCTCCGCTACGCCTATCGCGACCGCCGCGCCAAGAAGCGCAATTTCCGCTCGCTCTGGATCCAGCGGATCAACGCGGGCGCGCGCGAGGCGGGGCTCACCTATTCCGAGTTCATGAACGGCATCAAGCGTGCGGGGATCGCCATCGACCGCAAGGTGCTGGCGGACCTGGCCGCGCGCGAGCCCGCCGCCTTCCAGTCGATCGTCGAGAGCGCCCGCGCGGCGCTCGGCAAGGCCTGAGGCGAGAGGGCCCATGGACGCCTGCCTGCAAACGCGATTTAGTCAGGAGACCTGTCGTTAGGCCCCGCCGCCAGGCGCCGCCTTGGGATCAGCCGTGACCGGCCATCCCGGGTGGAGATGAGAAAGGGGCCGAAGCGCATTCGGCCCTTTTTCTTTTCCTCACTCCACGATGTGCCCGGTGAAGCCATGAACGAAAAAGAACTCGGTCCGCTCCGGAAGGAGATCCTCGATCAGGTCTCTCAGGCGGAGAGCCGCGAGCAGCTGGAGCAGGTGCGCGTCGGCGCGCTCGGCCGCAAGGGCCGGGTGACGCAGCTCATGAAGACGCTGGGAACGCTCGAGGCCGAGGCGCGCCGCGCCGCCGGCGCCGCGCTCAACCTCTTGAAGGACGAGGTCGAGGCGGCGATATCGGCGGCCGCCGACAAGCTGATGCACAAGGACATCGAGCGCCGGCTTGCGGCCGAGCGCGTCGACGTGACACTGCCGGTGGAGATCGGCGGCGAGGGGCGCGTGCATCCGATCAGCCAGACCACCGACGAGCTGACCGCGATCTTCGGCGAGATGGGCTTCAAGGTCGCCGAAGGTCCGCACATCGAGGACGACTTCTACAACTTCACCGCGCTCAACATTCCGCCGGAGCATCCCGCGCGGCAGGAGATGGACACCTTCTATCTCACCGAGAAGCGCGACGGGACCCGAAAGGTCCTGCGCACGCACACGAGCCCCGTGCAGATCCGCACCATGCTCGCGGAGAAGCCGCCGATCCGCATCATCGTGCCCGGCCGCACCTTCCGCAGCGACCACGACGCGACCCACAGCCCGATGTTCCACCAGGTCGAGGGTCTCGTGATCGACCGCAGCACCCACATGGGCCACCTCAAGGGCTGCCTGATCGAGTTCTGCCGCGCCTTCTTCGAGATGGACGATCTGCCCGTGCGCTTCCGTCCCAGCTACTTCCCCTTCACCGAGCCCTCGGCCGAGGTCGACATCGGCTGCTCGCGCGAGGGCGGCGGCCTCAAGATCGGCGCCGGCGGCGACTGGCTGGAGATCCTGGGCTCCGGCATGGTGCATCCGAAGGTGCTGGAGAACTGCAACATCGATCCCGCGATCTACCAGGGCTTCGCCTTCGGCATGGGGATCGAGCGGATCGCCATGCTCAAGTACGGCATCCCCGATCTGCGCGCCTTCTACGACAGCGACCTGCGCTGGCTCCGGCACTACGGCTTCCAATCGCTCGAGGTGCCCTCGATGGTCTCGGGGCTGCAGCGATGAAGACCACGTTCGGCTGGCTCAAGACCCATCTCGCGACGTCCGCGGGCCTCGACGAGATCGTCCGCACGCTGGTCATGCTCGGCCTCGAGGTCGAGAGCGTCGAGGATCGCGCCAAGGACTTGAAGCCCTTCACTGTCGCGCGCGTGATCTCGGCGGAGCCGCACCCGCAGGCTGATCGGCTCCGGGTCTGTCAGGTCGAGACCGGCCAGGGCCGGGTGCAGGTGGTGTGCGGTGCGCCCAATGCGCGCGCCGGCATGCTCGGCGTCTTCGCGCCGGTGGGTTCGGTGATCCCGCGCACCAAGCTCCTCCTCAAGGAGACCCAGATCCGCGGCGTCGCGTCGCGCGGAATGCTGTGCTCGGAGTACGAGATGGGCCTCTCGGAGGATCACGAGGGCATCATCGACTTGCCGCACGGCGAGGTCGGCGCGCCCTTCGCCGAGGTGCTCGGCCTCGATGATCCCGTGCTCGACATCAAGGTGACGCCCAACCGTGCGGACTGCCTCGGCGTCCACGGCGTCGCGCGGGACCTGGCGGCGGCCGGACTCGGGGCCCTGCGGCCGCTCGACCTGTCGCCGGTGCCCGGCAAGTTCCCGGCGCCGACCGCCGTACATCTCGCCGGGCCCGACGACAAGGCCTGCGTGCTCTACGTAAGCCGGCTCATCCGCGGCCTCAAGAACGGTCCGAGCCCGCGGTGGATGCAGGACCGGCTCACCGCGATCGGGCTCCGGCCGATCTCGGCGCTGGTCGACATCACGAACTTCCTCACCTTCGACGTGAACCGACCGCTCCATGCCTTCGACGCCGGCAAGCTCAACGGCGATCTCGCGGTGCGCGGCGCGCGTCCCGGCGAGATGATCCTGGCGCTCAACGGCAAGACCTACGAGCTCGACTCCGCGGTCACGGTGATCGCCGACAACAGCGGCGTCCAGGGCCTCGGCGGCGTGATCGGCAGCGAGGCGAGCGGTTGCACGGAGAGCACCACCTCCGTGCTGCTGGAGGCCGCGCTCTTCGATCCCGTGCGCACGGCGGCGACGGGTCGCCGGCTCGGCATCCAGTCGGACGCGCGCTATCGCTTCGAGCGCGGCCTCGATCCCGAGATGGCGGTGCCGGGCATCGAGCTGGCGACCCGGCTCATTCTCGAGATCTGCGGCGGCGAGCCCTCAGAGGTCGCGATCGCGGGCGCGGTGCCGAACTGGCACCGGAATTATTTCCTGCGCGCCGAGCGCACGCAGACCCTGGGCGGCGTCGAGGTCGCGGCGGAGGAGCAGCGGCGCATCCTCGAAAGCCTCGGTTTTGGCGTGAGCGCGCGCGAGGGCGGCTTCTCCGTAGAGCCGCCGTCCTGGCGGCCCGACATTGTGGGCGAGGCGGACCTCGTGGAGGAGGTGCTGCGCATCCACGGCTACGACAACATTCCCGTGGTGCCGATGCTGCGCGACACGCCGCTGCCGAGGCCGGCGCTGAGCCTCGCGCAGAAGCGCACCGCCACGGTGCGTCGCGCGCTCGCCGCGCGCGGCCTTGTCGAGGCCGTCAGCTTCTCCTTCCTGCCGCGCGCGCAGGCGGAGCTATTCGGCGGCGGCTCGGTAGAGCTGACGCTGGTCAATCCGATCAGCGCGGACCTCGACGTGATGCGGCCTTCGCTGCTGCCCAATCTCGCGAGCGCCGCACAGAAGAACCTCGACCGCGGGCTCGGCGATCTCGCGCTCTTCGAACTCGGGCCGCAGTACAGGGACGACACGCCCGAAGGCCAATCGCAGGTGGCGGCTGGCGTTCGCATGGGAGCAACGGCGCCGCGGCACTGGCGCGACGGCGGCCGGCCGGTCGACGCCTTCGTCGTGAAGGCGGACGCACTCGCGGCGCTCGCCGCGGCGGGCGCCCCCGTCGAGAACCTGCAAATCTCAAGGGACGCGCCGGGCTGGTACCACCCCGGCCGCTCCGGCACCTTGCGGCTGGGCGCGGGCGTGCTCGCGCATTTCGGCGAGCTCCATCCTCGGGTGCAGCAGGCGCTCGGCGCCAAGCAGGCGATCGCGGCCTTCGAGGTCCATCTCGATGCGGTGCCGGTGCCGCGCGCGCGGCCCACGAAGGCGCGACCCCTGTTGCAGCTCTCGCCCTACCAGCCGGTGCAGCGCGATTTCGCCTTCGTGGTCGACAAGGATCTGCCGGCGGAGACCCTCCTGAAGGCCGCGCGCAACGCCGACAAGAAGCTGGTGACAGGCGTGCGCCTCTTCGACGTTTACGAGGGCAAGGGTCTGCCCGAGGGCAAGAAGTCGCTGGCCATCGAGGTGACGCTCCAGCCCCAGGACGCCACGCTCACCGACGCCGCGCTCGAGGGTCTCTCCAAGAAGCTCGTCGAGCAGGTGCAGAAGGCGACGGGCGGTACGCTGAGAAGCTGACCGTGTGCACGTCGACCCTTCGGCCGGCGCTCAGGGCGAGGGGAGCTGACCGAGTGCTCTCGTCAACGGTGTTGTGTTCATCCATTCTCTCCTCGTCCTGAGCGCGCGACCGAAGGGCGCGTGTCGAAGGACAAGGGGGGCACGAAGCATGATTCCATTCGCCAAGATCCGGAAGACCGCCGAGCAGCGCCTCGGCAAGGCGGAGCTCGCGCGCCGGCTACCCAAGGTGAAGTCAGCGGCGGCGCTGAAGCGCGTCACCGACGACCGCTATCTCTCGCTGATGTCACTCAGGATCTTCCGCGCGGGCCTTCGGCACGACATGGTGGATGCGAAATGGCCGGCCTTCGAGAAGGTCTTCCGCGGCTTCGAGCCGCGGAAGGTGCGCGCCATGAGCGACGAGCAGGTGGAGGCGCTGATGGGCGACCGTCGGCTCATCCGCCACCTCGGCAAGCTCAAGTCGGTGCACGCCAACTCTGCCGCGATGATCGAGCTCGCGGAGGAGCATGGCGGCTTCGGCGCCTATCTCGCGGAGTGGCCCGGCGAGCGCATCGTCGCGCTCTGGGACGATCTCGCCAAGCGCTTCCACCAGCTCGGCGGCAACTCCGGTCCCTATTTCCTGCGGATGGCCGGCAAGGACACGTTCATCCTCACCTATTCCGTGGTGAAGGCGCTCCAGCACTGGCGTGCGTTTCTGGGCGAGCCCAAGGGCAAGAAGGACCGCGTCCGCGTCGGCGAGATATTCAATGCCTGGAACGAGGAAACCGGGCTTCCGCTCGCGCACCTCAGCATGACGCTCGCGGCGTCGGTGGATTGACCCGTGCGTCCTTCGACTCGCGATGCCCTCATCCCGAGCGCCGCGTGGCGGCGTCGAGGGACGCATCGCGGCTCAGGATGAGGCGCGTGGGAGGGGCTGAAAGAAGAGTCGTCGTCCTGAGCCAGGCCCGAAGGACCTGAGTCGAAGGACGCATCACCCTAAACTCGCTTCGCCGGCGCCTTCACATGCGGCAGCCGCGAGCGGTACTCGATGTCGTCGAGGTCGAGGTGGTTGCGGACGTAGGTGAGCGAGGCATCCCTGCGCGGCTGGAAATCCCACGAGGTGTGCCGCCCCTTGGTCATAGCGGCGGCGATCAAGCGGCGCCGGTGCTGGCTCGCGAGCACGCGGGCGCGGAGTGCCTCCTCGTCCCAGCGCGCCTGCGCTTCCTTGCGGAAAGCGGCGACAGCCGCGGCGTGCGCATCGTCTCGCGCGAGGTTGTTGCGCTCCAGCGGATCGGCGGCGACGTCGTAGAGCTGCGCCGGATCGGGTTTGCTGCGGATGTATTTGAAGCGGCCGCGGCGGATCATCAGCAGCGGCGCCACCGCGCCCTCGGCGAAGTATTCGCCGATCACCTCGTCGTGGCCGCCGGTGCCGGAGAGATGCGGCAGCAGGCTCCGGCCGTCGACCGGCGCCGGATAGTCGCCGGCGCGGCCCCCGCGGGCGATCTCCGCGAGGGTCGGCAGCAGGTCGATCGTCGAGACCGAGTGCGTGACGCGGCGCGGCGTCAGATCGCCGGGCAGCGCCACGATCAGCGGCACGCGCGCGGCGTTCTCGTGCCAGGTCATCTTGTACCAGAGGCCGCGCTCGCCCAGCATGTCGCCGTGGTCGGCGGTGAACAGGACCAGCGTATTCTCCCCGAGCCCGCAATCCGCCAGCGCCTTCGTCAGAGCCCCCAGCTGATCGTCGACGTAGGAGATCGCGCCGTAGTAGGCGCGCCGCGCGTTGCGCACATGCGCCTCCGTCACCTCGTACTCCTCCGCAGCGCTGACGTGGCGGAGCCGCTTCCAATGCGGGTCGGAGGGATCGGGCGTAGCGGAAAACTTCGGCAGATCGATATCGTCCTCGCGGTGTCGCTCCCAGTGCTCCGGCGTGATCGCGTAGGGGTCGTGCGGATGCGTCATCGACACCACCAGGCAGAACGGCCGCTCGTCGGTGCCGCGTACATGGTCGAAGAGGTAGCGGCGCGCCGCGTAGACCACCTCCTCGTCGTAATCGAGCTGGTTGGAGCGCCGGCACGGGCCCGCCTGCACCACGCTCAGCATGTTGTGGTACCAGCTCGGCCGTACCTCCGGATGCTCCCAGTCCGGCGTCCAGCTGTAGTCCGCGGGATAAATGTCGGTGGTGAGCCGCTCCTCGAAGCCGTGCAGCTGGTCGGCGCCGCAGAAATGCATTTTTCCCGACAGCGCCGTGCGGTAGCCCGCCTCGCGCAGGTAGTGCGCGAAAGTCGGGACGTCCGACGCGAAATCCGCCGCGTTGTCCCAGGCGCCGATGCCCGACGGCAGCCGCCCCGCCATCATCGAGAAGCGCGAGGGCGCGCATAGCGGGCTCGCGCAATAGGCGTTCTCGAACACCACGCCGCGCGCCGCCAGCCGCTCGAGGTTGGGCGCCTTGACCACGGGATGTCCGTGGATCGGCAGGAACCCCGGCGCCATCTGGTCCGCCATGACGAAGAGGATGTTCGGACGCTGCGACATGGGACACTCCGTTCTGCTGTCGCGCTCGACTATAGATCGACCTTCGCGAACCGCCTTATGGCTGCATTGAGTATTGGATGCGGCGGGGCGTGAATTGCATCGGGACTCCTGAACCGCGCTGAGCGCATCGCCACCTCTGCACGAAATCGTACGCAGGATGCGGTTACGACGGAGGTCGATCATTTCGAGCAAGACAGGGGCGATGGCGCAAAACTAAATTTCTACAAATCAGAGACAATTTATCTCGTCAGAACAGTCACTTCAGTTTTCGGCAAAGCCAATGCAAATCCGATCCGAAGCCAATTTCGACCCTGCCCGCCGTTGCTTCCACGCGCTTGCGCCCCTATGGTCGCGGCCATTCCATGAACCCCGTCGCCTAGGCCTCGATCCCTCGTGACCGACCTCTCGCATATCCGGAATTTCGCGATCATCGCGCATATCGACCATGGCAAGTCGACGCTTGCCGACCGCTTGATCGAGCGCTGCGGCGCGCTTGAGCAGCGCGAGATGCGCGAGCAGGTGCTCGACAGCATGGACATCGAGCGCGAGCGCGGCATCACCATCAAGGCGCAGACCGTGCGCCTCACCTATCGGGCGCAGAACGGCGAGACCTACGAGCTCAATCTCATGGATACGCCGGGCCACGTGGACTTCGCCTACGAGGTCTCCCGCTCGCTCGCGGCCTGCGAGGGCTCGCTCCTCGTGGTGGACGCGAGCCAGGGCGTCGAGGCGCAGACCCTCGCTAACGTCTACCAGGCGATCGACGCCAACCACGAGATCGTCGTCGTGCTCAACAAGATCGACCTGCCCGCGGCCGAGCCCGAGCGGGTCAAGCAGCAGATCGAGGACGTGATCGGGCTGGACACCTCGGGCGCCGTCCTGATCTCCGCCAAGACCGGCCTCAACATCGATGGCGTGCTGGAGGCGCTGGTGCAGCGCCTGCCCGCCCCGCACGGGGATGCCGCTGCGCCCTTGAAGGCGCTTCTCGTGGACAGCTGGTACGACGCGTACCTCGGCGTGGTGACGCTGGTGCGGGTCAAGGACGGCGTGCTCAAGCCCGGTCTCAAGATCCGCATGATGGCGACCGGCGCAACGCACACGGTGGAGCGGGTCGGCATCTTCACGCCCAAGGGGACGCCGGTCGACGAGCTCGGTCCCGGCGAGATCGGATTCATCACGGCGGGCATCAAGTCGGTGGCGGATTGCCGCATCGGCGACACCCTCACCGAGGAGCGCCGCCTCGCGGCCGAGCCGCTGCCGGGCTTCCGTCCCGTGCAGCCCGTGGTGTTCTGTGGGCTCTTTCCCTCGGACGCGAACGATTACGGCAAGCTCCGCGAGAGCCTCGCGAAGCTCCGCTTGAACGACGCGAGCTTCACCTACGAGCCTGAGACTTCGGCGGCGCTCGGTTTCGGCTTCCGCTGCGGCTTCCTCGGACTCCTGCATCTCGAGATCATCCAGGAGCGGCTCGAGCGCGAGTTCGATCTCGATCTTGTCACCACGGCGCCGTCGGTGGTCTATCGCATCCACCTAACCAACGGCTCGGTGAAGGAGCTGCACAATCCCGCCGACATGCCGGATCCCGTGCGGATCGATCACATCGAGGAGCCCTGGATCAAGGCGACCATCCTGGTGCCCGACGAGTATCTGGGCTCGGTGCTGGCGCTCTGCGAGGAGCGGCGCGGCGTGCAGAAGGACCTGACCTACGCCGGCAGCCGCGCCATGGTGATCTACCGTCTGCCGCTCAACGAGGTGGTGTTCGACTTCTACGACCGGCTCAAGTCGGTGAGCCGCGGTTACGCCAGCTTCGACTACCAGATGGACGGCTACGAGACCGGCGACCTCGTGCTGATGAACATCCTGGTGAACGGCGAGCCCGTGGACGCGCTGTCGCTCATCGTGCACCGCGCGCAATCGGAGCGGCGCGGCCGCGCGCTCTGCGAGCGCCTCAAGGAGCTGATCCCGCGCCAGCTCTTCGCCATCGCCATCCAGGCTGCGATCGGCGGCCGCATCATCGCGCGCGAGACCGTGAAGCCGCTCCGCAAGGACGTGCTCGCCAAGTGCTACGGCGGCGACGTCACCCGCAAACGCAAGCTCCTCGAGAAGCAGAAAGAGGGCAAGAAGCGCATGCGCCAGTTCGGCCAGGTGGAGATCCCGCAGTCCGCCTTCATCGCTGCCCTCAAGATGGGCGACCAGTCGTAGCGCTGCCATGACCGGACTCCTGATCCTGCTCGGGGTCCTCGTGGTCGTCGAGGTATTGGGACTGCCCGTTCTCGTTGTGCTCTATCTGACGGAGCGCGGCCGGATCGCGCAGCGCCTCAATGCGCTTACCAGCGAGCTTGCGCGGCTCCGCTCCGCCATGGCGGGCGCGACATTGCCTGCGCAGGCCCAGCCGAAGGCCGCGGCGCCCGCGGCAACGCCGGCGGCGGCCCCGACGCGGGCGGAGACCGCACCGGCCGCCGCGGCGGCCTCGCCCGCACCGCCCTCCCGCGTGATCGCGGCGGCTTCCGACTGGGTCACCGCGAAATCCGTGCCTCCGCCGGCGCCGCGCGAGTCCCTCGAGGAGCGCGTCATGCGGCGCTGGGCGGTCTGGCTCGGCGCCGTCGCCCTGGCCTTCGGCGCCTATTTCCTGGTGAAGTTCTCGATCGAGCAGGGCTGGTTCGGTCCCGCGGCGCGGGTCGGCGCGGGCGCGGCGTTGGGCCTCGCGCTCTGGGCGCTCGCGGAATGGGTGCGCCAGCGCGACGTGCGATTGCCGCTGCCGGGCGATACGCCCGACGCGATCCCGCCGGCGCTCGCGGCCTCTGGTTCGGTGGCGCTTTTCGCGAGCCTTTACGCCGCCTACGCGGTCTATCAGCTCGTCGATCCGCGGATCGCCTTCCTGCTGCTCGCGGCGGTCTCGGCGGCGACGGTGCTGCTGTCGCTGCTGCACGGCGTCTTCATGGCGTGGCTCGGCATCGCCGGTGCCTATGCGGTGCCGCTGATCGTGACGACCCCGCATCCCTCGATCGCGGCGCTCCTCGGCTATGTCGCGGTCGTCGCCGCGGGCGGCACGGCGCTGATGCGTTGGCGCGGCTGGAGCTGGCTCGGATGGCTGGCGCTCGGCGGCGCCGTGCTCTGGGCGCTCGAGGCGATGGCGGCGGGGAGCGCCGCGGAGCTCTTGTGGCCGCTCGGACTCTATCTCCTGGCGTTGCCGCTGCTGTTCCTTGTGGCGGCGGACGCCGTCGGCGAAAGCGCGCCGCGCGCGCGGCGCGCCGCCGCGTGGGCCGCGTCGATCGCAGCGGCGCTCATCATGTTCTGGCTCGTGCAGATCGAGAGCAGCAGCACGGTCGCGCTGGGATTGGCGGGCGCGCTCTCGGCGGCGCTCACCGTGCTCGCCTGGCGCTTCTCGGGGGTCGATCGCCTCGTGTGGATCGGCGCGCTGCTGCAGGTGGCGGTGATCGCCGGCTGGGATTTCCCGGTGGCGCCCGGCACGGAAGGCAGCCGGCTCCACCTCCTGATGGTGCCGCCGACCGGCGGCACCGAAAGCTATCTCGGGATCGCCGCGCTGTTGGGCGTTGCCTATGGACTCGGCGGATTCGCGCTGCTTCCCAGGGTGCCCAATCCTGCGCGCTGGGCGATCGCGTCGGCGGGAATGCCGCTGCTGCTGCTGGTCGCGGCCTACGGGCGGCTTGAGCAGTTCGAGGTGAACATCGCCTGGGCCGCCGTGGCGCTGGGCCTCGCGGCGCTGGCGATGCTGGCGGTGGAGTCGCTGGTGCCGGCGGCGCGCGAAAGCCGGCAGTCGCGGCTCGCGCTCGCGGTCTACGCGGTCGCCATGACCGCTGGCCTCAGCTTGGCCATCACCATGACGTTCCGCCTGAAGTTCTTGACCTTGGCGCTGGCGCTGGAGCTGCCGGCGATCGGCTGGATCAACCGCCGCATCGCCACGCGCGCCTTCCGCGTGATCGCGGGCCTGGTGGCGGCGGTGGTGCTGGTGCGGCTGCTGCTCAATCCGAGTCTCCTCGAATACGCGCTCGGCCCGGCGCCGCTGCTCAACGATCTGCTCTATCTCTACGGCGTGCCCGCCATCGCCTTCGGGCTGGCGGCGTGGCTGCTCCGCCGGGAGCGGGACGATGCCGCGGTGGTGCTGCTCGAGGCGGGTGCGCTCGCGCTTTCGCTCGCACTCATTTCATTGGAGATCCATCACTGGGCGGTCGGCGGCCGACTCAGGGGTGGCGTCTACGGACTCCTGGAGCAGGGGCTGCAGTCCACGTCCTGGCTCGCGGTCGCCTATCTGCTGGCGCAGCGCCCGCTCGGACTCGCCGACGGCCTGCGCGAGATCGCCTGGCGCGTCATCGCCGGCGTGGCGGCGCTCCATGTGGTCTTGATCTCGGTGGTGCTGTCGAGCCCGCTGCTGGCGCCGATCTCCGCCGGGCGCGGGCTCGTGCTCGATCCGTTGCTGGCCGCCTATGCGCTGCCGGCCGGATTCGCCGAGCTCTTCGCCCGCGAGTACCGCCGGCGCGGACGGAAAACGCAAGCGATCGCCGCGGGGGTCGGCGGTCTCGTGCTGGGTTTCCTCTATCTGAGCCTCGAGACGCGGCACTGGTTCCAGGGCGAATTCTTGAATGGCCCCGCGCCGTCGACCGCGGAGTGGTACGCCTACTCCGCGGTCTGGCTGGTCTACGGCGCCGCGCTGCTCGCCGCCGGCATCTGGCGCAACTATCCGCTGATGCGCTTCGCGGGCCTCGCCATCGGCGCGGTGGTGGCGGTGAAGGCGTTCGTCTTCGACATGGCGGCGCTCACGGGCCTCTATCGCGCGGCCTCGTTCCTGGGACTGGGCGCGAGCCTGGTGGCGCTCGCCTATCTCTATCAGCGGCTGATCGTCCACATGGGCGGCGGGGCCGCGCCGACCTCACCGCCGCGCGAGACGACGGCGCCCGATGCTAGCGGCGGCGCCGCCGGTCCCGCGGCCGGAACACCCAGATAAGGAGAACGCCCGGCACCAGCAACACGATCGTCGCCGGCCACTGGAGGATCGGGAAGATCACCCAATCCCAGAGCCAGACGGCGACGTGGCGCTGGATCGCCGGCTGCAGCAGCAGAAGGCTGTTCCGGTGCACCTCGGCCCAGAGCTGGCCCAGCGCGGAGACCTGGTAATGGCCGGTGTCGACGAGGCCCCAGATGTCGTGACCCTCCGCGGTGAGCGCGAGGATCACGAAGAGCCAGCCGAAGAGACGGCCCACGATCATTCGAAAGCTCCCGAAGGGCCCATGCCGAGGGGCGGGCGGCGACACCTTAGGTAGCGGCCAAGACCGGCGCAATGGAATTGCGCCGCCGGGCGCCCTTGGCTAGTCTCCCGCACCCTTGGCCCAAGGCGGACAAGCTGGCGCTCCCGGAGGGGTGGCCGAGCGGTTGAAGGCACACGCTTGGAAAGCGTGCATAGGGGAAACCCTATCGCGGGTTCGAATCCCGCTCCCTCCGCCAGCGCTCACATTTGTCCGGCCCGGAGACATAGGTAGCGGAACGTACCGGAGAGATGGGTTACAACCCGGTGCCGAACGGGTTGCGTGCGGGCTGCAAGGTTTTTTGCTCCAAATCGATGAAGCCGAGATCGTAGCGCATGAAGCTGACGATCCAAATGCCGTC